>ERZ650309.2-NODE-2-length-431225-cov-19.495760_pt1 | contig 431225 bp, 413 predicted proteins | sample MGYA00376245_ERZ650309 | MGnify/ENA primary metagenome ERZ650309 (study PRJEB26733, sample SAMN07839294) | wastewater metagenome | biome: urban; feature: wastewater treatment plant; material: waste water | place: USA: North Carolina | collected 2016-04-26 ... | reverse complement strand
GGCAGCAGCTCCAGCGGCAGCAGCTCCAGCGGCAGCAGCTCCAGCGGCAGCAGCTCCAGCGGCAGCAAATACCACTCAGCAAACTACGTCAAGTGTTACTGCTGATGGTGAAAAAGTTTACCGTAGTATTTGCTTCTCTTGCCATGATGTTGGTATTGCTAACTCACCTAAACTAGGTGACAAAGCAGCCTGGGGGCCACGGATTGCTGCTGGTCAAGAATCACTTTATAAACATGCACTAAATGGCTTGAATGCTATGCCCGCTAAAGGTGGCAACCCTGCCCTGTCTGATGCGGATGTAAAAGCTGCTGTAGACTGGATGGCTGCACAAGCTCAATAGTCTCTAAGGCTTTTTATTCTAAAAAGGCGCTATCATTGGCGCCTTTTTAATTTCTATCTTCTAAATACCAACAATCAGCAATTTCCGTTTAGTTTTCCAGCTAATCGACTGTTATCCTGCCTGCTTTAATCTAAAAACACCATTATGGATGTATTCACTAGCCTAAACTCCATTGACCTGCACTTATTCATCATTTTATTCGCAGTGGCTACGCTTGCAGGCGGTATTGATGCCATTGCGGGTGGTGGTGGTTTGTTAACTATCCCCGCTCTATTGTGGGCAGGCCTACCACCCCTTCAAGCCTTAGCGACTAATAAGCTACAAGCTAGTTTTGGCTCGTTTACTGCGACCTACACTTACACCCGTCAAGGTTTAATTAATCCTTCCGAACATTGTTTAGCTATCGCTTTAACCTTTATAGGGGCAGCTTGTGGAGCTTGGGTTGTCCAACAGATCGACTCCTCCTTTTTAGCTAAACTCATCCCCCTGCTAATGATGGGTTTTGCACTTTATTTCATGTTTGCGCCCAAGCTTGGTGACGAAGAGCGACACCAACGCATCGGTAAAAATATGTTTGCTGCGATGGCTGGCTTCGGAATTGGCTTTTACGATGGTTTTTTTGGTCCTGGAACAGGAACGTTTTTTGTTATCGCCTTTGTTACGCTACTAGGTTACAGCCTTCCACGTGCAACTGGAGGCACCAAACTCCTTAATTTTACTAGCAATATTGCCTCGCTGATACTCTTCTCACTTTCGGGCCATATACTTTGGTTATTGGGTTTAGGCATGGGTTTAGGGCAAATAATTGGTAGTTATTTAGGCTCAAAACTAGCAATTAAGCATGGAAGCCGCCTGATTCGACCTTTATTAGTAATTGTGTCGTTACTCGTGTCACTGCGTCTGTTACTTCAAACCTAACGCCAGATTAACAAGAATTGGTTTGAACTTTTTTTCATCAGATTACTACTTAGCAGTGGATTGGCTAAAATAATAGCAAACTAAAAGTAAAACCCATCACTTGCGTGGTAAAACAACAACTTGTAGAGGGAGAATTTATGAAAATCTGTACACACAATAAAAGGGTAAGCTGGCTTTGTCTGATAATCTTATTAATGATGTCCAGCGCTTCATCGGCCGCAATCATTAGAGGAGTAACAGGTCAACTGAAATTGTTGGCTACCATTAATGGAGAACCAGCGTTTCGGGAAGTAGTATGGCATTTAAGACCAATAAAACCTATGAATCGGAATACTAATAGCACAGAAGTAACCATTACACGCCATTCAGCAGTGGTCGATTTAGAAGCTGGTGAATACCAAGTAAATGCTACTGCAGGAAATAAAACAGAGACCCAGATTGTTACTATCGAAGAAGGCGGCAAACACAATCTCGTCTTAAATTTACGTTAAGACTTAGGGAGCAACTCGATCTAGCCAGCAACCCAGATCGAGTTGGTCTATAAAAACTTAGTGCCTGAAATGACGCATACCTGTAAAAATCATGGCAATTCCGTGCTCATTCGCAGCATCAATCACCTCCTGATCACGCATTGAACCACCCGGTTGAATCACTGCTTTAATACCTACTGCGGCTGCATTATCAATCCCATCACGGAAGGGGAAGAAGGCATCTGAAGCCATTACCGAACCCGTCACGACTAAACCCGCGTGTTCAGCTTTGATAGCAGCAATCCGTGCTGAATTGACTCGGCTCATTTGCCCTGCTCCCACCCCAATCGTCATATTATCCTTGGCATACACAATCGCATTGGATTTAACGAACTTTGCCACCCGCCAAGCAAACTGTAGATCGTTTAATTCAGCTGCAGTGGGTTGCCGTTGCGTCACCACCGTTAAACTATCCAATAAAGCAGTATCTGCAGTTTGGACTAATAAACCGCCATTCACTCGTTTGAAATCTATGATTGGTTGCTCGCTAGCTTGCCACTGTTCTACCGTTAATAAACGCACATTTTTCTTTGCTGCTACCACTGCTACTGCTTGGGGAACTACCCCCGGAGCAATAATCACTTCAACAAACTGGCGCTCAACAATCACCTGCGCAGTTTCTGCATCTAAAGGCCGATTGAAGGCAATAATTCCACCAAAGGCTGATTCTGGATCAGTGCTATAAGCACGGTTATAAGCCTCTAATAAATTAGCGCCGACGGCTACTCCACAAGGATTAGCATGTTTAACAATGACACAGGCAGGGGCATCAAACTGTTTTACACATTCTAAGGCAGCGTCGGTGTCAGCAATATTATTGTAAGACAACTCCTTGCCCTGAATTTGTACTGCACTAGCAATACTCCCTACTGGTGGCCTAGTCTCAGCATAAAAAGCTGCTTGTTGATGTGCATTTTCACCATAACGTAAATCTTGCAACTTATTCATTTGTAAATTAAAAGTACGCGGAAATTGCAAGGGCTGCTCGTGCGAACCACCAGCTACTCGTGAGCCAAAATAATTAGCAATCATGCCGTCATAACGTGAAGTATGCTCAAATGCTTTAATCGCTAAATCTAAACGTGTAGCTAAACTAATTCGCCCGCCATCTTGCTGCATTTCAGCTTGAATCCGTGCGTAATCGCTTGGATTAACCACAATAGTGACATGCGCATGATTTTTGGCACTGGCTCGTACCATTGCGGGGCCACCAATATCAATATTTTCTACGGCATCTTCAAGGCTGCAATCGGCTTTAGCCACCGTCGCTTCAAACGGATAGAGGTTGACGACAATTAAATCAATTCGCCCAATCTCGTGTTCTTCCATCACAGCATCGTCAGTCCCACGCCGCCCTAAGATGCCACCATGAATTTTCGGATGTAATGTTTTTACACGCCCATCCATCATTTCTGGAAACCCGGTATGGCTAGAGACTTCAATCACAGGAATTTGATTATCGGCTAAAAGCTTAGCAGTACCACCAGTGGAGAGTAACTCAACACCTTGTCCATGTAGAAACTGAGCAAATTCGAGAATACCTGTTTTATCAGAAACGCTTAATAAAGCACGGGTTACAGGCAAATTAGATTGATTAGCAGAACTCGTCATGGGGTTTGAATCCGGGGTCAAAGAAAAGTGCCTATTGTAGCGAGTTGGCGCTAGCTGAGGTAGACCAATCTACCTCTAGTCATTTTTTGGATAATGCAGTCTTAGAAAAATAGAACCGATTCGAACTGTTTCATTTCGGAAATTTTTCGTCCAATTTTCAGGACAACCCATATCTCTTTGGAGGATGCTATTAGCTTAATCATTAAGCGAGGACTGTAATCAATGAAGCTGAAGCAACTTATTACCTATGCAACAATTGTCCTAGCCTGCCAGCAAACAGTTTTAGCCGCAGATACAGCATTTTTGCCTAAACAAACCACTACAAATGCTACAAATTTCGAAGCTGAATTCACTAGATTGACTCGCCCCAGTGAGGTAGACCCCAAAATCTATGGTAAAACGATAGGTAACTGGGGACATGCTTGGTGGAGCTGGGCTTTTAATGTCCCTAAAGCAACGAATCCTCTGTTTAAAAATGGAGTGATGGATTGCTCAGTAGGGCAACAGGGTAAAGTATGGTTCTTAGCCGGTAATTTTGGCGAAACCAGTCAGCGATCTTGCACTATCCCACAAGGAAAGGCCTTGCTTTTCCCTGTTTACAACAGTATTTGGTGGACACCCGCCCCTGGCACTGATATTGGCTGCAAAGATGAGCTAGATTGCCGCAGAAAAGCAGGAAAATCCTTAGGAATGCTCAATTATACTTGTAAAATTGATGGACAAGATTGTGCTTGGCAATACGCTATTGTGCGTGCTCAATCTGATAGCTTGCCTTTTACGATTAACTCTGACTCTATTTTAGTCACTGAATACGAAGAGATACCAGGTACACGTGACATTTCAATCTCTGATGGCTATTGGGTGATGCTCCCTCCCCTTCCTGTTGGGAATCACAAACTTCGTTTTACGGCCAAGGTGAATGACTTTGCACTAGATGTTAGTTATACGCTTAAGGTCAATTAAGCTAAGCTTCTGACCTAGTTAGCTCTATTCTCAATTAGTAGGGGGATAAATGTAGATCCTGCTAACTACCAGAGTAGAGCTATCAGTCGTCCTACCGCAGTTGACCCCAAGGTCTATGAAAAAACTATTGGAAATTGGGGTCATTCCTGAACCCCTAAACCGCATATGTTTACCTTAATACTTCAGTCATCCGGCATTTATCCCTACAGAGAGATGCCGGATAGAACCCGCTGGCTATCCATCATCTGTCCACTAGTCACAAACTAGCTGCGGTTACATAGTGGCTCCTGTTGAAACAGGTACTAAACAGTTCAAGAACTTAATACTCACAGGAGATTTGAAAATGAAAAAACAAGTATTACTCAGCTTAGTTGCCATGACTGCCTTATTTGCTCAAGCTGCTTTTGCAGAACCGACTTGCACTAAAGAACCCAAAGACAAGTGGATGAGTGAATTAGATGCGCAAAAGAAAATCGTTGGTGAAATGGGTTATGTAATTTATAAGTTTAAAGAGAGCGAACAGGCTTGTTATGAGATTTACGGGATGGGCGCTAAAGAAGGCGGTGCTGCTGGCGAAATGGAAAAAGTCGAAATCTACTTCAATCCTGTGGATATGAGCATCACTGAAAAGAAAAAAGACTAAATCATCAGCAACTCAACTATCAACTCCCTGATAGTCACCCGAGTTTCCTCTCCTAACCCTCGGAGAGGATTTTGCTACTCAGTACTTATTTGGCGCTTTAACCCCAGCAACTATCCGTTGAATAAAAGCTGTACCCTCTGGACAAGCCCTCATCACTTGATCTTTCACACCAAATAACGGTGGTGCTATCCCCTCTTTTTTCGCTGCTAAAGGATGACAACTCATACAAGCCAATTGATAAACTTTTATCCCTGGATGCTTCACTTTAGCTAAATCTGCAGGTTCTAGATTGACTCCAGATTGCTCATGGCCTGAACAAGATGTTACCCATACAGCAAGCAAACTCATTCTAATACCAGGTTTAATTTCATATTGACTCTTAAATAACTGTGCGATTAAAGCAAAGAACTTAAACGCTAGTCTATCAAACTACCTATAGGACATTTGTCTTACAGACCTAAAGCTAACAGTTTTATAGGCTTACTGCCCCTATCTCCAATAGAGTAAGGCGCTATCACGCACGCACAATGCAATCATTCATCAGCGAGGAGCAATAACAGTCATGCAAGCACAAGAAATTAAAGTGTGGGATTTATTTGTACGTCTTTTTCATTGGTCTGTAGTGCTTATGTTTATGCTCGACTTCTGGCTGATTGAAGACGATGGCAGCTGGTCGTTACATCGAATCTTTGGTTATGCCATTGGCATCTTGCTGATCTTAAGAATTATCTGGGGATTTATTGGCCCACATACAGCCCGCTTTGCCAGTTTTTTCCCAACTCCACAGCGCGTCCAAAAGCACCTCATAGATCTAAAACAACATAGTGTAGACCCACGTGAGGGTCATAATCCCATGGGAGGAGCGATGGTTATTCTCTTATTATTAATGTTAGCCATCATTACTCTCTCTGGCTGGATGCAAACTTGGGATAGGTTTTGGGGCGAAGAGTGGCTGCAAGACGTTCATGAAATCGCTGCTAACCTCACCATGTTCTTGGTTGGCATTCATGTAGCTGCTGTTGTTATAATGACGAAAGTGACAGGCATTCCCTTATTGCGTACTATGCTGACGGGCAAACGAACAGGGCTGTTGGTAACTCATAATGACTCTAAACAGTAACACGGAGAAGGCTTTTCTCCCACCGCGCTATCGGACTCTATTTTGGGTATTGTTGTTATTCCTACTAATTAACTTCTTAACACGGATTGGCTTAATGCTGTTTGAGGGCGATGCTAATAACTTCGCTTTCAATATCTTCCCCAAAATTTTATTCAGTGGCTTCATTTATGACTTGAGTGCAGCCACTTATGTATTAATCCCATTTATTGTTTTAGCTTTGCTGTTTGGGGACGGTCCTAGACGTCGCTGGCTGTTTGCAGTCTCGGCCACAGCTCTCTTAGCGATTGCAGTATTTGGCTTTTTATTCACTGCTTTAGCCGAAGGGACGTTCTGGAATGAGTTTTCCTCGCGCTTTAATTTTATTGCAGTGGACTATTTGATCTATACGCGCGAAGTGATGGGGAATATTTGGCAATCCTATCCAGTCACTTGGCTATTACTTGGCCTCGCTTTGATTGCCTTAGGTTTATTGTGGCTGGTACGTAAACCTTTTTGGCGTGCAGCACTTGCGGAAACAGGCAATTTACCGAAACGCTTAGTGATAAGCCTGCTGTTGTTATCCTTGCCTGTAGCCAGCTTTTTGCTAGTAAATGATCATTTACGCGATGGCTTTACTCGCCCTGCTGAACGTGAATTAGCCAGCAATGGTTATTATGAATTCATGCGCGCTTTCCGCACTAATGACTTAGATTATTTTAAGTTTTATAAAACTTTGCCCACTGCGCAAGCAAATCAAGTACTACAACAAGCCTTTCAAAAGGGTCAGCCTGCACTGAACTTTATACCCAACTCAATGCCTGCTACACATGCAGTTCAACCGGATGCAGCGCCTTTAGAAAAAAACGTTGTGCTAATTTCTATTGAGAGTTTAGGCGCTGATTTTGTCGAATCCTTTGGGGGTAAAGCTGGATTAACACCGAATTTAGATCGCTTTGCTCAACAAGGCATAGTGTTCAATCAACTCTACGCCACAGGCTTACGCACTGTGCGTGGTTTAGAAGCACTCACGTTATCAATCCCGCCTACCCCCGGTCATGCCGTTCCTGCACGTAAGCATAATACAGGTCTGCAAACCCTAGGAGGGGTGCTCAAGCAAAATGGCTATGTGCCTTTCTACATTTATGGCGGTTATAGTTATTTCGACAATATGGAAAACTTTTTTACTGGTAACGGCTATCAAGTGGTGGATCGCACGGATGTCGCTGCCGCCGATATTCATCACGAAACCATTTGGGGTATTGCCGATGAAGATATTTTGCACCATGCGATTGGCGTGATTAACCAGCAAGTTGCTAAAGGCCAAAAGGTTTTTGCCCATATTATGACTACCTCAAATCATCGCCCTTTCACTTATCCAGAAGGCCGAATTGATATTGCCTCTGGTAGCGGACGCGATGGAGCAGTGAAATATACCGATTGGGCGATTGGTAAGTTTATGGAAGAAGCCAGCCAGCAGCCTTGGTTTAAAGATACCTTATTTGTGTTTGTGGCTGACCATACCTCGCATGGACGGGGACGCACTGATTTGCCACCTGAAAACTATCGAATTCCGATGATTATCTATGCGCCAGCGTTTATTCAGCCACAAAAAATTGATGCTCTAGCCTCACAAATCGATGTGGCTCCGACCATCTTAGGCTTACTGAATATTCCTTATGTGTCTGAATTTTATGGTCAAGATATTCGTTTAGCGGCTGCACACAACCCACGTGCTTTTATGGCCAACTATCTCACAGTAGGCTATTTAAAAAATGGCAAAGTGATTGAATTGATGCCCAAACAAAGTACCCAAGTGATTGATGCACAAACAGGTGCTGAACTACCAGCAGACCCTGCCGCGACTGATGAAGCAATCGCCTATTATCAAACAGCGGCAGCACGTCTAAATGCATTACAAACTACTAAATGAATTCAGCTTAAGGGCTAAGCTGATTCTCGGCATTTATCTAGCTTCGAGTCTAGTGAGACTACAGGCCGAAGAAATTACCTGTCGAGCGTGGCAAACTACTGATTTGCAAGCTAAAGACTTAAGATTTGGAACTATTCAAATTGAAGCTGGTAATGTCTTCAATCCAAATTTACCAGAAGAAAACCAGTGGTATCACCAGTTCACTAATCAACTGCATCTTAAAACTCAAGATAAAGTGATTGCCAAAAGCTTGCTATTCAAAACAAGTGATCCCTTTGACTTTAGCCTGCTTGCTGAATCTGAACGCCTATTACGCGCCCGCAAACACTTAAAAGATGCACAAATTCGTATTCAACAAATTTGTGGCAAACAAGTGAATTTGCGTGTCATTACTACGGATAATTGGACGCTTGCGCCAGCCCTATCGTTTGGGCGCTCAGGCGGGAATAACTCCAAAAGTATTAGCTTAGAAGAACATAATCTATTAGGACTAGGTAAAGAACTGAGTTTGAGTTTTAAGCAAGATGCCGAACGCAATCAAACTAAACTGACTTATAACGACCCACAGGTTTTAGGTACGCGCTACCATTTATTGCTAGGTTTACAAAATAATAGCGATGGCAAAGGACACCAATTCAGTATTGGTTTCCCCTTTTATAAGTTGGCTGAGCAACGAGCTTGGGGCTTAGAAAGCCTTGCCTTGCGCCAAGAAGTCTCACACTATCGTGATGGTGAAGTCACTCATAAAATCGGTGTAGATACTAAACAGGCTTCGATCTTTTATGGCTGGGCAAAGAACAAAACACCGCAACTGACAGAGCGCTATCGCTTAGGTTGGCAGCAAGAAAGTCGCAGCTATTTCCCAACCCAATCGACCCCTGCAATCCAGCCTGAATCTAAGCAAGCTTATCCGTGGCTTAGTTATGAACTGCTTGAAGATCATTATATTAAACGTGAAAACTTCAAAACGATGGGGCGTACCGAAGATATTGCGTTGGGGCAGCAGTTTTTAGTTGAAGCAGGTTTTTTACATCCCAATTTTGGTGCTGATGATAGTTATTTAAAGCTCTTCAGTCGCTATAGCCAAGGTTATAGCCCTGCTAGTAATCAACTCAGTCTAGTCGCGGCTGATGCGACTGCATGGATAGGTGATGGTTCTTATCGTGGCTTGCGCGCTAACCTTAAAGCTGAATGGAATTTATATAATGACTCGCGTGCGAGCTGGCATTTAAGTGGCGAATACCATACGGCTGATAACCTGCAACAGGGTGAGCAACTGCTTTTAGGTGGTGATAATGGTCTACGTGGTTATCCAACTGGCTATCGTTCAGGAGAACATAGTGCTTTAGTGAGTGCTGAGCGCCGCTTTTACTTTAAGAAAAATTTATTTGGAGTAGCTAAGCTAGGAGCTGCTGCCTTTATTGATGCAGGCACTACTTGGGGCAACGGTCAGAAAGCAGCTTGGTTTGGGGATGCAGGTATTGGTTTAAGAATCATTCCAACCCGTTCCAGTAGTGGCAAGATTATTCATGTTGATTTTGCTATGCCCTTCTCTGCAAAGGGCAAAATAGACAACTACCAAATTTTGGTTGGGACTGGCTTAGAGTTCTAATTGAATAATAAAACGCTCTTTATGAATTACCTAGACAAAGGTTAGTACCAGTCTAACCTTTGTTTATTAGGTGTTATCTAATGCTTAAAGAAACTTTTAATTGAACTCAAGCGAGTTTTAATGCGGGAGCTGAGTGTTGTCAGCACCGAACTAGTTGGAGCGATTTCTTTCGCAGCTTGCACCTTGAGTAACTCTGGCTGCGCACGAAACTCACTGACTTGTTTGATAGCTGCCTCTAAATGATGGCGCAGCACTTTAGGGCGTAATGGATGGAAAATAACCCTAAACACCCGTGCTGAATTAACCAAATCAATAATAGTTTCTGAGTCACCTAAACGTGCTACAGCTAAAGATACGACATGAGGATGTTCTTTCTTTAACAAGCACAAGAACCCAAAATTATCCCGATCTACTCCATCAATGCTGGCAACAATCACGCCTACTTCATGATGCTCCATTAACGCTAAAGCATTTTCTGGTGTACGTGCCCCTAATACCTGCCCACTACCTCCTTCAATACCCAACTCTTTGAAGGTATTAAACAAGTGCAAATCTTGATCAACAAACAAGAGAGATAAATTGTCTGGCCAAACCAAGGGTTCATACCCATGCTTTTCTGCTTCAGTAGACGCTTGCTCAGTAAGCTTGGGTTCTATTTTGGGATGGGCACCATTCGCTTCCACCAAGGCTAATTTGGACAAAGGTGCTAGTTCAGCCAGCTCTAGGCCAATCTTCACTGCACTGCCCACAACCTCTTGCAGCTCCTCACTCGCCCAAGGCTTACAGATATAACGATAGACCTCCCCTTCATTAATCGAACCGACAATTGCCGCCAGATCAGCAAAACCCGTCAAAAGAATACGGACTGTATGCGGAGAAATTTCCTTGGCTTGACGCAGTAACTCAACCCCTTGCATCAGTGGCATGCGTTGGTCGCTCACCAGCAAGTGATAATGATTTTGCTTAAGCAACTCTAGTGCGTGATGGGCATCCGTGGTGACGGTTACCTCATAATCCATCCGAAATAAAGCCCGCAAGCTATTAAGAATGCGTTCTTCATCATCTACACACAGAATTTTTGGCTTAGAGACAGCATTCACTTTTTCTTGTGAAAGGCGGCGCAAACGCGCTGCCTGAACAATGCTTGATGGTGACGGTGGGGTAGCTGCTACTTGGGTCATGCTGCTTCCCCTAGACTCAATTCATTGAACTCCTGATTAGACTCAGCTTGATACTCACGCGGCAACAAGATGGTAAAACAAGTACCAACACCGAGTTTAGAATCAATACTAATCTCACCCCCATGCTCTTTAATAATGCGCTGCACAATGGATAAGCCGAGTCCTGTACCTTCCCCAACTTTTTTGGTGGTAAAGAACGGATCAAAGATCTTCGATAAATGCTCTGGAGCAATACCGCTGCCATTGTCTTTGACCTGAATCGACACACCCTGCTCAGTTGCCTGAGTAATAATAGTAACTACACCCTCTTGGTCGGAAGTTGCTTGGCAAGCATTAGTGATTAAATTGAGTAGAACCTGGTTAATTTGTGAAGGTGAACACAGAATTGATGGTAACTGACCTAATTGCTGCTCAATACGGCGATGTTTGACAATATGATGAGCAATCTTCAGAGTACTCTTCACCCCATCATTCACATTAAACTCAGCCACTCGAGCACGATCAAGACGGCTAAAGTCCTTCAAATTACTAACAATTTCCGAAATTTGTCCAATACCATGTAAACCATCGCCTAACAGACCTTTAATCTCACTAACTGCTTCGGTTTCTATAAATGAGCTAGACAAATCTTGCACAGAAGCAAATTGCTCTGCCAACTGCTGTTCATGAGCTTCCTCATCGCCTTCAATGTCTTTAGTCATTAAAGTCATCAAATTTGAGGTTGCATTCACCAGCGTATCCACATCTTTCATCCGCGCATTGAGAATTTCTAAACCGCCCTTTACATAAGCCAAAGGTGTATTAATCTCATGGGCCACCCCAGCAACCATCTGCCCCAACGATGCCATTTTTTCGGATTGTACGAGTTGCAATTGAGATTCGCGCAAATTACCTAAGGCTGTGGATAAATCACGAGTACGCTCATCAACTCTTTGCTCCAAAGAGGCATTAGCTTGGTCTAAAGAACGGTAACTACGCCAAACTGCAAACATGGCAAGTGCTAATAACAAGAGCAATGCTCCTGAGTAACTCACTAAAGCAAGACGCCATTTATCCTTTTCTTGCAGAGCCAGATTAAAGCCCTGCTCAAATTGAGCACCCAAATGATCAATACGCGCTGTAATAGGCACTTGCTCGATACTAGTCAGGACTTGATCCTCACTTTCTTTTTGCTTCAAGATAGTGCGCGCATGATTAACAATCATATTGACTTGAGTCTGAATCTGCTCAGGATACTTACTACTAGGCTCTGCAGTTAAACTGTCAAGCAAACCTGTCACCCGAGTTTTAATAGCCTCATCCGGAGCCAAGTTATACTTTAATAACTCAGTTAACATTTCATTCGCCGTCACCTCTAACTTCGTTAAGTTCGGGCTAAAGGTTTTGGGCAGTGAGGGAGTTGTAGCATTATTAGAGACTGTTGAATCAGCAGATAAATTCACTGCTTCAACTTGATCACGCAGTTGCCCAACGGCAGTAGGTAAAAAACGCAGTGAGTTTTTCAATAATGCATTCTGCATTTTGAAACGGTCAACCAAACTAATCTTTTCATTAATTGCGGTCTTTAATTCATCTGCTGCTTGCTTAATAGCAGTTACATCAGCCTGCTTAACTTCTGCCATTAAGATAGGTTGATTTTTCTGTAGCCACTGTAAAGGAGTGGTTACTTGGTCATAGTTTTTATTGATACCAATTTTTGAACGTAAGATGTCCAAGTTCCAAGTCGCGTCGACCTGTTTCAGTTCACGCAATTGGCCATTAATTTGCTGAATATTGGTGGTATCAATAGATCGAGTTTTTTGTATCAAAGCCCCTAAGATAGCAATTAAACCGGCACTCACTAGGAATAGTGGCACGTAACGTAAGGAAGGTTTCATGATTTACCTCCCAAGTTTTCTCCAGTCAGGGTATTAAGAAACTTTACAATCAAGCGTTTATCCTCGTCAGAGGCTGTCCGGCCTAATTGATGACGAAACATCACATCAACAGCAGCATTGAGGGTATCAGTCGAACCATCATGGAAATAAGGGGCAGTCAAAGCAACATTCCGTAAGGATGGAACTTTAAATACAAATTTGTCGGCCTCTTGTTTAGTCACATTGAAACGACCAAAATCTGCTTCAGTGACAGACCCGCGCTTAGCAAAATAATCATCCATGACGCCAAATTTCTGGAACATGTTTCCACCGACATTGACGCCTTGATGGCAAGCGACACAGCCATAGTCCTTAAATAGCTGATAACCTTTTAGTTCGTCCTGATCTAGAGCCTTTGCATCCCCCAATAGATGACGATCAAAACGAGAGGGGGTTAGTAAAGAACGTTCATAACTGGCTAAGGCATTTTGAATATTAGCGGCTTGCAACCCCTCTTGCGGGTAAGCAGCATTGAAGTCAGCGACTAAATTAGCGTCACTTTTTAAAATTTTTACTAAGTCATCCCAATTCATATCCAACTCATGGGGATTATGGACAACCTTATCGACTTGATCTTCTAGGCTGTCTGAACGCCCATCCCAAAACTGGTGAAAATTGAGGCCACTATTAAAGATAGTCGGTGTATTAATTGTACCTAGTTGTTGACGCACACCTATTGAATTCTTCCGCCCATCAGCACCACCTTTGTCTAAATTATGGCAGGAAATACAAGCGGTACTATTGTCCTTAGAAAAGCGGGTATCCTGAAATAAGCGTTCACCTAACTTAATTTTCTTAGGATCTAATTGTAAGGAATCAAGCGTTGGTAAAGGGCTAATCGGTTCACCAACTAAAGGAGTGCCTGCTGCAATCACCACAGCTGAACTACCAAGAACCACTGATGATAAAACTAAAGAAGTAGCAGAGACTAATAATCGCTGCCTTAGCCAGCTACAAACTAGATGAGTAGACATTTTTACCACCATTATTATTTTGCATTATTAGAAGGAAATAAGATTGTATAAAAAAGCTACTTTTTATATACAAATCATAGACAAGCGGTCAGCCTGCCTGTTATAGGCCTAGCAGAGTAAGGGATGTTGAATAAATAGGCTATTAGGAGAATGAGTGCTAAAAGGAAAAATAGTTGCTACAAAAAGTCCTCAAAGAACCAAGCTGCAAACTCATGGCGGCTGCCTAAACCAGATTTACGATAAATCGCTGTTGCTTGTTGGCGTACTGTTTTTTCCTTGGTATTGCGTACATTGGCAATTTCGTCAAAGCTCAAGCCCTTTAATAATAACGAGGCAACCTCCTTTTCACTCGGAGTAAGCTGCCAAGTTTCAAATTGCTTTTGAATCACCTGCGAATATTCTTGCCCCACTGCACTAATTTGTGCTCGTGCTTCAGACAAATTGTCCTTAGTTTCCAACAACTGGGCTTTGACTGTTTCTAGTTCACGCTGACGCTTACTAAATGCCTGCAATAAGTAGGCAATGCCTCCCACCGACATCAGTACTACTAAAGCTTCAATGGCTAAATGCCAAGCCTCTGTCCCTTCTAAATAGTCACTAATCAGATCACTGGTGGTGAGTACTGTGATTAAGATTAATAAAGCAACAAAAAATACTTCCTGACTTCGAAATTTCAACATGTTTACGCGTCCAACCATGTTATTAGACATTTATCTCATTGCATTATAGTAAATTTGGGAATAAATTCCCACAAATGAATACCACCTTGCATCAGATCGTGCTGCATATCTTGCGTCCTTTAATACGCATTTTGCATCGTAAAGGCTTAGCCTTTGGCGAGTTCAGTCTGTTAGCACGCAAAGTATATGTAGAGATTGCTGAAGAAGCGTTAACCCAGGCAGAAGAAAAGCCAACCAGTTCACGTATCGCGATCAGTACAGGATTGACTCGCAAGGAAGTTGCGCAATTACGCCAGCATGATGCTGAAACCTTGGTCGATGTGGCGCGCTATAACCGCAGTGTGCGTGTGATTGGTGGCTGGATTAATGATCCAGACTTTAATACACCAACAGGCCAACCAGCTACTTTGGTTTTACAAGGACCTTTGCCAAGCTTTGAAACCCTAGTTGGGCGCTATAGCGGTGATATGCCCTGTCGTGCCATGTTGCGCGAGCTATTACAAACCGGAGTTGTGAGTCAAGCCAGCGATGATAGCGTAACTCTATTAACTGATGCCTATATCCCGCAAGGCAGTGAAACCGAAAAGCTATCGATCCTAGCTACTGATGTGGCTCTACTAGTGAATACGATTAACCATAATCTGTTATGCGAAGCGGAGGAACGCCGCTTTCAGCGGAAAGTGAGCTACGACAATTTACCTGCAGAAGCCTTGCCGCAGTTCAAACAAATGGTGAATGAGGATGCTATGGCCTTACTCCTCAAACTAAATGCTTGGCTCGCACAGCAAGACCGTGATCATAACCCTCAGGTCAGTGGTAGTGGACGCATGCGAGCAGGCTTAGGTATTTATTATTTCGAGGAGCCTGTGCAATCCTCCTCAGCTCAACAGGATAAACAAGATGAAGTTTAAGCATCTTATCTCGATTGGCGTTTTAGCGAGTAGCCTAATTCTCGGGGCTTGTGCTGAAACACAATTAGCTGAAGGTGGCATTGGTGGTACAGGTATTTCGGTCGGCCCTATCACAGGCTTCGGGAGCATTATCCAAAATGGTGTGCGTTATGATGTGAGCCAAGCACGTTTTACCCGTGATGGTGTTACTGCTCCCGATCAAAGCCAATATCGCATTGGTGAAATCGTCAAAATTCAAGGCATCATTAACCCAGATGGGGTCACTGGCACAGCCACTCAAGTTGATTATGGCAGCCTCTTACAAGGGCAAATCACCGCTTTAGGCGCGGATGGCAAAAGCTTATATGTATTGAATCAACTAGTGCGTGTCGATAGCCTCACCCTGCTACATGGTGTCAAACTGGTTAGCGATTTAGCCGTGGGTAATATCGTCCAAATTTCCGGTGCACGCGATGCACAAGCAGTAATCCGTGCGAATAGCCTCACTTTGCAACAAAACAGTTTTCTCAGTGGTAGCTCTGTACAGTTAATTGAAGGCCGTATTACCCAAGTCGATCCTCTTACCCAAACATTTAGCGTGAATGGCCTAAAAATTGATTACAGTCGAATAGCACGTGGAGTTTTACCAGTGGTGAATCAATATGTGCGTGTCACCAGTAAACAGAGCTTACAAAATGAGCTGCTCATCGCTAGTGATTACCGCTTAGCCCAAGAGTTTGTAGAGTTTGTGCCTGGGGAAGAAGCCGAGCTAGAAGGCTTAGTGACTGCGTTCATTAGCCCTAACCGCTTTGCTATTAATGGGCAATTAGTGGTAACCACCGCCAAGACCGAGTTTGAAAATAGCCTTGCTACCGATATTAAGCTCAATGCCTTGGTTGAGGCTGAAGGTCAAATCAATAATCAAGGTGAACTCATCGCGGAAGAAATTTCGGTTCGCCAAGCCAGCCGCGGGCAAACCCTTGAACTAGAAGGCAAAATCACTGCTATTGATCCTACCACCCAAACCCTGAAGCTCCTTGGTAATACCCTAGTTGTAGATGCCTCAACGATTCTTTTACAGAAAAACGAAGACCAAGAAACCACTATGCGTTTTGCTGATTTGCAACTGAATGATCATCTAGAAATTAAAGCACGCCAACTTGGAGATGGGCGTTTACTCGCTTTACGGATTGAGCGCGATCTTGAAGACCTCAACTCACCGGATATAGAAATCAAAGGTATCGCTACTGCCATTGATCGAACTCAAGGTAGCTTAAAAATTCTAGGCCTAAGTGTGACTAGTGATACGCACACTGAATTTGAATTGAATTCAGAGGAAGTCAGCCAAGCTGCCTTTTTTGCACGCCTGGTTGCAGGAAAAAGCGTGGTGAAAGTTGAGGGTACACAATTGACGAATCAAGTTTTGAAAGCTGACTCTTTAGAACTCGATACTGAAGATGACTAGAGCGTCAGTAAAAAGCCCAGCACTGGTACTGCTGGGCTAGCTAACCTGCCCTTAGGGGCAAGCATGTAAAAAAAGGAGTGTTGAATGAAACACAATAAACTGCCCTACTTAGGTGCTTGGCTTATAGGTTTGAGCCAAAGCTTTTCTTTTAATGCGACTGCTGCCGATTATACAGGCGGCCAATTAAGCAATCCAAAAATCACTGCTGCGGGCGTGGTTGTTCCAGATGGAGCACGCTTACTGGCCTCACAGTGTTTTCAATGTCATGGCACTGATGGCAAATCCACTACAGGTATCGATAGCCTTGCAGGGGAAAGCCAAGCTGAACTCATCAACGAAATGCGCGAAATGAAAGCTAAAACCAAAGCCGATCTAATGCATTACCAAGCCAAAGCTTATACCGATGCCCAGATTCAACTCATTGCTGCGTATTTCGCTAGCGTAAGCGGTGGTGGCACTAGCCATCACGACGATTAAGCCTAAACCCCAAGCGCCTGAAGAGATCATGATTATGAACGATATTTCTCGCCGCAAGTTTTTAAAAACCTTAGGCTTAAGTTTAGGGGCAACTGCACTACCTATCAGTTTCGCCAAAGCCGCACTGCGCCCCCGCGTGATTGTGGTAGGTGGCGGCTTTGCAGGTGCCACCGCAGCCAAGTATTTACGTCTATGGTCGAATAATACCGTCGATGTCACTCTAGTAGAGCCAAATGCAGTCTACTATTCGCCCATCCTGAGTAATTTGGTCTTAAGTGGCCAGAAACAGCTAAGCCAGCTTGGTTTCAAATACGATACCCTAGCACAAAAATACGGTATTACGGTCACTCGCAGCACAGTCAATTCAATTAATAGTGCTAACCGTACTGTCAAACTAGCTAATGGCAAAACACTGGGATATGAACGCTTGATTCTTGCGCCTGGTATTCAATTCAAAGCGATTCCTGGTTTAGATGAAACTAAAATTTTACATGCTTGGCAATCAGGTAATCAGGTACAGCAGCTACGCCAGCAAATCCAAGCGATTCCTAACAGTGGAACTTATGTTTTAAGTATTCCTAAAGCACCTTATCGTTGCCCACCAGGACCTTATGAACGGGCTTGTGTCATTGCCGATTATTTAAAACGCAATAAACTTGGGGCTAAAGTCATTGTACTCGACGGGAATCCAGACATTACCGTTGAACGTGATACTTTCAATGCTGCTTTCACTAGTACTTATGCGGGCATCGTTGAATATGTACCGAATACCATCCTGCAATCTGTCGATTCTGCAAAAAAAGTGGCGATTACCAGTTTTGGCGACTATCGCGCTGATGTATTGAATGTGATTCCGCCTCATCAAGCAGGCGGCATTGTACTCAATAGTGGTTTAGCCAATAGCAGCACTGGGGATTGGGCAAATGTAAATCCATTAAGTTATGAATCTACTGCTGTTAAGGGCATTCATATTATTGGTGACTCACAAGGAACTGGACAGCCAAAAGCCGGTCATATAGCCAATGCGGAAGCGAAAGTGTGTGCAGATGCCGTGTTGCGTTTGTTATCAGGTAGCCAACCTTTTGCTGCCCCGATGACCAATTCAGCGTGTTATAGCCCCATCAGTGCGACGACAGCATCGTGGTTAACAGCAGCCTTTGCGTATGACCCAGCTAGCCAAACAATGCAATTAGTCCCTGCTTCCTATGGTGCTTCAAGTGGTGCTAGCACTTCGAATTACCGAAAAATGTTTGAGTGGGCCAATAGTCTATTCGGCGATACCTTCGCCTAAAATAAGTTATTGATCCACAAGCAGTTCGGCAGCGGCTATCCCGCTGCCTATTTTTTCAGCTTAAAGCTTAAACCTAGAGCCGTGTGCCCAAGAGCTGAATACTCCAAAACACTAGAAAACCCGCAAATAACACTAAGGTTGAAACGGGTTTTTCCTCAACTTCATGCGCTTCAATCAACAACTCTTCAGTCACTAAATACAATAAAGCCGCCGCACTAAACGCCAAAGCTGCTGCAATGACATCATGTGAAGCACCGGCTAAGAGCCAACTGCCCAATATAGCAAACACTAATACAGTCACCCCTAACGCGGCTGATAGAGCTATAATCCGCCAGCCTTTAGTATTTTCAGCCGCAAGCGATAAGCCTAAAAACAATAACTCAACGGATAAGCCCAAAGCCAAGATCAAACCGGTTTGCCCACCAGCCGCAAAGCCTGCACCGATAATAAAACCGTCAACTGCAATATCCACAAAAGTCGCGATCACCAAACCATGGGACAGATTATCACTTGCTCCATGCTCAGCCCCTGCTTCTAACTGTAGCGTCCAGAGCTTCATGGCGTACATGAATAAGCTCCCTAAAGCAAAGGCCGTGATAATCACTAAACCAGAAGCATGCTCGCCTTGAATATCCGGCAAAACCTCAACAGCTAAGGCGGCTAACACTACACCCGCTGCAAAATGTTGAATTAAGCTACGGGTTTGGCGACTGGGACTCCAAATCATCGCTAAAACCCCACCTGCTAAAGCGATCAAGGCAGGAATCAGCATAATTAAATAATCTTGGTTAACTTGCAGCCAAGAGTCTAAGTTGAAACTGGTTAGCATAGCTTGCTCACTTTATGAAAATTCCAAACTGGCTTAAACATCAGTTTCCTTATTAAGGGTTTTATTCCCAGTCACCATAGCCCGTGCCAAATTTTCTTTATGCAAATGGCTACTAACGATCACACCTAAAATATGCACAATCACTAAGAATAAAGTGAAATTAGCAAAGAATTCATGTATCTCTTTCCAAGCACTTTCATTTTCCTCACCCTCGCGCCCTTCATTCTCAGCCTGTTCACCGCCCATTCGCCGTGCTTCCGCGACTGAAATTAAACTAGGCAGTTGTAATTCGACCTTTGCTAATGGTCCTTCTTGGTGGTCATCAGCCAATACTTTTAAACCAGTGATTGTAGTTGCTAGTAAACAAGCTAATAATATCATTACCATCCAACCACCTGCTGGGTTATGCCCTAAATAATGGCGTGGATGAGTGCTTAACAGAGACTTTAAATATTCAATTACTACTTTAGGCGAGTAAATAAAATCACTAAAACGTGCACATTTACTCCCCACAAACCCCCAGATAATTCGAAACACCAATAAGCCTAAAATCAGATAACCACTGATTTCATGTACACTCCCCCACTCCTCCCACTCGTCCCCAGTTAAATAGGAAGTGGCGAAAGCAAGCACTAGAGTCCAGTGGAAGATTCTAACCAAAGGATCCCAGACCTTAAGTTGATTATTGCTGGGCTTAGTATCCATAAACTACACCTATTTTAATTAAAAATTTATCCTTAAAGGGTAGTAAAAATGACTCAAAAGCACATCGGACAAACCTCTAATTCAAGTTCCAGAAAACAAACACTTAGCGCCCCATAAGAGACTAAACAGACATTTGCCTAATTGCCTACCACTGCTGCCTTGCCTAAAAGTTTTGTAAGCAATCCCCAAATCTTAGGGGTGTAGTGGAGTTTTGAGTGATGAATAGTTTTGACAAAGCAACCAGCCCCTTGAGCTTCGAGCCAAGCCGCCATTGGTTACAAAGACTTGGCTGGCTAGATTGGCTATGGGCTGCCTTGCTTCTATGTGGTGCAGCTGTCTGGTTTTATAGACAACCGCTAGATAGTTTTGAGCTAGCCATTTTAGCAGGCACTACCCCTGCTTTAATTGGTTTAGGTTGGTTCTGGAAATCTATTCGAACTTACACTTTAGCTGTTATTAGTTTAAGCCTACTCGCCCTATTTTTATATAGCGGTCAACATGAAGTAGCTGAGGCTAATTTTTTCTTAAAATATCTACTCTCTAGCCAATCCGCAATTATGTGGATGAGCACCTTATTTGTGATGGCAACTCTCACCTATTTTCTAGGTTTATTTACTAATAGTGAAATCACTTTAAAAACTGCCAGCTATTTAACTTGGGCAGCACTCATAATGGGTTTAACTGGCCTAATGGTTCGCTGGTATGAATCTTATTTAATTGACCCAAGCTTTGGACATATTCCGGTTAGCAATTTATATGAAGTATTTATTCTTTTCTGCATTTTAACCGGCTTATTGTACTTATATTACGAGCAAGAATATCAACAACCTAGTTTAGGTGGTTTCGTTTTATTAGTGATTAGTGCGGCAGTTGGTTTTTTACTTTGGTATAGCTTTGAGCGGGGTGCTCACAAAATTTTACCTTTAGTACCTGCACTACAAAGTTATTGGATGAAAATCCATGTGCCTGCGAATTTCATTGGTTATGGCTCGTTTGCGCTCGCCGCCATGGTAAGCATTGCCTACTTAATCAAACAAGAAGCCAGCCTGCACGGATCTGGGAATTTCTTCGCTCGCGCCCTGCCTTCCTTAGATTTAATGGATGAGCTGACTTATAAGGCCATCGCTTTAGGTTTTGCGTTTTTCACGGTTGCAACCATTCTGGGAGCCATGTGGGCTGCGGAAGCTTGGGGTGGTTATTGGTCATGGGATCCGAAAGAAACTTGGGCGTTGATTGTCTGGCTGAATTATGCCGCTTGGTTGCACTTTCGCTTCTCCAAAGGCTGGCGCGGAACAGCGATGGCGTGGTGGGCGATTCTTGGCTTGTTTATCACTCTATTCGCGTTTTTAGGGGTGAATATGTTTTTGTCGGGTCTGCACTCTTATGGGCAACTTTAATATTAAAAAACAAATGGAATTTACTTTAAATATTCAAGGAGTTATCCATGAAGCTATCTTATATAATTAGCGTGTTATTAATGACAACTAGCAGTAGTTTAGTGTGGGCAACGGATGCCAGCACTCATGCACCCGCAACTGCTGCCAGTACTATGGCCGCCAGTCCCGCTGCAACTGCCGCTGGTGCTACTTTGCGTGATGAGCCAATTAAACCTATCGAGCCTTATGTGGTTAAAGACCCAGCACGAGTTGAATTGGGTAAAAAACTCTATTTTGAACCACGCCTCTCTAAATCTGGTGCTATCTCCTGCAACTCTTGTCACAACTTATCGATGGGTGGAACTGACAATATCACTAGTTCCATCGGCGATCATTGGCAACAAGGTCCGATCAATGCGCCTACGGTGTTAAATTCAAGTGCGAATGTGGCGCAATTCTGGGATGGACGCGCTAAAGACTTGAAAGAGCAAGCGGGTGGCCCTATTGCTAACCCGAAAGAAATGGCCTCTACACATGAGTTAGCAGTCAGTGTGCTTAACTCGATCCCTCAATATCAACAAGAGTTCAAGACTGTTTTTGGCAAAGAGCAGATTGATATTGCAATGGTACAAGATGCAATTGCGGCTTTTGAAGAAACTTTAGTAACCCCCGATTCTCGCTTTGATCAGTGGCTGCGTGGCAATGACACAGCGATGAATGATACTGAGCTGAAAGGCTACCAACTGTACAAAACTAGCGGTTGCTTGGCCTGCCATAATGGGGTTCCGATGGGCAGTGGTAGCTTCCAAAAAATGGGGCTAGTCACACCTTTTAAAACCGACAACCCTGCGACCGGTTTAGCAGGCGTGACTGGTAAAGAAGAAGACAAGATGAAGTTCAAAGTGCCTACTTTACGCAATGTTGAACTGACTTACCCCTACTTCCATGATGGCAGTGCTAAAACCTTAGAAGAAGCAGTGAAGGTGATGGGTAATGTACAACTAGGCCGTCAATTTACTGATGAAGAAGTGAATCAATTAGCAGCGTTCTTACGCACCTTAACCGGCAAACAACCACAGATTGCCTTGCCGATATTGCCACCCTCCAACAATAACACCCCACGTCCTGAGCCTTTTGCAGTGACCGTGACTAAGCCTGCGTCTTAATCTTCTCCTTGAAATTAGCCCTGAGCTTTTGGGGCTAATTAACCCCATCCATTTCAGAATCCCTTAAGAATCCCCCTTCACAATCAACTCATTCAACAATGATGAAGGTAAATAATCATGTTCCAGCTAAAAACACTCCTCACCAGCCTAAGCTGCGCTCTAGTTTTAAGCGCGAATCTTGCTCAGGCGGAAACTCCACAAGATTTCTTAACTACTTATCAAACAGCTGCTAAAGCAGCCGATGCTAACTTCCAAGGCTTTTCAGCTACACGTGGTGAGCAGTTCTTTAAAACCACTCACGGCAATGATTGGAGTTGTGCCTCTTGTCACACCAGTAATCCTGCCGCTGCTGGTAAACATGCATCCACTGGTAAAGCAATTGATCCGCTAGCACCTTCAGCGAATCCGGAACGTTTTACTAGCACCCGTAAGGTGGATAAATGGTTTAAACGTAATTGCAATGATGTGCTCAGCCGTGAATGTACTGCTTTAGAAAAAGGCGACATTTTGACTTTTTTAATGGCGATCAAACCTTAAGGAACAGAAAATGCAACCTTGGAAAAAGTGGAGTTTAGGTACTTTCGGTGCCATCGTATTATTAATCGGCGCGATGCAAGTATTTGCTGATGAAGATGAAGAAGGTGAAGAGCACGAAGGTCGTGAACGCACCGCATACCATGAAGGCAGTATGCAGGGTTTACGTGCGACTAATGCGACTTGGAAAGCCGAGTGTAGTGCTTGTCACATGGCTTATCCGCCCGGCTTATTGCCAGCCTCTTCATGGCAAGCCATGATGGGCGGTTTAGATAAACATTTCGGCACGGATGCTAGCCTTGACGAAGCAGCCGTTAAAGAGATTTTACCGTTTTTAGAAGCGAATGCAGCGCCAGAGCCAAGAAAATCCAGTGCTGAACCGACCTTACGCATCACCGAAACTGCGTGGTTTAAGCATGAGCATGATGAGATTTCGGCACTGACTTGGAAAAATCCCAAGATTAAAAGCGCTGCTAATTGTGCGGCCTGTCATACGCAAGCCGAACAAGGCAATTTCGATGAAGACACGGTACGTATTCCCCGCTAAGGAGTTGGTATGCAGGAACGTATTCTAGTTTGGGACTGGCCAACTCGGATCTTTCATTGGTCATTTGCACTAAGCTTTGCGGGTGCTTATGTCACGGCAGAATCCGAGCGTTATCGAGATATTCATCTAGCGCTCGGCTATCTATTGGCGGGCTTACTGCTCTTTCGGATGATTTGGGGATTAATCGGTACACGCTATGCCCGCTTTAGCGCATTTAGCTTTGCACCAAGTACGGTAGTGAGTTATCTAAAATCCTTGATACAGCGCCAAGTCCAGCATTTTATAGGCCACAATCCTGCTGGAGCTATCGCCATCTTTTTACTCTTAGGCTTAGGTTTGCTCATTAGCCTCACTGGCCTTGCCTTAGATTGGGAATTTGGTTCAATCGACTGGGAAGACCTCTTTGCTGAAACCCATGAGTGGAGTGCTAACTTTATGTTATTAGTCGTCTTCATGCATATTGGCGGTGTCATCCTTAGTAGTTGGCTACATCATGAGAATTTAGCAAGGTCAATGCTAACTGGCTACAAACAAGGTGAAGCGGGTCATGCTATCCAAAAGAGCTTTTTCTGGTTAGCTGTACTCATGCTTGCTGCTATCCTTGGATTTTTAGTCAGTTATTTAAGCTAAGCCTATGCGTCTTTTAGTGGTGGAAGATGATGCGGTCTTGGGGGATGCCCTACAACATGGGCTAACCCAAGCTGGTTATGCCGTTGATTGGGTGCGAGATGGTTTGCAAGCTAAGCATGCTTTGAGTAGTGAACCTTATGCAGCCGTTATCTTAGACTTAGGTTTGCCCCGTTGCTCCGGCTTAGAGGTTTTAAAAGAGCTGCGGCAGCGCCGTCAGCAATTACCTGTGCTAATCCTTACAGCACGCGATACTGTGCAAGATCGTATTCAGGGCTTAGATGCGGGTGCAGATGATTATCTGGTCAAGCCTTTTGATATGGCTGAACTTAGCGCCCGCTTACGGGCTTTATTACGGCGTGCACACGGTTTTACCCAACCGCATTTACAAATCGGTGAAGTCCAACTAGATCCTGCGGCCCGGCAAGTTAGTTATCAAGGGCAAATGATTGAATTATCTGGACGTGAATTTACCGTCTTACATACGTTAATGTTAGCAGCAGGTCGAGTGTTGTCACGCGCCCAACTGGAAGAAAGCTTGTACGCTTGGGGACAAGAAGTGGAAAGCAATACCGTAGAAGTGCATATTCATCATTTACGCCGCAAGCTTTATCCTGAACTAATTCAAACTGTACGGGGTGTGGGTTACTTGCTACCCCGCCCAAAGACGGTTTGACATGTCCCTAAAACAACGTTTACTCCTTCTAGTTCTAAGCACCGTGTGTTTAGTCTGGCTAGCAGCAGCAGTTTTTACCTATTGGGATGCTAAACAAGAACTTGAACAAGTGTTAGATGCGCATCTAGCCCAAGCGTCAACTTTGTTGGTCGCGCAAAGCACTGAAGAATTAGATGATTTAGAGGAAGAAAAAGCGCCGCTGCTACACAAATACTCACGGCGTGTTGCTTTTCAAATTTGGGAGGCTAGCGACAAGCTGTTGTTCCATTCCGGTAATTCTCCCACTACTCCACTGGCGGGATCAAAAACCGGCTTTAGCGATATCAGGATTGCTGGACAAGATTGGCGCGTCTTTACTAGCCAAGCTCAAGGTGAGCATGATCATCAATTAATTATTCATGTTGCCGAACGCAAGGACGTACGTGAGCAACTTGCGAATAGTATTATTGCCAATCTACTCACGCCGTTATGGTTCACTTTACCCTTATTAGCGATTTTATTATGGTGGGCAGTTGCGACTAGCTTAAAACCCTTAGTTAAACTCACTCAAGCGGTCGCTCAGCGCAAACCGGACAATTTAAGTGCTATCGCACTACAAACACCTGTTGAAGTACAACCCTTAGTTGAACGTCTGAACCAACTTTTTAGCAGAACCAAAGCACTCATTGAAAATGAACGTCGCTTCACTGCCGATGCCGCACATGAATTACGCACACCGATTGCTGGTATCCAAGCGCAAGTTCAAGTCGCTCAAGCTGCTTTATCCGCAGAAAATCGCGAACATGCTTTGACACAAGCTTTGCAAGGCTGCCAGCGGGCAAGCCATTTAATTGCCCAGCTGCTCACGCTAGCCCGCTTAGAAAGTAATGCCAGCACCAGCTTTCTAAGCTGCGATTTACAAGAACTCGCCAAGCAGCAAATCAGCGAATTAGCTCCTAGTGCGTTAGAGCAAGGTGTCCAATTAGAACTAGCCGAAGGTGAACCTGTGCACATTCAAGGTTTAGCGACTTTACTGGAAGTACTACTGCGCAATCTGTTGGATAATGCTATTCGTTATACTGGAGCAAACACCGAAGTTGTAGTCACAGCTAGCTCTATAGACCAGCAAGCTTGCCTAACCATCTGTGATACAGGCCCAGGCTTAGCGCCTGAGGAAATAGCCAAAATTACTGAGCGTTTTTATCGTCCCGCTGATACGACAGGTACTGGTAGCGGTTTAGGTTTATCAATCGTAAAAAGAATCGTTGAATTGCATGCAGGGAGTCTGCAAATTAAGCAAGGTGCTACTGGGCGAGGTTTATGTGTGAGTATTTACTTTCCCACTAGGACTTAAAATCTTTTAAATGGAGTTGTATCGTTTCATAAGTCGTCGCCTCTTCCCAATTGGCTTTAAAAATCGCACGATATATTTTCAACTCCTCTTCGCTTTCATGTAAGACACTCTTTTCTAGGCGCTTTTCCCTAACATATACAAAAGCATTATCTACAATCGCAAAGCATTCTGGTTTAACATGATGATCACGATGCCGCCATTTGCCCTCTGCCATAAAACGCACCTCACAACCAATAGCAGCAACCTCTGCTGCACATTGCATAAATAAGTCTAACTCAGTTTTATGCTGTTCAAATTTAATAAGCTGATCTGGGAAAATAAAAATCCGCCGAGATTTTACTCCTGCTTGAATTCTTTCTCTTTCAGCAGCGACATACTGCTGATATTCTTGAATATTTTCTTGATACTCGCGTACAGAATCATAACTAATACGCGTAGATTGAATCATGTCTAATAGGCTAATACGATCAAAGCTGCTGTCGTAGGACTCGACCTTACCTTGTTCAAGGTCATAAATTTTTTTTAGCAAACTTTCAATCCGCGTATTACGAAAATGGTCTAAATAAGTTTTAGCTTGATGCGGGTCTTTAACATGATAGTGCGCGGTTTGGTTACGTTGCCAACGTGCAGAATCAATGGAAGAAAAGGTTTCATTGCGCTTAATTTTGGGAAAGCGGCTGAGGCGATTAAAGAAATCCTCCAAATGAGAATAATCATCCACCGACACTTTTAGAATGACATCAAACTGACCTAGTACCGCTGAGCAATCCACCACTTCTGGAGCATTATCGTACAGCCATTTGACTAAAGAGTAAGTATTATTCTCTTTAACTTGAATCATTATATAATAAATTTTCTTATCAGCGTGGCTAGTGGCCTCCAAATAACCACTAGCTAGATCTAGAGCTTCTTCTATTTCTCGCGCCACATCCAAAGAAATTGGCCGCCCACTTCTAGGCATAAGATATTTGCGTAAAGTACCCTCAGACTTGCCAATGAGCCTTGCTACCTCAGCGTAATCGCCCATAAACTTTTCTTGAATAATTTTTTTTAAGTTTTCTCGTCGAGTCACATTTTCGTCTACTAGCATCAATGCCTCCTCACAACTTAGTATAAGTTGGATGTTTTTTGTTCTTTTTGCAACTAATTAATGGCCTATCTTGTGCACGTAAGGTGAGAGAGATTTTTTTACTTAAGAACATACTTGTCCTATTAAGTGAATTTAAGGACAGTTTTTAGATAATACTCTTTTTAAAACAATAATTTAGGCACTTGACCAGGACAGTAATGTCCAGTTTAATGAGCTTAATGCTGGATTAAACGAGATTAGGAGAACGTTAACAGCAGCTCAAATAATCACTTATCGACTCAAATATTTAAGGAGGTAAGCATGGATATGTTTGAAAGAGTCATCATCTCTATCTGCCAGTTATTACTGGCATTAACCCTAGCTATTGGAGTGTCATGCTTCATCTTCTTATTAATATGGGTGATAAAGATACTAGCTATTCCAGCGGTACGTCACTTAATAGCAGCATCTACCGCAATCAATACGGTTTAACCTGAGGACGAGAAGCAACTTGCCTGCTTCTCGTCAAATCAATTTCTTAAAGTGAATATCTTTCTGATTAAGCCAAGCGCCCAATATTCAACTGATCATGAATACTATTACGCTCTGCTACAGAAATATTTAGACCCGCTGATAAATCCTGCATATATTTAACTTCGCGCGGATCATCTAAAGTCATCGCCAGCAAAGACATTAGATACACTTGTTTCTCCATGCCTTGTGGAACATTTTGAATCAAGCCTTGCAAATCTAAAGGTTTTCTTAGTTCAGTGGTTACAAAGTCAATATCTGCTTGTGAAGCATCTTTGAGGTGCTCTTTAATTTTAGCCTGTTCATTATCATCAATGACGCCATCGGCTTTTACGGCACTGATCATGGCACGCAATAAAATAGCAGCGTGCTTTTCATCCTCTGCTGTAGCATGCACTGGCTCATCGTTTAAGGCTGCTTTAAAGACTGAACCCATATCGGTATTTTTAGTGGGCGAACTACCGCCAAGCATATTGAAGAGGCTACCAAGGATATTGCCACCTGAACTACTATTTGAGCTACTGCTTGCTTGAGCTGTTTTTCCTGCCAGCATACTGGTTAAGAGGGCACCAATCCCACCTGCAATTGCTGTGCTGCGAGTCGCGCCACCGCCTAAAACTGCACCTAATAAACCACCTAAGACACCACCACGCCCTCCTAATAATTTTTTCGAGGCTTGTGCAACAATTAAACCAAACGCAACCCGCCCTAAGGTTTTGACTAAACTCATTATCTACTCCACTATTTTTTAAAGTACATTCAATTAAAACTAATCAGTTGGTACTGAGAACTAGCTGTTGAAGCTTAGCATGTAACTTATCTGAACATAGCTCAAGATTCCGTAATGATTAGTGCCGTCATTCCAAAGATCAATCCTATCCAAATAACTTGGTATTTTTTGCAGAGCTTGCTAATAATTTCACAGCTAAGTCTTTCGTAAACTACCGAGCCAGTTTCTATGTTAAAAAAAGTTTACACCGCTGCAACGCCACTCATGCCGGGGTTTATTCAAGAGGTGTTAGAAAATGCAGGCATTCCTTGCCAACAACGTAATTATTTTTTGAATGGTGCAATGGGTGAATTGCCGTTTGTTGAAACTTGGCCTTCACTATGGGTTGACGAAGCCTATGAGCAACAAGCGCTTGAATTAATTCAGGCAACTTTAAAGCAACCTAGCGCAGGTGTCTGGGTTTGCCAAAACTGCAAGGAGGTTTTAGAAACTCAATTTCAAAACTGCTGGCAGTGTGGACAAGCTGCACCACCTAGCATCCCTATTGGCGATGGAAAGTAAGCACTAACACATCCCGCCAAGCCGCTTGGCTTTTGTCTTCAGGCAGAATCGGTGTCACTCCGTGATAAACCTTATGATCATTCACTAAAAGCAAATCGGTACTCGTACTCAAAATGCATTGACCAAGCGCTTGCATCTGATTGTTATAAATATGACTCACCCCACCCTGCACATTATGCCGATCTAGTAACATAATTAGGATGTAATCAGCCCCATCTTTATGCACACCCTCCGGTGTTGGCCGTCCCTCTGCTAAAGCAGAAGCCACAATCCGAAACTGATGCGCTTGAATCCGCCAGAGCTGGCTCGGATTCGTACTAAATTGCTCTATCGACCATGCAATCAGAGTTTTAAATACAGGATTCGACACAGTAGTCGGCAGCCATGCGCGGAAATGGCGATTAAAACCACCATGCACTGCATTGTGGTAACTGCTTTGATAATGCGGCTCATGTGGGAGCTGCTTTAACTTGCCATATTGCCAATGGAAGACTGAATAACGGCGCAAGCGATAGCGCCCACCATCGCGCAGATAAGGATCAGGCAAGAGTTGATTCCAGCTTCGACAAAAGCGCTGATACGCATGCGCCATCTGCTGACGCAATTGAGTTTGTAAGCGATTCTGAGAGTCACCCACGGCTGCAATAAAGCCGAGTTGATTAAGCTGTGCGTTCACGATCCTTCCATATTATTTCGGTCAAGACTAATAATTTACTCGTCTTCGAGTGAATTGCCCAGATCACTTAGGGGCTGTGGCAATTATCACTGCACGCACAGGCGCTGGATAGCCTTCTATAGTACGTTTGGCATCCTGCGGATCCAGAAAGTCCTTTAAAGACTCAAAACGCATCCAATCAGTTGAGCGCTGCTCAGCGGTGGTAGTGGGGGTAACATCCACCGTACGAATATCTTCAAAACCTAAACGCCGCAGCCATAACTCCAACATCGCCACTGAAGGAATAAACCAGACATTACGCATTTTACCATAGCGATCTTCGGGCATCAGTACCGTGCGCTCATCACCGTCAATAATCAGAGTCTCCAAGACTAATTCACCCCCTACACGCAGGGCATTTTTTAATTCTTGCAAATGATCCAAAGGTGAGCGCCGATGATAGAGCACCCCCATCGACAGCACTGTATCAAAACCCTTGCCTTGGAAATCAGGCAAATCTTCGCTTTTTAAAGGCAAGAAATGCACAGGCTGTTGCCCTGCATAATGCTTGATAGCTTGAAACTGCATCAAGAAAAATAAACTAGGATCAATTCCAATCACTTGCTGAGCACCTGCGCCCAACAGCCGCCAGAGATGGTATCCACTCCCACAGCCAACATCTAAGACTAAGCGTCCTTGCAAAGATGATAAATGCGGCGCAACCCGCTCCCATTTCCAATCCGAGCGCCATTCTGTCTCAATTGGAATCCCAAAGACTTCAAACGGGCCTTTACGCCAAGGAATAAAAACCTCTAAAGCTGACCTTAGTGCAACGGCTTGCGTTGTATTTAGATCACTTGCTTGCCCAATTCTTACCGTGCCTTGAGTAAAATCGATACTACTAGCAGCTAACTTCGGTAATTGCTCTAAAGTCTCTAACCAAAGCTCGCGTTTACCATGCGGCGCTTCATAAACTGCGGCCTGCACTTGTTGCGGCAAAGTCGTTAGCCAAGCTGCTAAGCGGGTAGCTGCTAAATCCTGATAAGCTTCTGCCAAGCGTTTATCGAGTAGAGCACTCATGCTTTCACCGCTAAAATAGACGCAAATACGAAATTTTGAAACCAAACTAAGCTTTCACCGAACCCAGCCAATTTCAAGCGCTCTTGATGCATTTCGATAGTATCTGGCAGCAGCACATTTTCTAAAGCAGAACGCTTTTGGCTAATTTCTAGCTCGGAATAGCCATTGGCGCGTTTGAACTCCATATAAAGCTCAGTCATTAAAGCTTGTTGCTGTACATCGGTGAATTTGATTTTTTCAGAAAGAATCAACACTCCACCCGGCAATAAGGCTTCATAAATACGTTGCATTAAAGCTTGGCGCTGAGCTGATTCAATAAATTGCAGAGTGAAATTCAACACAATCACCGAAGCGGATTGCATGGGTACTTGGCAAATATCTGCGCAAAGTGTTTGGAAGCTACCTGCGGGTAGTTGCCGCTGCAAACGCTGCTCACAGCGCTGAATCATCGCCTCAGAATTGTCTATGCAAATGTACTGCACTTGTGGCTCTCGCACCTGTAAAGCCATCGCTAAGGTCGAAGCGCCCAAGGAGCAACCTAGATCATAAACTGCACTGTTGGCCTGAGCATAGCGCCGCGCTAACACCCCCAATTGGCTAATCACCGTTTCATAGCCGGGTACTGAGCGGCGCACCATATCGGGAAAAACATCGGCAACCGCAGCGGTAAAGGCAAAATCCACCACCTGTTGCGGCTTTGCAAAAATCTGATCGCGTGGAGAGTCAGTAGCCATCACTAGCCTTGCTCACCCACCCAACGAAAATCGGCAGGCAATTTATCCAATTGCAAACTTTCCCCTGTGCGTTGCGCAGCATCCGGCCCCATGAAATATAAATAAGGCCCAACCACTGCTTCAGGGCGCACATTGCTATCGGCATGCTCACCGGGGAAGTTTAAGACGCGTAGACTAGTGCGTACCGGTCCCGTGTGAATCCGATTCACCCGAATAAAAGGCTTAGCATCATATTCTTGGGCTAAAATATCGCAGAAAGCATTCATGGCGGCTTTACTCACCCCAAAGCCACCGTAATAAGCACGGTCAGTCGTGTCAGTAGAAAACACAATCGCAGCATCGGGCGACTGTTCTAATAAAGGCAAACAAGCACGCACCAATAGGAAATTAGCATTCAGATTGACTTGCAGCATTTTCGTCCACAAATCTAAATCATGCTGGCGTATGGCCATAAAAGCGCCTAACCAAGCCGCATTCAGGAGTAGCCCATCTAAGCGCCCTAGCTCCTGCTTAATCATTAGAGCCAAACTTGAATAAGCGTCACTCGTCGCTTCAGCTAAATCCAACTTACAAATTACTGGCTCAGGATAGCCTGCCTGTACAATCTCGTCATAGACCGCATCGAGCATCAATTCTTGCTTATCCACCAAGACAACCGTTGCGCCCAAACGAGCATACTGAATGGCTACCGCTTTACCAATCCCCATCGCAGCGCCGGTGACGACAATCACGCGCTCATGTAACAACCCGTCGGCGGGTAGATAATTGAGTAACTCGCTCTGCATGGAAACACTCCTGACCGCTGGAAAAGTTCGGCATGATAACGCGAAATGTGCCCTGCTTATATGAAAAGGATCAAAAATAGGTGACAGCTTAAAATCTTTGGTTAATCATGCTTACACAGTAAACTTTAGCGGCTTGGTGTCCGTTAACTCAATCACAAAATAAGCGGGCGATTGCATCTATGACTGAAGCCACAAATACCCCTATCAGCTGGAGCGAGACTTTGCGCAATTTTTTAGATGCGCGCGTACTGACTATGCTGTTTTTAGGTTTTTCTGCAGGGATTCCGATTTTACTGATCTTCTCATCCCTGTCTTTATGGCTGGGTGAAGCAGGTATCGAACGCAAAGCAGTCACCTTTTTTAGCTGGGCAGCCTTGGGTTATTCCTTCAAATTTGTCTGGGCACCACTGATTGACAAACTCCCCTTGCCCTTTTTAACCCGAGTTTTAGGTAAACGCCGCGCATGGCTGTTGCTCTCACAAGGGATGATTATTCTAGCGATTATCGCGATGGCTAGTATTGACCCTGCTTTGAGTAAAAACAGCGTCACTTTAATGGCCTTTGCAGCGGTTTTACTCGGATTTTCCTCAGCTACTCAAGATATTGTGATTGATGCTTATCGGATCGAATCGGCTGAAACCCGCTTACAAGCTTTAATGTCTTCAACTTATATCGTCGGCTATCGGTTAGCGATGATTGTGGCCGGTGCAGGAGCTTTATATTTAGCCTCTTATTTTGGCTCAGAAAAAGACCATTATGTTTACACTGCTTGGCGTTGGACTTACTTCATTATGGCCGCCATCATGCTAATCGGTGTACTGACTACCTTGGTTATCCCCGAGCCAGCGCATAAAGAAAGCCAGCTAGCTTACACCACCAGAGATTATTTCCGCTTAGTGTTGGTGTTTGCTTGCACCGTTACTAGTTTTGTCCTGACTTTTTTCTTTACCGATGACATCTTTATCAACTTAAAAAATCTGTTTGGCGATGGGGTCTTAACTGGTTTTATTTTAGAAACTCTGCGCTTCGCTTTAGCGGTAGGCATGGCTTTTCTAGCGGGTTATTTACTCGTCCGTGCGGGTTTAGTGGATCGCAGCATTGCTATTGAAACTTGGGTAGCTCCAATTGCTGAATTTTTTAAACGCTATGGTATCAAGACTGCCACCCTCTTATTAATCCTGATTGGCTTTTATCGGATTAGCGATATTGTGCTCGGCGCTGCTTCTAATGTGTTTTACCAAGACCAAAATTTTTCCAAAGAGGAAATCGCGACTGCTGTGAAAACAGTAGGTGTCTTAGTCAGTGTCTTGGGTGGAATCTTAGGTGGCCTATTCGCCACACGCTTTGGCGTGATGAAAAGTTTACTCTGGGGGGCTATGTTAGCGGCTTTAACCAATCTAGTCTTTGTAGGCCTAGCCTTAACTGGACACAACTTGCCTATTTTTTATTTAGCTGTGATCTCAGATAATTTAGCAGCGGGCTTTGCGAGTGCAGCTTTTGTCGCCTTTCTATCCGCACTAACCAGCGTGTCTTTTACAGCAGTTCAATACGCCATTTTTAGCTCGCTCATGTCTTTATTTCCTAAAGTGCTTGGCGGCTATTCCGGTACGATGGTTGATGCGATTGGGTATCCGAGCTTTTTTACTTTCACCACACTGATTGGCTTACCAGTGATTGGGTTAGTATTAATTGCGAGTAAAAATTTGGTTATTCAGCCAGCCGACAATAACTCTACCCAAATTTAGCTGAGGCCAAGGGCAGTTTTTTAAAAAAGTTACCTAAACTGGTATATTTGCGTCTTAAGCGAAGACAAACGCTAAAATCTGCATAACCACCAGTGAATACACACCGGCAAGCACATCATCCAACATAATGCCTAAGCCACCTTCTACTTTGTCATCCACAATATAAATCGGCCAAGGTTTCCAAATATCAAAAATCCGAAAGACAATGAAACCCACCAAGACCCAAACGAGTCCACTAGGTGCAGCAAACATCGTAATCCAAAAACCAACAAATTCATCCCAAACGATGCCACCGTGATCATGCACCCCCAACCGTTTAGCTGATTCGCCACAGACCCAAATGCCAACCACAATGGCAAGCACAATCACGGTAAAATAAAACCACAGCGGAAATAGCGACAAAATCCAATAAAACGGAATCGCTGCTAAAGTACCGAAGGTTCCAGGAGCAACAGGTGCTAAGCCACTACCTAAGCCAAAAGCAGTGATATGAATCGGTGATTGAAAAACGGTCTTTGCTAAACTCATAAGGAAATCATGGTTAGAAATAAAATTATTAGGCTAACTGCCTAACTCCATCTAAAAAACAGGCCTCAAACTCAAGTCAACAGCCTTAATCCTATGGTTTAGGATTAAGCAAATGCTTAAGTACGGGATGCTCTAAACAAAGTTGGTGGATTAGGCGATCATAATGCAACATTTTCTTCATCGAATGCAGAATCAAATAAGCCCCTAAAACTACTAATAATAGATTTAATAGCATTAAGGGCAGCAGAAAATACCAGATATTCAACCATTGATAATGGCTAGAGGTTGCGATCAAAAAGCTAGTCACCGTCATCGGCAGCACCAGTACTGCCAAACCGGTGCGCAAAATCGACAAGCTGGTGCGCTTCTCTGCTAACAGAAGCTGCACCTCATTAATCGCTAGGGCTTCATGCTGCTCAAAATTTGCAGCAGAAACCTGAGTCTCTTTCATCAATTTAGATATGTGTCTGAATGAAACGCTTCACCGCTTCTGCATCCGCAGCCATGACTTCAAAACGCTGTGGCAAACGCTCCAATTGCTCCATCCCTTGTGGGCGCATGGGTGTTTGGCCTAAAGCCTCTTGAATAGTTTCTTCAAACTTAGCTGGTAAAGCGGTTTCTAAAACTAACATAGGTACATCCGCTTCACGTAGCTCCAGCGCAACTTGCAAGCCATCTGCGGTATGTGTGTCGATCATCAAACCATATTGTTGCCAAATCTTACGGATCATTTCAATCCGATGGGCGTGGCTACTTGCACCTGATTGGAAACCAAATTTGCCTACCTCTTTAAATAAGCCTTGTGCTGCTAAATCAAAAGCTCCACCTTGCTCGATCTTCGTCCATAACGCCCGGACTTGCGAGCCATCTTGACCTGCTAAATCATAAATGAAACGCTCGAAATTAGAGGCTTTAGAAATATCCATCGACGGGCTACTGGTATGATAAGTGTTCGCTGCACCGCGCGGACGATAGACGCCTGTTTTGAAAAACTCATCGAGCACATCATTTTCATTGGTAGCCACAATCAAGTGCTTAATCGGTAAACCCATCATGCGCGCAATATGCCCAGCGCAGACATTACCGAAATTCCCAGAAGGGACAGCAAAGCTTACCTGTTGGTCATTGCTAGTGGTGGCTGCAAAGTAACCTTTAAAATAATAAATAATTTGGGCAGAAATGCGCCCCCAGTTAATTGAATTGACTGCCCCAATTTTATAATCAGCTTTAAAGGCATGATCATTCGAGACTGCTTTGACAATATCTTGGCAATCATCAAATACGCCTTTAATCGCAATATTATGAATATTCGGATCTTGCAGGCTAAACATTTGTGCGGTTTGGAAACGGCTCATTTTGCCGTGAGGCGAAAGCATAAAGACATTCACACCCTTTTTACCACGCATTGCATATTCTGCCGAAGAGCCGGTATCCCCCGAAGTCGCACCGAGAATATTAATTCCCTGCCCCGCCTTCGCTAAGACATATTCAAATAGATTACCCAAGAGCTGCATCGCCATATCTTTAAACGCGAGCGTTGGCCCATTGGATAAACATAAAAGATGCAGATTCGGCTCTAAAGTATGTAGTGGTGTAATATCTTCAGGATTTTCACCCTCACGTACATTGCAATACACAGCCGCTGTGTAGGTTTTATCAATGATGGCTTTTAAATCTGCCGCAGGAATGTCGGTCGCAAAGCGTGATAACACCGCAAAGGCTAATTCGCGATAATTCATCGTGCGCATAGCAGTTAAATCAGCATCACTAAGCTGCGGGTAGCTGTCCGGCAAATACAAACCACCATCCGGCGCTAAGCCACCAAGTAGAATTTCACTAAAAGATTGAGCGGGCGACTGACCGCGAGTCGAGATGTATTTCATAACTGGAACCTTGTAACTCCCCTCAAGAATTGAGAGGAGTAGAGAATTTTCATGGATTTTAGTTGAGGGCTAATTCAGTGCTTCCACACGCAAGCTAGTGACTGAGCCGCAAATACTATCGAGTTGCTCAATAGCAGTAATCGCCTCATTCATATTGCCTTGGCGTACCCGTTGCGTCAGCATAATAATATCCACTTCAGCACCCGCTTTAGCAGGCTCTTTCTGTAAGAAGGCTTCAATGCTGATAGAGCGATCACCTAAGATGCGGGTCACATCCGCCAGCACACCCGGCTTATCGACTGCTCGCATGCGCAAATAAAAAGCGGTTTCCACTTCAGTAATAGGCAGAATCGGTGTATCGGCTAAAGTGCTGGCTTGGAAGGCTAAATGCGGCACGCGATTATTCGGGTCAGAAGTCATCGCACGTACTACATCAATGATGTCCGCTACGACTGCAGAACCTGTTGGTTCAGCACCCGCACCACGCCCATAATACAAGGTAGAACCGACAGCATCACCTTGTACCATTACGCAGTTCATGACTCCATCCACACTTGCAATCAATTGCTTGCGGGGAATTAAGGTCGGATGTACCCGCTGCTCAATGCCTTTTTCAGTACGGCGGGCAATTCCCAGTAATTTAATCCGATAGCCCAAGTCAGACGCATAGCTCACATCCTCTGGAGTGATCTTAGAAATCCCCTCCACATAAGTTTCACTGAACTGTAAAGGCACACCAAACGCAATCGAGGACAGAATGGTGAGCTTATGCGCTGCATCCACACCTTCCACATCAAAGGTCGGATCAGCTTCGGCGTAACCCAACGCTTGAGCTTCAGCTAAGACATCCGCGAAGCTGCGCCCTTTATCGCGCATTTCGGTCAAAATGAAGTTACTAGTACCATTAATAATCCCTGCTAACCACTCAATCCGGTTAGCCGCTAAGCCTTCACGCACCGCTTTAATGACCGGAATACCACCTGCAACGGCTGCTTCAAAAGCGACAATTACACCTTTCTTCTGCGCGGCCGCAAAGATTTCATTGCCGTGGAGCGCAATCAGTGCTTTGTTGGCAGTGACAACATGCTTGCCATTTTGAATCGCTTGTAAGACCAAATCTTTAGCTAAGTTATAGCCCCCGATTAGCTCCACGACGATTTCAATATCCGGGTCTTCGACCACATCCATCGCATTGTTACTGAGACGCACACCCGATAAACCGAGCTTGGCGGCGTGACTGGTATCGAGAGCAGCCGCATAGTCAATCACAATACCGCGCCCAGCACGACGGGCAATCTCTTCAGCATTACGTGATAAAACCGTTGCAGTACCACCACCGACGGTGCCCAGCCCTAACAAACCCACCTTAACAGGCTTCATGTGTACTCCTTAAATCTAATTTTTACTTATGATTGCGCCGGACTGCTTAACTCGTCCTGACGGAACATTTGTTTTATCCCGCGAATTGCTTGACGGGTGCGGTGCTCATTTTCAATTAAACTGAAACGCACATGGTCATCACCATATTGCCCAAAGCCAATCCCTGGAGAAACCGCCACATGCGCATCATTTAATAGTTTTTTAGCAAACTCAAGTGAACCCATCGCGCGATAACGCTCAGGAATTTTTGCCCAAACGAACATACTCGCTTTTGGACGCTCTACCTGCCAGCCTGCTGCATTTAAACCATCACACAAAACATTGCGGCGGGCTTCATACATGCTACGAATTTCATCCACGCAATCTTGTGGGCCATCTAAAGCAGCAATCGCAGCGATTTGGATCGGTGCAAACATGCCATAGTCTAAATAAGACTTCATACGCTCTAAGGCTTTGACTAAGGTCGGATTACCGCACATAAAACCCACCCGCCAGCCCGGCATATTGTAAGTTTTGGAGAGCGAGTAAAATTCGACCGCAATATCCTTCGCACCCGGAATTTGCAGAATCGACGGTGCTTGATAGCCATCAAAGCAAATCTCGCCGTAAGCGATGTCATGAATCACCCAAATATCATGCTCTTTAGCAATCGCAATCACCCGCTCAAAGAAATCTAGCTCAACGCACTGTCCGGTTGGATTGCCGGGGAAGTTAATAATGAGCATCTTAGGCTTCGGCCATGAATTTTTGATGGCAGCTTCTAATTCAGCAAAGAAGTCTTTGCCTTCAATTAAGGGCACATGACGAATATCCGCATCCGCAATAATGCTGCCATAGGGATGAATCGGATAGGCAGGATTGGGCACTAATACCGTATCACCACGACTTAAAGTGGCTAAAGCTAGATGCGCTAAGCCTTCTTTTGAACCAATCGTGACAATCGCTTCAGTTTCAGGGTCAATATCGACATCAAACCGACGCTTATACCAATTGCTAATGGCTTTACGTAAGCGTGGCACCCCACGAGACATGGAATAACGATGTGTATCAGGCCGCTGAGCACTTTCCACTAATTTGTCGACGATGTGTTTAGGCGTTGGTTGGTCTGGATTTCCCATACCAAAATCAATAATATCCTCACCACGTGCACGCGCTTCGCGCTTCAAGGCATCGGTAATCTTGAATACATAAGTCGGTAAGCGGTTTATTCGTTGAAAATCGTCTTGCACGATATTGAAACCCATCTATGAATACTACCCATCGCTGGGGCCATTTGCAGCCGGTCACATTACAATCGACTATACAGTTCTGTCAATGCTGCCACCGAGGAGCCACTCATGCAGTTTAGCGAAGATCAACCTCAAGCGACTTACCTCATTCAAGCTTATGATAGGGGTTGGGTGCAAATCCAGAATCAGCGCCTAACTCAGCCGTTTATTGTGAGTGGGCAAACTTTAATAAGTGATTGGGTGACCGGAAGCTTTGAAGAACTAAGCCCTGAACAACTAGACCCTTTATTTGCTTTAAAACCTGAGGTCATTTTAATAGGTTGCGGTGCTAGTGCGAGTTTACCCACTCCCGCCATCTATCGTGCTTTAGTGGAGCATGGGATTGGATTTGAACTGATGACCACTGACGCCGCTTGCCGGACTTACACAATTTTGTTAGTCGAAGGCCGTACTGTGGCAGCCGCCCTATTTCCATAAAAATAGGGCATGAAGGGACTAACAGTTACTTGACTAGATACCTAACAAGCTTTCGCCGGATAAACCTTTATTTTCTAAGATACGGCGTAAGCGTTTTAAAGCATCCATTTGAATTTGCCGCACGCGCTCACGGGTTAAACCTAGCTCTTCGCCGACTTGTTCTAAAGTAGAACGTTCATAGCCATGCAAACCAAAACGACGCACGATCACATCCTTCTGCTTCACATCCAACTGGCTCAACCAATTTTCAACTGAATGACTGATGTCTTCATCCTCTAAGACCGCTGCTGGCTCGCGTTCTTCTTCCATTGGAACAAAATCGACCAAGGGGCTGTCGCCATCTTTGCCAACTGGGGTGTCTAGGGAAGAAACATGCTCGTTGAAACTTAAGAGTTTACGCAAACTGTCAATCGGGCGTCCTAAAGCTTCAGCCATTTCTGGCAAACTTGGTTCTCGACCTAATTGCTGCGTCATTTCGCGCAATTTGCGCATATACGCATTCAGCTCTTTATTCACGTGAATCGGCAAGCGAATCGTGCGGGTTTGATTCATCAAGGCACGTTCGATATTTTGCCGAATCCACCATGTTGCATAAGTGGAGAAACGAAAGCCACGCTCAGGATCAAATTTTTCTACCGCATGAATCAGGCCTAAATTACCCTCTTCAATTAAATCCGGTAATGGCAAGCCTCGACCTAGATAACGACGGGCAATTTTTACGACTAAACGTAAATTGCAGGTGATCATTTTCTTTCGGCCTAGCTCATCGCCTGCACGTGCCAGACGCCCATAGTGAATCTCTTCTTCAGGGGTTAATAAGGGTGAAAACTCAATTTCACGCAAATACAATTGGGCAGCATCACGTTCTGTGGATTGACTAACACGTTCCGAGGTGGAATCAGCTAGTACATCGGAACCATCGACACTTAGCAAATCTTCTGACTCATCGGTTAACTCATCAAGCTCTTCAAGCTCAATGCTGTCGTCCTCACCCAAAGTGAAGTTTTCTTCCTCTGGGTTGGAATGAGTCTGTAGGCTATGCATTGCATCACTCCTCTGTGGGGTTGTATCAGGCCAACAAGCTAGTTATGGCGTTGTTAACGCACTTTTTGACTCCCTCAGTCGACACCTAAGCTTAAACTTTCCTATTTATTTTTCTGCAAAGTAGCACAAAGCTTTCGAGATTTAAAGACCTTAACGAAAACTTAACAAAAATACAAGATTATGATTATTATAGAGAATTATTAAAAACGTCAAAAATCGCTGTAAATTTAATCTGAATGCAGGCTGAATGAAATCAGCATTTCATCGGAAATTTGGTAAAACTCAGCTTCTTTGCTCAGACTAACCCACTAAGCTTGCTGAAATATAAAAATAGCTAAGTTATAAGCTTTCTAGATTTTTTCTTAAAAAATCTACTTATTTTGGTAACTACACAATTTATTATACAAAATGTGTTTGATAGAGAGAATTTTTGGCCTTGATTAGCATGATCAATACTCAAAGCCGCTGCCAGCAGATACCCAAAGTGGATTGTTTTTTAATAGGTAGGTATAAGCCAAGAAAAAGTCAGAGGAGCTGACCGTTTTTAGAGACAAACGGTTACAAACAGCTAAGCCTATAAAGGCGGTGCTCCGTATTGTTTAGCAAGATCTTGAATATAACGCTTACGCTCACTGCTACTCATAGCCGACCATTGTTCACGCAGTTTTTGCTGCTCTGCCATTGGTAAGCTTTTGATCCAACTCCGCCATTTTTTAATTTTTTCCCGCTTATCAGTGGGTAAGCTACGGTAATGATCTAATTTCTGCTGCAAAGCAATACGACGAGTGAGAGGTAAATTTTTCCACTGTGTATATTGAGAGCGAATCTGTGCACGTTGACTAGCAGGTAAAGCAGCCCAACGCTTCAAATTGCTTTGCTTCTCAATCGAAAACCCTGACCATTGCGACTGATACTCTTGTAAGACTTTGCGTTCTTGAGAGCTTAAACTCTCCCAACTTAGGCTTCCTGCCCAACTAAAAGTGCATAAACTGCCAAGCCATAAGCCTAGGCTTAAACGTAATAGCCACCCAGTAAGTGATTTCATTGAATCGCATCCTTGAGGGGAACGCGCTCACCATCCAATAAGGAAAACATCATCGTATCGCTACTAGAATCAGGGTTATCTAGTTCACTCCAATAGCGACCGTAGTCGTCCCACCATTCAATCATCGCTGCTAATTCATCAGCCGACTCTTCGGCATAAGCAGGCCATAAACTCAGTCCTAAGATAAAACCGAGAGAAAGGAATCCTTTCCTTAACATGATGTGCTCCCTAAGCGAGCGGCTTAACTGTATTCAGCGGCTAGCCACTCATAAATATCCATATTGTCTAAAAACTCAATGTCTTCATTAGACATTAGCACATCTGCAGAATTTTTGGACGACACCTCTGAATTGCTCAAAGAATTGTCAGACAAATGGTTAAAGAATAGCTGCAAGCCTAAACTAATCACTGTTGCTCCTACTAAACCTGCAAGCACTGCTCTCGGTCTAGCATCTACGAAACTCCAAGCACCTAACCAAGCTGCAAAGCCCGTTTGAGACTTAACTGTACGCGCTTTATTTAACTCTAATAAAGCTTTTTGCCGCGCTTGTTGTAGCCTGCCTTGAATCTGCGGGCTTAAATGCTCGGCTTCACGGTTTAAACCTTGTTCAAGTGCTTTTAAGCTCTCCGTATCCCGCCTGTTCTCCATTAATTTTCTCCCAGATAATCGCGCATTTGGCGCATCGCACGCGCCAAATGGGTTTTCACGCTACCTTCTGAACAGCCCATGATTTTTGCTGTTTCTGCAATGTCATAACCTTCCCAAGCACGCAAGAGTAAAGCCTGCTGCTGGCGCAAAGGTAGCTTGCCAATCAACTCCACCAAGCGTTGGCTTAGCTCATCATTTTGTAGTTGTCGGTCAGGTTCTAAAAACTGTGTCTGTGCAACTAGTTCATCAGGCTCTGGTCTTTCCTCTGATTCGGTAGAATCATTGAAAAAGACTCGCCAACGCTGCCTAACTTGGCGACGCCGATGCCAATCATTGATTTTGCTATGCAAGACACTATGAAAAAGCGCACCCCATTCAGCTTGTGGATGTTGGCTATAGTTTTGTACCAAGCCCAACATCGCATCTTGCACAATATCGAGAGCATCTTCTTCATTTTGAGTGGCTAGTCGCGCTGTAATAAAAGCCCTTTTTTCTACACTTGCTAAGAAGTGATTCATTGTCATGCTTGAGCTCAGATCATGCTCCTTTGCCTCCTTACTCCCCAACGGGTCGCCTGACATGACTAGCTTATCGCCAGAAACGAACCCTTGTTGTTGAATTCCTTGTACTAACATGATGCTTGGTTCATCCTTGATAACGGTTTACCACACCAAACGTTGACACTAGTAGTGTTTAAGTTCTTTCTGTGAAAGAATTCTTTGGCAAAAGTTCCTCGAAACCCTCATTAGGAGAGTAAGTCATGCTTTGGAAATCTGGCAGACGCAGCAGCAATATTGAAGATAGACGTACTGGCATGGGTGCGCCCGCCAAAGTGGGTGGTATTGGTTTAATTTTGATGTTGGTCGTGGCTTGGCTCATGGGCGCTGACACCATGCAGCTATTAGGTATTGCGGGTAATAACCTCGCTGGCACGACTATGACCGTACAACAGCCTACACCTGAAGAACAAGAAGATGCTGACTTCGTTTCTGCTATTGTCGCACAAACTGAAGATGTCTGGGGGCCGATGTTCCAAGCAGCAGGTCGCAAATACCAAGAGCCAAGCCTAGTGCTATTTAGTGAACAAATCGAATCGGCCTGTGGTTATGCTTCAGCAGCGAGTGGCCCCTTTTATTGCCCAGCGGATCAAAAAGTTTACATTGACTTAAGTTTTTTCCAAGAATTACGCCGTTTAGGTGCACCCGGGGATTTTGCGCGTGCTTATGTGATTGGGCATGAAGTGGCTCACCATGTGCAGAACTTAATGGGAACCTCTACTAAAGTTAGCCGCCTACAGTCACAAGTAAGTGAAGCCGATTCAAATTCGCTTTCAGTGCTACTAGAGCTACAAGCGGATTGTTATGCGGGAGTTTGGGCAAATCACGCACAAAAAAACTTCAATACACTAGAAGCGGGTGATATTGAAGAAGGCTTACAAGCGGCTGCATCGATTGGCGATGATCGTCTACAACGCATGTCTGGACGGCGTGTGAACCCAGATGCCTTTACGCATGGGACTTCTGAGCAACGGGTTAAATGGTTTAAAACCGGTTTGCAATATGGCGATATGAATCGTTGTGATACTTTTGCGAGCATTCGCTAACTTCACAAGCACTAGCCTCTCCGTCTTGAGAGGCTAGTGCTTAGGCTTTACTCCGCAAAATTCATTTCTAAATACTTAAACACGGCAAATAAGCCCATCGCTTCGCCGCCTATCGGACGTCCAGGGCGAGCGCGTAAATTCCAAGCCATCACATCGAAATGCGCCCACGGAATCCGATTGGGGACAAATTCATTTAAAAATAAAGCGGCGGTAATCGCCCCACCATAGCTATCACCACTATTACTTAAATCAGCTACCTGACTACGCAGCTTTTCTAAATAAGGTTTATGCAATGGCAAATTCCAAATCAGATCATTACTCATCGTAGACGCCGCTTGCAGCTTTTGCATCAAGGAACGGTCATTAGCAAAAAAGGCCGGAACTTCTGTTCCCATCGCCACTCGTGCAGCCCCTGTGAGAGTAGCAAAATCAATAATCACATCCGGATCATTTTCAGCCGCATAAGCGAGTGCATCACACAAAATTAAACGCCCTTCCGCATCGGTATTATCAATTTCAACCGTTTTCCCTAAGCGAGTATGGAGCACATCACCAGGGCGGAATGCATCACCACTAATCGCATTATCCACGGCAGGAATGAGTACCTGTAAACAGATGGGTAGCTCAAGCTGCATGATTAATTTAGCTAAACCTAAAACATGCGCCGCACCACCCATATCTTTTTTCATTAAACGCATATTCGAAGAAGGCTTAATATCGAGGCCACCAGTGTCAAAACAAACCCCTTTACCCACTAAACAGACTAAAGGATCGTCTTGATTCCCCCAATTTAATTCAATTAAGCGTGGCGCATGCACACTCGCGCGCCCTACCGCATGAATCGTTGGGAAGTTTTCTTTTAATAAAGCACTCCCGGTAATCACATCCACTTCTGCGTCATGGACTTCGGCTAAGCGGCGGGCAACTTGCTCTAAATCCTGTGGCATCATGTGATTAGCAGGCATATTAATCAGATTACGCACTAAACTAATCGCCTCAACCATCGCATTAATACGCGCAGCGCCTTGGCTTACATATAAAATCGGTTTGGTGGGTTCTTCTGTAGTTCGAAATTGATCAAACCGATAATGGCCTAAACCCCAACCCACCAACATTTGCGTGAGATCTTCATCGTTCCAATCCCCTTCGAGGAAATATTCACCCGTTGGCAATAAGTTGGGTAAACCCGCTAAAGCCCAGAGCATACCCTCGCTATCATTCAGTCCATAAAAAACATGTACTAAGCGCCCAGCTGAATCAGGCACTAAAGAAACGGTATTCGGTTTGCCACGATAACCCTGCACCGTGAGCCAATTCCGACCTGATTCATGAATACCTGTTTTAATTTCGGCTAAACTAGTTTCTGTAACTAAACGAATAGGGATGGCCGTCTCAGTTTTTTCATAGGTGAACATAAAATGACGTCTCTACTTATTGTGAACTTTATCGTGTTGTAATTGACAAGCCAGCAGCCTGACTTCATGCTTTGGCTAAAGAATTTACAAGCATAAGGCATTTGCCCAAAACTAGCACTCTGATATCAACAAGAATTAATCATGCGATTGGATACCACTTATACAGTGAATACACCGGAGGGCATTGCTTTAGAGCTATCACCAGCAGGCCCTGTGCCACGCACCTTAGCGTGGTTAGTGGATCTCATGATTCGTGCAGGTGTCAGTTTACTCATCCTCATTCTATTAGCCTTCCTAGGCAGCCTAGGTATGGGTCTTGCCATGATTTTAATTTTTTTATTAGAGTGGTTTTACCCAGTTTGGTTCGAACTACGTTATCAGGGCCAAACACCAGGCAAACGCTTACTTAATATTTATGTAGCACAACTTGATGCCAGCCCGATTTCACCAGCAGCGTCAGTGGTTCGGAATCTATTACGGGTGGTTGATTTCCTACCATTTTTTTATGGATTTGGTTTAGCCAGTACATTATTAACTAAACGTTTTCAGCGTTTAGGTGATTTAGCGGCAAATACTGTAGTGCTTCATAAGAGTTTACCTGTCTTAAGCCAACGTGAAATCTTAGCCAACCCAGAGCCAGCGAATGTGTCTTTATCTTTACCCGAGCAACAAGCATTGATTTTATTTGCGCAGCGGGAGGCCACTTTAACCATCGAACGCCAACAAGAACTTGCACAGTTCACAGAAAGCTTAGTGAAAAATAAAAAGGATCCAGCCGCGCATTTACGCAGCATTGCTAGCTGGCTGATAGGAAAACAAGCATGAAACAATCTATTTTCGTGCAAACTAATGAGCCTTTGTGGAGCCAACTTGAAGCTTGGCTAGATTTTCAGGACTTACCACGCAAAGAACGCAATAAACGACAAGCTGAACAGGCCACGCTCGATTTTCCAGAAGTTTATCGGCATGTCTGTCATCACTTGGCTTTAGCGCAATCACGCATGTATAGCCCTTTATTGATTGAGCGGTTAAATCAATTAGTGATCCGTGGGCATAACCGCCTTTACTCAAGTCGTCTCCATTTTTGGCAACGCCTCGTTGAGTTCTTTTTAAGAGCCTTACCACAGCTGGTGCGGCAAGAACGTAAAGTTGTGTATTTAGCAGCGGCGTTATTTTTTGGCAGCCTGATTAGCATGATTATTGCCATTCAAATCCAACCCGAACTGGTTTATTCAGTCATCGATGGTGAGCAAGTGGCGGGAATGGAGATGATGTACGACCCCAAAAACACCTCACGTTTTGGGCGAGAACGTGAAGCCGATAGTGATGTGCTGATGTTTGGCTATTATATTCGTAACAATACAGGCATTGGTTTTCAGACCTTTGCGGGTGGTTTAACCTTTGGGCTAGGTACCTTATTTTTCTTGTTATATAACGGCTTAGTGATTGGTGCAGTCGCGGGGCATTTAACCGAAATTGGTTATATCGAGACCTTCTGGAGCTTTGTCGCGGGGCATAGTGCATTTGAATTAACAGCCATTGTGCTTTCCGGTGCAGCGGGCTTGAAATTAGCTGAAGCCTTAGTTATGCCGGGGCGTAAATCACGCCGTTTAGCTTTATTGGATAATAGCCGCATTGCTATTCAAATTGTTTACGCGGCTGCGACCTTGTTCATTATGGCCGCTTTTATTGAGGCTTTTTGGTCCTCTCAAGCTATTATTCCTCCGCAAGTTAAATATGCAGTGGGAGTTAGCCTCTGGGCCTTGGTAATTCTCTACTTTGTGCGTGTTGGACGTGAGTAGCGCGCATGAAATTAACTGATCTCAATATTCAAGTTCGTCAACGCTCTGCTTGGGAAGCAATTGATTTAGGTTTTGCCTTTGTACAGCAACATTGGAAAGCCCTAATCTTGCCCTATGCGCTCTTGATGTTGATGCTCGCGCTGCCTATTTGGTTATTGTTACCAGAAGCCTATTTACCGATTGCAGGCTTAGTAGTGTGGTGGTTTAAGCCACTGTTTGATCGCCTCTTACTTTATATACTTAGCCGTCAGTTGTTTAATGAAACGACGAGTCTCGCTGAAGCCTTCTCGGCTTTACCGCAGTTAATTCGCCAAACAGGCTTATTGAGTGGATTAACTTATCGGCGCTTTTCTTTATCACGTAGTTATGTCTTACCGATTTGGCAATTGGAAGGTTTGCGTGGCAAACCCTTAAAAGAGCGTAAAGAACTGATGTATTTACAAGGCCATAGCAATGCGATATGGCTTACTCTGGGTTGCATTCATTTAGAATTTATCGTTGTGCTATCGCTTTATGCTTTAATTTTAATGCTTGATCCCACTGGCGCTGCTTGGGAGCATATTAAAAGTTTATTTCGCGGCGATCTAGATATTGATACTCAATATTGGCGCATGTTGATGGATTTTGTTTTTTATCTGCTAGCCGTTTTAGTGCTTGAACCTTTCTATGTAGCAGCAGGTTTTATGCTGTATATCAACCGGCGTACACAACTAGAAGCTTGGGATATAGAAATCGCTTTTCGTAATCTCGGTGGGCGTTTAAATCAGTTAGCTAAAACTAGTAGCTCTGTTTTATCCAGCCTCTTAATAACTTTAGTCATTGGTAGCTTGTACTTAAGTACTAACACTCCGGTATATGCCCAATATTATGAATCACAACATGAATTTTTAGCTGAAGAACGATTAACTCCTGAGCAAGCCGCTGCAAAAATTCAAGAAGTGATGGCTTTAGATGAGTTAAATAAGCGCATTAAAGTGAAAACTTGGGTGGCTAAAAATCAGCAAGAAAGCAAGCAGTCAAATGATAGGATTTCAGATGAATTTATTCAGTTATTTGCAAGTATCTTTAAAGGTTTGCTGTGGGTAGCCGTCATTGTGGCAGTTATTCTAGCTATTATTTACCGTCAAAAAATTCTGGCTTATCTTTCACCTTTGCGCAAACAAACCAACATAATCACTACACCGGAAGTTTTATTTGGTTTAGATATTCGTCCCGAATCCTTACCCGATGATATTGCCGGAACTGCTCATCAATTATGGCAAGCCGGAAAAACCCGCGAGGCTTTAAGCTTATTGTATCGTGGCGCTTTGGTAATTTTGACCCATGAAGAAGGTTTAGCGATTCAAGCCAGCCATACCGAAGGTGACATCCTCAAACTTGCCAAACCGACCACTGTAGCTGAGCGCTATACCTATTTGCGTACCCTTACTAAGCTCTGGCAAACCATTGCCTATGCCCATCGTAGCCCAAGCTTTCAAGAAATTGAGCCTTTATTTACAGGCTGGAATCAATTCCAAACTCCTCGCTTAGATGCCAACGCTGTTGAGGTGCGCACATGAGGATCAAGTGGGAAAGTTGGGTTGTGGGTCTACTGGCTATCGTCATCTTTGGTGTCGGTTGCCTTTGGTTTGTACAGAACTACGAATTGAAGGAAATTGATAGCTATACCGGCTATCGAGGTGAAGCTGGTAGCAATGACTTGTTCGCTGCACGCTTATTTTTAAAGCGCATGGGCATCCCTACTCTGCGCCAAGATGGCTTGTTATCGTTACCCGATACAGATACCGTGATTGTGCTAGACACTGACCGCTATACAATGACACAGCAAAAAACTCAAACACTCTTAGATTGGGTCGCAGCTGGTGGACATTTAGTAACGCGTGCACGTGTTGATTATACAGATGCTACAGAAGAAGCTAATGACGAAGAGCAGCACAAACCAGAAACTGAAAACCGTGATCATCTGCAACAGGCTTTACAGATTGAAATTGGTACTAGCCAAGTCTTCGATGAAGAAGACTTACCTTTTAGCTTGCAACTAGCAACCCAGCCTAAGTCCCTAAAGGTGGATGTAAGCTTCTTCAACGAGCTACTGACTAACAATCCCAATGCGCAAATTTATCAAGCCAATGCAAAAAACTTCCTCCTGCAAATTAAGCATGGACAAGGCTTAATTAGCTTAGCTGCGACTTTAGAATTTGCTGAAAATCATCAGATTGATAAGGTGGATCACGCCGAATTTTTTTGGTGGCTATTGCATAGCCATAAGCCTGACTTCAAGCAAGTTTGGCTGATTAATCAAGATACTTTACCCGGCTTAAGAACCTTATTAATGCAATATGCTTCGCCAGTATTATGGATGGTCGCCTTATTATTACTGGCTAGTTTCTGGGCTTTAATTCCACGCTTTGGAGCGTTTATTCCAGAGCCTATTCCTGAGCGGCGGCGTATTCTTGAGCATATTAAAGCCAGTGGTCAGTTTATGTGGAAGCGCCAAAATGAAGGTAAAAAGCAACTGTTAGAAAGCACTCGTCAAGCTATTCGCCAAACCGCACGTACACAGATTCCGGGCTGGCAATGGTTAGCAGCACCCCAACAAACCGAACAATTAACCCAGCACTTAAAACTCCCCTTGGAGCAAACTTCATCTCTGCACCATTTGTTAACAGCGTCACAATTAACGGATGCTGAGTTTATAAAATTGGTACAACTTGCTAATTCGCTAAGGAAAACAACATGAATGCAATTCTGCCAACTCCTAGTTTGAGTTTGGATCAAGCCAGCCGTTTAGCTGAGCAAATTCATACTGAAATCGCTAAAGCGCTCATCGGCCAGCAGACTGTGATTCGTGAAACCTTAATTGCACTGTTAGCGGGTGGACATGTGCTGATTGAAGGTGTTCCGGGTTTAGGCAAGACTTTGTTAGTACGTGCTTTAGCCAAGACGATTACAGGGCAGTTCGCTCGTATTCAATTCACGCCTGATTTAATGCCCGCGGATATTAGTGGGCATGTGCTATTTGATATGCATAATCAGCGCTTTGATGTACGCAAAGGCCCAGTATTTACTAATCTGCTCCTTGCGGATGAAATTAACCGCGCCCCGGCGAAGACCCAATCCGCTTTGCTAGAAGTTATGCAAGAGCAGCAAGTGACTATTGAAGGCACTGCTTATCCAGTCCCGCTGCCCTTTATGACTTTAGCTACCCAAAACCCGCTGGAGCAAGAAGGCACTTATCCACTGCCAGAGGCGCAACTCGACCGTTTTTTACTGAAAATATATATCGACTATCCAAATCTAGAAGAAGAAATTGCGATGGTGAATGCTGTCACTAAGCAGCAAGTGGGTGATCGTTTCCAATTGGAGCAATTGAAAGCGATTGTGACCCCTGAGGCAATTTCAGCCATGCAACAAGTGACCGCGCAAATTGCAGTGGATCATGCCGTGGTTGATTATGCAGCGCGTATCACTCAAGCCACTCGCAAAGGCCAAGGTTTACGTTTTGGCGCAGGACCACGGGGCAGCATTGCGTTAGTGCGTGCAGCGCGAGCACATGCTTTATTAGAAGGCCGTGACTTTGTACATCCCGATGATATTAAACAAGTAGCTTTACCTGTGTTACGCCATCGTGTGTCCCTAGCCCCCGAAATGGAACTGGAAGGTTATAACACCGATCATGTCCTAAGTTCCGTACTGGAAACAACGGAAGCACCGCGCCAATGATTTTGCCTGCTCGCCGCAGCTTCTATCTGCTGGCTGTTAACCTTGCCTTAGCTGTTTTAGTCAGCTTCCTACCTAACTTATTGCTAGTCTGGTATCTGGTCTTAGGGTTAAGTTTAGGCTTATGGATAGTAGATGGCTTCTTGTCTTTAGCGAAACATGGCTTAGAAATCGAGCGGGAGTTACCAGCTAGTTTACCAGTCGGTATCAAACGTTTAATTCAATTACGTCTACGCCATACGGGTAAACAGGCACTAAATTTAGTCATTTATGATCATTACCCGCAACAAGTGCAAGCACAAGGTTTGCCTTTGCAGTTGAGTTTGCCAGCCGGTCAATATGCCGAACCGGTTTACAGCATTCTTCCTTTAGAGCGCGGTAAGTTTATCTTTCCACAAGTACAAGTGCGTGTACGCTCCCCACTGCAATTATGGTGGCATGATTACAAAATCCAGCGGGAATCCGAAGTACGCATTTATCCCAATTTCGCGGCGATTTCCCAATATGCTCTGCTCGCCACCGATAACCATTTAAGTCATTTAGGGATTATGAAGCGTAGACGGCGGGGAGAAGGTCAAGATTTTCATCAACTTCGGGAATACCGAGCGGGCGATAGCTTACGGCAAATTGACTGGAAAGCCAGTGCCCGCATGCATAAGGCTATCTCACGTGAGTATCAAGATGAACGCGATCAAGATATTGTGTTTTTGCTCGATTGTGGACATCGTATGCAAGCTAAAGATGGCGAGCTTTCGCATTTTGACCATACGCTGAATGCAATTTTGCTGATGTCTTATGTAGCCTTGAAACAAGGTGATGCGGTGGGCTTAGCCACTTTTGGAGGAGCGGAACGTTGGTTGCCTGCCAAGAAAGGACAACTCAGCTTAAATCAAATCCTCAATGCGCTGTATGATTTGCAGCCGACCCTACAAGCACCAGACTATAGTCAAGCCGCAGCGCAACTGTTAATTCGCCATAAAAAACGCGCCCTAGTCATTCTAATTACCAATTTGCGTGATGAGGACACTGACGATTTGCTACCGGCTTTAAACTTACTGCGCAAACGTCATTTGCTTTTGCTGGCCAGTATGCGCGAACTCGCTCTAGACCAAAAACTAACCGAGCCAGTTGATCATTTAGAAGAAACGCTTGAGCAATCAGCCACCCAACATTATTTGCAATTACGCCAACAAACCCTAGAGCGCGTGCGTGCTACGGGAACTTTGTGCTTAGACGTACCTCCAACAGAGTTATCGACACAATTGATTAATCGTTATTTAGAAATTAAGCGCATTGGTGCTTTATAAAGAATATAATTTTATTGTTAAGCACTGTACAAGGGCTTGATTTAAGGCTTGATTTAAAATCATTACGGGGCTTTTTAAATAAAAATCAACGTGAAAATTCACATCTACAATCCGAGAGGCTTGCTTGCCTAGCTTAGCTATGAATGGGAATATTGCCGCTTTTCCAGCGGGTGACGCGACATCTTTATGTTGAGACCTGAACACATACGGGCCTTACGTCAACACGGCTTTCCCCCGGAAATGGTGTTGGTTAGTTTCGATGCCACGACCATTCAACGGGGAGTGCACTATTTCGAAGCTAAGCGTGTCATTGAACTCAGCAGTGATTTCCCAAGCCTCAGTGAAGTGCGCTTGAAAGGTTTAGTGCTAGGCAATAGTAAATATAGTACTGATGTTTTATTAGACTTAAATAATCACCAAGTCATCAGTAACTGTAGCTGTCCGGTTGGACATCAATGTAAACATGCGGTTGCTACTCTTCTCCAATATGTTGGCGACCGTATTCAAGCCACTGCTACCAAAACGATTACCGAGAAACTTGAAGAACCCACGGCTATTCAACTGTGGTTAGCTGATCTCAATACCGCACCGCGTGAAGCAGAAGATAATACTGTGGATGAATCTGCCGATGCCGTGCGCATGGATTTGATTTATCTCTTAGAGCAGCGCAATAAGTTAAGTAACCACGTCGAAATTACTCCACGGAAAGCAACTCGCCTCAAGCGCGGTGGATATGGTCAAGCCTATCAAGTGCAACTTGAGGATTTAATTTACGCTTGGAAAAACCATCCCTTTCACTACCAAGAAATCGACTCAGATATTAGTCAATTGATTGTTCCCCACACCAGCTATTACAGCTCTAACTCACGTCAATTAGAGCTCAAAGGTAGTGTCGGTTTAATTGCACTAGAAATGTTATTGAAAACGGGGCGTACTTTTTGGAAAACCACTGAACATCTGCCACTTAAAGCGGGCGCAGCACGCAACTTAGATATTTATTGGGAAGAAAAAGGTAATACTAGCCAAATTCGGCACCGCACTATTCCGCCGATACAGGATTATTTTTGGCTCGAAAAGCTGTTTTATGTTGATCAGTTGCGCGGTGAATGTGGGGTATTAGAACACGGCTCCATGACTGCTGTGCAAGTGCTCAAACTATTAAGTGCACCACCCATTCCTACTAGTGATGCCAACCTAGTCAGTCAGCGCTTGCTGGATATTCTACCGGAAGCTGAAATTCCGCTCCCGGATGCTAGTATGAATCCACAAGTTGTTGAATTAGACGACTTAGTACCAGTTGCCCATGCGCTCTTGTATATTCCGGCTGATCAGACCGCAAGCTTTGGGCAGCATCGCATTCGCCTCAGTTTTAAATATGGTGACCACCACCTTCATAATTACAGCACGCAAAGTATCCAAACCCTGCGTGACGATAATATTCGTTATCGCATTCATCGTGATTTGGATTTCGAACAAAATGCCTTAGATCAATTACAGCTCTTAGGTTTTGAAGGTTCTGGGCAAAACCCACTCGAATTACGCGTGCCTAGTGATAACCCGAGCTTGCAAGCTTTACGCTGGAATTATTTGCTAGAAAAAGGTTTGGCTGATTTAGAGCTGGATGGCTGGGAGATTGAATACTCGGACAATTTTAGCCTTGAATTCACCACGATTGATGATTGGGAAGCTGAGCTTGCTAGCAGTGGCGAAAATTGGTTTGAAATTAGTTTAGGCTTTGTGGTTGATGGCAAACGCATTAATTTACTGCCAATTCTAGTCGATATGATTGCGCAAATGCATGATCCACAAGAGCTCAAAAAACTGCTACAAGATCAACAGCATTTACTCATCCCCTTAGATGATAAACATTGGGTCAAACTGGACTCTCAGCGCCTTACTAAAATTCTTGATACCTTAATTGAGCTTTATGATCATGCCCCCTTGAATGCGGAGGGTAATCTGCTCATCCATCAGGTACAGGGTTTAGGCTTAACGGATCTACTGAATGACTCACGTTTGATTTGGAAAGGTGCAGAAGAGTTGCGCACCCTTAGCAAGCAATTAGTGCACTTCCAAGGGATTCGCCCAGTCGACTTGCCAAAAGAGTTAAGAGCTGATTTACGCCCTTATCAATACGAAGGTTTGAACTGGCTGCAATTTTTACGTGAATACCATTTCAATGGCGTGCTAGCTGATGACATGGGTTTAGGTAAAACCTTGCAAGCTTTAGCGCATTTACTGATTGAAAAAGAGGCCGGACGTGCTGATCGACCTAGCTTAGTGATTGCGCCTACTAGTTTAATGAGTAACTGGCGGCGTGAAGCAGAGAAATTTACGCCCTCTTTAAGAGTTTTAACACTGCATGGCCCCGAGCGCGAACAGCATTTTGAGCAATTAGCTCAATATGATTTAGTGTTAACGACCTATGCACTCGTGTTGCGTGATGAAGAACTTTATCGTCAGCACCAATTTCATTATTTGATTTTGGATGAAGCACAAGCAATTAAAAACGCTAAGGCTAAAACGACTCAAGTTATTTACGAGCTGAATGCACGGCATCGTCTGTGCTTAACTGGCACACCCATGGAAAATCATTTGGGCGAACTATGGTCTATGTTCCGCTTCTTAATGCCGGGATTTTTAGGACCTTTAGATCGCTTTGGCCGTTTATTCCGCGTACCGATTGAAAAGCATGGCGATCCTGAGCGACAACTCCAACTGCGTAAACGCTTACAGCCTTTCATGCTGCGACGTACCAAAGAGCATGTGGCTAAAGAATTACCGCCAAAAACAGAAATTATCCGTACCGTTGCACTCGAAGGTGTACAGCGTGATCTGTATGAAAGCGTGCGTTTAGCAATGGATAAAAAGCTGCGTGAGGAAATCAATCAAAAAGGCTTTGCACGTAGCCAAATTATGATTTTGGATGCACTATTAAAATTACGGCAAGTTTGTTGTGATCCGCGCTTACTCAAGCTTGATAGTGCTCAAGGTATCCAAGCCTCTGCTAAGCTTGAAATGCTAATGGAAATGCTGCTTGAGATGTTGGATGAAGGTCGCAAAGTCTTACTTTTTTCGCAATTCACGTCGATGTTGGAATTAATTGAGCACGAGCTGGTTAAAAATAATATCCCCTTCAGCAAACTTACAGGGCAAACTCGTGACCGTGAGACGGCGATTAATTATTTCCAAGAAGGCGCTGCCAAAGTATTTTTAATTAGCTTAAAAGCGGGTGGAACAGGTTTAAATCTAACTGCAGCAGATACCGTCATTCACTATGATCCGTGGTGGAATCCTGCTGTTGAACAACAGGCTACTGATCGTGCTTATCGGATTGGTCAGGAGAAGCCCGTGTTTGTTTACAAGTTACTAACCGAAGAAACCGTTGAGGAAAAAATTCTCAAACTACAGGAACGTAAACAATCGCTTGCCGATGGTTTATATACTGGAGCCAATCAAGCAGAAAACAATTTTAACCAAGATGATTTATTAGAATTACTGAAACCACTTAGCCTGCCTTAAAAGGTGAATTCGTGAATATTTACCGTTTGTCGTTTTTTTTCTAAGTTCTACAGACAAATTGTATGTTTTACTAGCAAATTATCTAGACTTTAAACGGCCTTTCAATTCAGTCTTTTGGAAATATGTCTACTAACAAGATGGAGATTAATCAATGAGCTTAATTAGTGAATTTAAAGAATTTGCCATGCGCGGCAATGTGGTCGATCTTGCTGTTGGCGTGATCATTGGCGCGGCCTTTGGCAAAATTGTTAGCTCGCTGGTCAATGATATTATTATGCCACCAATCGGTTGGGTTTTAGGTGGAGTTAACTTCAGCGATCTTGCCATTGCTTTAGATGATGCAGGCAAAGTGGTTATTAAATACGGTGCATTTGCTCAAACCATCGTTGATTTCTTAATTATTGCCATGGCAATTTTCCTAATGGTCAAAGCCATTAATAAAGTGAAAAAACCTGTTGAAGCACCGCCATCTGGCCCAACTCAAGAAGAATTACTCACGCAAATTCGTGATATTCTGAAAAATAAATAAATTTCGAACTTACTAGGGTTATCCGAAAAATCAGTAAGATAGCCCTAAAGTAAACCGCGCTCTGCAAACGACACTACCTGTTCTCCCACTACAAAGTGATCCAAAACTCGCACATCAATCAAGGCTAAAGCTTCTTTAAGCTTTTGGGTAATGCGCTCATCGGCTTGGCTTGGTTCAGCAATCCCTGAAGGGTGGTTATGGGCAAAAATCACCGCCGCCGCATTGTGCTTAATCGCATTACGTACTACTTCCCGTGGATGCACCGTAGCGCTATCAATCGTACCTTGGAACAACTCTTCGTATTGAATCACTTGATGGCGATTATCTAAAAACAAACAAGCAAAGACTTCGGCAGGTTTGTGGCGTAAACGTGAGCTTAAATAAAAACGCACCGAATCAGGATCAGATAAAGCTGCTCCACGCGCTAAACGTTCTTTTAAATAGCGGCTTGACATCTCTAGCACGGCTTGCAACTGCACATATTTGGCTTGACCTAAACCATTAGCCTTACAAAAATGCGCTTCATCCGCTTCAAACAAAGCACGCAAACTGCCGAATTCGTGCAATAATTCGCGAGCCAAATCGACTGCTGTTTTGCCGCGGGTGCCAGTGCGCAAAAAGATCGCCAGTAACTCAGCATCGGAAAGTGCTTGAGCACCCCGCAATAATAATTTTTCGCGTGGGCGTTCATCAACTGGCCAATTTTTTATCGGTATCATGAGACTCAGTGACGGGGTTAAAACGGACTGATTGTATGACACTCCAAGGTAAACAGATTCTTTTAGGGATAAGTGGCGGCATTGCTGCTTATAAAGCGGCGGAGCTGACGCGCTTGCTGACCAAAGCAGGTGCAAGTGTGCGGGTGTGCATGACGGCAGGGGCTTGCGAATTTATTACCCCTCTCACCTTACAAGCACTCTCAGGTCATCCTGTACATACGACCTTACTTGATCCTGCTGCAGAGGCTGGGATGGGGCATATTGAACTAGCGCGCTGGGCAGAGCATATCTTGATTGCGCCTGCTACTGCAGATTTAATAGCCCGCTTAGTCGCTGGCATGGCGGATGATCTCTTAAGCACACTCTGCTTAGCTTCGGCAGCGCCCGTAAGTATTGCACCTGCCATGAATCAACAGATGTGGAAACATCCAGCCACGCAGCAGAATATCCAGACATTACAGCAACGTGGTGTGCAGATTCTCGGCCCTGATCAAGGCGCACAAGCTTGTGGCGATATTGGCCCAGGACGCATGCTTGAACCGGCTGCATTATTACAAGCAATGCTCGATTTTTATCAGCCGAAAGATTTGCCTTTAGCAGGCTGTAAAGTCCTGGTCACAGCAGGCCCAACGCGTGAACCGATTGATCCAGTCCGCTTTATCACTAATCGCAGCTCTGGCAAGATGGGTTATGCGGTGGCAGAAGCCGCGCGGGATTTAGGCGCTGAAGTGACTTTAGTCTCGGGGCCTGTGCATTTAGCCGTACCCAAAAACATCTACTGCGTTTCTGTCGAAACGGCTCAACAAATGCTAGAAGCTTGCCAAGTCGCTGTACAAGATGCGGATATTTTTATTGCTACTGCTGCGGTTGCAGATTACACACCTGCTGCAGTGGCCAGCCAAAAAATTAAAAAATCGGCGAATGACTTAAGCTTAGCACTCACTAAAACCACTGATATTTTGGCGACCTTGAGCCTTGCTAACCCTAAACTATTTAGTGTGGGCTTTGCAGCGGAAACGAATGATGTGCTTACTTATGCACGCAGCAAATTGGAGCGTAAAGGCTTGCAAATGGTCGCTGCCAACTTAGTGGGTGAAGGTAAAGCTTTTGATCAAGCCACTAATGCTTTAGAAGTAGTATGGCAAGGTGGCTCGACTTCTTTACCCGAAATGGATAAAAAGCAACTTGCACATGAGTTGATGCAACTGATCAGCGCCCGTTATCACATTTGGAAGCTGCAAGATGGCACGCATTGAATATAAGATTCTTGATCCACGTATTGGCAAAGAATTTCCTTTGCCCACTTATGCCACCAGTGGATCAGCCGGCATGGATTTACGTGCTTGCCTAGATCAAGCTTTAACCTTGAATCCGGGGGACACTCAACTGATTCCTACGGGGCTTGCGATTCATATTGGTGACCCAAGTTTAGCAGCCGTCATTTTGCCACGTTCTGGTCTAGGGCATAAACATGGGGTAGTACTTGGGAATTTAGTCGGCTTGATTGATTCTGACTATCAGGGACAATTAATGATCTCGTGTTGGAACCGTGGACAGCAAAGCTTTGTCATAGAACCGGGTGAGCGCATTGCGCAAATGGTGTTTGTGCCTGTGCTGCAAGTTGAATTGGCGGCGGTCGATGATTTCGATCAATCCGCACGCGGCACAGGTGGATTTGGGCACTCAGGCCGACAATAATTATTTTAGAATTGAGCGAAACTATAACAAACCGGGGCTTATTATGAACTTCAAAGCATTTTTGGATAAAGGCTTAATTGCCTCATCTTTAGTCGTGATAGCAGTTACCGTAACGAACTGCTCGAATCCAGCACCCTCCAGCAATATCTATAGCACCACTCAAGCAGGTACTTTGCAAGAAGTGCAATTTGGTACTGTAGTTGCGGTACGCCCAGTCAGTATTCAGCAAAACAGCTCAGAAACAGGGCAAGTGGCTGGTGGCATTATTGGTGGGGTTGCGGGCAGTGATTTAGGCCAAGGGAAAGGCCAAGTAGTGGGTAGTGTAGCAGGTGCTGTGGCGGGTGGTGCGATCGGTAGCTTGATTGATCGGGCTACTGAAGTGAAACCCGGCCTTGAAATCACAGTTAAATTGCAAAACGACAAGATTGTGGCATTAGCACAAATCGCGGATGAAATATTTCAAGTGGGCGATAGCGTTAAAATTCTCACCAATAATGGCAAATCGCGAGTGGTACATTAATTTAAGCGGCTTTTGGGCGTAACCAAGCACTTAAAGATATTAAGCTCGCCAGTAAAGAAACCAAGCTGGCGAGTGCTGCGACCATCAATTCAGTGACATGCCGCAATAAACGCACTGTACCAATCGCTGATTTCCCTAAAAACTTTAAAACTCCTTTGGTTTCAGCACCATATTTCATACTTAATTTTTCTAAACGCCGCAAATCATCCGTTGATTCTGCATAGCGTAAAATATCTAAAGTATCCACCAAGGAAGTTGATTTACGAATCGTATTCACTTGATTAGCGGTTTCACTCAGAGCATCTAGTGCTTTTGGGTTATAAGCCTTTAGGGCTGCTTGGCGTAAATTATCTAAATTTTTCTCACCACGCGTTGCCCACAGAAAAGCTTTATAATCAAACAAGTCAGTGGCTTGCTTGATTAAAACAGCTTGCATTTTTGGAGAAAGTTTATTCGCGCGCGTTGCCAGCTTTAAAGTAGAAGAACCCGTTTTTACGGGTGCGGCTGTACCTGAACTTAAGACCGCAATCGCGGTTAAACCTACGCCTACTCCAGCTAAAGCAGTGATAAGCTCATTGACCTCTTTACCGGCTTGCATATTTTGATACTGCTCATACAGATCACGAACATCGCCGATCAGGGTAAAATCAGCTGTCACGGCCCCAGCAACCCCAGCACCCGTTTCACCACTGCCATCGATAAAGCCATTCGCAAACTGTTCCGCTTGCCGACGTGCCACTTGCCAAGGTGTTTCTAAAGCCTCAATACGCGGCATAAAGGGTGCAGCATCGAGTTTATAGCCAAAGGTTTGGGCTAGGCGTAAATACATGCGTGCGTCATCTGGATTATCGTTTTGAATAGAGGTTTCTATCTGTGCTTCTAAATCCGCTTGCTTGACTGTTTTAGTCATTAAAGCAGCAATATCAACTGGGACTTCAGTGAAGTCCCAATATTTAAAGACTGCCATGAGGCTATAAACTAGTAGAGCAAAAGCAACAATGAATAAAAAAGGTCTTAGCATAGAGATAGTTTAGCGCAAACCCAATGGATTATTTGGGTCAATCCCCTCCATAAAGGGTAAATGACGCTCATTATTGGTGAGTTGATACACTTTACCAATCCAATTACTCACCATTCCTTTAGCAGTATCGCGCCAAGTATTCGGTAAGAGCGAGATCAAATTACTTTCTGGAAACTCAGGAATCTCTGTACCCTGCGCACGGGCATGCTCTAAACGAAGACGGTATTCATTCAAAATCGCTTTCACTTGCGGGCGGAAATAATTTTGTGGAAAGGGAGGATAATCCGGCCGCCGCCCCAGATACCAAGCATTCACCTCGCGCCGAAACTCCTTCATCAAACTAATACCATCGTATTCAGGATGGCCTTGGAAGAAGACAAAGCGGAATAGATCAGGACTCACCGCTAAATGCACCCCAGCCTTATGGCTCTCGGCTAGCACCCGCAAACCTTTCGCTTCTAATTGCTCACGATCTACTTGATTAAAGCGTGAATGGGGTACATCGAAGTGTGTATTCAGATTCGAGACTAACGGGTGCTCCAGCATAGTCAGCGCATGTTTATACACCCCCCAGCGTTTAAAGCCTAAAGGTCGGCGGCGAATGCCATATAAATGTTGCACAATCGCATGGCTGGCTAAGCAGGAGCATAAAGTTGAGGTCACATGCTCCTGTGCCCACTCGACTACCTCCATCAAACCCTCCCAGAATGGCTCATCCTCTAAGCTCGCATGGACTGGATTAGCACCCGTAATAATCAGTGCATCCAAACCTTTTTGCTTAAGATCAGAGAATTTCTCATAGTATTGGGCAATATGCGCTTGGGCTGCTTCACCTCGTGGCAAACTATCTAAGGTGAAGACATGCATGTGGAATTGAGCAATCTGGTTAGACATACCTACCAAACGGAAGAACTGCCGCTCCGTAGCAGCCAAGGCAGCATCTGGCATCATATTCAATAAGCCAATATGCAGCTCACGAATATCCTGATGTTCCGCATAGTCTTCGCGAAGAATATCCTGCCCTTCTGCTCGTAGGCGTTGAAAGGTGGGTAAGCCTGAATGATCAACCAATGGCATGCTTAAGTACCCTGATAACGTTGAATAGCAGTTTCAACTAACTGATTAAAATCGTGTTCATTACGCACTTTTGCAACCTCTTCTGAAGTCACTGTATAACCATAATTACGCGCAATCGTTTCATAGCGTGGAATCCGCGAATGGAATAAGCGCGGGAAAATCCAGCGAGTAAACTCATCTGGGTCCATTTCTGCCGCGTATTTCAAACCGGTTTCTTGTAAATAAACCGCAAGCTGTTCTTGCAAGAATTGTGGGCGATAGTACAAAGGTTTCGGATCACTTTTAGCCCGATCAATCAGCTTTTGCTCTTCCGCGGGAGTGGTGACTTGAATATACAGAATCAGCGAATGCTCAGCCAATAGCTCAATCACACCCGGCTCATCCAACTCACAAAGACTCCCACCCACATCATTCACAAAATGTGGATAACCATAAATACTATGCGCTTTGCGAATAAATTCCGGTACATCATACATCGCGCGAATTTCAGCTAAGCGATATTCCGCTTGATGACGCACGAATTGATCAAGTGCAACGCCCCCTAATTCTGGATTACCTAATTTACCGACATATGACAGCACTGGCCCCGGATCATCAATCGTGATGTTATTGGTGATAAAGATCCAATCTTTGCGCAAAAGATCTTTTAAGAACGGCACTTTCATCGCCTGCTCTTTGATTAAATCAAGAATAGCTTCATCTAAATAGCGCTTACCAATCCGGTAATCACCCGAATAATGGAACCAATCATGTTGCCGTAAAGTAGTGGAAAGGTGGGTTTTTCCTACTCCAGACATGCCTAATAAAGTAACGCTTTTATTTTTCCATTGACGGTAATCTTCAACCGAGAGTCGCACAGCTATTCCCCAAATAAGTAAAAAAGTTAATGCCGAATTGTAAACAAAAAAGGCATCTGTTTGCACAGATGCCTTTAATTTGAGCTAAGAGTAGTACTTACACTACTCGTGATCTAGGTAAAATTACTTTTGACCTAAACCTAAAGCTTCTTTCACCAGCGCTTGTTGCTGAGCTTGGTGCACATAGAGTGAACCTACTGCTGGCGCTGCTGCTGCTGGACGACTTACACAAGAGATTTCCGCCAACTCATAAGCCTCGAAACGGTGACGAATACCGTCCCACGCACCTTGATTCACTGGCTCTTCTTGGCACCAAATCAGTGTTTGCAGATTTGGATAAGCAGAAACAATTTCACGCAACTCAGGTGCAGGGAATGGATAAATTTGCTCAATCCGCACAATCGCCACATTGTCCATATTGTTTTTCCGGCGCTCTTCTAAGAGGTCGTAATAAACTTTACCGCTACACATGATCACGCGATCAACTTTCGCTTTATTTGCTGTGATATTGCTATCCACTTCATCAATAACTAACTGGAACTCACCCGCAGTGAAATCCTTTAGCTCATTGACAGCCAATGGATGACGCAACAAGCTCTTCGGTGTGAACACGATCAAAGGCTTACGATAATTACGCAGCACTTGGCGACGTAGCATATGGAAAGTTTGTGCAGGTGTGGTTGGAATCACAATCTGCATATTTTCCTGTGCGGCTAATTGCACCATCCGTTCAATACGAGCAGAAGAGTGCTCTGGGCCTTGGCCTTCAAAACCGTGTGGTAAAAACATGACTAGACCGCATAAACGTTGCCATTTTTGCTCACCAGAACTGATGAACTGGTCAATTACCACCTGTGCACCATTCACGAAGTCACCAAATTGGGCTTCCCAAATAGTTAGATTTTCTGGCTCAGCAGTGGCATAACCATACTCATAGGCTAATACTGCTTCTTCAGATAACACCGAGTCGATCACATTGAAAGAACCCTGCGTTGGGGTCAGATTCAATAAGGGTAACCATTGCTTACGTTCTTCTTGATGATGCAGGACTGCATGACGATGTGAGAACGTACCGCGACCACAGTCTTGACCGGACAAGCGCACATTACGCCCTTCTTCTAATAAAGTCGCATAAGCTAAGGTTTCACCGAAGCCCCAATCGGCAGGCTTTGCACCTTTACCCATCTCCACTCGATCTTCAATCACTTTCAGTACACGGCGATGTACTTTGAAATCGGCAGGAATATTGTTTAACCAACTCGCCGAAAGCGACGCAACACGTTCAGCACTGACTGCTGTGTTAACTTTATCGCGCCATTTCCCTTCTAAATAGTTTTTCCAGTGAGTTTGTAGCTCATTGGGCAAGCCCTCAACGACAGGCTGACCAAAATAACCACGCACTACTTCACCGGCATCCATTACCGCACGGAATTCAGCAACCATTGCGTCTGCTTCTTCGCGAGTAACCACACCTTCTTTCACCAACTTATCTGCATATTGCGTGCGCGTGGTTGGCAAGTTACGGATGATGCTATACATCACTGGCTGAGTCATGGCTGGCTCATCCGCTTCGTTATGACCTAAACGGCGATAGCAAACTAAGTCAATCACCACGTCTTTCTTGAAGCGATTGCGATAATCTAAGGCCACTTTCGCAGCATAAATAACCGCCTCTGGATCATCACCATTCACGTGAATGATCGGTGCATTGATCATCTTTGCCACGTCGGTGGGATAATGGGTAGAGCGACTGTCTGTCGTGGTACTGGTGGTGAAACCGACTTGGTTATTGATCACGATATGGACCGTACCGAGCGTGCGATAACCACGGGTCTGTGCCATATTGAAGGTTTCCATCACCACGCCTTGACCTGCAAACGCAGCATCACCGTGGATACTAATCGCCATCACCTGTTCGCCTGTACGATCACCACGCCGCTCTTGACGAGCACGCACTGAACCGATGACGACGGGGCTGACGATTTCTAAGTGAGATGGATTAAAACCTAAAGCCAAGTGAACGGGGCCACCGGGGGTCATGACATCGCTAGAATAGCCTTTATGGTATTTCACGTCGCCCGTGTATTGTCCATCGCTAACCTTGCCTTCGAACTCACTGAACAGCACGCCGGAAGGCTTGTACATGACGTTGATTAATACATTCAAACGGCCACGATGCGCCATACCGATCACTGCTTCTTTCATGCCTGCCGCGCCGCCTTCTTGCAGAATGCGATGCAACATTGGAATTAAGCTTTCACCACCTTCCAAGCCGAAGCGTTTTTGACCGACGAAACGGCGATGCAAATACTGCTCAAACCCTTCTGCGGCCGTTAACTGCTTAAGCAGCATTTTCTTTTGATCTTTGCTGAGTACTTCGCGCCCCATTTCAGGCTCAATCCGTGCCTGAATCCAGCGCTTTTCTTCCAGATCCATAATATGCATATACTCAAAACCAATCGTGCGGGTATAGGTTTCTTTTAATGCATTAAAAATATTCCCCAAAGTCGGCGTAGCTTTCAGATTGAAAGAACCGGGATCAAAGGCAATATTGGGATCAGTATCTTGTAACTCATTCGCTTCTAAGGTTAGCTCAGGCACATTCATGCGAATGCCATAATCCCCTAAAGGATTAGTATTCGCTGCCAAGTGACCAACATAACGATGAGAGTTAATTAACCGTGACACACGTACTTGGAAACTACGACGTTCTAAGACGCTTTGTGGCTGATAAGTCTCACCGCCAGCCATGGCAGCGCCTGCAGCACCATTAGCTTTGGTTTTACCACCACTATTTAGGCCAGCATTCTGCTCTAAGAGATCGAGGTTTTTAAAGTAGTCCCGCCATTCAGCAGACAGGCTTTCTGGGGATTCTTGATATTGCTGATAAATCTGTTCCAAGAGAATGGCTTGCTCGCCATCTAGAAAAGACTCATCGAGCAGGGCGTTACCTGGTTGGCTCATCATCCGTACTCCTTCGTGCTCCTAGTAGATGCTGCTAGTTATGCTTATTTAAGCCTAATGTCGACAATCTTAATGATTCAGGGGGGCAAGTATATCCCAAAGGGACAGTAATTCCATCCCTTAATCGTGAAGTTTTGACAAGAAAAACGGGGTTAATTTAACCAAATTAAGCTAGCCATACGCCCAGTTTGGTTGTCTCTACGGAACGAGAAGAATAAATCTTGTTGGGTATAAGTGCATAAACCGCCACCATAAACCGCTTTCACACCACTAGCTAGCAAGCGTTGCTGGCCTAACTGATAAATATCAGCCAACCATTTACCTGTTTTAGTAGCTTGGAAAGCTTTAGTGGCTTGTGGATCATGAGCCATAAAGGCTGTACGTACTTCATCGCCCACCTCAAAAGCTTGTGGCCCAATCGCTGGCCCCATCCACGCAAGGATTTCTGCAGGATCACAGTCTAAAGCATGGACTGTTGCCTCAAGTACTCCATCACACAAACCGCGCCAACCAGCATGCGCAGCCGCTACCCGAGTGCCAGCCCGATTACAGAATAAAACCGGTAAGCAATCAGCCGTCATCACCACACAGACTTCATGCGTTTTGAACGAAACAGAAGCATCTGCTGGGCAGCCCAGATTGTCGACATTCTGCCGCGCGACTTTCACACCATGTACTTGTTGCAACCAAAAAGGCGTACTGGGCAAATCTAAGACTTCAGCCACCAATTGACGATTACGTGCTACGGCTATTGGGTCATCGCCGACATGCTCGCCCAAATTTAAGGAATCGAACGGTGCAACGCTAATCCCACCCGAGCGCGTGGTGCAGACAGCATGGACATTTTCAGGGGCAGGCCAATCAGGTTTGAGCCAATCCTTCATACAGCCTCCTCCATTCTTAATAGTGCCAATAACACTTCCATATCTTCAGGTACAGGGACTTCCCACTCCATTGCTTCTTCAGTGATAGGGTGGATCAAGCCTAAGTGTGTTGCATGTAAAGCTTGGCGGGGGAAAGTCCTTAAAGCTTCACGTAGCTCTTCACTAATGCCGGCCGGTACACGCGGACGTCCACCATAAAGTTGGTCACCTACAATCGGCATATGATTCGCGGTTAAGTGCACACGAATTTGATGGGTGCGGCCAGTTTCTAAGGCCACACGCAATAAAGTGTGGTGGCGGAAGCGCTCCTCAATTCGATAATGCGTAATCGCTTCTTTGCCACCTTCCATAATGGCCATTTTTAAGCGATCAATGTGGTGACGACCAATATTCGCCTCAATCGTGCCGCCAGCAATCACCGGCCGCTGGACTAAGGCTAAGTACTCACGGCTGACATCGCGTTCTTGCAGTTGTGCAACTAGAGAGTGATGCGCCTCTAAGCTCTTAGCGACGACCATTAAACCGGTAGTGTCTTTATCCAAACGATGCACAATCCCTGCACGCGGCAGCATTTCTAATTGCGGGTTATAGTGCAATAAGCCATTTACTAAAGTACCTGTCCAATTACCCGCTGCAGGATGCACGACTAGATCCGCTGGCTTATTGAGTACCAACAAATCCTCGTCTTCATAGACAATATCGAGGTCTATTTCCTCAGCTTCGGAACGGGTTTGGACTTCTTGCGTGGCATGGATAATAATCTGCTCGCCGCCGGTTAAGCGCTCCTTGGGTTTGAGCGGCTTATTATCGACCAGTACCTGTCCGGATTTTATCCACTTTTGCAATTGGCTCCGGGAGTATTGAGGGCATAGGCTGGCGACAACCTGATCTAAACGCTGTTGTGCCATTTCTGGCGGGACAATGCTAACTATTTGCTGATCTTGGGGCATGTTAAAACCAATGAATGCGGTATACTTCCAACTTTATTCCATCATACGTGTTATAAAACAAATGTCGATAAGTAGAACAGCACCAGGAACTCTCACTCGTATTGCCTTAAGCCTTATGCTCGCCGCTAGTCTAAGTGCCTGCTCGATGTTTTCTTCTAGTGACAAACAAAAAGACGAAACTGAAGGCTTATCGGCTGAAGCTATTTATCAAAAAGCTCAAGCGGCTGTCAAAGCCACTGATTATCAAAAAGCGATTAAACTTTACGAATCCTTAGAAGCCCGTTATCCGCTTGGTTTACATGCCCAACAAGCTCAGCTGGAATCGGCTTATGCCTATTATAAATACGATGAGCCAGATACCGCTTTAGATATGGTTGACCGCTTTATCCGCATGAATCCAGGTAGCAAAGATATGGCCTATGCCTTGTACCTGCGCGGCTTGGTAAATTTCAATCGCGGTAGCAGCTTGGTTGATCGTGTCTTCCCACGCTCGATTGCTGACTTAGATATTGTGCGCCAAAAAGAAGCCTTCCATGATTTTTCACGCGTGATTAATCGCTATCCAGATAGCCCTTATGCGAAAGATGCACAATTACGGGTGCAATATCTGCGTAATACTTTAGCCGAATCTGAAGTCAATGTGGCTAAATACTATATGCAGCGTGGTGCGTGGCTAGCGGCTTTTAATCGTGCTGAATATGCGATTAAACATTATCAAGGCTCACCAGTCGTAATTGATGCTTTGGAAATTAAAGTACAAGCTGCTCAGCAGTTGGGCAAAGCTGATTTAGCAGCTGATAGTATGCGTGTCCTAGAAGCTAACTTCCCCGAGCGCGCCGCCAAACTCAAAGCCGGAAAATAAAATATTTATAATCAATGATTTGCCCATAAATTTCTTGGGCAGATCTACGTTTATCAGTGCGCTTATCTGAAATTCTTCACCCTTCGCCTGTCCTCCCTTACACTCCAGTTGTAAGAACCCAAATAAAAAAATAATAAAAATTAAGGGGCAACATGAACCACTCACTTTCGTGGCGAGTTTTGGTGTTGGCTGGGTGTCTATGCTGTTTTCAAGCTGTTCAAGCGGATGACGATACTCCAGTCACTACACCTACACCCAACTATATGGGCGCAAGCCTTGGTACGGCATCTTCAGAATTCTGTACTGGTTTGAATAACTGTGGTGAAACTAATAATACTTGGAAGGCTTATACCGGTGTACGCCTAAACGATAAGATTTTCGTTGAAGGGGGTTACGTACAATTTGGCGAACAGCAAGGTATAGATGCTAACAACAACCAAACTAGTTCGAGCACCAAAGGTTATAACACCGTTGGTGTCATTACCTATCCACTGAATAGCCAAATTGAATTGTTCGGTAAAGCAGGCATGTGGTGGTGGAAAAACGAACAAAAAAAATCCACAGGTACTAGCAAAACGGAGGGCAGCGACATTCTGCTGGGCGCTGGGGCAAATTATAACCTTGGAAATAATATGGGTGTGCGAGCAGAATGGGAACGCTATCAAATCTCTCAGGATAATACGGCTAAGCAACCTTTAGATTTATTGTCAGTGGGTGTGACTTTTTCTTCTCTATAAATTAATAAAAATAATAAAACTATATCAAATAGGGGTTTGATCATGTTTACAAAGTCAGTCATTGTGACTTCTATGCTTTTGGGCTTAGGCTTACTCATGTCCTCTTCAGTCGAGGCGGGTGGTAGTTACCAAAAACAAAACTGGGGAGTTTCTCCACAAGCGCATTTGTATGGTGGTGGGAGTTTAGGCTTAAGCAATCAAGGCGCATTTGATGATGGCTTAACGGTCGGTGGCAAAGTCTATGGTGGTATGAAATTCAATCGGATGTTGGGGGCTGAAGTCGGCTATATGCATATTGGCGAAGCTGAGGGTGAATCAAAAGACACACCTGATGGTCGTTTGAAAGCGGATTTAACCAGTGATATGGACGCTATCTATGCCGCTGCCGTTGGCTATTTACCCGTTGCACCACATATGGATTTAATTGGCAAAGCGGGTGTAGCCCGTTGGTCACAAGATAGTAGTAAAGATGTAAAAGAAATCGCCGAAAAATCCTCGACTACGGATGATGGCATCAGCCCGTTAATTGGTGTAGGTGCACAATATCGGGTTAGCCCTAATATGCATATCCGTGGCGAATGGGAACATGCCTTTAATGCTGGCACTAAAGATACCGCCTTTGAAACCGGAATTGATCTAATGAGCGTCGGTGTGACTTTTTCGACTTTTTAAGATTTAAGAACTCGTTAAAACAAGAAGAATTAAGAGGGGTTTGTCATGAAAAAACTCATGCTATTGAGTTTAATACTGGGCTTATTGAGTACGGCAGAAGCTGTGCAAGCTGAAGGGTTATTTGGCTTTAATACTGCACCGGTTGACTCCAACTTTAGCTTTAACAATGGCTTAAAAATGTATGCAGGGGTCAGTGCGGGTTATGCGATGCAAAGTGATGCCTGTAATATGCCTTTCTTCCAAGGTAGTTGCGAAGATGGCTCCGCTGGTTGGAAAGTATTTGGTGGTGCACGCTTTAATCCCATGTTTGGTACTGAGCTTGCTTATGCCAAGTTAGGCACTGCTGAGAAAGCGGGTAAAGTCGGAGCAGAAAATGTGTATGTTAAAAATGAAGTCGCAGGTTATCAATTGAGTGGTGTTGCCTATTTACCGATTAATGTTGTGCCCAACTTAGAAATTATGGGTAAAGGTGGGGCGATGTTCTGGGAACGTAACACCAAAGAATCACTCGATACAGCAGGTGAAGAAACCACAGATAAAGGTATTTCCCCTTTAGTGGGTGTAGGGGCGCAATATCAACTCAATCAAAACCTGCATGTACGCGGTGAATGGGAGCATGTCTTCAACACAGGTTCAGGCTCTGAACATGAAACAGACGCGAATAACTATACGGTTGGCTTTATGTATTCCACCTTGTAAATTCTCTACCTCAAGAGTAAGGCTGCACATTTCCCCGCTCTTAGGTTAGAGTGTGGGCATTTCAGCCTTGCCTTGAGGAAGACATTCATGTCTAGACAATCCGATTTTATTGCTCCCTCGATTCTTTCGGCGAATTTCGCGCGTTTAGGCGAAGAAGTCGACCACGTATTAGCTTCAGGTGCCGACCTTGTACATTTTGATGTGATGGATAATCACTACGTACCCAATCTCACGATTGGCCCTTTAGTTTGCGAAGCTCTACGCAAACACGGTGTTACAGCACCAATTGATGTGCATTTAATGGTTAAACCCGTGGATCGCATCATTCCTGATTTTGCTAAAGCGGGGGCAACTTACATTACTTTTCACCCAGAAGCCTCAGAGCATGTTGACCGCACTCTGCAATTGATCCGTGCTGAAGGCTGTAAAGCAGGCTTAGTCTTCAATCCTGCCACGCCGTTAAATGTGCTGGACTATATCTTGGATAAAGTTGATATGATTTTGCTTATGTCGGTGAATCCGGGGTTTGGTGGGCAAAGTTTCATTCCTTCTGCACTATCTAAATTGCGTGCAGCGCGAAAGCTCATTGATGACTCTGGCTTAGATATTCGCTTAGAAATCGATGGTGGTGTGAAAGCCAGTAATATCCGCGCAATCAAAGAGGCAGGTGCTGATACTTTCGTGGCAGGCTCTGCACTATTTGGTGCAGCCAACCCCAATGATCCACAACGCTATAACAGTATTCTTGCCGAGTTTCGTGCTCAATTAGCTGAAGCGACCATTTAATGAGTCGATTTCAAGCTAAATTGGTCTTAATTGACCTGGATGGAACGCTCGTTGATAGCGTTCCTGACCTAGCCTATGCTGTAGATCAAACCATGTTGCGTTTAGGCTTACCCCAACGTGGCGAAGCAGCGGTACGTACTTGGGTTGGTAATGGGGTCAAGACCTTAGTGGAGCGAGCCTTAACTAATGAGTTGCATCAGCCCGCCGATCCTGTCGCACTTGAGCAAGCCTTAGGCGTTTTTATGGAAATCTACGCAGAAAACACCTCTCAACGCAGCCGAATTTATCCAGGGGTACTAGAAGGCTTAGACTTTTTACAAAGCTGTCAACAGCTTAAAGTGGCTTGTGTGACCAATAAAGCTGAACAGTTTACGCATAAACTATTAAAAGACTTAGGTCTGTTCGAACGCTTTGACTTGATAGTTAGTGGTGACACGTTGCCAGAAAAAAAACCACATCCCCTACCCCTCTTGTATGCTGCGGAACGATTAGGTGTATCAGCCTCTGCAGCGATTATGCTGGGTGACTCCAAATCAGATGTGCAGGCCGCACGTGCTGCGGGTTTTAAAATGATTGCGGTCAGTTATGGCTATAATCATGGTGAAGATATACGTGACTATCAGCCAGATGCGGTGATAGACTCCCTCCAAGAATTAACTACTCTCATTCAGTGTGAATAATGACTCTATTTCCAAACAAACTGCAACGATGGCGTCCCTGAGTTTCCTCTAAACTCAGCCATTTTCTTAATCCTTTTGTTTGGAACTTGTCATGAATCAAGACACATTTGTTAGCTATTTTACCCAAGGTTTTAACCGCGTTCCGGTTAGCCGCACGATTTTAGCTGATCTCGATACCCCTCTGAGTGCTTATTTAAAGCTTGCCGATGCGCCTTATTCCTATCTATTCGAATCTGTGCAAGGTGGGGAAAAATGGGGACGCTATTCGATGTTAGGTCTTCCTGCAAAAACTATCATCAAAGTTTATGGCTTACGGGTAGAAATTCATCGTGCCCATCAAGCAGTGGAAAGTTTTGAAGTCACTGATCCATTGGCTTGGATTAGTGAGTTTCAAGAGCAGTTTAAAGTCCCCGATTTAGCTCATTTACCGCGTTTTACAGGTGGTTTAGTGGGCTATTTTGGCTATGAAACCATTCGCTATATCGAAAAGAAACTGGCTAAAGGCAAAGAAAAGCCTGATCCGATTGGCACACCGGATATTCTGTTAATGGTCTCCGATGAAGTGGTGGTATTTGATAGCCTGCGTGGTGAATTGCATTTAATTGTGCATGCTGCAGCCGATGGCTATACGCCAGCACAGAAAAAGTTAGACGCTTTAGAACGCCAATTACAGGAAGCACGGCGTTTATATCAAGCCGCGCCTGTTTCACGCCAAGTTGAAGAAAGCGATTTTATTTCCGGCTTCACGGAGCAGGGTTTTAAAGATGCGGTCTTGACTGCTAAGGAATACATTAAGGCAGGTGACATCATGCAGGTGGTGCTCTCGCAGCGCATGAGCATTCCCTTTGCCGCTCCACCTTTAGATTTATATCGTGCCTTGCGGCGCTTAAATCCTTCCCCCTATATGTACTTCCTCAATTTAGGCGATTTTCATATTGTGGGTTCCTCACCTGAGATTTTAGTACGTTTAGAAGACGATACGATCACAGTACGTCCTATTGCAGGCACTCGGCGGCGTGGTGACACCGAACAGCGTGATCAGGAACTTGAACAAGAATTACTAAATGATCCTAAAGAGCTGGCCGAACACTTGATGCTGATTGACCTAGGCCGCAACGATACAGGTCGAGTGAGTGAAATCGGCTCAGTAAAGCTTACTGAGAAAATGATTGTCGAGCGTTATTCGCATGTGATGCATATTGTCTCGAATGTGACTGGTAAACTTTTGCCTAATTTGAGCGCGATGGATGTTTTGCGGGCTACGTTCCCCGCTGGCACTGTAAGTGGTGCACCGAAAATTCGCGCGATGGAAATCATTGACGAACTAGAGCCTGTCAAGCGTGGTATTTATTCAGGTGCAGTAGGCTATTTGTCTTGGAGTGGTAATATGGATACGGCGATTGCGATTCGTACTGCGGTTCTCAAAGACGAGACCCTACACATTCAGGCGGGTGCTGGTGTAGTTTATGACTCCATCCCACAAATGGAGTGGGATGAAACCATGAACAAAGGTAGAGCGGTATTTCGCGCTGCCAGTGCTGCCTTGTCAGGTTTAAACGGTAGGCATAAATAATTTTACTTACTGTAAACCGTTTTTGAGAATACCAGCTAAACGCTTATCTAATTGTTGATCTGAATAGAGACCGAAATAAGGCTTACCAAGGTCTCTATAGGCCCACAACGACCAACTTAAACCGGCTTCATTCATCACACTTATTTTATCGCGCACCAAGTTATAACGCGAAGAACCTTTAGCCGTGGATAAAGCACCAAATTCACCTACATACAATGGCACATTATTATTCCTTGCCCAAGTTACATAGGGTTGAATATCGGTAGTTAGCTGATCCTTAGTATAAAGCTCATAATTACCGTTTAGATAAGCTAAGCTTAAGCCAAACTCAGCATTTTTTAACTCTGGCGCATAGAACCAAGCTTGTAAACTTAACTTATCCCCTTCCTTTACTTTAATTAAAGGGGCTGTATAGAATTGATTCGTTTGACTCCAAGTTCCACCACCATTACTCCCAGTTATTTTGAGGCTTGAATGTCCGCCAGAGACATCGTCTGGCCGATTAACTGTATTATCCCAACTACCAGAAAAATCTCCATTACCCGCAAACACCCAATTAGCAGGCTGTTGATTATTATTAATGGAGGCCTTTTCCATACTCCCATTCACAACATTAAAAGAACTACCATTTTGAGTAACAGTAATATCATCAATCCAAACATTACCCACATTCCTTACAGCAGCAATGCTTAGTGCAGCAAACTCAACATTTGCAGGCACAGTCAGTTCATGACTTTCTAAATGCTCCCAATTTGTTAATGGCTTAATTACATTAAAACCTTTCCCCCAGTTGCTTATATATACATCCTTTAAAACTACACCGGGGTAGTTATAGTCAGTGGGTACAGGTGAGTCACTTGCGCCAGCATAGCCCGCATAACTAATCAGATAGGGCTGATAATCATGGAAAGAGTAAACCACATTAGTATCATTCACTAATTGGAAACTAGATTCTTTAGTAGAAGCAGGCTCAATAAAGAACATATGGTTTTTATCGACAGTGCGAATGGTGCTGATAGCACTATCAGCGAGGTTCCACCACTTTTGTGCATCTGCAGGACTAGGCTCGTTAAATAAGTCATAACCCGCGATGATTTTCTTATCGGCATAACGAGTGGCAATGGCTTTCCAAAGATTAACGAATTTTTGCTTAGCGACAGTATTATTCCAAATCTTACCTTGCCCAACTGCAGTTTCCGGTGGAACAACATGCATATCTAGAATTAAATAAATACCTGCGTTTTCACACCATTTCACGTAATTATCAATCAGCTGATAACCTAAGCCCGATTGAAAATACTGCCAATGCAAACCTAAACGAATACTGTTTACCCCAAGCGATTTCAGATATTTAATATCTGCTTCAGTAGCATTTTTGAGAGGTGCTGTTTTATCCCATTGATATTGATAGTAATAGGTATGAATATTCACTCCACGTAAGTGGATAGCTTTACCTTGGGCATCCTGAATTTGGCTTCCGCTCACTTTAAGAAAGCCTGTACTGGCTTTAGATATGTTTAGGTTAAGCGGTACACTGCTCGCATCACTGAGCCCTGTCGTCATCACTACGCCCAAACCAACACTAAAAGCCAGCGCTTGCGCGCGTAAGTTTAACTGCATACAAACCTCATAATGAGCAAAATTAAGGATGACTTTGAAGCAATGGCACACTAACGAACCTTGCATTTCACCTAGGATAAAGGTGCGCTTCTACGCAGACTAGGTTAATCTTTAGCTTTTGAGATTCTAACTGAAGATCGCTATGCAAAAGATACTGATGGTCGACAATTACGACTCGTTTACCTACAACTTAGTGCAGTATTTCGGCGAGTTGGGAACTGAAGTCCAAGTGGTGCGGAATGATGAAATTCCAGTGGAGGCCATTGAGAGCATTGCACCTGAAAGAATCGTACTCTCCCCCGGTCCTTGCACCCCTACAGAAGCTGGTATTTCAGTCCCTACTTTAGAACGCTATGCGGGTAAATGGCCCATTCTTGGTGTTTGCTTAGGTCATCAGTCAATTGGTCAAGCCTTCGGTGGCAAGATTATTCGTGCTAAGGAAATTATGCATGGTAAAACCTCGATGATTCATCATAAAGGTATTGGTGTTTTTACTAATCTACCTAGCCCCTTTGAAGCCACCCGCTATCATTCCTTAGTGATTGAGCAAGAAAGCCTACCAGACTGTTTAGAAGTTACTGCATGGACAGAAACTGAAGACGGCAGAATCGACGAGATCATGGGCGTGCGCCATAAGCATTTGCCTGTTGAGGGGGTACAATTTCATCCAGAATCGATTTTGACAGAGCATGGACATGCAATGCTGCAGAATTTTTTAGAGGGGAAGTAAATTCCCCTTATCCAAATTATGGTCGCTTATCACAGCATCATTTCTAATAAGAATTTCGGTATTATCAAGAGCCTCTTGATTAGAATAAGTATTCATAGTCATACTATAAATAGAAAAGTTATCGACAAGTTTATCAGCATTATCTGGGGTGGTATAGGATAGCCATTCTTCATAGTAAAAACGATGTTTAGGATCGATTTTTGGTTGCTCCAATTTTCTGATATAAGAAGCTCTAGCCCACCAAAAATTATACCATATCCATCCACCTCTAACTATTTCCTCTTGATTTTTAAGCTTCTTAAGCTTTCGCGCTGGAAACAGGCCAATCTTATTGATTTTATCCTTTTCCTGAAATAATTTAATACACAACTGCCAATCTTTAAAGATAGAGCGCGTCAAAATTTCCTCGACCTTAATTCGCCCTGGTTCGGAATGGGTCATTCCTTTCGTGTGCAAGTATACAAAGTACTTATATTTCTTATGTGCTTGTGCAAGTGACCAAACAAAATTCACCCCCCAATATTCAAATTTATTCTCACTATAATATTCAATTTTTTTATAGCGAGGTTTTATTTTTGTAAAGAAAGCCTCTATATTTTCCACACCCGATGGATTGGAAACAACTATATACAAATCAGCTACTGATAAAACTCCAGTACTATTTATATCCCTAAGTTGGCTTAGAACAAGTTGCCTCCAATCTTTATTGGGGTTTATATAGACATAATAAATTATAGCTGTTTGCTTACTTTTAAAATAAAAACCAGCCGTAACTCTTTTAGTAAGTGCATATAAAGACTGCATAGCAGATCGTTATAAGTTTTAGCGTCGTACCCAACTCACTTCCATATCCTCAGCCTCCCCCATACCGCGCTCTAATAAACCCACTAGCTCTGGATCAGCTCCATTTTCCTTAAAGATCTCTAGCTCAGCACGGTTGAGCCAATAATCGGTATCGCTTGGGCTTTCTTCTTCCAGTTGATCGACTAAAAACTGTAGTTGAACTTCAGTGATAGTTCCGATTTCAATCCCAGTATCTTTATTGGTTAATACGATCATTGCATGACTCCTTGATTAAAAGATTCGAGATTAGCAGGCTTCAATTAGGATTTCTTCGCTAAACCGATACTCGTCGCAATTGTTTCCCGTGCCACCCGTACGATCCAAACAAATAAAATCACGTACATCTTCAGGGCTAAACATATAGTGATGCCATACACCTCGACGATAATTAATCCCTTGCTGAGCACCAACTAGAAATAGACGTATCTGCCCTAAGAGGGGTTGATCACCGACAGGTGCAACCACTGTAAAAAAAGGCTTACGCTCTAAAGAGATAAAAGCTTGGCTACTTTGTGGATGGCGCTCCATCACTTCAATACGAAAAGGAAACTGCACGGGCTGCGAGCGAAAAATACTAACCGTAGGTTTACCCGCATTATCTAAAGTATCCAAGTTTGCCAAATCGCTATAGCGCTCAGTTTTGCCATAATTAATTAAGTAAAAATCACGCTCTGTAGTTTCAATGACATCCCCAAAAGGTGCAAACGCAGCAGCCGTTAGTAGCTCAGGCTTTAGAATATAAGCCATCTTATTGCATTCTCAATTGACCAAACGCACGAATACGACTTACCCCGCCATCGGGATACATATTTAAGCGAATATGTGAAACCAACCCGATCTTCTTTAACTGCTCGACAAAAGTAAACTCAGTATCCGCGGCCATTTTTTGGGGGGGCAATAACTCCTGCCAATACAAACTTTGAGCAGCAATACTAGTTTCATTTCCATCGGTATAGAGCGTGCCATACACTGAACACTCATAAGGATAATTACCTTTAAAATGAGCCGTATCCAACACTAAACGTGAGATTTCACCAACACCTGCTAAGCGAATAATCGCCCAATCAAACCCAGGCTCACGCCGCCGTCGTGTTTCCCAACCATCCCCCATGTTGAGTCCACGTCCTGGGGCAATGAGATTGCTAATATGCCCAAAATGCATATCGCTAGCACACAAAGCACGCCCACCGTTTAACATTGCAGCTAAATCTAGCTCTTCGCCTTCAGATAAAGCAGCTAAATCTTGCCGTATCTGCCCATACACACGTAAGCGTGCAATGCCCCCATCTGGATAAATATTGAGGCGTAAATAACTCCAAGTTTGTTTTGAGTCAATCGTAAATACATTGTGGCTATTACCCTGTAACGCGCGAGCATCCAAAATCTGCGTCCAGCGCGTAGTGGCATCGGGTGGATTTGCACTATGACAGGCATCAATGCTCACTGAAGGGGCATAATTACCTGTGAAATGCGAGGTATCAATATCTACACCATGAATCAGGCCGGGACATAGTTGAATAATCGCATAATCATAACCATCACCACGTTTACGGCGGGTTTCCCAGCCATCCATCCATTTGCCATTTTCATCGTATTTACCAGGAATGAAGACAGCCGGTTCTGGATTCAATAAGCGATATAAAGGCGCAAAGAACTCATCCGTGGCTGAAATAGCTGCTGCGCCAAGGCGAGGCTGGGCTAGATCAACATATTGAGTTTGTAACTGGGTTAATAAATCAGACATTGCAAATACTCACTGCTTTATTTTTCAGAAGGTATTTATCGGAACTACCATGATCTACTCAAACAATTCACTCAGGCGATAACCCGCGATACGATTAATTTCAGCCAAGGCCGTCGCAAACTCCTGTTGAGAACTATGATGAATCCGCTGCTCAAATCCTTGCAAAATTTGTGCTCGTGTTGCATTTTTCACAGCCATAATAAAAGGAAAAGCGAACTTCTGTTTATAAGCGGTATTTAGCTCTGTAAAACGCACTAACTCTTCAGCGTTACATTGATCCAAACCAGCACTCGCTTGCTCTTTGCTCGACTCCACGGTTAACTCACCCTGCAAAGCCACTTTCCCTGCTAAATCAGGATGCGCTCGAATGAGGGCTAATTGCTCTGCTTTTGAAGCCTTGCCCAAAGCTGCTCTAAAAGCTTGTAGTAAAGCCTCCTGATCTGCAAAAGGGCGAGCTTGCCAAGTGCGTTCTGCCATCCAGGGTGAATGCTCGTAAATGCCGCCTAGTAAACGGACAAACTCTGCTTGATCTAAAGTATTTAACCGCGCGACTGATATTTTCATATTGCAGTTCCCACAGGTGCTGGATGCTCTTTCCGCCAATGTTCAGCAATATCAATGCGTCGACACAACCAAACATCTTGATGTCGCTGTACATAATCAACAAAGCGCTGTAAAGCCGCAAAGCGTGCAGGCCGCCCAACAATCCGGCAGTGTAAGCCAATCGAGAGCATTTTCGGTGTGGTAGCCCCTTCAGCATACAAGACATCAAATGCATCTTTCAGATACTGAAAATACTGTTCGCCACTATTAAAACCTTGGGGGCTAGCAAAGCGCATATCATTCGTATCGAGGGTATAAGGCACAACCAAATGATCTTTGCCTTGTACCTTTACCCAGAATGGCAAATCATCGCTATAATCATCCGCATCATACACAAAGCCGCCCTGCTCAATCAGCAGCTCACGTGTATTTGGGCTATTGCGTCCGGTATACCAACCTTTCGGTTTTTCACCTGTCATACGCTCGATAATCTCAATCGCCCGCTGCATATGTTCATGCTCTAACTCTTTAGCCATGAATTGATAATCAAGCCAGCGCCAACCATGACTGCAAATTTCAAAGCCTGCTGTTAGCATGGCCTCAACTGCGCGTGGATTACGCTCCAAAGCCATCGCTACCCCAAAAATCGTAAGGGGAATCTGTCGATCAGCGAATAAGTTATAAATCCGCCAAAAGCCCGCACGGCTGCCATATTCATAGAGGGACTCCATACTCGGATGGCGCATGCCCTCATAAGCACGTGCACCAATAATCTCCGAAAGAAAAGTTTCAGAGGCAGCATCACCATGCAAAATACAGTTCTCACCCCCTTCCTCGTAATTCAAAACAAACTGTACTGCTATGCGTGCCCCGCCTGGCCAATTCGCTTGCGGCACTTGATCAGCATAACCGATTAAATCACGGGGATAAGATGTCACTACCGTCATCCGATTTTTATCCTCTGTAAAAGCTTAGTGGGTAAGCACAAATCTTATGGCTTTACCTGTTGCGCCCATTTCAGCACCAAAGCCCGCTCTTCCTCAGTCATTTGTGTGAGATTCCCTAAAGGCATGGCTTTAGAAGAAACTTGCATTGCAATCAAAGCGGCTTGCTGACGAACTTGCTCTTCGGTTTCTAACCGCACACCTTTGGGGGCTACTGGAAAAGCAGGATGCGTCGTTTGGGCGGCATGGCAAGTCACACAACGCTGTGTAAACACTGGTTGAACTTGGTTATAGCTAATTGCAGATGCTTGTTCCAAACTCACTTTAATTTGCGGATAACTTGCAAACAGAGCCGTAGCTGCAAAAATCACGAAACCAAGAATCAATAACCACAAAGGCCTCCAATTACCCACTTTAGTGCGAGCATTAAAGTAGTGGCGAACTAGGCCACCGACTACAAATAAGCCCATTAGCACTGCCCAATTCCAGTTACTCCCAAAGCTTGCAGGATAGTGATTACTGATCATGCAAAACATCACTGGCAAAGTCAGATAATTATTATGTAGCGAACGCCAACCGGCTTCCTCACTTAAACGTTTGTCTTGCGGCAAGCCCTCCACAATGGCTTTAACTAATTTACGTTGGCTGGGCATGATCACGAAAAAAACATTCCCAGTCATCCAAGTCGCTAATATCGCCCCCAGTTGTAAAAAGGCACCACGTCCACTAAAAATGTGTGTCAGTGCTATCGCCAGCAATACGATAAAACCTGCGGTGATTACTTTAGCTAAATTGGTTTTCTTGCGCGCAAACTCGCTTTTCCATAAGAAGTGATAGACTAACCAACTGCCTGCTAAGAAACTTAAGCTGATCAGAACTGCTTGCCAAGGCTCTAAAGCTAAGACACTGGGATCAATTAAATAAGCATCTGCACCGAGATAGTAGGTAATCACCAACAAGGTAAAACCGCTGATCCACGTCCAATAAGACTCCCACTTAAACCAATGCAGTGGCGCAGGTAGCTGGCCGGGTTCGATATTACGTTTTTCAATATTGAAAAAGCCACCTGCATGCAAGGCCCAAAGCTGGCCTGCAATTTTTGGATTATCTGCTTGAAGGAGATGGTTCAGTAACCAATTGAAATAAAAAGAAGCGCCGATCCATGCAAAGGCGGTAATGATATGTATCCAACGTATGGCGAGGCTAGCCCACTCCACTAAGATTGTTTCCATTACTAAACCCTTGTGGTCGATTACTAAAATCTAGCACGACCTATTTTTGTACTCAATCTTTTTAAAAACTGAGTACAAATGTGCGTAAGAGCTAGTTAATAAAAAAGCCCTGAAACCGTTAGATTTCAAGGCTTTATGTATTCTTTAGATTTTCTTAGATGACTAAGTGGTGCCCAGAGCCGGAGTCGAACCGGCACGGATGTTACCATCCGAGGGATTTTAAGGAAATTACTATCACTTTAATAAACAGACACTTAAAATAAATTTTTAGCCTAAATCAAGACACTACCCATCTTTAAAAACAATACCTTACAATTACTTTAGCCTAAAACAGCGACCGTTTCTACTGTCCCAAAACTTTCAAATTTCGATACACACACTTTGTCTTCAGCAACCTGCATTTTTCGCCACTTGCAGATGTACCAAAACTTGTGCCAGAATTGATTATCATAAATCCTAGAATTTTTAAAACATGAAAATTGGTTATGCACGAGTCAGTACGGTTGGCCAAGATCTAGAAACTCAGATTGCTAAATTACAAAATGAAGGCTGCGAGAAAATTTTTCACGAAAAGCAAAGTGGAAAACTTGCCGACAATCGACCTGAATTAAAACGTGCCATCGAGTTTGCGCGTGAAGGCGATGTTTTCACCATTACCAAATTAGACCGACTCGCACGCTCTATGGGTGATCTTTGGCAAATCATCCACGAACTGGAGGTCAAGAAGGTTGCTTTCAAGGTTTTAGACCAAGCAGGCTTAGATACCAGCCATGCCACCGGTAAGCTACTGCTGAATATTCTTGGCTCGATTGCCGAATTTGAACGTGACCTGATCAATACCCGCACTGCGGAAGGACGCGAAGCCGCAAAGCAAAAGGGCGTGAAGTTTGGGCGTAGACCTTCCTTAACGCCCGATAAGGTTCAACTACTAAAAGCAGAAGCCACAGCAGGATTACTCAGCAAGGAAGCGCTGGCGGCCAAATATGGCATTTCGCGAAATACTGTTTATAGGTTGTTAGATATGAAAAACCTAGAGCAAACATGAACTTCATTTCCCATTCTTTTTCCGCCAACTTCTGCACACGCTATCACCATATTTCGAGCCACCCGACAAACACTCACAAGCAAAGACGACGAGCTGGTGTTTCCGCACTGGCTCATCGCTCTCATTTTTAATTAATATTTACACATACCGCTCACACTCCACCGAGCCACTAAACCCCGATGATCCGAGTGTCAACGTGCAATCCTTGGCAACCCAACGCTGCCCATCAATATGCGACCTAAATCCACGCGCAATGATCTCGGCTTCTGCTGTGAGTGCCGGATTCGCACTAGCCAGCGTCAGCGATAGCGTATTGCTCCCACCCGCCAAGCGCCGCAGCTCCTCATCAGCCGCCTCACCCGCCCGTTCTTCCGAGTCGAATAGTTCGCGCAACACCCAAACCGGACTACTGCCGCGAGTCACCGTACCTGAGTTACCCTCATCATCCCGCCAATTCGCCACTGCACCGGCATATTCGCCCCGCCCCAGCTCCTGATAACTCCACTGGCTGCAATCGCCATAATTAACCGTAATCTGCGGCATGCTTTGGCCGGATTGAGTCTGCAAGGCGCCTTGCTGCACAAACACCAGCCGCGAGTCTTTGACCGTCGCCACCGCCCCATAACTGCTTCCAAGGCGGCTCATAAAAGCCAAATCCGACTCATCTTGTTGCAATAGCCAACCAATAACAATGTTTCGATACGCAGCGCCGACCGCTACTTGCCAACCATTACGACCCGCTACGGCCTCCAGCACCGTGCCTAATGTCGTGCTCTGATAAACTTGCGTGCGCAGCACTTTACCTTCGCCTATCATATCCGCCGACTTGGCATGTATCGTGAGCTCGTCCGGTGCGCCTGACTCGCTGCACTCATCCACATAATACGACCCCTTAAAATAAAGCGTTTGAGCCCCCGCTACTCGTTGCCCTAGCCAAACCTTCAGCACGACCCCGCGCCGAATCGGGGCAATCACGCCGCCCGCATTACTCAGGCGAATTTCGAGTGTGTCCGAATCAAACCCGCTGCTATCGTGCACACTCAGCTCAACCAAATAAGGTTTAAAACGAGCCGTCACCTCCACACCATCCGCTTCAATTTTGAAAATTGGCTGCATGGCTCAATCCCAAAGCTGTACTTGCGTTTTAACCGGCGAACTTGGCTGCAAACTCGGCAACACAATCACAACCCCTGCAGGTAATACCGCCGGATACTGAGCTAGTGCAGGATTGACCGCTAACACCGCTTCTGTTGTCCCATGTTCCGCGCCATATTCCGCATAGCAGAGCGCATCCAATACATCGCCGTCTTGGGTCGTATATGTCCGCATTAGTCATACCTCAACAGATTGAGCGTCCACTCCACTTTGCGCGGCTGCCCTGAACCACTCAAATCGCTATACGTCTCACTAATCCCTTCAATCACCCAGCGCCCCGGCAAATACGGCACACCCACCCCATTGCGCACTGTCCACAGTGCCTGCGGCTCGCCAGACTCCTTGAGCTGATACAGTGTCGTCATCGCATTATGATTACCGATCCAGCAGCTAAACAGCACCCCGGGAAGTGATGCGGTATCCGTATCCGGCCCCACATTTTGCAGGGCTGGCCGTTGCCCCAGCCGCTCCTGCTTCGCCCAACGCTGTTGGCTGGAGCGCTGCACCTGATCAAACAGCAAGGTCGATACATCAAAAATAAACTGATTACCAAATGCGACCTGCATCACGCCACCCCATCCCTGTGCTGTGCTCTTAATTGCCGCGCTTGCTGGGCTTGTACACGCTTCAAGACCCGCTCGACTTCGGCAGCAATCTGCGCTGCATCCTGCCCCGCAGTGGCATTAATCGTAATATGAATAGGCGCGTTAGTCGGTACACTGACCTCCACCGGTGTTTGCCGATTAAGCTGACTCACAACCTGTGTGACCCGTTGTGGTAAGGGTGTCACCCCCGCTGGCAAGCTCACCGGCTTTTCATCATTCGCCGCACTCAGTAATAAAATATTGGTTTGGGCATCCATCATCACTGGCATGCCCATCCGCAAAATCGCCGCATCCCGCGCCGGAATCACCGCTTCATCTTTGTGCAGGATGGCACGGTAACCATCAAAAGGGACATTCCGTAGGCCGAGCGCATGGGAACCATCGGTTTTACTGGTAGTCGTGGTAGTCGTGGTAGGCGTCGAGGTCTTAGCGGTAGCCGCGCTTATCTCCCCCGCTTTTGTGACCAATACATCTGCGAGCGCCACGACCGCCGTTTTCATAGTGTTCAGATTTGTACTAGCAATAGAGGCTTGTCCGCTGACCAATTCCGCCTTGTTACTCAGCTTTTGCATCGATTCGGCCGCAAGCTTCGAGTTTTTATCAATATTAGTGCCAGCATCATCCAAAGGTTTTTTCACACCTTGGAACATCTTGATCATTTCTCTAGGCAATTCAGCCATCAGCTTATTTACCGATTTCCCAGAATCTGCCACCGTATCCATCGAACGTGCTACATTCATCGCCGCCGCATAGGCTTCACGGCCTTCTTTAGTTTGTAAACTCAAACCATCGACATATTTTCTAAATTCATCGGCCGTATCAATCGCAGCCTCACCCGATAGCCCCAAGCCTTTATTAAAGTTGCGAACATCCACGGCTGCTTGCGCGAGTGTGAGCTGTTCTTTTTCCTTGTCCGAATAAAAATTGTCGTAATAGAAGCTCGTAGCTTGGGTGAATTTATCCATCCCACCCATTAAGGTCACGAGCGCTTCAGAGGCAGCGATAGCTTTGGGACCCATCCCTCCAAAACTCAAACCTAATTTACTGGTGAGTGCCACCACTTCCGCATGTTGCGCAGCCGCTGCTTTACTCGCATCCGCGACCGCATCCAGTGATCCTGCCACCGCCATAGCCGCTGCGTAGGCTTTGCGCCCTGCTTCCGTGCTTAAATCTAAGCCTTGGACATGTTTTTTAAAGGCTTCGTGGCTACGAATCGACGCTTGCCCCTGTAGACCCAGGCTTCGATTCCACTCCAACACTGCCGCATTCGCTTGCTTTAAGGCCGCCTGCTTACGCTCTTCCTCACTAAAAAACTCTTGATAGAAAAAGTCATTCGCGGCTTTAACTTTATCAATCCCCCCCATGAGATTCGTCAAACCCATTGCGGCCGCCAGTGCTGAATCCTTGGTACTCCCCAGATTCAGCCCCAGACTTTGGAGGCTAGTCACTAGCCCCGATTTCGCTACTTCAGCAAGCTTGCCAAACTCGGCAATAATCTCCTCCGCCGTCGCTTTGGTCATGTCCCGACCGTTAGCCATGGCTTTTTGTAATTCTTCAGGCAAGGCTGAAAACACGGTTTGATAGCGCTGCTTGAGCATGTCACCCGTCGAGAACCCCGAAGTTTCTAACCCTTTCAGTGCAGACGTAAATTTAGCGACATGATGTGGCATTGTGTCTGCAATCATCTGATCCAGTGCCTGCATTTGCTGCATCATTTCGTGAGCCGCTTTTACAAAGCCTTCTTTGCGAGCAATATGGTCAGAATCGGCGGTGAAACCAATTTGTCCAAAAGCCGTTTGATAGCGATGTGGATTGTTGCCATAGCCACCTTGTCCTAGCATCGCCTGCCCATCCAGTGAGCCTTGCGTGAAGCGTGCTTTGGGATCACTCGGGCCACCAAAAAGCTTAGCTAAACCGGCCACACCGGCTAAAGCCCAGCCCCAACCAGGGATAGCGCTCACAAAAGAACCTATGCTTCCCATAATCCCTGACAGCCCGCCACTCAGCGCAGAGCCTAAGCCACCCAAGCCTTGACTAACCATCCCACCAAGATTAGAAAAGAGGCCGCCACCCGCGACACTGCCGCCACTGAATAAACTACCTAAGCTTTTGCCAATGCTGCCAAATGCACTAGCTATGCCATCACTCAAGGGTTTTAAAGCATTCGATAAGATGGGCTGTACAATGTTTTGCTTGAATAGACCCACGAGGCTTTTGCCCAGATTGCCAAAATCCAGCGACATAAACGCATCCGTTAGGGTTTTATTAATATCCCCTGCCATGCGGCTAAACTCATCCGACACACTCACCGAAACACTAGCTGCCGCTTGTACCGCTTTGCCGCCTGCGTCCTCAATCCCCACTGCTAAACCGGCTGAAACCTCAACCCCCAATCCTGCCATTAGGCGCGAGGGTGAGTGAATCTGAAAAAAGCCTTTGACACTGCTATAGACCTCACCCGCCGCTGCCTTAGCTTTACTCACTGCAGCGGCTGCCCCATCCGCAATGCCCCGTGCCAAACCAGCCAGCATATCCTTACCAATACTTACAAAATCACCGACCGTTTTTCGTAACGCGGCTAGCACATCAGCAATAAAACTCGACACACCCGTTTTGATCGTCTTCCACGCGCCTGCAAAATCGCCTTGGAGTGCTTGCGTCGCTGCTTTGAAAACCGTTTTAATGCCTTCCCAGCCGGTGTTGACGATGGCTTTTATACCTGCCCATGCGCCTGAGAAAATGAGCTTCACTCCCTCCCACCATGCAGACACGACTGTTTTGATGCCATTCCCCGCCAGCTCTGCACCTTGCTTGACCACCGCCCAACCTGCAGCGGCTGCACCACTAATCACGCTCAATCCAGTTTTAGTGAGATTCGCCATCCCCGACCATAAGGGGCCGATCAAGCCTTTAACCGCTTCAAAGGCAACCACATGCGCTTGCCGAAAGGCGTTGAGTCCAGCTGTCACCGTGGGGCCTATAGATGTCCAGACGGCACTAGCACCCCGTTTAATATCGCCCCAAGCTGCATTAACGCCTACCGATACATCTGACCAAACTTTGATGACCCCTTGGCCGATTGAAGTATCGGCCACTGAAGCCTTAACGGAAGCCCAAGCACCGCTCACCGTTGCTTTAATCCCACCCCATAAGCCAGACCACCACCCTGAGATTTTGTCCCAGTTGGCATAAATCAGCGCCGCACCGGTCGCAATCACTGCAATCGCAGCACCAATCGGGTTGGCAATCGCAACAGCCGCCAAAGCCCGAAAAGCAGTGGCAGCAATCCCAATGGCCGAAGCCAAAGGCCCTAAAGCAAAGGAAAAAGTGCTCACTGCTGCACCCACTAAGCCCAAGGCTAGTTTTGTCGATGCACTAGCAGCCAATAAGCCACCCAACGCGGCTAAGAAAATTTGTACCCCTGTGGCACTGGCTGTCGTAGCTGGATTAAGCAAACCTAAAGCCTCACCTACTTTGCGAATCCCATTCCCGACTGCACTAAACACCGACACCACCGCATCCCAATGCGACACCACAAACCCCACTGGAGTGAAGGATGCCACCGTTTTCAGCGTGTCCCAGTTGCTAATCAGCAGTTTCACCGCACCAACCACGTTATGCACAATCCCAATCACTGGCTGCATGGCTTCGCCCATGCCCCGCCCTAAGCTTTCGGCGCCACCTGCACCGGCCAAGGCACTACTAATCCCTGCATAGCCTTTTTTCAGTTCCTCCAGCATGGGTGAAATAAACGCTTGACCGTAGCCTTTACCAAAGGCCGCTGCACTGCTAACAAACTGATGCAAGGTCGGGTAAGCAGCCTTAAACATATTATTAAAGGCGACACCCCAGCCGCCGTTATCTAAGTCGGATTTGAATTTTTTTAGGGTTTTATCAACGGCCTCACCCCATTCACCGATAGGCTTTTTCGCATCGATAAAAAGCTGGCGGATATTCGGGCCGAGGGTGTTGACAACGTTGGAGCCGACGGCAGAAAGTTGAGTTTGTACCCCTTCTAAACCTAGCTTGAAGTAGGACAACTCTGTGTTGGTTTGCTTCATGGCCTCTAGTTGGGCATCTGATTGGATAGCGCCGACTGCATGTGCATACTGAGTAATTTCATTGAGTTTTTGCCCACTTTTCTCCAACAGTGGCCATAAATTGGCGGCATCATCCGAGATACCCGCCAAGATCGAACTTTTTTGTGCGTCAGTGAGCTTACTTTTTGAGAGCGCATCCCCAATTTTTAGCAGTGCCTCATCCGCCTTTTTCCCTTTTAAATCCTCGACCGATAGACCAATACTTTGCATCGACGCAGCAAACGCTTTGCCATCTTCTGTACCTAGTGATTTGAGCGATTGATTCATATCGCCAAACACCTTGGACATATCCCCAAATTCATTCAGCTCGGCAGCAATCCCCTCAAAGCGTCCCGCCAATCGCCACTCTTGGAGCGATTGCTTGCTCATATCCGTGGAGCGAGCCAGGTTTTCAAGTTCTTTGGATACCGCCGCGACGTTGGCCGTTGCGAATGCTGTACCAAATGCCATGCCTGCGTTCGTCGCCATTTGCCCTAATACCGGCACTGCACCCGCCACGACCGTTGACAACGTTGCGACAGCCGTTTTAGTCGCCAACAATTTAGCCGCCAACCCGGAATGCGCGTCCGCCACATCCAACACCGAGAGCTTAAACTTACCCATGATGCGCCCGTTGCGCTCCATCGCATCACTTTTAGCAGCAATGGCTTTTTCGACTTTTTCAGCTTGCTTAGCAAGGGTTTCGAGCTGTTGCCCCGTGTTTTCGGTACTCACGCCCAATTCACCCATTCGCTCTTTGGTGCGAGTCAGGCGTTCTTCGGTCTTACCTAAAGCAATACCCAACTTTTCAGCTTCACGCTCCGCCGCCGCAAGTTGTTTATTCAGTCCACCCGTAGGATCATTGGCAGCAGCTTGACGCAGTTCATCCACTTTTTTCCGGGCAGCTTCCAGCTTTTGCTTGGCGGTTTCGACATTTTGCGTGTCGATGTCAAAGCGTTTGATCAACTCTTGCTTACGCTTGAGTTCCGAGAGTTCACGCCCCAGTGCGTTGATCTTTTGTTGAGCCGAGGAAAAGGCTGTCGCAAACGTGGATTCGAGGCGAGCGCCTATTTCTAAAATCAGTTTGTTATCGGCCATGTTTCCCTCTGCTATTTTTGTTCTTGTGTGGCTTCAACCCACTCTAAAAGCTCCGAGATTTCCATCTCGCCGATCTCTGCCAAGCTCCAAGACGTGTGCGAAGCCAGTACGACGATCAAGCGCCGGAGATCAGCCCTGTTGACGTTTAGGCTGGCGCTTGCGAAAAGATAGATAGATTTGCTCCAAGCCGAGCCAATCGGTTAGCAAATCCATCTCCAATAAGTCTTCGATGCGATAGCCGACTAGACGCGCCATCGCCTCACGAACCTTTTCATTTTTATAGGTCAATGCATCCTTCGCCTTGGGGCGTTGCAATGTTAAACGCTCCACTGCTTTACCCTTGATCGTGATCGGATAGCTTAAAATCAGTGTGTCGCCATCGACTTTCGGTTGTGACTTGAAGGATTTATTGAGTAGGTCGAGCATTTCAGCCATATCCAGCTCAGAATCCAGATTTTCCATCACATCAAGCGGTTGTTCGGTCACCGCTGCCAATAGGCGCAGCGTCACCTCAAAGAGAGCCTCTTCCGAGGACTGCCACTCCGCCACTTGCTTATCGCGTACCAAGGGACGACGCATCCACAACTCTTCAATCACTTCGCCTTTTTCGGTGGTAATCGGGTATTCCAAGCGATAGCATTTTTTGTCTTGCTGTGCTTTCGCCTCAGCAAAATTAATAACAGAATCAGACAATAACGTGGTATCAGTAGTAGCTGGCATGAACGCCTCCATTTATAAGGATTAAACCGTCGTCACGACGGGTATCAATTCGGAAAAATCGGCTCACCCGAAGATGAGCCGAGTTTAAAAAGCGGCGACATACGCTGTGCCGCCGCGCGCTTGCAATGAAACTTAACCCAGGAAGTTGCGGTCAGCGTCGTCCGACACTTCCATTACATTGATGTCGACTAGAATTTCACCATTCACTTCATAGCGAAATTTGTGGCACGTGAACTCATACTTGCGTTGAGTGTCTTCACCCATTTTCACCGTACCGAGGTCTACTTGGGTGAAATAGCCGGTGGCGATGATGTTGTGCTTACCTTTTTCACAATCCACTGGATTCTTGTAAATAGCCCGTAGGTTCAAGGTGCGCAGACCTTGGCATTGCCCAACAAAACCTTTTAAAGCGGCTGCTCGTAGCTCAGCCGCTGTGATCGATATTTTTAAGGGTTCAGCCAAAGTTCCATCCGTGAACTCAGCCGGTGCGGACATCCCCGCATAACGTTTAGCTTCGGTTTTGAGCTTTAAACTAGGCAAACCGACATCAACAGCTCCAATGACTTCTGTACCATTTTCATAGAGCTTCATATTTTGCAGAATAGAAGGTGCTTTCATGATGACTCCTTAGGCCGCCAATAAGTTAAACAGATAGTCCTGGGTAATCCGCAAGACCACACCAGGTTGTTCGTTAGGTGGCGGTACGGTGAAGTCGGCATAGAGCCATGTTCTGCCCTCAGCCAGTGCTGCGGTATTGTTGAGACTCGGATGCTTAATGACCCGCGATCCAGTTAACAACTGTCCATTGCGCACTAAAGCATCAATTTCAAGCTGGATCATCTCAATACGATGATCGATTTGTTGCTGAGTGATTAAGCCATCAGTTTGTGCGAATTCATGAAAGTGAATGCGCTTAGCAATGTAATCGGCCATGCGTACCGCCGATTCATAGTGCCAGAGCGGGTCAGTTGCAGTGGTACGATTCCCCCAGAATCGGACACCTTGCTCCCGACGTAAAGTAGTAATGTGGCTGGCATTGAGGAAATTGCCTTCGCTATCTCGACCGAAATAATCAACCGGTGTGCTGATGCGTAAATCACTAGAAAAGTTGGTCTCTAAAGGAACGTTCGAGAGGGTTTTTGCGCGACCACCTAAGCTTGTATCCGCATCAATTTTTGAGCGCAAACCTAAGGCAACGGCCGTTGCATGCACAATAGAGCCTAAGCGCTCAAACTCTGGCCAGATTAGCATTAAACGTTTACTACTAAAGCGATTGCGTACAGCTAAGAGAGCCGCTCGATTAGCACCCCTTACTGCTGCATACACAAAGCCGCCAATTTTATCCGCGACTTCAATGAGGGCAGTGATCACTTCGTCAGCATCATCTAATCCCGGTGCACCCAAAATTTCAGGGATCAGGTCAAATTGGCTTTGAGCTTGAGCCAACAGACTCGCACCTTCTGCCACATAAGCGGATTGCTCAGCTAAATCAGTACTGGTAGGAACCCTGACTACAATGATATTAGGCACAATCGACTGGCCATAAATCGCGTTCAGGACGTTCACTAGGGTACCCGTTGAACCTGCTTTGGCGATTAAGTCAGGTGTGACACTAACTAGGCTCAGCTCAGGAAATACACTGGCATCGGCATCATCGGCTGTGACTACGACGCCGATTGGCGTGGTGGCCGGTGTGATAGCCACTGTAGATATTGTTTGACCCTGTTCGATGAGTGGGCCATGAAAGTAATTCTCAGTTGTTGGCATACATGCCTCCATTTTTAGGATCAAACCGTCTCACGACGGGGATTCTATGAGCGCTAGACGCTCACCTCATTTCTCAAAATTCGCTCTTTGTCTGCCAAGGTTAAACCAATTTGAGGAATAGCAACACAGGCATCCAATACCTGGCTCACCATTGGATCATTTAAGTTCAGGCTTGTGGCACTATGCAACCAAGCTTTAGCAGCACGGAACATCCCTAGAAGTTGGATGTCTGTCTCAGTAGCATGGCCTGCTGCGAATTTTGCAGACAAGCCCACTTCCGCGACCTCCATTGAGCCGTAGATCGGCAGGGTTAAGAGTTCGCGCAGAAAGCGGGTAGTGGACACAACTCCATCCTCGATGGGTGTTGGAGCCATTTCAGGCGCAGTGACGACCGGCAACACCCACGCGCCATCGTTGACGACATACAGCCCGTTGGGGCGTGTGGTAACATCCAAACAACCCGCTGGAGCTTCCGCCGCGACAACGTATTCGTTGGTGGGCGACACATAGATCTGCTCCTCAGCACTTGCCACCGCGAGCGCTGTTTCAGGGGCCGCATCGTGATCAGGCAGATAAATCAAAATGTGATTCGGTGTGATGTATTTTTTCATTTTAAAACTCATTTTATTAATTCGGGTTCGCCGCGGCAGCATTATCACGAGCTGCGATAGCAATGTTGCGGATGTCATCCAAAAGCGCACGGATTTGTGGGAGCGACCAAGCAAAATTGTTGCCATGTGTGATTTGATGTATCCACGATCTGGCCTCAATCGCATGCCAGGCATTACTGTTTGCTGCCGCTGCTTGCCCATAAACATCTTCAACACGATTCCGAATAGCAACTCGACCCCAGGTAGCTTCATCACGTGCACCGACTAGACCATAGCTTCCATGACTCCATTGCGCATTAAAGATTTCTTCCATACGGGTGCGTAACGCAACCCGACCATAGCCTGCCTCATTTCTGGCATCGACCAGCCCGTAGCTTGCAGCCCCCCAAATACTATCAACTGTGCCACGAATACTGGCAGCATGCCCGTTGACGGTGTTTAACGTACCATCCATAGCATCCAGTTTGCTTTTTAATACGCCTAGACCGCTGCTTGTGCTTTCTAATAGGGCCTTAGTAGCATCGACCGCTGTTTTGACAGCATCAATCGCTGCTTTTAACGCGGATAAGCCATAGCTTGAGCTTTTTAAGAGCGTATCTGCACTAGTTGCGCTCGTTTTAGCTGCCGCTGCATCAGCCGCCAGTTGAGTGGGGTCATACCCCGAACTAAATAAATTGCCCATTACCACCACACCCCATTCTTGAATATAAACTTTCGATGCTGATTGGATTGGTATTGATGCGTACCAGCAGGCAGTTGGGTACCTGTATCTGTCTGCACGGGATGCGCAAACACCACAGTTGCGGGTTGGCTCACCATATTGCCGCTATAAATAAACTCAATATAATCACCATCGACCAATTCTGTGCTAGGCATCGTTGCAGTACTAGCAGCCGGTAAAAAGTAAGCTTTATTGGGAGAGAGCGCACCGGTGGCAGGTAATGCACTTGGTACACTGCTCACCGTCACAGGCACACCCCCTAGCGTAGTACCGTCGCCCACAAAGAGCTGCTTAGTATCCGTCGTCCAAAGCGGCTCACCCAAAACAGGAGCCGTGGTTAAGGCCAACCGTGCAGCGTTCGTGAGCCGTCTAAGACGAATAGTGGCCATAATTAAGCAGTGCCCCCATCAATGACGAGGTTAGCTAGAGTTGCTTGCACAAAGGCGGTGGTGGCCAACTGGGTAGTATTCGTACCCGCTGTTGCGGTCGGTGCGGTGGGAGCGCCTGTAAAAGCAGGGTTTGCCAACGGCGCTAATGTCGTGCTTGAGGTTGTGATACTAATATTTGCACTACCGTCAAAACTCGCTGATCCCGTCACTACACCTGTCAATGTAATAGCACGAGCTGTGGCTAATTTGGTGGCGGTATCGGCATTCCCAGCCGTTGGGCTAATTTCGATATAGGCCGTGCCTGACCAGCGCCACACTTTGTTAGTGTCTAATGTGACATAAAGCACGCCGGCGGTACCGGTAGCAGGTAGTGCCGCTTGATTGGCTGCTTCGAGCACATCATCCACAAAGCTCGGTAGGAAACTCGCAGGAATTTTGCCATTCCCATCCAAGGTGATTTGATTAGTATCTACCACGATACCACCCGCCGTCGTACCGTCACCGATATAGAGTTTTTTCGTATCGGTAGTCCAAATCGGTTCACCTGCAGCTGGGACTGGATTTAAGGCTAAGCGTTGTGCATCAGTGATGCGACGTAGTTGAATTTTCATTGGCATTGTAATGTCCTCACGACATGATTTTTAAAATATTAACCTGCCCCACCATCAATCGTGGAGCTTGAGCTGAGTATCCCACCGGTCACTGCATCACAAGGTTCATTGCCATCGATTAAACAGATGCGGAAATCATGCATCAATGTATTGTGAATCCGGTCTAATAACGCACCATACACAAGATCATTTAATTGATTAGCGAGTTGCGTTCTGAGTGCGCGCAGATCCAGCGGGCTGTATTCAATTTGTAAAGTAGGTGAATCGTTGCGGCTGGTACAAACCAGCTTCATGACCCACGAGAAATCATTAGTTTTTAGTAAACCGCCTTGGTCTTGACGGTAAGGGGCATAGCCCCAAAGTACCCCATTATCGAGTAAATACCCTAAGGCATTCACTTGGATATTATGCACACTCTCAGCTAGCTCAGGCTCTAACAGATCAGTCATTGGATCAAGGCTAGTTTGAGGAATGTTTTCAACGTCAATGCGATAGGACTCAATCCCCGCTGAGGATGCAGTTAAGACCTTAATAGCAACTACATCAGTGATAGCAGGGCTTGAATAGCAAACAATGGCCGCCAGTGCAGAGGCAGGAGAGCGTCCCATCATCACCTCATGATCATGGGCGGCGCCTTCATTGGTGCGAATAAAAACGGTAGCCATCTATGCAGCCTCTCGCAAAATCATCAAAGCGCTAGCGTAGCTATCGTGCTGGGCTAAGCCTTGATCTTGATGTTGGTAATAGTTAACAGCCTGTTGCTCTATGCCGATCATCAGCAGGCTCGCGGTTGCGGCGGGTGCTTGTGCTGCGGCGGCTTCATTAAAACTTAAGCTATAGGTACACCGGGCGGGTTTTACGTGCCCGACTTGATAGCGAATGATTTGAGCATGCTCAGCGGTTGGCTCATTCTGTTCAGTCGACAATTGCAAGCGAAATGAATGCGGTACGTAGTCAGGCCGATCACGAGGAATATCGACGACTCCCCCTAGACCTGCGACTGCCAGCGCTTGTTGCACCGACTGAATCGTGCCTTTTTTACGATGGACTGCAATCGAGGCTTCCGTGACAGCACGCTTGGTACTCTCTGGCCAAGCATCATCCCAATAATCAACCGAGCGTTCCCAAGCTAACCAAGGCAGCAAAGGTGCTGGGCAGCGTTCAGCCGAATGAATTTGGCGAATGATTTGGACATTGAGCGCCTCAACCGACTCGCCACTGACTTTTTCCAGTTGGCGTTCAACGGGCGTGTGATGGTTGAGCAAATATTTAAACATCTTGCCCCCTTAAACTGACCGCAATACTAGTGCAATGCGCAACTTGCCACGGTTGCACCACAATATCTTGGGTCAGATTGAGAACCACTCGTTGGACACCCGCTTGGTGGGCTGCCCCGTATAAACCGGACAAGGCAATATCATGCCCCAGGCGATAATGCTCTGTTGTGTACGCCTCAAGCGCCGCTTTAGCAGCTTCTACAATGGGTAACGATGATGGCCCTGGGTAAGTGTAGAGTTCAGCTACCACGGCATATTCAATGGTTTCAGCCAGCATTAAACGGGGTCGATCTGTGATCGGAATCACGGTTTCAGCATCTAAAGCTGCCGTCACTAAACTTACAATAGAGGAGCTGTCGACATTCGGATCAATCAACAATGTGATCGCTACATCACCAGGTATTGGGTCAGTCAAGCGGGCATCGTAAAGGGTATTCAACGTAAATTCCGCACCGGCTATACGCTCAAATAGTGGGCGATCAATATAGACATCGACTATGGCAGGGCTGGCGCTAAGAATATGATATTCATAGCTGCCCCGACTACCTGCGGTCGTCCATGCCTCTAGAGCGAGCTGGATTCTAGCACGGAATCGGGTATCAGACTCGACGACTACAGGTTGAGTACCTATCGTAAGGCGCTCTACGCCATAATTTGCTCCAATTTGATCCAAGTCACTCCCCACCGCATAGGCAAGCATAGTGGCATAGGCCGCTTCGTTAATCGCTTGACGCTGTAAACCTAAGCGATACGCTACGGTTGATAAAATCTGGTAAGCCGGATCGGAGACTAAGGGATAAGGAAAGCTTGGATCATTGAGCTGCTCTTGCATACCAAGCGTATATAAATCCAGCAAATAATCTAATTCGCTTTGAAAATCGACGGGCGTAATACAGATGGGTTTCGGTAATTCGGCTAAGTTGATGCTGTTGCTCATAAAGTCAACTCCGCTGGCTCACTATTCCAAAGACCTGTCAGCTGTACTTTCAAGCCTGCCGAGACAGCCTTAATATTAATGCTGCTCAGTTTAAAATCAGGTACACCGGCTAGGGGATCAGCCAAAGCCGCTGCAATCGCTGCTACCCAAGCGAGTTTCGTGGCTTCGTTGATGGGTTTATCCATCTGTGGATATAAGTCACTTCCACGTGCTCTTAATAAGACCTGACTACCCTTGGGTGTTAATAAAGCATCGCTGACACGTTGTGTTAGATAATCTATACCCGTTAAGCGTTGGCCTGTGTTGCAATCCATGCCCTGATAAGTGGTCTGTTGCTGATTATTTGGTACAAGTTTGAGCGTATTATTAAGTGGCACGATGGCTTGATACGTTCGCAAATTGGATGCTGCTAATACAGCATCCAACTTTTGATGGAGTGACGTTAAAGCAGCTACCTCCGCCGCAGGCGGCAGGATAGCAGCTACATGAGCTGCCATCTGTTCATAAATAGCTGTTAAGTCACTCATAGTTTTACACGCTCACCGAGCCATCAGCGTTTAGTAAACCTGCTGGACGAGTACGACCCACCCACAAGCGATTGATAAACGCTTGAGCAGCATTTTCATGGGACGCTTTTAATTCATCACGGGTTGGAAACTCTTGGATCGCTGTTTCAATAGCAGCTACACGCACACCTAATGCTGTTAAGTCAGTCCGTAGACCACTAATTAATAAAGCATGATCAGCACTGGCTGTTTCCAACGCTAAAACGCGAGCTACCGCCGCTTGAAAAGCCTGAAAACCTTCGGTGTTTGGATCACCATCTAATAATTCATTGACTGCAGCAATTTTAGCAGCCAATTCGCTCATATTGACATCAGTAACACCGATGCGGCCATCGACAATACTTTCGATCAAACTAACGATATTGGCAGCTTCGGCTTGTTGCTGTGCAATCAGCTGGTCACGTAATTGAGCCGTGGTTAATGGCATGATTTTTCACCTTTCTTATTTGGAGCAACATTTTTTGTAATAGCGATCACGACTGCTCCAGTACCGTTAAACGCTTATTCGTATCAGTGATCTGTTCAATCAGTTTGGTATCAATACCAAGCCCAACTAAGATACCCTGCTCTGGCTTGCCTTGTGGTGCAATCAGCAAACACGGCTCTCCGACTGTTGCCCCCAAGGGGCGATTAATGACTGGCAGCTCTGGCGTTTCAAACAGTCCTGATGCCGCTTGCACCCATGCTGTTGCACCCTTCTTAGTCAGTGTTTTTATAGTGCCGAATCGGTGGAGGGAATTGGCGATGCGACTGAGATCGGCGAGTGTATAAACGATTTTAGTATTCATCAGTGCATCCCCGTATTTTCGGTCAATTCGTCGAGCAAAATGCGCTTGATAGCTTCAACGTCCGCTGCGCTGATGCCCAATAACTCGCGCGGTATATAACCTGCCCCGTTTTGATATTCGCGGGCACGAGCCGCTTTGTGCTCGTAAAAACCGACTTCCTCATTCCCCGCTGAGCGACGCTCCACAAATTTCCAAAATTGAGGGAACATCCGCAGGCTTTTTTTGGTCGGCTTCGCTTCGCGCATTCGATCCAGCCGGAAACGGCGGAGGCTTTTGGTTTTTTCATCAAAGCCTTCGTAATATGCGCCATGCTCCGCCCCTCGCACGGTACGAATGCTGCGCCGCCCTTGCTCGTTGGTATAAGCAAACCGCCGCTGTCCTTTTTTCTCAAACGGCAAACGGGCAGCCATGGGCGAACCATCCGGCTCGACATTGGCTTTAATTCGCTTTTTATTTTCAGCTTGTAAAAACGCAGATGCCTTTTTCAAAGCACGGCGGCGGGTTACCGGCCCTGCATTGCGGTATAAAATCGCGAGGGCTTCGGGGAGTTGATTGCTGTCAGCGATTAGCATGTGACCACTTCCTCGCCGATGTTTTTGCTGACCTCAACGATTCCGAGGTCGATCATTAAATCGACGGTTTCGTTATTATTGAGTTCGGCCATAAATTGCATCTGCTTTCGTTGCCCTTCGCTGTGCAGCCACCAGCCCACTTTACGCAACAAATCCGCAACTTCGCCCGCATAACCAGCGACATAAATACTCAACTGATAACTGACCGTCATATAAAACTGCAGGTCAGGCTCTGCCAATGTGTAGGTGATCGGCTGGGTGCTGTTGTCCTGCTCAAACGCCTCGATTTCGTCAAAAGAGCAATCAGCATCCCCGCTTTCAATATCCAAACGAAACTGTTCTGAGGCCAGACCGGTTTCGATTAGAAATTGTTTGAGGCGCTGTAGGCGTGCTTGCATCAAATCAACTCCACAGACGAAAAACTGCCTTGGGGATAAGCCAACATCAAAATCGCTTCGCGGTATTCAATTAAGTATTGATCCGCGACTTTCTCTTGGGCTTCTGCCCGTGGTATCGCATGCATCGTGGTATCGGTAGCACGATAGCGATTGCTCATGAGTTCCATCGCCTTCGCAAACACCGCCGTTTTGTAGCTTTCGATTAAGTTTTTTTTCTCGCCATAATCTTCTTGCGGTACTTCTGACAAGCGTTCGTAACCCCTGCGTGCCCAGTCGCAAAACTGTTGATGTAGCTCAGCATTAGTTAGTCGCATAGCTTGCTCTAACCGTGCCAGCCGCTTAGCGGCATCAAAGCTCTCGTCAATGCGATAGGCTTTTTCAAACTCTTGTACACTCAGGTCTGGCCAGAAACCATTATTTATAATCGGTGGCTGAACGGGTGCTGGCGTGTTAGCAATAAATGATGGTAGGCTCATTCGATGTCCTTGCCTTGTACTGCGCGAAGCAGCGTTTTCTGGCAAGCCATCCACGCCTTCCATTGCTTTAAAATGATCAGCGCCTCGACGATGCAGATACCGGCTAAAATCCCCACAATCCCTAGGCGCTCGATACCGTCTGCGGCGGCCACGATGTCTTGCATGATTAGTAGCCGTCAATATGAGTCAGCACATGCTGCTCAAAATACTCAATGCAGAAGCGCGCGACGATCTGGCAAGCAACCATCACGGCCATCCCCAAAATGCCCAGCACTTGCATTTGTAAAATATCCAAGACATTACCTAGGCCGACCACCGCAAGCACTAGCCCATGCCCCAAATAAAACCAGCGGCGGTAGTCTGTGCCGCTCGCAAACAGCCATAGCGACAACAGCATCAACACAAAACAAAGTAAAAAAATGATCGCGGTCATTGTTGATGCTCCTTTAAGGCAGCGGGGCTGGGGATCATCTGTGATGGACTTTTAAGAGTTGTTATCACATCAACAGTGTCCCCAGCCGCTGCTTGTCCCTGCGAGGAGGGGGACTCGGTGGCTGCCAATTGCTCACGCAAGGCAGTGATACGTTTCTTAATACGAATATGAGGATCAAGACGGATAGCCGCTTCAAAGTAATCTAAAGCGATGGCAGGCAGGCTATTCACTAGCAATTCGCCACAAACCCGTTTGAGTTTGGCACGAATTTCGTCGTGCATGTCCATCTGCGCTGTTTGCTCGCTGATCCACAGTGCAAAGGGATTTACAGTATTGGCAACTGGAGAGTTTGCTTGAGCCTCAAACTGGCGCAGCGTCCACTTCGCCACCGACTCGGCTAACCAGCTCCCCAAGGGGCGGGCAAACTCGGTCGGCATGGCGATACCATTGTCCAAGGCGTAGCGTGCCAACTGCTCAAATACCGGCATGTTCTCAGCGTCAAACGCCCAAATCATGACTTGAGTCAAGACCTCATCGCCCCGACCCGCTGCCATCATGCCTTCTAAATAAGGCAAGTAGTCTGATATTAGTTCGGCCTTGACTTCCGCTTTACGTTGCATGGATGCTATTTTTTTCAGACGAGCACGATCAGCACCAAGACGATAGCGCATGGCACGGTCGAGCGGTTGCAAAGCAGGCATGATGGCCTGCGCCTGCTCACGTTCGGCTTGCTTGCGTAATGTATCGCGCTGGATCGGTGTCATCTTAGTTCGCCAAGGTGATAGCGCCAGCAGCTACTTGAGCTAAACAGGTGTAGTCTTCAATGACATAATCCATGTTCTGGCTCATAAAGTCCTCCACGCGATTTTTTTCTGGCCGCTCACGCATCAGGCGGCGTAGGCTCCCCTCTTGAGTGTAGATACTTAAATTATCGAGGCGAGTCACTAAGATTCCATCAGCCGGAAAGAATGGCACGACAATAGCTGGCATACCCGCGACTTGGCGTGTGCTGAATAACACATCTAAAGCGATCCGCTCGGTAGCTGCATTGTTATCGTTCATCAGGCCGAGATATTTATCGTGCAACAGCCTGCGCCCGACGATACACACTAGGTCAGTATCTTCACGATGATGTTCAGCCATTTTGTTTTCGATGAGATCGTAGACTAAAGCATCCAGGTTTTTGTAATCGCCAGCAGTACCCAAAGTGAGCGGATCAGTGTGGATACGATCTGGTGCAAATTCGCTAATTTTTGCCAACCAGCCCTTCGCTACATCTTGTAAACGTGGATTCACCACCCGATCTGATTTCAACGCAGCGCGGCCTTCGCCATGCCAGCCGATCATGATCCGGTCACGTCCAATTTGACGAGCCAATTGGCGAGCATAGCGCTCCGCAAAATCGGGGTAAACGCGCCATTGATCTAAAGTGGAGTAGCGGATGGCAGTGTCAAAATCGACCTGATCCACTTCATATTCGTTGGTTTTTTCGAGCGAAACAACCTCGACTGGCTCGCGCTCCTCGGTAGTTCCGCTGGTTTTTGTAACACTGGCAACCGTACTTCCAATGTCAAGACCAATGGTTTCGCCTTTCATGTTGATGACGGTTTGTGAGCCAATTCGGTCTAAAAACCCAGCTTCTTCGCGGATGGTATCCTCCATTGATTGGGCAATGGGAGGTGCCACCGTAAACATTTCGCGGGCATCTTCGACACCGTTTACTTGCGCAACGATGCGCCGGTAGTCGTTGTATAAAACTCTTGTTTCATTACGCATTGCAGTACGTCTCCCGACGTTCTAATTATTGTTTTTTTTTAAAACCGGAAGCCGCCCTTCGCAGCCTTCGCATCTTCATTGCCTGTCATTTTTGGGCGAAATTGGTAGCCATCGGCTGGAATTTGCTGTTTCAAGCTTTCGATTTCAGCATCTTTAGCCGCGAGCGCACTGGTGTATTCGGTTGTTTTGGCCGACAAAGCATTCGCATATTCAGTGTCCTTGGCAGCTAGCTTTGCCGTAAATTCATCCGTTACGCGCTTACATTCAGCTTGCGCTGCATCCCGTTCGGAGCGGACGGCGGCTAGCTCTGTTGTAAAGTGCTGCAAGTGAGCCGCAAATTGATCCGGTACAGACGCTGGCGTTGTTGGTTCAGTTTTTGGCGGGGTAGCTGGATTGCCAGCTGGGGTATCTATCGACATAGAAAAATGCTCCACAGTGTAGTCGGCGTGATCATCTACACGACGCTCAATAAATTGGTAACGAGTGACATTAGGTTTGGCGGCGCTGAAGTGCGTACCAAGGCTGGCCGGTGTGCTGGTAATCGCAAGGCCGGTTAAATACGGTTTACCTGATCCTGCTAAGTTGCGATCCAACTCAATACTAAAGGCGCGTTTTTGTTTTTTGTTTTCCCAAAAATCAATGACTTCATCGAGTACGTCCATGTCCGCGACCAAATAAACCTCATTGGCAGGGGCCTCCTCGGTGCGTAGGGCTGTCACCGTGCCATACTCTTTAAACGTGGAGTCGGGATACAGGGCTACCAAATGCTCCATGTTGATGCGTGCAGCATAGGTTTGCTGATCATAGCTAGCAGCCATCGCAAGGAGCGTGGGTTTAGGGAGTTCGCGGCCATCAATGGTTAGACCGGATTTGGCGATGCGTTTAGTAACAGTGGCCATAAAAAATCCATCAAGTCGGCACGTCTGCCGAGTGGGAAAAAACGTCCTCACGACGTGAATACCCCATAGTGTGCGCATTACTGCTTTTTATGAAAGCATGAATATTTTGTTTAGAAATGTTAAAATAAGCACAACTTTTATATAAAAAACAGGTACTTAATGAACAAAAAACAACAAATTAAGCGCCCATTCAGACGTAAAAAAACAGGGGCAGATTGCCCACAATGCGGGAATGAAATGCTCATAATAGCCACGAAAGCGGAGCGGCATGTAGACCCAGTGGCAGGCGAAACCTTAGTGACGCGCTATGTGCGCTGCCCAAATTGCCAATCTAAAGCTGTGAATACAAGCCATACCAAGATGATTAGATAAAAAATGCCTAACATCCACCGTCGTGAGACGGCGAAGCAAAAGTTCCTCGCAGGCGAGCGAATTAGTGACATAGCACGCGCACTGGACGTATCCGCGCATACCATAGCAGCGTGGAAGCGGCGGTATGGTTGGGAAGCCTTGGATGCAGCCGGGCGGGTTAAAAATGCGATTGCGGACAAACTGCAAAACCTGCTCGCAAACGACGATGGCTCACCAGCGTCACAGTCCGTTATCGACCGTTACTTGGGCTATTTGGAGCGGGCTGAACGAATACGCTCTCAACCATTAGAAACTAGCCCTTTACCCGATGCACCCCATGACGAATCAGCTCCCAAGAAGAAGCGCGGACGACCCAAAGCCTCTGAAAAAAACCTTATTGATGCGGATCAAACCCAAGCTCTCTTGGATGCCTTTGAAGAGGCGATATTTAGCTATCAGCGCGAATGGTTTGATGTGCGCTTTAAAGATGGTCGGATCATACTCAAAAGTCGCCAAATCGGTGCGACGTATTATTTCGCCCTTGAAGCCTTAATCATTGCAATTACCACCGGACGCAATCAGATTTTCGTGTCTGCGTCCAAAAAACAAGCTGCACAATTCCGGCGCAATATCATCCGTTTTGTAAAAAAAGTTTTAGATATTGACCTGCAGGGCGACCCGATGCGCTTGATCCTGCCCGACCACGAAGCAGGCGATGTTTATCTATTTTTCCTAGGGACTCAGGTGTCCAGCGTGCAGGGCTATTCGGGGGATTTATATCTGGACGAGTGCGCGTGGGTTCGCAACTTCGAGGACATCCAAGAGGTGGCGAGCGCAATGGCGCTGCAAGCGGTGTATCGAGAAACCTACTTCACCACACCTTCCACGATGGACCATGATTTTTATAAATTTTGGACGGGCGCTACTTACAATCAAGATCGAGCCAAAGATGATCAAATCACCATCAATATTAGCCATGAAGCCTTAAAAGACGGCCAAGACTGCCCCGATGGGTATTGGCGGCAAATTGTCACGATTGAAGATGCCATCCGCAAAGGCTGCTCCCTGTTTAATTTGGACAAGGTGAAACGTAAGTACTCCCCTGCCCGCTACGCAATGCTGTGCCTGTGCCAATTTATCGACTACGCGGCCAGTGTGTTTAATTTCAAATTGCTCCATGCCGCGCTCGTAGAAATCGCGGAAAAGTGGAAGGACGTTAGACCCTTAGAGACTCGACCCTTAGGGGAAACCGAGTGCTGGCTGGGTTACGATCCTAGTGGCGAAGGTGATGATGCCGCCGCTTTGGTGGTCATTGCCCCACCCAGCGGCCACTATAAAAAATACCGAGTGGTTGAAGTGATTCGTATGGATGATGCGGACTACCAGCAGCAGTTTGAGCAGGTTGAGTTGCTGTTGAAGCGTTACAACATCACTTATATGGGGATTGATCATCAGGGCGAGGGGTCGGGTGTTTATCAGCAAGTGGTCAGCAAATTATTCCCGACTGCTGAAGGTATACGCTATGACCCGGAGATAAAAACGCAAATGATTATTAAGCTGCAAACGCTGCTCAAACGCAGCTTAATCGAAATTGATAATGTGTTTTTAGACGATGTATTGCCTGCCCTGCTAGCTATTCAGCGCAGCGGAACACGAGGTGGACTGCCGACGTATACAGCTAAACGATCAGCTGATACAGGTCATGCGGATGTCGCATGGGCGCTCTTACACGCTTTGCAAAACGCAGAGTTTGAAACACTGATCGAACTCCAAGCTGAAAGCAACAGTGATGAAGAATCGCTGTTATTTTTTTAACTGTCGGGAGACAGCATGATGAATTTACGATCTCTATTAAGCTTTGGGCACACTGAATCGAAACCGCTGCCGTGGGAAGCCTTTACCTTCGGCGATCCAAGCCCTGTATTAAGTAATTTGGATTTGATCCAGAACTACTTAAAGTCCCGCCACAATGGGCGTTACTATGAAACGCCACTGGACTTTCGGCATTTATATAATACGCAGTATTCAAATCCTCACCATCTCAGTGCGATGCAGCTTAAGGTTAATTTATTGTGCGCGTTGTTTATCCCCTCCGATTATTTGCCGCTGCCCGAATTTAGAAAATTTGCGCTCAATGCTTTGGTACTGGGTAATGCTTATCTGGAGGAAATTCCAAGCAAAAGCTATTTATCAGCTTACGGTTTTAAGAGTGCGCATGCAATGTATGTGCGGCGAATGGATGATGCAAAATACGGTTATATGACACCAGACTCATTTGAGTTAAAAGCGTTTCAGGGTCGCGTATATCACTGGCAAGAAGATGATCTTGAGCAAGAATATTATGGCAAACCGTATTACTTAGCCGGGCTACAAGCCGCTTGGCTAAATGAAGAGGCCACACTATTCCGGCGTAAGTATTATCGTAATGGGAATCACGCAGGCTTTATTCTGTATCTATCTGATCCTGCCCATTCGTTAGATGATGTTAAGAACCTGAAGCTCGCGCTCAAAGAATCCAAAGGACCTGGAGCGTTTCGTAATCTATTTCTGTATGCGCCTAAAGGTAAGAAGGATGGCATCCAAGTGATCCCAGTTGAATCGGCGCAGGCTCAAGACAAGTTCTTTGACATTAAAGGGGTGAGCATGGCGGATGTGTGTGCGACTCATCGAGTACCACCCAACATGATGGCGGTGCAGTCTAATAACGCGGGTGGGTTTGGTAATATCACCGAAGCACGGGAGGCACTCATTTTGAATGAGATCGTGCCGTTAGCTAAGCTGTTCGAAGCAGTGCATCCGGTACTGCAGTTTAAGCTGCCTGAGTGAGTTCTTATTGTCTGACTACGAGCGGCGACTAGCGCCGCTTTTTTTTGCCTGATTGCTTTTCGTACTGACGATAGTATGGGAGAGTTTTTGTGCTGTTGGCTAAACGTCTGCGCTCATGCTTATCACGGTCCTCTTTGCCAACGTCGTAACCGTGCATAGGCGGATACTGCAGCTCTCGTAGCATCACAGCGAGGTCATCTAGTATCGGCTTGACGCGTAGCATCGTTGCACTGGCGGCTGCAGATACACCCTCGGCCGCTTTACGAATTTCATCCCTCATTTGCCTTAGTCGTTCAAATTCTTCATCGCTTAAATTTATGTGCTGCATTTTATTTTTCCGTGCTGTTTTCGGTTTTGATTCTATCATGGCTGTTTAAAAACGTGTGCAGGGCGGGGGGCAGTCGCCAAAATCCGTTGCACGAAATTCCCCGCACGAATCCCCCTCCAAACCCCACGCCACCTAAGCTTCCCAACTTTCCCCCACTGCACGAAATCGTGCATTTTCGTGCACTATCCGTGCAATTGACCTATTCACCCCCAATTCATCCCACATTCATATACTCTATAAAAAACAACCTACTGTCGTGAGGACAGCATGAGCACATTTACAACACCGGCTAGCGTCGAGCTACTGGACAACTACCATTTTCGCCTAATCGAACCTTTTTTATTCTACGTCGGCGAAAAAGAAGCACCCGACACCATTTACCGCATCCCAGCAGGCTTTGAAACCGACCTTGCCAGCGTACCTCGTTTGCTCTGGTCACTCCTCCCACCCCACGGGCGCTATGCCAAAGCAGCGATCTTACACGATTGGCTACTGACCCAAGCACCCGCTATTTCCCGACCTCAAGCCGATGAACTATTTTACCAGGCCATGCTTATCCTTGGCGTCCCCACTTGGCAGGCAAAACTCATGTACTACGCCGTCCGCACCTACTCAAAATGGACAAATTGGAGGGCGCAACCATGAACCGAACCGCCTTTTTCGCAGCCTTACGGGGCAAACTCTTTAAGGGCTTAACCCAGCAACAAACCAACCGCCTTGAAGCCATCCTCGACGAAATAAAATCCGCAGACTACACCCACCCCTACGGCATCGCCTACATACTCGCTACTGCTCACCATGAGAGCGACCGCTTTAAAACCTATCGAGAATATGGCGATGAAGCTTATTACAGCAAAATGTACGACATCGAAGGCAGCCGACCAAAGACAGCCCGAGAACTTGGCAATCTAACACCCGGCGACGGCGCAAAATATGCTGGACGTGGCGCAGTCCAAATCACCGGCCGCAAAAACTACCAAAAGCAAAGCCAGAAACTCGGCCTCGACCTAATCAACCAACCGGAACTTGCCGAACGCGACGACATAGCTGCGCGCATTTTAGTACGAGGGATGCAAGACGGAGACTTCACCGGCAAACAACTCGAGGACTATTTCACCGCTACCACTTACGACTTCTGGGGCGCACGCCGCATGATCAACGGCACGGATAAAGACGACCTGATTGCAGGCTATGCGGAGGCTTATTTGCAAGCCCTGATCGCCGCTAGCGAACCGATCAAAACCTTAGTAGCCATTAAGCCCGACGGCACGAGCTATGCCTAAGCTCCACGCCCGCGCTTATAGTGACTTCACCGAAGATGCTTTGCGGATTGAAGAAACCGCGAGCGTCATCGGCTGCAACTTCACCGACACCCGCGCCACCCACTTAGCCCACCGCGATGCCATTCAACTGATTCCGCCGAGCCAAGGCCAGCGCCTGCAATTTGCCGCTGCGGAACTGTGCAATGTGAAAATCTATGGCAACCGCATTGCCTCCAAAGGCAAGCTTCAATGTATTTTTATGAGCGATGGGATAGCGCGCAATTTACGCATTATTGGCAATACCCTCAGCACCCAAGGCCAGCATTACATCAGTATTGCGGGGCTGCTCGATGGCTGGATTGAAGGCAATATCAAACCCGATGGCAGTTATGCACCGATTCTGCTCGATCCGGTGCGGCTCGCGGGCGAGCAGAATGTGTATATTCTGAGCTTTAAAGACCCTGCTTATGCCTATCGCCCGCTCCCTGAATTGGTGGATGCGGATACCCTAGCTGCGGGTGTGGTACGGGATCGCCGCAGCTTGCGCTTTGACCCGAAAGCCACCTATTTACAGCACTTTGATCTAGCGGGCTTTCGACAAGCGCTAGCACGCTTAGACCTGCCACGAGAGATTAATGCCTATAGCATGGCGATTAAGCAGTTGGCTTTGAGACTTGGCAAATAGACTGACACTGTCTGAAAGACCATTTATTGGAAAGCAAATTATTCTTAACGAAGACTAATCAATGTTGTCTTGATACTTTGTATAAATCTCTCGGCAAATTTAAAAAACACTATTTTAATATTTTAAAATAAATTTTTACCGAAAAAACCATTTAAAAAACCAACTCAATGCAATTACCACTTATCAAACTAGAATTGACTTTATGCCAAATCTTAAAATAAACTAAATAAAGAAATTATAAAAATAAGGGTAATGGCTATAATGAGTGAAAATTATTTAACAGTAGGCTCTGTAATCAGAGTCCCATATAGAAGTTTATTAGTGAAATATTATCACTATGCTGTTTATATTGGTGATCAGGAAATCATACACTTTGAAAGTCAAGAGATAAGGAAATCCAACCTAAAATACTTTACAAAAGAATCTGTTAATAAAGTCAAATCTCAAATTGAAGTAATGACCTTCGATGAAAAGTATACGAAACGATACAGGTCATTAGAAATTGTTAAAAGAGCAAAATCAAAACTGGGAAATAGGAACTATAAAGTATTTAAGAATAACTGTGAGCATTTTGCTATTTGGGCACATTGTGGTGAGGCTTTCTCTAGTCAAGCTAACACAACATCTGAAGAGTACGAAGCCTATGCGGTGTATGGGTTGACTGCTGAACAAGGCTTCAAAGCAAGTTCAGATTTTATCCGACATATAAGTGATATCAATGGTAAGAAAATTGGAATGAAAGTTTTAAAAGTAGTAGATATAGATACATTAAAATATGATAAATATAAATGAAAATTGTTAAAATATAAACATAAAATAATAATTTTCGTTATTCATTGAATAAGCTAAAAAGTTAAAGAATACCTATTTGATTAACTGAGCAATTTATAACACATCTAGCGAATACAAACACAGAGAGCCAGCCATTCCACTCCTATTCTTCCCCTGACAAGGGGAGGTTGGGAGGGGTTGCTTTCTAAATCAGGCCTGAGTTCAGAGCTGACCAGCCTGTATACTGCAAGATCAACTCACAGTCTTTATCCCTTCTAAAACAGGAAGATCCAACAACCCATCCCCAGCCCTTCCCTTATCAGGGAAGGGAGCACACCTTTCTTACGCCTCCCTTGATAAGGGGAGGTTGGGAGGGGTTCCCTTCTCAAACAGGGAACCACTCAAACCAGAAGCCATCACCCAAGTACAGATACTATATCGTCTTAATCCCTTCTAAATCAGGGCTAGGTTCAGAGTGTTATTCACGGACGGTTGCCCCACTGAAATTAGGTCTTAATCCCTTCTAAATCAGGGCTAGGTTCAGAGCAATTTTAACCGTCGATAGTTATTAAAAAAGTGGTCTTAATCCCTTCTAAATCAGGGCTAGGTTCAGAGCTTTCACAGACAAGAAAACCGCACAAGCTTATGAGTCTTAATCCCTTCTAAATCAGGGCTAGGTTCAGAGCGACATCTTTGAAGATGTCGGGGAGTCAATCCCCTTTAAGTCTTAATCCCTTCTAAATCAGGGCTAGGTTCAGAGCACACTGAAAGACGTATTTGACTGGTACAAAACAGTCTTAATCCCTTCTAAATCAGGGCTAGGTTCAGAGGCGCATTTAAAAAAAAATGCGTAAATCTAAACCTGTCTTAATCCCTTCTAAATCAGGGCTAGGTTCAGAGCGCGCCAAAAGGCGGCGGGAGAACTAGTTAGAGCGTCTTAATCCCTTCTAAATCAGGGCTAGGTTCAGAGGGCTCGTGTCTGGCGAGGCTTTTAAATCAAGCACTTGCAGAGGCCCTTAGCGGAAAATCAACAGGTCAAAAACTTGTCTTGGCAAAAATTTAAACAATCGAGTCATTGGCTTGTAAAAGAACCGACTCACGAATCAACGTGAGTGCTAGTAGTTTACGCAATTTCGCTCAAAAGAACAGCTATTTATTTAAGCAGACCGCCGCTTGACTCCCCCCGCAAAAACGCCTATTTTTAAAACATAAGGCAAAAAACCTTATCGGGATTGCAACCCCGCTATCAAAAGAGCGTACAAACCACGCTTAAGTGGTTTTTTTGTGCCAACGCTAAACTATTGTCACAAAAAACTATCTATGTGGGACTGTACGGGGCAACCTTCGGGTTGGCCGGTGCTCTTTTGCCGGTTGTTGCAACCTCGTACAGCTCCCGCACCTCTGCTGCAACCAGACTGCGGGTAGTTCAATCTTCAAAAGAGACTACTGCTATGGATAACTATCCCGTCAATGACACTATTGAATCTGACTCAATCACTCCTGAATTAACTGTTATCAACGGTGCAATTTATTGCACTAGCCTACAAGTTGCGGAACATTTTGAGAAAGCTCACGCCAATGTTCTTAAAGATATTGAGCGAACTATCGAGCAAGTGCTTGAAAATCCCAATAAAGTAAAATCTTACGTCATTGAGAAACTCTTCCAACTTTCAGAATACGAGATCACCACCGGCATCGGTGCGCAGGTCAAAAAACCCATGTACCTCCTCACCCGCGACGGCTTCACCCTGCTCGTCATGAGCTACACCGGCACAAAAGCCATGCAGTTCAAACTCGCCTACATGGAAGCCTTCAACCGCATGGAAACTGCCCTTAAATACCAACTGCCTGAGCGCGATACCCTAAGCCGTGAGCAACTCCACGAAATCGAACGAAAGATTCAACAAGCCAGCCTGCCTTTTCACATGCAGGAATCCGCCCGCCAATGGATGCAAAACCTGCTACGTTTCCATCTCAACGCCAGCAACTTAAGCCAGATTAAAGCGGTGGACTACCCCAAAGCCTTATTACTGCTGGAGCAAGTTTACCAATACAGTGATGAATATTTAGACCTGCGGGTGGAGCAGGAAAAAATCATGATGCGTGAATATCTTGGCCAAGGTTTGCCATTCACGAGTGTATTACGGCGTCAATTTACCAAGACCTTCCAGCAGCGCTTGCCGGAAAGACCGAATTGGAAAGAAATCGCCCTCAAACTCGAACAGGCGAAATAGACCTTCCACGCAGAAGAGACTGGTTTAATCAGTCTCTTCGTCCCTTTTTACTTCAATACTATTACCTATTCGTACATCGCGACCCGCAGTAATATCCCTCGTAGTAATATTCCCCACAACCTTATTCGTGATAGTAGTGGTGGTAGCACGATGCGGATGTTTCGCTGCCAACGCCGTCAACTTCTCCAACAAGGCTTGGTCGTGCTCTAACACACTGCTTAAAACCTCCTTAAACAGCTCCTCCTTGCCCTGCTCTGCGTAAGCCTGATAACGCCCACCTAACAGTGCCTTCAAAGCGTCATAAGCCGCATTACTCGCTATTCCTTCTGACATCGTTGACATTACTGGCCAAGCCCAAGCAGCTAACGCACCGATAGTTGTCATTGCTTCCATACCCTACTCCTTGCGCAATCAATCATGCCTCCGATTATGTAGAGAAGCTGAAGATTTATGCAAATTCAGGGGGTGGAACATAGTGGGTATTCGCGGCCACCCTCCCCCAATTACCTAAGCCCTCCCTCGCGCCTGCAAGCAAATAAAAACTAGCCCTGCTGCTCAACTCTATCCTTAATACCTAACCTTCCCGCCTCCACCGCGCGCGTTCGTCACGACTGGCGCTAGCCAGCAACTCGTGACTCCTTTTATTCTTATGAATATAAAACATTGATTAACGAGGGCTAGATGGTCGACCTTTCAAGGCGCAGATATTCTATTTTAGCTTGTGGAAAACCAGCTTAACCTGGTATCACAGAAACGAGTGGCTCACTTATTAAGTTTGAAGGCTCAGTTAATTTTCAGGGCTGTGGATAAGATTAACTGAGGGCAAAAAAAGGCCGATGACTTAGCACCGGCTCATAAAAATAGGGTAAAAATTAGACTATAATGCTCATTTTTAGAGCATTTTACAAATTTTGGACGGATTTATCCTGCAGAGGGTCTAGCGCCAGCCCATTTTGCTGAAGATGTCACCGATTTGTTGGGCAGCATTAGAACGCTTAACGGTGGCTTGGTGACTTGTTTGCGCGGGGGAAGTAGGTTGATGAGGGGTAGTAGGTTTTGCTGGCGTAGCAGCCTGTTTTTCGGCTTGTTTGGCGGCTTGGCGGTTCGACTTTTCAAGTTCGACCATCTTTGCGTGATGCTGCATATTCTCGACCGCTTCCTGCTGTGCAGGGTCTTGCTTACCCTGCCCTGCTGGCTGCTCTTTCAAGCGGCCTGAAGCCCAATCACGTTGGGCTTTGAGTTCAGCGCTCAGGCCGAAGTAGGCAAAAAAGCTAGGGCTAACCAGCTTGGCACAAGCACGACCGGAAAACGTCCCATCGGGATGCTCCTCACAAATCTTATCGCCGGTCGTGATAATCCCCTGCTTTTTGAGCCATGCATACGCCCGCTTTGCCGCGCTGTAAGTGAGGCCAGCCTGTGCGGCTAACCACTTTAAATCATAGTGATGCAGCTCGTTTCCATCGCGGCGCGCGATCAACATCGTGGCCAAATCCATGTTTAAAACCATAGCGGCAACCAATGCTATGATCGCATCAATCGCCTGAGACCGCATTAAGCGCACATTAGCATGCCAAGTTTGATTGAATTTTTGCGTCTTATGAAAGCACCATTGAATATGGCGGGCAGGTTTATAAAACAGTTCTGTCGCCCGCCGATTAAGCTCGCCCAAAATCCAAGGCCGAGGATTTTTCCCGAAGCAGTCTTTCTCACCGGCTGGAATCGCCTCTTGAATATGCAGAGCCCCCAATTCACGCCGATCATGTACCGGCATCCAGCGACCGCTCGGTAAAGGTACCAAGAGATTATAGGAGCGTTTCCAGCCGTGGGGTGGTAGCTTCATACCCTACCCCACCACCACATAAAACGCCAAGAAAGCAGCCGCGGCTGCAATCGCTAATAAAACGGCAGTACAGGCTAGGCAATGTTGTTTTCGAGTTGAGTTGCTCAAGTCCTATCCTTAACACCCCTCAAAAAGGGCGCTGGTGGGCATACACAGCGCCAAGGTGAGGGTGAATCATTAGTCATCTAGCAGACTTAAAACAGCGGCCTTGCGACCGCCCAAGACTACTACCAAGAAACCTAAACCAGTCGTTTCAGGCCTGACTGGTAGCGGCCTCTCTCATGCTTAAATCCTGCCCCTTAAAACTGGCGACCCTTGTGCCTGAGCCGCCAGACCCGAGCGTAGAAACTTAAAAGGGCAGCCTTCGTTGGTACATATTCAGTTTCCCCAAGGGGTGAAAGCTGCCCATGTAAGCGCTCCATCAAGCGCGTTTTCGACCCATTATCGGCGGTAACTCGCTCTGCCCGATCAAGCGGCCAGAATCGACGTATTCATCCACCAACAAGCGGAGCAGAACCGCCATGGGTATCCGTTCCTTGGCTGCCTGCGCTCGAAACTGCATCTCGAGGGCAGGCGGTAGCCTGAGTAAGGTCACTGGAAGCATCCGTGCTGCCATCTTGAGACTCCTGTTCGGTAGCCCCCTGTTCGTCACCCAACAATCTAAATCGACTTACACGCCCGCTTGTAACGCGCTCAATTGCCCGCGCAGTTTTGTAATTAGCGGTTTTACTTTTACCGGTAGCTAACTTCCAAATAGCGTTCTGTGACACGCCTACCATGCTGGCAAGCCTTGCCTGTGAACATTGAAGAAGCTGTGTTGCCTCGATAACGGCCTGCTGTGTCGTAGTAAGTTTTTCCATGAACCTATGATATAGCGTAAGCGTTTTAAATGTCAATAGCTAAAGCTTTTTGATGATTTATAGCTGGAGGTGTAACTTATGCAAAAAATGAGGTGAAATTTATGTCTATAGGACAAAAAGTTATCAAAGCGAGAGCGCTCTTAGGGTTGACACAGGCTGAGCTTGCAAAAAGTATTGGGGTCTCACAGAACACTATTTTTAAAATAGAAACAGGAGTCACCCTCGAATCTAGTCATTTTCCAAAACTAGCTAAAGCGTTAGGGATGACTACCGAGCAGTTACTATCAAACGACTATGAACAGCCCAAGCCAGAAATATCTCCGGCCAAGGCCAAACTCATTAGGAAAGTGATGGAAGCAGATGACGCTCTGCTCTCAGAGATTGAACAAGCTATTGACGCTGCGCTGGTGGTGGGGAACTTGAAGAAAAAGGCGAAGGATCTAAAAGCTGAATAGCCTTCAATACTTCATGACATTGACTCTCAGAAAGCTGACTAATTTTAGCAAGCAGCTTACGTTTTTTATTACGCACTGCTGCCGACTCACCCCTTCTAGTGGCTTTAGCCATATTCTCTCTGCTCCGCTAGCAGCCCTTAACTAGGAATCATTGATTTTATTTAACTTAGACTACCGAGCTAAGTGAGAGGTTCGTGGCTAGCTGGGGTGGAAATTTCCATATTCGCACAGGATAGCGCTGCATACTGATAAAATATAGACAGCCTAGACGTACGCGCAAAAAAATAGCACAATACCTGCCAACAAAAACCCCTATGTAGAGAGTAAGTTTGGCCTTAGTAAACAAGGAACTTACAATGAATGATAGCCAATTTATGCTGTCACTGGATCTTAACGTCTTAAACCATTTAGGACTCAGCTTATATAGCAGCACCCCTGCTGTTTTAACAGAAATTATTGCCAATGCTTATGACGCCGATGCGAGTCGAGTGTCCATTACTATTGATGAAACCCAAGGACGTATCGTCATCATCGATGATGGACATGGAATGAATGAAAATGATGTGCGGAATAAGTTTCTCAAAGTAGGATTTGCACGCCGCGATCATTCTCCCAAAAGCGTTAGTGGTCGACGCTATGTCATGGGGCGTAAGGGCATTGGGAAACTGGCAATGTTTTCACTAGCCAATATAGTTGAAGTAACGACCCGAACTGCAAGCTCGGACGAACCCATTGCAATCAAGGTGAATGTCAGCGATCTCAAAAAAGCTATCCAAGATAAACAAGATTACCCTTTAGCGCCTATCACTCCCAGTGAGTTGCTCACCTCCCCATCGGGAACAGCCATCGTCCTATCAGAATTAACACGATCCACTGTAGTAGCTACCGAAAAATATCTAGCCCAACGCCTAGCTAGGCGCTTTAGCGTTATCGGAACGGATACAGCGCATCCTTTCACTATTTTTTTAAATGAAAAAGAGATCACTTTAAAAGATCGAGGGTTTCATCAAGATATTCAGTTTTTTTGGTCTTTCTCAGGGAAGGAAGCTCAGGAGAATCTAGACTTATGTACGAGTATAGAAACCATCAATCAAAATAAATGCGTGCAAGAATTGCAGCATACTTTTGGCTCTCCTTCTTCTGAAGGAGGCATATTATCTATTAGAGGTTACATAGCATCTGCTAGAAAGCCTAAAGACCTAAAAAACTTAGATAGTAATATTAATCAAATTGCAATCTTCGCCAATGGTCGAATTTTTCAAGAAGATATTTTACCTGAATTAAGCAATAGCGATCACTTTAATAATTACTTAGTGGGTGAAATTCATGCTGACTTTTTGGATCAAGACAACACCGACAGAGCTACATCCAGTCGTGAAGCAATCATAAAAAATGACCCTTTATTTATTACTTTACTAGAACATTTAAAAACTGCATTGAAGGAAGTTTCTAGCGCTTGGGGACGCTGGCGCAGAGATATTGACTACTCTATTTTGCCTAATAAAAACAAAGCCATTGAATCATGGCTTAATACACTCAAAGATGCACGAGATCGAAATCTGGCCAAAAAACTAGTTATGAGCATTCATAATGCTAAGTTTTCTGATTCGGATGAAGAAGATGATGATCATAAGAGAAATTTATATAGAGGGCTAATTATAGCTTTTGAAAAGTTAAAAGCCCGACAGAATCTTATTCTACTAGAAAATATTACAGATGTTTTCAGCCATAAATTTCAATCAATCTTCGCCAACATAAATGATATGGAGGAAACGTATTATTGGGAAATAACTAAGTATAGAATGGAAGTTATAGATAAATTCAAAAAAATTATTGATACAAATGCTCTAGAAAAGGTCGCTCAAACTTACTTATTTGAGCATTTATGGCTACTAGACCCTACATGGGATAGGGTTTCAGATATAGAAATGGAAAGGGTTTTAACTGAAGAGCTAAAAAAGATCACTCCTACTGCAGAAAGTGGTGCAAGAATAGATATTGCTTATAGGTCTAGTGCTGGCAGACAAATTATCATTGAGCTTAAACGTCCAGGACTAAAGATTAACCATTACAAACTTTTAGAGCAAGTTGATAAATATAGAGATGCAGTCTCACAATATATTAAAGAAAACCCAACTACCTTTAATAACTATAATGGTGCGACATTACCGTTTGAGATTTGCATTTTACTTGAAAATGATATTACTCAAGACAATGAGCGAATGCGAGTGCAACTAGCTAACAGTCAAGCACGAATCATTACTTATAAAGGGTTACTCACTAATGCCTATAGAGTATACAATGATTATATTGAGGCGAACCAGAAAGTATCAAATATTAACCAGTTAGTTGAGCAAATTTAGTAATTCAATTTAAATGAGCTTTGATAGCTTCAGCTTGCCTTCTGATAAACTCTGGAGGCAGTGCATTTCCAATCATCAAAGCCACCTTATCTTTCCCGAATGTTACAGGAAAGTAATAATCTAAGGGGAAGGTTTGTAATAAAGAAGCCTCGCGCAATGTAATGGCACGATCCTCATAGGGGTGTAGATAACGACCTTTCGATGGGTTTGCACAGCCACCTGTAATCGTAGGAGCTACTGTATCCCAAGACATACGACCGTAAACATCGGTAAATCCCTTCGGATAACGCTTATGGCACTCTAGCCAATACTCTTTTGGCAAATCAGAACGACTACCACCGTTTTTAGGAATGAGCTTGATCATTTCCATAACTCTAGGTGAGCGAACTTCAGGCCAATCATGTAACAAATCACCACTACTCCCTGCTTTTTTCAAACCGCCAATCGCGTCATAAACTGTTGTTTTCACTGTCACAGGCTCGGCAGTTTTCAAACCCTCATATAAGCTAGCTAGGAATACCATCCGTCTTCTACGCTGGGGCACGCCATAAATCGCTATATCCTCAACACGTAAACTATCCTGTGTCACCTTATAACCTAACTGGCTAACGCTCTTTATAAATTGCGTCATCCGTTGGTCTTTAGCCAAAGTTGGCACATTTTCCATCATCAGCGTCTTAGGACGGAAAGCATCCACCCATTTGATAAACTCAAAAACCAAATCATTGCGCTCATCATCCGTACTGAGCTGTTTGTTTTTTGTGCGCAATGAAGAGAATCCTTGACAGGGTGGGCAGCCCGCTAACAAGTCAAGTTCACCCGGCTTTAGGTTTAATTGTTGCATCACAGAAAGTGGCGACAAGTCCCTTATGTCATTTTGCAGGATTAGGCTGTCCCGATGGTTATGTTGATAAGTGTGCGCAGCTACCTCATCTAACTCAACCCCTGCTAAAACTTTAAAACCTGCTTGTTTTAAGCCGCAAGTTAATCCACCCGCTCCACTGAACAAGTCGATGGCTATAAGGTTAGGTTTGGATAGATTTGTTTTAGCAGTCATAAGATTTACAACACTAGATAATTTTACCAAAAAACGAACAAAACCAGAACAAAACAATTCAAGCGTATAAGCATAGCAAAACTCAAGGGGTTCTGAGGTAACTTCCTAAACCCAATTTTCCAACCTTAGCCCCGCAACCCGCTCAAACTCCTTGAGGTTATTCGTCACCAGCACCGCATCCAGCGCTAAGGCATGGGCTGCAATTAACATATCTAGACTACCAATCGTCTTACCACTAGCTTGCAAAGCGTGCCGCAACTTCGCGTAATGCCAAATAGCCTGATCGTTGTAAGGACAAACTTCCAAAGGAGCTAAAAACTTATTAAGCGCTTGCTTATTGCGTTCTGAGCCTGACTTCTCCACCCCAAAGGCTAGCTCAGAGGCAGTAATACTAGAGATAGCCAACTCCCCCAGGCGGTATTGTCTGAATCGTTCAAACACCTGCACAGGCCTATGATTGATGACGTAAATGCAGGTATTAGTATCCAACAAATACTTCACAGCAATGCCTCCCGTTCCTGTTCACCCTGCTCGCCTCGCTCTAGTACGAAACCTTCTTCAAACTCTGTCAATGCTTCCTGCATAATGACCCAAGGATTATCCATCGGCAGCAGCAATACCCCATTGCCAAACGCTTTAACCGCGACCGTATCCACGTCAAAACGAAAGGCTTTGGGCAACCGAACCGCTTGGCTACGCCCTGTTTGAAAAACTTTAGCAGTGTCCATGTTTGCCTCCCTAGATACCTACCATTGATAGGTATCAGCATAGCATACAGTTTTTAACAGTAGATCAATCTTTTTAGCTATTTATTTTAAAATAGCTTAAGCTATATTATACTTAATAGCTTACAATCTAAACAGGAGTTCCCCATGTCCCCCAACCTCAGCACCACCGCCCAAGCCAGCGTACAGGCGTACCTCGCCCCTTTCATCCAAGCCGACACCCTCGACCAAATCAGCCACCTGCATCAGCACATCCTCGATTTAGTCGAAAAGCCCCTCCTCGCCGAAACCTTAAAAGCCTTTGGCGCTAACCAATCCGCTGCTGCACGGGCTTTAGGCATCAATCGCGCTACCTTGCGTCGCAAGCTCATTCGCCACGATTTGCTCTAAACAACACGCATAAAAAAGGCCACCCGAAGGCAGCCTTTCGTTCTAATCAGCCCGACTCGCCGTGGAAAGTGATCGGGCCAAACACTAGAGAAACTATTATGACAACATCCAAATTATTGATAAAGGGCTCCACTCAAACTGACAGCGTGAGTCGCATCCCTTGGCAACAGGTCTTTACCGTCACGGGCCGCCTTACTATCTTCATTTGCCTCCTCATCACCAGCGTACAACTGCACCACTACGTGCAAAACTTTGGCTGGGCTGCTCTGCCCAGCGTGGGGCAGTTTTGCATGATTGTGTTTCTGTACCTGTTCGCGTGGCTCACCACCGGCTGGCGCTTAGGCTGGATTACCGCCTTCGCCCTCTTAGCGACCTTGAGCTTTTAAGGAGGCCGCCATGCAACTACCCAGCTCTCAAGCTTTCCGCTTAGAACAGCAAATTGAACTCACCGAAACGGCCATCAAGCGCATGAAAGCGCAAATTCTCTACACTGAGCTAGCCCTAAAATTCGGCCTGATCACCACGTGGATGCTCTACTTTATTTTTGTCATGGGCTTCTACGTGGCCGATCTTTGGGGATTAACGACTTGGCTAGAACAAAACACCAGTGAATATGTAGCCTTTTTGCTCTTCTTGAGCATGGCTATTCTTATGGCCACCACCCTTTCGATCATCAAGCACGTGTTCTATGAACACATTGCTGAATTCCGCTATGGTATCGGCATCGTCATCCTCATTGCTGCCCTTGGCGTGTTCTTTGAACTCTTTACCGCCAGTTCCCAGCAGCAAAATATTGCCTACAGCAATGCAGAACAGTCTGAAAGCTTTAAAACCACCGCTAACACCAGTATCAATTTAGGCGGGAATACCGACCACAGTAGCCGCATTGCTTATTTAGAGGGGGAGCTGGCAACCGCTCAAACCTACCTTAGCAACTGCAAAAAGACCTGCACCCACTACAGTGCCAAAGTAGCGAGTTTGGCAGGGCAAATTCAGAGCCTACGCAACAGCCAAACGAGCACCCAATCCAATGCAGCACACGTCGCAGTCGCTACCCTACAGGCCAAAACCGCAGCCCTCAAAGACATTCGTGACGATCACTACAAGCCCGTATTCAAGTTCGTTCGGGATAATTTTTCCGTCACCATCTCCACCGCCGTGGTACTGATTGCTGCACTGATTGCTGCTGGGTTTGAGTTCAGCCACGCCCTACTCTCCCGCATTTTGGGCGAAAAGCTGGCGGCTTTGGCAGGTCTGCAAAACCAACTAATCAATCAAAAGACCCACCACCTTGAAACCACTGACGAGACAGCGACCAACTCGGCTACCGTCACCCCGTCACAGACCAAAAATGCGATTGGCTTCGGTCTCCCCCAAGTGGCTACTGCTCTATCTCCCTCCGAACCGACACGCTTTAAATACCAAGCCGAAGACCGCAAGGTTGACAAAACCCCAACAGCGCAAAAGCAAGGCTTCATTGGCTTTGTAAACCCTGAGCAACCACCTGTTACCCAAGCTAGCCACCCTGTGCACAGGGTTACCCAGGGTTCAATCCTGAATAAATTAGGCAAAGCTGAAGAGCAACTCCCTCTACCACCCTTTGCTGAGTTCAAAGCCCGTCGGGATGTATTTGCTAGCCCTGCTCTCAGCCCTGAAGAACCCACTCCCCCACCCTGTGCACAGGGTACGCAGGGTATGCAGGGTTCTAACCCTGTGCACAGGGTTGAAGCGACCCTGTATGAACAATGGCTACAGGCTATTTACAGTGAAGAAATTAAACCCAGCGTGACCGAATCACGCCCCTGGTTACAGAAAAAAGTGGCGGGCGTAGGGAGTCAAGCCAAGCGCAAAACACCCACCCCCGTCGATATTAATTTGATCATTCAGGGCTATTTTCATCGTGCCACCACCACCCCGACTCGTATCCGGCTGAATCCTAAATACCGGAACGGACTCGCTAAATACATCCTAATCAACGAGGCTCAATCATGAGTAACGAACAAAATACGAACCAAGAAACGTATAAAACCCAGCAAATCGCCTATTGGCCGGATGGTTATTGGATACGCGACCCCGAAGAAGCCGCCAATCTCGACGAGTTTGAAGCCTTCGGCCCGAACCCTCACAGGGTCACAGAGGTCGATGCCAATGCCGACGCAACCACCATCCAAGCCCATGTCCAGACCCTGTGCACAGGGTTAAACCACCCCGTATTCCCACCCTGTGCACAGGGTACGCAGGGTACTGATAACGACATTCGCCTTTAGGTTAAAAACAGGGCAGGGGGAGACACCTCTGCCCACGACTGAGGAAACAAACATGAGCAAAACCATCTACAGACCCGACGGTAAGGTAAGAAACATGAACAACATCGAACGCGAACAACTCATTAAAGCCAAGACAGCGGCGCTTGCATCCTCACCCCCGACCCCTTATCGGGATGGGTCACCGCCAGCCCCATCCCCCCTGAAGCCGTCCCACTCCTCAAAGCCGCTAAAGGTTTTGTCGAGGCGGCGAAGCAGGAGGGCATGCTGATTATCAACTCACAGGATTTACTAGCCAAATTGGGAGTGAAGCTATGACCATACTCAACATTATTGATCTACGCCGCCATCTTGGTGTAAAAACAGCCGCGCAAATCGCTGCCGAACTCGCTTATATGGGCATCCCGTACAAATTGCAAAGCAACGGCAACCCGATCACGACCACGGAAGCAGTGAACGCCGCCCTTATGCGACCGCTCAAACCAGCAGATAACCCCGATAAGCCACCCAAGATCAAGGTGCTCTAATGGCCAGCCGCACGGATGCGCTGCCTAAATACGTCAAAATAGCCAACGGGCGGATTGTTTACCGCCCATACTTACCCCAAGAACAACGCCAATATCACCCCACTGACCGCTACGGCTACCTGAAGCCCCCTATTTTATTGGGCAGAGTGGGGGATGACTACGATACCATCCTACAAGCCTATCTCGCTGCTAAAGCGTCTCTCGTCAAACATGAGGCCCATCAAAAACATAGCTTGGGCTGGATCATGCAGCACTACTTAGACCACCTAAAGCCCAATCGCGCTGCCTATAAACGTATCGATAATTTAAAACGCATCCTCGACCACCCCTTAGAGATCAATGACAAACCCAGCACCTTAGCCCACTTACACCTCAAACACCTTAGCAAACCCCTGATGCAAAGCATTGCCCAAAAACGGCTGGCCGACTACATCGCCAACGGCAAAAAAGGGACAAGCCAAGTGAACAAAGAGATTGCATTGGTCAGCGCAGCCATTACGTGGGCGATTAACTATGTGCATGATATTGACATTGACCAGCACCCACTGAGTCGCTTTAAAAAACTTAAGGAAGAAGTCAGCACCCGCCATGTGTCCGACGCAGACTATGCAACCCAACTGCAGTATGCCGCCCAACTAGTCGACTGGCTGCCGGTGGTATTTGAGCTGACTTATCTACTGGCTAGCCGAGGAGTGGAAACCTTAGACATCCGATTGAGCCACTGCACGGCCGAAGGCATCCAAGTCACGCGCCGAAAGGGGAGCAGGGATAATATCATTTTGTGGACCGACCGCTTGCGGGCTGCCTATGAAGCAGCCTTAGCATTACATAAAACGCGTGACATCCGCTTGGCAGACCCGTACTTAGTCCCGAATCGGGACGGCAGCCAATTGCAACGCTCATCATTATCCAGCTATCAATCTGATTTGAAGTTGTTAATGCGCCAAGCAGGGCTAGGGCATGTGTACTGGACAATGCAGCAGCTAAAAGCCAAAGGAGTAGGGGATTCCGAAGATAAGACGGTGGCTGGTCACAAAACCGAAGCCATGCGCCAACGCTATGATAAGAAGCTACAACGAAATAAAGCGGTGAAGTGATTTTTAGCCTAAACCCTTATTTTTTTTAGCCTAAACTAGATTAACTAGCCTAAGTTAGAACTCAGAATATAAGGCTTAACTATATGATTTTAAACATGAAGAGTGGTGCCCAGAGCCGGAGTCGAACCGGCACGGATGTTACCATCCGAGGGATTTTAAGTCCCTTGCGTCTACCTATTTCGCCACCTGGGCAGATGGACTATTTTTAATGGAGGCTAGGGTCGGAATCGAACCGGCGTAGACGGATTTGCAATCCGCTGCATGACCACTCTGCCACCCAGCCTTTAAAAAATTTGGAGCGGGAAACGAGATTCGAACTCGCGACCCCAACCTTGGCAAGGTTGTGCTCTACCACTGAGCTATTCCCGCTGAACAGGCTGCGAATAATAAGCTTGCCCCTAAAGACTGTCAAGCTTTAAGCAGCGACAAATTAACTTGTTTGCTTATTAGCCGATAACCTGCTTTATTCGGGCGATAGCTAAACAGATACTTGCGGTAAGTAAGCTCGCAAAATTTCATAAATCGCTGGACGATGCTGTTGAATTTCTGCAGCACTCAAGCCTTCTAATGAATGCGGATACTTCAGCCACTCTTCTGTTTCATACAAATAGAAATCAGGAATACGTTCGATTTGCCGCCGTTTAGGTTTGTAATACGGCACTGCAACACGAATATCTTCAGGGGTATTTAGGCGGGCTTTACGTTGTAGCTCATGGATAATCGCTTCAATCGAACGACCCGTGTCAAACACATCATCTACAATCAACAATCGATCATGGTGTTGGCAATTCTTGACCAGATAATTCAAACCAAAAACTTGTACTTGGCGCGCTTGCTGGTCAATCCCAGAGTAAGAAGCGGTACGAATTGAAATATTATCCGCATGAATCCCGTGAAAACTTAAATACTCTTGCACAGCGATGCCAATTGGAACACCGCCGCGCCAGATGGCAATAATGAAAGTAGGTTCAAATCCACTTTGTAGAATTTGCTGCCCTAAACGAAACGAATCCTCTAATAAACCCTGTGCACTCAGATAACGTTTCGTACTCATACTGCCTTAATCCTCTCGTTACTTAAGCATGCCTTGGCATTCTGCAATCAACTCATCGAGAGCTTTAACTGCAGTTTTAGCTTCAGCCTTGATCTCTTGCAAAAACTCTAACTCACTTTTGCTTACATCACCGTCTTTGAGTACTAGTGCTCTCAGTAGATCGACTTCTTTAGTGCTCACATGCCCATCCCCTAGAGCAAAACCTTTTGCAACTTTGCGCCACTCTGCCATGACTATAACTCCTTATTGATTTATCTGATTGACTAGCTAGGGCTTGCTTCCAAGCCAAGCTTAAATGATTATCAGCTAATCATTTCACAGGTACAATTGGCAGATGGAAAAACACTTCTTAGATGAAGAAACTTTAATTCTCGACTCTTTCCGCTTAGGCGTACAAGTCTACGCTAGTGGTTTTCACCCCAGCTTTATCGTGGGTTTATGGCGTGGAGGAAGTACCGTTGGAATCTATGTACAGGAGTGCCTACAAACCCTAGGCGTTAAAGCTAACCATATTGCTCTGCGTACTTCATACCGTGGGCAACCACATTATCAACAAATGGTCGCGGATCAAGGGGCAGGTATTCGCGTTCACGGCACACAATACTTACTGGAAAACTTAAATCGAGAAGATAGCCTATTGATTGTTGATGATGTATTTAGCTCAGGGCATTCGATAGAAGCGGTACTGAAACGCTTACAAACTCATCTTAAGCGCAATATGCCTGAGCAAGTAAAGATTGCTACTCTTTGGCAACGTCCATCCTTTAATGCGACTAGCTTAAAGCCCGACTTTGTACTCCACCAAACCGAAGATTGGCTGGTGTTTCCCTATGAGCTCAGTGGCCTGACTCAAGCAGAAATCGCTGAGCATAAACCCTGGCTAGTACCACTCTTAGACCAAGATAAACTACCTAGCTAAAAATTTTGCTAGGATTCAGCAAGTTTAATGGATCTAGGGCTTGCTTAATGGTGCGCATCACTGAGACTGCTCCTCCCAATTCCTCTAGCAAATACGCCTGTTTGCCTTGCCCAATCCCATGCTCGCCTGTGCAAGTCCCCTCCAGCGCAATTGCACGCTGACTAATCCGCGCAACAATACCTTCAGCCTTTTCCACTTCAACAGGGTCGTCTAAATCCACTAATAAAATAATATGAAAGTTGCCATCGCCAACATGCCCCAGAATCGTAGCGACCATACCCGATTCTTCTAAATCTTGACGGGTAGCCTCGACACATTCCGCTAAACGTGAAATCGGCACGCAGGCATCACTCGAATAAGCTTTAGCACCCGGCCGCAAAGCTTGAGCGGCGAAGAAAGCATGATGCCGCGCCTTCCAAAGCTGACCTAACTCTTGTTGGTCGCTACTCCATTTGAATTCATCCGCACCAAACTCAGCGGCAATACTTGCAAACAAGTCTGCTTGTTCCCTAACCCCTGCTTCACTACCATGAAACTCCACAAATAAAGTCGGTTGCTCAGCCATATTTAACTTTGAATAGTGGTTACAAGCCTGCATTTGCAACGCATCTAATAACTCAATCCTTGATACAGGAATACCCGCTTGAATCGTCATAATTACGGCATTACAAGCATCGAGCACTGTCGGGAAAGCACATACGCCGCCTGCCACTACTTCAGGGCGGCCAAACACTTTTAAGCTCAACTCAGTGATAATGCCTAAAGTGCCTTCTGAACCTACAAATAAACGGGTTAGGTCATAACCTGCGGCGCTTTTCTTCGCACGACTCGCGGTACGAATCAACTCGCCCTGAGCGGTGACCACTTCTAAACTCAGCACCACATCTTTCATCGTGCCATAACGTACTGCATTTGTGCCGGAAGCGCGCGTCGATGCCATCCCACCTAAGCTTGCATTCGCACCTGGATCAATCGGAAAGAATAAACCAGTATGGCGTAAAGCTTGATTTAAAGATTCACGCGTTACTCCTGGCTGCACAACAGCCGTTAAGTCTTCAGCATAAATATGCAAAACTTTATCCATGCGCGAGACATCAATACAGATACCGCCGTGAGGTGCATTCACCTGTCCTTCGAGTGAAGTTCCGGTGCCAAATGGAATGATCGGGCAGCGATGCGCATGACATAATTTAACTGCCTCTATCACCATTTGCTTATCAGTCGCAAAGAGTACGCCCTCAGCAGGCTGATTCGGTAACCAAGTTTGGGTATTGGCATGTTGAAAACGCAAGGTAGAATTAGTCGTGAATAACTCGCCAAAGCGCGCTTGAAAAGCAGCGACTGCTGCGGGATGTTCAATCATCGACATGCTTATTCTCCGGCTCCTGAATGCTATTTAGTGTAGGTTTAATCGAAAGCTTTATAAAGCTCAGACTGGTGTTTTTGCTCCCTCACCGGCTACTTCTCGCACAAGCTGTGGAACCATATAACCCGGTACTATTAAGCGTAGTTGCTCAATCAGAAGTTTCGCCTCCGACTCTGGAACTTCAAAATGTGCCGCCCCCTGCACCCGATCCAAACTATGCAAGTAGTAAGGAGTGACCTTGGCTGCGACTAAAGCTTCACTTAAAGCAGCCAAAGCAGGCACACTATCATTCACCCCACGCAACAACACAGATTGATTCAATAATAAAACCCCGACTTCGCGTAAAGCTTTTAAGCCAGCTTGCACTTCAGCATCTTGAAACTCATTTGCATGATTGGCATGAATCACCATAATGACTTGTTTATTTAACTGACTTAGCCAAGTTAATAAGCGCTCATCAATCCGCTCAGGCAAAACAAGCGGTAAACGTGTATGCAAGCGAATACGCTGTACATGTTCAATCGCGGCAATACGCTCGCATAAACTGCTTAAGCGCTCATCGGATAAAGTTAAAGGATCACCGCCACTTAACAAGACTTCGGTAATTGCAGAATTGCCTGCAATATAATCCAGCGCTTCTTGCCACTGATCACGCGCCGGATTGGCTTCGCTATACGGAAAATGCCGACGGAAGCAATAACGACAATGAATTGCACAGGCTCCCGTCGTCACTAATAATACCCGCCCTTGATATTTATGCAGAACGCCATCCGTGACCATTGCCACATGATCACCGACTGGATCACTCACAAAACCTTGGGTTAACTGCATTTCTGCGGATAAAGGTAGGACTTGACGTAATAAAGGATCATTCCAATCACCTTTTTTCATCCGTCTTATATAACTATGCGGTGCTAATAAGCGAAATTGGCGCGCTGCGTCCAGACTGACTTCTGCACCCTGCCCCTCTAATTCTAAAAGACGAATCAACTCAAAAGGATCACGGACTGCAGAGGCTAAAGCACGTTGCCAAACTGAACTTGTTAATGAACTTGAATTTTTAGTCTGATTTTTTGCAGCGATTCCGGTTATCATACGCACCTTATTTAAATTGAGTGATTTTTGGAGAGCAACAAGGCTATGCCAAGCTACAGCACCAGCGAGTTCCGTTCTGGACTCAAACTAATGATTGATGGCGATCCTTATACCATCGTTGAGAACGAATTTGTAAAACCGGGTAAAGGTCAAGCATTTAATCGCGTTCGTGTGAAGAATTTAAAAACCGGTCGTACTGTTGAAAAAACTTGGAAGTCTGGTGATAGCGTTGAAGCCGCTGATGTCGTCGACCGTGAAATGGAATACCTCTATAAAGAAGGTGACGACTACTATTTCATGGCCACTGATGGTTCTTTCGAGCAAGTTGCAGCCCCTGCAAGCTCAATGGAAGATGCCGTAAAATGGTTACGTGGTAATGAAGTCTGCGTTGTGACCCTATGGAATGAAGTGCCTTTAACCGTCACTCCGCCGAATTTTGTTGAATTGAAAATCGTTGAAACTGATCCCGGTTTAAAAGGTGATACTGCTAGTGGTGGCACTAAACCTGCGATTCTAGAAACCGGCGCTGTAGTAAAAGTACCTTTATATATGAATCAAGATGAAGTCCTACGCATCGATACGCGTACTGGTGAATATATCTCCCGCGTCAAGTAAGCTTAAGGATCAATGGGGTGAACTGGCAACCAACAGCCTCAATTCAAGCTCTAAAAGCGCGTGCCTGTCTTTATCAACAGCTACGCGCTTTTTTCCATGCGCACGGCGTGTTGGAAGTTGAAACCCCAGCGCTTTCTCAAGCAGGCAATACTGATCCGAATATTGGTAGTTTTAGTGTGAATACACCGCAAGGTTTGCGCTATTTACACACCTCCCCCGAATATCCCATGAAGCGTTTATTAGCAGCAGGCAGTGGGGATATTTATCAGATTTGCAAAGTTTGGCGGCAAGATGAAAGTGGGCGTAAACATAATCCCGAATTCAGTATGCTGGAATATTATCGGGTGGGTTTCACTTATCAGCAGCTCATGCAGGAAGTCGCTGAGCTATTACATCTAGCCATCCCCCATCTCAATGTTGAGCCGCGTATTTTGACCTATCGCCAAGCTTTCCTTGAAATCTTAGGTCTTGATCCCCATCAAGCTAGGATTGAACAGTTAGTTGCTTGTGCTCAGCAGCAGAAAATAGATTTTCAAGGCGAGTTAAGTCAACAGGCTTGGCTAGATTTGCTTTTTACACATTGTATTGAAGCCAGCTTCCCGCCAGATCGCTTGACATTTATTTGTCATTACCCTGCCACACAAGCTGCTTTAGCACGCGTACGTTTAGAAGATAATCAATGGGTTGCGGAGCGCTTTGAGGTGTATTTAGGTTCTTTAGAACTAGGTAATGGCTATCAAGAGCAAACGAATGCTGAGCAATTAGAGCGTGTCTTGGTCGCGGATGCTAAGCAGCAAGCCCAAGATATTCCGGTCGATCAGCGGTTTATTGCGTCGGTACAAGCGGGTATGCCGTTTTCAGCAGGCATCGCACTGGGTTTAGATCGGATTTTATTATGTCGCCTGCAAACGAAACAGCTGCCTAGTGTGTTGAGTTTTGCGTGGGAAATAGCGTAAGTGCTTAAGGGACGGCACAATTCGCGCTTCGGTTTTGAATTTTAAGGAGAATCAAGATGAGTTTTTTTATTTCTGATGCAATGGCGCAAACAGCTCCGGCAGGCCCTGCTGGTGGTGGTTTAATTGAAATGGTCTTGATGATGGCGGTATTTTTCGCCATTATGTACTTTATGATCATTCGTCCCCAGCAAAAGCGCGCTAAAGATCATAAAACAATGTTAGAAGCGCTTAGCAAAGGCGATGAAATCGTCACCGGTGGCGGTATGTTAGGTAAAGTGGCCAATATTGGTGACAATTTTATCCAACTCGAAATTGCTGACAATGTGCAAATTAAAGTACAAAAGCAAGCTATTGCCTCTGTACTACCCAAAGGGACTTTGAAAAACGCTTGATTTTTCTCCTTTTAGACCCGCTCACCTAGGCTGTGCTGTTGAACCTTTCAGCCTAGGGGCTTGTTTTGGAATATAACAATGAACCGCTATCCAGTCTGGAAGTATGTAATGATTGCGATCATTCTTTTGATCGGCATTATCTACTCTGTTCCTAACTTTTTCCCTTCTGAGCCTGCTGTACAAATCAGCACTAAAACTGAGCAGCCGATTGAGCCTGCTGAAATGCAGCGCTTTGAGCAAGCTTTAAAAGATAAGGGCTTAAGCTTCCGTGCTAGTGAGAATAATGGCTCGCAAGTCTTATTTCGCTTTGCTGATACTGATGTGCAGTTAAAAGCGTCTGAAGCCTTAAAAACGGTGGTCGGTGATAAATATGTCGTCGCCTTAAATCTCGCCCAATCCACTCCCCATTTCCTACGTGCCTTACATGCCAATCCGATGTATTTAGGTTTGGACTTACGAGGTGGCGTACACTTCTTAATGGAAGTGGATATGAATGCGGCTAAAGATAAGGCCTATGAGCGTTATGAAGACGAATTTCGCGATACCTTGCGGGAAGCCAAAGTCGCTTATTTAGGCATAGCTCGTGAAGGCGAGCAGTTAGTTGCTAAGTTCAAAACGGAACAAGACCGTGACGCAGCAGCTCCCGTGTTAGGCAAAACTTATGTCAATAATGAGCTGATCTGGGATAAGAAAGAACAGGACGGTAGTTATATTCTCTCAGCAGCAATGTCACCGCAAAACCTGTTAAATATCGAAAAGTTTGCCATCCAACAAAACATTACCACTTTACGTAAACGGGTCAATGAATTGGGTGTAGCTGAGCCAGTGATTCAGCAGCAAGGCAAAGGCCGGATTGTAGTGCAATTACCCGGGGTGCAAGACACCGTTCGGGCTAAGGAAATCTTAGGTGCTACTGCCACATTGGAATTCCGCTTAGTGGATGATGGTGGCAATGATGCTCAACAAGCGCAAGCCTCCGGACGCGCGCCGATTGGTTTGCAACTCTATAAAGAGCGGGATGGCACGCCGATTTTATTGAAACGCAAAGTCATGCTCACGGGTGAATACATTACCGATGCCAGCTCTGGTTTTGACCAAAACAATCAGCCTTCAGTGAATATTACACTGGATGGTAATGGTGCCAGTCGATTCAGCAAAGCTACTGGCGAGAATGTCCAAAAACTCATGGCAGTGGTTTATATTGAAACCAAATTCCAAGACGTGGAAGTCAACGGCCAGAAGGTTCGTAAACCGGTTAAGACTGAAGAAGTCATCAATGTAGCGCGTATTCAAGAACAGTTGAGTAAACGTTTCCAAATCACTGGCTTGGACTCCACTAAAGAAGCACGTGACCTCGCTTTATTACTCCGTGCTGGTGCCTTAGCAGCGCCCTTATATATTGTTGAAGAGCGCACCATTGGCCCAAGTATGGGTAAAGAAAATATCGAGAAAGGTTTCCACTCCAATATTTGGGGCTTTGTCGCAGTTGTTCTTTTTATGGTTGTTTACTATCGCGTGTTCGGTTTAATTTCGAGTATTTCTCTAGGCGTGAATGGCTTCTTATTGTTTGCGATTCTTTCCATGATTCAAGCTACCCTCACCCTACCCGGTATGGCTGCGATTGCACTAACTTTAGGTATGGCAATTGATGCAAACGTCTTGATTAATGAGCGGATTCGTGAAGAGCTACGCAATGGTGCCTCACCACAAGTAGCGATTAATGCGGGTTATGAACGCGCTTGGGGCACCATCTTAGACTCGAACCTCACAAACTTAATTGCCGGTATTGCCCTATTCATGCTCGGTTCTGGCCCAGTGCGTGGCTTTGCGGTGGTACTGTGTTTAGGTATTTTGACCTCGATGTTCAGTGCTGTCACCGTTTCACGCGCCTTGACCAATTTGGTCTATGGCTATCGTAAACGTTTAACTGATATTTCCATCTAGGGGCTGGCTCATGATTGAATTATTCCATTTCAAAAAAGACATCCCCTTTATGAAATATGGGAAGTTAACGACCCTTATTTCTTTAGGTACTTTCGTCTTTGCAGTGTTTTTCCTGTTGTATCGCGGCCTGAACTTAGGTGTTGATTTCACTGGAGGAACAATGATTGAGGTGCGCTATTCACAAGCCGCACCGATTGAACATATTCGCGAAACCCTCAAAGGCCAAGGCTTTCCCGAAGTCTTTGTACAAAACTATGGTTCAACCCAAGATGTCTTGATTCGTTTACCTGTCGAGCAAGGCAAATCGGGTGCTCAAGTTAGCGAACAGGTGATGAAAACCCTGAAAGCCGAAAGCCCCGATGTACAACTCAGCCGCGTAGAATTCGTTGGCCCACAAGTCGGTCAAGAATTATATGAAAATGGTGGCTTAGCTCTGCTATTAGTGGCAGCAGGAATTATTATCTATCTTTCCTTCCGCTTCGAATGGCGCTTTGCGGTGGCTGCAACCATTGCGAATATGCATGACGTGGTGATTATTCTTGGGATGTTTGCTTTCTTCCAATGGCAGTTTGATCTAACGGTCTTGGCAGGGGTACTCGCTATTCTCGGTTACTCCGTGAACGAATCGGTCGTTGTCTTTGATCGGGTGCGGGAAAATATTCGCAAGATGCGTGATACCAGCATTCCTGACATTATCGACAATGCGATCACGGTCACCATGTCACGCACGATCATCACCCACACTTCAACCCAAATTATGGTGTTGGCGATGTTCTTCTTCGGTGGGGAAGCCTTACATAATTTTGCATTAGCTCTAACGATTGGGATTATGTTCGGTATCTACTCTTCTGTGTTAGTCGCTTCACCTTTAGTCCTACTCTTTGGCTTGAAGCGTGAACATTTGATCCCGAAAGAGACCGTAGTGGAAGGCGCTAATCCAGATGGTTCTGTGGTTTAGAGCTTAAGCTGATCTGCAAAAAAAGACCTGCTAAGTGCAGGTCTTTTTATTGGTAGCCTAACAAAATATTTAACCCGCCTTCCCCACATACATCTCCAAAGCCTGCACTAAAGCTCTACCATCAAATCCTTGCTCACTAATCTTTTTGGGCAGTACATAAAACACATCAGGATTAGGATAAACTAGGAGAAACTCCTTGTTTTGTTTCCAATCCTTAATATCTTTCCAAAGTAGCTGATTCGTACCATGTGTAGAGCTGATTTCAAGACCCGTCGGCAGTAACTCTACGGTGAAGTTGCCATGTAAAGCTTTAAAGCCACGATAAAACTTTCTAGCTTTATACGGTGAACCCACAAAATGCAGAAATAGATAGCTACAAATCAAGCCAATCAAAGCACCGAGTGCTAATTGCCCAAAACCATAATAGTCCGTCAGATAAACCGCTAAAAGACCGATTAAAATCGCGGCAAATAAGGCTAACAACCGCATAGGTAGGGTTTCATTTAAGCGACTCGCGGCTAAGAAATCGCGTTCGGAGATGGTATAACTGGCTTTAACAGCATCGGCTGACATGACTTTTCCCAAATAACACACGTAAAATGGGAATTATACGGTGAAATCGGCTGAGCAACAGATTTGATCTTGCTACTCAGCCGAGCAAAGGCTTAATCCGCTAGCTCTTCGTAAGGTAAGCCTACATATTGCTCCGCAATCACGGTACGCCCTAAATCTGAACTTAAATAATAATCCAGCTCGGAATCCATAAAGCGGCTGAACGTGCCGGATTTCATATCGCTCAAATCCATATCGCGATAATTATGCAGCATATTACTCATCCACCATGAGAATCGCTCTGCATGCCATACGCGGCGCAAAGCAATCGGTGAATATTGGTTAATACAATCTTTATCACCCTGCTGGTACACACGCTGCATAATTTTATACAAAGTAGCTACATCAGAGGCGGCTGAATTCAAACCTTTCGCCCCTGTTGGTGGCACAATATGCGCAGCATCACCTACTAAAAATAAGCGCCCGTATTGCATTGGCTCACAAACGAATGAGCGTAACGGCGCAATACTTTTCTCTAAACTCTCCCCAGTCACTAAACGCTCGGCTGCTTCTGGTGGCAAACGCTTTTTCAACTCCTCCCAAAAGGCTTCATCCGACCAATCTTCCACCTTATCAGTAAGTGGTACCTGCAAATAATAACGCGAGCGAGTACCAGAACGCTGGCTTGCCAAGGCAAAACCACGATCATGCTTACAATAAATCAGCTCGTCACTCACAGGTGGCGTGTCACTCAATAAGCCAAGCCAACCAAAAGGATAAACTCGCTCATATTCAGTACGAAGTTCTGCTGGAATTGTTTGCCGCGAGATGCCGTGAAAACCATCACAGCCCGCAATATAGTCACATTGCAGCTCATATGCTTCACCTTGATATTCAAAGCTAATCGAAGGCTGTTCAGATTTAACATTAAGTGGCTGGACTTTTGCAGACTCATAATAAGTGCTTAAACCTGCAGCAGCACGCGCATCCATTAAGTCTTTAGTGATCTCCACTTGACCATAGCACACTACGACTTTGCCACCCGTTAAGCGTTTTAAATCAATATGGGTGCATTGACCATTCACAGCTATTTCAAAGCCCTCATGGACTTCCCCCTCTAAATCCATGCGCGCGCCAACTCCAGCCTCACGCACTAAATCGACAAAGCCTTGCTCTAAAATGCCTGCACGAATACGCCCCAGCACATAATCGCCAGTGACTCGCTCTAAAATAATATTTTCAATACCCTGTTTAGCCAGCAATTGTCCTAGCAATAAACCCGAAGGCCCTGCTCCAATAATTGCTACTTGGGTTTTTAAAGTTTTCATTGCGCTCCTCCTAAAACTTGATCTTGCCATCATCAAATAAAGCCTTTCTTTGCAGAATGACAGTGCACAGCAAAAACTTGTACTTTTAGGTCAATCTTCTACACTAGAAGATCTAAGATGGATGAGAGGCAATCATGAGTCGTGTGCAATCACAGCTTATTCCACAATTTGCTTTATACGGCGAAAGTAATTTAAGCCAGCAGCCAAGTTTGGTGCATATCGAAGATATTGTTGATCGTAGCCGCGACCATGATTGGCTGATAAAACCCCACCGGCATACACGCTTATTTCAAATTTTGTTATTAATCAATGGTGGCTTGCAGGTCAAACTAGAAGACCAACAATATCAGCTCCAAGGGAATTGGGCAGTCAGTATTCCTCCTGGTTGCGTGCATGGTTTTGAATTTCCTGCTGATACCCAAGGGATCGTCTTATCAGTCAAAGCTTCCTTACTAAACTCACAAACCCAGCAATTCCAAGGCTTAGCTAGCTTAGTGGAACATGCACATACAGTCAGTTTTTTAGAGCAGGATGTACTTTTCGCTCAATTTAAAAACTATCTAGACTTAATTCGCCAAGAACTGAAGCAACCTTATACCGGCCATGAAGCAATTTTAAGTTGGCTGATCGGCACATTGCTCATGACTTTGTGGCGACAACTGCAATACAGCAATGCCCAAATGCATCACAATCCGAAAAGCAGCCAAATCTTTCAACAATTTAGACAAGCCGTAGAGCAACATTATCGCGAACAATGGGATGTGCAAGCCTATGCCAAAGCACTGCATATGTCCGTGTCGAGTTTAAATCGCTTATGCCAAGAAAAAGCCGGCAATAGCGCTAAAGCTTTGATTCAAGAGCGAGTATTACTTGAAGCAAAACGCCGTCTAATTTACACGCAAGAATCATTGGAGCGGGTGGCAGAATCTTTAGGCTTTAAAGACCCTGCTTATTTCTCGCGCTTTTTTAAGAATTTAGCAGGTGTACCGCCCAGTGATTATCGCAAAGCAAAATACTTAGAAATGGGCACAAGTTAACTAAAAAGTCGACAAGACCTGCTCATTAGGCTTAGGCTGAAACAGCCTAGAACTCACCTTATTCCTCTAATTTTTTTAGCTTTCCTTCATCTAAATACTTAGCAAAATCCTCACTAGCTTTCCCCACAGCTGGATTAGACATTAAGCCCTCCACAGCTACCCCACCCAATACCTCAAAGCTTTTTTCAAAGGCCGCTGTACCTTCATTTTTGATGACGGCTTGAGTTTCTTTTAAACAATTTTCTGTCAATAACCGCTCATAAATGACTGCTACCGCTTTATTCAGCTCTTCTTTTTTAGCCTCACTCACGGGGTAGTCATCTTTAATATCGGGATGTGCTGCAATCGTGCTAAAAACCCAACGAACTAGAGCTGTTTTATCGTTGTTTGAAGTGGAATCGACTAAACATTTACTCAAAGCATCAGCATCAGCTCCCGCATATACATTGGAAGCAGCAAAAAGCATTAAAGACAGACAGAGTATTTTTTTCATGGAAGACTCGCTTATTGCATTTTATATAAAAGAATGACTGACTAGCTTAACTAAGAATTCAGCTTAAGTTAAAAATCTAAGATGCAAGGTAAACCGAATAAAAGCTGCTTAAAAATCTAAATACTGTTTTGCATAAGCCTCTAACTCTAGAGGTGCTCGAGCATATCCCACAATGAATAATTCAGATAAATAGCGCTCAATAAACCCTGCACGCCCCAAGCGCTCGATTTGGCTAATATGGACTAATTCATGTTGCAAGACGACTGGATCGTGGCTAGCACTAGGCTTGAGCAAAATGACCGAACCTATGGTACGTGCCAACTCAGACTCAGTACCAAACCCAAACTCTGTAGCAGCCTGCTTAAGTACTTCCTGCTTAGGCAAAGGAAACTCATCTAAAACCAGAACTCTTACTTGCTCTGGTGCTTGCACAGCAAGTTTTAAGGCGATTACTTGCTCTTGAGGGTTTAAAGCACGCCCTGAGGAATAAAGTTCTTGTTCTGTTTGTTGATACCAAGCCTGAGCTAGCGGCAATAAGTGTGCAAGTTTAGCTTGGACATAATCACTCGGATACTCAATACGTAGTAGCTCAGGGCGAGTGGGTGGGAACACTACCATTTTGGGATTCATCATCAACATGGCGGGAGTTAACGCAGACATAGTTCAGCCTCCTAAGTAGGATGAGTGCTGAGCAGTTTAGCTCAAAGCATCTCGCCTCTTGAGCTAATTTTAGAATTCAGGTGGACACTCAAATTGCAAATTAGCTTGAGTCATGGGGTGTTGAAAACCTAACTGCCAAGCATGTAATAACAGCCGCTCCGCTTTAGTTTTTAGTTCAGGCGGTGCATACAATTCATCACCCACAATTGGATGACCTAGGCTCATTAAATGTACGCGTAATTGATGCGAGCGTCCGGTAAAGGGTTCTAGTTCAACGCGGCTTAAATTTTCATCTGCATGGTAAGACAATACACGATAACGTGTGAGAGAAGGCTTACCCTCTTCAAAATCGACCTTGTGCTTGGGGCGGTTCGGCCAATCGAGTAACAGTGGCAAATTAATCTCACCTTCCGCTTGTTTGAGTTTGCCACCCACCACCGCTAAATAACGCTTATGCACACTACGTTGTTGAAACAAAATACTTAAAGCACTTTGCATTGGCTTACCACGCGCCATTAATAGCAAGCCAGACGTATCCATATCTAAGCGATGCACAATCAATGCATCCGGGTAGACACGCATCACCCGATTAATCATACAATCTTGCTTATCTTCGCCACGCCCAGGCACCGACAATAAACCCGCAGGCTTATTCACTACTAATAAGTGCTCATCAACATAGTAAAGATCTAAGCCTGTATCGGCTGGCGGAGTATATTGCATCATGAGCTGCCTTATATCATAAAACAGCTCATAACTCCGCATGGGTTTGCTAAGACTTACTCAGGCTTAGTGGCTACATTCCACTGTTTAACCCTTTCCACTAAAGCAGCTACTAGCCACAGACTACCTAAGCCTAGGAACAGTACTAGCCAAAACATAAAATACATGCCTACCGTCCATTCCAAGGCGACTTTAGCGCGTTGCAGAAAACCAATTTGTAGGATTTTATCTGCACGCCGTTCTTTCAGCGAAAACTTAACCGTGCAAAATTCATTATTTGCATCGAAATCACCTAAGCTTACACCCAAAGTTTGAATCTGCTTTTCCACCTCAAGCAATTGATTAGTGAGTGAAATCAGCTCGCCAGTATTCGCATCTTTTTGCCGCAACTCTAGTAAAGTATCACGGGCTTTTTGTAAAGAAATACGCTCGGCTTCTAATTTTTTGTATTCATTAGTTTTGTCATTTTTATCGATCTGAATACTTTTTAAATCACCGATTTTACGTAAAGATTCAATCGTGCTATCGAACTTATCGGGAATTACCCCCAAAGCAATATTCAACTGCCGCCTCGGTTTTAAGCCAGCACGCTGTTCAAACTGAATCATTAATTGTTCGTTTTGAATCAGTGCATAGAGATTTTTTTCTTCTTGCTCATAATTTTTAGAAACACTACTGAGTGTCGCGATTTTTTCATATTTTTGATCTACCGCCGTCGTTTGAGCCTGCCCTGCCGTATTCATCGCGATTTTACTGCTAGCGTAGTTTTTGCGCTCTACACTAAAAGACTCTACCTGATTCATAGCTCCAGATTGTTCAGCATCTACTTCTGACTGATAGAAATCTCTCGTTTCAAAAGAAATGATTTGCCCATTGGGTTTAGTGAAATAGCCATAGCCCAAACGCAGCGCCCATAACGCTAAAAATGCCAATAACAAAATTAGCAGACGTTTTTTCATACTTAGCGCAGTCATAGAACTCCCTTAATCCGCTTTATTATTAAAATACTAGGGATAAATCCTGCAAAATATTTGCAGATTACACAGAAAGATAGTGCATCCGGCTAAGTGGTAGCACCAATCACATTCGGCTCAGCCTCTAAAATCACACCAAATTTGGCTTGTACGGAGGCAATAATCGCTTGCGCGAACTGCCAAATCTCTGCACCAGTCGCTTGCCCATGATTCACCAGCACTAAAGCATGCTGGTCATAAGTTCCCGCATCGCCTACCCGTTTGCCTTTCCAGCCGCATTGGTCAATCAACCAACCGGCTGACAATTTCACAAGTTGGTCTTGTGGCCAAGCGGGGCAGTTAGGAAACTTAGCTTTGATCGCTGTAAATTCATCAGCCGTTACCAGCGGATTTTTAAAGAAACTCCCTGCATTACCTATCACTGCGGGATCAGGCAATTTGCTTTGGCGGATAGCGATAATCGCATCGCTAATAGTACGTGCATCCAAAGTTTTATCGGCTAAATATTCACTAACCCCTGCATAGTCTGTTTTCCAAATAGGGTGTTTAGGCAAGCGAAATGTCACTGCACCAATCAACCACCGCCCAGGTTCGACCGATTTGAAATGACTGTCTCGATAAGCAAACGCACAATCATCCAAACTAAATTTACGCAATTCGGCAGTGCGCCAATCCAAAGCATCTAGCTCATAGAAATGATCTTTTAGCTCTACCCCATAAGCGCCAATATTCTGCATCGGCGCAGCACCTACCGTGCCCGGAATTAGAGATAAATTTTCTAAACCTGCATAACCTTGCTCAATCGTCCAGCGCACAAAGTCATGCCAATTCTCCCCTGCACCTGCACGCACATAGACATAATTCTGATCGTCAGCAATTACTTTGCGCTCTGCTAAACGCACTTGAACAACCATGCCCGGGAAGTCTGCAATAAACAGCATATTACTGCCACCGCCTAAGAACAACACCGGTAGCTCCGGATGTTCACGCCGCCACAGCATAACGGCTTTCAAGCCACCTAAAGTACGTAAGCTACAAAAATAACGTGCTTGCGCCTCAATACCAAAGGTATTCAGCGCTTTTAAAGAATAATGTTCATAGATTTTCATGCCGCGCATTGTGGCGTGAGTACTACTAGCCTGCAACTGGATTTCAAGCTCGCATTCCCTATTGAATAGGCAATAAGACTTCAAATAGCGTCCCACCGCCAGAGCGTGAACTACAAGTCACCGTACCTGCATGGCGTGTAGCGATTTGCCTGACTAAGCTTAAGCCCAAGCCCCATCCACCTTGGCCTTCGCCATGTCCTGCCGGTCGATAAAAAGGCTCAAAAATATGTGCTTGTGCTTCTGGTGGAATCCCTATTCCTCGATCCAAGACCTGCAAACTAACTTGCTCAGGCGACTTACGGATTAAACGTGCCTCAACTTGCCCCCCACCATGCCGCAGCGCATTTTCTAAGAGATTACGAATCAAACGCCGCAATAAACGTTCTTCGCCAGTAAGCTCTAAGGCATCAGCCTCACAATCCAATTCTAAACGTGCACATTCTTCGGCAAGCAAGCCAGAGAGATCCACTGAATTTTGTTCTAATGGAATTTCTAAAGTATCGAGGCGGCTGGCTAACAAGATTTCTTCAACTAATTGATTCAGTTCCTGCATATCCTGGCGCAGGGTTTTGACTTGAATGGACTGCTCTAAATCTTGTTGCTCAGCCAACATAGCTAAGCTCATGCGCATTCGTGCTAAGGGTGAGCGTAATTCATGCGAAGCATTGGCTAATAACTGGCGATGGCTGGCTAGGAGCGCTTGAATTCGCTCAGCCGATTGATTAAAGCTAGTCGCAAGAATAGCGATTTCATCACAACCTTCGACCGGAATACGAGTGGATAATTGCCCAGCCCCTAAAGCTTCGACACCCTTTTTTAATTTTTCTAAGCGATAAGTTAGGCGCTTAGCAATTGGATAAGCCCCTAAAGACACAATCAAAGCAGTAATCAGTAAAAGTGGAAAAATAGGAATATGCGCGCCCTGCTCACGCAAATGAAAAACCGTACCTGCAAGCAACGACACCATGACGACACTACTAATCACTACCAAATAAATTTGCCAGAATAGCCGTCGCCTTAAGCGTCCAAAGCGGCGCTGCTCTTTACGCCATGCTTTTCTATCTTTCTGGTTAGCGCAGCGCCGCCGCTCGCTTCTCATCACTGTTCCTCACCATCTTGGCTGCGTGCAAAGATATAACCTGCTCCACGTAAGGTTATAATCCGTTTAGGCTGCTTGGGATTATCTTCAATCGCGGCACGAATCCTTGAGATATGCACATCAATCGAGCGATCAAAAGCCTCTAAGGTTTCACCTTTAACCATATCCATCAATTGCTCCCGACTTAGCACCCGCCCTGCACGCTCAGCCATCGCAACGAGTAAGTCAAATTGATAGCTGGTTAATTCACGCAGTTGTCCATCAACCCGAACTTCACGCGCTTCACGATCAATTTCCAAACGGCCAAAACGTAAAGCTTGTGTATGGGTGCTTTCACGCAGGCCTCGACGCAAAATAGCTTTAATCCGTGCGCGTAGCTCACGCGGCTCAAAGGGTTTAGGCAAATAATCATCTGCGCCCATTTCAAGGCCAATGATTCGATCCGTCGCATCACCGCGTGCGGTTAGCATAAGGATGGGAATAGCTGCGGTCGTGCCAACCCGTAACTGGCGACAAAGGTCTAAACCATCAGCATCGGGAAGCATTAAATCCAGAATAATTAATGACCACTCCCCTTGCTGAGCGAGCTTCAAACCTTCCTTCCCTGTATAAGCAGAAGTGACTTGATAGCCAGCCTCGCCTAAATATTGCACTAGCATTTGACTCAAGCGGACATCATCATCAATCAGTAAGAGTGGCTCTAGCATTAAGTTTACTCATTAAAAAGCAGAACTAGTTACCTAGCTCTGCTGATTATTAAACTAATTTACTTGATAAGTTTAGCGGTAATTGCTCGATTAACGCATCAGCTCCACCGCTTTAGCACGTTGGGCGGGAGTGGCTTCAATCCCATCTAAAATCATACTCATCGGTAAACGGTTTGCGCCACCTTCATACATTGGTTGTTGGTAAGAACTGTGCTCCCATTGATGATGATGGCTAGTCGCCTTACCGAGCATAAAGCCAAACAAACCAATCAGGAAAGCCGCTAATAAAACTTTGCCACGGCGTCTACGATGCTGCCAAAACGCTTGCTTTGACCAATCCCCACAAGCCTCGCGCTTGCAATGACCTTTATTGGCAGTAGTTTGGGGTTCAGCTTCAGTATTGAGCTTAACATTCAAACCTTCAGTAGTAGTTTCAGGGTTGGTTTCATTCGTATTTTTTACATCTGACATGATAGTTACTCCAATTGATTCATTAATTCAGCTTGCTGGGCTGAGCCAGTTGTCTCGCTGGCATGAGAGCTATCATGCAAAACTTGTATTGCTAGATTACGGCGGGTTTGTAAAGTTTTGTGAAGTTGATTATCTTCATAAGACACCCTAAAGTATGAATAAGTATTCATATTCTGGGAAATCAATATGCAAATCAGTGAACGAGGACAAGTGACCATCCCTAAAGAATATCGGGCGCAATTTGGCTTTTTACCGAATACCGAAGTTGAATTTGTGGTACGAAATAATGAGTTAGTACTAGTGCGTAAAGCTACCACTCAAAGCCAAGCCATTCGAGCTTTACGCGGGCGCAAGCAAACAGGTATGACTACCGATGAATTGATGAGCCTGTTACGCGATGGCAACTGAATGGCTAGTTGATACCCATGTGCTCATTGACATTATTCACGAAGATCCGTTATTTGCAGAAGCCTCCACACAAGCTTTAGAACGCTGTGCCAAAACTGGAATCTTAGTTATTAATCCAATTATCTATGCTGAAGTTGGAGCTATTTGCGACTCTTTAGAAGAACTAGACTCACTACTATCGCTTAGTTTGTTTCGGCGTGATCCATTGATTTGGGAGGCTAGTTTCCTTGCCGGACAAGCTTTCCGCCGTTACTGGAAAAATGATGGACAAAAACAGCGAGTACTTACAGATTTTTTAATTGGTGCACATGCAAGTGTAGCTGGATTTGGCTTGATCTCGCGGGATACTAGCTATTTAAAGTACTTCAAATTAGAACTGTTAAATCCAGCCGAAGTTTAAATTACTAACGCTTAGCCTTTAGGAGTCATTCTTGCCCACGCTCAACTGGATAGGCAAACAAGCCGTCACCTCACATCATAAGGAAGTGCCATTCCGTTTGGTCGAACCCGTACCGGAGCTATCCGCAGGGGATGTTGAGAGCGGCAACCTGATTGTACAAGGCGATAACCTCTTGGCGTTGAAAGCCTTGCTGCCGCGCTATGCGGGGCAAGTGAAGTGCATCTACATTGATCCGCCATACAACACGGGCAACGAAGGCTGGGTCTACAACGATAACGTCAACAGCCCCGAAATCCGCCGCTGGTTGGGGGAAACCGTTGGTAAGGAAGGCGAAACACTCGACCGCCATGACCGCTGGCTGTGCATGATGTACCCACGCCTGATGCTCCTCAAACAATTCCTCCGCGAAGATGGCGCAATTTTCATCTCCATCGACGACAACGAAGTAAGTAATTTACGCCTAATCATGGACGAGGTTTTCGGTACAAGTAACTTTGTAGCTACCATTGCATGGCAAAGGCGAACATCCCCGGACTCACGACTAGGTTTAAGTCAAGCGCATGACCACATACTGGTATTTGCAAAAAATAAAGCAGCACTTGAATTCAATCCAATTCCTTTAAGTCAAGATCAAACAAAGAACTTCAAAAACCCCGACAATGATCCAAGAGGTAAATGGACTTCCACAGATTTTACCGCTCAAGGGTGGCGACCAAATCAGATGTATGAAATACAAACGCCTTCTGGAGAAATTTTTTCACCACCACTGGGACGTTGCTGGTCAAATGTTGAAAATGTTTTTCAACAAATGCGCAAAGATGGGCGCATGTGGTTTGGCAAAGATGGTAATGGCCGTCCACGGGTAAAAACCTATCTCTCTGAAAGTAGTGGCGTTCGTGCATGGACTTGGTGGACAAATCAAGATTGTGGACACAATCAAGAAGCGAAAAAAGAAATCAACGATGTTTTGGAACATGAAACTCCTTTCGACACACCAAAGCCGACGCGCTTGATTCAGCGGATTTTGCAGATTGCGACGGATAAGGATTCGTTGGTGTTGGACAGCTTCGCAGGCTCAGGCACAACCGCCCATGCCGTGCTGAAACAAAACGCGGAGGATGGCGGCAACCGCCGTTTCATTCTAGTAGAAATGGACAACACCATCGCCCAAACTGTCACCACCGAACGGGTCAAGCGTGTCAGCCAAGGCTACACCAATACTAAAGGCAAAGCAGTTGCCGGACTCGGCAGCGGCTTCCAATTCTACCAACTCTCCCACGAACCGCTCTTCGCCGCCGATGGCAAAGTTCGCCCCGACGTGACTTTCCGCCAACTTGCCGAATTCGTCTGGTTCACCGAAACCGGCACAGGCTTAACTTCTTGTCCCTCCCCTGACAAGGGGAGGCTAGGAGGGGTTTCTTCCACCCCACTCCTCGGCATCTTCCAGAATCGTGCCATTTTCATGCTCTACAACGGCATCCTCAAAGATAAAACCGACCTCGGCGGCAATGTGTTAAACGCCAAAACCTTACACCTGCTGCAAGGGCTGCTCCCCGAAAAGGACATGCATTGCGTAGTGTTTGGCGCACGTAGCCGCCTCGACAAAGCCACGCTCACCAAGCTCAATATCACCTTCCACCAATTGCCTTACGAACTGGCGGCGAAAACATGGTTTTAAGACTTAAAGATTACCAAGAGCAATTGCTGGACGCGCTCGAAGGCTTCCTCAGCCGCACCCGCGAATTGCAAAACCCCGCGCTGGCTTTTTGGGAAAGCACTAACGAAGCCTTCGGCTACGGTTTACCCTACACCCCCTTACCTGGCGCGGAACAAGTACCGTATGTGTGCTTGCGCGTCCCCACCGGCGGCGGCAAAACCCGCCTTGCAGGGCAGTCGATTGCACGGGTCAAAAACGCCTTTCTCGCTACCGAATACCCGCTGGTGTTATGGCTTGTCCCGTCCGAGCCGATTCTAGAGCAAACCCTGCGCACTCTGAAAACACGCGGCGAAATGCTCCATGAGGATATGCGTGAACTGTTCGGTGCAGTGAATGTGTTGGACATCAACCAAGCCCTCTACATGACCCGCCCGATGCTGGAAAGCGGTGTCACCATCATTGTTGCCACCATGCAGAGTTTCAAACGCGACACCGCGGAAGGCTTGCGCGTCTATCGGCAAAATGGTGCGTTAATGTCGCACTTTGAACACCTGCCCGCTGACTTGAAAGGCGACCATTCGCTGGTGGATGCCATCCGCTTACAGATGCCATTCATCATCGTGGATGAAGCCCACAACCAAGGCACACCTCTGGCAATGGATACCTTGGTGCGCTTTAACCCCAGTTGCATCCTCGAACTGACCGCCACCCCTGACCGCATCAACCAACCTTCCAACGTCTTGCGCAGTGTTTCCGCCGCCACTCTGCAAGCGGAAGACATGCTCAAATTGCCGCTGGAACTCGCCATCCACCCCGAATGGCGCACCTGCTTGACCGAAGCACTGGCGCGTTTACGCACACTGGAGCAAGAAGCCCAAACCGAACAGCAATTGACGGGCGAAATTATCAATCCGGTGATTATGTTGATCCAAGCCGAACGTAAAAACGCCAACAGCGAAAGTTTCGTGCCGGAACGGGTCAAGCAATGCCTGATCGACGATTATCAAATCCCCGCTGCACGCATCGCGATTGCCACGGGCGCATTGGATGAATTATCCGGTAAAAAGCTGACCGACCCCGACTACCCGCAAGTCATTATCACCGTGGATAAATTGCGCGAAGGCTGGGATTGCCCGTTTGCCTACGTGCTGTTCTCCTTCCGCAATACCACCTCCGCCACCGCCGTTGAACAGGTGTTGGGACGCGTATTACGGATGCCGCACGTCCAACGCAAACAGCGCGAAGCCCTCAATCGCAGCTACGCCTACGTGGTTTCCGACCAATTAGCCGCCACCGTACAAGGTTTGCGGGATGGATTGGTGCAAAGCGGCTTTGAACGCCAAGAAGCCAAAGATTTAATCAATATCCCGAATGCCCGCAGCGGGGATTTATTCGCCCCCACGAACGACTTGGTGGTAACACTGCCCACCGCCAACGACACCGTTGTGACTCCCAGTAGTTCGGCAATTGCGGTATTACCCAAAGCCTTGCGCGATAAAATTGAAGTCTCCCCCGAAGCGGGCACACTGACCCTCAAAGGTGGTGCTACCCCCGAACAAATCAAAAAAGTGGCAGAAACCTTCAAGCAACCGGAAGCCGCCCAAGCCGTGCGTGCACAACTGGATACGGCACGCGCTAGTGCCATCGCCCCTCCGCAACGCGAACCAACGCCAGCCGAACGCGGCATTATCGCCACCGTGCCTTTATTGGGGCTGCACCAGTTTGGTTTCTTTGACGTGTTTGATACCCGCGCCCTTTCGGATGCAGATTGGGAACTGAGCGACTTTGACCCCAAACTCACCGCCGACGAATTTGCGCCCGAGGCGGACGTGATGAGCCGCGCCCAATTATCCATTTCCCAAAAGGGCAAGCTCCAGCTCGACTTCTACGACAAACTGGATAACCCACAATTCAAGATCGACAACATCGAATTGGGTTGGACAGAAATTGAGTTGGTGACATGGCTAGACAAAAACCTGCCTTGCATTTACGCCGACCAGCCGCAAAAAGTGGCGTGGCTGAACCAAGCCATCCACTATTTGCTGCATGAACGCGGCTTCACCTTGGAAGAATTGGCTTATCGTAAATTCCGTCTGCGCGGTGCGTTAGAGCGCAAAATGGCAAGTGGTCTGATACTCGCCAAACAAACCGTATTCACCGACCTGTTCAAAGACGAATCCCGCTTTGAAGTGCGTGACGAACACAACATCACGCTGAAGCAAGGCAGCTACGCTTATAACACGCCCTATTCCGGCTTTATCCAATTTAAGCACCATTTTTTCACCACCGTTGGCGATTTACAGCCACACGGCGAAGAATTTGAATGTGCCCAACGTATTGACCAACTCGACAATATCGACTGGTGGGTACGCAACGTTGACCGCAAACCCAACGCCTTTTGGCTGCAAACCGCCAAAGACCGCTACTACCCCGATTTTCTGGTACGTCTGAAAAACGGTATAACGCTAGCGGTTGAATACAAAGGCAAACACATCGCCGAACACGACGAAGAAAAACGCCAAATCGGAGAACTCTGGGCAAAACGCAGCAACGGGCGTTGCCGCTTCGTGTGGGTAGAAAACAAAAACTGGCAAGCGTTAAGCGCCGCTACGCTGAATTAATAAGGGGAATCGTAGTTGATAAGACAAAAGTAGAACTACAAGGTGTCGTTTGCTCACTGACTGAAGCAACCCGCAAATTATTGAATATGCCGAATGGTGCAGCTATCCAGCCCTCACCACATTGGCTGTTTAACGGACGAACAGTGAAAGAAATCTATGAAGGTTATCATAGCCAAACCAACGCTGATTAAGTGGCGGTTTCTTCAACTACGCTGAACACCTTAATCCTTCTGATTCGCCAACCCAAAATCCACGTCTTCATACAAGTCTTGCATAGCAAGTCGGCAATTCACGCTGGCAAACTCTACTTGACTCTCCATCGTCGTAAATGCAAACAGCTCCCAACGATCCTGCGCATTACGTCGAAACACATCAACCCGATAACTACGAGGATCAATCAGCACATACTCTTGAAGACTAGCAATCTCCCGATACAGCGCAAACTTCACCCCACGGTCATAGCCTTCTGTGCTGGCTGGTAAAACTTCAATCACTAAACGTGGTGAATGCTTCGTATAATTACGCTGCAAATCGGCTGGATCACAAGTCACCATCACGTCAGGATAAAAGAAAGCTTCATCCTCTTTTACGCGCACCTTCATGTCCGCCATATAAACACTACAACCCGAACCACGCAAATGCGCCTTCAATAAAGCAAACACATTACCACTAATGCGCACATGACCATCACCTGCACCCGCCATCGCATAAATTTCACCACGAATATATTCATAACGTTGCTCAGTTTCGCGCTCACCCTGCAGATAAGCCTCAGGAGTTAGATATGAAAATGATGCTAGGGCAACCATAAAAAACCACTCATCTCAAGTAATTCCTCAACTATAGCACTAATTCCCCCTAGCCCCGAAAACTCGTTATAATTCGCGGCTCTATGCACACCTAAGTATAAATTTAAAGGTAAAGCACTCCCTATGAGTACCAGTTACGACGCCTCCGCCATTGAAGTTTTGACAGGTCTTGACCCCGTACGGAAACGTCCAGGGATGTATACCGACACTAGCCGCCCCAATCATCTTGCTCAAGAAGTCATCGACAATAGTGTGGATGAAGCTCTAGCCGGTCATGCGAATCGCATTGAAGTCATCCTACACCTCGATGGCTCAGTCACAGTGACTGACAATGGACGCGGAATGCCAGTAGACATTCACCCTGAACAAGGCAAACCTGGGGTGGAAGTGATCCTTTGCACCTTACATGCAGGTGGTAAATTTTCCGATCAGAACTATCAATTCTCCGGTGGCTTGCATGGCGTAGGCGTGTCGGTGGTGAATGCACTCTCACAACGCTTACAAGTGCAAATCAAACGCGGTGGGCAAATTTGGCAAATGACTTTTGCCGATGGTAATAAAGCCAGCGAACTAGAAGTCATTGGTAAAGTTGCCAAGAAAGAAACGGGTACAGCGGTACATTTCTGGCCTGATCCGAAATACTTTGACTCTGCTAAATTTTCAATCCCACGCCTGAAACACAATTTACGCGCCAAAGCAGTGCTCTGCCCCGGCTTACTGATTCGGTTTACGGATGAAGAAAGCCAGGAAACCCTTGAATGGCATTACCAAGATGGTTTACGCGATTATTTAATTGAAGCAGTCAAAGGCTTCGAGCTTCTGCCTGAAAAACCTTTTACTGGTTCACTCAAGGCTACCCGTGAAGCGGTGGATTGGGCGTTACTCTGGTTACCAGAAGGTGGTGAACTCACCCAAGAAAGTTATGTCAATCTCATCCCCACTATTCAAGGGGGTACGCATGTGAATGGTTTGCGTACAGGGGTTACCGATGCTTTGCGTGAGTTTTGCGAGTTTCGGAACTTACTACCGCGTGGATTGAAACTCACACCCGATGATGTCTGGGAAAATATTAGTTATGTGCTGTCCTTCAAAATGCAAGAACCGCAATTTGCTGGGCAAACCAAAGAACGTTTATCCTCCCGCGAAGCCGCAAGCTTTGTCTCTGGCTCTCTGAAAGATGCTTTCAGCCTCTACCTGAATCAAAATACCAGCATTGGCGAGCAACTTGCAGAAATGGCGATTAATAATGCCAATCGTCGCCAACGCGCGAGCAAAAAAGTAGTTCGAAAGAAAGTCACCAGTGGCCCTGCTTTACCCGGCAAACTTGCCGATTGCAGCTCACAGGACATTACGCGCACTGAATTATTTTTAGTGGAGGGTGACTCAGCAGGAGGGTCGGCTAAACAAGCGCGTGATCGTGAATTTCAAGCGATTATGCCCTTGCGTGGAAAAATTCTTAATACTTGGGAAGTTGACTCTGATCAAGTGCTTGGTTCCCAAGAAGTCCATGACATTTCCGTCGCCATTGGTGTTGAACCCGGCCATAGGGATTTGAGCCAATTACGTTATGGGAAAGTTTGTATTCTCGCGGATGCGGATTCGGACGGAGCACATATCGCCACCCTACTCTGTGCTTTATTTGTGCGCCATTTCCGCTCCCTTGTAGAGGCGGGTCATGTCTTTGTGGCAATGCCGCCGTTATATCGAATTGATATTGGCAAAGAGGTTTACTACGCTTTGGATGATGCCGAACGACAAGCACGTTTAGATTTGTTAGCAGCAGAGAAAAAGCGCGGCACGATTAGTGTCACTCGCTTTAAAGGCTTGGGAGAGATGAATCCGCTGCAATTGCGCGAAACTACTATTTCTCCAGATACACGCCGTTTGGTGCAACTAACGATTGATGATAGTGCTGCCGCTGAAGCCACGATGGATATGTTGCTTGCGAAAAAACGTGCCGCAGATCGTAAAGCTTGGTTAGAAGATAAAGGGAATTTAGCCAGTGTTTAAGCACTTACCACCTGCCAATACTGAAACGCCTTGTTTTTGCCTGGTGCGTCACGGGCAAACTGATTGGAATGCGGCAGGGCGTATTCAGGGCTTGGAAGACATTGAGCTGAATACAGTTGGTCGAACACAAGCCCTGCAAACTGGCTTATATTTGCAGCAATGGCAATGGGATCGGATTATTAGCAGTCCTTTAAAACGCGCTGCTGAAAGTGCAGAAATTATTGCAGATCACCTCAAACTAGCACCCGTTGAAATCATGGATGTTTTTATGGAGCGCGACTACGGTGACTGCTCAGGCATGACTGCAGCACAACGTAAGCAATCGTTCCCCGATGGTATTATCCCGCGTCAAGAAACCTTGGAGACTTTACAAAAGCGGGTGCTCCAAGGCTTGCAGCAGCTAACTCTAGAGCCACAAGCACGTACTTTGATCGTGACACATGGGGGAGTGATTAATAGCCTGCTCGCACATATTAGCCAGGGTGAAATTGGTACTGGTAAATCAATTCTGCACAATGCCAGCCTTGCTTTATTTCAATATCAACAAGGCTGGAAAATTCTTGCTTATAATCTCACCGCTCATTTAAACGAATTTAATCGCATAGTTGAGTCTGATAAACCTTAGATTCACCCTTTCCTGGCTGACAACGCCAGGCACGTTGAATACTTGCCGCATACCAACCATAGCGTGTTGCTTTAAAAGTAATTTTTTGAATTACCCCCACCACAGAATGATCCGGAATATTTTCTTCACGGAAGGTACAAATTTGTTGCCCTGCCTTGACCTTACCACACCAATGATAGGCTTTGGTATAACCAACCGGCTCAACCGGTAAACGTTTTAACAGTGCTAAAGGGGAAGATTTAGCGCTAGGATGCTGAGTCACCACCGCTTTTAAATGTTCATTAAAGACTTTTAAATCTTGTGTTGGCGCTGCCTGAAAAGCCTGAATCGGATAGCGCCCATCATTTGCCTGTACTAATGAGCAACTCACCAGCACTGGGGTTATTATCATTAACTGCTGATAAAGCTTCACAGTCTGCTCCTAAAATGAATCTAGCAATGGCCCAATTCATTGCTATTGAGACAAGCCTAGAGAGTGCTAGCTTCACCCATGTTTAATGAAAGCTGCTCCTGCTCTAAATCCGATAAACTGCCAAGCTAGGGCGATAAACTGTGATCCACATCTGCGACTGCAAGCCGAATCATCTCCCACTCTTGTGGATTTAAGGCAGCAGGTCGGCGTTCAGCGGTTAAATTATCTGCAAATAAATTATGTAAGAATACCGCTGCTGCTAAACAACTGCCTTTAGGCGATGGGTGAGAACCATCCGCATCATAAAGCTCTTTGCCAAAAGCGGAGTCTTTATCACGTATCCATGACCAGACTAAGCCGACAGGCACAAGACCAGCCTGATTGTGCTCAGCAGCGGCCTCATAGGAAGCGGTGAGTTGCTGCTGCATAGTTTTAAAATCCGGCAAGACCTCATGATTTTCTGCATCGCCATCACGCCGCCCCCACGTCATGTACAATAGCGGTTTAGCCCCTGCATTACGGATTTCTTGGCTAAATTTAGCCACTGATACTTGGAAGCTTTCAGCGGGTGCACCTGGCAAAGCTGGCAAACGGCTGTATTCCTGCAAAATTACCCGATCCCATTGCCCCGAATGAATCTTATCAACTGTGCTGGTATCGGCCAAATGCTGCGCTAAACGCATCCCACTATGCGTAATAAACTCCAAATGCGTTTGTTTCCAAGGAGAGTTATCCAACATTTGGGTTAGACAAGGCCGCATATGCTCAGTGTAACTATTGCCTATAAATAGAACCCGCTGTGGTTTGAAATTAGGCTCATCAGCCAGTAAAGAGCTAGCCCATAAGCTTATTAGCCCTAAAACCAGCCCACGATAAGAGTTGATACGGTAACTTCTCATATACAGCTCCTATAAACGTTTTAACGGATTTAATACGGATACAGGATTGCTAAGGCAGATGCAAGGCAACTATTCAAGCGAGTTACAAAATGCTAAGTTTAACCGATGCAAATATCTAATGAAGTCGATTTCAACCGCCGTTTTGGTGGGATTGCTCGCACCTATGGCGAACCAGCTTTAGAACGCTTTCAAGCAGCTCATATCTGTGTGATTGGTGTGGGTGGTGTCGGTTCTTGGGCGGTGGAAGCTTTAGCCCGTAGCGCTATTGGCAAGTTAACCTTAATTGATTTGGACAATGTCGCTGAATCAAATATCAATCGGCAGTTACCCGCACTGTCTAGTACGATTGGTGCAGCTAAAATTGCAGTCCTAAAAAACCGCATCCTCGATATTAATCCTAGCTGTCAAGTACAGTTGATTGAAGACTTTATTGAGCTAGACACTATTGCGCAGCTGATTACTAAAGATATGGACTATGTGATTGACTGTATTGATAATTTTCGAGTAAAAGCAGCTCTAATTGCTTACTGTAAACGCCAAAAAATTCGCGTGATTACTCTAGGCGGTGCAGGTGGTCAGCGTGACCCGAGTCAAATTCGCTTAGGCGATTTAGCACGTAGCCAACATGACCCTTTACTCGCACGAGTACGCAAGCAACTGCGTCAAGATTATAACTTCAGTCGTAATCCTAAGCGGCGCTTTGAAATTCCTTGTGTCTGGTCAGAAGAGCAAATGCAGTTTCCAACTACAGATGGAGGCATGTGCTCAGAACGCCCCGTTGACTCAAATGCAAGTGGCCTCAGTTGTGCTGGTGGCTTAGGCTCAGTGATGACCGTTACCGCCAGCTTTGCTTTATTTGCGGTTAGTCATGTCTTAGGAAAGTTGGCGAATAGTAGTAAAGCTCAAGTTGAACCTGAAAACTCTACTTCATAGCCACCAAACTTGCGAATATTAATCACACCCGTATCGAATAATAGATATTGGCCTTTAATCCCCTCTAGTACCCCCTCCACTACGGGCTCTTTATCAAAGCTTAAAGACTTCACTTTGCTGGGATAAGTTAGCATAGGATAGCGAATATTTACCACCTCTGCGTCAGGCAAAAACTCCACAGACTCATCCCCAAAACGATAACGCACATCGCGTAAGGCATCTTGCACTTGTGGCATTAATAGCTCACGCTCAGCCACTAGATCAATCGCTGCAGCTTCACTTTTCAGCATTTGCTGCCAATTGGTTTTGTCGGCCACATGATCTTTGAAAGCAACTTCCATTAAGCCTGACAAATAGCGTGACTGTACTTTCAGAATCGGCAAAGCAGCAACTGCACCTTGATCAATCCAACGAGTCGGAATCTGCCCTTGCCGTGTGATGCCTACTTTTAAAGTTGAGGAATTAGCCAAATAAACAAAATGAGGCTGCATACAATGCTGCTCTCCCCATTGTGGCTCACGGCAACTACCTGCAGCATAATGGCAAAGCTCTGGCTTAATAATGCAGGTATCACATTGCGCCAACTTCATAAAGCAAGGATAGCAATAACCTTGGTTAAAGCTTTTCTTGGTTAAACGCCCACAATGAATACAGTAAATACTTCCTGTATACCTGAGAGTTAAAGTTTTACCCAAGTAAGGTGTTAACGGAATTTCTTTATTATTGAGCACTAAACTGTATTTCACTGGTTCAGTGAGGGTAACTTGCATTTTACGCAAAATTCCCTTGTTTTGACTCATACACTCTCCCTGTGTTGTTGCCGAATAGCAGCCTCTAAAACTTGTAACAGCGTAAAGCTTTACTCAACATATTAAGCTTAGGGCGAGACATTCATCAATACGACTAATTTACCTCTACCAACTATTCTAAAATAACCGCAGTACCACTAGCTGAAACCATTAACATACTGCCACTCGAACCTAAGACCTCATAATCGATATCCACACCCACGACTGCATTGGCACCGAGTGCCTGTGCTCGCTCCTGTAGTTCTTGTAAAGCAATTTCGCGAGCTCTTTGTAATTCACGCTCATAGGTGCCCGAACGCCCTCCTACTAAATCACGAATACCGGCAAATAAGTCTTTCACAATATTTGCCCCTAAAATCGCTTCACCTGCGATCACGCCACAATATTGAGTAATACGTTTACCTTCAATCGATGGGGTAGTACTGACTAACATGAATACGGATCTCTTGTTTTAAATGAAGTCAAAGTTTAGCAGCTATAAGTCATGCAACCCAAAATCCCCCAAGAGCTATCCAGTCTACTTCTGAGCATCAAACCACAGCTCCTCAGGGCTACACCCTTCAATAGATCGCTGTCCAAAGACCTTTAGCGGATATTTTTTAGTAATAGCCTCCTGCAGAACAGCTTGTATTGTTTTGCTAGGAGCGGCCAAAGATACAATCTCACGCGCCTTAGGCTTATCTAGCACGAGCCTAAATAAAGAATACCACGAGGAAGGTTGGCATTTGACCAAACCTTTATCTGTCTGAATCAACAAGCTAATATCTTCTGACTGGTTAATATCAGCCCATTGATAAGATTTTAAATATCCACTTAGTAGTGCTTGATCCGTTGCCAAGCTAACAGGTTCAAGCGTTATAGGCTTACTTGGATGAGCAATGTTATGATTGGGCTTAAAAGTGAAACGGGTTAGTAAAGGATAAGTTTTACCTGCAAACTTGCCATGAACCTGTGTCCATTTCCCCTCTTTTGCTTCATACAAGGCCGTTTGCCAATACCCATCGCCATATGCCATGAATACTAGCTCAGCACGTCCATTGTTGTTCAAATCTAAGAAATCGACGATGCCTTTTTTATCAGAGGCAAAATAACCTTCAACTTGCCAAAGGCTCACCTGTCCAGTTGTATCGAAAGTTAGCACACTTAAATGCTGGGAAGGGGCTAAACCATTGGCTCCTGTGGGTTTCAACAGAATTAAATCTTGCTGGCCATTACTATCCAAATCTGCCTGGTACACTTCTGTAGGAAATATCGCGGAAGGACTATCAAGTACCACTGACCACTTGCCCTGGGAGGTAGTAGTACCACTAAGCACTAATTCTTCCTCAGAACGAGTGCTCAGTTGAACTTGGTAATTACCAAGTTGTAGAGGAGAAATCAGCTTGCTTGGCTCTAAAGTACCCAGATGCTTTATGGGTACACGCTTTTGTGTTTCAGCAGCTGATAAAGGCAAGTAATCGTCGAAGAAAGCGTAACTTGGCACTGCGCTAAAAAAGCTAGTCAGGATTAGACCAATCGATAAACTGAGTGTCCGCATCTTTAGCTCCTAGCTAACTTAAGCAATAAATTACCAATAAGCTTAGCTTAAACCAAACTCAGCAGTTCAGATGTTTAAGGAGCACTCGCTGTGAATAGGAGCTCACCGGTATACACTCCAGGGTTTAAAGCTGAAGTACTATTATAAGCAAAAGACCAATTCGCATCGCGGCTTGTCACTAATCCATAGGAGCTAGTAGCGACGTTAACAGAACTACCTGTTCCTGTATTTGGCACGGGTGGTGCGGGTAGATTGCTGTCACTAGAAGTAATAGTTAAGGCAGAAAATGGCAAGCTACTGGAAGCATTAGTTAACGGTGAATTCACTGTGGTTTTAATGCTGACTTGCCCTGCATTACTCAGTACTTGTACTGGCAAGCTGACCGTAGTTGAAACAAAGCTAGGCGCTGATCCATTCCAAATTACTGCTTTATTATTCCCATTCGTAGGTGTCACCGGTGTAGTACCGGTTGGGATACTAGGTACAGTCGTTAAGTTGACTGTCTCAACACTAGTAGCATTACCTAGACGAAAATAAATAAATTTATCAATATTAATCTTGAAATCTAAGCGAGCACTGACCGTCAGTTCTCGATAGGGGTTACCAGCCGTACCCGCCAATGTGTCTAGCTCGGCTTGAGCAGAATGCGCTGCCATCAAAAACACAAGGAGAGCTAAACGATGGTATTTCATTTAAAGACAGCCTGATTGATTTTGAAACTACCTTTATCCCAATCAATGCTTCCTTTAGCTTGAATAGGATAGGTCGGTGGAGTCAATTTTTGATTAGTCAATGCTTGAGGCAATAAAGGCAAAGTACGAGTTTGACCAGGTAACACCGGTGTTGCTTCTGGTGCTAATTCAAAGGCTTGGCCTTTGGCATCAGTAGCCTCTAAGACTCCTTCTAAACGTCCATGTGCATCACCTTGATTCGTCACAATCGCTACCGGAACCTTTTGACCCTTCACATTCTGCACATTCATCTGCTTGATACTGAGTTTGGGTTCAGCCCCCCCCACCGCAACATAAACAGCGACTGCAATACGGCCATTCACAGGCAGACTTAGATTTGCACCACCTGCTTTTAAAACTGTATTAGCCGCGGCATCTTTACCTTCAATCGCTACCATAAAGCGACATTCCGCACGCGGTGCATTGGCAGGAACTTCAACTTGGAAACGGAAAGCGCGCTTGGCTTGGGCATTTAACTTGATGGTATTTTTTTCTAAAGTAACCCAAGGGCGACAGCTATTCGGTACTAAAGCATCATGATAAGTAATCTGCCCCTCATTTGAGTAAGTCCAATCTAAAGTGCGGATATTTAGTTCAGTGGGTGACTTGCCAATATTTTGAATGTCAATCGACTGCCCCAAACGTTGACTTGCATTCGCAGTTAGTTCTAAACGAGACGGGGACACCGCCACTTCAAAAGGTCCTGCATAGACAGGCAAAGCCGATACACTCATTAAAGCAACTAAAGCTAATAAATTATTTTTTTTATTCATTTGTTTCTATCTCAAAATAAGACTCAAACCCAAAACCCTGACCTTCTCGCAAGCGTAACTGAGCTAACTCAACTTGCATTTCTAAATCAAGTTCGTCTTGCATCCAATCTTCAGTCACTGTACCTGACCAGACTAATTTGCGCTCTCCCGCATGCCCCTCTCCATCAGTAAATAGGCTATTCCCTTTCCAAGTGACAGTCAGTGCTTTAGGATTTTGTAGCCCTTCTATACCCATAGGAATCACATAATAAATTTTGGCTTTTTTGCCTTTGTAGGCTGCCGTGGCAAGGCGGTATTGCACTAAACCAAACTTTAGAAACATGAATTGAGGTGAATGGCTATCTGCTAAGGACATACCAGTTTCATTGGTTACACTGCGTGCTTCTACAATACTTCGAGCTGAAGCGCTATCGTCAAGCCTTGCCGTTTCAGCGTAAGCACTAAAACTTACCAGCCAACTAATGCAGATCAGCCCGAGGAATTTATAATTAATTTTCATGGTAAAGTCGCTGTATAAGTAACGCGCCCAGTATATTGCCCAGCTGGATAAATCGTGCTGTTGGCGTAGGTAAATACCAAGGTATTTTCTAACTGTAAACCTGCATTAAGGCTACCCACCCAAAATAGTGTTTGAGTAGAGCCATCTGTAAAGCTCCCATCATTAATATCGTAGCTACCCCGATTGTATGAAACCCAACTGATAGTACTAAAAGGAATAATAGTGCTACCACAACCCGTTCCACTAATACAGGCTAAACCTACAGACGAATCCACAGTAAGTTTAACATTTTGCCAAACGTTCACTAATGCAAATGGTATCTCACTAGTGAGTTTAATTAAAATGCCATTAGCAGGTGTGGTTGCAGCTGTAGCGGCCGTTGCACTCGGAACACCTTGAATCGGTGTATTATTAGGGCTGGTTTTATCAGTGGTCACATTGAAGGTTACGCTGTTTACGGTACCAAATTGTGAAGATCCAACTTGTAAAGTTAAGCGCCGTGATGTATTTACTAAAGGTGTGAGTGTTAAGACTGCCAAGGCCTGCTCACTAAAGCAGGCACTCAACAGTAGACCCATAACTAGTTTGGCCTTAATTGAAATTTTTCTTTTAAAACTAAAAAGAGCTATGGGCATAAGTTTTTCCTTTTAAATACGCGCTGCTGTATAAGTCACAGTCTCGCTAGCAGTACCGGCATAGGCAGCGAGCACATCAGCTGCATCGATCGAATAAGTCCAAGTACCTGTCATTAAAGTATTACGAGTAATGTTTGTAGAGTCAGATGCACCACAAGCAGTACTAGTACCAGGATGCGCTAAAGTGGTTGATGCTACTTTGATTTTGGCTTTAGTTAAGTTGATGGTGTTCAAAGTGTCTGCACTGACTGCACAAGTTAATTTCGCATTATCAGCATTAGTCCAAGTGTAAACATTAACTGCTGTAGAGGTAGCTGAAGTACCGAAATTTGGAGCAGTTCCATCCCAATTAGTAGTACCACCTACACCCACGTCATTACCATTTGTCAATGTACCTGTTATGCCACCTACTGTAGGTGTAGCAGTAATATTAACGTTATCAACCACATTGCCAGTGCCTACTCTTAACAAAATTAATTCTGGCACAGTCACATTAACCTTGACGCTTGCTTTAGCTGAGATACTACTAGCAGCTACACCAGATGAACTGTAACCGTAAGAGCTATCTGCGATAGTATTGCCCGCTACTCCTAATAAACCACTAGCGATCAAGGCTGCTAAAATCTTATTTGTTGTAATTTTCATTTTGGGGTTTCCTTCATTTATTTTTATTAATAAGTAAAACTTATGACACTTGACACTTTGACGCTTATGCGTCCCAACAAGTTCAGTACGAGCTGCTAATCGGCTCCTTTAGTCAAAGCTAAATTCGCAGTAGCTTGCCCTCGTAATGAAACATCTACACTTAAACTCTCTTCCTTCACACTCCAAGGAAGCGGTACTGTATCCAGGTTAAGTGTAAGCGCATGCTCACCAGTAGCAACACGCATAAATTCATAGTAGCCATTCTTATCTGTTCTTACTGAATAGCCACTATCTAAATAAACCTCTACCTCGGGTACACCGGCTTCATCTGCTTGGCGTTGTCCATCTTGATTGGTATCAAAAAAGATAAAACCAACAACACTACCTGTACCTGCTGAACCAACTGTTCTTTTACCTATTACACTATGCTCACGCCCACGATTACCCTCCCAGCGTAAATACACTTGAGCAGACTTATCCGTGCTACGGGAAGTTTGAGCCTCATTAATACCATCACGATCAAGCTCGACCTTGGCCTGATTCAGGCTTACGGAAAGACCTACGGCTAATCCAGGTGTAATAACATAATCACTTGCAACTGAACCTGCTAAACCTTGAGAATTAGAAAGTTTACCCGTACTTGAACTATAACGCAGGCTGCTACTAAGGCTCCAATCAGGTGTAGGCCAATAGCGCCCGGTTATACCAGCCGTTGGATAAGATTGGGTCTCATCCGCACTACGGTCATGCGCTAAACCTAAGGTAGTCACCAACTCAGGTTGAGCGCTTAATCCTTTATTAGCATTAGCTAACCAATCTTGTTCCCACTGCAACTCATCACCTGTTGCTGCTACATCATTAACTACAATTTTTTCATTACGATGAACTGTGGTACTAAAGCGGCTACGTCCCCAATTTTCATTAATTAATTCATAATAAGCATAGGCATATATACTACGTTGATCATTTTCCTCTGCATTATCATAACGAGTTTGTTGTAAACGTAAACTTCCACCGTATGAGTGGTTGCGGTCTATTCGATAGCTTACATTGCCATCGACACCTAGCTTTTTTGCTTGCTGGTTTTGGCCTTTTTCTTTTGCTTTATTCTCATCGACGCTAAGGCCTGCACTAAAACTAAACTGACTGCCGTGACGAGCTAACCGCCAGTAAGCTCCTAGCTCATCAGAGTTTAGCAAATTGTCACCAAAATAAAGCTCAGGGTCAGTTCGGTAAACTCCAAACTCATGGGTATAGCGCCCTACACGAAAACTACCCTCTAAATACGCCCCTTGTGAGTCAATGAGTTGCTCAGCAGCATTCTTTTGGCTTTTGAGTAAAGTAAGGCGGAGTTTTTTATCATTTTCATCATCCTTATCGTAGCTTAAGGCCAGAGCCGCACTAGTTAATTTGGGTTTATCGTTAACAGGATTTTTAAAGCTATCAACTTGATTCACTTGCACGCCAAATACAAAATCTTTACCCAGTTTGTGGCTTGCACCTAGCCAAGACAAACGTCCATCTGTTTGCCGATAACCTGAATACGGGCTTCCCTTTAAATCGCCTAGATCGCCACTACCTAAACGCAGATCAAACTTCTCACCACGAATCCGAGTACGGGCACCACGCAAACTGTCACTACCTAGTGACAAACGCGAATTGCGTCGTAAAGCATCCGTTAGCTCACTCGATATATCTCCCAAGGCCGAATCAGCTGCAATACTTGGAGTTAGATATAAATTATTATTAATCAATGTAACACTACTATCCGCATCATCCTCTTCAAAGCGTAAATTGGGTTGTTGCTTATTATTTGCTTGCTGACTGGTCTGTGCTTGAATCTTTAAATCGCCAAAACTAGCCGTCTCATATAAATACTCAAAACGCAGTCCTAGATCGCCCGTCTTACGTAACCCAGTTTTATTAGTTTTTGAATCCGTGTAATTTGCACGGGTTTCTACAAAATAGGATTGAAACCCTTCAGGTACTGCTTCTGCCTCTTCGGTTGTCAACTCTAGTAGTTCAGGTGCAGACATAACCTTATCTTGGTAAGCGGGAGGAGCATTCTCAAGGATAGTTTTGAGCTTTTCTTGTTCAACTTGAGACTCATCGACTGACTCAATTTGCACCGATGCATTGCTATTCTGGATTTCTAAGGTTTGAACTGATTCAGCGGCTAGGGCTGGATGCAAGAAAGTAACAAATAAAATACTAATGGAACAGCTTAAGCTCAAGCTTTTGAACAAACTTAACAGGCGTGAACTATTTACTGAATCAGTAGTCATTTGAGTTGATTAGAATTTTTATAAATAAAATTTATCTTAATAATATGAGCATTTATTTCAGCATGCAAGTTTAGCCAGTTATCTTTTTTTGTTAGTTATTACCAAAACTTATCTAATTGTTACAAATTAGAGCTACTTAAGAGCAACCAAAGATTTTCTGTCAGTAGATCTTGAAACTGCGTTTGAGCCAACCTATGATAGCTGAGAATGATTTTCATTAAGAGGCAACCCCGTGACTTACTCTCGCCTGTTAGCTTTAGCTGAACTGCCCGAACTCAATAGCGCACATATTGAAATAATCCAGACCGATAATCCAACACGTATTCGTTTATTAGGTATGGGTTTAGGTAAAGGTTCACGGGTGGAGGTTTTGCGGAATCGCAGAGGTGACTTAGTACTGAGTAATGGCAATAACCGTATTAGTTTAGGCCGGAGTATCACTCAACAAATCTTTGTTCAGGTGCAAGCTTGAAATGCAAAAACCTTGCTGTGATACGGATAGCTCACTAACACTCGTTGACTCCAATACGATCAAATTAGCCTTAGTTGGCAACCCGAATGCTGGTAAGACTACGCTATTTAATGCCTTGACCGGAACACGCCAACGCACCGGTAATTGGCCAGGGGTTACTGTAGAGCGCAAGGAAGGTTTTTGCCGGCTTGAAAATCGCGAGGCTCAAGTCATTGACCTCCCCGGCACGTATTCACTAGATTTAAGTGATGCCTCTGCAGACGAGCAAGTTGCTCGTGGGTTTGTGCATGCCAATCCTGATTATCTGTATCTAAATATTGTGGATGCTACGACCCTTGAACGTGGCCTCTATTTAAGCCTGCAGCTACGTGAACTAGGTGTGCCCATGATCGTGTTATTAAACATGATGGATGTGGCCGAAAAGCGTGGTATGCAAATCAACTTACGTGACTTAGAGCAGCAATTAGCCTGCCCCGTAGTAGCCATATCACTGCGTCAGAACCAAGGTTTAGAGGCTATTTATAAAGCCATTAGTCATTATCAAACTAAACCTCAAGCCTTAGGACTACACTACCATCCTGCTATTGAAGGCGCACTGCATGAATTACAAACTCAGACAGGAGTTGATCGCTTAGCTGCTTTAATAGCTTTACAAACGAGTTCATCAGTATCAACAGCTCAATTACGGGCGCAAATTGAATCAACTACTGACGAAACCCTCGATTTTCTATTAGCTGACGCACGGTTTGATGCAGCAACTGTGTTAGCCAAAAAAGTAGTGCATGAGCAAGGCAAGATAAGCCGCACCTTTTCCGATAAGCTTGATCGTTGGGTGCTTGGCAATTGGACAGGCTTGCCGATTTTCTTGCTGATGATGTATCTGTTGTTTTTATTCAGCATCAATCTGGGTGGAGCATTTATTGATTTCTTTGATCAAAGTGTGCAAACCATTGCGGTGGATGGTACTCGCTATTTACTCAGCAGCATCGCTACGCCTGAATGGCTCACCACTTTATTAGCGGATGGTTTAGGCGGTGGATTACAGGTGGTGGCCACTTTCATTCCGATCATTGCGGCTTTATATCTGTTTTTAACCGTGTTGGAAGAATCCGGTTATATGGCGCGTGCTGCCTTTGTTATGGATCAGTTCATGCGCAAACTGGGCTTATCTGGTAAAGCTTTTGTACCCTTGATTATAGGTTTTGGCTGCAATGTGCCTGCCATTATGGCGACTCGCACTTTAGATAGTCAGCGTGAACGTATTACCACTGTTTTGATGGCACCGTTTATGTCCTGTGGGGCACGTTTAGCAGTCTATGCTCTATTTGCAGCAGCTTTCTTTCAAGGTGGCGGGCAAAATATGGTCTTCTTGCTCTATCTGACTGGGATTGGCTTTGCGATTTTGACCGCTTATATTCTACGGAAAACCTTATTACGTGGCGGCACGGATCATTTTGTGATGGAAATGCCTACGTATCAAATTCCGGGTTTACAGAATGTGCTGCTGAATACTTGGAATAAGCTCAAAGGCTTTTTACTAGGTGCAGGGCAAATTATTGTGCTAGTGGTGATGATTATTAATGTCGCGAATAGCATTGGTACCGATGGCAGTTTTGGTAACCAAAATACCGAGAAATCAGTGTTAAGTGCGGCCGCTAAAACGGTCACACCTGTATTTCATCCCATGGGTATTACACAAGAGAATTGGCCTGCAACCGTGGGCATCTTAAGTGGCTTATTGGCTAAAGAAGTGGTGGTTGGGACTTTAGATGCGCTTTATAGCCAAATGGATGGTAGCCCTGCTAATCAAGCAGCCAACACTTATAGCTTGTGGGGTGGCTTACAGGATGCAGCAGCGACTATTCCAGTGAATCTCACGGATGCGCTCAATCACTTGGGCGACCCACTTGATTTGGGTAGTGTAAATGAACGGCCAGCAGAGGTGAGCAATGCCACGTTCACGACTATGAATCATTATTTTGATGGCCGAATTGGAGCGTTTGCTTATCTACTCTTTATCTTAATGTACTTCCCTTGTGTAGCCTCAACTGGGGCGATGTATCGAGAAGTTGGGGCGCGTTGGGCGGTATTGGGTGTCGCCTGGAATACTGGCTTAGCTTATGGTGCAGCGACTTTATTTTACCAGCTCGCCACGCTTACTCGCCACCCTGCACAGTCTTTATGGTGGACAGCCTTAGTCTTATTAGCTTTTAGTTTAGCCGTCTATGGGTTTTATCGGGTTGGGCAAAAACAACTACCTCTGAATCCTCTGCAACGTTTAGCAGGTTAATTTATGTTATTGAAAGATATTCGTAGCTACCTGCAACAACGCGGTACTGCCAGTGTAGAAGACGTTGCTATACATTTTGATATAGCACCCGATACGGCAGAATTTGCCCTTCATTATTGGCAAAACCAAGGCAAGATCCGTGCACAAGCAGCTAGTTGTGGTTCAGGCTCTTGCGGTGGTTGTGATAGTAATAGCTCTGCTCTTTATACTTGGGTGAAAAAAGAGACTCCTTTACAGTGGTTTCCTAACTGGCAAAAATCTAGCTAGAACCATTCCGTTTTTTGGGCAGATTCGGCTAAACTCGCGCTACCATCCAAAGACTAGGAATTCCTTATGCGCGATTTTGGCAGCTTCGATTATATTATTGCCGGTGGCGGTGCAGCAGGCTGTGTACTGGCAAATCGATTATCCGCTAATCAAGCCCTACGCGTATTACTCCTCGAAGCTGGGAATGATGAAAACTGGATTTGGACCAAAATTCCAGTGGGTTATCTGTTCTGTATTAATAATCCACGCACTGATTGGTGTTATACAACTCAAGCTGAACCGGGTCTAAATGGACGCTCAATTATTTATGCACGCGGTAAAGGTTTGGGTGGCAGCACCTTAATTAATGCGATGATTTATATGCGTGGCCAAGCGCGTGATTATGATGAGTGGGCAGCACTCACGGGTGATGCTAGTTGGTCATGGGAAAGTGTCTTACCCAACTTCAAAGCCGTTGAAAATTACTGGCGCGGCGAAAGTGAATTTCATGGAGTCGATGGTGAATGGCAAGTTTCTAAGCAGCGTTTATCTTGGGATATTTTAGACCGCTTTGCTGAAGCTGCTAATCAAGCAGGCATTCCTAATACTATCGACTTCAATACTGGCAATAATGAAGGTGTGAGCCAGTTTGAAGTCAATCAAAAATTCGGGATGCGTTGGAGTACCGCACGAGGCTTTTTAAAACCTGCTCGCGGACGCAAAAACTTACTGGTTCTAACTGGTGCGTTGAGCGATAAAGTTCTGTTTGAAGATAAACGCGCTACAGGTATTCAGTTTTATTTGAATGGCGAACTTTGCCAAGCACAAAGTCGAATTGAAACTATTTTAGCGGCTGGTTCCATTGGCTCTCCAGCTATTTTACAACGTTCTGGCATTGGCGATGCGGCTTTCTTGCAGGAAAAAGCTATTCCTGTACTGCTTAATTTACCTGGTGTAGGCAACAACCTCCAAGACCATTTACAGCTACGCAGTATTTATAAAGTGCAAGGGATTCAAACCCTGAATCAGACCGCAAATACTTGGCAAGGTAAAGCCAAAATGGGTTTGGAATATGCACTGATGCGTAAAGGCCCATTGACGATGGCTCCGAGCCAACTTGGCTTATTTGCACGCTCAGATGCTTCACTAGCAACCCCTGATTTGGAATATCATGTGCAGCCTTTATCTTTGGATAAATTTGGCGACCCTTTACATGATTTCCCAGCCTTTACCGCTAGTGTTTGTGATTTACGCCCAGCCTCACGCGGCTGGATTAAAATTGCCGATGCTGACCCGAATAGCGCTCCACTCATTGCACCTTGTTATTTAACCGCGGAAGCAGATCGGATTAAAGCGGCGAAAGCGATTCAATTAACCCGAAAAATTGCAAGCCAAGCCGCTCTTCAGCCTTATCAACCTGAAGAATATTTGCCCGGTTCTGATTATCAAAGTGAAGAAGAATTGGCAGTGGCAGCAGGCAATATTGGTACAACTATTTTCCACCCCGTCGGGACTTGCAAAATGGGGCGCACAGATGACCCCACAGCAGTCACTGATAGTCGTTTACAAGTGCGTGGTGTGCAAGGTTTGCGCGTGGTAGATGCTTCCATTATGCCGACTATTACTTCGGGCAATACCAGCTCCCCAACCATTATGTTAGCGGCGAAAGCAGCAGAAATGATTCTACAAGATCGCTTAGGCGCTTAAAGCGGCAGCATCTCTAGACAGATCACGCTAAACTAATTAGCTCAGCAAATAATTTTAAGACAGGAGCTGAAGCTCATGCCGATTGGCAATTTAATGATGGACTTAACCGGCACTGAGTTAACTGCCGAAGAAGTCGATTTATTAGCGCACCCTGCGATTGGTGGCGTAATTTTTTTCACGCGCAATTATGAATCGGTACAGCAGTTGACTGCTTTAGTGAAATTAGTACGCATGGCCGCACAACGCCCTCTGTTACTAGCAGTAGATCACGAAGGTGGGCGCGTCCAACGTTTTCGCAAGCAATTTACTCGGCTTCCCGCTATTGCCAAATTGGGTGAGCAATATGCACAAAATCCACTAGAAGCGCGTCAACTTGCCTATCGCCTGGGCTGGTTAATGGCAGCAGAAGTGCGTGCAGTCGATATAGATATTAGTTTCGCGCCTGTGTTGGATTTGAATTATGGGGTGAGTCAAGTCATTGGTGATCGTGCCTTTCATCGCGAGCCTGAGATTGTGGCTGAACTGGCTGGAGCCTATATCAGTGGCATGCGTGAAGCAGGCATGGCCTCCACCGGCAAGCATTTCCCGGGGCATGGTTTTGTCGAAGCAGATTCGCATTTAGCTATTCCCCTAGACTTACGTTCCAAAGAACAAATTATGCAAGCTGATGTTTTACCCTTCGCTCAGCTCATGCAGCAAGGCTTGAATGCGGTAATGCCCGCTCACGTCATTTATGAGCAAGTGGATACGCAACCGGCTGGATTTTCGCGGATTTGGCTACAAGATATTTTGCGCGGTCAACTTCGGTTTGAGGGTGTGATTTTTAGTGATGATTTAAGCATGGAAGCTGCAGGCGTTGTCGGTGGCTATGCAGAGCGGGCTGAGGCTGCACTAGCCGCAGGTTGCGATATGATTCTGGCTTGTAATAAGCGTGCGGGTATTATTGAAATTTTAGATAAAGTTAAACTACACACCTGTGAAACTTCCGCGCAGCGCCTGCATGGAATGTTAGGGAAGTCCTTCATGAATCGCTCTGCTTTATTAGAGCAAACCCATTGGCAACAGGCTGTCGAAGAAATTAGCCATTTAGCTTAAGCACTGTTAACAATAGTTAAACTAAGAACATATAGGATAAGGGCATGAGCGAAACGAAAATTGCATTCGCAGTGATTGGCGGCACCGGCCTCACTGCTATCGAAGGTTTAGAAGTCATTCATCGCGAAGTCGTACACACGCCTTATGGCGAACCTTCTGGGCAAATTACTCACGGGGTGATTGGCGAAAAACGCATTGTGTTTCTTGCTCGCCACGGTTATACGCATAATATTCCACCTCATCGCATTAACTATCGCGCGAATATTTGGGCACTACACAGTATTGGGGTCAAGAATGTAGTCGCAGTCGGTGCTGTAGGTGGGATTACTGCACAAATGACGCCACAGTCCTTGGTCATTCCGAATCAGTTAGTTGATTACACCTATGGCCGCTCGCATACCTTTTTCGACGAAGGTTTAACCTCAGTCACGCATATTGATTTTTCCCAACCGTATTGCTCCAAACTGCGTCAAGCCTTATTAGCTGCTGGACAACAAGCACAGATTAATCTGATCGATGGTGGGACTTATGCCGTCACTCAAGGACCTCGCTTAGAGACTGCTGCAGAAATTTTGCGTCTTGAAGGGGACGGTTGCCATCTCGTCGGGATGACCGCGATGCCTGAAGCGGCTTTAGCTAAAGAGCTGGGTTTGAGCTACGCCAGTTGCTCAGTCGTGGCTAATTGGGCAGCTGGAAAAACCCCACGCGAAATTACCATGAGCGAAATCCACCAAAACTTGGTTGTTGGGATGGAGCGCTTACGCAAACTCTTAAAAGTATTGGACTGCTAATTCGTGCCCCTTGTCGCTAGTTCTGCTCAGGTTTTTGAAGCAGAACTAGTCTTACCCTTGCTACCCTCACGCCTACTACTTGGTTTCGTAGTACTGATAAACCTGTTCGTTCTGATTTGTGTTGGCTTAATGCCACTGACTTGGATTTGGAAACTGAGCTTAATGTTAATGATTAGCCTGCTCAGCTTCTATGAATGGCGTGCACAGTTGAGTTTAGGCAATCAAAGATTTAGCACTTTGATTTGGCGAGAAACGGGCGGTTGGGAAATTTTATCAGCTGAAGAAAAACTGCAAGCCGCTAAATTAGCTCAGCACTTTAGCTCAAGATTCATGACAATTTTACATCTACAAGTGCAAGGAACAATGCAGGTGGTTATTTTTCTGCCCGATAATTTGGATGCAGTGAACGCACAAATCTTAAGGCGGCGCTTAAATTTGCTAGCTTAAAAACCCTTCTTGACACAGAAGGGCAAGAGAATTTACTAACACACTATCAAAAATGAGTGAACTGCAGGCACGTCCTTGTGCCTACGGGAAAAAGCTAGCTTTCAAAACTGCATGCAACCGCACAGCTTACTGAACACCAGCTTAACCCTATTAACGCCTTACTGCGCTCTAATGTTGACAGCTCCAGAAAAAATTTTATTGTTAGGTATCTATCGGCTGCACGCGATAAAATAAGCCGATGCAAGCTCTTGATCCCCTCAGACTTCCTTTAAGTGGCAAAAATCTTATCCAAGCCAGTGCGGGTACTGGAAAAACTTGGACGATTTCGCTGCTGTATCTACGCCTAATTTTAGAACAGCTACTAACCGTCGATAAGATTCTAGTAGTCACCTACACGCGGGCTGCCACCGATGAATTACGTTCACGGATTCGTACCCGTTTGAAAGAAGCGGTCGCCGCTTATGAGCAACCTGAATTAGCCAGCCATGAATACCAAGCTTTATTAGAGCAATACCCTGCTAATACTGAACGCTTGTGGTATCTGCAGCGCGCTTTATTAAGTTTTGATGAGGCAGCCGTTTTTACGATTCACAGCTTTTGCCAGCGAGTTTTGCAGCAACATGCCTTTGAAGTCGGTATTCCCTTTGAAAGTGAATTAGTGTCGAGCGAAGCGGATTTACAGCTGCAATTGGCCGATCAGTTTTGGCAGCAACGTTTAGTTCGCCCTAATGCTTTGGACGCTGTAGTCCTTAGTAGTAACGCTATCACTCCAGAAACTCTATTGCAGGAAGTGTCTGAGTTTATTGGTCGCCCTTACCTAAAAGTAATTTGTGCGCAAACTTGTTCAGAAGACGAATTCAACACTATCAAACAGCGCTATGAAGATTTATTAGAACAAGCCCGCTTAGTTTGGACTAAAGACAAAGCAGCTATTCTTAAACTTCTGAGTGATAAAGAACGCTTAAACCAAACTAGTTATAGCCCTGCTGCTGTGCAAAAAGCCTTAGCTGCTTGGAGCGCACTCTTAGCTGGGAAAGTCAATCCTGAGCAACAAGACCTAATCGCGAGACTTGGTGCTAAACGTATTACCGCCAAAGTTAAAGCTAAACAAGAACCGCCTAAACATCGCTTCTTTGATTTAATCGATGAACTCTTAGAGCCTTTTGCCCAATTGACCGAAGTGCAAATCTTAGCACTAGAGCAACTCCGCCATGATTTACTAGTCTGGCTGCGGGAGCAATTGCCGGAACGTAAGCGTTTAAAAGGCCAATTAACCTTTGATGATCTCTTGGTGAATTTGCAAACCGCACTCCGCCAGCGCCCTGCTCTAGCGGCTCAAGTTGCAGAGCAATATCAAGTAGCTCTGATCGATGAATTCCAAGATACGGACCCGATTCAATATGATGTATTTGAACGGATTTATCGTAATACCCAGGGCCAAGTGTATTATGTCGGCGATCCCAAACAGGCGATTTACAGCTTTCGAGGCGCCGATATTTATACCTATTTGCAAGCTGCCCATAGTGTGCAACGCAACCAACGCTATACCCTAGCACGCAATTTCCGCTCACAGCCCAAACTCTTAGAAGCTTTTAATTTACTGTATGCGCGCTCATCGGATCCCTTTCGTAATGAAAAACGCATTGATTATGAAACCGTCAGCAGTGGTGGTACGGTCAGCAATGAACTGATATGTGAACCGCAACTTGCACCGCTGCGGATTTGGGATTTTCAAGGTGAGCCTGAACATGAGGCCAGTTTAGGCGAAGTTCAAATTGCTGTTGCGCAAGCAGTCGCGAATGATATTGCGCGCCTGCTGCTTCAAGCTCAGCAAGGTCAAGCAAGTATTGGCGGTCAAGCCTTAACGAGTGGCGATTTTGCCGTGTTAGTCCGCAGTCATCGTCAAGGACACCTGATTAAGGAAGCCTTACAAGCCTGCGGTATTGCTAGTGTGCAAAAATCGCCAGTGGGGGTTTTTCAAACTGAAGAAGCGGAAGAGTTACGTTTAGTCTTAAGTTCGATTGTAGAACCTAGCCAAATCAGCAAATTGCGGCGTGCTTTAGTTACTGAATTAATGGGTGGGACGGCCGAAACTTTATTAGCCCTAGATGCCAATCCACAGTTATTGGATGCTGAACTAGAGGACTTCTTCCGTTGGCAATATCTCTGGCAAAAGCACGGCTTTATGCGCATGTTCCGTGATTGGCTAGATAAACGTGGCGTGCGTGCTCGTCTGTTAGCTTATGTGGACGGTGAACGCCGCTTAACTAATCTCTTGCATTTGGCTGAACTGATTCATATTGAAACGCGCAAACAAGCACCTAGCCTACAAACCACCTTACGCTGGCTACAAAGGCGTGCTGCGGAGCAAACTGGCGAAGAACATCAACTGCGTCTAGAGAGTGACGAGAATTTAGTACAGATTGTCACGATCCATAAGAGTAAGGGGTTACAGTACAAAATTGTTTACTGCCCGTTTTTATGGAACGACCAAGAACGCGAGATCAAAAATCAGTGGTTCGCTTGGTACGACACCCTGAGCCAGCAAAGTTATTTGCAAGCCAGTCGCTTAAATCTCGAAGCCGCTAAAGAGGCTCGACGCGCTGAGGAACGTAGTGAAAATTTGCGGCTATTATATGTAGCCATTACCCGCGCACAATATCACTGCACCATAGTGAATTTAAGTGCGCCAGTTAGCTATAAAAGCTTTAGCTATGATACCGCACTCGCTTGGCTGCTATTTGGACATTTACCTGCAAGTGAAAACATCCTCTGCACAATTGGCAAAGCCGATAAAGTAGCTCAGCGTCAGCAATTAATGCAGCAAGCTTTACAAGACTTAGCAGTAAGCTCCCAAGGCTCTATTAGCTATGAGCCTTTGCCCTTTGACCAAGAAACCCTAGTCTATCAAGCACCAAACCGTCAATCCGGCTTTCATTGCCGTGAATTTAAGCAACCACTCGCTGCAATCTTGCGTGTGGGTAGTTTTAGTAGCTTGGCACAAGGCGCACATGATGAAAAACCTGACTATGACCGCCCCGCTGCGATTGAACTGTATAGTAGTGCACCGCAGCAATTGGATTTAAACAGTTTCCCAACTGGTTCACGTGCAGGGATTTGCTTACATAGCATCTTGCAAGCGGCTGATTTTCGGCAGCCTTTGGTCGATCAATTAGACAATGTGATCTTAAAAGGCTTGCGTAGCCAAGGCTTTAGTCCAGAGCTGCAAACTGCGGCAATTAAGCTCTTGCAACCCGCCCTCATTACACCTTTGCCATCTTTAGCTAATTTTTCTCTAAGCTGCTTAGATAAGCACAATCGCTTAGATGAATTAGAGTTTTATTTTCCAGTGCAGCAGCTTAAGGTCGAACAACTCAAACTGGTACTACGCTTTTTACCGAATGATGACCGTTGGCAACCCATTCGAGCAGCGCTTGAGCGTTTGGAGTTCCAAGACTTAAAAGGCTATATGAAAGGCTATATTGATTTAGTGTTCCGCTGGCAAGGCCAATATTACCTAGTGGATTACAAATCGAATTGGTTGGGTGATGAATCGGATGCTTATTCTGCCCCTAAATTGATGCAAGCCATGGCGGATGCGCATTATTATTTACAATATCTGATTTATTGCGTGGCTTTGCACCGCTATTTAAAACAACGTTTAGCCGCTTATACTTGGGAAACACATTTTGGTGGGGTATTCTATTTATTTTTACGTGGGATGCACCCTGATAAAGCTAATCAGGGAATTTTTTTTCATAAGCCGGATTTAGAAATTATTGAAGCACTCGAATTTATTATGGGTGCTTGAGTAATAATTCGAGATTTTGCTCAATTAAAGCGACTGCTTGCTCCATGTGTTTCGGGCTATCACTGAAGCGATGCACAAACCAAACTCCATGAATGCTCGCCAATAATAAATTAGCAGCCTCTTGGGCTTTATGACGATCACCTAATAGAGCACGAAAATCATGGGCTAGATTACTTTGGAAGCGTCGATAATAAACACGTAATAGGCGCGCAGCACGCTCATCATGTGCCGCTTGCGCCCAAAACTGCGGCCAAACATCGCGTGCTTCTGGAGAAATATGCACTGAGGAAAAATTCATGCGGATCATCGCTTGTAGGCGTTTTTTTGGATCGGATTCTGAGCGAAAAATAGCTAAACTGGATTGATGCAGATCGCGCACTAAATACACATAAGCCGCGTAAACTAGATTATCTTTAGTATCAAAATAGTGATGGATAATGCCAGTAGACAAATTGGCGCGTTGACTAATACCTTTAGTCGTGAGGCCACTTAAGCCATTCGTGCTGATTTCTTCCAGAGCGGAATGCATAATACGCAGAGGTGTTGATTCTTCTGTCAACTCACCAAAAGTGAAGCGTTCAGATATTTTATGAGCGCTCATGGCTATCTCCATCAACTTGGGATTATAGCTTAGGGTTGATTGACTGTTCAGTCAATAGCCTAGCAGGAAATGGATATCAGGTAGCCACAAAGCTTACTGAATCCGTGCATTAGTTTTGCAAACATACAGCCTATCCTGTGGTTTTAGGTTTAATTCACTTCAAGGAGCTATCAAAATGAGCAAAATAATCATGAGCTGGATAATTTGCTTAAGCTGCCTCACTGCTTGTGCTAATACTCACCCTGATTGTGAACGTGCTGATGCTTTCGGTCATTGCAAGCAATGGAAAAACCAACCCCAGCCTTGTGCCAAACCCGACTTTCTTGGTTTTTGCCCACCTGCACGTAACTAAGACTGATGCGCTTTCATTTACCAATGTTTATAGCAGCTAGCCTGCTATTTTTGGGTGAAGTGTTAATTGCGACTAAATTGAAGGACTACCATTTTATTCGCGCTTATTTTGGCGATTTTCTAGTGGTGATTCTAGTCTATTGCAGTGTGCTCGCCTTCTGGAAACTTGAGCCTAAACGGCTCGCACTAGGTGTGTTTATTTTTGCCTGCCTGATTGAAATAGCACAGTTCTTTCAACTGGCTGATCGGCTAGAACTAACCGGAGCCGCGCGCATTATGCTAGGCACGAGCTTTAGTTGGGAGGATATTTTGATGTATGCACTCGGCTGTTTAAGTGTTTATGTGCTGGTTAAGTATCTAAAATACCCATCGAATACAAGTTTGTAACAAAAAATTTAAACTTTCTGAAGTTTAGTTGGCTAAGCTTTTTTAGCTAATCCATTGATTAAGCTTTATCTAATAAAATAAATATTTCAAAAGCACGCGCAGATTTTTTCGCTGTTTATCGTTATGCTGCCTTAGGGCTAGAGCAGTTCACGGCGGTTCTTGGAACAATAACACCGACAATCTGCGGTGTGCGGTTCGCAACAGGAATCATCCACACAATCGGAACAACAATCTGGGTTTTCGGATTGTGAATTGTCCAGAGTTTAGGGCTGGTCGCTGGTAGATTGGTTTATTTAAGGATAGCCAACGGTGCGACTAGGTTTAAACCAACTTGCTCTAGTCCTGATCGCACTGTTGGTCAGTCGGTCAAATAGCAAAACTACCCCACATCCTGCTTTAAGTGGCGCGGTGTGGGGTCTTTATTGAGGCTCTTGAATGCAAAGATTAATCAAACCCCTGATCTTTATTATTTTAGTAGTAGGATTGCTCTGGCTCATTTCTAAAAATTCCACTCTTCTAGCTGATTGGGTACAGCAGTTATGGGGCTTTGATGATGCAAAGCTTGATAAAATTAACAAATGGACAGGCATTTTAGCGGATGGAGGAACCGCTCTAGCGGTAGTTATTGGCACAATTTGGGCATTTTCGGCGTGGTTTTGGCGCTCTGATCAACCAGAAGTCTCCTCAAAGCTTTTACAAGAATATCATCGATATATTACTGAGTCTTATAAATATCTTGATTTTAAAGGTATTGAGAAAGTCACTGAGGCCGTCAGAAACAGTAGTGGTCTAAGCTTGGAATCCGTTTATGTGCCTTTGCGAGCGCGTTTAGATTTGCCTAGCGGTGAAACTTGGTATCGTTTGGGTGGGCGGTTTTTTTGTGGCACTAAAGCGCATGCAGGTGAAGAAGTACCTACTGAAATAGAACAAGCCGCAGAACGTGCCGAACAAGAAGCAATCGGTATTGAAAAATGGTTAGAACAGCAGCCTGCGCTAGTGATTTTAGGTGACCCAGGGAGTGGCAAATCAACCAGTCTGAAATATATGGCATTAACTATTGCGCAACAAAAGAAAAAGGTTTTGCCGATTCTATTGCCACTCAATGCTTATAGTGCTGCCTTAGCTAATCAGGGAGTGAGTTTAGAAAACTTCTTACCTGCTTATTTTCATAGTAAACGCCCGCAGTTAAGTGAAGCGGGTTTACAACAGTTATTTCAGCAGGCTTTAAGTGATGAAAAAGCCTTTGTCTTACTGGACGGTTTGGATGAAGTAGGTAGTAATCGTGGGCAAGTGGTACAGCAAGTTGAACAGTTTGTGCGGACATGGATTCCTGATCCAGCTACCAAACGTAAAACTGCTAATCGGATTGTAGTGACTAGCCGTTTTGTCGGTTATCGTGATTTTCCCTTGAGTGATCCACGTTGGCAAACGCTTGCCATCAATGATTGGAATGTGCAGGAAATTGAACAGTTTTACAGAAAATTTACTTGGGCGGCTGAGCAAGCATGGTCGGGAGGCGAAGACCATGCATTGGCTCGCCAAAAAGCGGATACAGAATGTAAAGCACTCATGGCTGTGGTGGGCGATGAAAACAATAAAGGTATTAGACGCTTAGCAGGTAATCCATTGTTATCTTCCTTGTTGGCCTTGATTAAGCGTCAAGGAGTGAACTTACCTGATCGGCGGGTAAAATTATATGAATTATATATGGATACTTTATTGCGCAGTTGGAACCGCAGTCGCAATTTAGATGGTGCGCCGATTGGGGTGGTGGAAGAAGATGCGGCTGTTTACGCTTTATTAGCCAAATTAGCTTTACATTTACGCGAAACAAATCCTCAGCAGGGCTTAATTGCCGAAGAAGCCATGCAACAATACCTAGGCCAACATTATCAAGAGGATAATTACAATCGTGCTGATGCAGATCGACAGGCTAAAGCATTTTTGCAATCTGTGCATGAGCATTCCAATTTATTAATCGAGCGCGGCTATCAGCAATATGGTTTTATCCATCTGACTTTTGAAGAATATTTGGCAGGATTTGCCCTAGCAAAAGCAGATATAACCCAGCTAAAGGTAAAAATTCCTCAGTATTTACAACAGCCGAAGCAATGGAAAGAAACGCTATTATTGGCGATGGGTGTGATTGCAGTTTTGAAAACCGAACGTGAAAAAGCTAATCAAATTTTGCAATTTTTACTCGACAGCCCTGAGCCAGAACATGGCTTATTTGTGGGGGAGGTTTTAATTGATGTCGGCGCATCCCAACTGGGGAATCGGATGACGCTAGCGATTAAAGAGCATTTAATTCAATTGATGCAAAACCCAACTCTAGACTTATTACAACGGGCTAAAGCCGGACGAATTTTAAGTGAAGTCGGCGACCCGCGTTCAGGCATTACCATCAAAAAGCAAAATGCTGAGCCACTCTATCGTGAACGCCAAGGCAAACGCCATACGCTCCCTGATATTGATTGGGTCAAGATTCCGGCAGGTTCATTCTTGATGGGAACACAGGGCGATGAAGGTTATGAGGATGAAAAACCTGTGCATACTGTCCATTTGCCTGAGTTTTATATTAGTCGCTCACCCATCACCAATGCGCAATATCGCTGTTTTTTGGAAGCCGGTTTATATGAAGATTCAACCTTCTGGCGGGAAAAACTCCCAGCAGCAGCCAGCCAATGGTTAAGTGGTACTGCAGCACTGGATGAGACTTTACTTAAAACAATAGCTGAGGACTATCAAGAGAATTATCGCTATTGGCTAACGAATGACACTGAACGTCGACAGCCCTATTATTGGACAGATAAGCAATGGAATCTGGATAACCATCCAGTGGTTGGCGTGTCATGGTTTGAAGCGTTGGCCTATAGTCTTTGGTTGAATGAGTTAGGAGCAGCCGTGAAGCCGGAAGGTTTTATGCCCAGTAGCCGCATTCGCTTACCCAGTGAAGAGGAATGGGAATATGCTGCACGAGGACAGACCTCCTTGCAGTACGCTTGGGGGATGGATGCAGATAAGCAGCTTGGTAACTATGACAATACGGGGATTCAACGCAGCTCAGCGGTTGGTTTATTTCCACCAAGCCTAGTATTTGGTTTGTATGATATGAGTGGTAATGTTTGGGAATGGACGAGTAGTCGCTGGGGTAAAAACTTTAATTCACCTGATTTTACCTATACTCAATGGCAGAAACAGCAAGCTCAACGCAACCAATTAGACCCTATGGAGTTTCGTATTATTCGCGGCGGTTCTTGGGACTATCTCACCGTCAATCTGCGGTGTGCGGTTCGCAACAGGTTTCTTCCACTCATTCGGAGCAGCATTCTGGGTTTTCGGATTGTGAATTGTCCCTGATTGCTTTTGCTTTCTGAATACTGCTTACTGATTTCTGCTATGTTGTTGTTTTAAGTACGAGGTCTGTGAAGGTACGCACCAATGCCGCGAAGCGGCACGAAAATTTTTTAAGAGAATAGAATGCCTAAAGTCTTTGATAATCTTTATCCGCAACTGACCAGCTTTGAAAATTTATATCAGGCGTGGCGTAAGGCAGCAAAAGGCAAACGCAAACACCCCTCGGTCGCTAGTTTTGAAATGAACCTACCTGATGAATTAATTCGCTTACAACGCGATTTAGAACAACAAACATGGCAGCCCAGCCCCTACTATTCTTTTCATATTCGTGACCCTAAAAAACGTTTGGTCTCCGCAGCAATTTTTCGTGATCGAGTCGTGCATCATGCCCTTTACAATGTCACAGAAACATTGTTTGAAAATACCTTTATTGCCGACTCCTATGCTAATCGTAAAGGAAAAGGTACTCATGTTGCATTGGATAAAGCACAAGCTTACATGCGTCACTATCCCTATGTGTTGCAATGCGATTTACGCCAGTTTTTCCCCAGTATTGACCATGCTATTTTGGAAAGCTTACTCAACCGTAAAATTATCGACGAAAAACTACGTTGGTTAATGCGTCAGATTATTAAAAGTGGTGCAGAAATACATCAGGACGAATACCAGATGGTGTATTTTCCACAGGATGATTTATTAGCAGCAAGTCGCCCACGCGGTTTACCCATTGGTAATCTGACCAGCCAATACTGGGCTAATGTTTATCTCAACGAGCTTGACCAATTTGTGAAGCGCACATTGCATTGCGGTGCTTATGTCCGCTATGTCGATGATTTTCTTCTGTTCGCTGATAATAAACACCAACTGTGGCAATGGAAAACGGCCATCCGCGAATATCTCTATGGCTTACGTTTAAGCCTACATGAAAAGTCTAGCACTGTTTATCCGGTGAACAGCGGTCTGCCTTTTCTTGGTTTCCGCCTTTATCCAGATCATCGTTTATTAAAACGAAAAAATGGAGTTAATTTTCAACGTCGTCTACAACGTAATTACCGCGCTTATGCTCGGGGCGAATTAAGCTATACTGATTTAAACCTGCGCGTCCAAGCTTGGATAGCTCACGTGTCTAAGGCAGATACTTGGGGACTGCGCCAAAGTTTGTTTAACACACCTATTCCTTTGCCCGTTGTAGCATGAAAGAATCACCTTTATTTGCCAAAACTTATGATTTTATTCAATGGTTGATTCCCCACACCTTAAAATTCCCGCGTGAACAACGTTTTGTAGTAGCTGAACGTCTGCAAAATACGGTGTTAGATTTTATGGAGTCTATTTACCAAGCCACCGATAAGACACAACAAACAGCAGCCTTAAAACAAGCCGATTTAAAACTCAAGCATCTGCGATTTTACTTACGCTTAAGCCATGATCTAAAACTACTGGATACCCGTCGTTTTGAATATGCCAGTCATGCGGTGGAAGAGATCGGCCGATTGCTAGGAGCATGGGTAAAACTAACCAGATAGCTCATAAAAACCATGCAAATTAGCGCCCTCTTGCAGCTCTTAGACCAATCCGCTCTAATGCCGCTATGACTACTATACCCATTCTCGAAGTGCGCGCTTTGCGCAAACATTACCCCAAAGTCAAAGCCGTCGATGGCGTAGATTTTACTGTCCCGACGGGCATTTGCTTCGGTTTGCTGGGGCCAAATGGTGCTGGCAAAACCACCACCATTGAAATGATGGAAGGGATTATCCGCCCTAGCTCTGGTGAAATTCTATATAAAGGCGAGCCAATGGGGCCGCGCTTTAAAAATGAAGTTGGCATCCAGTTTCAATCCACCGCGTTGCAAGACTTTCTCACCGTGCGTGAGAATCTGAAATTCTTCAGCAATCTCTATCCGAAAAATATGTCAGTGGATGAGCTGATTCAGATTTGCTCGCTCGAATCCTATCTGGATCGGGATGCACGCAAACTCTCTGGCGGACAGCGCCAACGTATGCTCTTAGCCATCGCCTTGGTGAATGATCCGGAAATCGTGTTTTTAGATGAACCCACCACTGGCCTTGATCCACAAGCACGCTTGAATTTTTGGGAGCTGATTAATCGGATTAAAGCACGCAACAAAACGGTACTTCTGACCACACATTATATGGAAGAGGCTTATAACCTCTGCGATCATATTGCCATCATGGATCACGGCAAAATTATTGCGCAGGGTTCACCCGATCACTTACTCAGTGAGCATTTCAAAGATGTGATCATTGAATTGCCAGAACAAGACTTCCCGCAAGCTGCAGAAACCATCCCACATCGGCGCTTAGCTAAAGTCAATCCAAGTATTGAAATCAGCACCCAAGATGTAAATAAGACAATCGGTGAATTGCTGCAAGCGGGTGCTTCACTCACCGGCTTACAAGTAAGGCAGCGCACTTTGGAAGATTTATTCTTGGAATTAACGGGCAAGGAGTTGCGGCCATGAATCTGCGTCGAATTGGGGCAGTGATTTATGCCCGTAGCCTTGAATTTGTCCGCGACCGCTCTGCCTTATCGTGGAGTTTTGTGATGCCCATTGTCATGGTGGTGGGCTTAGCTTTTATTTTTTCAGGGGATGGTCAGCCTTTATTTAAAGTCGGCGTGATCACTGACCAGCCACCCACTGAAACTAAATCAGAGCCAAATCCGAATCGGAATTTGCACCCGTTTCTAAATACCCAACATATTGATTTCTATACGGTGCCTACTGAGGAGCAAGCGGCTGCCATTAAGAAAGTCGGGCGGCATCAAGTCGATATGTTGCTGGATTTACGCCCCAATCAAATGCATTACTGGGTGAATACTGAATCGCCGAAAGGCTATTTTCTGGAGCTGCTACTTAAAGGCAGCGAGGGCACTAAACTCACTCAAGAAATCGTCAAGGGTGAACAAATCCGCTATGTGGATTGGGTCATTCCCGGCATTCTGGGCATGAATATGATGTTTAGTTGCTTGTGGGGGGTGGGCTATGTGATTGTGCGCTATCGCAAAAATGGCTATTTGAAACGCCTGAATGCTACGCCTTTGACTGCGACTGAATTCCTGCTTGGGCAAATCGTCTCCCGTATGGTGTTAGTCGTGGGCGTCAGCACTTTGGTCTTTACTCTAACAAATCTCTTCATGCACTTCGTGATGGAAGGCAGTTATTTAGATTTGCTAGTTGTATTGGTAATTGGCACATTTACTTTAATCACGATGGGTCTACTGGTTGCTAGTCGAGTGCGGAGTGAAGAATTATCCGATGGCTTATTGAATCTACTCACTTGGCCGATGATGCTGCTCTCCGGTGTGTGGTTTTCGATGGAGGGTACAAATCCAATCATGCAATGGTTGAGTCAACTCTCCCCACTCACCCATACCTTAACGGCTGCCCGTGCGATTATGTTAGATGGAGCAACACTCTGGCAGGTTGCACCCCATCTACTAGTTTTGATTGTGATGTCGGTAGTATTTTTAGCAATAGGCGCTTTTGGTTTCCGTTGGACTACCGATTGAGGGGGTGAGTATGCAAAACGAGTCTAAGCTGTATCAAGGTGGCTGCTTATGCGGCAAAATCCGTTATGAGGCAACACAGTTTGAAACTAACATGGCGCATTGCCATTGCTCGATGTGCCGCAAATTTCATGGGGCAGCCTTTGCTAGTTTCGGCTCGGTAAAACAAGAAAACTTCCGCTGGGTGCAAGGTGAAGCTGAATTAGCTGCCTACCAAGCGCCCAATGGAACAGTACGCCGTTTTTGTAAGCATTGTGGGTCCAGCCTAACTTTCGCATCCTCTGTAGATGCAGTTGCAATCATTGAAATCACCTTAGGCAGCCTAGATTCTGACTTAGAACGCTTACCCGATGCGCATATCTATGTGGGATCCAAAGCTGATTGGGACGTGATTAGCGATGGGCTGCCTCAATACGAGGAAGGTCGCGCTAGTCGTCTTTTAACTCTCCCCTAATCAGCTTAACTCTATTATTCATCAAACTGTCATGTGCCCCCGCTAAAAGCTATATTTAATCTAATAGTTAAAGTAGAAAATCAATTATAAGAGGAGCAGATCGATGAATAATAATGAAAAAATGCCTGCTAATCCTGTACCCCCAGCCATACAGAATAATCCTGAATGGTGTCAATTGTATGGAGCTTTGCTGGCTTTTGAAGTCTCTAGCTATGAGGCCGTACCACTCAGTTTCAAACATCGCTTAATGCGTGAGCATGGTTGGACTGAAACTTATATGGAGCGTGTTTGGTTCGAATACAAGCGCTTCCTATTTATGCTTGCCACCACGGAAAGCTTTATTTGCCCTGCAGAAGATGTGGATCAAATTTGGCATACCCATTTGATTTATACCCGCTCCTACTGGAATGATCTTTGCCAAAATCTCATTGGCAAGCCTTTGCACCATGTGCCGTCCCGAGGTGGGAAAACTGAAACTAGTGATTTTTATCGCTGCTATGCCACTACTTTAGAGTGCTATCAGACATTATTTGCTGAAGCCCCACCGCCAGATATTTGGGTAAAACCAGACCAGCGTTTGCAAGATACACCCTATTTTCGTTTGATCAATACGCGTACTCATTGGGTTATATCCAAGCCTAGTTGGTTAAAACCAAAATGGCTAGCAGCCATCAGTTTAGGAATGCTTGGTTTAGCCAGTCAAACTCCCAATGTTTATGCTAATAATGATAAGAATACCGGTTCCTATTGGCCGCTCTATCTAATCCTTGGTGCCTTTCTGATCATCCTCATAAAACGTAGAGCTAGCAAGTGTCCTGAATGCAAAAAATGGGGTGCTTTAAAAAAGACTGGCGAACAATCTAATGACACACCACCTACCTATGAACACTTCTGTAAGTTCTGTGGTCATACTGTCTGGCTCACACAGGACAGTGGTGGTGGCTGTAGTGGTGGGGGTTCAGGAGGATCAGGGGGAGGTTGTGGGGGGTCGGGAGGGTAATAACTTTATGGATCAACACTGACTCAAAAGCGTGAAAACCTTTAGTTGAGATACGATTGAACTTTCAGAGACAACTAGACTCTAAACCCAAAATGATAAGAATAATATTGTCTACTGCTGAATCCAGCAAAACCACCAAAAACAAAAAAGCCCTGAATCAATTTAGATTCAAGGCTTTGAATTTGGTGCCGAAGAGAAGACTCGAACTTCCACGAGTTGCCCCACTAATACCTGAAACTAGCGCGTCTACCAATTCCGCCACTTCGGCAAAGAGAGTGATGTCTCAAGTGCGGGGCAGGATACCGAGCCTATGTTTTTTTGTCAAACAAAAACTCGGTCAATTTGCTATCCTAGACGCCTAAAAACCACAAACATTAAAACAAGGAATTCTGTTGAAACTAAAAGATCCGTATCTCGAACGCGAGGCTGAAAAATACGATAACCCCATCCCCAGCCGCGAAGTCATTTTACAATTATTAACTGAAAGCACCCACCCTTTAGATTTTCCGAGCTTAGCCGCTGCTTTAGGCTTATCCGCAGAAATCGATATTGATGCCCTGCGTAAACGCTTGCGTGCGATGGAGCGTGACGGGCAAATTTTATTTAATCGCCGCCGTCAATATGTGCCGGTTGCACGCGCTGATTTAATCTCTGGCCGGGTCATGGGACATCCCGATGGCTTTGGCTTTTTAATCCCTGATGATGGCTCACCTGACCTTTTCCTACACGCTAAGCAAATGGACAGTGTGATGCACGGTGATCGGGTGCTTGCTAGTGTGCGCGGCTTAGACCCCAAAGGTCGGCGCGAAGGTGCAGTAGTTGAAGTCTTAGAACGCGCCACTGAGCAAGTGGTTGGGCGTTTACTGGTTGAAAGTGGCATTGCTTTTGTCGTGCCCGATAACAAACGCCTAACTCAAGAAATTTTGATTCCACCCGATCAATTGCATGAAGCTAAACCGGGGCAAATTGTTGTCGCAGCCATCATTGAACACCCAACCAAACGCTCGCGCCCGATTGGTAAAATCGTTGAAGTCTTAGGTGATCATATGGCGCCGGGGATGGAAATTGATATTGCTATTCGTAGCCATGAATTACCATTTGAATGGCCACCCGCCGTTACTGAAGAAGCCGACCGTTTTGGCTATGAAGTCCCTGAACGTGCCAAACAAGGCCGTGAAGATTTGCGCGACTTGCCACTGGTAACAATTGATGGTGCGGATGCTAAAGACTTTGACGATGCAGTTTTCTGTAGTCGTGAAGCTGATCACTGGCGCTTATTGGTGGCGATTGCCGATGTTTCACATTATGTGAAGCCCGGCACAGCTTTAGATAAAGAAGCAACTTTGCGCGGTACATCGGTTTATTTCCCCGGTAAAGTCATTCCAATGCTGCCCGAAATTTTATCTAATGGCTTATGCTCGCTCAATCCTCAAGTGGATCGCCTGTGTATGCTCTGCGAGATTCGTTTAGATGATGAAGGCAATGTGCTGGACTATCAGTTCAAACAAGCCGTGATGAACTCCGCAGCGCGTCTGACTTATGATCAAGTCGCAGCGATGGTGGTGGATCATGATGCTGCAATGCGCAAGCAATATGCGGACTTAGTACCGCATTTGGATAATCTCTATGCCTTGTATCACACCCTAAGTCATGCTCGTATGGAACGGGGCACAATTGATTTTGAGACCACTGAAACCAAAATTATTTTTGGGGAAGATCGTAAAATTGATGCGATTGAACCGAGTGTGCGCAATGATGCCCACAAGATTATTGAAGAGTGCATGATTCTGGCAAACGTCTGCGCTGCACGCTTCCTGAAAGAACATGAAATTCCCGCTTTGCATCGGGTGCATGCTCCCCCTACGAATGAAAAACTAGAAGATTTGCGTGCTTTCTTAGCCGGTGTCGGTTTGTCGTTAGGCGGTGGGCTGGAGCCAGAACCGGCTGATTATGCACGGGTCTTACAGCAAGTGCAGGGTCGCGCAGACTTCCATTTGATTCAAACGGTGCTATTGCGCTCACAATCGCAAGCTCAATACAGCCCAGATGCAGAAACCGGACATTTTGGTTTAGCGCATGAGGATTATGCTCATTTCACCTCACCGATTCGCCGCTATCCTGACTTATTAGTACATCGGGCAATTCGACATATTTTAACCGGTGGCACAGCTACGAATTTCAGCTATAGCTTAGCGGATATGCAAGCCTTAGGTGAACACTGCTCCATGGCAGAACGCCGCGCGGATGATGCCAGTCGCGATGTGACCGCTTGGCTGAAATGTGAGTATATGCAAGAGCATGTAGGCGATGTCTTCGACGGTATCGTGAGTGCCGTGACTAACTTTGGCTTATTCGTGGAGCTTTCCGATATTTATGTTGAGGGTTTAGTGCATGTGACTGCACTCACCAATGACTATTATCGCTATGATCCGGTACGTCACCGCCTAACCGGCGAAAGCTCAGGCCGTACTTTCCGTTTAGCCGATAGCATTCGCGTGAAAGTCGCACGGGTCGATTTAGATGAGCGTAAAATCGACTTTATCTTGGCAGATGGCGCAGAGAAAACTGAAAAGCGCAGCAAAGCTAAACTCAGCAAGCCAAGCAAAAGCACGAAATCCAGTAAAAAACCGCTAGCACGTAAGAAGAAATCTTAATGGCTAAGACAATTATTTATGGCATTCACGCCGTGGAAAGCGCATTGCGCAATGACCCTGAAAACATTGGTACGATTTGGCTAGAGAAGAACACCCGTAATGACCGCTTGAAAAAGCTCCAAGCACAAATTGCTGAAGTGGGTGGTTTGAAAACCACCCCTGCCGATATGGAGCAATTGAATAAACTCTCCAGTACAGGACGGCATCAAGGCGTGGTGGCTGAATATTACCAAGCCAAAGATTACACCGAAAATGATCTCTATGACCTTTTAGATGAGCTGGATAATGACCGCATTCAGCCCTTTTTATTAGTGCTGGATGGGGTCACTGACCCGCATAATTTAGGGGCTTGTTTAAGGACTGCGGATGGGGCGGGAGTACATGCGGTGATTGCCCCCAAAGACAATGCCGCCAGCATCAATCCAACCGTGCGTAAAGTCGCTTCGGGTGCGGCGGAGGCTGTGCCGTTTATTGCTGTCACTAATTTGGCACGGACTTTAGATAGTTTAAAAGAGCGCGGGATTTGGTTAACTGGGACGAGTGATAAAGCTAAACAAACTTTGTATCAAGCTGACCTCAAAGGCTCGATGGCTTTGGTCATGGGTGCAGAAGGGACAGGAATTCGTCGTTTGACAGAGGAGCGTTGCGACTTTTTGATTTCGATTCCGATGTGTGGGCAAGTATCGAGTTTGAATGTGTCAGTGGCAACTGGAGTCTGTTTGTATGAGGCTTTGCGCCAGCGGCAGAAATAATTAATTTTAGGGATTAAAGCACGCTGCTTTAATCCTCCAACAAATACTCACCCCGAGCCTCCAACTTTTCCTTCCCCACAATCTTAGCCACCGAACAGCCCGGCCAGACGTATTTGTTAATGTTACGTGAGATAATCACGCCATCTGTACCTGCTAATACAGGAATACGCTCCATCAAAGCACCCTCACCGTCTAAGGCGATTAAATCGGCCAGTACATCACCCTTCTTGACCACATCACCTAACTGAACTTTATAGGCGAGTAAGCCAGCTTGTTGAACACGGGTCATTTCAGTGGCGGCCAAATCAGTACCCGTAGGCGTAACGCTTGGACGCGAGCGAATCAGGTCGCCACCGATTAAACCTTGGCTTTGTAGGAAAGCATACAAGCGTTCAGCATCGTCTTGATTGAGTTCATCAAAGGTATCGAATTGCCCGCGATACTCCAAAGTGGCGGAATGACAGGCCAAGGGAAGCGGTTTATCAGGATAGGCTTTAGCAAGATCAAGCCACAAAGTCGACCAAACTTCATCGAAGGAATAGCCACCACTATCTTCAGCAAATAAAGTCGCAGCAGCGCCCATCCAATCTGAGAGGTCTTGCATCACAGCTGCGGACTGCGGAACGGTGAAAATATGTGGCAGAGCCTCATTATCACAATGCAAGTCGAGTACGAAATCGGCATCAAAGGCAGCCTGCAACACAATATGCCGCTGCTGTTGTAAAGCGGTAATAGGTTGCTGTTTTGCTAGCCAGGCTTTAAGTGCAGAACGCACTATCTGAATATTCTGTTGGGCATTATCAGTCAGTTGTGCAGCTACTTGAGTACCGACTGCTTTAAATAGATCAGGCCAGTTGCGATTAAAATTTACGCCTGAGGCACGATCATAGCGCCCTTGATGTTGTCGAAAACCAATATCCCCCATTCCTAAAGGATTCACCATAGGGAAGACAACAAATTGTGCTGTTAATAAGCCCTGCTCTTCCGCCTGTTTTAATAGCTTTAGTAAATGATGTAGTACCAAAATTCCGGGCTGTTCATCCGCGTGCAAAGCCGCTTGTAAATAGACTTTACGTCCTGCCTGCTCTGAACCTAATTTAAAGCAAACCAACTCAGTTTGCTTGCCGGGCGAATCACCGTAGATCTTATGCGTAATTTTTTCCATCGAAGCTTAACGAATATAATTAGGTTTAATTTTCAAGCTTACGTCTACATTCAAATGTCGAGTTAAGCGCTTATAAATTAAATTGAATACAAAGAAAATTACAATGGAAATGACTAAGAAATATAAGGCTGCTGCTGAAAAATGCAGGAATAAATTGTAATCCTTTTCAAACAGCTCTCCAGCTTTATTCAACAAGTCTTTTTGCTCATTAATCACCGGCATAGTGAAATAAACCAAGGTGGTTGAATGGAACAAAAATACCACTTCATTGGTATACGCAGGCCACGCTAAACGCAGCATATTCGGCCAAACTGCGGTACGGAACTCTTGCCATTTACTCATCCCTACTGCACGCGCCGCTTCGATTTCACCTTTAGGAATAGTACGTAAAGCACCGTAAAAAATTTCTGCGGCATAAGCGCCGGTATTCAAAACCAACACGAAAGGGCCAATAAATAAAGGATGAATCATAAGCCAACTAATCCCTAGAGGTTTCCATACGCCTGGGTTCAGCGCCAAAGTGATTGCATAAAACATGAAGAATTGAATAAATAAGGGTGAACCACGGAAGGCATACACATAGGTACTTGCAGGTATCGAAAGCAGCTTGTTCTTACTATTTTTGCCTAAGGCTAATAAAACTGCTAAAGGGAAGCCAAAGGGTACTGCCAGCAGTAAAAAGTATAAATTAAATAAAGCGGGCTTAAATAAGGTGACTAAGTCGTGCACAAACGGGGCATTTAAAATCGAATCCATTAGTTAGCCCTCGCCATGCCACGCCCGGCGCGTGCTTGTAGATAAGCAAAAAATTTCTCCGAAAACCAAGTGAGCAGGATATAAAAAATAAACAACACCAGATAATACTTCCAGCGCCAATCCGCATGCACTAAACCAGCTAAGGGTGAGTAATTCGGTGCACCTAAACGATCAGCCCAAGCCACAATATCAGTGATTTGTAAGAGGGATAATAAAGAAGTTGCTTTTAATAATAGCAACCAAACATTAGAAAGGCCGGGTAAAGCATAAACCCACATTTGTCGAACTTGAAAGCGCCAAAACACTTCGCGGCTAGGGAAACCAAACGCATGGGCGGCCTCTAATTGACCTTTCGGTACTGCTTTTAATGCACCATAGATCACATTAGCAGCAAAAGCGCCATAAACTATCCCTAAAGAGAAACAGGCCAACACCATATATTCAGTGGTGCTCAAATACCATTGAGCTGATTGGCAAAGTGGCCAGCCCGTCGCGGCAGCAATTTCCTCCGGCTTACAATAGAGCTTAGCCATTAAATACTCTACACCCTGTTCAAACGCTAGTGGGAAAAACAGGAGAAACAAGACATCCGGCACCCCCCGTACCATTGTCGTATAAATGTCGCCAATCCAACGCAAGGGAGCAAATTTAGATAGTTTTGCAGCTGCACCTAATAAGCCAAACACGACGGCTAAGATTGCCCCAAAACAGGCGGCAAGTAGTGTATAACGCACGCTTGCATACCAAGATAAATGTTTGCCATTGGTGATATAGGCTAAACTAGCAATACCGTCAGGGCCTAACCAATCAATAAGCCATTGGGGAAGCATCTCCAACATGAACAATCCCTTTTGTTAGATAACTAACTGTGAAAGCTCTCTAGCTATAGCCAGAGAGCTTTTCTTTTCAACTACGAATAGGTTACTTAGCAGAGAGACGCTTACTTTTTCTCAGTGAAATACTTCTTAGTCAGAGTATCTAAAGTGCCATCTTTTTTGATTTCAGCTAAAGCCGCATTAATTTTTTCATGCAGTTTAGTGTCATCTGGGCGCATACCGATGCCGATTCCACCGCCAATCATTTCTTGTGGGCCTATAATTTCCAATTCACCATTTGAGCCTCCTACAGCAGTACGCACAAACTCACCATCTGCTAACACCACATCGACCGTACCTGCCATGACATCAGCTAAAGATTGGTCAGCTTTCTCATAAGCTTTTAAAGTGTTTTTCGCGCCCCATTTTTCCTTAGCAAAACCATCTTGAATGGTTGAGCCTTGGACACCGATGCTTTTACCTTCCAATTTGGCAAAATCGAGTTGAGTGCCTTTTTTCACTAAATATAAAGAAGGATCAACAGGCTTATATTCATCACTAAAGGTAATGCTCTTTTTGCGCTCATCTGTAATCGACATTCCCGCCATGATTGCGTCATAGTTGCCCGCGAGCAGGTTTGGAATGATCGAATCCCAGCCGTTTTGGATGAACTCGCAAGTCATTTTGGTACGCTTACAGAGTTCATTGCCTAGATCAATTTCAAAGCCGGCTAACTTGCCTTCATCATTCACATAATTGTAGGGAGCATAAGCACCCTCAGTACCAATCCGCAGTTTATCTTCCGCGAATACTTGACCACTGACTAAAGCTGCCCCCAAGGTAATTGCTAATAACCACTTTTTGCTCATGCGATACACTCCAATTGGATATTATTTAATAGAAGTATTGGATAAAAATTGCTTTAAGCGCTCAGACTTAGGCTTACTAAAGACCTCAGAAGGATACCCCTGTTCCTCAATTAGGCCTTGATGTAAAAAAATGACTTTATTCGATACATCACGCGCAAATCCCATCTCATGCGTGACGACTAGCATGGTCATCCCCTCTTCAGCCAGCTTACGCATCACTGCTAGGACTTCACCAACTAATTCAGGGTCTAAAGCTGAAGTGGGTTCATCAAATAGAATCGCATCAGGGCGCATCGCCAAAGCGCGTGCAATGGCTACCCGTTGCTGCTGACCGCCCGATAAAAAGGCAGGGTAGGCATCAGACTTGTGTGCAATGCCGACTTTATTTAGATAATCCATGGCAATTTCGCGTGCTTCGGTTTTATCAACCCCCTGCACACGCACCGGCGCTTCCATCACATTTTCTAAAATGCTTAAGTGTGCCCAAAGATTGAATTGCTGGAACACCATGCCCACACGGCTGCGCAGATGTTGGACTTGTTTTGGATCGGCAGCAGTACGCATACCTTTACGATTGGTATGCAGCCTAATCGCTTCACCGGCCAAATGAATTTTGCCTTGATCCGGCATTTCTAAGAGATTAATACAGCGAAGGAACGTGGACTTACCAGAACCAGAAGAGCCAATCAAAGAAATCACATCGCCTCTATCGGCTTGCAAGGAAATACCATGCAAAACTTCTAAAGAGCCAAAGCGCTTGTGGATATTTTGCACGTCAAGGACTGCTGTCATTGAATTATCTTCCTCTTCTCTTCCCAAGCTATTGATAAGCGGCATTATGATCCCTGCTTGAATCTGAATGCAACAGTTCACGGCCTCCACTTGTAATACACACAATTGTGATTGTTATAACTTGCAAGATTGATGCCCGTCGCCTATGTTGTATTTATCCAACACGAATCCTAGAGAATTTGAGCGATGCATAAATTAAAAAGGCTAACGGCTAGTTTACTTTTAGCGCTATGTTTTCCAGTGGCACAAGCAGCCGAGCTGAGTTATCACTATGGTGATAAAGATTACAGTGGTAAAGACTTGCCAGCCTCCATTCGTATTCAGCTATACGAGCTAGAAACACGGATGAATCAACAACGCCAAGATATTGTTGATCAATATATTTTGGATGCTTGGTTGCGTGACAAAGCCAAAGCGGAAGGTAAAACTCCTGAAGAATATGCCGCCAAAGCCTTAGAAGTTGCTGAGCCAAGCGAAAAGGACTTAAAAAAATACTACGATGAGAATTGGGAAAAAATTCAAAAGCCCTACAAAGAAGTGAAAGAAGAATTATTAGGAGCCGTTTGGGCGGAAAAACAACAAGAAAAGCTCAAAGAAGTCCTCAAGCAGATTACGGCTGAGAACAATTATAAGGTGAATCTGCCACAAGCAGAGGCTCCGGTTTTTGAAATCAATACCACAGGCTATCCTTCAAAAGGTAATGCAAGTGCAAGTGTAACGATTGTGGAATTTGCGGATTTTCAATGCCCACATTGCAAAGAAGCCTCGGAAATAGTTGATAAAGTAGTAAGCAAATATAGCGATAAAGCAAGATTGGTTTATCGACACATGCCTATTAACCCTTCAGGCATCTCACGTAAAGTTGCCGTTGCCTCAGTCTGTGCTGATCAGCAAGGTAAATTCTGGGAATATCATGACTTAGCGTTCAAACAACAAGATTCCTTAACTGATAAATCGCCGTTGAAACTGGCAACTGAGCTAAAGTTAGACGAAGCAAAAATGAAAACTTGCTTGGATGACCCGAAAACGCTAGAAGCAGTGAACGCATCAGAAACCGAAGGACGCAATTTAGGAGTGAATAGCACACCTAGCTTCTTTGTAAATGGCAAGCCATTCCGTCCACAAGTAGATATGGAAAAGGAACTCATTGCCACCCTTGAAAGCGCTTTGGGCAATACCGCTTCAACTAGCCCAGCAACGACTACTAACCCAGCGCCTGATGCGACTAATGCCACGAGCAGCAGTAATGCAACGTCTGCTACCAGCACTGAAACACCACCCACCAAAGGGGCTGGGATCGGTACTTGTAGTAGCAGTACTGCAACTACAGGTAGTGATGCAAACTGCAAACCTGAATAAATAGCTAAAAAGATTAAGGGGTAGCACCAACTACCCCTTTCTTTAATCTACGCCAAACTGGCGACTGAGTAACTTGACTCTAAGTTAAGCAGTCAGTTCAGCCATTGACTCCGCCAAAATATCTAAGCCTTGATTTAACTGTGCATCTGGCACTGTCAAAGGCATCAGAATCCGAATCACATTCCCGTAGATTCCACAGGACAGCAAAATCAAACCTTTTTCCCGTGCTTTAGCCACTAAAGCTGCCGTTAATTCAGGTGAGGGCTTGCCATCCTTCATTAACTCAATTGCAATCATTGCGCCCAAACCGCGCACTTCGGCAATCACTGGATATTGTTTAGCTAAAGCTTGTAAACGTGCTGTGACTTGCTCCCCCAGGGTACGGCAACGTTCTAACAGATTTTCTTCCTTAAAGACTTCTAACACTGCCAAAGCTGCTGCACAGGCAATTGGCCCACCGGCATAAGTGCCGCCTAAACCACCCGGGCCAACGACGTCCATCACTTCGGCTTTACCGACTACCCCCGATAAGGGGAAACCACCGGCAATGGATTTCGCAAAGGTGGTTAAATCGGCAGCCACACCCATTTGTTCCATTGCAAAGAAAGTGCCGGTACGCCCTGCTCCGGTCTGTACTTCATCCGCAATCAATACAATCCCATGCTTATCACAAATTTCACGCAAGCCTTGCATAAACTCTTTCGGCGCGACATAGAAACCACCTTCACCTAAAACGGGTTCGAGCAGAATCGCCGCAATATTTTGTGGCTCAGCATCGAATTTGAAAATGCGCTCAATCGAAGCTAAAGCATCTGCTGTACTCACACCATGCAGTTTATTGGGATACATGGCACGGAACACATCACCGGGCATAATCCCCATCCCAGCGCTATACGGTGCGACTTTGCCGGTTAAAGCTAAAGTTGCCATGGTACGCCCGTGATAGCCACCACCAAAAGCAATTACACCAGTACGTTTGGTGTAAGCACGCGCGATTTTCACCGCATTTTCGAGCGCTTCCGCTCCTGTGGTAAATAAAGCTGATTTTTTAGGAAAATCACCGGGGGCTAATTCATTAACCTTTTCACACAACTCTACATAAGGCTCATAACCCATCACCATAAAACAGGTATGTGAAACCTTATCTAACTGCTCTAAGACGGCGGCTTTTACTTTCGGGTGTAAGTGACCTGTATTCAGTACCGCAATCCCGCCTGCAAAATCAATTAACTCGCGCCCTTCCACATCACGCACCGTAGTATTTTGCGCTTGCTCAATAAAATGAGGGTGTAACAGGCCAACTCCACGGGCTACCGCGGAGGCTTTGCGCTCAATTAAACCAGCATTCGTTTTTTTCATTCTGCTAACTCCAAAGCCTTTATGGCTTTTAAATATTCATACACAAGTATTTCAGTTCAAGATATTCATCAATGCCATGATGCGAGCCTTCGCGCCCTAAGCCGGATGACTTCACCCCACCAAATGGAGCAACTTCAGTCGAAATCAGGCCCGTATTGATGCCGACCATGCCATATTCCAAAGCTTCTGCGACCCGCCACACCCGACCTAAGTCACGTGCATAGAAATAAGCGGCCAAGCCAAATTCCGTATCATTCGCCATTTGAACTACATCGGCTTCATTTTTAAAACGGAATAAAGGGGCTAAAGGACCAAAGGTTTCTTCTTTTGCTAATAACATGCCGGGCTTGGCTTCAGTAATCACTGTAGGCTCAAAGAAAGTCCCACCTAAAGCATGGCGATGACCACCTGTAAGCACTTGCGCACCTTTACTGAGCGCATCGGCTAGATGTTTCTCGACCTTACTCACCGCTTTTTCGTCAATCAAAGGCCCAGTAGTAATACCTTCTTCTAAGCCATTCCCTACTTTGAGTTTTTGCACAGCTATCGAGAGCTTTTCAGCGAATTGCTCATAGATACCCTCCTGCACATATAAGCGATTGGCACACACACAAGTCTGGCCTGCATTACGATATTTAGAAATTATCGCGCCCTGCACCGCAGCATCGACATCAGCATCATCGAATACAATAAAGGGGGCATTCCCACCCAGTTCTAAGGACAGTTTTTTGATTGTAGGCGCACATTGCTCCATCAACTTCATGCCCACCGCGGTTGAACCTGTGAAAGATAATTTACGCACGACTGGACTCGAACACATCACATCGCCAATCGCCCGTGAACTCTCCGCATCCGCTGTCACCACATTAAACACACCGGCTGGAATACCCGCCTGAGTAGCTAATTCAGCTAAAGCTAACGCAGAGAATGGAGTCTGTGGCGCTGGTTTTAATACCATTGTGCAACCTGCGGCTAAAGCAGGGGCAGCTTTACGGGTAATCATTGCTGAAGGGAAATTCCACGGCGTAATCGCAGCAGTTACACCAATCGGTTGCTTAATCACCACAATGCGCTTATCGGCTTGATGCCCCGGAATCGTCTCACCATAAATCCGTTTAGCCTCCTCCGCAAACCACTCGACAAACGAGGCGGCATACGCAATTTCACCACGTGCTTCCGTTAAGGGTTTGCCCTGTTCTAAAGTCATCAGATGCGCGAGTTGCTCTTGATTCGCCATCATCAACTCAAACCAGCGGCGTAAACGATTAGCACGTTCTTTAGCGGTTAAAGCACGCCAAGCTGGTAAAGCAGCTTCGGCTGCATTAATCGCAGTTTGCGTATCAGCAGCTCCCATATTTGGTACTGCACCTAAACGCTCATGGGTAGCTGGATTGTGAATAGGGTAAGACTGCTGCTGAGCTGCATTGACCCAAGCACCATTGATATAAGCTTGTTGCTTAAATAAATTCATATCCGTGATTAACACATCCCACCTCTACAGGATTGCGTGCTAGCCTAGCTAACTTGTTAAATAAAATTGACGATTTTCTTAAAAATGTTAAATTTATTTATCGCACAACTAAGACAAGTTCGCAAGTAGCTTGCTATACTTTGCCGATCTTTACTGAGCAGCTTGGCTTGAAGAGGAATAAATTATTTTGGATGACTTTGATTTAGGGGCGCGTTTACGTTATGTCCGTCAAGCTGCTGGTTTATCCCAGCGCGAACTAGCTAAACGTGCGGGGATGACGAATGCTGCTATTTCAGTCATAGAAAATAACCAGAGTAGCCCTTCGGTTGCCTCATTAAAAAAAGTATTAGAAGTGATTCCGCTATCACTCACCGAGTTTTTTGCCCTCGAAACACCTGCTGAATATAAGATTTTCTTTAAAGAAGAAGAGTTAGTACCAATCACTCAAGGTGCGGTGCACTATCGGCAAGTGGGTGATATGCGCTATCACAACTTACAGATTCTCCATGAACGTTATACCCCCGGCGCAGATACGGGGCGCAGCATGTTGCAACATGAATCGGAAGAAGGTGGAGTGGTCATCGAAGGCACGATTGAACTAACCGTTGGCGAACGTAAAACCATTCTTAAAGCCGGTGATGCTTATTTATTTGATAGCCGTCAACCGCATCGCTTTCGCAATATTGGCAAAACGGATTGTGTGATTGTGAGTGCCTGTACACCACCTTATTTATAAGACTGCGGCATTAAGATTAAACTCACTTCTTAGCTCTTACACTAAGGTTTTATAGAGTAAACCCTTAAAGTTTATGCCCAAACTTGAAACTCTATTGATCTCTTTAACAGGCACTGATAGCCATAAGTTGCTCCTTGAACCGGGACAAGGAAGTTTATCCATTGGCACACGTGGGGAATCACACGGTAAATATGATCTTTGGGTTGAACCACAACAAAAATTGAACTGGCATGCCTTTGATACACTGACTACGGCCTCTAATTATCCTTGGCCACGCTTTTTTAAGTATTCTGGTAATGACTTAGGATTTATTACTTGGTCAACAAACAGACCCATTGAGAGCTTTGAATGGTATCCAACCACTCATTTAGCTGCAAACTTCAATTCAGCTGCTATCAGTAAACTTTATATTGAAGTGAACACCACTCATTTAAATTTAACACTGGATGCAGGAATTAGTAGGCTACATCTTGCAGGAAACTTAGCACAAATCCATTTGAACCAATGCAGCACGTTTGAATCTTTAAGCTTCTCCCCGAAGTACTCAGACACGGAGTGCTATCAACTTCCAGAGTATCCCTCATTAGCTAACACAGATGATCTTTGTATTTATGTTCAACCACTTGGCAAAAGTTTTGATTGTAGGAGTTTATTGCAATTTCCTAGGCTCACCTCTTTAAAACTTTGGGGATCTATGCTGCACTTAGACTGCTTAGCCAGCTTAACTCATTTGCAGACGCTGGGTTTACGTTATATGCCTGAATTAGATACCTTACCTGCACTGCGTACTTGGCCAAATTTAAGCCATTTTATTGGTTGGAATATCGAAGCCACTGCAGGAAAAGCTTTGCAAAAACAACTTAAATTAGCTCAGAAAGCCGAATTAAAAAAATACTCAAGCGTCTCACAACTAAGATCGAAAAGCTGGTTTATAGCTGAATATGCGCTACCTTTTGGTGCTTGGGAAAATAAAAATGCTAAGTTAGCTACTAAGGCCTATAAAGCTTGCTTAAAAGCAATTCAGCAAGCCTCAACTACTCAGGAAGTACAAGACAGTATTGCTGTATTTATTGCAGTTATTAACCAACTTCCTGCTATGGAAACTTCTGAAAGAGAAGATGTAGCAGAAGCAGTTGATCAACTGGTTGCTGCCGCTAAATTCCAAATTGATCCAAAAGAAGCCCAGACTTGGTTTGATGCAGTTCGCGATTTTTAATTGCAGGCTCTAACAGCTTTTTAGTAAGCTCACACAAAGTTCAAGTCCGCAATCCGGACACATGCTAGCCCAGTTCTGCATATACTTCCCACATGGAAGCTCAAGACTATTACCAAGCCCTACTCAGTCACGATGCACGTTTTGATGGACGTTTTTTCGTCGGTGTAACCAGCACGGGAATTTATTGTCGACCGATTTGTCGGGTCAAAGCGCCTAGCTTGAAAAATTGCCAGTTTTATAGTTCCGCAGCGTTGGCGGAAGCCCAAGGTTTTCGCCCTTGTTTACGGTGTCGCCCAGAGCAAGCGCCCGGCTTATCGCAAATGGATGCCACCCACACCTTAGCGCATCAAGCCGCGCAATTAATCAAGCAGGCACAGGTGCAAGATACCGTTCAACTGTCCAAGCGTTTAGGCGTGAGTGAGCGGCATTTGCGGCGGTTATTTCAGCAGGCGTTTGGCGTAGCTCCCAGCCATTATTTGCGCACCCAACGTTTATTAATAGCGAAAACCCTATTAACTGATACCCAATTGCCGGTGAATAAAATTGCGATTTATGCAGGGTTTGGCAGCACGACGCAGTTTTATCAACATTTCAAAACTCACTATCAACTCACACCCACGGATTGGCGGCGTAACTCGCCACCCCAAGCAGGTGCTATGACATTTAAACTGGCTTATCGCCCACCGCTCGATTGGGCGCATTTACTCAACTATTTCAAAACGCGCTGCATTAAAGGCGTGGAAATGGTGCGTGCTGATATTTACTTTCGCACAGTGGCCTTAGCCGATGCACAAGGCCAATGGCACGAAGGCTGGATTAGCATTAGCCCTGCCCCCAAACAACACGCTTTGCAACTTACCGTTTCGGATAGTTTGGAGGCAGTGATTCCTCAAGTGATTGCGCGGGTGCGTTCACTGTGTGATTTGGATTGCGAACCAGACGCCATTCATCAAGCCTTGGGGGAGCTGGCGAATCCCGCCACAGGCTTACGGGTGCCTGGTGCTTGGGACGGATTTGAAATTGCGGTGCGGGCGGTGATGGGGCAATTAGTCACGGTAAAGGCCGCATTGACACTGGTTGGGCGCATGGCTGAATTGGCGGCTTGCAAAGTGGCAACACCTTATCCTGAATTGTATCAGCGCTTTCCTTTAGCCCACGATTTTCTTAAAGTGAGCGACGAAACCTTTAGCGCTTATAAAATCCAGCCACGTAAAGTCGAAATCTTACGCCATATCGCGGCACTGATAGTACAAGGCGAATTGGTATTGGATAGTAGCGCCGATTATCACACAAGTTATCAGCAACTTCTGAGTCTCAAAGGGATTGGCGCGTGGACGGCGAGTTATATTGCGATGCGTACTTTGCGTTGGCCGGATGCGTTTTTGGTGGATGATTATTGGATTAAAAAACTGCTTAAGGTCGCGACTGCCAAACAAGCCGAAACTATCGCACACCAGTGGAAACCGTGGCGCAGCTACGCAGTGATGTATATTTGGAGAAATGGCACATGCACGTAATTGAATTTGATACGGTTTTAGGTCAGACCATTGTGGCTGGGAATGAGCAGGGCTTGGCAGGGGTTTGGTTTAATGATCAGCGCCATTTTGCAGGGATTCAGGGCGATTGGATTCATCAGGAAACTGAGCTGTTACATGCGGCTAAACAGCAATTATTAGCTTATTTTGCGGGTGAATTGAAGGAGTTTGATTTGCCCTTAACGCCAAAAGGAACGGAGTTTCAAGAGCGTGTTTGGCAGGCTTTGCAAGACATCGACTATGGTGTGACCTGTAGTTATGGCGATATTGCCAATCAACTCAATCAGCCGAAAGCGGTGCGAGCAGTGGGCGCTGCGGTTGGGAAAAATCCCTTGAGTATTATTATTCCTTGCCATCGCGTATTGGGGAGTCAGAAACAATTGACGGGTTATGCGGGAGGTTTGGAGCGGAAGAAATGGTTGTTGCAGTTGGAGCAGAATACCAAACTCAAAACCGAAGTTTATCAACTGCAAGCTAAGCCTGCTTAACTAGCACTAAACGCTTTAGCCACTAAAAAGGTCACAAAACGGCTCAGAACAAAAGCAATACAGATTGGCAAGACGAAATAATGCACCATTAAGGCATCCGTTTGCTCGACTAAGGCCAAGGGAATAAAGGCGCGCAGGGAAATTAAATAGATAGCAATAACAATAAAACCCACCGCATCCAATAACAAAGCTAAAAGCACTGCCCAAACTGAAAAGCTAAAAAATCCATTGAGGATTAACGTCAGCAGCAGAAAATTTAAACCCATGCTAATGATGGCAACTTTTTTCCTGCCGGTATACCAATAATACCAATGGCTACGAAACCAATGCATGCTTGACTAGCCTGAAGTTAACTAAGCTTTATAGTAACAATGCCTGCTCAAGAATGCTTGTCGCAGGGTGGTTTTCAACGTTTTGCGCTTAAGTGGAAACTAACAACTGCTTGGATAGTTGCGCTTCTAACTCTAAATTAAAAGCGTGTGCACACTTCATATGTTCACGCATTAAGCGTTCTACGGCTACTGCATCTTGCGCACGAAATGCCTCAACTAGCTCTTGGTGATAATGCAGATTCGATTTGGAAAATTCGCGCTGCTCAGGTAACTGTACTTTTTTGAAAATCACTAAATCTTTCAGTAAATCATTTAAGAAGCGCCCAATAAAGCCTAACAGTGGATTACCACAACGCTCCGCTAGCAGACTGTGAAAATCCAATTCTGCAATCCGCTGCTCTAGGCGCTGCTCCATACTCTCTGCAATAGGTGCACATAAATTGGTGAGGCGCTCTAGTTCACTTAAATCTTCTGCAGACAGCTTTCCAACGACTAAACGGGCAATTTCTGGCTCAACCAGATCACGAAGTTCATAAACATCTGGGCCAGTCGGGTGCTGAAAATGTAGATAATTACGTAACATCTGTGAAGCTAAAGGATAAGGCACTTGGACTAAGACCGCACCACCATTTGGTCCCGTTTTAATACTAATCAAACCTTGCACTTCTAAAGATTTGAGCGCTTCCCGCACAGTGCCCTTGGAGCAATCAAATAGCTCCATTAAAGCCTTTTCATTCGGCAGGCGATCACCGGGCTGAATATTACTCACAACTACCCAACGTTTGACTGCCTCAACAATTTGGTCAGCACGTTTCACCCGCTTCGCTGAGCCGCCACTGGCTAGCAACTTATCCATCAATTCCATTTCAACACTCTTGTTCATTTGGCTTCATTTGTTAGTGGTCACTGTTATGCTAACCGAAATTTATTTTAAATTTGAAATAAAACTTGATTTCTAGTATTTATTATAATAAATAGCATAATTACCTTTGGACTTCAGCAGTATTTGGAGGAATCAGCATGCAAGCCTTTCAATGGGATGACCCTTTACTTTTTAATCAACAACTTAACGATGATGAACAGCAAATTCGTGATGCTGCCCGAGCCTATTGCCAAGAAAAACTTCAACCACGGGTGTTAATGGCTTCACGTGAAGAACGCTTTGATCGTGAAATTATGAATGAGCTTGGCGAACTAGGCATGTTAGGTGCAACTGTCGCTGAAGAATATGGTGGAGCCAGCTTAAGTCATGTGGCTTATGGCTTAATCGCGCGTGAGGTAGAGCGGGTGGATTCTGGCTATCGCTCAGCCATGAGTGTGCAATCTTCACTCGTGATGTACCCGATTGAAAGCTATGGCAGTGAAGAGCAAAAACGTAAATACCTGCCACGGTTAGCCACAGGTGAAATCGTCGGTTGTTTTGGTTTGACTGAACCGAATCATGGCTCCGATCCCGGTTCGATGATTACTCGCGCTAAAAAAGTCGATGGTGGCTATAGCTTAAGTGGGCAAAAAATGTGGATCACCAATAGCCCAATTGCTGATTTAGCGGTGGTCTGGGCGAAATCTGAAGCGCATGGGAATAAAATTCGGGGTTTCATTGTTGACCGGGGGACTAAAGGTTTTAGTACACCGAAAATTCATGGCAAATTGTCTTTACGCTCCTCTATTACGGGTGAAATTGTTTTAGATGAAGCCTTTGTGCCTGAAGAAAACCTCCTACCGAATGCTTCGGGTTTAGCAGGTCCTTTTGGCTGTTTGAATAAAGCTCGCTTTGGGATTGCTTGGGGGGTGTTAGGTGCGGCTGAATTCTGTTGGCAGGCAGCACGGCAATATACTTTAGACCGGATTCAATTTGGTCGCCCTTTAGCAGCTACACAGTTAGTCCAAACTAAGCTTGCGAATATGCAAACTGAAATTACCTTAGGTTTGCAAGCTGCTTTACAAGTTGGGCGCTTAATGGATCAAGGCACTTGGGCACCTGAGATGGTTTCAATGATCAAGCGTAACAATTGCGGCAAATCTTTAGATATTGCTCGGGTGGCGCGGGATATGCATGGCGGCAACGGGATTTCGGACGAATATGGGGTGATGCGCCATATGGTCAACCTCGAAACCGTGAATACCTATGAAGGTACTTATGATGTGCATGGCTTAATTTTGGGTCGCGCTCAGACAGGGATTCAGGCTTTTTCTTAACGGCTTCTTGATTCCCTCAAATACTTAGGGCGAAGATTCTAACTTTCGCCCTCGTTAACAGGTATTCCCATGTCTCCAAAACCCTTACAAGGTATTCGTGTTCTCGATCTTTCGCGCATTTTGGCAGGGCCTTGGTGTAGCCAACAGTTAGCTGATTTAGGTGCAGAAGTCATCAAAATCGAAAAGCCGAATGAAGGTGATGATACGCGCCGCTGGGGGCCTCCTTGGTTGGCAAACTCTACAGAAGCTGCTTATTACCTTTGTGCTAATCGCGGCAAGCAGTCGGTCACGATTGATATGGCTAAACCCGAAGGACAAGCCTTATTGCATGAGTTAGTCAAACACTGCGATGTCGTTCTAGAAAACTTCAAAGTGGGTGGTTTGAAAAAATATCAGTTGGATTATGACCGTTTAAAAACCATCAAACCTGACTTGATCTATTGTTCCATTACCGGCTTTGGGCAAACGGGCCCTTATGCACAACGGGCAGGCTATGATTTTATGATTCAAGGGATGGGCGGTTTAATGAGCTTAACCGGCCAGCCAGATTCTGAATTAGGGGGTGGCCCCGTAAAAGTTGGCGTGGCTTTTGCAGATATTTTCACTGGTATGTATGCGGTTAATGCGATTCTGGCTGCTTTATTTCAACGCCAACAAACCGGTATCGGAACGCATATTGATTTAGCTTTGTTAGATGTTCAGGTGGGTGTATTAGCTAATCAAGCGCTGAATTATCTGACCTCGGGTCAAGTGCCGGGGCGCTTAGGAAATGCGCATCCGAATATTGTTCCCTATCAAGCTTTTGCGACTCAGGATGGGCATTTAATACTGGCGGTAGGTAATGATGCGCAATTCCAGCGTTTCTGCGAAGTCGCTAGTTGTGCTGAATTAGCTCAAGATGAGCGCTTTTTAACAAATGCCAAGCGGGTTGAACATCGTCAGGTGCTCGTTCCTTTATTAATTCCAGTGCTTAAACAACGTAGTACCGATGATTGGTTATTAGCTTTAGAAAAAGTCGGGGTACCTTGTGGCCCAATTAATACGCTAGATCGAGTTTTTGCTGATCCACAAGTGAAGCATCGTCAGTTGGAAATTGAATTACCCCATTCTACAGCCGGTAGCGTAAAACTGGTCAGTAACCCGATTCGCTTTGATAATCAAGCCTTAAATGCGGATACCCCACCGCCCTTATTAGGTGAGCATACAGAAAAAGTCTTAAGCAAGTTATTAAATTTAGATGTAGACCAGCAACAAACTTTAAAAGCCAAAGCAGTCATTTAGCATTGGTGGATTAAGAGTAAACATTTCGCTAATGTCAGCCTATAGTCTATAGGCTTTCACCGCAAAACGGCCTTCCTCTCGCTTCGCTTCAACTAACATTGCATCTAATTGTGTATTGAAAGTCTCCAAAGCAAAGCTAGTTTTCGCAGCACGCCTGCCCAATTCCGGGCTACAAGTCACTAAACCTACTCTAAGTTGCAGCTCCTCTTCAGTATCTAAATCGGCCTGAGCCAAGCGACCTTGCAAACGTTCAGCAATTAATAAAGCCTGCTCTGCAGAGGTATTCGGCAATAAAACCTTAAAGACGCAGCCATCTAAATAAGCTAAGCAATCCGAAGAACGATATAAAGCGGTTTTAATAACACTTATAAAGTGCGGTAGCTGTTTTGAACCCGCAGGTTCTAATTCCAATTTAAGTGCTGACAAATATTGATGCTCACGTGCCGCATACTGCCATTCTAGCTTTAACAGGACATCAAACTCGGCTGCATTTAGGAGATTATTCTTTTGAGGTTGGCGCATTTCGACGAGCAACTGCTGCTCATGTTCTTGATGGGCTTTCAGCAACATCGCCATTGCATTAATCGCAATCGTGATGGAACAGGCAGCAAATAGCATCACAATAGCACTAGCCCAGCGCCCTTGTAGGAGCATGAAAAAGATACCCGGCAAAGTAATAATGGCTGTTTGCAAATAAAACACTGGTTGCAAAATAGCGGCTCGTGGAATATTTAAACAAACCAATACACCTAGTAAGGCTAGCAGCTCATAATCAATGGTATGGCGATGATAAATAATAACTAAGCTTAAACAACCCCAAAGGGCGCTATTTAAACTCGTGAGATAGAAATTATAATCAATGAGTTTACGTGCCTCTTGTTCAGCTCCATATTTTGCTAACGAAAAACTGGAGTCAATAAAGAGATTAAAGCTAGTTGCTAGCAAAATTAAACACAGCAAGCTAATGAGTAAAGCTTGATCTAAGCCCAAATCCCATTTAAATGCATATAATTTCACAATAATTAAAATGGCGAGGACAGAAAAAGCCCAATAGACCCAACGATAGCGGCGCAACATCCGCGCATAGCTATACCAGGTGACATGCTGAGCACTGAGTTCGTCAGCTGAGATCCTCATTAAGCTTGTTGTCATACATCCCCAAGGCACTTCATTTTAATAACTTATTGAATCTCACCTTAGCACAAATTAGCATAAAAACTAAACATTAGACTCGAACTAGTTAGTTCTTTCCATCCACTGAATCATATCATGAATCACTTTGGCTCCTTGCAAGTCACGCATCAGCATATGCCAGCCATTCGGATAGCGAATTTGCTGAGTTTTACCCATTTTTGGCAACCGCGCCCACAACATATCAGTGGGCTTTTTCGGTACTAGCTGATCTTTTTCCCCATACAACAGCAGTACAGGTAGTTTGACCTTATCCGCTGAGGCATAGGACTTATCCATCAGCTCGACTAAACCAGCCACCGTATCAATGCGCGATTGACGAATCATCCAAGGACTTTTCCAAATACGCTTGAGCATTTCTATATTATCACTAGGGCGAATATTTAAGCCTTCGCCAGTTGGTGACCAAGCTGGGGTAAAACGTTTGGCAAACTCTAAAGACCAACGCTGATAAAAAGGCTGGGTTTCACTAATCCAGACAGCTGGAGCTAGTAGAATAATGCCATCTGCTGCTAAGTCACCACTGCCAGTTGCTAACAAAGCAACTGCGCCTCCCATCGAAGTTCCAGCCACATACAGAGGCTGTTGGGGATGCAATTTATGTAAGAGCTTCGTCACCTCGCGCGCATCTTCAGCCATACGTTCTGAGCTTGACCATAAGCCACGATAAGGTGAACGTCCAAAACCACGCTGATCATAAGCCCAAACTGCAACGCCTTGTTTGGCAAAGCTTTGACCGACTTCATCAAAAGCCCCCGGATATTCATTGAAGCCATGCAAAAGCAACAAATTTGCTTTCACTTTGCCTTGCGGTAGCCAGCTTTGTGCGACTAACTCGGTACCATCACTGGCACGAAATACAGGTTGCTGAATGAGGCTAGGCTCTAGTTTATCTTGCCCCAAAGGTACACTTGCGGTGGTACAAGCGCTCAAGAGCCAAGCACTCATCAATAGACTGAAGATTAGTTTTAAGCCGTGTAGATAGTTCATTATTTAGCCCAGATGACTGATTTGCCGATGCGCTAACCCTAGCAGGACACACACCTTTCCGCTACCATGCGAGTAAAACAGACCATAACCAGCCAGCAACCGACTGCGTTCGAGGGACAACATCAATGAATAGCAATGCCAAGGATCCGCACAGTGTCACCGTCAATTTACGCGGGAGCGATGGTTATATCTGTGATATTAAAGCAGGTCATCATCAACTCGTTGCTGATGAACCTATACCTTTAGGTGGCACTGATCTAGGCCCTACACCTTATGTTTACTTGAAAGCAGCCTTAGGAGCTTGCACCGCGATGACGATTCGCATGTATGCCGAACGTAAAAAATGGCCGCTACAAGATGCGATTGTCACCTTACGTCATAGCCGTGATGGAAATAAGGAAAGTGTGTTTGAGCGAGATATAAAACTTGTCGGCGACTTAGATGAAGAGCAAAAACAACGCTTACTGGAAATTGCGGATCGCTGTCCAGTGCACAAGACCTTAAGCCACGGTGCTACGGTTTTAAGTAAACTTATCGATTAACTTAACACTAATAAAATCATTCTCTTATGCTGAAAATTTACAATAGTTTGCACAATCGCAAAGAAGACTTTATCCCTTTAGAAGCGAACAAAATCCGCATGTATGTATGCGGGATGACGGTGTACGACTATTGTCATTTAGGGCATGCACGCGTCATGGTGGTGTTTGACATGGTCTATCGCTATTTACAAGCGGCTGGCTATGCGGTGACTTATGTGCGCAATATCACCGACATCGACGATAAAATTATTAAGCGTGCCAATGAAAATGCAGAACCGTTCACTGCACTGACTCAACGTTTTATTGATGCTATGCATGAGGATGAGCAAGCTTTAGGTATCCTCTCGCCTACTTATGAGCCGCGTGCGACTGAAAATATTCAAGAAATGCTAGCCATAATTAGCAGCTTGATTGAGAAAGGCTATGCCTATGTGGGTAGTAATCGTGATGTTTACTATGATGTGTCTAAATTTGCAGGCTATGGCAAACTCTCTGGGCGCAAATTAGAAGACTTACGTGCCGGTGAACGAATTGCCATTGATGAAGTGAAAGATGATCCTTTGGATTTCGTCTTATGGAAAGCGGCAAAAGAAGGTGAACCTGCTTGGGAATCCCCTTGGGGCTTGGGTCGCCCGGGTTGGCATATTGAATGCTCGGCCATGTCGAGTACCCTCTTAGGTACGCAGTTTGATATTCATGGGGGTGGGCATGATTTGCAATTCCCACATCATGAGAACGAAATTGCGCAAAGCGAAGCCTGCAATGGTCATCAGTATGTGAACTACTGGATGCATAATGGCTTTATTCGGATTAATGACGAAAAAATGTCAAAATCCTTGAATAATTTCTTCACGATTCGCGATGTGCTTCAAGAGTACAAAGCTGAAGAAATTCGCTATTTCATGTTGAATAGCCATTATCGCAGCCCACTCAATTACAGCACTGAGCAACTTGATAATGCCCGTGCGTCCTTAACTCGCTTGTATACGGCTTTACGCGACTTGCCCCAAGTGACCGCTCCTGAAAATACAGATGCAGAACAGCGTTTTCGGGCTGTGATGGATGATGACTTCAATACTCCTGAAGCTATTGCGATTTTATTTGAGCTGGCGCGCGAAATTAATCGCTTGCGGATGGAGCACAATGCAACGGCTGCAGCGGAAACTGGCGCTCTACTGAAAAAACTTTCAGGTATTTTAGGCCTGCTTGAGCGCGACGCTGAAAGCTGGTTTAAAGGTGAAGCCTTAGATGGTTTGGATGATGCTGCGATTGAGGCCTTGATCCAAGCGCGTTTAACTGCACGCACCAATAAAAATTGGGCTGAATCGGATCGGATTCGCGATGAATTGAAAGCTAAAGGGGTACTGCTTGAAGACAAGGCGGGTCTCACTACTTGGCGCCGTGCTTAAGCTGCTCAGTTATCCATCTCTTTAACGACTCAGTTCAGCTAAAGAGATGTTTGCGACCTAAACTCAAAATATTAGTTTAATCCTGATGACTAGAGGAAATCACGTATGTTGAATAAGCTCGCCATTAGTTTAGCCTTAAGTTTATCGTTTATTAGCCCACTCAGTTTCGCCGAAAGCTTTGATCCCGGTGTACCTGCACCTAAAGTACCGGCTGACTATTATGCAGGGGCAGAAAAACTAGTAGTGCATGTCTCTGTCGATGGAGACGAGAAAAAATATCTCAGTATTTTGGCCAATATTAATAACTACATTAAAGCTTTAGACAGCACAGGCAAAAAAACTGAAGCCATTGTGGTCATGAATGGCGAGGGACTGGGTTTATTAAAGCTTGCCAAAGACCTCGAATTAGAAAATGAAGCTAAACTCCCTGCGCAAGTAGATAACCTAAAAGCCAAAGGGGTGAAATTTGAAATCTGCTACAACACCTTAGTCGGGCGCGAAATCAAACTTGCTGATCTGTATAACGCTAAAGCAGAAGATGTAATTCCCTCAGGCGTGGCTGAGGTAGGACGTTTAGAAGCACAAGGTTATCGCTTACTCAAGCCTTGAGCGACCAACTATCCTCTTGATTTGACGCAGGCGGCGGTCTCTTTTAGAGTCAAAACCGAAGATAATAGTTTTGACTCAAGTCGTTTAAAGACTTACTTCAACTAAATCCCAAATAACTATAAAGAAGTAGCCACTATGCCTGAGAATAATCCTTTTGAAACTTTTCCTGAATCTAGACCCAATAGTAATTTAAGCGCCCGCGAAAAACTGTTTGCCGATATGGGTTTAAGCCCACAAGGCAAACCCTTAGAGGGTGGTTTAGCGGCAGAAGATTTCCTGAATGCTGATTTTGCAGTGGAGGAAAATTTTATTAGCCTCACTGAACCTAAAGCGGCTGAGCCAAAACAAGCTGAGCACATTGAGGAAGAAGACAGCATAGTCGACGCTATTTTTACCAGCACCACAGCGCAAGAAACTCCAAAAGCGAATCTAGTAGCAGAGACATTCGCTGCAGAACCCACCAGCCATGATTCAGTACTAGAAGAACTAACCGCTGCTTTACAGGCTGACCCTGTAACAGAAGCAGCCGAACTTGATGAGTTAGTCATTACTGATGAACCCCTTGCTGTACTTGAACCAGCAGTTGCTCAAGCCTCTGTAGAGACAGAACTCAAAGAAGAACAGCCTGTAGTGGCAGAACCTGCAGCGCAAGCAGCAGGCCTAGCTGTGTTGAACTCTTTAGATCGTGCAGGTTTTGATCCAATTGTTGATGCCTATACGGATTTACAAAAAAAGCTGGCTGCCAATCAAGCTTTAATCAGTGCAGAGCGTGAAGCCATCGCAGCCTTACGCAATCAGATGCGCCAATTGAATGCGCTGGTTCACGATATGTCTGAAACTCGGGGCGGTTTAGATGAAGGCCGTCAATTAGTCCAAGCGGATAGTTGTGAGAATCTAATGCGCTCTATCAGCCAAGTGAAGGACTTAATTCAGCAAGATAGTCAACGCGCCGTACAATTAATGACTCCGATTAAAGCAGGTGTCGAAATTCTTGAATTACGTGTGAAACATGTTAGTGCGATTGAGAGTTTATTAACACATATGCAAGAAGGTTTAAAATTGCAGGAGCAATTAGCGGGTGCTGACAGCTTAATCCATAATTTAGCCAAACAGTTAGGTTTGAATTTTGCTTAAGTTTAAGTAAAACCTGAGTTTCCTAACAAAAGCCGCCTTTAAAGCGGCTTTTTGCTTTAGATTACCTCTTCATTAACACATTGCACAACGATTGACCCTGTTATCCTGCAGTTGTCATAATACTTTTTTGCTCAAACACGATAATCACAAAACCACTAGGAAACTAAGCAATGGAATCAGACCATCAGGCTCTACCTGAGTCCAACTCTAACCCTGAGCGCCCGCGCAGTCGTGGCATTTATTTACTCCCGAATTTGTTTACGACCGCGGCTATGTTTAGTGGCTTTTATGCCATCGTAGCTGCCATGCAAGGCCATTTTGAAGCGGCCGCCATTGCGATTTTTATTTCTATGGTTTTGGATGGTTTGGATGGACGCGTTGCCCGCTTAACCAATACTCAAACTGCTTTTGGTGCTGAATATGACAGCATGTCTGATCTGATTTCCTTTGGTGTCGCCCCCGGCCTAACCATGTATCAATGGTCTTTAGTGCATTTTGGGGAAATGGGGACTGGCTGGGGCAAGGTGGGCTGGCTAGCGGCTTTTGTTTATGTCGCCTGCGCCGCTTTACGTTTAGCCCGCTTTAATACCCATCTTGGTAAAGGCGATAAAAAGTACTTCACTGGTTTACCTAGCCCGACTGCGGCTGCGTTGATGGCGGGTATGGTTTGGGTGTTTAATGATTTAAGTATTTCTGGGAATAATTTTCAGTTTCCTGCGCTGTTAATGACCCTCACCGCAGGCTTATTGATGGTGAGTAATGTCAGCTACTATAGTTTTAAAGAAATCGATTTACGCAATCGAGTACCTTTCGTGGTAATGATTGCGGTCTTACTGCTGTTTGCACTCACCACGATCGATCCACCTAAAGTTCTATTCACTGTATTCGTGGCTTACACCTTATCTGGGCCGATTATTTGGGGGGTGCGTCGTTATCGGCGGATGCAAAGACGCAAAAAGGAAGGCCAAATCACTCCCCCACCAAGTGCTCCTAACCCGCCTCAACCTTAAAAACTTCTGGGGCATCTGGTATGAAGATGCTCCAATTTCCCGTTACAAAAGCAGTCCAAACCGAACTTAGAAAACTTGAGCTTCCTTTAGATTTACTGTAGTTTCTTCAACAGTATTTTAGATTTGAAACTCAATGATTATACGCAGCCTGACAACTCCTTGGTCTACTGGCCATCTAAGCCACTGCTGCTTCCTGCCTACTATTCTGCTATATCGACTGCCTAGATAGGCAGAATAAAGCTAACTGAAGCCTCGCGAGCTTAACACGCATTCCCTGTTTTAATTTATCATTAGGTCTAGCAGAATCTTTGGAGACAACCATGTCTAAACAACGTTTAATTATTTTTGATACCACTTTGCGGGATGGCGAACAAAGCCCTGGCGCATCCATGACCCAAGCTGAGAAAATCCGCATTGCCAAAATGCTAGAAAAAATGCGTGTGGATGTCATCGAAGCTGGATTCCCGATTGCTAGCCCCGGCGATTTTGAGTCAGTTAAAGCGATTGCAGGCATTATTAAAGAAAGCACCATTTGCGGCTTAGCGCGGGCTTTAGATGCGGATATTGAACGCGCTGCCGAAGCTCTAAAAGGTGCAAACTCTGGGCGAATTCATACCTTTATCGCCACCTCTCCGATTCATATGCAAAATAAATTGCGCATGACACCCGATCAAGTGGTCGAGCAAGCGGTGTATGCAGTGAAAAAAGCACGCAATTACACGGATAATGTTGAGTTTTCCTGTGAGGATGCGGGGCGCTCTGAATTTGAGTTTTTATGTCGCGTGATTGAAGCAGCGATTGCAGCGGGGGCAACGACCATCAATATTCCGGACACAGTGGGCTATCAAATTCCACATGTGTTCGGTGACATGGTGGGGCGCTTAATCCAAACGATTCCGAATGCGGATAAAGCGGTATTTTCCGTGCATTGCCACAATGATTTAGGCTTGGCGGTCGGCAACTCCTTAGCGGCAGTGATGCAAGGTGCACGCCAAGTTGAATGTACTATCAATGGCTTAGGTGAACGTGCGGGGAATGCCTCTTTAGAAGAAATCGTCATGGCAATTCGCACGCGGCATGATGTCTTCTCAGTAGAAACTCAAATTGATACCACACAGATCGTACCGACTTCGCGTTTAGTCTCTAGCGTAACGGGTTTCCCTGTGCAACCGAATAAAGCGATTGTCGGTGCTAATGCCTTCGCACATGAATCAGGTATTCATCAAGACGGCGTGCTCAAGCATCGTGAAACTTATGAAATCATGCGCGCCCAAGATGTCGGTTGGTCAGATAATAAGATTGTTCTTGGCAAACACTCAGGCCGAAATGCTTTCCGCACCCGCTTACAGGATTTAGGCATTGAGTTAAAAACCGAAGAAGAAATCAATGCGGCTTTCTCACGCTTTAAAGATTTAGCGGATCGCAAACATGAAATCTTCGATGAAGACTTACAAATGCTGATCTTAGAATCACGCTCTGCCCAAGAACAAGCCGCCTATGAGTTAGTCTCTTCACGTGTGTGCTCAGAAACGGGTGAGGCACCCGTCGCGACTGTGACTTTAAAAGTACACGGTGTTGAGCAGAAAGCAGAAGCTTTAGGTGGTGGTCCAGTAGATGCAGTGTATAAAGCGATTGAAGCGATCACGCATGAAGAAGCTAGCTTGCAATTGTATTCAGTAAATGCGATCACCAGTGGTACTGACTCCCAAGGCGAAGTAACTGTGCGTTTAGAACAAGCCGGTCGGCTAGTACATGGGCATGGCGCAGATACAGATATTGTAATTGCCTCTGCCAAGGCTTATGTCGATGCTTTGAATAAGCTAGCTTCCAGCCAGCAGCGTGCTCATCCGCAGCACAGCGGAGTGTAGTTAGTTTTGGATTGGCAGACGCGCCGTCGTTATCTAAAAGCAATGGGTATTCCGCTGTGGATACCCAAAGATTTAGCTATGGACGAAGACACTGCACCAAGTTTAGAAGCATCAGTAGCACTAGTTAATGAAACACTGGAACCACTGCCGCCAGTTAGTAAGCCCTCTAGCTCATCGAGAACAATCAGTGAGCTATTTGAGCCTGCTAAACCTAAGCTAATACCGCCAGCGAATCCTGCTAAACCAGTTATTGCTAGCCATGCACCAGATTGTAGCCAACTAACTTGGCTAGACTTAGAAGCTGCCGTTGCAGCTTGTAAGCGCTGTGAGCTGCACAAAACCCGTACCCAAACGGTGTTTGGTACAGGTCATCAACAAGCACGATGTATGATTATTGGCGAAGCACCCGGAGCTGAAGAAGATCGTCAAGGTTTACCTTTTGTGGGCAAATCGGGCAAGTTGCTGACCAATATGCTCGCTTCGATTCAAATTGCACGTGAAGCTATTTATATCGCGAATATTCTTAAATGTCGCCCGCCAAATAATCGTGATCCCAAGCCTGAAGAAGCTGCAGCTTGTCGGGGTTATTTAGAGCGGCAAATTGCTTTAATTCAACCAGCGCTCATTGTAGTGGTTGGCAGAATTGCGGCACACAATTTATTGCAAACTACGACTCCATTAGGTCGCTTACGGGGCAGTGTACATATTTTACCGAATAGTACCGTGCCAGTGATTGTGACTTATCATCCTGCTTATTTACTGCGTCAACCGGCTGAAAAGCGCCGAGCTTGGCAAGATTTGCAATTAGCGCGGGATTTTTTAGCTAGCCTAAACGCTCAATCGTAACTTATTTTATGTCTGACTCTAGTCCTATTTTACCCCTACGTTCGATGAGCTTGGCTGATCTTGAACGGATCATGCCGATTGAAGAGCGTGCTTATCCTTATCCTTGGACCTTGGGGATTTTCCAAGATTGCCTCAAACACAAAACTTATCATGCGTATATTTATGAGCTTGATCAGCAAATTATCGCCTATTGTGTCTTATCTATTGCCGTAGGCGAGTTACATATTTTAAATATCACGGTTGAACCTAGTCATCAAAACCAAGGTTTAGGTAAACGTTTGCTAGCAAGCGCAGAACAAATCGGTAGTGGTTTAGGTGCACAAGATTGTTTTTTAGAGGTGCGCCCCTCAAATACAGCCGCGATTCATTTGTATTTAGCGCAGGGTTTTAATGAAGTGGGCTTACGGAAAAATTATTATCCTGCTAAAAATGGGCGTGAACATGCCATTTTGATGGCAAAAACTTTAGTTTAAATCTTTCAGGGGGTTAGTGGTGAAGCCATAGCAGTGCTATTATTGCGATCTTTGGCAACATCCTTAAGATATTAATGTCTTCGACAGGGCTAAAACAGGGAGCTTCCGACAATTTGATAGGATCGGCACAACCCGTGCGCATCCACGCATCTGAACATAAAATACAACAAGAACAAATTTGTGAACGTGCTGATGCCATTATCCGCAAGCTACAAAAAGCAGGCTTTGCAGCCTATTTAGTTGGCGGTTGTGTACGTGATCTCTTACTCGGTTTAATCCCTAAAGATTTCGACATTGCCACCAGTGCTCATCCTGAGCAGGTGCGTAAACTCTTTTCCTCCGCACGTTTGATTGGGCGGCGTTTTCGTCTAGCGCATATTTATTATGGACGTGATTACATTGAAGTCGCGACCTTTCGTGCACCCCATGATGAAAGCTCTCAAGGTCAAGTCAATGAACAAGGTCGTATCTTACACGACAATGTTTATGGGACTTTAGAAGAAGATGTCTGGCGACGTGATTTCACCATCAATGCCCTCTTCTATGATCCGGTTGGCGGTGATGTGCTCGATTATGTCGGTGGCATGCAGGATTTAGCCAAGCGCCGGTTGCATTTAATTGGTGATGCTGAGCAGCGTTACCGCGAAGATCCTGTGCGGATGTTACGCGCTTTACGCTTTGTGGCTAAACTGAATTTTGAATTAGACGGCCCAACGGGTAAGTTGATTTATGCAATGGCGCCGTTACTCAATGATGTAGCGCCTGCGCGTTTATTTGATGAGCTTTTAAAGCTTCTACACAGCGGCCAAGGCTGGAAAACCTTTGGCTTATTAGAGCAGTATAAGCTACTGCCTATCCTCTTGCCGATTACTGCCACAAGCCTTGCCCAAGACCATCAAGGAATTTATCGAAAGCTACTGCAATCCGCTTTAAGCAATACCGACAATCGGATTGCTGAAGGTAAATCAGTAATGCCTGCTTTCTTGTTTGCAGTGCTCTTGTGGGAACAAGTACATGCACAAATGGTGCAAGCGCAACTCAAAGGCCATCCTGAACTGCAAGCTTTACATATTGCTGCGACCGATGTATTGCGTGATCAAGTGAAAGTAACCGCGATTCCGCGCCGCTTTAGTAATATCACCCGCGAGATTTGGGGCTTACAATCGCGCTTCCGTCATCGTGATCTACGCCGTGCGAATATTCTATTAAGTAATCCACGTTTCCGTGCTGCTTATGATTTCCTCTATCTACGTGCCGCAGCAGGTGAAACCAGTGTCGCTGAAGATGCAGCTTGGTGGACACGCTTCCAAGAAGCTTCACCCGAAGACCGCTTAGGTTTGTGTAAAAATGGTGGTAAAAAACGCCGTACCAAGCGCAAAAAAGCGAATAATAAGCCAACGGACTCTGCCTGATGACTTTGGCTTATATTGGTTTAGGTAGTAATCAAGGCGATTCACTAGCAACTTTGCAGTCAGCTTTAAAGCAGTTAGCTGAGCATGCCGAGATTGAAGTCCAAGCAGTTTCTAGTTTTTATCAAACCAAGCCTGTTGGCCCACAAGAGCAGCCTGATTATGTGAATGCAGTGGCTGCTTTAAAGACTAGTTTAAATGCTCAAGCTTTGTTAGCAGTGCTTTTGGAAGTGGAACGCTTGCATGGACGCGTGCGTGATCCGAATCTACGCTGGGGGCCACGGACTTTAGATTTAGATTTATTGCTGTTTGGTGAGGCGGTTATACAAGAAGCGAATTTGATCGTGCCGCATCCTGAATTATGTAAGCGCGCGTTTGTGGTTTATCCTTTAGTTGAGCTTGCGCCTGATTTGGTGCTACCCAATCGGGTTACTTTAAAAGCTTGCCAGGCTCAGTTGGATGTTAGGGATTTATTCAAAATAGTCGAACAAGTTGCCTAGCTAACCTTAAACCTTGCGCCAAACCAAAATTCGATTATTCACCGGCATCTCATAATCTGCCTGTAACTCCATACCTGCATTGGCTGCGAGCAGATTCAAATCCTCAAAATTGCGAATCCCACTTTCCGGGTCACGCTGTTTCAGCCACTGATCAAAGCGTGCATTGCTCGCACTGGTGAATTGCCCTGCATAATTGAAGGGGCCATAGACAATAAACAAGCCGTCACTTGGCAATAAACGCTCCACACCCGCAAAACAAGCTTGTACCGCCTCCCTGCTCATAATATGCAAAGTATTGGCTGAAAACACCGCGTCCACTTTTAGCCCAGGCCAAGTTGCTTGGCGCACATCTAATAACAAAGGTTCTAAAACATTAGGGAGTTGGGCTTCAGCCAACCAAGCTTGAATGCCCACATGATATTCAAGTTGATCGCTAGTTTGCCAAGTGAGTTGTGGGAAGGCTTCACCAAAATAGACGGCATGCTGGCCTGTGCCGCTGCCGATTTCGAGTAGTGCATGACGATCATGCAACAAGTTTTTAAGTACCGCTAAAATCGGCTCGCGATTTTCATCACAAGAGGCCGCATAGGGTTTCACTTAATTTTCGACCGCTTTGAAGGCTGCATCTAAAGTCTGCCAGGTATTGACGATATGACAGAAAATATCCGCCGTCTTTTCAGCATCATAAACGGCAGAATGCGCTTGTTCGCCATCCCAATTCATTCCTGCTGCCTGCGCCACACGCGCGAGCACAGTTTGCCCATAGACCACCGCGCCTAAAGTCACCGTATCCAGGGTGCTAAACGGGTGGAAAGGATTGCGTTTGCAATCATTACGATCCGAAGCGGCATTGACGAAGTTGAGATCAAAAGGTGCGTTATGCCCTACCAAAATCGCACGATTACAACGATTTAGTTTGACTTCGCGGCGCACAATTTTAAAGAACTCATCTAAAGCACGGGTTTCAGGTACGGCTAAGCGTAAGGGGCTAAACGGCTTAATACCATTCACCTCTAAGGACTTGGGATCAAGATTAGCATTGGGAAAAGGTTCAATATGCCAGTGATAAGTACGATGACGGGATAATTCACCTTTTTCATCAATGCGCAAAATAACCGCTGCCACTTCTAGCAGAGCATCTTTACGAAAATTAAATCCGCCAGTTTCCACATCGACTACGACCGGCAAAAATCCACGAAACCGATTAGCGAGGGGAATAATCTCAATTTCATCACTCATGGCATTGAGCTTACCGGATGTGGCTGAAAATAGGTAGAAAATTGCAAGCAATTTCATTTGTTTTTTATAAGACACTGATTTTTAAATTTATTTATTTCACAAAATCAGAGCTTCTTTTCTTTCAAAAAGGATAATGTTATGTTCAAAAAATTAAACATCATTTCGCGCGACTGCTAAGGTGCGCTACGGCTGGCAAGGAGTTCTGCTATGAGCTTAGACAAAACCCCGCAAGACATTGATCCACAAGAAACCCTCGAATGGGTCGACTCCCTCGAAGCGGTGATTGAAAGCGAAGGCTTAGAACGCGCGCATTTTCTGCTTGAACAACTGATTAGCACCGCACGGCAAAATGGCGCCAACCTGCCTTATTCCGCAAATACTGCTTATATCAATACCATTCCGCCGCATTTGGAAAAATATACCCCTGGTAATCCAGCACTCGAATTGCGTTTGCGCTCATGGATTCGTTGGAATGCGGTGGCTATGGTGGTACGGGCTAATCGAAAAAGTACCGAGCTCGGCGGACATATTGCTACTTTTGCTTCAGCAGCGACTTTATATGATGTCGGCATGAATCATTTTTGGCATGCGCCCTCGCCACAAAATGGGGGTGATGTAATTTACATCCAAGGGCATGCAGCACCAGGGATGTATGCGCGTTCTTTCCTAGAAGGTCGATTCACTGAAGCAGATTTAGATAACTTCCGTCAAGAAGTGAGCGGCCAAGGTTTATCTTCTTATCCGCATCCGTGGCTTATGTCGAATTATTGGCAATTCCCGACTGTGTCGATGGGCTTGGGGCCAATTACTTCGATTTACCAAGCGCGCTTCATGAAATACCTACAAGATCGCAAGCTCGCGGATACTGAAAATCGCCATGTTTGGGCTTTTGTCGGCGATGGTGAAGTGGATGAGCCAGAAACTTTAGGCGCTATTTCGTTGGCAGGGCGTGAAAAACTCGATAATCTGATTTGGGTAGTGAATTGCAATCTGCAACGTTTAGATGGCCCGGTGCGTGGTAATGGCAAAATTGTACAAGAACTGGAAGCGGTCTTCCGAGGTGCGGGTTGGAATGTCATTAAGGTGGTTTGGGGTTCGTATTGGGATCCACTCTTAGCCAAAGATATTAATGGCAAGCTCAAGCAACGTATGCTCGAAGTGGTGGATGGCGAATTCCAAAACTATAAAGCCAAAGACGGCGCTTATGTACGCGAGCATTTCTTTGGGGCTTATCCTGAATTGCGCGAAATGGTCGCACGTATGAGCGATGCAGATATTTGGCGCTTAAACCGTGGTGGACATGATCCACACAAAGTCTATGCAGCCTATTACGCAGCGGTAAATCATGAAGATCAGCCTACAGTTATTCTTGCGCATACCGTAAAAGGCTATGGAATGGGCGCTGCCGGCGAAGGGCAAAATCGCACGCATCAACAGAAAAAGCTCAGCAATGAAGAGATGATTGCCTTCAAAAATCGTTTCAACATTCCTTTAAGCGACGAGGATGCAGCGGAAGCCAAATATTATCGTCCTGCCGATGATAGTGAAGAAATCAAATACTTACATGAGCGACGTAAAGCACTGGGTGGCTATTTACCGCAGCGCCAGACTCATGCAGCCCCACTAAAAGTCCCCGAATTAAACCTCTTCCAAACTCTATTGGATAGCAGTGGTGATCGGGAAATGTCCACTACGATGGCCTTTGTACGCCTGTTAACCATTTTGACCCGCGATAAAAATATTGGACGGCACATCGTACCGATTGTACCGGATGAAGCGCGCACATTTGGGATGGAGGGCATGTTCCGCCAATTAGGGATTTACTCTTCAGTGGGTCAGTTGTATGAACCGCAAGATAAAGATCAAGTGATGTTCTACAAAGAAGATAAATCAGGACAAATTCTGGAAGAAGGTATTAATGAAGCGGGGGCAATTTCGAGCTGGATTGCAGCAGCCACCGCCTACAGTACACATGGGGTATGTATGGTGCCCTTCTATATTTACTATTCGATGTTTGGTTTCCAACGGATTGGCGATTTAGCCTGGGCAGCGGGGGATTGCCGTGCACGAGGCTTTTTGATTGGGGGTACAGCCGGACGCACCACGCTTGCGGGTGAAGGCTTACAGCACCAAGATGGGCATGGCTTAGTGCAAGCGGGTTTAATTCCAAACTGTATTTCTTATGACCCGACGTTTGCTTATGAACTTGCGGTGATTATTCAACAGGGCATGAAACGCATGTATGAAAATCAGGAAGATGTTTACTACTACATCACCGCAATGAATGAAAATTATCATCATCCTGCGATGCCACCTGCAGCAGAAGAAGGCATTGTCAAAGGTATGTATCTGTTCAGTGGTGGGGGCAAAAAGCGTAAGAAAGTTCAGCTTTTAGGTTCGGGCGCGATCTTGCGGGAGGTGATTGCAGCCGGAGAAATCTTAGATAAAGAATGGGGCGTGGATGCAGATATTTGGAGTGTGACCAGCTTCAATGAAATCGCCCGCGAAGCGCGTGATCTTGAGCGTTGGAATTTATTGCATCCCTTAGAAGATGCACGTACCCCCTATATCACCCAGTGCTTAAAAGATCGACGTGGCCCGGCCATCGCAGCCACTGATTATATTCGTAGTTACGCAGACCAAATCCGTGCTTGGGTGCCCATGCATTATAAAGTATTAGGTACAGATGGTTTTGGGCGCAGTGATACCCGTGCCCAGTTGCGGCGACATTTTGAAGTAGATCGTTATTATATCGTGCTCGCTGCCTTGAAATCCTTGGTCGATGAAAACTCCTTGCCGGCAGTCAAAGTGATGGAAGCGATGGAGAAATATCAGATCGATCCCAACAAACCTAACCCCTTATACGTGTAGGGAGGCGACACCATGGCTATCCAAGAAGTTCGTGTCCCGGATATTGGGGACTTTAAAGAAGTAGAAATCATTGAAGTGCTGGTTAAAGTGGGTGATAGCATTCACGCGGAAGACTCGCTCATTACTGTCGAGTCGGATAAGGCTTCGATGGAAATTCCGTCACCGTTGGCAGGTACTGTCAAGGAGTTGCGGGTTCAACAAGGTGATCGGGTTTCTAAAGGTAGTCTGATTCTCAGCGTGGAAACCGTGACGAACCCAGCGAAACCACCACCTGCATTAACACCTAACTCGGGCGCAGCTCATTTACCCTCTGCATCTAGCCCACCCGCATCAATGTCCGTTTCCCCTGTTGCTAAGCGCCCTAGCCCGCAAACTGTAGTAGATCACGAGGCATTTAAAAAAGCTTATGCTCCCCCCTCGGTGCGTAAGTTTGCACGTGAATTAGGCGTCGATTTAAGCCGCGTGGCGGGCAGTGGGCGCAAGCAGCGCATTACGCAAGAAGATGTGAAAGGCTATATCAAAGATGTGATGGGGCTTGGCTTACCATCAAAAAATGCGGCGACGGCTCATAGTGGCCTTGGCATTCCACGCATGCCTGAAATTGATTTCAGCCAATGGGGCGAAGTCGAAACAGTGCGCCTAAATCGGATTAATAAACTCACTGGCGAGTTCCTGCATCGCAATTGGTTGAATGTTCCGCATGTCACTCAATTCGATCAAGCGGACATCACCGATTTAGAAGCTTTCCGCCAAGCACTGAATCTTGAACAAGAAAAAATCAAAGCCTCGAAAATCACCCCCTTAGTCTTCATTATGAAAGCAGTGGTAGCTGGTTTAAAAGCTTATCCCCGCTTTAATACATCGCTTGATCCTTCAGGGGAAATGCTCATTCAGAAAAAGTATTATCACCTTGGTATTGCTGTGGACACACCGGATGGTTTGGTTGTGCCGATTATTCGTGATGTGGATAAGAAGTCTCTCCTACAACTCTCGGATGATCTCAAAGAGGTTTCTACCAAAGCGCGTGAACGGCGCTTGAAACCTGCTGATTTACAAGGGGGGTGCTTCTCTATTTCCAGCCTAGGCGGGATCGGTGGCACTCAATTCACCCCGATTATTAATGCCCCCGATGTAGCGATTTTAGGGGTATCTAAATCGAGTATGCAGCCGATTTGGAATGGCAAAGAATTTGTGCCACGTCTGATGCTGCCTTTGTCGCTCTCGTATGATCATCGAGTGATTGATGGTGCGGATGGTGCACGCTTTACCACTTTTCTAGCTAAAATGTTGGAAGATATTCGGCGATTGCTGCTATAAGCTTGCGAAAAACTGCTACCTAATACCTAAGGTGACGCGCGTGTAGAAGAACACATTCTATGTTCTTGTAAAAAGGTGAGGCTTTATGACCCCTAACACCGAACTGCACGTAGTTTGGAGTACTATTTTTTATTGACTTCATCACTTTTCTTAAGACCTATGTGACTACGTATAGATAAAAATTTATTTTAGAACATGAGGCCAAACACTTCTAACGGTACTGTAGTGGAGTGTATGACCCGATGTCTAACTTGAAACAATTAATTTCTTAGCAGAAGGAGTGGTAGAAATCCTTTGTACTAACATAGTTATGCTACGAATTAAGAACTAATTATACAGCATCGGATTTAACTAGCTTAGCTCAGCAAGGTTAGAAGCTAAAGCTATGAGTGGCGTTAACATAGGTGTTTTTAAGTTGCTGCAATGCGCAAGTTTTTCGGCTATGCTGTGCAGGCGTTGAGGACGGGTCAAAATAACCCATGCAAGGAGAAGTCTAATGAGTCGCGATGTTGTTGTATTAAGTGCGGTACGCTCTGCAATTGGTGCTTTTGGTGGAAGTTTAAGTGGTATGGAACCTGCTGAATTGGCAGGCCAAGTCATGAAAGAGGCGGTGCAACGTTCTAGCGTTGATCCTGCGCAAATCAATTATGTAACAGTAGGCAATACTATCCCTACTGAATCTCGTTTCCCTTATGTTGCACGTGTCGCTTCTATCCAAGCTGGCTTGTCGATGGAATCGGTCGCTATGGCAGTCAATCGCCTGTGTAGCTCTGGTTTGCAAGCGATTGTAACCACCGCTCAAGGCATTATGCTCGGCGATTATGACTATGGTGTGGGCGGTGGCGTGGAAGTGATGTCACGCGCTGGTTATTTATCGACTGCGATGCGTAATGGCGCACGTATGGGCGATACCACTATGATCGATACGATGGTTGCCACCTTGACTGATCCCTTTGGCGTAGGTCACATGGGCATCACTGCAGAAAACTTAGCAGCAAAATGGGGCATCTCGCGTGAAGAGCAAGACGCTTTAGCGGCTGAGTCACAACGTCGTGCAGCCAATGCGATCAAAGAAGGCCGATTCAAATCTCAAATTCTACCAATCACTCTGAAAACTCGTAAGGGTGAAGTGGTATTTGATACGGATGAGCACGTTAAAGCGGATACTACCGTTGAAACTCTGGCGAAAATGCGCCCCGCGTTCAAGAAAGACGGTACCGTAACAGCAGGTAATGCGTCTGGTATCAATGACGGTGCTGCTTTCTTCGTCTTAGCGGCGGCTGATGTGGCTGCGAAAGCGGGTCAAAAACCAATGGCACGTTTAGTGTCTTATGCTGTTGCTGGTGTACCAAATGATGTAATGGGTGAAGGCCCAATCCCAGCGTCTAAACAAGCACTGAAAAGAGCAGGCTTGTCTTTAGATCAAATGGATGTGATTGAGTCTAACGAAGCGTTTGCTTCTCAAGCCATTGCAGTCTCTAAAGGCTTAGGCTTAGACATGAACAAAACCAATCCAAACGGTGGTGCGATAGCATTAGGTCACCCCATCGGTTGTTCTGGTGCTTTCATTGCTACCAAAGCGATCTATGAATTACACCGTATCAATGGCAAATATGCCTTAGTCACCATGTGTATCGGTGGCGGTCAAGGTATTGCTGCGGTATTCGAACGCATGTAAGACCGCTCTTGGGTGGAGCGCTCTGCTCCACCCAACTATTGCCCTTTGCCCCTCATACCTCATCTATCTTAGGCAATTCCTGCATTCCATCTGTCCTGTTTAGAGACTTAGATGGTTAAACCAGCTAATAAAATACAATTATTAACAATAAGAAATCCGACGACTAGCATGCCTGTCTGCACTAATTTCATGTGATAATTAGTCGCTAGAATAATTTGATCAGATTAAATATAGCCAAATAAATTTAGAAAATCCTAATATACTTAAAGTCAAAGGAAGTTACGCAGAGGTATATGCATTATGAAAACAACAGTAATTAGACTCTGTGCACTATCTGCTTTGTTATCCTGCATGATAGCGAACGTACAGGCAGAAATTTATAAATGGACTGATGCTTCGGGTGCAGTCCATTACACACAAACGCCCCCACCGGATTTATCCAAAGCGAAAGACATTGCTGAAGACATCAGTTTGTCTACTGGCAAAGCCACCCATGCAACTAAAACTGATACGGCTAAGTCTGAAGAGCAAGATAAAGATAAACCCAAAGATGAGATGGAACAAGCTAAGGATGAAGGTGCAAAAAATGAAGAAAAGCACCGCCAGTTCTGTGATCAACAAAAAGGCTCCTTAAAACAATTATTGGCAAATCCAATAATTCGTTGGCGCTCAACTGACAATGTAGAAAAAATCCTTACGGCTAAAGAACGTGCCGATAAGATTGCCGAGGTGGAAAAAAACGTCAAAGAGCTATGTAACGCTGATGTTCTTCCGGCTCAAGCTAGCAAAGCACAATAAGTATAATTACCCCTTATAGGCATCAGGGATAATTTACAATTCCATAGGGTAGCCTAAAGTAGGCTACCTGCTGGGCTTGATAACTCTATAGAAAAGTAAATGATCCAAATAAACTACTGGTTAGCAATTGCTGTACTTATGGTCAGTCCTTTGCTGACACCTGTTTTTGCTACTGAACAAGCTGATGAAAGTGTGAAAATTGCTTTATCGGGGCAAGTAGAAACCTCAATTCATCGTTTTGGTGAAGCTCCCCGCCGCATCTTGTGGATTTCGAGCACTGAAACCCAAGTCGCTGATTTCAATTTAGCCAAACAACTAGCAGCGGCTGATTTAGAGATTTGGTTAACTCCTTTGCAAGGTAATAGCAAAACCTCTCACGTATCTAAAGAACTTTCTGCTACTCAACTCGCTGAATTAATTCAAGAATCCTTTCCAAGTAAAACCGAAAATAAACTTTATATTTTTAGTACTGGAAAACAAGCTAAAGCTGCCGTAGAAAGTTTACAGACGTGGCAAGAAGCACGTGGTAGCTCTAGCCAGTTAGGCGGCTTGATACTCGCCTACCCAGAGCTAACTCTAAGTAAGGCTAAACAAAAAGAGCCACAGTTTATTGAAGCCGCCTCCCAACTGAAGTCGCCGATTTATATTTTTCAACCCTCCGAGAAACTCAACCTAGCAGCCACTGAAGGTTTAGTTGCTGCGTTTGAAAAAGCAGGTAGCGTAGTTTATTCAGAAGTAGTGAAGGATACAGCAGCTGGCTATTTGCAACGTAAAGCAAGCTCAGAAGAAGAGACCTTACAGCTTAGTGTTTTTCCCGCTCAACTCACTCAAGCTCTAGATAAATTAGATGAAGCTGCCAGCCAAGCAGCCACGACTAAAACTGAAGAAGCGCCGTCACCCACTCTGCTGGAGCATCCGACTAAAGAACTAGCGCCTGAGCTGCGCTTAACTGACCTCAACGGGAAAGCTCAGGATTTAAAAGATTATCGCGGCAAGGTAGTACTTTTAAACTTTTGGGCTACTTGGTGCCCACCTTGTATCAAAGAAATTCCATCGCTCAATAACTTACAGAAGAAGTTCTCTCACGATGATTTCGTAGTACTTAGCGTGGATGTAGGTGAGGAACCAAAAGACATTCAAACCTTCCTAAAGCATATCCCAGCGGATTACCCAGTGTTGGTAGATAGCACTAGTAGCTCAACTGAAGCTTGGCATTTAAAAGCGTTCCCTAGCACCTATGTCATTGATCGTAAGGGACAATTACGCTATATGTATTTTGGGGGCTTAGAATGGGATGAGCCTGAAATTATTAAGTTTTTAGAGAAAAATTTAGAGATTGTGGCAAAATAATTGCATCCTTACAAAAGGTTTAGCTGCAAGGATGCAGTGGCTCTGCAATAATTAGCCGTAATGGCAGACATAATGCGTGGGTTCTAAGACTTCAATATCAAAAGAAGTATTCGCACCCACTGAAAATGAGTGCCCACCTTTATAGTCTTGCCATTGGTCAGAGCCAGCCAAACGCACACGGCAATGTCCCTGCTGAATCTCCATCACTTCGGGAGCAGCAGTACCAAAAGTTAAAGTAGCAGGCAAAATAACTCCTACACTTTTCCGTGTGCCATCAGCTGTAAAAAAAGTATAGCTGATACATTTGCCGTCAAAATAGACATTAGCTGTAGTTTGAAGACGGACATTTTCAATGTGGCTCATAAAGTGATCCTTAACAAAATATAATAGGAATAAGCACCCAAAGGAAGGGTAAGAAAAAAAGCGTAGGCAGTGTAACAGTAGCATCCTCGGCTTGGAATATGTACTAGCCGACCACCACACCTAAGACCTATATCGACCATCACAACTGTCTAGAACAACTAGAACTAGCACCCATTATTAGGATTTAGCATGCAGGCTTTAAATAAATTAACAGCGCAGGAGATTAGTAAGCGCTTACAACCCGTCAACCCTCACCGTAGTTTTGATGTACCCAGCAATTTAATCGGCGACCAGTTTCGCGATGCTGCGGTCTTAGTGCCCTTTGTGCGCCTACGAGATGAATGGCATTTATTATATATTCGGCGCGCTTGTTCAGAGCGTGATCGGCATAGCGGCCAAGTAGCGTTTGCAGGTGGTAAGCGTGACCCGCAAGATCCTGATTTATACGGTACGGCCTTACGTGAAGCTCAGGAAGAAATTGGGATTAACCCGCAGGATGTGAACATTCTTGGACATTTAAGTGCTCACCATAGCATTAGCAATTTCAAAATCACCCCAGTCGTTGGTCAAGTGCCTTGGCCTTATTCCTTACAACTGCAACGTAGCGAAGTTGATCGCGCATTTACGATTCCCTTAACTTGGTTGGCTGATCCGCGTAATCACGAACTGCGTTTGCGTGAATTGAAAGGGACTAATGTGCCAGTCGTTTACTTCAAAGAATATGACGGTGAACTTTTGTGGGGCGCGACAGCCCGCATGACTTTAAATCTCTTGTATATGTTAGGCGTGGATTTTAGTGAGTTAGAGCTGCCTATGGCTAAAGCTGCTTGAAAGAACTGAGTTAAAACAAGAGGCATCTACTAAAAATAGATGCCTTTCATTCCAATTTACTCGCTGCTATCGTCTTCAGCCGCTTCAGCTTCAAGATCCTCTAAATCAGTATCTTCATCGTCTGTACTAAAGATGGGGGCAATTTGTACTAATTTCTCGCCTTCATTTAAGCGAATTAAAGTCACCCCTTGAGTATTACGACCAACTAGAGACACTTGCGCAACCGGCGTCCGCACTAACACGCCACCATCCGTAATCAGCATAATTTGATTACCTTCTGTGACTTGTACCGCACCAATAGCGCGCCCATTCCGCTCAGAAGTTTGGATGGCAATCACCCCCATCCCACCGCGGCCTTGGGCTAAGAACTCATCCACTCGGGTACGTTTACCATAGCCATTTTCAGTCGCAGTCAGGATTTCACCTTCACCGAGAATAATTAGAGCATTGACCTGTTGATCATCCTCTAATTTAATTCCACGCACACCCGCAGCACCACGCCCCATAGCACGTACATCACTTTCAGGAAAGCGAATGGCTTTACCTGCAGAAGTGAAGAGCATAACTTCGTTTTCACCATTCGTGAGTGCTACATCCACTAAATAATCATCGCGCAAATCAATCGCAATAATCCCTGCATTCCGTGGCCGTGAGAACTCTTTCAGCGGTGTCTTTTTCACAGTGCCATTCGAAGTCACCATGAAAATAAACTTATCTTCTGCATACTCACGAATGGGCAGAATCGCATTAATGCGCTCACCGTCTTCGAGCGGTAATAAATTCACCATCGGTCGTCCACGTGAATTACGGCTGGCAAGCGGTAATTGGTAAACCTTAAGCCAATACATGCGTCCACGGCTAGAGAAACAGAGAATCGTATCGTGAGTGCTGGCTACAAAGAGTTTTTCAATGAAATCCTCTTCCTTCATCGTCGTCGCTGTTTTACCGCGCCCACCACGACGTTGTGCACGATAAGTATCCAAAGGCTGAGCTTTGGCATAACCTTCATGCGAAAGCGTTACAACCACCTCTTCATCAGCGATTAGATCCTCAAGACTTAAATCTTCGCCGATTACATTGATTTCAGTACGGCGTTTATCGCTATAAGTCTCGCGCAGTTCCAATAATTCAGCACGAATGACCTGCATTAAGCGCTCAGGATTACTCAAAATATCCAGTAAATCGGCAATCCGCTCTAACAGTTCGCGATATTCCTCAAGGATTTTGTCTTTTTCTAAGCCCGTCAAGCGATGCAGACGTAGATCAAGAATCGCTTGTGCTTGCTGTTCAGAAAGCCAGTATTGCCCTTCACGCAGACCTAAAGCGGCATCTAAATCATCAGGTCTAGACATCTCTGCACCTGAGCGCGTAAGCATCTCAGAGACAATTCCCGGATTCCAACCACGCCCCATTAAGCCTTCTTTCGCTTCGACAGGACTCGCTGCACGCTTAATTAAATCAATAAGTTGATCAATATTGGAGAGTGCAACTGCTAAGCCTTCTAAAATATGTGCTCGCTCACGTGCTTTGCGCAGATTGAAAATCGTGCGCCGTGTCACTACTTCACGGCGATGGCGTAAGAAAGCTTCTAGAATTTGCTTTAAATTAAGTAATTTTGGTTGAGCATCAACCAAAGCCACCATGTTGATGCCAAACACAGTTTGCATTTGTGTTTGTTTATACAGATTATTGAGCAGCACCTCGGCCGATTCGCCCCGCTTGACCTCAATGACCATGCGCATGCCGTCTTTATCAGACTCATCGCGCAGCTCAGAAATGCCTTCGATTTTCTTATCTTTAACCAGCTCGGCAATCTTTTCTAGAAGGCGTGCTTTATTAACTTGGTAAGGCAACTCGTGAACCACAATCGTTTCACGCCCAGTTTTTTCATGGGTCTCTACTTCAGCACGTGCACGTACATAAATCCGCCCACGCCCAGTATGATAGGCCTCACGAATCCCACGCGAGCCATTGATAATCCCTGCAGTCGGAAAGTCGGGGCCTGGGACATACTCCATCAAATCATCGATTTCTAATTCTGGATTATTGATGAGAGCTAAGCAGGCATTAACGACTTCTGTCAAATTATGTGGCGGAATATTCGTCGCCATCCCTACCGCAATGCCTGAAGAGCCATTCACTAAGAGATTCGGCACGCGGGTCGGGAATACCGCTGGCTCTTGCTCAGCACCATCATAGTTAGGAACGAAATTAACCGTTTCTTTATCAATATCAGCTAAAAGTTCATGTGCAATTTTGGACATGCGTACTTCGGTATAACGCATCGCTGCGGGCGCGTCACCATCCACTGAGCCGAAGTTACCTTGACCATCCGCCAACATATACCGCAACGAAAATGGCTGAGCCATCCGCACGACCGCATCATAAACGGCGGTGTCACCATGTGGATGATATTTACCGATTACGTCACCGACAACGCGCGCTGATTTTTTATAGGCTTTATTCCAGTCATTGCCCAGCTCACTCATCGCATAGAGGACACGACGGTGTACAGGTTTTAGGCCATCACGCACGTCCGGTAGCGCACGTCCAACGATGACACTCATCGCATAGTCCAAATAGGACTGACGCATTTCATCTTCGAGGTTAACCGGAATAACTTCCTTGGCAAAAGCAGCCATATTTATTGTTCGACCGTTCAAGATAGAGGCGGCTATTATAGCAGATAATGCTTAGAAAAGGACAAAATACACCAGTGAAACTCACGTGGAATGCGGGTTAGCAGCGTATTTTTAAGTCTAAGCTCGCTTAGATCTAAGGGTGGTCTAAAACAGGGTGCTGAATTTTAAAACTCATGAACACCACACCAATACCTGCTACACCTAGAGCTAATAAAGCCAAACGTAACCCCACTAAATCAGCCAGATTGCCAATTAAGGAAGGACCTAATAAAAAGCCGGTATAACCCAAAATGGTAATCATTGAAATCACTTGCCCTGCCTGTTTGGGAGCAATATCACCAGCTAAAGAAAGTACAATCGGTACCACCGCAGCCAGCGCTAAGCCTGCAACTAAAAAACCTGTTAAAATTAATGGCGGATATACGGTGCTAACAGAAATAATGATCCCAACGGTAGCCATAACTCCAGATACTCGAAGTACTAAACGGCGTTGCCAATGTAAAACAATCCAGCCTGAACCTAACCGTCCTATCATCATCGCCAAATGAAATATCGCCGGCCCTGCAGCACCTATAATAACGGGCAGGTCTAAAGATAAACGCAAATAAACTGCTGACCACATTTCCAAGGTACCCTCAGAGAAAACAGTCAAACCTGTAATCGCAGCTAACCATAGTAAGACCGGAGTTCTAAATAACTCCGATCGGCTCATTTTAGAACTCGCCGAATCTGTACTATCTGGTTGATGGTAGCTGATGATTGAATCCAAGCGCTTACTTAAGGCATAGATACTACCGAGAACGATTAACAGGCTTGCTACAAGTAAGTAAACTAACCGAAAATTTATGCCTTGGAATAATAATAACCCAGTTACTAAAGCGGCTATAGCAGCCATGCCACTGTAACCAGCATGAAAGAAACTCATACGTGTATCGCCTGTATTCTGCTCATAATTAACCGCAGCAGCATTGATACCTACATCCAAAGCACCAGATGCTGCCATGAAACAGATAACTGAGATAACTAGAACTGGATAGCTGTTAATCCAATAAAAGGCAGCATATGCCAAAGCAGATAGGAAGATACCTACCAGTATCAAATATCGAGCACCCCAGCGGTCAGCAAGGCGCCCTGTCAACAGCATGGCAGGAAAAGATCCCACCACACCTAAAGTCAAAGTCAAGCCCAGTTGGCCTGAGCTTAGACTAAACGCACGTTGCAAATCAGCCATCATCACTTGCCAAGAGCCAAATACAAGGCCTACTGCAAAAAAACCGCTAATGACTAACCAAAAGGCAACGCTTTGCAAGCTTAAGTATCCATCCGCCAGATATGTTCTTTATCGCGACTACTTAAAGATTGCCCTAACATTTCGAGCGTCACTAAGACAATTCCCTCATCAGTGACATAAAAGCGTTTTTTGTCTTCCTCCAGATTCTCACCAATCACGGTGCCATCTGGAATCACACAGCCTTTATCAACAATCACTTTAGTGAGTCGGCAATTATTTCCAATGCTCACTTTTGGCAAAATAATACTGTCCTTCACCAAAGAATTATTGCCAATCGTCACTGCAAAGAAAGTCACTGAACGCTTCATACGAGCGCCTGACAAAATACAACCTGCAGAGACTAGGGAATCAATCGCCTCACCACGACGCCCATCTTCGTCAAATACGAATTTTGCAGGCGGATATTGTGGCTGATACGTCCAAATAGGCCATAAACGATCATATAAATTCAGCTCTGGCTCGACCGCACATAACTCCATATTGGCCTTCCAATAGGAATAAACCGTACCCACATCACGCCAGTAAGCTGGCTCGCCGGTTGCTTCATTGCGGAAGGCATAAGCTTGTGCTTTCGCGCTATGAATATGATTAGGGATAATATCCTTACCAAAATCGTGTGAAGAATCATCGCTGAGCGCATCCTCACTTAAAGTTCTAAATAGGAACTCGCGTGAGAACACATAAATACCCATTGACGCAAGCGCAATACCCGGTTTGCCCGGCATATGTTCTGGTTGTTTAGGCTTTTCAGAGAACTTAGTGATGCGCATGTTCTCATCTACGGACATCACACCAAAAGCAGTTGCTTCTTCTACAGGAACTTCGATACAACCGACCGTGAAATCAGCCCCTGATAGCACATGTTTCACCAGCATATCGGAGTAATCCATTTTATAAATATGATCACCGCCTAAGACGATGACATATTCCGGATCATGCCGATGTAAAATATCCAAGTTCTGATAGAGCGCATCCGCCGTGCCTTGATACCACTCTTTTTTCTCAGTGCGCTGTTGGGCAGGCAGAATTTCTACGAACTCACCAATTTCAGCCCGCATAAAATTCCATGCACGCTGCATATGGCGAATCAAAGAATCGGATTTGTATTGTGTTAGAACACCAATCCGGCGAATCCCCGAGTTGACGCAATTCGATAAAGCAAAATCAATAATGCGGTATTTACCGCCAAACGGCACAGCCGGTTTAGCGCGGCGTTGTGTCAGATTCTTTAAACGTGACCCCTCACCACCTGCCAACACTAAAGCTAAAGTGTTACGGCTTAACTCCCGAGCCAAATTCGGACGAGAAAAGTCCATCCGGCCTGAATTATCTGGATTATTATGTGTATTACTCATGCTAACCTCCTCTGGTGTGAAACTTGGCAGCCCCCACTGTTAAAGGCTTGTGGCCGCCTTCTAGGCACTGGGCTTATCATACTCTTTGGTAACTTCAACAAGGCGAATGACATTGGTTGAGCCGGGTTGACCAAAGGGAACCCCCGCTGTCACCACAATGCGATCCCCTAAAACTGCAAAACCTTTACGCTGCACCATCCGTGCTGCTTTTCCCACCATATCCGAGAGCGACACCACATCACGGGTTTGCACTGCATACACCCCCCAGACCAAGGTGAGCTTGCGGGCAACATGGTGTGAAGGCGTAGACCCCAAGATAGGCACCAAACCACGGGCACGTGCTGCGCGTAACGTGGTTGATCCCGTACTACTAAAGGTCACAATCGCGACACAACGCCGTGCTGTAGCAATATCTGAAGCAGCCCGTGCAATCGCATCTGCATCGGTTGGCTCACCTTCTAGTGGATAAGTTTTCAGGGCATGATTGCTACGTACATCGCGCTCAGTTTCAGCAATAATCCGCCCCATCACTTCCACAGCTTCGATTGGATACTGACCCGCTGCGGTTTCTGCTGACAACATTACTGCATCAGCACCATCATAAATTGCAGTCGCCACATCTGAGGCTTCAGCACGGGTCGGCACTGGTGAATTAATCATAGATTCTAGCATCTGCGTCGCCACAATGACGGGACGCCCTAAAGAACGTGCGGTTTCCACAATCCGCTTTTGAATCGCCGGTACACGCTCCGGTGGTAACTCAACACCTAAATCACCACGTGCCACCATCACTGCATCCGCTAACTCAATAATCCGATGCAATTGATCTAAAGCAGAAGGTTTTTCTAATTTGGCTAACACACCGGCACGGCCATTCACCAAATTACGTGCCTCCATAATATCCTCAGGGCGCTGCACGAAAGACAGAGCCACCCAATCGACCCCTAGTTCTAAACCAAAGGCTAAATCCGCACGATCCTTTTCAGTTAAGGCACTAATCGGTAATTGTTTATCAGGAACATTGACGCCTTTCCGGTCAGAAATAACGCCACCGACCACTACGGTCGTTACCGCCACTAATGGCGAAGCTTGAGTTACTTTTAAGCGGACTTTACCGTCATCAACCAGTAATTCATGTCCTGCTTCCAGTACATCAAAAATTTCTCTATGCGGCAGGCTTACACCGTCTTGATCACCTACACGCTTTTCTAAATACAGATTAAAAGTATCGCCTTTTTTTAAAGTGATTTTGCCTTCTGCGAAAGTGCCAATACGTAATTTTGGTCCTTGGAGATCCATCAGAATGCCAATCGGACGATCAAACTCAGCCTCCATTGAGCGAATCAGATTGAAGCGGGCACGTTGATCTTCATGGCTACCATGACTGAAGTTGAGGCGGAAGACATTCACGCCCGCTTCAACCAATTTGCGTAATACCGTTTCATCATTCGAAGCGGGGCCTAGGGTAGCCACTATCTTGGTGCGCCTGTCTAATTTAAAAGGACTATTCATTTGTTTGTTATTCCATGATCAATGCGGTGAATAATTGAAGCTTCAGTTAGCCAAACTGGCATTTAAACGCTGCAGATAAGCTTCATAGCGCTCCTCAATCGAGAGAATATCTGGCGCTAATTCAGGTTGAGTAAAATAGCGGCTAGAAACCAAATAATCTGCGGTACTTTGATTACAAGCCAAAGGAATTTCGTAAAGCGTAGCTAAGCGGACGAGGGCTTTTACATCCACATCATGCGGCTGCGGGGTCATTGGGTCTTGCAAGAAGATAACACAAGCAATTTTACCCTCAGCGATCAAAGCACCTACTTGTTGATCACCACCTAAGGGGCCACTTTTCAAGGGGTGAATCGTGAGTTCAGGATAGGCCTGTTGCAATAAACGCCCTGTTGTGCCAGTCGCATAAATCAAGCGTCCTTGCAGATGCGCCAGGTTTCTCCCCACCCAAGCCACTAAATCGGGTTTAGTCCGATCATGAGCAATCATCGCAATGGCTAAGTTTGGCATCTGCCTGCCCTCCTGCAGAGCCTTGTTGAATGAACAAGGCTGAATTATGGATTCAACAGCGTGGTTTACACTTTTTAAGGCTTTTTCAAAGCTTGTGCTGCTTGCGCTAAAGCCTGTATCGCCTGCCAATCACCCGCTTGTAGTAGATTATCGGGTGTTACCCAAGACCCACCCACACACATCACATTCGGTAGTGCTAAATAATTAGCGGCCGTTTTTTCTGTAATGCCGCCAGTAGGACAAAACAGCACTTTAGGCAATGGGCCATATAAAGACTTTAACATTGGCACCCCACCTGCTGCTTCAGCAGGGAAGAACTTTAAGGTATCTAAACCCAGCTCCATCAAGCGCATCACTTCAGAGGCCGTCGAAGCACCTGGCAATAAAGGTAAACCTTCATCTGCAGCCGCTTTGACTAAATCAGCCGTTGCCCCCGGAGATACCGCAAATTGAGCACCGGCTGCTTTTGCTGCTTTCACATCAGCTAAGGTTAGTACAGTCCCTGCCCCCACTTGGCTACCTGGCACTTCACTCATTAAACGAATCACTTCTAAAGCAGCCGGTGTGCGTAAAGTCACCTCCAGCACCTTTAATCCACCCGCTACTAGAGCTGCTGCTAAAGGTTTAGCCTGTGAGGTTTCTTTCACGACTAATACTGGAATGACTGCGACCTGCTGACACATGTCTCTTAATGAAAACATTGCTAATCCTCTTTAGGCACGCAGTGCGTGAATATGTGTTAAAAGCCCAGCGGTCGATGCATCCACATCAGCAGGTACGGTACGCTCCTGCAAAGCAGGCGCTAAGGCTGTAGCCAATTTTTTACCTAACTCCACGCCCCATTGGTCATAGGAGTTAACACCCCAAATTACCCCTTGCACAAATACTTTATGTTCAAATAATGCGACTAAACGGCCTAAAGTATGTGGATTGAGTTGACGATAGATAATCGAAGTCGAAGGCCGATCACCAGGGAAAGTACGATGTGGTACTAATTGCTCAATCTTTTCCACTGATAAACCTGCTGCTTGCATATCCAAACGGACGGCGTGTGCATCACGCCCAAAGGCTAAAGCTTGGGCTTGGGCTAAAACATTCGTGAGTAAAGTTTCATGATGTCGTTGCACATCACCAAACTCACTCTGGCTACTTGGATTAGCGGCTACAAGAAAATCTACTGGTGTGACATCACTACCCTGATGAATTAGTTGGAAAAACGAATGTTGTGCATTAGTCCCCGCTTCGCCCCAGATAACCGCTCCTGTTGAGCTTTGAATTGGGCTTCCATCCATTTGCACTCGCTTACCATTCGATTCCATATCTAGCTGCTGCACATAAGCTGGGAAACGGGCTAAATGCTGATCATAGGGAATCAACGCAACCGTGGGATATTTCAAAAAATTACGCCGCCAAACCCCAACTAAAGCAAACAGTACCGGCAAATTTGTACTCAAAGGCGCTGAGCGAAAATGCTCATCCATCGCCTTGGCACCCGCTAAAAACTCAGTAAAGGCTTGTTTACCGACAGCAATCGCTACGGGTAAACCAATCGCTGACCAGACTGAATAGCGTCCACCAACCCAATCCCAAAACCCAAATACCCGCGAATCATCAATCCCGTAAGTACGCGTTGCCGCTAAATTAGTTGAAACTGCAGCCACATGTTGACCTGCTTGTTCGCCTAAAGTGGCCTTTAACCAAGTTAAAGCGGTACTGAAATTCAGCATGGTTTCCGCAGTGGTGAAGGTTTTAGAAGCAACAATCACTAAAGTAGTCGCCGGATTAAGGGGCGTGAGGGTATCAACAATATGCGCACCATCTACATTGGAAACAAAGTGTAAACGCGGACCATCATGCCAAGGCGCTAAGGAGGTGGTCACCATCACTGGACCTAAATCCGAACCACCAATCCCAATATTCACCACATCAGTAAAAGCTTGACCTGATAAGGTTTTATAAGTACCTGTCCGGACATCTTCTGCAAAATTTAGAAAACGCTCCCGGACTTCAGCAACATCCGCTAGCACATCTTGACCATCAACGCTTACACCGGCTGGAATACCCTCACGTAAAGCCATGTGGAGAACGGCACGCTGTTCGGTACTATTAATTTTATCACCCTGTACCATCGCATCCCGCCGCGCTTCTACTTGGGCATCAGTCGCAAGCTGCACTAAAGCATTCAGGGCGAAGCTATCGATCTTTTCTTTAGAAAAATCGATCAGTAAATCATTCAGACTAAAGGCCAAGCTCTCGAAACGCTGTGGGTCATTCGCAAATAACTCGCGCAAATGTTGCACCCTCAAGCGCTCCGCATGCATTTCTAAGGCTTGCCAATCCTTAGTAAGATTTGCTTTCATCAATTTATACTCCAGCAGCGAATAAGGAGCTGGCGCCACTGGAAGCAGGCCCGACTGCTTGGCGGAAGACTTGGAACAATTCGCGCCCTAAACCAGCCTCATTCGCTGCTAAATTCGCAGCTACATTGGTTCGACTATCGAAATCAGCCACCAATACGTTTAATTCACCAGTTTCTGCATCTAAACGGATTAAATCCCCATCACGGATTTTAGCAATCGCGCCACCATCCACAGCTTCTGGGCTTAAATGAATCGCGGCAGGAACTTTGCCACTCGCACCGGACATGCGCCCATCAGTAACTAAAGCCACTTGTTGCCCACGATCTTGTAGAACACCTAAAACTGGCGTGAGACTATGTAATTCAGGCATGCCATTGGCTTTTGGTCCTTGGAAGCGCACGACACAGACAAAATCGCCAGTTAGCTCACCTGCTTTAAAAGCAGCTTTCACTTCCTCTTGGTCATGGAAGACTTTGGCAGGCGCTTCGATAATACGGCGTTCGGGCTTTACGGCAGACACTTTAATCACTGCCTCACCAAGATTCCCTGTTAAACTGACTAAACCACCGGCGGCTTGGAAAGCCTCAGTGTAGGGGCGCAAAATGTCGGTATCATGACTAGTTACTGCACCCTCAACCCACATGGCTTTACCTTGTTCATTCAACTTGGCTTCTTGCGTGTAATGATGCAGACCAAAGCCAGCCACAGTATGCACATCCTCATGTAAAAGACCGGCAGCCAGCAATTCGCGAATCACGAATTGCAAGCCACCAGCAGCATGGAAATGGTTAACATCGGCCGAGCCATTTGGATAGACTCGTGCCATTAAGGGCGTAACTGCTGACAAAGCAGAAAAATCTTCTAAGTGCACGATTAAACCAGCAGCACGTGCCATTGCAATCAAATGTAAGACTAGATTGGTGGAACCACCGGTAGCATTCAAACCCACAATTCCATTCACGAAAGCCTTCGCGGATAAGACCTCACAGGCTGGTGTGTAATTACCTGCCTCTGCGGTCAGCTTCAGAACTTGCTCAGTTCCCGCCACGGTTAACGCATCACGTAGTGGGGTATTAGGATTAACAAAACTACTACCCGGCAATTGCAGCCCCATAAACTCCATGAGCATCTGGTTACTATTCGCTGTACCGTAGAACGTACAAGTACCCACATTATGATAAGACTGCATTTCAGCTTCTAATAGCTCAGCACGGCCTACTTGACCGGCTGCATATTGCTGGCGCACTTTAGCTTTTTGGTCATTCGAAATACCTGAAACCATCGGGCCTGCAGGTAAGAAAACACAAGGTAAATAACCAAAAGTAGCCGCAGCAATCACTAAGCCCGGAACAATTTTATCGCACACCCCTAAAAAAGCAGCCGCATCGAATAAGTTGTGGCTGAGTGCAATACCAGCCGCCATCGCAATTACATCGCGCGAAAATAGGGATAACTCCATACCCGGCTGGCCTTGAGTGACCCCATCACACATCGCAGGTACACCACCGGCTACTTGAGCGGTAGCACCGACTGAGCGGGCAACTTGTTTAATTAAAGTTGGATAGGTTTCAAAGGGCTGATGCGCCGATAACATATCATTGTAAGCGGTCACAATCCCAAGATTGGGCGCTTTGCTCGCTACAATTTTAAACTTATCCGCGCTTGGACTAGCAGCAACCGCATGAGCTAAGTTACCGCACGCCAGATTATGCCGATTATCGCGCACTGCGGCTTGTTGCATGCGAGCTAAGTAGAGATTACGTGTCTGTTGACTGCGTTGCTCAATCCGAGTTGTCACCTCGGCGATGACTGGGTGAACTGTGGTATTCATAATATTCTCGACCTACACCTTTAAGGTGCATAGTGAATCATCAATTTATCACCAGCTTGCTGTAATAAAGCCTCAATTGGCCACTGACGTGGCTGGCTGGCAGCAAGATTGGCCTGCGCTTGTTCTAGTAATTGGTGTTTATCAGCGCCAGTAATCAGTAAATGTAAGTGCTTAGCTTGCAATAAAGCTGCCAAGCTAAAAGAAATGCGCGCTTCTGGTAAATCAGGCGCTTGTATTTCTAATAAAACCTCGGAGTTTTTGGGATCTAAACCCCAGTCTAAATTCGCGGCTTGTGGGAATAAAGAGGCAAAATGTCCATCATTGCCCATCCCCAATACCACTGAGTCTAAAGGTAAAAACTCGTCCTGCAGCTTCCCTGCTAATTTAGCTAAGTCCGCTTTAGTTTGCCCAAACTGGTATAAGGCTTGAAAGCTTGCAGCGGGTTCTAAACTAGCCAATAGATTGGTTTGCAATAAACGAGCATTTGAACGCTCATTTGTAGGCTCTACTTGGCGTTCATCGGTTAAAGTAAACACAACTTTTGACCAATCGACTGACTGCTTAGCTAGTGCTTTAAAAAAAAGTACTGGCGTAGTGCCACCAGCAAATGCAGCCGTGGCTTTAGCCTTAGTTTGAATAGCAAGCTGTAATTCATCAGCGACAAGCTGAGCTAATTGCTCAGCTTGCACAGCGCGATCAGGATAGCTAATTAAGTTCATGCCTCAATTTCTCGCCAACGTCGCCCATCGCGCGCCATCATTTCTACCGCTGCAATCGGGCCACGACTACCTGGGTCATAAGCTTCCGGCTTCAGACCAGAGGCTTCCCAAGCATCAATAATGGGGTCAATCCAGCGCCAAGCCGCCTCGACTTCATCACCACGCATGAATAAGGTTTGATTACCACGCACTACATCCATGATCAAGCGTTCATAAGCATCTGGCATCCGCCAGCTACCTTCACGCCCTTCAGCAAAGCTCATATCTAAAGGAATATCCCGTAGACGGAAACCACCCGGACCTGGATCTTTGGTCATAATATGCAATTGCAAACCTTCATCCGGCTGCAAGCGAATTGTCAAAACATTCGGCATGATGGGGGTTTCTAAATCACCAAAGACTGAATGTGCAGGCTCTTTGAAAACTACGGCAATTTCGGTCATTTGCGCCCGTAACTTTTTACCGGTGCGTAAGTAGAAAGGTACACCTGACCAACGCCAGTTATCAATTTTCGCTTTAATCGCGATATAAGATTCCGTTCTGCTATCAGGATTACCCACGTCTTTTAAATAAGATTCAGCATCTGCCTCATGCCCCATATACTGCCCACGTACTGTACTACTTAATACAGCACGCCCAGTTAAAGGTCTTAAGGAGCGCAAGACTTTGAGCTTTTCATCACGCAAAGCGTCTGCATCAAATTTATACGGCGGTTCCATTGCTAATAGACAAAGCAGCTGAATTAAGTGGTTTTGCACCATATCGCGGATAGCACCGGCAGTATCATAATACCCACCCCGACTCCCAACACCTAAAGACTCAGCAGCAGTAATTTGTACATGATCAATGCGGTTCGCATTCCATAAAGGCTCAAACAATGCATTAGCAAAACGCAGCGCCATTAAGTTTTGGACGGTCTCTTTACCAAGATAATGATCAATCCGGTAAACTGATTTTTCATTAAAAACGCTACTAATGGCTTGATTGAGTTCAATCGCACTTTCTAAATCATGGCCTAAGGGTTTTTCCACTACCAAGCGTGCTTTAACTGTAGCTAAACCGACATTGGCTAGACCTTGCGCAATCGTGCCGAATAGAGCTGGGCCAACGGCTAAATAGTAAACGCGAATATGCTCAGGACGTTCATTTAGATAACTAACTAAATCACCCCAAGCACTGGAATCGGTGACATCAATATGTAAATAGCTTAAGCGCTTAATAAAGCGTTCAACGGCCTCTGCACTTAACTCTTCAGCAGCGACATGTTGTTGTAAAGCTTCTCGAGCTTCAAGTTTGAAAGCTTCCGTGTCTTGATCGGTACGCGCTAAACCTAGAATTCGAGCGGCAGCCGGAATTTGTCCATCGGCATCGCGTCGAAATAAAGCAGGCAATAATTTGCGCATCGCCAAATCGCCAGTACCGCCAAAAATGACAAGATCAAAAGGATCAACAGGAATAACCGTGCTGCTCATGAATACTGGATTTCCTTGGTGGTTGTTTTAACAATTTTATTTGTTATTAGAGTGCAGCTTGAATCTCTGCACGAGTCGGCAAATTGGCACCACGTCGCGAGCAAGTAATCGCAGCCGCTACGGTAGCGGTGTGACCAATCTTAAATAAAGTTTCGTTGTTAAGCTGTTCAGACCAAACAGCCGTAGAATTTTTTAAACTGACAACAGCATCTAATAAGGATGCTTGGAAAGTATCACCTGCACCCACCGTATCAATCACCTGCACGGCTTGCCCAGGCACATCAACCTGCCCATGATGACTCCACAAAGAAGCACCCTTGCCCCCGCGCGTCAAGGCAACTAACTGTGGGCCTTGTTGTAACCAACTTTCCACAATCGCTTCAGGCTGCTGTTCGGGATAAAGCAAATGCAAGTCCTCATCGCTTACTTTTACTATGTCAAATAAAGGTAAAAGCTCAGCAATGCGTTGTTTCCAAATCGCCAAACGTGGCTCAACATTCAAGCGCACATTAGGATCTAAGGAAAGAAGGCGCTTGCCCGAATGTTGCTGGGCAAGCGCAAAGTACGAATCGGCAGTCGGCTGTGCAACGATGGAATAGGAACCGAAGTGAATAACCGCTGTCCCCTCTAGATCAACATTAACGTCGTCTAAAGTTAACAAACGATCCGCCGCGCCGTTACCGTAAAAAGCATAACTAGGTACGCCCGCAGCATCCTGCTGGACGAAGCCTAAAGTAGTAGGTGCTTGCTTGCGTGCAATCAGATGAGTTTTAACCCCTTCTGATTGCAAACTTGCTAAGAGCCTTTCACCTAAGAAGTCTGTAGAAAGTCCTGTCAACATGGCAACCGGACAGCCTAAGCGTGCTAGACCCACTGCTACATTCAGCGGTGAACCACCTACACGTGCACTAAGCGGTACTTCAAAAGCTGCTTGATCCACAACTTCTGCTGTAAAAACATCGAATAGTGCTTCTCCACAGACAACAAACATGATGGCTTCCCTAGCTTTAATTAAAATGCGTAGTTAAAGCGTGTACGGAATGCGTTAACGTTATCATCGTTACCTTTTGTACCACCCACGTCAGTCGCTTTAGAAGTACTGGCTGCGAAGGTTACTGTTGCATCTTTTAGTCCCATTAATGGGATACTATAAGCTGCATAGAAAGTATTTAACTTGGCATCAATTGAGGAATAGTCTTCTTTAGCACCAATGTAACCTACACCCCAAGGACCTTGGGTATAGTTCACACCGTAAGTGGTTTTATCAGCACCCGCATCTTTTTTATAATTTTTCTTAGCTAAGTTCACATTTAAAGAACCACCAGCTAAATCAAAGCCACCACTCAAGCCAAAGCCAGTATGTGAAACTTCTTTTGCAGCATCACCAGCTTCATCACTTTTTACACTTTCTATGCCTGCACGCAGGGTAGCCATACCTGCTTTGTAGCTAATAGCTGGGCGAATTGCCGTGAACTTATCATAATCACTAGTGTTCTTAGTGCCCATGACACCCAGTTCAAAAGTAGTCGCATCATTGGGTTTTAAATGCAGAGCTGTATGAATAACGTTGCTCTTACGACCACGGCTATCATTAGTACCATAGTGAGACATACCAGCAGCATGCTCAACCACTGTATCTTTACCTGCTGGGAATAAGTCTAGCCCTTCAAAACGACCAATTTGCACGTCCCAAGCTGGACGACCAAATTGCAAATAAACATCATCATAACCTAAAGCGTCGCCTTTGAAGGGCACTAAAGGCTGAGCAACACCTTTAACAAAGCTGCCATTTTCGCCTTTCATTTCACCAGTCGCATTTAACTTAACGCGGCCACCATTATAATAACTACTGCCACTAGCATCTGTATCTTTTGCGGTCAGATCAAGCTCAACATCCCCACCAATGCTGAAAGTTTTCTCTTCTGCTTGAACATTAAAGCCGACTAATAAAGCTGCTATCCCACAAGCAACGCTCAATTTCAATTTGGTTTTCATTGCATTTACCTTCGCTATTCAATCAAAAACACGGTTATTAAAACACACTACCAAAGCGCTTTGAAGCACAAAACACTAGCAGTTTATTAAAACTTATCCCACATTAAGTCATTAATTTTTTCAAGATCCGAAAAAAATAATCTCGTAAACTCGCATGCTTGTCAACTTAAGAACGCTTAGCACTAACCGTATCATTAATAAAAAATTAATGGACTTAGGTTAAAGGCTTCGATGAAAGCTGTCAATAATTAATTCAAATTGATTTATTAAAAATAACTACTGTGAAATACCTGCTTATGCAAAGTACTAAAGCAAATACCATACCAATGTTTTTAGATACTCTAGTTGAAAGTTTTGCTTGCTTTTGAAGGATTAGAATATTAATATTTTCTTATATTTAATTTTCTATTCGATTTTGATGACTTGTGTATCGACACATTTCTGCTAGAGGTATCTGTTCATGAAATTTACAAAAATGACATTGGCTATGACTATTTTTGCAGCTGCCACGACTGCATCTGCTACTGATTTTTTCAATGGTTTTGATAATGGCACAGGTGCAGGTAATGCCCAAGGTGCAGGCCAAGGTCAAGGTTATACCACTGGTCAAGGCACTGGTTATGGCACTAGCAAAGGCAACTTAGATGGTTGGGGTACAGGCAAAGGTACAGGTGACGGCGAAGTTGATTTCTCTATTAACTTTAAAGGCAAAGGTAATACAGATATGGCGTCCGACGTAGTCGGCCGTGGTAATGGTACTACTAATGGTAATTTCAACGGTCAAGGTACTGGCTATGGTTTAGGCTATAACAACTTAAATGGTTATAGCAATAGTGCTACTTCTGGCAGTGGTTATAACCCTTGGGGCGGAATGCCAGCTTGGGGTAATTATTATCCGTACCCACAAACTGCTATGCCACAGATGCAAATGATGCCACAAATGTATGCTCCCTACGGCATGCAACAACCCTATATGCCGATGATGCCGCAAATGTATGCACCCTATGGAATGCAACCATCCATGCCCATGATGCAAAATCCTAACTTTGCCCAAATTCAGCAGCAAATGGCGGCACAACGTGCACAGGCTGAAGCCTATATGAAGCAGCAAATGGAGGAGCAGCGCAAAATGCTGGAAGCTCAAAGCAAAGCTGCAGCAACTCCAGTCCCGCCTATGACTCCTGCTCCAGCAGCGCCAACTCAAGCAGCACCAACAACTGAAACTACTGCCCCAGCGCCTGCGAAAACTAACTAATCAGTTTTTAGCTCAAGCCTACTTAAATTTAGTAGGCTTGATTGCTAGCTTTCACGCAATCTTTAATCAATTGCGGCCCTGAATAAATAAAACCTGTATAGATTTGCACTAAAACTGCGCCCGCTTGCAACTTAGCCACAGCGTCTTGGGCACTCATAATCCCACCCACACCCATGATTGGAATCCGATTCCCTAAATGTTGGTGAAATAAGCGAATGACCTCAGTCGAGTGTTCTGTTAACGGCTGACCACTCAAGCCGCCCTGCTCTGCGCCATGCTCTAATTGTGCAACCGCCGATTTATCCAAAGTTGTATTCGTAGCAATCAAACCATCCATCTCACAATCCAGTAAGACTTCAGCAATACCTGCAATTTCCTCTGGGCTTAGATCTGGTGCTACCTTCACTGCCAAGGGTACATAACGACCATGTTCTTCAGCTAATAAGATTTGTTCTTGTTTTAAAGCTGTCAATAGACGCCTTAAGTCTTCTCCATACTGAAGACTACGCAAACCGGGGGTGTTAGGAGAGGAAATATTGATGGTGATATAATGTGCATATGCATAAACCTTGCGCAAACCTATCAAATAATCATCGACTGCACGTTCTACTGCGGTATCAAAGTTTTTCCCAATATTAATACCAAGAATGCCTTGATATTGGGCTTTACTAACCTGACCTAATAAATACTCTAAACCATGATTATTGAAGCCCATTCGATTGATAATAGCCTTGGCTGCTTTCAAACGAAATAGACGGGGATGCGGATTACCAGGCTGTGGCCGTGGAGTCACTGTTCCGACTTCGATAAAGCCAAACCCGCAGCTAGCCAGTGCATCAATAAACTCTGCATTTTTATCCAAACCTGCGGCTAAACCGATGCGATTGGGAAACTTAATACCCATCACGTCAACAGGTGTTCCAACCAATGCTTCTGCTTTGCCATTCAGGCCTAATTGATAAGCTAATTTTAAGCCTCTTAAAGCAGTATGATGAGACATTTCAGGGGATAAGAGAAAGAGTAATTCGCGCAGCAAGCTATACACAGACAGGCCCTCGGAGGCTAAAAAATGCAAAAGCGCTGATTATGCTAAATCTGCTGTTTAGCAACAACCCGTGAGTGGAAAAACAATGGCAAGCCTCCCTTGAAGCTATGGCATAATGAGGCGCTATTTTTCAAAGATTCAGAGAGGATTGCATGGCAAATTCATCATTTTACCCACCGCAACGTATTTTAATGGGGCCAGGCCCTTCTGATGTAAGCCCGCGTGTTTTACAAGCGATGGCACGCCCAACTTTAGGGCATTTAGACCCTTTATTTGTTGGCATGATGGATGAAGTCAAAAGCCTACTGCAGTATGCCCTACAAACTAACAATGAACTGACTATGCCGGTTTCTGCTCCTGGTTCTGCCGGAATGGAAGCCTGCTTTGCCAACTTAGTTGAGCCGGGGGATAAAGTCATCGTTTGCCAAAATGGTGTATTTGGTGGACGCATGAAAGAAAATGTCGAGCGTTTTGGTGGTACTGCGGTGATGGTCATGGATGATTGGGGTAAGCCAGTCGATCCTAATAAAGTTGAAGCCGCCCTAAAAGCTAACCCAGACACCAAAATTCTTGCTTTTGTCCATGCAGAAACTTCTACAGGTGTACGCTCAGATGCCAAGCTCTTAACTGAGTTGGCTCATCAATATGGCTGTTTAGTGATAGTAGATGCGGTAACCTCTTTAACTGGCTGTGAATTAAGAGTCGATGCTTGGGGCATTGATGCGATTTATTCTGGTACGCAAAAATGCATGTCCTGTGTACCCGGTTTATCTCCTGTAAGCTTTGGCAGTCGCGCTGTTGAGGTGATTAAAAGTCGCAAAACCAAAATCCAAAGCTGGTTCTTAGATATGAGCCTGATTATGGGCTATTGGGGTGGCGGTACTAAGCGCGCCTATCATCACACTGCCCCTGTGAATACACTCTATGCTTTGCATGAAGCGTTGGTGATGGTGCAAGAAGAAGGCTTAGAACATGCGTGGGCACGCCATTATCACCATCATCAAGCCTTAAAAGCCGGTTTAGAAGCAATGGGCATTCGCTTTGTGGTGGAAGAAAACTATCGCCTGCCTCAGCTGAATCTGATTACAGTGCCTGAAGGTGTGGATGAAGCAGCGGTGCGTACACGCCTGTTAAATGAATACAGCATAGAAATCGGCGCGGGCTTAGGTGCTTTAGCAGGTAAAGTATGGCGGATTGGTTTAATGGGTCATGCCTGTAATACCCAAAACGTCTTGACTTGTTTAGGCGCTTTGGATGCAGTCCTCAGCTCTATGCAAGCCCCAATTGAATCGGGCGTTGCTGTCAGAGCAGCACAAGATTTTTATAAGTTTTAAGTTAACTGAGCAGGTGGCTACATTAGCTGCCTGCTTCCAAGGTTTTGGGTAAAGCCGTTTGTTCACGTAAAAGTTTTAAATGCTCCATGGTGGCATAACCATCGGCTGGAAAACCCGTATCCGCCTGCCAACGGCGCAAAGCAGCGCGTGTATTTGGGCCAATCGTGCCATCAACCCCATCGGTACTGTAACCCACAGCACTTAAACGTTCTTGTAACTCTGCTTTTTCCAAACGACTTAAGGGAACTTCATTACGTGGCCATGCGGCTTGTACTTCTAAACCACCTTTCAATCGCTCTGCTAAGTAACCCGCTGCCAAGGCATAACTCAGCGCATTATTATATTTCAGTAATACATTAAAATTAGGGTAAGTTAAAAAAGCTGGCCCCCGATAACCCGCAGGAATAATCACTGCAGCTCGCAGCGTGGGAGAGTCTTCTAAAGCAGTACCATCCACTCGATAGACACCTTGCGCACTCCAATAATTCAGACTTTGCCAATTGGCTGGCTCAGTTTCCATCCAATCAAAAGTAACTGGCAGAACGACCTCTGTCCCCCAAGGTTGTCCACGCTGCCAACCAGATTGCGCTAAATAATTTGCCGTCGAAGCCAAAGCATCTGGAATACTAGCGCGTACATCTCGCTTGCCATCGCCATCAAAATCAACCGCAAACTCTTCGAAAGTGCTAGGAATAAATTGAGTATGTCCCAGCGCGCCCGCCCAAGAGCCACGGAGATTATTGCCTGGCATATCACCACTTTGCAGGATTCTTAAAGCAGCAATTAATTGAGTGCGCCAGAAATCACGCCGATCTTCACGACCTTGATAAGCTAAGGTCGCTAACGAGCGAATCGCTGAATAATTACCAAGCTGCTGACCGTAGCTACTTTCCATCCCCCAAATAGCGACGATATACTCAATATCTACTTGATAGGTTTCACTAATTTTTTTTAAAAGGGGTGCATATTGCTTTAAAACATAACGACCTTGTTCCACCCGTTCAGCTGAGACAGCCGTATCCAGATACTCCCAAACAGGTCGACTAAACTCTGGCTGATAAGTATCTAGTTTTAATACTTTTTTATCAGTGAGCAGACCACGAAAAGCCATATCTAACGTAGCGTTTTTAACCCCATGTTGCTGCGCATAGTGCCGAAAATTAGTTTGCCACTTGGCAAACTCCTGATCAGAAAATAGTGTATATCCAAACAAGACTACGCTAAAAAGAATACCAAGTTGTAGTGTACGCGCTAGCTTGCGACCCATCCCTAAAACCAAAGACGTCAATTTAAGGCGCTATCATAAACAAACTTAAGCAGGCCTGCACCGACTGTTGACACTTATTCACCGATTAGGAGCCTTTCATGCCACAAATAGTCTTTCTCGATTTTGCTAGCACCAGCCGCCATGACCTTGATTTAACTCAATTAGAACAAGCTTGTGGAGCCCTGACCTTATGGGAAGATACCAACCCTAGCACCGTGCTTGAGCATATTGGTAAAGCTGAAATTGTGATTAGCAATAAAGTGCTCATTAACGCAGCCACCCTACAAGCACTTAAAGATCAAGTTAAGCTTATTTGTGTAGCGGCAACAGGCACGAACAATGTTGATTTAGAAACTGCACGTGATTTAGGCATTCCTGTGTGTAATGTACGCAATTATGGTAGTCGCTCGGTCGCTGAGCACTGTATCGGATTAATCTTTGCTTTGGCTCGGCAAATTCCTGCTTATCACCAAGCCGTGCAAACAGGTATTTGGCAGCAAAGTAAACATTTCTGCTTATTAGACTACCCTATCACTGAAATCGCTGGTAAAACTTTGGGGATTATTGGCTATGGAGCTTTGGGTCAAGCTACTGCCGAACTAGCTACTGCCATTGGTATGAACGTCATTATTGCTGAGCGCTCAGATGCCAGCCGCATACGCCCTGATCGAGTCAGTTTGGAGGAGTTATTCGCTCAAGCAGATGTGATTAGTTTGCATTGCCCCTTAACCGAGCAGACCAAAGCATTTATTAACGCAGAGCGCTTAAAACAGATGAAACCCTCGGCTTTGTTAATTAATACTGCCCGCGGTGGTTTGATTCATGAAGCGGATTTAGTAGTTGCTTTACAAAACGGTACTATTGCGGGTGCAGGTTTAGATGTTTTAAGCATTGAACCACCTACGGCTGCTAATCCACTACTTCAACAGAGTTTACCTAACCTGATTATTACGCCCCATATTGCTTGGGCCAGTCACAAGGCAAGGCAAACTTTAGTGGATCAACTGGCTGAAGTTATTAGCAGTTTTCAACAAGGTCAGTTGCTCAATCAAGTCAACTAACCCACCGATTAGCGCGTTAACTTAGAGGCTTATCCGCTTATTACCTGAATCTGTCTAGGCTTAAGGTTACTGTGAGCGCTTGTAGTTTTGCACGCTCATTAGGGTCAGCATGCCTAAGCTTATTATTAAACGTGAAAATCCCCAACGTTTTACGTGGCAAGCGATCTTGTTTTGGGTATTGGGTTTATTACCTGTAGCCCTCTTGGCAGGCTTTCTTACTGGCAACCTGATTAGCCAATGGCAACACTTGAACTTTAAAGCGGGACAAGTGCCTTTATTACCTCTAGCGCCGATGGTACAACCTCAAGCATTGCCACCTAGCTCAAGTACAAATTTGCCGTTACCACTCACCGCTGAATTGCCCAGTGATACAAGCCCTGAAAAACCTACGAGTTCTACAGACACCCTCATTAAACCTGACCTTAAACCCTCCACTACTACATCTAAACCCTTAAATAGATCGGAAACCTTAGCACCTATACGGCCTACTAAAACTGCTAAAAAGCCCGCAGAATCGACTACTGCAAAGAGCCAATCCAACTCATCAATAAATCAAGCTAATACCAAAAATCAGCAGAATAATCGCAACTATCCAGTTGCAGCTCCAAGCATCCACAATAAACCCGTTAAATCACCCCAAACAGTCAGTGAATCTCCACGCCCAAGTCGCCCAGTAGCTCGTACTACTTCTGAAAGGTCTGTGCAAACTGAAGCTAGGCCACTAGAAGCTGCTAAAAACGAGCGGGGAAGCACGAATGATTACCGACTACTAGAGCAGTCTTTAGGTATTCCCTTGCAATAGCGGCTTGCGTTGCACGGCTCACAATCAAGGTGATTTCATGTCATTTAGGAAAAAAATGATGCTATTACTGCTGGCATTTTTTGTGCTGGCAGCTTGTACCACAACTATTATCCAAGCCCCTATTTTATTAGAGCTAACCCAACCGGTGTCTTTACAGAAAGCGACCGAACGTGGAGCCAAACATTTATTTACCCTCGTCCAACAAGAACGGGGCTGGCGTAGTGAGGTCTTATCAACCCGTATTTTGGTATTACCCACTTTTCAAGAAAACACCAAAAAAATCTTAGAACCCACCAAGCAAATTTTTCCCTATTTACAACAACAAGCGCCCAGCTTCAAAGGTCTTCACTTAGTGAACTTAGAAACACAAGGCCAAACTCAAGCTAATTATGAGTTGCATAGCTCCATGTTAATGACCGAAGAGCATGGTAAGGAAAAGGTGGTGCTCAGCATGTGGATGATCGAGCCACAATCTAAACGTCGGCTCTCCACAGTTAGCTCAGCGATTCGTGTTGATAATCCGGCCAGCAAACCCAGCTTAAGCTTTAATCCTGAACCACAGCCTTGGCTCCTTGCTTTACAAGAAACTAGCCACTTAGTCCTAGAAGCGGCAAATAAAGATCGCTCGTGGCGTAGCCAATTGGCGAGTACTCAAATTGTCTTAGTACCGATGTTTGATGCTAACTCGAAGGAGAATTTGAATTTAACAGGTGACCTGCAAACTCAACTGCAAAAGCAAGGTACTGGTTTAAAAATTGCAGCCATTTCCCAAAGCACATTGCCACCAGCGCATTATGTGGTTCACAGTGCCTTAACAATTGACAAGAGCAGCGAAGGTCAAGTGTATGATCTGAATGTCTGGTTACGCGATGCCAAAACGGGACGCCTATTAGCACATGGTTTAAATAAAGTATTGGCGCAAGGTCTCCCCTATGCTTTAACAGCTGAGTCAAAAGATAGCCCGGTTTACACTGAACCGCTTAACCCGAACACAAAAGGCTTCGATTTACGTCAAGAAATGCAGCGCCCTAACTACCAAGCTCGTTTGCAATTAGAGGCTATCTTGGCCGATGCAGCCAAAGCTTATGCAAACGCTCAATACGCTAAAGCATTGGAGTTCTATGAGGCTGCCAAAAGTACTAAAAATGGTATGAGCTTACGTACTCTAGCGGGTCGTTATTTATCCTTGCTGCGGATGAATCGTCATGCTGAGGCACGTGTCGCCTTTGCGGATCTCCTCAAATATGGTTTTAACCGTAGCAATATGCTTACTTTCAAAATTCTTTTTGCGGTCGATTCGACCAAATTTGCAGGTGGGGACTTTTTAAGTAGCCAATATCAAGTATGGACCGAGGAAATCGCGGATTATCTAAAATACCAACAACGCTGCCTCTTAGTGGTAGGCCATAGCAGCCATACAGGTTCTGAAGAATATAATTTGAAACTTTCTACCGCACGAGCCACGGTTATTCGTCAAGCAATGGCTACTAAACAGCCTCTTGCAGGTACGCGCACTCAGGCCGAAGGTAAAGGCTTTCATGAGAATATTGTAGGTACAGGAACAGATGATTTTCGAGATGCTGTTGACCGACGAGTAGAGTTTCGTAAGCAAACCTGCCAGTAAAACATCCACTAAAACCCCGCTAGCTACTCACTAGCGGGTAGCTAACAACTGTAATTACTTAACTTTAGCACCAGCTGATTTTGCAGCTTTCTTGGCTTTCTTGACGATTTTCTTTGCCGCTTTATCAGCTAATTTTTTTTCTTTCTTTTCTTTTTCCGCAATTTTCTTTAAAGACTTTTCTTCTTTTTTACGCTCTTTCTCAACGACTTTCTTCGCTTTCTTTAATTGTTTCTCTGCTTCTCGCTTCACTTTATCTTTCTCTTTAGCACTCTCTTTTTCAGCTTTAGCCAATTTTTTTGCTTTTTTGCCACTAGGCGCTTTTTTTGTCGATTCGTTAGGAGTTATAGCCGATGACTCTGTCTTTACCGCAACTGGCTTAGCTTCTGCCTTAGTACGCGTTCTTTTAGGTGCAGCTGGCTTAGCTTCATTAGCGCTTGTTACTTCAGTCGGTTTAGTTTCAGTTGCTACAGGCTTTTTAGCTCTTGAGCGAGTGCTAGCTGGTTTAGGAGCAGCGTCAGTAGTTGCAGCGCTATCAGCAGGTGTAGCCTCATTTGTGGTTTTTTTAGCAGTAATAGTTTTAGCACGACTTGGGCGTTTAGTTACAGGGGCTTTCGGTTTAGTAGCTGGTTTAAGCTCTGTTTCTTCGTTAACTTCTATAGCACCTTCTGCAGGCGTTGTAGCAGTCTCAGCCTGGTCTTCTATGGCGTTAGTAACAATAGCTTCTGGCTCAGAACTAGACTCTGATTTAGCTATTAGTGCCTTCGCACTTTCGATAATCCCCACAGCGGTACTTGCACCAATGCCTGGAATATCAGCTAACTCTTGTTCAGTCATAGTCGCTAGTTGCTCAACCGTTTTAATCCCATTTGACTCCAAGCGGGTTTGCATAGCGGGGCCAACATATTTAACAGCAGAAAGTGATAATGTCATAAGCCTAAACTCCTTAGGATATTTAATAGTTATTATTGTAGAAAATGCCTGAGGCTACAGTTTGCAGAAATTATAAAAAAAAGCCAATTTCTCCCACAAACTGTTAATTCGGATATAAGTCTGCAAGACCTTGAGCCTGGGGGGGCAGTATTGGAGTGTCAACCTGTTGATAATGCTCCACTGCTTTCCATAAATCCTGTCCATCCCAAACATGCGTAGTAGAAGCATACAAAACGGTGCTGAGATCATCCAAGGCTTGCTTAAGGGGTAAATCGGCCTGAGTCCTTAAGCTTGCAATCGTTGCAGGCGAAAGCTTTAAATCCTCACGAATCCAAGCTTGCAAGCCTTGAAAAGCTGCCTGAGCATCATTACGCTGACAAGCTGTTTGTAAGGCTTTTAAGGGACTGATACGACTCGGTGCTGCTGTGTTAACGGCTTGCGTTTTCCCTTTTCCTTGCTTCAGCCAGAACCATAAACCAGCCAAAATGGCTAAACCTAAAGCGACTGCAATCATCAATAACCACTGTTGCTGGCTGAAGGCTTTACTCTCTGTTTGTGTCTGACTAGAAGGCACCGTTTGCTCAGCAGGATTCAGTAAACTATTTGCAGGCTCAGCAGATGGGTTCGCTGGCGTGACTGCCGCTGCATTTGGATCATTCTTCGGATTGGTTTGCCCAACTCCCGTCACTTTAAGTGGTGTTGGCTCAATCCGTGCGGTCTGCATTTTTTTAGCTTTTAAATCCCACCAATCAATTTTAATTTCTGGTAAGACATAGCTGCCATCCGCAGTCCCCATCAAAACCCATTTCTCTTCGCGCATTCCAATTACGCTCGAGCCACCTAAATCATTACGAAACTCTGGTTGATTGGCATAGCCCTTGATTCCCATCGGCGGCTTAATATCTAAAGCCGGTAGCTGCTCAGCCATCAAGCCGTCCGCAATAATTGCAATAGTTAAGGTGACTGGTTCGCCAGCTTTAAGGGTTTTATTCACTGGCTCCCAATGAGCATTCAAGGTCAGGCTATTCGCAGGTAGCCAAGTGCTCTGTACTTGCGGATGCGGCTGTACATTAATGACTAAAGGAGTGGAAAAGCGGCGTACTTGCTTGCCACTAAGCCCAAAAGGGTCTATTTGCCGCGATCGCCGATCATCTAAAGCACCTTGGAAAACCGTGCGGCCAATGGTCAACTCGCCGCTCACTTGCGGAAACACGGCATAGCGACGCTCAATCATGTTATAACGCACACCATTGCGATTAATCACCCCACTTTTCGTAGTGCCCAACTGCTGAATCAAACCTTTGCCTTTCTCAAGCTCTGGATGCGACATGCTCGCGCGCGTTGGCAATAACGGGACAACATGCAATAAACGCTGGGTGACAATCACTTGTTGTTGCACATAAGGGTTAGGGGGATCTGCGGTCAACTCCACCAAAATATCGTTATTGGCATTTCCCTTAGGATCAGCGACAGCTTGGTCAAGGACTTGAATAGTGACTGGCTCACTACTGACACTACCAAAGTTAATGCTGGGAATTTGTAAATTACCTGCACGATTCGCAAATAAGCTCACAATCCAACCGGTTTGTTGGCTCATTTGCCCATTAATATATTGGACATTAGTGCTAGTTGAAGTGCCAGTGACCTGAAAGTCTTTATTCAGAGGGGTAAAGTCAGGATTACTAGTCAGAGCTTGATCAGTCGAAAAGGTCAGGGTGAAATCATCGCCGACTTGGACCGTATCACGCTCAAGCTGCACTTGCACACCCGCTGCAAATACGCTGCAACTTAAACTCCAGCACAGCAGGAGGAGTGCAATAAACTTAGACACAGACATTACCAAGCATCTCCTTGGTTTGGATGCGCACGTTGTTGATATTGATATTGAAACTTGCGCCGCCATAGCCCTGCTGGATCATCTGGAATCCGTCGTAACCATTGCTCAGTAGCTTGTTGTTGCTCAGCTGCTTTCGGGTCCATTTGCGCACTTTCAGCTTGGGCTTGCTGCTGTTCCGCCTCATTTTTTTCTGCTTCCTGCTGTTTTTGCTGCTCAGCTTTGGCTTGTTGTGCTTGCTGTTGTTTAGCTTGTTCTTGTTGAGCTTGTGCCTGTTGCTGTTGAGCTTGGCTTTGTTGGTTTTGCTGATTCTGCTGCTGTTGCTCAGACTGCTGATTTTGACCAGATTGCTGTTGGTTTTGTTGATTTTGCTGGCCTTGATTCTGTTTTTGGTCTTGTGAACCTTGTTGCTGTTGTTCCTCTAATTTTTTCTTGAGTAAGTCTCGATTATAGCGCGCATCTTCATGTTTTGGGTTTTGAGCTAAGACTTGTTCATAAACTTTAATCGCCTCTTCCAGCTTATTTAACCGCGCTAACGCATTCCCATAATTATAGAGCCCTTCTACCGTTTGATCGGTTGAATAGAGTTTAGCCGCTTGCTCAAAATTACCAGACTTGTAAGCAGCTGCGGCTTTCCAGTTAGGATTTTCAAATAATTCACTGGCCTCTTTAGTTTGCCCTGCTTGTAGAGCCGCTTGAGCTTGTTGATCTGGAGTCGCCCACAAATCATTCCAGACACTGGCTTGGACGGGCTGTGCCTGTGGCAAACAGATAACCACTAAACTGAAAGACAACAGCCAGCCACGCCTAAACAGCAAAGCGACCAAAGGCAAGATGCCTAGCACTAACCAAACACCTGCATTGACCCAAGTATCTACTTGGCGTTGCCCACCCGAAATTAAATTCTGCTCGCCAACCTTACTCTCCCAAGCATTGGCCAAACGATTGACATCAGCATCTCCAATACCTGCGGTGACATAAACACCATTACCAGCTTGAGCTAAGGCTGTTAGGCTTGCAGCATCTAATTTTGGCATGACCGTTTTGCCTTGAGCATCTTGCAGGAAACCACCATTCGCTAACGGAATCGGAGCACCCGCAACTGAACCAATACCTAAAACTGAAACATTCACCCCTTGAGCCACAGCAGTCTGAGCCGCTTTTAAAGCTTGGGTATCATCCGTCATACCATCGGTGATTAATAGAATATTGCCGGTTTTAGCACCGGCTTGTTGCAGCAATTCGAGCGAGCGTTCAATCGCTAAACCTAAAGCCCCACCCTGCACTGGCATAATATCTGGCGTGAGATTTTTCATTTGTGCTTCGATGGTTTTAATATCATCCGTCAGAGGCGATACCGGAAAAGCATCGCCAGCAAAGACCACTAAAGCAGTTTGTTCACCTTTGCGCTTTTGCAGAATATCCATCACTTTAAAACGCGCTTGCTCCAAACGATTGGGCGATAAATCCTGCGCATACATGGATGCGGATAAATCTAAAGCAATCACCAGTGCCTGCTGCTGGCGAAACACCGGAACTTCTTTCTTTTCCCAAGCAGGCCCCGCCAAGGCCAGAATGCTTAAGAGTGCAATTAAGGAAAATAGAATCAAAGGAGCTAAACTTTGCCGCCGCTCGCGCCCTGTTAATACAAAAGGAGCTAAGGCAGGGTCAACTAAATCATGCCAACCACTTTGTTGCTTCCGTCGCCGCAGAATCCAAAACCATAAGGGCGGTAAGAGCAACAAAAACCAAAAGGCATGCGGGTAAAGAAAATGAAAATCCGCCATTTAGGCCAAAGCCTCCATACGCACGACAAAAGCAAAGAATCCGAGCATAAAAGCCAAACCTAAAGGCCAGCGAAATAACTCTTGCTGAGGACGCCATTCTTCAGCTTCATGTTCAACAGGCTCTAAACGATCCAATTCCGCATAAATCCGTTGAAACTCCTCGGTATCACGCGCCCGAAAATATTGCCCCCCCGTTTTGCTAGCGATCATCTTCAATGATTCTTCATCAATCTCTGCCGCCGGATTCATTAATTGAATCCCGAAAATACTGCGCGCTTGAGGTCCTTCAGAGCCAATCCCGACGGTATAAATTTTTAAGCCAGCCGTTGCCGCCATTTCTGCAGCGGCGGCAGGGCTAACTGAACCGGCGGTATTTGCCCCATCAGTCATCAGAATCAACACCCGATTTTTTTCTTGGCTATCCTGTAAACGCTTAATGGCTAAGCCAATCGCATCACCAATAGCAGTCCGCTCACCTGCTAAGCCGATTACCGTTTCATTCAATAGGGTGTGAACCGTCACCCGATCAAAGGTCAAGGGAGCTTGGAGATAAGCTTGATCCCCAAATACAATTAAACCAATGCGATCTCCATTACGCTTTTGAATGAAATCCCCAGCCACCACTTTAGTAGCAACTAAACGGTCAACCACTTGATTATTCAGATAGAAATCCTGTTCCTGCATACTGCCGGACAGATCGACTGCCAGCATTAAATCGCGCCCTGAAACTGGCAAAGCCACGCTTTCCCCCACCCAAATCGGACGGGCTGCTGCAGTTACCAAAAATAACCAAGCTACAGACGCGAGAATCAAAGCTAACCAAGAGACCCAAGCCTTTTCTGAGGCAGCTTCACCTTGCAGAAAATCTTGTAAAAAGGGGACTTTTAGCGCTACACCCACCTGTTGTTTAACAGGCCGCCATAGCACCCGAATCAGCCAAGGCAAAGGCAACAAAGCAAATAGCCACCACCAAGTAAACTCATACATGTTGCTTACCTGCCGAAGCTTGTGCACTTAACCATTGACGCACCTCTTGCACTAAAGTACTCACATCTGCACTACCTTGCGCACGATAAGGTAGCTCAGTTAAAGCTTGTTGAAAGCGCTGACTAAACACTGGTGTGCCACCTTGCTGATCTAAAAACTGCAACCAACTTAAGCCCGTTAAACCCGCGACACTGCGCCGCCCATATAAGCTAATCGCAATCCGGCGCAATAAGACGGATAACTCACGCACTAAGCCTAAAGGATCATTTTTATACTGCTGCTCAATCCGGGTTAACTCCTGCAAAGCAGATGATTGCGCAGACAAATTAATCCGTTTTGGACTAGTCGGACGTTTCAATAACCACCAGACCAAAGTGACTAAGCCAAGTAGAACTAAGCCTATCAATAGCCACCAACCCCAAGCTAAAGGCCACCAACCGATGTCCGGTGGTAAATGAATATCACGCAACGGCAAATCATTAGGATTCATCGCATCCCCCTGACCAGCTTTAGTAAACGCTCATTCGTAGTGTCGCGAGTGGATAATTGAATTAAAGGAATCCGATGCTTACGCGCAAACTCTTGCAACGAAACTTGAGCTTGACGTTGGCGCTCATGATAATCCCGTCGCCAAACTTTCTGTTTGAGATTAACCCACAAACTGCGTCTACCGTCGGTAACGCGCAAGACACCTTGCGGTGGCAGATGATCTTCTAAGGGATCACGAATCATCACCAAAGTAATGCTCGCTTGCCGATGAATCATCGCAAGTTGTTGTAAAGCCTCTGGATTGGCTTGGCGAAAATCACTCACTACAAAGACTTGCGTACCCGATTCAGTAACCCGTCTTAAGCGCCGCCAACTGTCTTGTAATAAACTTGGATCGGTCATGGCAAGCTGCGTATTTTCTTGCTGAGTCGCTTCAGTCAGTGCACGCATAAAACCTAGCACTGAACTGCGACTACGTGAGGGCTTGAACTCAAAATGCTCATTAGCCTCTTGCAGAATGCCACCCGCACGATCACCCTCTGAAAGGGTTTTCCAAATCAAAAGCCCAGCGGTTTCTGCTGCTACTACACTTTTAAAGCGTCCTTGAGTCGCAAAAAACATTGAAGGCCGTAGATCCAGCCAAATTAATACTGGCTTTTCGCGTTCCTCCTGGAAAACTTTGGTGTGCACTTTGCCGCTACGAGCAGTGACTCGCCAATCAATAGTGCGTATATCATCGCCCGGTTGATAAGGCCGTGATTCTGCAAAATCCATCCCACGCCCTTTAAATACCGAACGATGCAAACCCACTTGCCGAGCACGCACATGCCGTTTGGCTAGATTTAAAGTACGCACTTGAGTTTGCAGCCTAATTAAGGACTGCAAAGAGCTATAAACTAAACCATCACCGGGACGCATTAAGGCACTGCTACTAAGGCTAAGAGTTCATCAATCAGATGATTTGCGCTCATCCCATCTGCTTCTGCTTCAAAGGTTAATAATAACCGATGGCGTAAGACATCATGGGCTACTGCCTGCACATCTTCGGGGCTAACAAAATCACGCCCAGCTAGCCAAGCATGCGCACGCGAACAACGATCTAAAGCTAAAGTTGCCCGTGGACTCGCCCCATAAGCAATACTGCCAGTTAAAGATTTACCATAGCGTTCAGGATGGCGGGTAGCGAGAACCAGCTGCAATAAGTATTGCTCAATATTCTCTGCCATATAAATAGTCAGCACTTCTTGGCGAGCAGCACGAATTTCTTCAGGGCCAACAATCGGCTCTTCGATCAATTTCTCGCGCTTCACATCCTCCATCGCCTCTTTTCGCCCTAACAATAGGATTAGGCGCTCTTCCTCAGCCGTTGGATAATCAACCAAAACATGCATCAAGAAGCGGTCTAATTGCGCTTCTGGTAAATGATAAGTGCCTTCCTGCTCAATCGGGTTTTGTGTAGCCATCACCAAGAAAGGATCAGGTAATTTCCAGGTTGTGCCTGCAACCGTGATTTGCCGCTCTGCCATCGCTTCCAATAAAGCAGATTGCACTTTAGCAGGTGCACGATTGATCTCATCCGCCAGAATTAGATTGTGGAATAAAGGTCCTTGCTGGAATTTGAAAGTTCCATCATTGGGATGAAATACTTCCGTACCGGTAATGTCGGCAGGCAATAAATCAGGCGTAAACTGCACGCGATGGAAGCTACCTTCCATACCCTGCCCAAGCATTTGAATGGCACGCGTTTTTGCTAAACCCGGAGCACCTTCCACCAACAAATGGCCATCAGCCAGCAAAGCAATCAAGAGACGATTAATCAGAGATTTTTGGCCAACAATTTTCCGTTCTAGATAACGCGCCAATTTGTCAAAATTTTGTTTTTGGTTCATGCTCGCCAGCGTCTTTATTAAAATGTGATGAAATATACTTGGTATTAAAGCAGATTCAAGTTACCAAAAGGAAATGATTATGAGCATGCAAGGACAGATTGAGGCAAAGCTCCGACAAGCTTTTAGCCCTGAAATCTTAGAAGTTATTAATGAAAGTCATCTACACAATGTCCCGCCCGGCTCCGAATCGCATTTTAAAGCAGTTATTGTGAGTGATCAATTTACTGACAAGCGCTTGGTTGCTCGCCACCGTTTAGTCAATCAAGCCTTAGCAACTGAATTAAGCTCGATTCATGCGCTAGCTTTACACACTTTGACACCTGATGAGTATTTTAAGCGGGCGGGAGCCGTGGCCGACTCCCCGCTATGTATGGGTGGCTCAAAAGCTAGCTGATTTAGCTAGCTGCACCCTCTAAGAGTTTTTGTAGATTGCGGCGGGCATTTTCATTGCCTTGCCCAACCGCAGCCGTTAGCAATTTTTCAGCTTGTGCGCGGTCTTGTTTGACACCATTACCCATTATATACAGCACGGCTAAATTGTTCTGGGCTTCTGAAAAACCCGCTTTTGCTGCTTTTGCATACCATTTGGCAGCTTCTGTATAGCTTTGTGGCACGCCGCGCCCATCTTCATACAATAGCGCTAAATTGTGCTGAGCTTTGGGGTAACCTTGCTTAGCAGCTTTTGCATACCATTTCGCTGCTTCTTTAATATCTTGAGGAATAGCAGGATCAGTCCCATCCTCAAATAAGGCACCCAGCATCAGTTGGGCATACATATCACCTTTCTGCGCGGTATTGATTACCTCTTGTACACTCATATTACCTAAATCGACTTTAGACTCATTGTGCTCAACAGAAATATCACCCGCTTCTGGTTCTGCAGCTAGCTCAGGTGCGCCTTCAGCACCAGCCGCACCTTCAGCTGGTTGTGCAAGCTCCACTGCTGGAACCGTAGCAACTGGCGCAGCTACAGAAGCTTGGCGTTGACGTGCTTGCCGACTAACTGATGCTGGCGCTGGGTCACTCGCTTCAGGGACAGTCATTGTGGGTTCTTGAGAAGTAGCCGTATCTGTTTCTAAAGCGGCATATTCTTCTGCTGACATCGTTGGTACATCAGAACTGGCTGTTGGCTCACCTGCAGCAAACATACTGTCATTATGATGGACAGCTGTAACTTGAGCTACTTCATTAGTAGTGGGACTTAGAGCTACCGTTTGAGGTGCCCGTGCTGCTCTAGCAACAGGAACAGCCGTTTGAGTCGGTAAGCTGCCTAAAGCTAACTTCGCAGCCTCACTCCCGCGCTTGGCTGCTTGGGTATACCAAAAATTAGCTAAACGCTGGTCTTGGGCGAGGTATTGACCATTGCTATACAGCACGCCTAGACCATATTGAGCTTCCACATGCCCACCACGCGCCGCCTTTTCCTGTAACTTAAGAGATTCAGCAATATTTTCAGGGCTAGGATCTTGACGTAGTTGTAATGCCAAAGCGTATTGAGCGTTTAGATCACCTTGCGTAGCCTTAGCTTTTAGTTCAGGCGCTGATTTTGCTGGTGCAGCATAATTCTGACGCTGGGCATACCATTGTTCGATGCTGTTATTATTGGTGTTGGTGGTTTGTGCTCTAGCTTGACGCAGAGTTTCAGTAGCCTCTGCCCCTGTTACTTCACTAGCAACTTCTTGGATGGCTGCCTTTGCAGGTAAGGGTGTAGCTACTTGTGCATCTTGACGCGCTGCCCAAGGTGGAGGTGCTTCCGTTAAAGCCGCATTAGCTGCTTGCGCCGTGTTCAACTGTATGGGCAAGTAGCTGGCTAATAAAACTTGAGAGATTAATAGAATAGGTCGGTTGCGTATTATTATTTTCATTATGTGCCCCCGTGGGTTTGGGTTGGGTCCAGCTAAACACTTCTTTTTTTGCTAATTTTTATATAATACCCTAGTTAAACTTGCACTGAATTCAGCACGCTCTAAGAGCGTGCTTGTTGGAAATTATCAAGCCACATCGCCACCCGTTTCAGGGTTTTTTGTAGTTGATCACTTTTTACTGGTTTGGTCAGATAAGTGGAGGCACCAGCAATAACACCTTGAACTTCATCTAGGGGTGAAGTTTTAGCACTCAGCATAATAATCGGTGTTTTTTTCATTTCTTTACGCATACGCATTTGCCGACAGGTTTCATAACCATCAATGCCCGGCATAATAATATCCAAAAACACTAAATCATACGTATGACCTGCGACCTTTTGCAGAGCCTCTTCGCCTGTTTCTGCGAAGTCAGAAGCAATCCCTGCCTCCCGTAACTCTAACTCTAATTGCTTACGGATCGCTGCACTGTCATCCACCACTAAAGCACGATGCTGATATTCACCGCCTAAATCGGCTGGAGGCTGACTAGTTGGTGTAATCGTTGCGATAACCGAAGCTGCTTGCTCTACCACTGAGGCAATGGGCAATTCAGTGCTTTGCGGAGAGGCGGAAACCTCTGCTTGCACTGCTGGCTGCGCTTCAACTGATGCAATAGTTAGTTCAGCACTTGGCTCAGAAGGTGGCAACACTAAATCAACCATTGGCTGAACAGGCTCTTGAATCACTAGTGCTGGCTCAATAGGAGCAATAGGAGTCGATTCAACTACGCTTAAATGCACTGACTCTGTAGTCTTTGGCGCGGCGACCACCAAACTATCTGCCCATAGTTTACGCGCATCATCTAAGCTACGCATGACGCGGGTCACTAACAAGGGGCGCTGCATTAAGACATCATAAGGCTGTTCGCTATCCTGATCAGCAATCCGGATTAACATCGCTCCTGTATGCATATCAGCTAGGTCTACTACTGTGTTATTACTTGCCACTACTAATTGAGCTTCTGCTAACTCAGCTAATACATAGTGCCGTCCCTGTGCGCCGCTAAACGTCACGACCCGCTTTAGTACCGCTTCTTCGCGTGCATCCAGCTTGTAGAGGCAAACCCCTACTGTATGATCCTGAGCCATCGCTCCATTTACTCCTGAAGAAACACTTATGCAATCGCCAACTGCGTATCTAGCCATTTTTGTATTTGTTCCTGTAAGGCTGCTGTTTGTACGGGTTTAGTTAAATAACCATCGACACCGGCCTGCTCTGCCAAATCACGGTGCTTGCGCGTACTACGTGAAGTAATCATGATGACGGGCAAATCTTTCATTTCTGGCCAGATCCGAATCGCTTGGGTCATTTCCAAACCATTCATGCGTGGCATTTCCATGTCGGTTAGTACCATGTCAACGGGTGTATTATTCATGAGCTGCAAGGCATCTAAACCATCAACTGCGGTATGCACCACATGTCCCATACCCTCTAAAGTCAGGCGTAAGGCTTTACGGTTACTCAATGAGTCATCTACTACTAAAATGGTCGAAGTTGCTTTACTTGCCTCAACAACTTTGACTTCATCAGGGGCTTGTAAATGAAGCTTGCCATCTTCCAGATCACGTACTAAACGAATCATGTCTAAGACAGGAGCCACTGTACCATTCGCCAGAATACAAGCACCTTGTACCCCCGGCAGATAATTCAACCACGGTGCAAGGCTCTTAATTACAATATCGCGTGAAGGCAGAACTTCATTTGCATATAAAGCATGGACACCCGTTTCACTACGAATAATAAGCATAGTGTGGGTTTGCTGAATATTTACAGGTGGTGCAGGCCAGTGCAGTAATTGAGCCAAGGGTTCTACGGGTAATTTATAGCGGTTGGTATTAATCCGCCAAGTCCCCTGATCATCAATGCTTTCATTGGCAGCGACATATAACACCTGCTCAATACTATCCGCGGGTACTGCCACCCAATGCTCACCTGCACGCACGACCAGAGCATGTGTTGAAATCAAGGTCTGTGGCATATCTAGCACGACTTTAGTACCAGCCCCAGCTTGACTACTTAAACTGAGTGTACCCCGTAGCTTTTCCACTGCGGTTTGTACTACATCCATCCCTACGCCACGCCCAGAAACCTCACTTACCTCATCACGAGTACTAAAGCCGGGTTGCATGACCAGCCGTAATAAGGCCTCCTCACTCAGCTTAGCATCCGCCTGAATTAAGCCACGTTCAATCCCACGAGCACGAATTTTATCGAGCTGCATGCCAGCGCCATCGTCCTCTAAACTCAAGGCAATATGATTACCGCGTTGCGCAAAGTTCAGCGTGATTTTGCCAGTTTCAGCTTTACCTGCCGCTAGCCGCGCTTCAGGCAACTCGATACCGTGATCGACTGCATTACGTAATAAGTGTAATAAAGGATCAGTGACACCTTTGAGAATATCTGCATCGACTTGTAAGTGCTGACCGTGGATTTCAATCTCCGCTTTTTTACCTGTTTTCCGGCAAGTCTCACGCACAATCCTTTGCAAACGTGGCACTAAAGAACTCACTGGAGTGAGGCGCATGGATAGAACCGCTTCACTTAACTGCCGTTGTACCCGTTGTTGTTGATAAAGCTCGTCCGTCAAACGCCGAATTAACTGTTGCAAGTTCTGCACTAACTCATGGCTATCGGCAGCCGCTTCCATTAAGAGGTTATTTGCACTGACCAAGTCGCTATAAGACTCTAGCTCTAATTCATCTAGGGTCTGACCCTCTTTTTGGGTGGTTTTTACACTTTTGGCTTGACGTTGGGCTTGATGCTCAATCGCCGTTTCCAACTCATCTAAGCGCTGACGAATTTGCTCATCATGTTGATAGATTTGTTTGCCCATACGGCTAGATTGCTGCAAGAGTTCAGCCGATTGACTACTCGAAGTAATCAATTCACCTGCCAAACTCAGTAAGCGTGCAACCCGCTCTTCACCGACGATAATTGAACCTGCTACTTGTGGAATAACTGGCGCTACTGGCAGCTCCTCACTTTCCTCTACAAACTCATCCGCAACGGGTTCAACTTTATGTTCAGTAATAAAACTGGGTAAACTGGCTACTGGCGCAAGGCTAGGTAACTCCTCTTCAATCCCCTCTTCTTCGGCAGCTTGCTCTAAGCGCTGTTTCCAAAGGCTTAACTCACTATTGAGCTGTGCGTATACATCGGGCAGACCCGTACCTGCTTTGAGATGATCGAACAAAGCCTCCAAACAATCTGCAGAGGCCTCTAAAGTATCACCTAAACCCTCAGGCACCGTTTGTAAGGCTGCTGCATCTAATAAGTCTTCGAGCTTATGCGTAAAATTAGCAATTGGCTCTACACCCACCACACCGCTTGAGCCTTTAATAGTGTGAACTAAGCGTGAGGCATGACGCTGCTGTTCCCGATTACTCTTACCTTGGGCAACCAAGCGAATTAAACGGGCTGCCTCAGAAATATGCCCTGGAGTCTCTGCTAAATAAGCATTCAATAACTCAGGGTGAATATCTGCAGCAAAGGCTAACTCAGTAGATGCTGTTGATTCTACTTCAACCTCGGTCTGGTCCTCTTGTCCACTCGCGCGTAGATTTAATAAGAATTGTTGCAGTAATTGTGCCTCTAAAGGCTCAGGCCAATTAGCATCCATTAGCTCAGCCATAAGCATCGGCAAATGACTGAGTTCATCTGGTTCACGTAACACAAGGGCAGTCATTTCTAACCACCCAAAATACTTTCCCTCTGCTAATAAATCGGGTGCAGCACTCGTGGTTAACGAGCTACTGACCCAATTCACCACTGCAACTACATCCTGCCAAGCATACATTTCGGCAGTCATGCTTAGGCGCTCATACTCAGCGCCGATTTGCTCAAGTTGCACAGCAGTCTCTATGCTGGGATCCAGCATAGATAACTGTAAAGCCACCTCTTCTAGCTCTTCAGCAAAAGCTAAGCGATCTAGATCAAGCTGATTGTCCATCAAGGTCTCCTAATACTAGAACCCTTAGGCTTCCAGCTTGAATACGTTAACAGACTTAACCAAACGTTGACCGGCTTCCGCCATGCTGCTTGTCAAACTAGTCAAAGATAACAATTCTTTACCAGTTGACTGGGTCGCTTCAACGATACGCTCGGCGCGAGTTTGTAACTCTTGGCTGATTTGCACCTGCTCTGCCGAATCTGCTGCAATCTTTTCAACCGATTGCACCAGCTCATTGGTTGCATCCAAACTGCTTTGCATTTGTGCTGCCGCTTGCTCAGCCAGTGCAGACCCATCCACAACCTCGGAAATAGTTTGATCCATAGTTGCAATGGTTGTATTGGCTTCCTGCTGGATATTCCGCACCAGAGCACCGATTTGGTCGGTTGACTCGCGTGAGCTTTCTGCTAAGTGCTGAATCTCCTCCGCGATGACTGAGAACCCACGTCCCGCTTCACCCGCAGCAGTCGCCTGCATACTAGCGTTTAAAGCCAGCACGGTAGTGCGTTCGGAGATATTACTGATAATATCGATAATGCGGGAAATCTCTTGCGAACGTTCACCTAAGCGTTTCAACCGTTTACCGGTTTCTTGGACAGTGTCACGAATCCCAGAAATACTGGCGAGGGTGCGCGCTACCGATTCTTGCGCTTCCCGAGTGGCTTGTGAAGTGGTATCAGCAACCTGATTAGCTTGTTGAGCCGAAGCTGCAATCGAATCCAACCGCCGTAAGATATTGCCTAATTGCTCAGCCGTTTCTTCAGCTTCAGTACGCTCTAACAAAGCTAACTGATTAACTGAAAGCGCATGTTGGTTTACATCTTGTGAGGTGCGATCAACTGACATAGCCACTTCACGTACTTGTTTTAGAACATCGGTGGTATCTTCCGCTAATTGATTAATCGCATCTGCCAATGGCCCAGTTGCATCCTCAGTCACTTTTGCACGCACCGTTAAGTTACGTTCGCTTAGATCAGCAACTGCTTCTAACAGGGTAAATACAGATTCATTCAACTGTTGGTGTTCAGAATTAATTTTACGTTGGGTGGCAATACGATCTTCCACCATGCCATCAAAGGCTTGACCTAACTCTGCTAATTCACTCCGTCCCCCTAACTCCACCCGTGCATTTAAGTCACCGGCAGCAATTTCACGAATCGTGTTATTTAAACGCCCCAATTGTTTACCGATAGAACGGTAAATCCAATAACCTAAAATAGAGGCAATCAACATGCCGAGAAGAATTAAAATGGTCGCACTCAACAAGAATAACCGCGCATCCGCAGTCGCATTATCCGACAAGGCGTAAGATTGTTTAATGTCTCCCTCAACTTGAGCATTAATTTTATCCCGGAAGCCTTGAGTTTCAGCAACTAAGTCGTTTTGTACATACAGTTCAAGTTGGGTACGATCTTGGCCTTCTAATAAATGCGCGCTGCGTTTAATAGATACCAATAATTGATCCATTTGCTCTTGTACACGGTTAAACTCTTTACGTATGGCTTCATCATCCAATTTATCAGCACTTTTTAGGACTTTATAACGAGGCATACTCACTTCAACGAAGTCTTTTTCGGCAGCTTTTAACTCCTTCAAACCTTCTTCCCAAGACTTAGTTCCTAAAACCACTTCATGCAACAACAAGATATGTTTATCTTGAGTATCACGAATCAATCTATTTCCTGTATCTATCAAGGCGATATGATTACTTAAATCTTTCAAAACAGTTTGGTTCTTATTGAGGACATAGATCGCCCCCATCCCTAGCACCAATAATAAAAGTAGCGGAATCAAAACTAACAAGAAAATCCGCTGTGCTACTGGCATATTGCCTAGCCAGCCTACTTTCTGTTTGTTATTTGTTAAATCACTCATTTGCTCCACCCTTTCCAAGTTGCGCTATCTACTGGCGCCCATTTATTATTGACTAGCGCTGTTGTGATGACTAAATCAGAACCTTGATTGTCATTACTAAAATCAAGCGGTAGGCCGCCTAAATCGAAATGTTGTCCACGTAAAGCCGCAACTACATTCTCGCGATTGACCTCTTTACCTGCGGCTGATACATCGTCCATTGCTTTAAGTAACATGCGGCCAACAATATAGCCTTCTAAAGATACATAACCTAACTTATCCCCTAGTGCTGCACGTGCATCATTCACAATTGGTAAACTACTATCTAAGGGAGGTACGACCTGTGTCATTAATACACGGTCTTTTACCCCAAAGTTCGATAATTGTTGGAGTAAATTGTCGGCACCTGTAAAAGAGACTGCGCTATAAACCCAAGATTCTTTTTTACTTTGGGCATAAGTAATAAAACGTGCTACCGATTCGTAAGAACCCACTGTAACGACGAATCGACAGGCTCTACCTTGTTTAGCTTCCCATGTTTTAATGGAGTCATAAGCATCGCGTACCGCTAAACTATTGCGTTTATAAAAACCCACAGGTCCGATACCATTACGTTGCGCATCATCACCTTGTTGTTGGAAAATTTTATCGAGGGCTTCTGCAATAAAATTCACACCCTGCTCACCCACTAACACATCTTTTAGACCTTTTAAACCTGATAGACCGTAAGCATCATCCTGTACATAGGCACAAATAGAAGCTGGGCCATAGCCGTTTTGGAAGGCCTCTTGAACAACCGACTTAACTTCTTGGCTATAACTAGCGCGGTAATTAATCACACCTTCTTGATTACCACGTAATAATTCAGCACCTGTGAAAAAACCAATCGCAGGCACTTTTTTCTCTGCTAATAAAGGTAGAGCAGCTACTGCTGTAGGTGTTCCGACATTACCAACGAAAGCAAACACATCTTGACTTAGCAGTTTATTAACGGCTTCTACGGTTTTTGGTGGGCTGTAATTATCATTTTCGCTTAACAACTTAATCTGCTTGGTACCAACTTGTTTATCTTTTAGTGCTGCCTCTAAACCACTTAACATGCCAGTCCCCAATCCTTTGGACTGACCTTGTAAATCCAAAGAAGTCGCTAAGCGAATCTCATTGGGATTAGCACTATCAGCTTGCCCCAAGCAAGGCAACACACACAGTGCTACCCAAACTAACTGCCGCAAGATACTCTTTTTATTATTCATATTGATGTCTCTTTAACAGTGGCTGTGGTTCCACTGGGCTTGGTTTTACTTAGTAATCTCAATAAACGTCCATGATCCGCTGCTAATAACAGCGTATTTTCTTGACTCCAAACGGCCTGAATCCAACCGGGCATTCCTGGAACTCTCCCACTCTGCTCGCTTGCGTCAGGCACATTAATTTGCTTAGGAAGCTCATCACAACTAACCACGACTGGAGCAAAAGACTCATGTTGTAGCCATAATAGATATTGCTTTTTAGGCCGTTGTTGCTTAAACAAAACACCATGCATATCAATGACAGGGCAAAGATCGCCACGCACATTAGAAAGCCCCGCACACCAATCAGGGATGTAGGGCACAGGATAGACCGTATCAAGGCTTAGCACTTCAGAACGTATGCCCGCCTCTAACAAAATGCGATAGTCACCAACCTTATATGAGAACGCAGTTTGACCCATCGTCCTACTCCTTTACCCAATTTAGTTATTATCAACAGTTGCTTACTTCCCTCACTAACAACTGTTTTGGTTTATTTTTCTTAAGCTTTATTTTAAATAGCCACCCATTACAAAGCGGTTAACTGCGACAAAATAGCTTCTGGGGTATAAGGCTTAATAACATAATGATTTGCACCTAGCTTTTTAGCCCATTGCATATCAACTGGATTTGACTTACTCGACACCATAATAATCGGTGTCTCAGCAGTGGCTGGATTCCGGCGTAGATTGCGACAGGTCTGATAACCATCACCATCTTCCATGATAATGTCGAGAAAAATCACATCTGGGTTATGAGATTCTGCCAACATTCTAGCTTCGTTACCTGAAGTGGCTACAATCACCTGATAACCGGCATCTTGTAAAATACGACTTAAGTGGAGACGCTCAGTTTGGGAATCATCCGCAATCAAAATTGTTTTTATAGACAGCATAGAGTTCTACCTAGATCAATAGATTCTTGGGATAAAAAAAGATGGGAACCTGCACACTGCTTTGCAGGTTTGCAAAACACATAAATTGTAGTCGGCAGCAACAAGTATCTCAGTTGCATCAAGTCAGTCCTATCTAGTTTTACACTCAACTCAAATAGTGCAGAACCTTATATAGGGGAAGATACAAGGCCTAAACGGTTGTTTTTGAGTTGTTATTATTAACCGTTTAGCAACAAAGTCTGCGCGTATAGCCAACAAAAACTTGCTTGTTAACTATACATCAAACTGATAATAGTCAATATTTCGTCAAATGCAACTTATAAAGATAAGTGACACTATCCACTTAAAATGATTTATTTTTAATCATAGGAGTTAGCACCAGCATTTCACTTAAGTCGTTTTATTCAAATCCCGCCATAAATTGCGCGCCATCCATAACAAAAGGGCGACCGCTGCAATCAACACACTCCATAAAGCATAGGGCAGCCATTGTTTGTAGGAAATTGGCTTTTCTAAAGGTTTTAGCACGTGCTCGGCACCCACTTCAACCGTAGTTGAACCAAAGCGCTTTGCTACCGAGGCATCCGTATCATCAAAGGGTAAAGCTATTGTTTCAACCGGATCGCGACTTCCATAGACTAAGCGGAAAGGACCTTTACCTTGAGCAATGAATTTGATTTCCAAAGGCTGCCAAGCAAACTCGACCACCGCTTTATTCACAGGCAAAGGCTTAGGTTGAGTAAAAGTCCAGCGCCACTCCATCGATTGATCACTATACCAAGCATAAGGATTCGGCAAGCTTTGACTAGGTGCACGCAACTCGCCTAGCTCAGAACTTAAGCGATAATCCACGAAACTCACCACAGTATCGTACTTAGTATTAGCTCCATAGCGTGCATCCGGATAACGACTTTGCAACTGCCCTGCATAGAGATCACCGGGCTGATCCAAGCGCATCCGCCAATATTTAACTGGCAAGGAAGGCGGCATTTGATAGGTAAATTGCTGAGGATCAGCCGTACTCGTTAAACCTACGGCTTGCCAAACAATCCGTTGCATTGACTGCTCAGGCGCTAAGCCATTTACGCTCTGCAAAGCACTGAGTAGTGGAGCAAAATCATTATCACCCGATAAGCGTAAAAAGCGCGCCTTGATGACTTGATTAAATTCAAGGCTATGATTTTCAACCAGAACATTCTGTTCCTTTAAAATATAAGGCAAGCGCTTAGTGCTGACAGCTTGCCAAGTTTGCAGATCATCACTGGTTTCTACCTTGAGATTTTTTGGTAGCCACTGGCTGAGTTTTTGGCTATCCCAAGCTAGCTTGAGACTTTGCAAGTTAAAGAGTTGCCCCTCAAGTTCTGAGTTTTGAATAATTAAATAAGACCGATCCGTAAGTGCAAGCTGCTCCAGCTTAGGCTTATGCGTGGTCGGCTCTAATTGTAACAATACGCCTACTTGGGTTGGATCATCACCCCGGAAGAAATTTAAGGCACGCTCTTCCGGTTGCAATTGCAGATCGCCAATCGGACTGATCCGTGAGGGTACTGCTTGATTATCCGCATTCCTCACTTGCAAATCGGCTTGGTTGGCTTGTAATAAATTTGCCAACACAAACCACGGTAATTCAGCGCGACGATAAGTCCCAGCTCCTTCGGTCAAAGGTGCTTCGTAATGAAACACCGGTTCAGAGGCTACACTCAGTAGAGGTAAGCAAACTAAGCCAAGCACCAAACTTTTTAAGCACTTATTTAACATGGACAGTCTCCTGATGGGCGGGAGGTAAAGGCGCTAAATAGCCTATAAACAGCAACAAGATCCCCACACCGATAAACGAAATAATGCGCTCAACTGTATCGGAGGAAGCAAAATCAATGAGGAATAATTTCAAGACCACTGCACCTAATAACACTGCCCCTGCACTCCATAACACACGCTTGCCCATCCGATTACCTCGCCAAGTCAGCAGTAAGCCAGAAATACCCCAGACTAAAGCTAGAGTGGTTTGCGTAATCGGGTTAATGAGTAGATCAGGGAATTCCCAAGCCAGCCCATACCAATGATGCAAGGCGCGCAAGATCGTTATATTCAGCCATGCGAAACCGATAAAAATTAGGCTGTAACGTAGCAACATCGAATTTTGTAAGCCACCTAAGTTCTGCCAATGCCTGACTAAACTGACTAGGGTTAACACCATCCATAGAGTCACCACATCTAAAGGATTCAAGACAGGTAACCAAGGTAAAGGCTCAACACTACCTGCATGCACTAAGCTACTTAAGAACCACCAAGCTACCAAGCCAAATAGAGGCAGAGCAAGGCTGTAAAATAAACTAGTTTGCGATTTAAACGGCCAAACTGGTGCCTTCAACACAAACCAGATCATCCCTAAAGCTATCACGGGTAAGGTCGCAACACTCCACGCGCTTTGCCAAGTGAAATAATCACCGAGTAAGACTTGCACTTGATTGGTTAACAAGAACACGAGCACCCACAAACTGAAACTATGCGCTATCTTCAACCAAGTTGGGAACCAAGCTTGACGTTCTAAACGGCCTAACAAGCTATACCAAGCCCCGAAAAATACTAGCCAAACTACAAACTCATAGTTTGCAAACAGACTGGTTTGCTTACCTAAGCTGATGAATAGTGCTAACACCATTAACAGCATCGGTAAAGGCAACACCCAACTGAGTAAAGCCCAATACTGCTGTGCAGTCAGCCACAATAAGCCACAGACAAGCGCGGCATACAGTAAATGCCAGTGCAAGGCATACTCAAGCTCGCCCCACAGCACTTGGATTTCAAAGCTAATGAAATGCATCACCAAGGCACTAATCAACAAGCTCATCGCTAAACCAGTTTCAAAACTACGTTTGCCCACAAACTCATTAGACAGCAGGCGACTTGACACTAGCATAGCTAAAGCAATCAAGCTGCTAGCGACAAAAAAGCCATTAGTGAACGGCTGCACAGAGGCCGTATCCCAGAACACCGGATAGCTATACCAAGTACTGCCGAGGCTACCGATTAACAACAGAAGACTGAAAAACTGTAAAATGACTGCAACTAAGCGTTGAATAAATTGCTGTTGATGAATCCCCAACCACACAATCCCAGCGCCTTCAATTGCCCAAGCTGCTGTGGTAATCGCTGAGTTTTGCGCCGCAAACGGAATAGTTAAACTGGCAAAAATAACACCTAACACTAAAAAGGTTTCAGCCAGTAATTTCTGCTCCTGCCCATAGCGCTTCCAAATGATCAAGGCTAAACCTAGGTAAAACAGGCTTAACACAAAGGTGCTAACGGCTAGGCCATAAGTGGTCAGGAAAGAACTAGGAATGGTGTCAGCAGCAAACGGTACAAACAGAGCCGCTTGCATACAGAAGCCAATAATTGGGGTGCCAAACACCAGAGTCCCATCGACTTTATCCTTGAAATTAAAGGGTCGGCGGGTCGCAAACAGGATAGAAATACCAACATAGAATAGAAAGAATAGAATTAAGAAGCCTTCGGTCGGCCAAAAATCTTCAGGACGATAACTAAACCAGCCCCAGATTCCCGCAATCACAAAGGTAAAGACAAAGCCGACTAGATTCAGTAAACGCCACGATTTAAACCAAGCAATAGCGAAAATACCCGCATTTAACAGCGCATAAAAACTAAATAAGCCAATGTAATTATTGCTACCACTCGAGGTTAATAGCGGTGCTAAGAAGCCACCTACAGTCGCAAATACAGCTAGCGGCAAACTATTTTGCAAAACGGCTAAGGCAGTTGCCCCTACTACAAATAGCATTAAAAGAGCAAAAGCTGCCAAAGACGGAATTAAATGATAAAGGCTGTAAGCAGCAAAGACCGTCACATAGAGTAGCCCTACCCCTCCCGCTTGCAAGATCAGGCCGTATGCTCCTGCACGCTCACGCAACTTCCAACCAAAGCCTAACAACGCTAAAGCGCTGATGGCAGCACTTATCAAACGCAACTCAACCGGTACTAGATTACGCTGAATCGAATAACGCAGTAGGAAGACAACACCAATAAAGAGAATCACCACCCCTAAGCGTACAAAGGGATTACCACCAAATAACCAATCCTTAGCCTTGGTAAGTATGGAAAAACTAGGCTGCTGAGGTTCCAAAGCCATGCGAGTTTGCAGAGGCTCTTCTGTATAAACAGGCTCAGTATTAGATTTAGGTATAGCTTCAGTTGCAGCGGTGGGTGCATACACCTGTATGGGAACAGGCACTGGAGGAGCTGCTGCCACAGGGTCTGGCTCATAAAGCACTGGCTCACTGGTCGCAGGCTCCTCGTGTGCAGGAACTCCTTGTTTAATTTGAGTTTCTAGCTGATGAATACGCAAACTTAAGCTATAGACCCAGCCGAATAGAAAACCTAAAGCGCCACCGGTGAAGGGCGAATGCCCTGCAAAAGCGGCGAGCAAGGCACCAATGATAAGAAGAAAAATACTGAAAACCATAGTACTGACCTGTCAATAGTTTCAGTCAGTATATGCAAGCACCTCAAGCTAGCTGAGTGCTATAGGATAAGTGGCAAGTTGCACGCCAAACAGTAGCGTAAAATGCTACTTTCTAACTAAAAGATTACTACTTCCTTACCTTCAGTAGCGGCTTAATGCCTTTAGCTAGCGCTTCAGGTAGGCTATGCCTATCTCAACTAGTTCAAGAATCTTATGAACCTTTGGAAATTAGTTACTACCCTGTTTTTAAGTTTTATACTGTTTAGTTTTCAACCGGCCTCAGCGATTATGCCGCCCACCAAAACCACGATTTTAGTCTTTGGTGATAGCTTAAGTGCTGCTTATGGGATTCCAGTGGAAAAAGGCTGGGTGAATCTTTTACAAGAAAAATTAGGTGAAAACTTTCATGTCGCTAATGCCAGTATTAGTGGTGAAACCACCAGTGGCGGCTTAAATCGCTTACTGCCTTCTTTGAGTGCGATCAAGCCGCATTATGTCATTATTGAACTAGGTGCGAATGATGGTTTACAAGGTAAATCTGTCAAAGAAATACAGGCAAACCTTGAGCAAATGATTAAGCTTGCGACTGCAGAATCGGTCAAGGTTATTCTGCTTGGGATTCGCCTACCACCCAACTATGGAGCAAGCTATACCGAGCAATTTGATAAGATCTACAAGGATTTAGCAGAGCAATATAAGCTGCCTTTTGTTCCTTTTTTATTAGAAGGGGTCGCGACTGATTTTAATTTAATGCAAGCCGATGGTTTACACCCCACGGCTGAAGCCCAGCCAAAGATTCTTGAGCATCTGTGGCCAATTTTAGAACCTGTTTTAGTGGATGTGCTTAAGAAATAATGAAGCTTTATGTGCAAGCCGTGTTGTTATGCAGCATCGCTAGTCTAGTTGTAGGTTGTTTAGATACTCTCGGCCCCCAAACTGGCTCTTATAAACAGTTACCTAAAGGTATCAGTATTTCTGAGACAAATACTTTACTCGCTGAAACCCAAGTCGTACATATTGCTGATGGCGACACGCTCACAGTCCTTGGTCCTGATAAAAATACTTATAAAATTCGCCTTCAAGGCATTGATGCGCCAGAGAAAAAGCAGCCCTTTGGGCAAGCCTGCAAAGAATCTCTGATGCACCTGACCGATAATCAGCCTGCCGAAGTGGAGGCTTTCAAAAAAGATCGTTATGGACGTATCGTGGCAAAAGTTATCGTTAAGGGTAAAGATCTGGCTTTAGAGCAAATCAAAGCGGGTTGTGGTTGGCATTATACTGCTTATGCAAAGGAGCAGAGTGTACGTGATCAGAAGGCGTATGCTAAAGCCGAAGAACAAGCACGTGCTGCTGAGCGTGGTTTGTGGCAAGATGCAAAGCCAGTTGCGCCTTGGGACTTCCGCAAACAACAGCGCAATTAACCCCAGCAGTGAGAAATACTTGTGCTTAGTTACCGCCACGCCTTTCATGCCGGCAATCATGCCGATGTCTTAAAACATGCAACTTTAAGTTTAGTGCTGGAAAGTTTTAAACAAAAAGACAAACCTTTTATTTATCTAGATACGCATGCAGGCGCTGGGATTTATGATTTGGATAGTGACTGGGCACGCAAAACGCGCGAGTCGAATAGTGGTATTCAGCGTCTCTGGCATGAGCCAACGAAATGGCCTGAATTAAGTGCTTATTTTCAAATTCTCCAACACTTGAATACCGAGCAAGCGGGACAACAATTTTATCCTGGCTCTCCTGAGGTTGCACGGCAGCTCTTACGTCCCCAAGACCAACTACTTTTGATGGAATTGCATCCGCAAGAAATTGAGGTATTACGTGGGAATTTAGCTAAAGATAATCGCGTACACATCCATCATCGCGATGGTCTAGAAGGTTTAACCGCCCTTACCCCACCCACTCCACGGCGCGGTTTAGCCCTGATTGACCCTGCCTATGAGCGCCAAGAAGAGTATCAGCAAGTGGTGCAAGCGGTAAAAAAAGCGTATACACGCTGGCCAACAGGCTGCTATTTGATTTGGTATCCAATGCTGGCTAAAGCGCGTGATCGTAGCCTACGCTTATTGCATGATTTAAAAGAGAAAAGCAGCTTTAGTAGCTTATTAGTCGCTGAGCTGAGTGTTGAAACTCAACATCCCGATTTAGGCATGCATGGCTCAGGTTTAGCGATGATTAATCCGCCTTGGCAATTAGCGCAACAACTACAAACTTTATTGCCGCGCCTTAGGCAAACTTTACAATTAGATAGCAAAGCACAATGGCGAGTAGAGTGGCTGATTGAAGCAACCTAAACTAACCCACTAAGTGATAATGCTGCTGAATCCAAGCCTGAGCTGCCGCTAAATTGGGTAAAACTGCCGTAGCTTTAGAGAAATCATGGCCTTGTGATTGTGCATTCGGAATCGCAAGGCAAGTAATGCCCGCTCCCACAGCAGCCGCAACGCCATGCTCTGTATCCTCAATAGCAATGCATTCTTCTGCTTTCAATCCCAAGCGCTTAAGAGCCAATAAATAACAATCAGGTGCTGGTTTGCTCTGCTCAACATCATCATAAGAAACAATCGTCGCAAAATAAGCCGCTAACTGGTGCGAGCGCACTGTCGCATTCACAATACGCGCCCCCGCACCCGTTACAATGGCTTGCTGAATTGTTGGTTGCCGCTGAAAATAATTGAGAATATTCTGCGCACCCGCCATTAAGGGAAAGGCATTATCTTCTAGATAAGCATGCGCTACTTCTAACTTCTTAGTGACCAAATCATCCACAGCAGCGTTTAATTGAAAACGCTCCACCAGATCCCGTGCGTTATCAATCGTCGGCATGCCTGAATAAATCTGCATATATTGCTCAGACGAAATACTTACCCCATAAGGCTTTAGTACCTCCAGCCACATTTGATAATGGACAGCTTCGGAATCAACTAAAGTACCGTCGTGATCAAAGAGAATTGCTTTAAGCACCATAGGCCTTCTCGGCTGCTGTCCATTGCTGATAAGGATACTTGAGCAGGCTGACATTATAATAACGCTCAATCCCTGACACATCGATACCCGCCCAAGTAGGTCGTTGAAAATGCTCACCGATTTCCGCTAGCTCAACCTCAGCGACAAGCAGACCTGTATTTTCACCTGCAAATTCATCAATCTCCCAAGTCTTGCCAGCATACTCCACAAAGTGACGAGTCTTCTCAATAATTGGCCGTGCACAGAGTAGGTCTAATAGTTCTGCCGCATCTTGTAGGGGAATGCTGTATTCATATTCAGGGCGATGCGTACCAATCGTCATGCCTTTAATATTTAAAGTAGCTTGTTCATCCGCAATGCGCACCCGCACCGAAGCGGCTGGATTATTGCTCAAATAGCCTTGGCGAAATACTTCCGAACGACTAACTAAATTGCGCCACTCGTTGGAAATCAGAAGGAATTTATGCTCGATTTCTAGAGCCATTAGCAGCACTCATACAAATAAAACAGCAGTCTAGCAGATGACTGTCAATATTGTCCTAAACTCATTGGCCATGTTCAAAATTTAATTAACTACTATAACTTACCTAGGTTTATAGCTACTAAACACTAGTAATCTTAGTTATCCCTTACGTATCAATACACACCTATTCTTATGCCGCTCTTGGGTAAGACTGGAAAGTCACTTTATCGTTTACAGGTGTATTGTAAGAAAAAATCATCTATTCTTAATTAAAAAATTATTCAAATAAAAATAAATCTCCTTCAATTAAAAAATCATTATAGTTTTAAAAAATTTAATTAAAATTTTAGTAAAATCTATTTTAAATGAAATTTACATATTAACTTAAGACATCAAGCAAGCATATTACCAGAAAAAAGACATAAACTATGACAGCTATAATTACAAAAACAACAGTTACTGATGTAGCTAAGGAAACTAATAAAGATTTCCTATCCACCTTCATTGAGACAGAAAATATTGCTAAAGAGGGATTAGCAGGTGAACAAAGAGTTTGGCAGGCCTGTAAAAATGCCTTTAGTGGCAGACAGTGTCTTGCCTTTTGGCGTTACCCAATTTTTTCTAATCTTGGTGAGAAACGCAAAGAGCCTGATATTCTGTTGATTGATAGAGAACTAGGTGTCATTGTAATTGAAGTAAAAAGTATCAGCATAGATCAAATTCAAGCTATTGATGGTCATAGTTGGACTTATAATAATTTTTATAAAAAAAGCGGTAGTCCTTATGCGCAAGCAGAGGATTATTTGTTTGCAGTGTTAGGAAGAAGTGATAGAGAGCAAAAGCTACGTCGTCAAATAAGGGGGCGAGCTTTGGTTGCCTTACCAAATATCTCTGAATCTGAATGGAAGGCTAAAAATTTCGATCAGAGTTTAGCCTGTCCACCTATATTATTTGCTAATCAATTGGGAGCAGTAACTCTACTTAGAAATTTTGAGAATACCCCTCCTGTGCAAGCTGCTAGTAATCTCAGTGACTATCAGTGGGCGCTGTTATTATCAGTCATAGGTGGGTCGCAAGTCATGCGAAAACCTAAAATTGAACCTCAGCCTGAAGCTGGTGAGTTAGAGCTTGAACGCCTTAACATTATTAATCACATACGCAAAAGTATGTACTCTCTTGATTTACAGCAATTAAGTATAGCAATGGAAATACCACCAGGGGTACAAAGGATACGTGGTATCGCAGGCTCAGGTAAAACACTCTTGTTATGTCAAAAGGCAGCTCATATGCATTTAAAGCATCCTGACTGGGATATTGCACTGGTATTTTTTACTAGATCCTTATATGAGCACATGCAAAGTTCCCTTGATAAGTGGTTGCGACATTTTACTAATGGTGATACAGGCTATAATGATAAAGCTCGTTCAAAGTTAAAGGTTTTTCATGCCTGGGGAGCAAAGAATAGAGATGGAATATACCGATACATTTGTGAAAAGAATAATATTCGTCCATTAACAGTCAATGAAACTAATTATAAAAAGCCCAGTGAGGGACTCGCTGATATTTGTGGTCAGTTGCTAAAAAGCGGCAAAATACTTACACCTTTATTTGATGCCGTTTTGATTGATGAAGGACAAGATTTAGTCGTTGACAATCAACAATTAATGTACGAGGGAAAACAACCTATTTATTGGTTAATCTACCAATCATTAAAGAATTCTGACCCTGACGATACAAAAATGCGACGCTTAATTTGGGCATACGATGAGGCACAAAGTCTTGATACCTTGAAAATACCGGAGGCTAAAGAATTTTTTGGTGATAGCACTCTACTACAGCGTAGCTATAAAGGTGGTATTTTAAAAAGTCATATCATGAAACGCTGTTTTCGCACGCCCAAGCCCATTTTAATGCTTGCACAAGGTTTGGGCATGGGGCTAATGCGCAAAGAAGGGATGCTTTGTGGGATAACAGATCAAGAAGATTGGGATGCTATTGGTTACAAAGTGATTGCTGGGGACTTTAAAACAAAAGATCAAGATATTGTTCTAACGCGTCCCAACGAGAACTCACCCAACCCGACTCACCGACTGTACAGCCAGAAATGTATTCAATTTAAGCATTACCCATCTCGTCAAGAAGAGCTCCTGCATTTAGCTGAAAATATACAGCATAATTTAAAAGTCGAAAATATTCCGTCAGAATTGGGCATTTTAGTAGTTGTTTTAGGTAACGGTTATGAAGCCATAAAACTTGAAGAATATATTGCCTCTTTTTTAATCTCCTCAGGCATTGATATTTTTGTAGCAAGCGGAACTCGATTGAATCAACCCAATCCTAAATATCCTGATAATGATCCAGATGCTTTTTGGTATGCTGGCGGAGTGACTATATCAAGAGTTGTGCGCGCAAAAGGTAATGAAGCCGATATTGTATATGTTGTTGGTATGGATTTGGTTGCCGAACAAGAACATGATCTTCTTATGAGAAATCAACTTTTAGTAGCTGTAACCCGTTCACGTGGTTGGGTCGTAATGAGTGGCGTGGAACATGAAAACTGTTATCCTTTTTACGATGAAGTGAATGAAGCACTGACTAGTGCCAATAAAGGGGGGTTTTGCTTCAAGTATAAGAAAGATAAAACAATCGCTTATAATGAAGTTGATACTTCTGCTGATCATAATTAAAACAGATCATTTAAAACACTAGATGTAATCCAAGGTGGATAAAATCAAACTACAACTAACAACCTGATTAGTCACAAAGCACTTAAGCCTTAAATAAAAAAGGCCGGAATTAAGCTCCAGCCTTCTTTATAGAAAAATCATTAGCAGTTAATAACGGACTAGCGCCGAACCCCACGTAAAGCCACCACCAAAAGCCTCCAGCAATAGCATATCACCACGCTGGATACGCCCATCGCGAATTGCCGCATCTAACGCTAAAGGAATAGACGCTGACGAGGTATTGCCATGCTCACCTACTGTCACTACTACTCGATCCATTGGCATACTTAATTTCTTAGCGGTCGCTTGAATTATGCGAATATTGGCTTGATGTGGAACTAACCAATCGACATCGGCTTTGGTTAGTTGGTTAGCTTCGAGTGTCTCATCCACAATCCGGCCTAAAGTATTGACGGCCATTTTGAAGACTTCATTGCCCTTCATTTGCAAGAATGCGCCCGTTTCGCGGAGTAATTGATGATTCCGTGAAATACCTGCAGACACATTGAGCAAATGCTCATACTTCCCATCAGAATGCAAATGGGTGGAAAGAATACCAGCTTCATCAGAAGCTTCTAGTACAACAGCACCCGCTCCATCACCAAATAGGACACAGGTAGTGCGGTCATTCCAGTCAAGGATGCGAGTCATTACTTCGCTACCGACGACTAAAGCACATTTGCTAGTCCCGGCCTTCATAAAGTTATGGGCTACACCTAGGGCATAAATAAAGCCAGAGCAAGCTGCATTCACATCAAAAGCCGCCCCTGTAGAAATTCCTAGACGACCCTGCAACAGGCAAGCAGTACTTGGAAATACTAGATCAGGCGTTGAAGTGCCCATGACAATAAGATCAATATCTTCAGGGCGCTTACCCGCCATTTCTAAAGCACGACGGGCAGCTACTTCGGCTAAATCACAGGCAGTCTCGGTATCAGCCACATGGCGTTGACGAATGCCAGTACGCTCAACAATCCACTCATCATTAGTATCAACAGTTGATTCCAACTCACGGTTAGTGACTATCCGCGGCGGTAAATAACTGCCGGTACCAATAATGCGTGCATAACTCATACTGTTTGTCCTTCTAGCAAAGCCGCGATTTGCTTATTAATCCGCTGCGGAACTTGCTTAATAATTTCTGTGCGAGCAATGCTGATGGCATTCGCAAACGCTAGACTGTCTGCTCCGCCATGACTTTTGACAGCAATACCCTGCAAGCCTAATAAACTCGCCCCATTATAACGTCGTGGGTCAATTTCTTGTCGAAAATTATTCAAGACAGGCATAGAAATTAATCCAGCCAATTTACTTAAGAGATTTCGTGTAAAACTGCCTTTGAGCTTAGAGGAGATTAGTTTAGCCAAACCCTCACTAGTTTTTAGTGCTACATTGCCTACAAATCCATCACAGACAATCACATCGACTTCACCTAGATAAATATCATCCCCTTCGACATAACCAATATAGTTTAAGGATGAGTCTTCCAATAAAGCGTTAGCTGCCTTAACCTGCTCATTGCCTTTAATAGACTCTTGGCCGATATTTAGCAATCCGACTCTTGGGTTAGGAATTTCATCAATGGCCTTACTCAGTTCCGACCCCATCAACGCGAATTGATAGAGATGCTCAGCAGAAGAATCAACATTTGCCCCTAAATCAAGCATATGGGTATGCCCATTTAAAGAAGGCATCACCGTACAAATAGCTGGACGATCAATCCCTGGGAGCATTTTCAAGACAAACCGCGCAGTTGCCATTAAGGCTCCGGTATTGCCAGCACTCACCACCGCATCCGCTTGCTCTTCTTTTACCAGATTAATTGCCACTCGCATTGACGAGTCTTTTTTGCTTTTTAAAGCTAAAGCAGGCGAATCCTCCATGGTCACTACTTGGGAGGCATGCTTAATTTGTAAACGTTCCCCTTCAGTGAGGGTGTGTGAGCCTAAATTAGCGCGGATTTGTTGCTCATCCCCAACCAAGATCAGAGCAATATCTGCATGATTTTCTAGTGCTTTTTTGGCAGCCGGAACAACCACACTTAGCCCGTGATCGCCGCCCATCGCGTCTAAAGCAATGCGGTACAAGGTACCCATGCTATTCTCTCCTACAAAAAAATCGCGGGTCAAAGCCCGCGATTTTTATTCAAAAACATTCTGATCAGGCCAAGCCTTAATCATCACGCTTGATCTTGCTCTTCGTCTTCTACTTCAACAGCAGCTTTAATGATTTGACGGCCGCGATAAAAACCACCCGCAGTCATATGATGACGCAAATGAGTTTCACCTGAAGTTTGGTCTACTGAAGTAGTACGAGCGGTCAGTGCATCATGTGCACGACGCATGTCACGTTTAGCACGTGATTTACGAGTTTGTTGGACTGCCATAGCAATTTTACTCCGATTTCTTCCAGTCTTTTAAAGCAGCAAAAGGATTTGCTTTTTCTTCTGCAGCCGAATCTTCCAAGTCAGCTGGCGAGCCTTCAAATAATGGCTTTACCGGTTGACAATGCTCATGCCGAGGCACTACGGGCAAGGCTAAAAGAATTTCATCTTCTATAAAATCCCGCACGAAGATACGCTCGTCGTCGACAATATACAGCTCGTAACCCTCTTCTTCAGGTTCACGATCTACTTGGGAGGTGGTTAATACCACATTGATTTGTGTATCAACTTTCACCCATACAGGTTCTAAACAACGTTGGCAGCTTAACATTAGCTCGCCTTTTACTGACCCTGTAATCAACGGCAAGCCGCTTGCAGAATGAGTAAAAATCATTTCCACCGCAAATTCACTGTCCGTTGATTCTGCGGCTAATTCACGTACACGTGGTAATTGCTGCAATGGCAAAACGCCCAATAAACTTCGGCGCTGCTCAATCAGACGGAAAGGATTAACTTCAATGGGTAACCTGTTCGACATAAGCGCGCGATTATATGAATCTAGGGGTAGGAGTGTAAAGAAAAATCACAAATTATTGCGGCAAAACCTGCTTGATTTTTTCTGGTTTGCGTAAGATGCTGGCGCGTTTCTTTGCTATCTTGAGTCAACCATGTCTAAAACTCTAGTCCTAGCTTCTACCTCTATTTATCGACGCGAATTATTAGAGCGTTTACAGCTACCGTTTATCACTGCTGCACCCCACATTGATGAAACTCGCCTACCAAACGAATCAGCTTATCAAATGGTAGCGCGCTTGGCTCAACAAAAAGCGGCCGCCATTGCTCGTCAATATCCAGATGCTTTAATTATTGGTTCCGATCAATGTGCCGTCTTAGGTGAACAGATTTTAGGTAAACCCCATACCCACGAAAAAGCGATTGAGCAGTTAGCAGCCTCTTCAGGAAGAACTGTCGAGTTTCTAACCGGTCTATGTGTATTTGATACTCAAACACAAACCTCTCAACTTGATGTGATTTCCTTTCAAGTCGAATTTCGAGCGCTTGAAGCTTTCGAGATAGAAAATTATCTGCGCCGCGAACAGCCTTATAATTGTGCCGGTAGTTTTAAGTCAGAAGGGTTAGGCATTAGCTTATTTAAACGCATGCAAGGCGATGACCCAACGGCTTTAATTGGCTTACCCTTGATTCGTTTATGTACCATGCTGCGTGAGCACGGCTATCTCATTCCTAGTGCTATTTAAACTGTTGAACTAAAGCAGCAAATACAGGCTGAGTATCAGGGCGAATACCACGCCACAACTCAAACGCTTCGGCGGCTTGCTCAATCAGCATACCTAGGCCATCAAAGACTTGCACCGCGCGCTGCTCATAGGCCCAACGCATAAAGGGGGTAGGTTCGCTGCCATACATCATGTCATAGCCTATGCCACCTTCACCCAAGCAATTTGCTGGTAACTCAGGCAATTCACCTTGCAGGCTTGCCGCAGTGCCATTAATAATAATATCAAACGAAGCATTGATCGCGTCAAATCCCCCCCCCATGATTTCACCATAAGGTTTGAACTCATTGGCTAAATCACTAGCAGTCGCAGCGGTACGATTTGCTAATTGAACTAAAGCCGGTTGAGCTTCTAATAAAGGTTGAATGATACCGCGTACTGCTCCACCTGCCCCTAAAACTAGCACTCTTTTGCCTTGTAGAGCGACCTGTTTATTCACTAATAGATCGCGCATCATCCCTAAGCCATCCGTATTGTGGCCATAAATACTTTGATCAGCTCGCAACATTAAAGTATTTAAAGCACCTGCAATTTGCGCATAAGAACTAAGCTCATGCGCAAATGCCCAAGCATTTTGCTTAAAAGGAATCGTGACATTACACCCACGTAGACCCTGTGCAAATAACTCATCCACCTTCGTCTCAAACTCACCTAGCGGCACGAATACAGCCTGATAATCCAAGTTCTGCTGGGTTTGCTCAGCAAACAAACGATGAATGAGTGGAGATTTACTATGAGCAATGGGATTCCCAATGACCGCATAACGGTCAACTTGCACAGACATACACATTCCTTCTAAACAGTTAGTCCATCGATAATACAACTTCGGTATTAGTTTTGGATTTTAACTGAAAAGCACGGCTGCGTTCCTTATTGTTTAACACTGCCACCGCTTTGTAAGCGCCTGGGCGTAAATTTAAGGTAGCCGTGTGACGTGCTATGGTTTCGACTGGATTCCGCATATCATCCATTCGATAAACCTTCCATAACACATTCGTGAAAGCCGGATTATTTTGCAAAGTTGCTACTAACTTCACTATACCATCTTCTTCTAAAACGGCCGGGTCAGCCGCCACTACAGATAAGTGCCAAGTAAACACCACACCTACCAGTAACGCTCTACAATACATGCCCTTTTTTTCGCCTCTCATAACTTACACTCCATGACAGGTCAACAGCGCTGTTTATTCTTATTGTCTTCCTAGTCTTATGCTTAAACAGAGTCCTTTCTGCTGGGGTTTAAGACTACTCTCTAACCAAGTTACCTTTAATGATAGCCAAAATGCTGAATATTTAAGCGATTTTTTTATATCTCCAGTAACCACCTTAGGAACACAGGCCATCGGAAAAGCCTGTGGACTTGTTTTTAATCACTTTATACTTTAGGTAAAGATTGCCATTTTAGCAGAGTAAATTCATAGCAATGCAAGCGCCAACGAATTACAGCACACTCAAACAACGACACCTATTATTTGGCAGCCGTGAATTTGTAATTAAAGCACCTGAGTCTTTACTAGTCAGGGAACGCTCACTTGGGCGTTTTCATGAAACACAGATCCCACTTAGCGTCCTTGATCCCTCGCCTACTTATTCCTCCTCCTTTTCTTTAAAGTGGTTATTTCATAGTTTATTCGTCGGTACTTTAGCAGGCTTCGTATTTTATTGGGCAGCCATGAAGAGCATGTTAGCCCTGTATATTTTGGCTGGAATTTTAACAGCTACCACTCTCGTACTCGGCTATCGCTTCTTTTTATATACTACAGATTTGGTAATTTTTAGGCACCTCCATACACGTGAGAATTTTTTATACATCTGGCAAAACCGCCCCAAGCGCAAAAAAGTTCAAGAATTTGTGCAAAATCTCAGTGTCTTGATTCAAGAACAGCAGCAAGCCAAGCTAAATTTAAAGCCTATGTTATCTACACCAATCCCACCACTGGCTATAAACCCATCGCCCGTTTTGCCAGCTGATATTTAAGTAGCGGGAATTGATCAACCGTATTCAGCCCTCTATTCCTCAGCACCTGCCAAGGCGCTAGGGTATTGCCAAACATTAGACTAAAACCCTCCATCGCCTTTTGCGTCAAAAGATTATCACCCCGCCGTGCGCGCTCATAACGACGTAATAACTTCAACGCACCATGATCCGTATGTGCATTAGCTAAAATCAGTTTGGCTAAAGCTTGTGCATCCTTAAAACCTAAATTGACACCCTGCCCAGCTAAGGGATGAATGGTATGCGCTGCATCACCAAGTAAGGCAATTCGCTCGCAGACATAGTGTTGTGCATGCAAACCCCGTAAAGGAAAAGCTGCACGCTCACCAATCTTAATAATCTCACCTAGGCGAAAATCTAAAGCTTGGCCCAATTCACGTTGAAAACGCTCTTCATCCCAGAGCAAAGCAGCATCAGCTTGATCAGACGGTAAAGTCCAAACAATAGAGCAGCCTTGGGAATGAGGTAAAGGCAAAAAAGCCACTGGCCCTTTGGGCAGGAAGCGCTGCCACGCGGTTTCCAGATGAGGCAATGAGGTATAAGCGGTACAGACCACCGCCTTTTGCGCATAATCTAAAACCTCATAAGGCAGCTCTGCCAAACTACGCACCACCGACTGAGCGCCATCCGCGCCCACTAAGAGCTGTGAGCTTAACTGGCGACCATTCGTTAGCGTGACTTGAATCTGCTGTTGAGTTAGTTCAAAGCTACTTAAACGAGCTGGACATAGTAGTTCAACGCTAGGATAGGATTTTAAAGTGTCTAATAAAGCTAATTGTAAAACTCGATTCTCAACAATATGTCCTAAATCAGGCTCACCTATCTCGGCTGCTTCAAAGCGAATTACTCCAGAACCAGTTGCATCCCAAACCTGCATATTCTCATAAGAGGCAGCACGCATTTTTACGACACTGTCCCAAGCACCTGCTTGCTCCAGTAAGCGCTGGGAAGCTCGGCTCAAAGCAGACACACGATTATCGAAAGGATCATCGACTGAAAATGCGGGTGGAACTGCTGCTTCTAACACCGCCACCTGCTTGCCTGCTTGACCAAGTAAACAAGCCAAAGCAGCACCCACCATGCCACCACCGGCGATAATAATTTCGTAATCCATGTCTAATCCTTTCTAGGTCTTGCGCACAATATAGCAGGATTAGACATGAAGATTAATTTTCCAAGGCTTGCAAACTGGTTATACTTGCGGCCATTTTCAGCTTGACCTAGGACAGTTTCGCTATGGCACACGATGCTCACGATACAGCTAATATTCTCGTCGAGGCTTTGCCTTATATTCAACGCTATGCGGGTAAAACCATTGTGGTGAAATACGGTGGTAATGCGATGACTGAGGAAAAGCTTCAGCTCGGCTTTGCGCGTGATATTGTACTGCTAAAGCAAATCGGCATTAATCCAGTAGTAGTGCACGGTGGCGGCCCGCAAATTGGTGAGATGCTGAATCGCTTGGGCAAGGAAAGTAAGTTCATCGAAGGCATGCGTGTTACCGATGCTGAAACGATGGATGTAGTGGAAATGGTGCTTGGCGGCTTAGTCAATAAGCAGATCGTGAACATGATTAACCAAGCCGGTGGACGCGCAGTTGGCCTAACCGGCAAAGATGGGCATACCATTATTGCTGAAAAAATGGCAATGAAGACCAAAAATGCTCAAGGCGAACTGGAAGAGGTGGATTTAGGCCATGTAGGTGAGGTGACTAAGATCAACTCACGCTTCTTGCGCTTATTGGATGAAGATCGTTTTATTCCAGTGGTCGCACCGATTGGGGTTGGCTTAGATGGAACGACTTACAATATCAATGCGGATTTAGTTGCAGGTAAAATTGCTGAAGTCTTAGGGGCAGAGCGCTTATTACTCCTTACCAATATCCCTGGTGTCTTGGATAAACAAGGAAAATTGCTCACTTCCCTATCCCAAGAAGATATTCGTCGTTTAATGGATGACGGTACGATTCACGGCGGGATGCTGCCGAAGCTCAACTGTGCGATTGATGCGATTCGCGGTGGGGCGAATAATGCCTGTATTATTGATGGTCGGGTTGAACATGCACTTTTATTAGAGTTGCTCACTGATCAAGGCATGGGCACAATTATTACCCGTTAATCTTATTCGCTAAGCTTGCTGCTTGCTATTTCAGATAGTGGGCAGCACCACTGGATTAATCATGACTGCTTACCCCAAAAGTACTCAAACCCTGCTGGATAAAGCCACTACGCTGAGCGGTGCAGGCTTCGATATTGTTTACGACTATAATTTACCTATTTCTTCCAGCGTCAAAATCGCTGGACGCGAAGGCCGTGAGCAACATGAAATTGTGCTGCGCTTACCCAGCGATGAAAATAATTATTTGATTGCTTGGCAAGCTGCCTTTGTCTTGCATCAATTTCAAATGCCAGAAACCGAGCGTGCCAACCTCAAACCTGAGCCAGCGGCTTTAGCTCCTGTAAAAAAAGAATTGTTGGATATGCATCCGCAAATTCCGATTAGTCAGCGGGAAAATTTTAGCGAGCATGTGATTGGTGGCGTATTAACCCAATTACGCTCCATGCCGGTGGGGATGCTGATTGATATTGCTCTGCATCGGGAGTATGCAGAATTACACGCCACTCAACGCCAGTCTTTAATTAATCAAGTGGTGGAACATATTGGCTGCTTACAAATGACGCCGGATATGTTCCCGCGTACTTTGCTGCGTGCTAATCAAGTGATGAATGCAGCCCAAGCTTTAATGGTCGCAAACCTCTTTGAAATGCCTGATATTTTTGCACCCTATCAAACTGTGGGGATGGAAGCAGCAGCGACTTTACTGTTGGATGCGTGTATGAATCAGATTTTTGATGAGACTTTAGATCGTGAACTCATTGATATTTGGGGCAGAGCCTTAGGGATTGAGGCTTGGTATCGTTGGGCTTAAGGTTTTAAAAGTGACTCAAATAACTTGAGTCACTTCTGCACAAGAACCAACTACTGTGCGCATAAATTGCTGTATTCTGAGCAGGATAACCCACTCAGAATACGCAGCCGAATTTACTTAGGTAATTTACCTTGAATACCCTTTACGTAGTAATCCATTTTGGATAAATCTTCGTCACTGATATTGCTACCTGCAGCCACCCGCTCTTTGCCATCTTGATCAACGACTGGGCCTGCAAATGGATGTAATTTACCAGCGATCATATCCGCTTTAGCCTGTTCAACTTTATCCGCTACCTCTTTAGGTACGGCTGGATTTAGGGGGGATAAACCAATCATGCCTTCTTTCACCCCACCCCAAATTGAAGTTGGTTTCCAAGTTTTATCTAAAACTTGTTGCACTTGATCAATATAGAACTGCTCCCAATGATGAGTCACAGCGGTTAATTGATATTTAGGGCCATATTTAGACATATCAGAGTTGTAACCAATCGAGTATTTACCCTTCTCTTCCGCAGCAGAAACGACGGCGGTGGAATCAGTGTGATGAGTAATAATATCTGCACCTTGATCAATTAAAGCGACAGTGGCTTCACGCTCGCGACCTGGGTCAAACCAAGCATTAACCCAGACTACTTTGACTTCTGCTTTCGGATTAACACTTTGTGCACCACGAATATACGCATTAATGCCCATGACCACTTCAGGAATCGGGAAAGCAGCCACATAACCCAAGGTATTCGATTTAGTCATCGACCCTGCAATGATACCCGACAAATAGCGCCCCTCATAAAAGCGCGCATTATAGTTACCCAGATTAGCTTCTGTTTTATAGCCGGTCGCATGCTCGAAATAAGTCTCTGGGAAAGCTTTGGCTACTTTAACCATTGGGTTCATAAAACCGAAGGACGTACCGAAAATCAGCTTATTACCACTTGAGGCCAGATCACGTATCACCCGCTCCGCTTCCGCACCTTCAGGAACACTTTCGATATATTTGACCTGAATTTTATCGCCAAACTTTTCTTCAATCGCTTTACGGCCTAGATCGTGCTGATAAGTCCAACCTGCATCACCAATGGGACTGACATGCGCAAAGCCAATCTTTAAAGGCTCATCAGCAGAAGCACTGCCAGCCACCGCCATACTACTAGCTAATAGCAAGCTGCTCATCAAGGTTTTAAAGCGTAGTGCTAAGGAATATTTAGTCATCTATTTTAAGCTCCCAAAGTCTCACAAAGTCTTAGTGAAGTTCATTATGCCAAGGTTGACCCAAGGAAGCGGGCGCATTTAAGCGAATTACCCCCGCATCACGTGAAATCAGCACTAACACAATAATCGTCGCCAGATATGGCAACATGGATAAAAACTGCGAAGGAATTTCTACACCCAATCCTTGCACATGGAATTGGGCAATCGTGACACCCCCAAATAATAAAGCCCCAATCAATACCCGCCCAGGTCGCCAAGTCGCAAACACAACAAGCGCTAAGGCAATCCAACCACGTCCAGCTGTCATCCCTTCTGCCCAGAGTGGGGTATAAGCAATCGACAAATACGCACCACCAACACCTGCCATCGCTCCCCCAAAAAGTACCGCTAAATAGCGAACCCGAATCACCCGATACCCTAAAGCATGAGCAGACGAAGGCGACTCACCGACAGCACGTAAGATCAACCCAGCGCGGCTTTTATATAAAAACCACCAAATGCCAACAAAAGCAACAACAGCCAAATAAACCAAAATATTATAAGAAAATAGTAATTTCCCCACGATAGGCAAACTACTTAAAACTGGAATACTGATTTCCTTCAAACCATCCAAAGCCACACTGGTATAGCCTTGTCCAATAAAGGCACTTAAGCCGATACCAAAAATAGTTAAGGCTAAGCCAGTCGCTACTTGATTAGCCATCAAGCTTAAAGTAATAAAGCCAAACATCAAAGCCATCCCTGCACCAGCTAACGCGCCAACTATAACCGCCAGCCACAACTGCCCAGTTTCTGCAGCTGTCATAAAGGCAAACACAGCCCCGACTACCATCATGCCTTCAACGCCTAGATTTAGGACACCGGACTTTTCCACGACTAATTCGCCTAAGGCCGCGAAAATTAAAGGTATGGCAGCGGCCACAGTAGCTGCTAGGATTAACACCAAAGTATTCATATCCATATTAAACAGCTCCTGCTGAAGCTTTGGGTACCCAGCGCAGTTTGAATTGAATTAACACATCCGTGGCTAATAAGAAAAACAACAGCATGCCTTGGAAAACACCGCTGACCGCTGCAGGCAAGGCCAATTGCATTTGCGCCGACTCACCGCCTAAATACAATAAAGCCATAAGCAAACTCGCCAGCACAATACCCACCGGATGCAAACGCCCCACGAAGGCAACAATAATCGCTGCAAAGCCATAACCGGGGGAGATTGGAATTAATAACTGCCCGATGGGGCCTGCCACTTCAGCAGTACCTGCTAAGCCAGCGGCTGCACCACCAGCAAGTAAGCCTAACCAGACCATTTTTTTCTGTTTAAAGCCCGCATATAAAGCTGCTTTTGGTGCTAGACCCGCAACACGCATTTGAAAGGCAATTAAACTCCAACGAAAGAAAATACCTGCAGCAAGGAGTGCTAAAACCGTAATAAAGATCCCTGCGTGGACGCGAGTACCCTCGAGCATAATTGGCAAAATGGCTGAGCTTTCAAATAATTTAGATTGGGGGAAGCCATAACCATCCGGATCACGCCAAGGGCCATGAATCAACCAGCTCAAAACCAAATTTGCCACATACACCAACATTAAACTGACCAGAATTTCACTGGTGTTAAAACGGGTGCGCAAGAAAGCCGGAATGCTTGCCCAGAACATGCCACCTAAAGCACCTGCTATAAACATTAAGGGCAATAAAATCCAAGCACTAGTCGTTTCATACAGCCATAAAGCTACTCCACCCGCTGCAATCGCCCCCATTATTAGTTGACCTTCCGCACCAATATTCCAAATATTTGCACGAAAACCGACCGCTAAGCCCAAAGCAATTAAAGCCAAAGGCGACGACTTAATTAGAAGTTCGCCAAAGCCATACCAATCATTGATTGGCTCAATAAAGAAAGCATGAAAAGCTTTGAGCGGAGGCTGGCCTAAAATGGTGAAGACAACCATCCCCACAACGAGCATTAAAGCCATTGCCAGTAGTGGTGAGAGATAAACCATTAAACGTGAAGGGGCGGGGCGTGGTTCTAAGCGCAGCATTAGGCAGCCCTCTGTTGACTAGCATGATTAGCGTGTGTACCACCCATGAGTAAGCCAATTTCTTCGATACTGGTTTCAACCACTGGTTTAGCTGCCGATAATTGCCCACCCGCCATCACTGCAATCCGGTCACAAATTTCAAATAGCTCGTCTAGCTCCTCAGAAATCACCAGTACAGCAACCCCTGACTGACTTAAATCTAATAAAGTCTGGCGGATAAAACTAGCAGCGCCTACATCCACCCCCCAAGTAGGTTGAGCGATAACGAGGACTTCAGGGTTGAGCATTAATTCACGGCCAACAATATACTTCTGTACATTACCGCCTGATAAGCTTTTGGCAGCTGCTTGCGAGCCAGCCGCTTTCACATTAAAACGCTCAATACAGGCTTTAGAAAACTCCCGAATTTTAGCGTATTGAATCCAACCTTTCTGCGCCAAACTACTTGAATAACCTGTCAACAAAGCATTCAACTCTAAAGACATTTCTGGTACTGCACCACGCCCCAAACGCTCCTCGGGGACAAAACGCAAACCTAAACTTCGTCGTCCCGCTGCATCCAGTTGCCCAGCTTCCTGACCCTTGATTAAAACCTCTGCACGCTGCCCCGGTTGTTCGCCACTTAAAGCATACAACAGCTCTTGCTGGCCATTGCCAGAAACACCTGCAATCCCCACAATTTCACCAGCATGCACACTCAGTTGAACCTGCTCTAAAGATGTACCAAAGGGGTCAGTGGTTGCTCGGCTGAGCTCATTAATCACTAAACGCGGCTCGCCCACAGCACGGGTGCTGGCACGCTGATAAGCAGGCAATTCTTTACCAATCATTAATTCTGCTAGGCTTTTGGAGCTTTCTAGTTGTGGATTCGCTGTACCCGTCACCTTGCCCCCACGTAACACGGTAGCGGTATGACAGAGTTCGCGAATCTCATCTAATTTGTGGCTGATATAGAGAATACTGCAACCCTCCGCAGCCAAGCGGCGCAAAGTTTCAAATAATTTACGGACTGCTTGCGGTGTAAGGACTGAGGTTGGTTCATCCATAATCAACAGCTGCGGCTCTTGCAATAAACACCGCACAATCTCCACACGCTGACGTTCACCCACTGATAATAAATGGACTAAACGATCTGGCTCTAGCGGTAAACCATAACGATTCGATACTTCAGTAATCCGTGCAGAGAGTGCTTGCATATCCTGCTTTTGATCCAGCGCTAAAGCGATATTTTGGGCAACCGTTAAGGTGTCAAATAGGGAAAAATGCTGAAACACCATGCCAATTCCTAATGCACGGGCTTGAGCAGGGCTACGAATTTGTACAGCTTGTCCATTCCAAAAAATGCTGCCGGTGTCAGGTTTAACCACCCCATATACAATCTTCATTAGGGTGCTTTTACCTGCACCATTTTCCCCCAAGAGTGCATGAATCTCACCGGGCTGCACGACTAAATCAATAGCTTGATTGGCTACCACCGAAGGATAACGCTTAGTAATACCCCGTAGCTCTAAACGCGGTGGAACAGCATTAAGGCTCATGTATCTGATCTCCTGAAGCAGCTTGGCTCTCTTCCCGCAACTGCAATAATTGTGCCGCGACACTAATAGCAATAGCGGCTGGCTGTTTAGCTTGAATGCCACTAATACCAATCGGGCAAACTAATTTAGCAACTTGCTCGGTACTCAACCCCTGATCAAGCAAATGTTTACGAAAACGCGCCGCTTTAGTCGCTGAACCGATTAAACCCACATAAGCTAAATCTGAGCGCACTAATAACGCAGCACAGAGTTCTAAATCAAGACTGTGCTCATGGGTCATGATTAAACAAAAACTATCGGCAGGGACTTGTTCAGCCGCGAATAGGGCAGGGTCTATCACCGAATAGCTAAGGCTAGCTTGCCCAACTGACAAACTAGGGAATAATTCAGCCCGATTATCCACCCAGTGGATATGCCAATCTAAAGGCAATAAGATGGGTACTAACGCTTGCGCCACATGCCCTGCACCAAAGATAACTAAGTGAGCGGGTGATGGAGTAAAGCTTTCAATTAAATAAAACTTTCCCGCCTCAGGTTCAAGCAATTGAATGTCGTGATCCGAGTGAGTGTCAACTAAGTCTCGGCCTCGTCCTGTATGTGGCCACAATTGAGGATAGGCGCGTAAGCTTGTACTTAAACCCCGCTGCCAACGCGCTATCAAAGTCTCAAACCAAGCTATGTCAGCCAGCGGAAAATATTCATAATGAATACTAGCGACACCACCGCAGCATTGATCTAAATGTGGGCCGAGAGTAAATACTTCGATGCTGCTAATAGCTTGAGGCTGCGTGAGTAACTGCCGAGCACGTTTACTCGCTTGCCATTCTAAACGACCACCACCAATCGTGCCGCAACAAGCTTGGGCAGTAATCAACATACGCGCACCCCTCTCGCGTGGTACAGAACCAAGGGTTTTCACTAAGGTAATCAGTACACAAGGCTGTTGGTCATCGATAGCCACTTGCAGACCACGCAGCCAATCAGGTAAACCAAGGGTGGAACGAGTGAGGGTTGGCATCGTATCGAGTGCACTTATACAGCGGATGGGTTGCCAGCAGATTATTACAGCTAAGCCTTGTATTCAATTGATTTCTAAATTGGATACTCAGCATAGGCACACCCACTCGCTTGCTTAGTTAATACTCTGGCGTATACTGACCAATCAATACCACAGCAAACTTATAAAATTTCTAGGAATTCTTAGCATGATCACGCGCCGCCAGCTCTTAACGACTAGTTTGGGTTTATCCGCTAGTGCGCTCCTAGGTTTATCCTCTTCTACTCAAGCTATCGTTGCACCCAGTCGTTGGCGCATGCCTGATGAAAGTGAAGCACATACCCGCACCTGGATGGCCTTTGGTGCGAGTGCTGCGATTTGGGGTAAAGAGCTACTACCCGAAACCCGCCGTAGCCTCGCCCTACTTGCTAATACCATCGTGAAGTACGAACCCGTAAGCATGTTAGTGCGTGACAAAGAATATTCACTAGCTGCCAGTATGCTTGACCCCAAAATTAACTTAGTAGTAGCACCACTCAATGATTTATGGATACGCGATACCGGCCCTAGTTTTGTCCTCGATGATCAAGGCAAAAAAGCCGCTGTAAAACTTAACTTCAATGGCTGGGGGAAAAAACAGGTACATAACTTAGATAAAAATGTCGCCGACCTAGTTGCAGGCCAAGCTAATGTGCCGGTGCTCAATACCAGTTTAGTGTTAGAGGGTGGTTGTCTTGAAGTCGATGGACAGGGTACAGCGATTATCACCGAAAGCTGTGTGTTAAATAAAAACCGTAATCCGGGTGTTTCTAAAGCACAATTTGAAGATTTACTGATGCCGCTATTAGGTTTAAGCAAAATTATTTGGCTGCCCGGAATTAAAGGTAAAGATATTACGGATGGTCATACCGATTTTTATGCACGCTTTGCCCGCCCCGGTGTGGTATTAGCCGGTTATGATTCTGATCCGGACTCATTTGATCATGAAGTGACTTTAAAGCATTTAGAAATTTTAAAAAGCGCCACCGATGCGACTGGCAAAAAGCTGCAAGTGATTAAACTACAAGCACCTATCGATATTCGTGATACTTTCTTAAATAATGAATTTGCCGCTGGTTATATTGGTTTTTATGTGTGTAATGGTGCAGTGATTATGCAGAATTTTGGCGATGCGGCTGCGGATAAAGCGGCCAAACTGGCAGTGCAAAAAGCTTTTCCGAATCGGAAAATTGAACAGATTAATGTCGATGGAATTGTAGCAGGCGGCGGCAGTATTCACTGTGCCACCCAGCAAGAGCCGAAAATTGTTTAAGAATAAAGTGAGCTTTAAATAGCAACAGACTTCATCCAGACAACTTGCTTTATCTGATTTATCCCCTAGATTAGTTAGTATATGAATAACAAGGCTAGGCTAGGGTATGAATTGGTCTGAACGCGTCACCGCTTGGGCGAATCCGAGCAAAAATCCAGAGTTAGAACCGGTATTTGCTCAGCAAGCACAGTCCTTACCGATCTTGTGGTTGCTGGGCAAAACTGGTGCTGGCAAATCCTCCCTCATTCAGGCGCTGACTGGCGATAGTAAAATCGATATTGGCAATGGCTTTCAACCCTGCACTAAAACTGCCAATGTCTATGACTATCCACAAGATAAGCCTCTGCTACGCTTTCTCGATACCCGTGGTCTGTCGGAAGCTGATTATGATGCGCGTGAAGATATAGCAGCCTGTGAAGATCGTAGCCATGCTTTGTTGATTGTACTGAAAGCGGATGACCCTGAACAAAGCGATGTCGTCAAAGCCTTAAAACAAATCCGCGCTTCTGGAAAAATTAAAAATTACTTGGTCGTGCACACTGGTATTTTGCAAGTATCTGACTTGATTCAACGCCAACAGGCTATTGCCCATAATCAAGCTCAAGTTGAAAAAGTCTTAGCGCAAACACTGGATCAAGTGGCGGTGGATTTCATTGCAGACGATCCGGCTCAATCCGGTGTTTCTGAATTAAAACAAGCTTTAGCAGACTTGCTGCCAATTCTGGCACAATTCAATGATGAGCAATTGCATACGAATCAAGAAGAAAAAAACTTCATCCATTTGAAAAAAGAAGTGCTCTGGTATGCCGGAGCTGCGGCGGCAAGTGACGTCCTGCCAGCCGTCGGTTTAGTCGCCGTTCCAAGTATTCAAGGCAAAATGCTCCATAGCCTTGCAAATCAATATGGGGTGGAATGGGATAAAAAACTACTGAGCGAGTTTGCTACAGCGTTGGGGGCTAGTTTTGGAATCAAATACGCGACCCGTTTGGGTTTGCGCCAATTGGCCAAATTGATTCCAGTGTATGGGCAGACCATTGGAACGGCAACAGCTGCAAGTATAAGTTTTGCCACTACCTATGCTTTAGGCCGCGCGGCGAGCAAATACCTCTATCATCAAACTCAAGGCGAAGCAGTCGATCAAATCGAGTTACAGACTTTATATGAAGACGCCATGCGCGCTTTATTGCCTAAATTAAAGAACGATAAAGACAATCAAGATGCGCCAAACTCAAACCAGCCTAAGTAGTTTCCTGCGTCTCTCTGAACGCATTGCACCTTTTCTCGCCCTGGTGGTTGGGATTCCTCTGCTGGTGGTGCTGGGCTTTGGAATCATCTCGATTTATCGCGAAGGCTATCTGCTCGCTTTAGTGCTACTCATTACTGTTTTGACTTTTGTAGCTGCAGTACCTCTCTTTTTTCTGCGTCGCCAAGTAAAAAAAGGGATTGATACGAAGCATTTGAGTGAAGAAACTTGGGTCAAAGCTTCGAAAGACTGGACAGCATTTGATCTGCAAGTTTGGGCACTCTTAAATAAAAGCCTTGAAGAAAAGCTTGCCGCCAATGCCGATTGGTCCATGATGCGACCTTATAGTTTGGAACTAGCCTCAATGGCGGCTGCACAATATCACCCTACGCGTTCACGGCGTGAGTTAGCTTTTACGCTTCCCGAAGCCTTGCGCATGACCGAAGAAGTCAGTCGGCGTTATCGGGTCTTAATCATGCAACACGTACCTTTAGTGGAAAAGCTGAACTTATCGATGGTGCGGATGGTTTACGACCATCGTGACAAACAGGAAGCGATTCAAAATGTCTGGAATATTTATCGCATCATTCGAGCGTTTACACCCGCTGGGTTAATTGCTGAGGCACGTGGGCAACTCTTAGATCATGTCTTCACTGACTTAAAAGATGAAATTCAAGCCAAGCTTAAACAAGCCTTGCTGCAAGAAGTTTCCAGTGTAGTGATTGATCTCTACAGTGGACGCTTTAAGGTCAGTAATGAAGAATTAAGCGCTAGTGAAACTTTAAAAGCCGATCAAGCGCGCTTAGCTGTACCCCTTGAACCCTTACGGGTCTGCTTAATTGGGCAGGTCAGCGCGGGTAAATCATCCATTATCAATGCCTTGATTGGTTCAATGGTCGCGGAAGTCAATCAACTGCCGTCTACTCGCACTGCAACGGTTTATCAAGCCAAATTAGAGAATGAGGTGGATGCTATGCATTTGGTAGATCTACCCGGCTTAGATGGTCAAGCTGACAATGATGCGTATTTGCTGGAGCAAATGATGCAAAGCGATGTGGTGCTGTGGGTGCTCAAAGCCAATCAACCTGCTCGTGCCTTGGATACTAAATTTAAAGAGCAATGGCAAACTTGGCTGAATGATCCCAAGCAACGCGCACGCCGCCAACCCATTCTATTAGGGGTACTGAATCAAGTGGATCGCCTTGCTCCACAAAATGAATGGCAACCTCCTTATGATTTGCAAAATCCGCACAACCAAAAAGCCCGAAATATTCGTGATGCTTTGGATTACAACCAAAAACTCCTCAATTTCCAGTCGATGATTCCGCTATCCGTCAGTGAAGATAAGCCCACTTACAATCTGAATGAACTAGAAAAACTCCTTGATCACTATTACGAACAAGGTATGCAAGTGCAGCTTAATCGACGCAGGCTGGAAGCTAGTGATAGCTTTTCGGTGCAGGAACAGTTTCAGCGGGCTTATCGGTTGGGAAAATCCTTATTTAATTCAATATCCAATACGGCTAATAACAAATAACTTTAAATCACTTTTTGCCAAAGGCATTTAACTCAACATATGAAAAATAATAAAAAATAAAACTTAATTTATTTTGTCAATTTTTTGAATAAAAAGGAGATCTAGTTGAAATTAACTGCTAGCACGGAAATAGTAAACTCACCTTTATTTAAGATTAAAACCTGATACCCAGAGCTGATCTTAATACCAGGCAATGTTAGTGCATCTAAATAACGTTATGATTTTAAATGCACTAGCATTTAGAGACTACCAACTATATCTCAACCCCAAAGCCCCACCCCAAACACTACTGCGCTCAATAATCGGGCTATCACTAATCTGTGAATCATACGCAGTTACCGCAACATCACCTACCAAAGTCAGTTTTGGACTTAAAGGTTGTTCGACTTCTACCCCTGCTTTAAAAGCAAAAGCAGCATCAGCTTGATAAGCAGGCCGACCCGCTTTGGCTTCATCCGCATTCACACCTACGTAATAATCAGTGACTTTATCAGACAGCCATTGCACCTCTCCATACGGACGGAAAATGGCTTGATAAGGTTCGGGATTAAACGTATAGCGCGCTTTTAATTGTGTGCCTTTATGTGCAGTCATATCCTGAGCAATATCGAATAAGGTTACCCCATTCATAACTTTCCAAGCACCCCCGACGCGCAAATTAATCGCTCGATCTAATTCATGCATATCTTTTAATTGCGTACTATTCCCACGCTCGTGATCCCAATCATCTAAACCCACTCCAATATAGTAACGTGCATTTGGTGAATTCAATAAAGATAAGCTAGGGCCAGGAATATTAAAACCAGATTGATCTGCAAACACAGGTTTAGCACTTAATTGTGTATCCCCTCCCACAAACGGCGATTGCCGCGCAGTCACGGCTAAACCAAGATCCCAGTGTGCTAAAGTTGCTTCTGCATTCGCTAAACAGGGAAGGAAAGCTATACTGAGTAGAGCAAATTTATTCATTTATTTAACCTTTTTCCTTAAAAACTCAATTGCCATTAAGACCGACTCTGGAGTAGCGGGTGCATTTAAACCACTGCTGTATTGATAATTCCCAACACTTTCAACCGCATCTTTGAGCGCAAAAAACACCGACATGGCTAGCATTAACGGTGGCTCGCCCACTGCTTTGGAGTGATAAATCGTCGCTTCTCGATTGGGTTTTTTATCTACCAAACACACCTTGAAACGTTCTGGTAGATCGCCCGCGACAGGGATTTTATAAGTAGAAGGTGCATGCGTGCGTAAGCGTCCAGTCTGATCCCACCATAACTCTTCGGTGGTTAGCCAGCCCATCCCTTGTACAAAACCGCCTTCAATCTGCCCAATATCAAGGGCAGGATTTAAAGACTCACCCACATCATGCAAAATATCGACTTGCTGCACGCGATATTCGCCAGTCAAAGTATCGATTTCAACTTCTGACACTGCCGCGCCATAAGCAAAATAATAGAACGGCCGCCCACTCATGGTTTGCGGGTCATAATGAATTTTCGGGGTTTTATAAAAGCCGGTGGCTGACAGCGAAATGCGGTTAAACCAGGCTAAATGTGCCAGCTCCGCAAAACTCATTTCCACTTGATTACCAAGGCGCACCTGCCCTGCTTGGAAGCTAATTTCATTAGCAGGCAGTTGATAGCGTTCAGCCAGAAACTCCACTAACCGTTGCTTTAAAATCTGTGCAGCCGCTTGTGCAGCCATACCGTTCATATCCGAACCCGCAGAAGCAGCTGTTGCAGAAGCATTTGGGACTTTTTCAGTACTGGAAGCGGTACAACGAATTTGCTCTATAGGAATCTGCAGCTCTTCAGCAACCACTTGAGCAATTTTTGTGAATAAGCCCTGCCCCATTTCCGTACCGCCATGATTGAGCTGGACAGTACCATCATTATAAATATGTAGCAGTGCACCCGCTTGATTCAGGAAAGTAGCGGTAAAAGAAATTCCGAACTTAACGGGCGTCAGTGCAATGCCTTTTTTCACCCACTGATGCGTTTGATTAAAAGCACGAATCGCCTCACACCTCTGTTGATACTCCGCAGTTGAGGCCAATTCAGCGACTAGCTCATGGATAATATTATCCTCGACTTGCATACCGTATTGGGTGAGATCACGCACACCATCTTTGCCATAGAAATTCGCTTGGCGCACTGTGAGCGGATCGACTTGTAAATAGCGGGCAATTTCATCGATGACATATTCAATGCCCATCATGCCTTGCGGGCCACCAAAACCACGGAAGGCAGTATTTGATTGCGAATTGGTTTTGCAGCGATAAGAGACAATCGCGACATTTTCGAGAAAATAGGCATTATCCGCATGGAACATAGTGCGATCATTCACTGGGCCTGATAAGTCCGCCGAAATGCCACAACGTGAAGCGTAATCTAGCTCAATCCCTTGAATAAGACCTTGCTCATTAAAACCCACTCGATAACCAATATCAAAGCAATGACGCTTGCCGGTGAGCATCATGTCATCATCACGATCCACCCGATATTTAACAGGTTTACCTGTTTTTTGGGCTAATAAACCCGCTATACAGGCAAAGAAACTCGCCTGGCTTTCCTTACCGCCAAAACCGCCCCCCATACGCCGACATTCGATCACAATATCTTTTTGCGTACATTTAAGCACCGTCGCAACCACTTCCTGTACATGATGCGGATGCTGAGTGCTGCTATGAATTAAAAAATGCCCATCTTCTTGCGGTAAAGCAAAAGCGATTTGCCCCTCTAAATAAAATTGCTCCTGCCCACCTAAAGCAAAACGTCCCTTTAATTCATGGGCTGCCTGCTCGATGGCTGTCTTTGCCGCACCCCGCTCTAAACGTTTAGTAGGGAGTACAAATTGCTCAGCTGCAACCGCCGCACGAATATCCAGATTATGCGGCAGAACGTCATAGTCAATATCCGCAAACAGCACCGCACGACGTGCAGCTTCGACAGAAGTCGCTGCAACTGCAAAGATGGCTTGACCAATATATTCAACCTTGTCTACCGCTAAAACCGGCTCGTCCTTTAGCGAACCACCCAGATGATTTTCACCTGGAATATCTTTAGCAGTGATAACCGCAACTACGCCAGGGGCTTGGCACACTCGTGTTAAATCGACTTGTTTTAAAATGGCATGAGCCTGTTTACTAAGTCCAACAGCAGCATAGATCGTGCCTTTCGGCTCAGGTAAATCATCAATGTAACGCGCTTCGCCACTGACATGCAGATGGGCGCTTTCATGTGGCTGATCTTTACCAACATAGTGAGGACTCATAACATAGCCCCCACTTCTAGGAACAACTTGCGTAGTAAATTCGCTGCTACTACAGAACGATACTCAGCACTAGCGCGCATATCGGTTAATGGCTGAAAATCTTGCTGTAAGGCTTGAACGGCCTGCTCAATAGTACTTTCACTCCAAACCTGCCCTAATAAAGCCTGCTCAGTTTGCAGTGCACGCTTAGGTGTAGCGGCCATTCCACCAAACGCTATCCGCACTGAACTGACTTGGTTTTGCTCTAACTCCACAGCAAAAGCAGCACAAACCGCTGAAATATCCTGCCCAAAGCGTTTGGAAATTTTCCAAGTTCGGAAAATTTGTTTGGACTTAGCCAAAGGTAGACGTACTGCATGGACAAACTCACCGGCCTGCAAATCTTTCTTTTGATAGCCTAGATAAAAATCCTCTAAAGCTAGGCTTCGGGTTTGCGCTCCCTGCTGTAAAACGACTTGCGCACCTAAAGCTATCAAGGCTGGCATGGAATCACCAATCGGCGAACCATTCGCCACATTGCCAACCAAAGTACCCGCATTGCGAATCGGTAATGAGGCAAAGCGCTCGTATAAATCGCGTAGTTCTGGATACTCCACGACTAAGGCTTGATAAGCATTCTCAAGACTGACTGCCGCACCAAGCTCTAAATAAGTGCTTGTTTTGCAGAGCTTATGCAGCTCTGCAACGGCACCAAGATACACCAATTGTTTTAAATCGCAATGCTGCTTAGTAACCCATAAGCCTATATCGGTGCCACCGGCCAGAAGGCGTGCTTGTGGATTAGTCATTAAATAATCGGCTAGTGCTTGCAGAGTTTTCGGCGCGTAAAAACTAGCATCTTGATCAGTCAAATAAAGGCTTTGGTTTGAAGCTAAGGTTTGTAACTGCTGAATTAATTCAGCCTCTCCTAGCGTATTGCCAAAAGCTGCTGACACTACTGTTTGCTGCTCACTAGGGATTTGCTCCGCGTAGGCATGCATCTTTTGCCCTGCCTCTAAAATCGGACGGTAGCCTGTACAGCGGCATAAATTCCCAGAAAGTGCCATGCATAAACGTTCCCGACTTGGCTGTGCTTCGGTTTTATACAGAGCAAACAAAGACATGACAAAACCGGGAGTGCAAAACCCACATTGAGAGGCATGGCAAGCCACCATTGCTTGTTGGATAGGATGTAAACCGTACTGCGTTTTGAGGCTTTCGACGGTATATAAAACTTTACCATCTAGCACTGGCAAAAATTGTACACAGGCATTCACCGCGCGATAACGTAATTGCCCCTGCTGCAAATCAGCAACTACCACCGTACAAGCACCACAATCCCCTTCGGCACAGCCTTCTTTCGTACCCGTTCGATTTAAGTGTTCACGCAAAAAATTCAGTACAGTCGTAGTCGGTGGAATATTCGTAAGATCAATACGCTCACCATCAAGGATAAAGCTTAAAGTATTTCGAGTCGTATCTGCTTGCATCCTTTAGCTCCCTCGATAAGTTGAATAACTCCACGGTGAAGCTAGCAGTGGCACATGGTAATGCGCATGCGGATCAGCAATCCCAAAACGCAGTGGAATCACATCTAAAAAGGGTGGATCTATTAGTGTGCCCGTTTTAGACCAGAAATAATTGCCCATTTGGAACTCCAATTCCCAAATACCCACTTCTAGTTCTGCATCGACCAATAAGGGCTGATCACAACGGCCATCGTGATTGGTCATTACGGTTTTAATCAGGGTGCGTGAGCCATCAGTGGCACAACGATATAAGTGGATTTGAACACCAGCTGCCGGACAACCGTTCGCAGTGTCCAAAATATGAGTCGTTAGTTTGCCCATGCAGAGACTCCCTATCGTATTGAGGTGCTTTGCAGTATACCGTGTATTTTTGCTTTACCACTATTGGGCGAGAATTACTTAGGCTTTTATAGACAGCTTAAAAACTAAGAGCGCCCTAGAGCGCTCTTAAGCTTGATGACTTAATTCGTTGGTGAGATTGTGAAGGTATATTCAGTCGGCTGATCGGGCGAGATATTGATCACTTCAGTACCACTCATACTTTGATAATTAATACGTACTTGCACTGGTTGGGGCGGTACGCGAATCTCTGCCGAGGAGACATTAGTAAAGGACTGAATCGGTTGGCCTTGCAGGGTCATCACTGTGAAATTCACACGCATTGGCTTACGATCAATGCCGGAAATCGCATACAGATTCAAGCGTCCACCATTCTGCTGAGCGGGGGCTTGTTGAGGGGATTCTTGTTGTGGCACTTGCCCCCCTTGTTGAACAGGCTCCACTAGGGGAGGAACTGGTAAGGGCATCGAATTTTGGCCAATAATCTCGGTCGCATCAAAAGAAATCTCACTCACACGCCCATTGCCAATTTCAATCATCCGACTTTGACGTAAACCTTGAATCCCCGCAGTGACCTCATAAGTACCCGCTGGCAAATTGATTTCACCATTCGGTGCTGGCCCTACCGTCGCTACTCGTTCACCCGCACGATTGCGAATCACAAAGCGCGCTTGATCAGGCAAACCCTCACCGGTATTTAAGCGCAAGCGTAACAGACCTTGTTGTACTTGTTGCTGAGGTGGAGGCTGTACTTGGACGGTTTGCTGAGCTTGTTGAGGCGGAACTGGTACATTGCCGACCGCATTCAAGACAATATTCTCCCGCACAATACCATTGGCAGAAACTTGAATATTTCGCGTTGCCTCTTGGCGACCTTCTGATTTAACCGTAATTTTGTAAGAACCCGGCTCTAACGAAAACTCGGCACCATCGACATAATTACTTTTAGCCACATGCTGGCCGTTTTGTTTTTGCACATAAATATTTGAGCGAATGGAACGATTACCTTCCGCAGCACGTACTGAAATAAAAATTTGCCCATTAGCATTGCTAGCCACAGGATTAGTCTGGGCTTGCTGTTGTGGTGTGGTCGTTGTACTGGCGGACGATGTAGGCATTTCAAAGCGTGCATTGGTTAACTTATCTGCATAGACCTCTAATAGCCGTGAAGCCTCTTTGCCATTCGCTTTCACCTTAGCTAAATACTTACCCGGTGGCAGCGAGAAATTGGTGGTTTCACTGCCCGAATAAGATGCAACTTGTACACCGTCCGTGTCATAAACTAAAAACTCACCATCAATTTCACCATTAGGGCTGGACAGATCGACTATCGTTAAGCCTAACTTACCAAAAGCAGTCGGGGTAGGCTCTGTCATCGTCGTGGTCGTGGTGCTATCCGCTGGAACCGTCGTTGTGGTAGAGGTAGGCGTATTAGTTGGCGTTGGCGTGCCAGTTGTAGCCGTTACATTAGTGCTAGTACCTGTCGATGAGGCAGTTGTACCAGCGTTCAATTGACCTGCAGGGGCTTGGGTAGTTGACGTATTCGGATTCGTTGGTGTTTCTTGCTGCTCACCCTCTAGAGTAATCGTCTCAGAAGGGTTGGTAGTATTCCCCGGTAAGGCAATATCCTGAGTCGTTAAATTAGGGTTAGTTGAAGGCGAAGTGGTATTAGGCAAAGTGCCTGTACCTGTGGCTGTGTCAGCTCCAGTGCCTGTAATGGGTGTACCAGTTCCTTCTGGCAAAATTGGGGCATAGCCAGTATCTTGAGTCACCAATTTACGGTCACCCAACATGCTTTTCACCCCAATGAAAGCAAAAATCGCCAGTATTCCAAATACTACCCCTACTATGAGCAGTTTGCCTTTACCCATGTTCCTAATCACTCCTGAAATTTTGTTTATTCGGCTATGATAGCCGAAATTCGTAGCCACACACAGAATGTCCCCTCATGAATAATAGTTTTCTCGACCGCTTTTCACCCTATCTCTTATTAATACTTGCTGCGAGCTTCTGGGGGGGCAACTTCAATATTGCGCGTGCGTTTAATATGGAAATCCCCCCTATGGGCTTATCCTTCTGGCGTTGGACAGTAGCTGGTTTAGTATTACTCCCCTTTGTTTGGCATCCTATGCGCGCACAATGGCCTGTTTTTAAGCAGCATCTTGGCTTAGTACTGGCTCTAGGTATTTTGGGGGTAACAGGGTTTAATACCCTAGTTTATTTAGGTTTACAGACGACGACTGCAACTAATGGCGTGTTAATGCAGTCGGTTAATCCTATCTTTATTATTGCTTTATCCAGCTTGCTCTTAGGCGAATTTGCTACTAAGCGCCAATGGCTTGGCATTATTCTATCTTTGCTCGGTGTTTTGGTTATTCTGGTTCAAGGGCAAATAGCGAACTTACTAAAGCTGGATTTTCATGCAGGCGATTTAATTATCTTACTCGCCGTCTTGGACTGGGGCTTATATACCGTCCTCTTGCGCAAGTTGCCGAATGACCTCAAAGGTTTGCCAATTTTAGGTTATACCATCGCGATTGGTGTCTTAGGTATCCTACCCTTGTACCTAGCAGAAATTTTCTTAACTAGTCGTGTTATGCCTGTTAATTGGATCAGCATTAGCAGCGTGCTTTATGTGGCGATTTTCCCTTCGGTGCTGTCTTATCTATTCTGGAATCATGGTACTCAACGAATCGGTGCCAATCGAGCGGGTCAATTTGCGCATGTGGTGCCGATTTCAGGGATTTTAATCGCGGTTTTATTGCTTGGCGAACAACTTCATCTTTACCACTTACTAGGCATTGCTTTAGTAGCCGCTGGGATTGTACTTGCCAACTACCGGCAAAAAACCACTAAACTAGTTAAATCAGCCTAATGCTTATCAAGCGAGGAGAAACCCCATGTGTGATTTAAAAGGTTGCGGAACTCAAACCGACTTGCCCCCCATTCAGCTCGATTCCCAACAGCGCCGCTTGTTTTTACAAGGTTTAGCCTGTTTACCTTTAGCCACAGTCTTATCCTATCCAGAGCTAGCCAAAGCAGCCGCTGCTAAAACTGAAGAGGTCTCGATCACGCTAGAGATGGATAACAAAGTTAACGCCTCGCTTGCCTTACCAGCGGCTGATAAAGCACCTGCGGTCATTCTGATTCACGAATGGTGGGGATTAAATGATCAGATCAAAGCCGTCGCTGCTGAGCTAGCCAATTTGGGCTATGTGGCTTTAGCAGTCGATTTATACGCTGGCAAAGTCGCCAAAACACCCGAAGAGGCCAAAACCCTCATGGGTGACTTAGACCCTGAAATTGCTAAAGAAACCATGGTCGGCTGGGTCGATTATTTGAAAAAGCATGAGCGTGCTAATGGCAAAGTCGCCACACTAGGCTGGTGCTTTGGAGGGGGTTGGTCATTGAATACCTCAATCGCCGCACCCGTAGATGCCACCATCATCTACTATGGCAATGTTGCAAAAGGTGCTGAAGACCTTAAAACCTTAAAAGGCCCAGTCCAAGGTCATTTTGGCAAGCTAGATAAAAATATTAATCAAGCAATGGTCAGTGGTTTTGAGCAAGCGATGGAACAAGCCGGCAAGAAAGATAGCCTCACTGTGTATTGGTATGAAGCTGACCATGCCTTTGCCAATCCTACCGGTGCTCGCTATGACGAAGCAAATGCCAAACTTGCTTGGGAACGCACCACAGAATTCTTAAAGAAAAATCTAGCAGGTTAAATGTTTAAACTGGCCTGCAAGCTATTGAGTTTGCAGGCTAGGCGTTTTAATCCTTTTCAGCCTGTTTCAGCACACTACTAATCGCTTCAAGTAATTGGATACCTTGTTGGGCTAAATCACGCGGGGTTTGTCCATCTTCATTTTTAATTTTTGGATCAGCACCACGTGCCACTAATAATTCAGTTACATCCACATAACCTGAGCGTACTGCCAAATGCAATAAAGTATCTTGAGTTTCACCTGTCAGTAAATCTGGACTTTTCCCACGATCTAAAAACATTGCCGCAATTTCGGCATGACCATTTGCCACAGCACTGATCAAACAACTATCCAAGAGTTTAGCACCATGCTCAATCAAGACTTTTACCGCATTCTCTTTCCCTAACATACTGGCTGCACACAGGATAGTTTGCCCTGTTCCAGTCACTTGATTGACATTAGCACCTTTTTTTAAAAACTCCAGAATCGGCTCTGTTTGATCATCTAAAACTATTCTGATAAAGGCTTCTTCTTGTGCTCTTTGCTCATCAGCAACGGACTGAGGGAAAGCAGGCTCACAGAGAACTAATATTAGCACTAGCGCTGAACGTATGGATGGCATCATCTTTACAAACCTATTCCCTAAACCTTTCTTGCTTAAAAAACTTCCTTATCTGCTCTAAGCATAGATGGCTAACCCTAAAATACAGGGGTTTATTCAGTTAAAAAGCAGGAAAAGCAGGATAAAAGGAAACTGCTCTTGACCACTTAGAGCTGTGCTTGACAAGAAAAGAAAAATAAGATAAGCGACTGATTTTCAATACATAAAACTATAATTTTCTATTGATCGCTATTATTAAAAAATAGAATCACCTAATTGAGTGGTGATTTTCTCCAGCACACTTAAACCACGAACTGAATTTCCTTTTGCATTTAGCGGGGGACTCCAAACAACCACTGCAAACTTACCCGGATAGACAGCAACCATCCCACCACCTACCCCACTTTTTCCGGGTAAGCCCACTCGAAACGCAAAATCACCCGATTCATCATAAAAGCCACAAACCTGCATTAAGGCGTTAATTCGTTTGACTTGTCTGGCTGACAAAATATTCTGCTTAGTTGTTATATCTCTGCCGCCATTACTAAAAACCAAAAAGGCGCGAGCCAATTCTCGACAAGTCATTTCTACTGAACACAGATGAAAGTAGACATCCAAGACGCTAAAAAAGTCATTGTTAATATTACCGAAAGACTTCATTAGGGCAACTGAAGCCCCATTCCGATAGCCTGTGGTGGCCTCTGAACTAGCAACAGCTTCGTTAAAACCGATTTGGGGTTCATTCGCTAATTTGCGAATAAAAGCTAAGACTGCTTGTTTAGGGTCTTCCCACTTCGAAATTAAAATATCGGTTAGAACTAAAGCACCGGCATTAATAAAAGGATTACGAGGAATGCCCTGCTCAAACTCTAATAAAGCCAAAGAATTGAAGGGTCCACCAGAAGGTTCGACGCCTACTCGTGTCCATAAGAGTTCATCAACCTTTTGATACACCATTGCTAAAGCAAATACTTTAACAATACTTTGAATGGAAAATTTGGTGCTGGCATCCCCCACATAATACTCTTTACCATCGACTGTCGCTAAACAGATACCGAATTGCGAGCCATCGACTTTGGCTAGCTCAGGGATATAACTGGCAACTTTACCCTCATCCGCTTCGCGTTGGCATTGTTTATAGACATTATGAATTAAGGCGGAATAGTCCAAAAAAAGCTCCCAAATAACGAAAACTGAGTCAATTACTCAAGCATTTTTAATAGCTAGAGAATACCGCCTAACAGAAGCGTAACAGAGGTGTTAGGCGATAGTTTTGCAAGAATTTTTTAATACTTTAAACGCGCATAGAAAGTTTTTTGGGCAGCAGCACGTGCTTCCCCAAGCGTATGAATCCCTTTCTCGGCTAATAGGGGAATCATTTTCATGAAGATTTCTGCTGTCACCATCGCATCACCCATCGCTGTATGCCGCCCAATAATATTCACATTAAACCGCTCAGCAATCGCTTCTAAGCGATGTGATTCTTGATTAGGGTGAACCACTGCTGAGAGCAACAAAGTATCTAAAACCGGATGGTCAAAGACCACACCCGTCGCTTGCTCTTTGACTTGAAAACAACGCATATCAAAAGCTGCATTATGCGCGACCAAGACAGTTTCCTGCGCAAAGGTGTGGAAAGCAGGTAACACCGACTCAATCGTCGGTTGCCCTTTGACCATTTCTGGGGTGATGCCATGAATTGGAATGGTTTCGGGGGGTATAGGTCGCTTGGGATCAATCAACTGCTCGAAAAACTCATTATGCAGCAACTTATTATTGACAATTCGCACTGCCCCAATTTGAATGGTTTCATCGCCTCCAGCAGGATTAAGCCCGGTAGCTTCGGTGTCAAACACCGTATAAGTCAACTCAGTCAGGCGGCTATCGTCTAAAGAACGTGAATGCTCAGAGCTTTTGAATAAGTCAAAATCATAATATTCCGGACGGCTTTCACTACGCAAATAAGTACCAGAAGATAATTCTTCCTGCGGTGCTGCTAAAGGCAGCAATAAGCGGAAGAAAGCACGCCCCGTTTCGGCCTCACGTTCAACCCACGAGTCACCACTATGCCGAGTTAAGACATCTTGCACTGTAAGCGACATGGTTTCAGCACCCACTTTAATCTGCTCCATCTCCCAGCCAATGACTGCTTTAGTACCCTCGCCTAAAGGTGACCACAGCATATCTAAACAAGCCCGTTGTCCACTGGTTTGTAGGCGTAACTGCACCGCTTGTACTTGGCATTCTGCTTGTAATTTACCAGCTAAATGCACCAAAGCTTGTAATAGAGAAAAACTTTCTACTTTCAACCATAAACTAGCATCCACATTATCTGAGCTAGCCTTCACGGGTAAAGATGCTTCGATCCGACGCATAGCCGCCTCAATTAAGTCAGCACCATGCATTTCTTCTAAAGGCCAGCGCGAACGCAAGGTATTTGCTGAAGAGGTTTGCATTTCCTCAATACGTTTACCAAGGCTATGGATTTCATCGCGTACCACGCTCAATAAACGCTCGCGCATATCTGGCTCTAAATCCGGATACTCCAAAACCTCTACAGCGGCTTGGGCATTGGCAATCGCCGCACGACTCCCCTCTGTTAAGGAGTACAGCACACGATCTTTTTCTGAGTCATCCTCAAAATCACGGGTGATATTGTCCAGCATGAGCACAAAACCCGTTAATTCATTGGTTTGAGTAGGTGCCTCATCTGAACCTGCTGCGGGCATTTGCACTGCTCGCACTGGTGTCATTTGTACGCGTAATAACTGACCTGCTTGTGTCGTCGTCACGAATTGCGCAGACGGCATCGCTGCTCCACGCTGTAAACGATGCTGAATATTCTCTAGTGCATGTGCCACTAATTTGCGATCAAACACACTGTAAATCGAACGCCCTAAGCCAATTAATTCAACCCCTCCTGCAACCGAAGGAGCTTTCGATAAAGCACGGAATTGAGTACGAGCACGGTTGTTATATAGCAAAATCCGCCCATCTAAATTACATACCACTACGCTTTGAGTGAGCTCAGACATTAAAGCTGCTAAACGATTCTTTTCTAATTCTGTATTGCGACTTGCTTCTTGTACGCGCTGATCCATTTCCTCGCGTAGGCTTTCACGTTGATCCACTAGCTGATTAATTAACTCGGTCAATTTCTTATTTTCTGGGCTACCATCGGGTACTAATTTGCGTTTAACATCAGTACCTAATAATACTTGGGCATTTTCTAATAAACGTGCTGGGGCAGTCATAAAGTAACGGACTAAATAGCCCAGCACCACCCATACCGCAATTAAAGAAGCCGCCCACATTAGAAATAAAAGAGCAATACGTGGCCCAATCGCTGCTACTGCAGCAGCACGTTCATTTTCCTCTAAAGCAGCCCAAATCAGACCACCTGAAACAAATAACCAAATCAAACAGACTAAACCAACAATGGCTGTACCCGCTATAATCCGCCAATCTGTTTTTCTCATGCCGCAGCACCTAATAATTCCCGAACTTTCTGTGCTAATTCTTTAGTAGAAAAGGGTTTGACCATATAAGCATTCGCGCCCAAAGCCATACCTTTAGCCATATCAGTATCACGGCCTTTAGCGGTGAGCATTAAAATAATAATGTCAGCATTTTCGGGATTAGCGCGAATCTCCTGGCAAACTTCAAAACCAGTTTTCTTCGGCATCATGGCATCTAACAGCATTAAATTTGGCTTTTCTTGCGCCACTGCATCCACCGCTTCTTGTCCATCATGGGCGACACGCACTTGATAGCCTTCACGCTTCATTAAAAACTCTAGGGAAATTAAAATATTCTGCTCATCATCGGCAATTAATACCTTTGCACTCATGCATGCTCCTCCTCTGTTAACTATAAGGTTTGAGCCTCATTTAAACGTGGCAAGAAAAAGCTAAACCGCGCCCCTGCCCCCAAATCAGACTCTAACCACATTCGTCCACCAAAATGTTCAACAATTTGGCGACTAATCGGCAAACCTAAACCCGTCCCTTGCGGACGATCCGAAAATTCACCCGCTTGCCGAAACTTTTCAAACACCTGCTCTTGTTCATGCTGGGCAATACCTTTGCCATTATCTTGCACCGCTACCGTTACTCCATCTGGTGCATCTGTGATATATACATCCACTTGTCCCCCCGGATGCGGAACAAATTTCGCAGCATTGGATAATAAATTCAGCATTACTTGCATTAAACGATCCGGATCAGCCCGAATTGGGGCGATCACTTCATGGCTCTCATGCAAATTTAAACTCAACCCGTTCTCTAAATACATGCCTGAAATACTATTGACGGCTTGTTTCACTACGGCCTGAATATCTACATCACTGTTATGCCATTCAGCATGTCCTGCTTCAATCTTAGCCATGTCTAAGACCTGATTGACTAAGCGCCCTAAGCGTTCCGCTTCGCCCACTACAATTTCTAAGAATTGCCGACGTTGATCAGTTTCCATTTCATCATCGTCCAGCATCATTTCAGTGAAAGCGCGAATCGAAGTTAAGGGAGTACGTAATTCGTGAGTGACGGAAGACATGAAATCGTCTTTAAGTTTACCAAGACTTTTTAGTTGCTCATTGGCGGCACGTAATTCACTGGTAGCCTTTTCTAAAGATAAAGACTTTTCTTCTAAAGCTTTGGAGTAAGCACGCAGTTGTGAGGCCTCTTCCAAAATGCGCATGACATCATCTAAGTCGAGCTGTTCTTCTTCAACTACTGAAGCGACCATCATACGCGCAGAACCAGTACCAATCGCCCCTGCTAATTGCGTTTCTACATATTGCACCAGTTGCGCATTCGCCGGAATGTCTTTGGTCTGACTTAAGCCTAAGCGCCGCGCATAATCAGTAAATAACCGTTCCGCTTTATCTATTCCTAAAAAGCGTTCCGTCAGATTGCGCAAATCGGCCAGCTTAGCACGCCCTTGCCAAAAGACAGGGTGGCTGCTCGCAGTGCGCTCAAATACATCAACAAACAATAAAGCTTGGCTAGCTTCGCGTGCTTCCGGCTTCGTCCACAAAGACACTAAAACATAAGCACTAATATTCGCAAATAAGCTCCAAAACAAAGCATGGGTGAGATTATCCAAGCCCTCTAAACCGAATAGTTGCTCTGGGCGTAGCCAAGCTAAGCCAAATAAACCTTCGTGCATAAAGCCAGCATCAATCCAGCCAGATTTAACTAAAGAGGGTAAAAGTAAGGTGTAAATCCATAAAGCAAAGCCCAGTATTAACCCCACTAAAGCACCTTGGCGATTGCCAACTTTCCAATACATGCCGCCCAACATTGCCGGAGCAAATTGTGCCACAGCAGCAAAGCTAATTAGCCCAATACTGACTAAAGCATAAGCCTCACCTGCCATGCGGAAATACAAATAACCGAGCAGCAGAATCCCTAAGATAGCCACCCGCCGAATCATTAACAGTAAACCTGTTAAATCCCCACTCGAACGACTCCCAAAGCGTTCCGTGCGCAATAAAAAGGGCATGACTAAGTCATTGCAGACCATCGTCGAAACTGCGATGGCCTCAACAATCACCATACCAGTCGCCGCGGAAAGTCCACCCACAAACACAAATAAAGCCAGCCACTCATAGCCATAGGCTAGCGGCAAAGACAACACAAAATAATCTGGATCAGCTTGACCTTGACCAAAAAACAGCAAGCCACCAATAGCAATCGGCAAAACAAAAATATTAATCAGCAATAAATAGAGCGGAAATACCCAACTGGCACGTTTAATATGGCGCTCGTCGACATTCTCTACCACCATGACTTGAAATTGCCGTGGTAAAAAAATTACTGACAACATAGCGAGTAAAATTAAGGCAAACCATTGTGGATAAGCAAACGCATATTCGCCTTGCCCCAGCATCAATAGCGGTTTGAGTTTTTCATCGGCTAAGGCTTGGGCAAATAAATCACCCATGCCATTAAATACACCGTAAACAACAAAAATACCTACTGCTAAAAAGGCGACTAATTTCACAATCGACTCAAAGGCAATGGCAGCCACCATGCCTTCATGGCGCTCCGTGGTATCTAAATGCCGAGTACCAAAGACAATCGTGAAACCAGCAAGGGCTAGAGCAATATACAAAGTACTATCTCCCAGCCATAAACCCATTTCTGGGCGGGGTTGGCCTAAGGGAGTCGTCAGGATCGCATAGCCACTGGAAATTGCTTTTAGCTGTAAAGCAATATAAGGCACAATTCCAACCACAGTAATGAGGGTAACTAAACTAGCCAGTGTGCGACTTTTGCCATAGCGACTGGCAATAAAGTCAGCGATAGAAGTAATCCGGTAGGTTTTAGCAATGCGGATCATTTTACGCAAAACAATCCAGGCTAGAATCATGGCAAGCATCGGGCCTAAATAAATGGGTAAAAACCACATTCCTGTATTCGCGGCGCGCCCAACACTGCCGAAATAAGTCCAAGCAGTACAATAAACGGCCATTGACAAAGCATAAACCCAAGGGCTAGCAATAATGGAGCGACCTTCAGCGGCACGCTTATCCCCAAACCAGGCCACCGCAAATAAAATTAAGACATAAAGGAAGGAAGCTGCAATCACAAGACTATTTGAAATCACCCTACCCCTCCTTATCTTTCATCGGTTTCCATGAGCCAAGCTAAGACTGCAATCATCCCCGCCCAGATAATAAATAAAGCCGCAGGGAATAAAGGCACGCCTAGCACAGTTGCATCTTTATCCCAAAGTGCCAACAATGGAAAGTTTAATAAGGCACAGCCAAAGGCAAATAGAGCAGTTAATCGTGCTGATGTCATTCCACGTAACATAAAACCTTCCTCCATTTAGGCGCTGTTTTAGCGTAGCGCATTGGCTTGATAACGCTGGGCGAGTGCTTCTTGAAAGTGGCTAGCCACTTCAAAAGCATTTTTTAAGTGCCGCTGTTCGAAATCGGATAGTTCATCAGGCGCTACTTGGTTATCCGCTAATTGCCCTGCCTCAATCTGGCGTGCTTGATGGCGTAAACGGGTTAAACTAATAAACTCAAAGGCATCCAAGACATTAGCTAACACCTCATTACTGACCTGATTTGCCTGCCCTAAAGCTTGCAGACGCTCACGCGTATTCGTGACCGGTAAACCGGCTGCCAAGGTATAAACCCGTGCTACATCAATCACCGGTACCACCCCACGCTTTTTCATATCTAAGGTTTTTTCCCCATTGGCCTGCTTTTCTAGCACAAAGCCTTTGAAAAAACCTAACGGTGGACGGAAATTTAAAGCATTCGCTGCCATATGCGTCAAGAATAAGGTGCTTTTTTGCGTGCGGCGTAAAATGCTCTGATGCAAATCCTCAAATAAAGCCGCCTCACCATATAAACAGCGTAAATCAAAGAAAATCGTCGAATACAACAAAGCTTGCGGGTCAGGCGTTTCAATCCATTTAGCAAAATAATGACGCCAGACTGATAAAGGCTGCCGCCATTGGGGATTGGAGGCCATAATGCCGCCTTTGCAATATTCATAACCGCAAGCATCTAAACCATCACAAACAAAATCAGCGAGCTTCCGAAAATACTCGCCATGCTCCGCTTCTTGATAATCATCAGAGAGAATTAAGCCATTATCCTGATCAGAATAAGCGGTTTGCTCAAAACGAGCTAACGAGCCAGCGACTAAAAAAGCATAAGGGACAGGGGGAGCACCCAGTTGGTGTTCGGCTAATTGTAGCAGACGACGAGTCAGCGCTTGTCCAATCGAACTAATCGCATGCGAGACATGATAACTGGTGAGGCTTTTTACCATACTAACCAAGGCTTTAGGGCGATGTAGACTGAGTTGCTTTAAAGTCTCCACATCTTTAGCTAGATAAATATCGCCGATTAAATAAATGGCATTATGGCTATGACTACGCAGTAAATCAGTACCAGCTACTACACCCAAAATTGTTTGCTTATGTGGATCGACCACTGGGATATGTCGAATATTATGATGAGCCATTAAGAGCATCGCTTCAGTAGCCGGTGCTTGCGGCGGCAGTGTCATGGGTTGCGGACTCATAATGCTGGCAATTCGATCTTGGGGGTCATGTTGACTCGCTACCACCCGAACTCGAAAATTTTGATCAGTCACAATACCCGTTAATTTTGCATCACGCACGACCAGAGCGGTGTGGCTATTAGCTGCTGTCATTTGTGCAGCGGTAACTTGAATACTAGTCTCCTCATCCACAGTGACAGCGGGACGCACCAAATCCTTTACTTGCACTGTTAATAAAGAATAATCAGCTGCACGCTTTTCAGCCTCCATCCTCTCCTCCTCAGATGTCTGCTTATCGAAATAGGTTTTTGCTGTGGTGCTTTCGCGCTGCTTCAGGCGCTCTGCTAAAATAAAAAAGCGTGGCTTAACTTGACTAATTTACTCTGACTAAACACACGCTTGCCTTGACGTTTAGCAAAAGACACTCTATCAGCAACTCTTTGTTGTCTAGATAGTTTCGCTAAAATTCAATGCTTTTAGTCGCTGTTATTAAGTTTAGCAGTATAGTCTTTTTTAATAGTGAATACTGCCCCAGTGGGCAGGAGTTTGTTCTAAATATTTGAGGTTAATTTATGTCAATGGCTTTTAATGTGCAATTCCAAACCCTTGATCCTTCTTGGCAAACTGCATTAGCAGCTGAGTTTAATAAACCCTATTTAAGCACATTAGAGACCTTTCTGCAGGCTGAAACCGCAGCAGGCAAAACAATTTTACCACCTGCCGAAGTCCGTTTTTTAGCATTAGAAGCTACGCCTTTACAGGCAGTTAAAGTCGTCATTCTCGGTCAAGACCCTTATCCGACGTTAGGGCATGCACACGGGCTATCTTTCTCTGTTTTGCCAAGCGTTAAACCTTTACCACGCTCTTTAAATAATATTCATAAAGAAATGCTCACAGATTTAGGCATTGATAATAAAAATGCGGGTTATTTATTAGCGTGGGCACAGCAAGGCGTTTTACTTCTCAATAGCGTATTAACAGTGGAAGCAGGGAATGCGGGTAGTCACCAGAAAAAAGGCTGGGAGCCATTCACCGATGCAGTGATTCAAGCAGTTAATCAGCAGGCACAACCCGTAGTATTTATTCTTTGGGGTGCACATGCACAGAAGAAAGCTGCTTTAATTGATCAATCTAAGCATCATATTCTCAGCAGCGCACACCCGTCGCCCCTATCAGCCAAACAAGGTTTCTTTGGGAGCCAACCTTTTTCCCAAGCCAATAATTTCTTACAACAGCAGGGGCGTTCAAGTATTAATTGGGAGCTGCCTAAAAACTAAAAGTTACTTAGCAAACGATGCAGTGGGTTAGAAGTCAAGTTTGTAGGGTTAAAACGTAAATTTTTGTAAGGAAACTACCGCTAAGCAGAGGCTTCCGTTATTCTACTGACCCATAGTCATTTTGATAGTAGCAACTACCATCATTAATTAATTTTTGAGCCAACAGAATTATTATGAAATCAGTCAGACGCACACTTCGGACTACAATCTGCAGTCTTCTTGGGCTAGCTGTAGCACTGAATCCGATCCTGATTAGTCAGGCACAAACTACTCCGAGCCAAGCCCCGGCTGGTTCTACCCCTGTAGCTACTACTGAAGCAGCACCTACTGCCGCTCCAGCCAGTGGAGAGGCTAAACCTGTAGCAACGCAAGGTGGCAAACCAGCCGGTGGCGCTTCAAAACCTGCGCTCACGGTCACCAGTGTTAGCCCACAAAAAGATTCTTGGGATACCACTATTCAAGCGGATGGTGTGATCAATCCTTGGCAGGAAGCGATTATTGCCGCAGAAATTGGCGGTTTGCGCATTACCGAAGTGTTGGTCGATGTGGGAGAAACGGTAAAGAAAGGCCAGCCTTTAGCTAAACTTTCGCAAGAAACTGTGCAAGCAGATATTGCACAACAACAAGCCGTCATTAATCAAGCCAAAGCAGAAGTCTTAAAAGCTCAAGCGGGTGTTGCGCAATCTGAGGCGGGTGTTGTGCAAGCTCAAGCAGGCGTTACCCAAGCAGAAGCAGGTTTAGTTCAAGCCAATGCATCCATTAGCCAAGCTCAAGCCGCGTTAGGTCAAGCAGAAGCCGGTGTATCACAAGCCAATGCCGGCCTAGTGCAAGCGAATGCTAGTTTTACTGAAGCTAAAGCTAATGCAGACCGCGCACGCCAATTGAAAACCAGCGGTGCCTTGCCGATGCAACAAGTCGATCAATATATTACTGGTGAGGCCACTGCACGTGCGGGTATTGATAGCCAAAAAGCCACTATTTCTGCGCAAAAAGCCGCATTAGATGCACAAAAAGCCGGTGTAACTGCACAAAAAGCTGGGTTATCTGCAAAGCAAGCAGAAGTGAAATCGCAAGAGGCTGCTGTTGAATCAAGTCGCTTAGCGGTGAAAGCTCAGGAAGCAGTTTTAGAAGCACAAAATGCTGCTCTCAAAGTTCAACAAGCGGCGTTAAAGAGCCAAGAAATTCGCCTTGGTCAAACCACGATTGTAGCCGCTGATGACGGTGTGATTAGCTCACGCACGGCTGCTTTAGGTAGCGTCGTACAAACCGGTGCTGAACTATTTCGTATTATTCGCCAAAACAAACTGGAGTGGCGCGCCGAAGTGTCGAGTAATGATCTAGGGCAAATTCGCGAAGATCAAACCGCTAGCGTCACCATTAATACGGGTGAAGTAATTGAAGGCCAAGTGCGTTTGATTTCACCACAGTTAGATGCGAATACCCGACGTGCTTTAGTCTATGTGACCTTACCTTCCGGCAGCAGTGCACGGGCTGGTATGTTCGTCCAAGGCACGATTCGCCAAGGCCAAACCGAAGCTCTCACCGTGCCACAAGCAGTAGTGATTTTGCGTGATGGTCGCCATATTGTATTTGAAATTGGTGCTGATAATCGTGTGATTCAGCATGAGGTAAAAATTGGTCGGCGTGTACAAGATCGGGTTGAAATCCTCAGTGACTTACCGGCTGAGATTAAACTAGTCGCTACCGGTGGGGCTTTCCTCAATGATGGCGATTTAGTGCAAATTGCAGGTGCAGGTGCAGGTGCAGGTGCAGGTGCAGGTGCAGGTGCAGGTGCAGGTGAGAAGAAACCATGAATATTTCCGCGTGGTCAATACGCAACCCTGTCCCTGCTCTCTTACTCTTTATGGTGCTGAGTATTCTCGGCATTCATGGCTTCCGCTCGCTTACTATTCAGCAATTCCCTGATATTGAATTACCAGTTATTACCGTCAGTGCGGGTCTTGAAGGTGCTTCCCCTTCGCAATTAGAGACTGAAGTCACGCGTAAAGTTGAAGATGCGGTCGCATCTTTAGATGGGATTAAGCATATTCAATCCACCCTCACGGATGGCTCTTCGGTGACTGCGATTGAATTTATTATCGATAAGAATATCGAGACTGCGTTAAGCGAAGTGCGTAATGCGGTAGATGGCATTCGTGCAGATTTGCCAGGGAGTATGTCTGACCCCGTTGTTGGCAAAGTCACTACCTCTGGTAATCCGATTGTAACCTTTACAGTAGCCTCAGACCGGATGGATGAAGAAGCTCTGTCATGGTTTGTGGACAATGAAGTTTCTAAAGCGATGATGGCTGTACCCGGAGTGGGTAAAAGTAGCCGCATTGGTGGGGTTGATCGTGAAGTTCAAGTGAACCTCAATCCTGCTTTAATGGCAGGACTAGGCATTACTGCTGATGCTGTTTCACAAGCTCTTGGGCAAATGCAAAAAGACGCTTCTGGTGGACGCGGGGATGTAGGTGGTTCTGTCCAATCGGTACGAACTTTGGGCGCAGTAAAAACTGCCGATGATTTAGCGGCTCTACCCATTCCACTAGCAGGTGGGCGTTATGTGCGCTTAGATCAAATCGCTAAAGTGCAAGATACCTACTCTGAACGCTCTATGTATGCGCTTTGGGATGGCACTCCGGTAGTTGGCTTCCAGATTACCCGTGTCAAAGGTGCGGGTGAAGTGGATACGGCAGATCGTGTGCGGGCGGCTGTCCAAAAGCTCAATGAACAGCATCCGCAAGTACAAATCGTTGAGGCCTTTGACCGCGTTACTCCAGTTAAAGATAACTATGAAGGCTCGATGCTCCTGATGTATGAGGGGGCTGCTTTAGCGATTTTAGTCGTTTGGTTATTTTTGAGAGACTTCCGCTCTACTTTAGTTTCAGCTATTGCACTCCCTTTAGCCATTCTACCAACCTTTGCCGCTTTATATTACATGGGTTACACCATGAATATTCTGACGTTATTGGCTTTGGCTTTGGTGGTCGGGGTCTTGGTCGACGATGCGATTGTGGAAGTAGAAAATATTGTTCGCCACTTGAATATGGGTAAAACACCCTTTCAAGCAGCGATGGAAGCAGCCGATGAAATTGGCTTGGCCGTTATTGCAACAACCGCTACTTTGATTGCTGTTTTCCTACCTACCGCCTTTATGGGTGGCATTGTTGGTAAGTTCTTTGAGCCTTTTGGAATGACTGCTGCTATTTCGGTGTTCTTCTCACTGGTGGTCGCACGGATGCTCACGCCGATGATGGCTGCTTATATTCTCAAAGCGCCTAAAGAACATAAGCAAGAAGATGGTTGGATTATGACCAACTATCTGCGTTTGATGAAATGGTGTTTGCGGCATCGATTTATCACTATCATTTTGGCTATTGCCTTCTTTATTGGCTCAATCATGTTGATCCCCTTACTACCTAAAGGCTTTATTCCAGCCGGTGACGAGGGGGTTACGGGTGTGACGGTTGAATTGCAACCCGGCAGTACCTTAGAGGAAACCCGCGTAGTTGCAGAAGAAGCACGCCAGAAGCTGACCTCCGTTCCCCACATTCAACATGTGTTTTCTATTGTGGGTTATGAAGCGAGTCAACAAGGTCCCTTTGGTGGTGGTGGTGGTACAGATGCACGTAAAGCGACTTTAACCATTGTTCTAACTCACCGTACCGAGCGTTCACTCACTCAGCAAGACATCGAGAACTTGATCCGTAAAGCGGTTCAGGATTTACCAGGTGCTCGAATTAAGGTGGGTTTAGGTGGCAATGGTGAGCAATTACAAGTCACCCTAGCTAGTGACGACGCGAATGCGCTTAATTCCAGTGTCACCGCGGTAGAAAAAGATCTGCGTACCCTCAAAGGTCTGGGCAATATCACCTCGAATGCTAGTTTGCAACGTCCGGAAATTCATATTACGCCGAATTTTGCGCGTGCTGCAGAGTTGGGTGTGAGTACTCAAGCCTTAGCTTCGGTAGTTCAAATTGCTACAACGGGCGATTTTGAGAGTCGTTTACCCAAGCTCAATCTGCCACAACGGCAAATTCCAGTGCGTGTCCGTTTGGATAAACAGGTACGGACTGATCTGCAAGCGATTCAGCAGTTACGTATCCCTGGGCGCAATGGTGAGGTACCGTTATCAGCAGTAGCCGATGTAGAGCTTAGTAGTGGCCCGACGCAAATCCAACGCTTAGAGCGGAGACGAAATGTAACTATTGATGTGGAATTGAATGGGCGTGGTTTAGGAGATGTCGCTGCTGAAGTCGAACAACTACCCAGTATCCAAACTTTACCGCCAAGCGTTTCTCGTCCACCTGCAGGTGATGTGGAAAATATGCAGGAGTTATTTGGTAGTTTTGGTGGCGCCATGTTAATTGGGGTGATGATTATCTATGTTGTCTTAGTCCTGCTATTCCATGACTTCATGCAACCCATCACCATTTTAATGGCTCTACCCTTGTCTTTGGGCGGTGCCTTTGTGGCCTTATTGGTCACACACAGTAGCTTCTCGATGCCTTCAGTCATTGGTTTTATTATGTTGATGGGGATTGTGACGAAAAACTCGATCCTCTTGGTTGAATACGCGATTGTGGATATTCACGAGCGCGGCATGAAACGCTTCGAAGCCTTAGTAGATGCTTGTCATAAGCGGGCACGCCCCATTGTGATGACTACCATAGCAATGGGCGCAGGGATGTTACCAACTGCTTTAGGTTTAGGGGTTGATCCAAGCTTCCGCTCGCCGATGGCAATTGTGGTGATTGGTGGTTTACTTGCCTCGACCTTGCTGAGCTTGCTAGTAATTCCGGTAGTCTTTACCTTTATTGATGATCTGCGGCGTGGTTTACGCTGGATTTTCATGCGTGGCAAACCAGAAGTATATGGATCCCATCAAGAACCAGTACCAGAACTCCCTGTGATTACCGCTCCTCCTGTAAATCATTAGTCTAAATAATAAGAGGCCAGTATCAACTGGCCTCTCTGTTATTCTACGTTTAGAATTTCCTCTACTTACTACTACCACAGGCTTTGCTATGAGTCTTTCACGCCGCCGTTTTCTTACAGGTTTAGCCGCTTCATCTTTAATCATGCATACCCCACTCTCCGCTACTAATCCACCGACTATCCTAGTCATTGGGGCAGGGATAGCTGGCCTGGCTGCTGCTCGTAGTTTAAGTAAGCAAGGCTTGAAAGTGACCCTTATTGAGGGGCGTCAACGCTTGGGTGGGCGGATTCATACTAGTCAGGTCTGGCCTGAGTTACCGATGGATTTAGGTGCTTCATGGATTCATGGTCAAAAACAAAACCCCATCACTGAACTCGCAAACGCAGCTCAAGCCAAGCGTATTGCTACCAGTTATGATAGTGCTGAGTTATACATTGATGCTCGTCTTAAGCAGTTAGGGGTACAGGGCACCAATGAAGCTACACTTGAAAAATTAGTCCATAAAGCACTCAAGCAAGCCGCTAATTTGGATACTGATATTTCCTTACAAGCCGCTGTTGATCGTGTGGTCAACAAGCCGCTGAGTGCTGCTTATCAAGCACAATTAAATTTTTACCTGAATAGTACTTATGAACAAGAATACTCCGGTGCAAGCCATGAATTATCTGCACAAACGCTGGATGACAATGAGGAATTCGATGGAGCTGATGTTCTTTTCCCTCAAGGCTATGCACAAATCCCTAATTATCTGGCACAAGGTTTAGATCTACGTTTAGGGCAAATTGTCTCTAAAATAACTTACACCAATACAGGTGTCACCGTTAAAGCTCAAGATCAAACATACCAAGCTGACTATGTGATTATCACGGTGCCTTTGGGTGTTTTAAAACGCAAAACTATTCAATTTAATCCGCCTTTGCCCGCTAATAAACAAGCTGCTATTCAGCGTTTGGGCATGGGTTTACTAAACAAAGCCTATTTAAGATTCGATAAAGTGTTCTGGCCAAAAGATATTGATTGGTTGGAGTACCTGTCACCTGATGCTGGACACTGGGCGGAATGGGTCAGTTTGGCCAAAATCGGTGCTCCTGTTTTGTTAGGATTTAATGCAGCAGATCGCGCACGTGAATTAGAAGCTTGGAATGATCAAGCGCTAATTGCTGATGCGACGCAAGCACTCAAAGCCATGTTTGGAAACCATATTCCGCAACCTGTGAGTACACAAATTACCCGTTGGGCACAAGATCCTTTTGCTTATGGCTCTTACTCATTCAATGCGGTGGGCAGTACTAACAATGACCGTGCAGCTTTAGCAAAAACCACCAATGGTCGTTTATTCTGGGCAGGTGAAGCAACTCATAGCAACTATCCGGGTACCGTACACGGTGCTTATTTAAGCGGCACACGTGCGGCTAAATCTTTATTAGCAATACTTTGAAAAAATGATTATGGCTGACAACAATACCAAAGATACTTCAATGAACCACGACATCCGCGATTTTCGCCAACCGATGGTTACCTCGATTGGCATTATGCTGGGTTTCTTAATGAATTTTTTAGCACAGTGGGCAATTTCGGATGATGAGCACCCCGCAATTCAAAGCCTAGCGGATGGCTTAGTCGCCGGTACTTTATTAATCGGCATTGGTTTAATGATTTTCGTGCTATTTAAACTACTCACCAACCGCTACGACACTGCCAATGCAGGGCTTTATTATCAAAGTATTTTTAAGTGGTATATGGCAGCGATTATTGTGTCGTTTGGCGGCTTGGCGGCAGCTTTGTTTGTTTAACCTCTAAGCTTGTGAAGCACAATCAACCCTCCTGGAAGGATAGCACTGCTATCATTTTAGGAGCCAAACATGGCTAATCTCATCGCTCGCACTCTCGAACCCGAACTCATTGATGCTCTAAAACAACCTGCAGCATGTCATGGAAGCAGTGCTGATCTGTTATTACTATTGGCGAGCTAAGACGCGGTATTGAACGTGTAAGCCACCGCCATGACCTTACCCAAGCCGAACAATTAGAACATTGGCTTCAAAGTATTTTGCAAGATTACCAAGACAATATTCTTACGATTGATTCTGATACAGCTCAAATCTGGGGAAAGCTTAGAGTTCCTTATCCAGAAAATGAGCTAGATAAACTGATTTCTGCAACTGCTCTTATTTATGATTTAATCTTAGTCACTCGCAATATAAGCGATTTTCAAAAGACAGGCGTGAAACTACTAAGCCCTTTTCAGAATACCTTTTAGCTTTTTACTAATTTCCTCTCTGGCTTGAGTATTGATCTGCTTGGTACTCTTAATCTTTTTATTTTTACCAATCATAATCCAAGTTGCGTGATTCGACTGAGCAATAATTTGAAACTAAGCGCTAACATAAAGGATATAAGCTTAATCTCAAAGCATCTTCCTATAGAGGTGTGAGTAGATATGAGCATGCTCTATCGCGAGGACCGAGGTGATTTAACAGATCGTCACATACGCAATAGTGCGTTATGATAGTCGTGTTCATAAATATCCTCATTTAAAGTGTTTGCTTTGGTTAACTACACCTTAAATATTCCTCTTGGGATTCGCTTTAGCTCGTACAACTTGGGTTAATTATAGAAAATCGTTAAGAAACCCTATTAAAAACACCCTTAAGTATTGATCACCATCAATCCTAGATGGTATTTTCAGCAATTATTTATTTTTTAATGATTCCTAAATGAATAGCTAGGGTTTATCCAAGTGGCACGAAAGAAAAAAGACGACTCGTTGGGGCTTATCATCATTGGTGCTTTAATTGCTGCATGGCAGTGGTTTGTACACAACATCAACCTTGCGCTTATGATTGCTGGTGGATTTTTAGCTCTTTTCATTGCCTTTAAAGTCATTACAGCCTTGCTAAAAAAGAAACGCTATAACGAACGTCGCGCCTATCTAATGCAAAAATACCGAAATAACACCGAGTTAGTGGACATGATCATGGATGGCCAGTTTTGGAAGCAACAAACGGCTGACCAATTATTAGATTCATTAGGTACTCCTGTTGCTGTTGATAAGGAGGTTCAGAGGAATAAAAGGCGCGAGGTATGGAAGTATGATCATGTGAGAACTGATCAGTACCTTTTACGTATTACGCTGGATAATGACTTAGTAACAGGGTGGACGCAGCGCACATGAATTTATTTCAATCTCTTAAGCAAGGTGTTTTAATAGGAATAATGGTCGCGATTATTGCTTATTACAGTAGCCTCACTTGCAGCGCTTTTAGTGTGTTTTACTCACCCTACCCCCTACAACAACCTAAACAAACTCCCCTTACCTGCTTTCTGATCTAAAGTTGCTGTATAATTTGCTCCCGCTTGATGGTGTACACGCGCTAATAAATAATCCGAATAATCCGCATTGCCTTGTTGATAATCTTGCAGCGCTAAAATGGCTAATTCTGGATATTGAATCATAAACTCGCGACAACTTAATAAAGCATTGATAACCCCAGTAATTTGCTCGCGTGAATACTTATAAGCTCGGGTCAAAACCCAAACCACTTCCACTAAAACAATTTGACTAATATAAGCTGGCTTATCAGTAGAAAGGCTCTCTATCAACTTATTTACTTTGGCGCTTTGCAGCTCATCATCTTGAATGAGATAGCGTACCAATACATTGGTATCAAGTCCGATCACGAGCCGCTCCTGTCGCAATAGCTTGATCCATTTCCTCCAAACTAACTGCTTTTTTAGGTTTAGGCAGCATACCTTTTAAACTTTTTACCGAACGAGTCACAGGCAATAAAAACAAGCGGCCATCATCGCCAAATACAAACTCAATCCTATCACCCACATTGAGTTGCAAAGCATCGCGTGCTTGTTTAGGGATAGTGACCTGACCTTTTGCAGTGAGGGTTGCTAACATTATTCCTTACTCCAAATAATATTTCTTACTTAACTTTAGTCGTTAATTTGGTAAGAATCCATTTAACTTTATTGAATTATATTCAATTTTCAATTGAAAAACTTGAAATTGCTTTAATCTTGCAGTGCAGCAACAATAACTAGTTTTGTATTCTGGACGCTGCTCATGCCTACTTCACTGCAAACCGCCCTAACCCAACGCATTCTGATTCTGGATGGTGCAATGGGGACGATGATTCAAACTTATTACTTACAAGAATCAGATTATCGGGGTGAGCGTTTTAAGGATTGGCATAAGGAAGTCAAAGGCAATAATGATTTATTGGTGCTGACGAATCCGAGTGTGATTCGCGAGATTCATGGACAATATCTCGCTGCGGGTGCGGATATTTTAGAAACCTGTACCTTCAATGCCACACGTGTGTCCATGCACGATTATGATATGCAGGACTATGCGTATGAGATCAATGTCGAAGCGGCCAAGTTAGCTAAATCAGTTGCGCAAGAATACAGCACAGCGGATAAACCGCGTTATGTGGCTGGCGTTCTAGGCCCTACTTCGCGTACTTGCTCGATTTCACCGGATGTGAATGATCCGGGCTTCCGTAATATTACTTTTGATGAATTGGTCGATAACTATAAAGAATCAACACGCGGTTTAATTGCTGGTGGCGCGGATATTCTTCTGATTGAAACCATCTTCGACACGCTCAATGCTAAAGCCGCTGTGTTTGCGGTCAAGCAAGTATTTGACGAAGATGGTATCACGCTGCCGATTATGATTTCCGGCACGATTACTGATGAATCAGGGCGTACCTTAACAGGGCAAACTACCGAAGCGTTTTATAACTCTTTAGCGCATGCCGATGCCTTGAGCTTTGGTTTGAACTGTGCGCTTGGGCCTGACAAATTACGTCAATATGTGGAAGAAATGGCGCGTGTTTCTGCGACTTTCGTCTCAGCACATCCGAATGCAGGTTTGCCGAATGAGATGGGCGCGTATGATATGACGCCTGCGGAAATGGCTGCCTTAATTAAGGAATGGGCAGAACAGGGTTTTGTCAATATTGTGGGCGGTTGCTGTGGTTCTTCGCCTGCGCACATTAAAGCCATTGCTGAAGCAGTCAAGGGTATTGCACCTCGCCCATTGCCTACACTCAATGCCGAATTACGTCTGTCTGGCTTAGAACCCTTCAATGTGGGCAAAGATAGCCTATTCGTGAATGTGGGCGAGCGTACCAATGTCACTGGTTCAGCCAAATTCAAGCGTTTAATCAAAGATGGTCAATATACTGAAGCCTTAGCCGTGGCACTCGAACAGGTCGAAGGCGGCGCACAAGTCATCGACGTGAATATGGACGAAGGCTTGCTGGATGCGGAAAAAGAAATGCACCGCTTCCTGAATTTGATAGCCTCTGAACCGGATATTGCACGCGTACCGGTGATGGTCGATTCGTCCAAATGGGAGGTGATCGAAGCAGGCTTGAAGTGCATTCAAGGCAAAGGCATTGTCAACTCGATCTCGATGAAAGAAGGCGAAGACAAGTTCATTCAACAAGCCAAATTAGTACGTCGCTACGGTGCAGCCGTGATTGTGATGGCCTTTGATGAACAAGGTCAGGCAGATACTAAAGCGCGTAAAATCGAAATTTGTAGCCGCGCGTATAAGATTCTTACCGAACAAGTCGGTTTCCCACCCGAAGACATTATCTTCGACCCGAATATCTTCGCGGTGGCAACAGGCATTGATGAGCACAATAATTATGCGGTGGATTTCATTGAAGCCACGCGCTGGATTCGCCAAAACCTACCCCACGCACATGTTTCCGGTGGAGTCTCCAACGTATCCTTCTCCTTCCGTGGCAATAATCCGGTGCGGGAAGCGATTCACAGCGTATTCCTGTATCACGCCATTCAAGCGGGTATGGACATGGGGATTGTTAATGCTTCACAAATGGAAGTGTATGACGACATCCCCAAAGAATTACGCGATGCGGTCGAAGATGTGATCCTCAATCGCGATGCGGGTGCGACCGAACGCTTATTAGACATCGCCCCCAGATACAAAGGCGATGGCAAGGCGGAAGAGAAAAAAGAAGATTTGGAATGGCGTTCGTGGGCGGTGGAAAAACGTCTGGAACATGCTTTGGTAAAAGGTATTGACGCTTATGTGGATCAAGACACCGAAGAAGCGCGCGTCAAATTAGGTCGCCCGCTGTTAGTAATCGAAGGTCCACTCATGGACGGCATGAATGTGGTTGGCGACTTGTTCGGCGCGGGCAAAATGTTCCTGCCACAAGTGGTCAAATCCGCGCGCGTGATGAAAAAAGCCGTGGCTTATCTCGATCCGTTCATGGCTGCCGAAAAAGAAGGGGCAGACGTACAAGCCAATGGCAAAATCCTGATGGCAACCGTGAAAGGCGATGTGCATGACATTGGTAAGAATATTGTCGGCGTGGTGCTGCAATGTAATAACTATGAAGTCATCGACTTAGGCGTGATGGTTTCGGCTGAAAAAATCCTGCAAGTCGCACGCGAACAGAACGTGGACATTATTGGTTTATCAGGTTTGATAACGCCCTCCTTGGATGAAATGGTACACGTCGCTAAAGAAATGCAGCGTCAGGATTTCCATATTCCACTGCTAATTGGTGGTGCAACCACGTCCAAAATTCATACTGCTGTCAAGATCGAACCGCAGTATCAAAATGATGTAGTAGTTTATGTGCCGGATGCGTCGCGCGCGGTGGGCGTGGCAAGTGCTTTATTATCCAAAGAACAAAAGCCAGCCTATGTGCAAAGTATTCGTGAGGAATATCAGCAAGTGCGCATTAAACGTGCAGCAAATCAAACCGAGCGCAAATTGATTTCGATTGCCGATGCGCGCGCGAATAGCTTTAAGGCGGATTGGGCAAACTATACACCACCGAAACCAAAGTTAATTGAAGCCGCTACCCTCACCCCTAACCCCTCTCCCATAAAAGGAGAGGGGAATAAACAATATTGCTGTACGGCACACAAGCTGCAAGCCGAGCGTAATGCGCAAAAAACCGCGCAAATTATTCCTGAGAATGCCGAGCTGATTCACAGTGGCGCAGGCTTGATTCTCAATTTTGCGGATTATCCGCTGGCTGAATTAGTCGAGCGCATTGACTGGACTCCGTTCTTCCGTAGCTGGGAATTGGCAGGTCATTTCCCTGATATTTTGAGTGATGAAGTGGTCGGGACTGAGGCGAAAAAATTATTCGCTGATGCAGAAACCCTATTGCAGAAACTGGTAAGCGAACGCTGGATTAAAGCCAAGGCTATTGTCGGTTTCTTCCCTGCTAATAGCGTGGGGGATGATATTGAATTGTATCAAGATGCGGCACGCACACAGGTGCAAACCACCTTGCATCATTTGCGCATGCAGATGGATAGGAATGGACAGCAACCGAATTATTGTTTAAGCGATTTCATCGCTCCTAAAAACCCCTCTCATTCTCCCCTTATCAGGGGAGAAGCAAATGCGCCAGCGCCAGCTGACTGGTTGGGCGCATTTGCGGTCAGCGCAGGTTTTGGTATTGAATCACACTTGCAAGCCTTCCGTGCCGCCAATGATGACTACAGCGCGATTATGTTAGAAGCCTTGTGTGATCGTTTAGCCGAAGCTTTGGCAGAACGGATTCATGAACGGGTGCGCAAAGAGTTTTGGGCGTATGCGAGCCATGAAGTCTTGGAAAACAATGATTTAATCGCGGAAAAATACCAAGGCATCCGCCCTGCCCCTGGTTATCCCGCCTGCCCTGATCACACCGAAAAAGGCACACTGTGGCAATTGTTGGAGGTGGAAAAACATACGGGCATGATTATCACCGAATCCTATGCCATGTACCCTGCTGCCTCCGTATCAGGCTGGTATTTCAGTCACCCTGACTCGCGCTATTTCGGTATTGGGCGCGTGGCACGCGATCAGGTGGAGGATTTTGCAGCGCGGAAGGGAATGAGTGTGGTTGAGGCGGAAAAGTGGCTGGCTCCGGTGTTGGGGTATGAGGTGGGTTAGCTGCTATACTATGCCTAAAGCCATTAACAGTAAGGTGTCAGTATGGAATGGGCAGAAGTTATTAATAACCCTGTTTTACAAAATCTCCCTTTCAAAATTGAGCTAAATAAATTTGGCAAGCTCCTGATGAGTCCAGCGTCCAATAGTCATGGGCGCTATCAGGGGCGGATTGCAGGTGCTTTGTCCCAACACCAGCCTGAAGGTGAAGTCATTACTGAATGCTCCATTCAAACCTCAGATGGTGTAAAAGTTGCTGATGTTGCTTGGGCATCGGCGGCTTTTATTGCTGAATTTGGTTATGCCACTCCCTATCCCAAAGCGCCCGAACTCTGCGTTGAGATTGTTTCACCTTCTAATTCTAAGCAAGAAATTAGTGAAAAGGTTGAGCTTTATTTAGCGAAGGGGGCACAAGAAGTTTGGGTGGTTTATGAAAATAATCGACTGGAAATGTTTACGCATGTGGGTGCGATTGAGCAAAGCCAGTTTGCACCGGATATTAGATTGAGAGTTTTTAGATAACTTGAATAATTAGTATTCACTCAGTTGTACTTGTATAGAGCTAAGCTCAGACCATCTTTTATTTTTATTAGCATCTATTCTATAAGCTTTTGATTTTATATTTGCATATAAAACCAATCAACGCTTGCACAAAAAGCAATCAATTGTTATAAAATATATTCATTATTCTCAATGCCTCATAGCTTATGAGTAGTTAATTAATGTCTATCAAATTTAGCTTTTTACCTGCAGGAAGTGGCGATTGTATCTTAGTTCAATCAGATGATTTTACTATGCTTATAGATAGTGGTGATGCTGAAGAGGCTTTTAATATAAGAGAAAAACTAGAAGAAGCTTTAAAAGATCAAAAAATAGATCTAGTTATTCTGACACATATAGATGATGATCATATAGGAGGAATAAAAATCCTTCTTAATGATCCGATATTTTTAACCATGCTTCATAGTAAGTCTCAAATATGGATGAACTACCCAAATGGGCAAGAAGTAGTTTTTGAGTCTTTCAATGAAAATAGCTATATTAGTTATAAGGGTGGAGATTTATTAAAAAAACTTGCGAATGAAAAGAGAATTATACTTAAGGACTATATTTCTATAGAAAATACACCCCCACTAATATCGTTAGGTGAATTTATCAAAATAGAATTATTATCTCCTAATCTAAAAAAACTAAATACTCTATACAAAAAATGGAATCCTTCTTTATTCCAAGGTAATATTAATGACCATATCAATCAAACAGACTATAGGCACTCATTAAAGGCTCTTGGAAACATGAAAGAGAGCCTTTGCACTTCAGTGCCTAACGGTTCAAGTCTAGCTTTCATCTTACATTATAAAAATTATAAGTTTCTTTTTCTAGCTGATGCTCACACGGGTATTATTAGAAAATCCCTACAAAACTTAGGTTATAGTTCAATCTCACCTATAGAGGTAGATTTTGTGAAGGTATCTCATCACGGATCAAAATACAATATAAGTAAAAAACTATTAGATTTAATTAAGTCTAATAGCTTTGTATTTTTAACTAACTCTGAGTATTTTCTACCACATAAGCAAACATTAGAGCGAATTTTAAATAGAAGGCATTATTTTAACAATGTTAATTTAAATCGTCTTATTTTTAATTACGAAGAACCTATTGCTAAAATACAGCAAGATCTTTGCATAAAATGCTATAACACAGAGCTTATTCATCAACAAACTATATCTTATGGTGATTAGTATGGACTTTGCAGAAAAGGAAAAAGAAAGCTTAATTTTAGAACAAATTAGAAAAATTACAGTACATATTGCATATGAGGAACAAAGAGGAACAGGTTTTATTTTAAGGCAAAATGATGAAGATAAAGTTGCTTATCTTTTTACAGCTAAGCACGTACTTTTTGGTGAGGGCTTTCAGCAAAAAAATACTTACAATGAAAACTATCAAATAAATATTAACTCAGATAAATTATCTTTAACATTAAAACACCCCATAATTAGAAATTTAATTGTAACCGGAATAGTTTATCATATAAAAACACATGATGATTTCTGCTTTTTTTCTCTAGATCTGGAAAGTAATAAAATATTAGACGTACCTAGTCTCAAGATTTCAGAATATATTACTGCTTTTGATAGAGGGTATGATTTTTATACTTTTGGCTATCCAAAAATATCCACTATTGAGGGGGATAATTTTGGAGAGTATTTTAAGGTAATAAACCCCTCAAAATCACTCAAAAAGATAAATTTAGGCGATCAAGAGCCATTCGAGCAGAAAACAATCTCATTCAATGCAAAAAATATACATGGAGTCGTTAATCAGAAAGGAGAAAGTAGCTTACCTACAAGTTTGAGAGGGTTATCTGGGTCTGGAATTTTTTATTTTGATAATAGCATTTTGTATATAACTGCCATAGTCATAAGAGCGCATTCAATCAATAGCATACATACTATTGATTTATATAACAATATTGATTTAATTAATGAATGTATTAGAAATCAAGAAAATATTAATCTTTCAGAAATAAAAGGCAATACATATTTTAGCTTTGATAAAAACCTAATAGATTTAGAAAATATAAATTATAATAAGCTTTTGGAGCATATAGGATCAGTAGATGAAGATGATTGCAAAAACTATGAAAAGAATAGAGACATAAAACTCAAGAGAGAAGCAATAGAGCGGGATATAGTAAAAATAGCTCAATATTGTGCTTATTGGGGTGTAAAGGTTAATCAAGAAAATCAATATGATAAAGCAAGAATGTACTTCCGGCATGCAATTGCGCTCGATTCAAGGTATAAGCAGTTTTTTCTACTTGTGAAAAGTGAAAGGCGATCAAAAGCTGAGAATAATCAAATTATTGCCACTAGTGAAGAAATTATATCTAATCCTAATTCAACTTCAGAAAGGCAGTATGAAGCCTTAAAGCAGAAAATACAAATTTTACAAGAAGAAAGTAATAATTCTGAATTATATAATACGCTTTATGACCTCTTAAAAATCTCTAAAAATATAGAAAAAACTGAAAGTACGATTACTGAAATCGGAGCTTATATAGACCAGTTGCTTCAATTAACCAACTTGGAAACAGAAGCAGCTCTAAAAAAAGGTGAAAGCATTAGTGCGACTAAATATATTGATATAAATGAGTTAGCTATAGAAAACAACCAAATTAATATTGCACAAAATTCTATAGAAACCTTGAAAAATTACCTTAACCGTGAAGCAGAGGTTCTTTTAAATAGCGGCAAACAAGTAAACGTTAACAGATATATTGAGATAAGCGATATTGCTATTTCTAACAAACAACCTGAAACTGCAATTTATCTACTTTACTGTGCAAAAGAACTCAGTAAATTATCTCTTTCAAGACGAGATAGTTTAGAAACTAATAAGGATATCAATAATAAGATTAGCACAATAGTGAATGATTTTGATCTAGAAAGGAATATTGTATTTCAGACACAGTCATCAGCTGAGTCTCTAGGTAGTAGTTTAGAGAAAATAAAAGAACAAGCTGATGTCCAGCTTTTTTCAGATGTCAAATCTATTCTGGCAAAAATTAATGATATTTATGACAAATCAAATAATTCTGGGATTTTAAATGAAATAGAAAACAATATTAAAAACCTTAATTCAAGATTCACTTCTAATAACACAGATACTTTAGAAGAGCCTAAAGCATCAAGCTATCCAGCTAATAGCAACCTCTCCACCAATATAAAATCCTCTATTCATGGTTTTTTCATCAATATTATCCTGTTTAGTGCCGTTTCAGTATTTATTTCAGGAAGTAGTATAAGCAATCTTTGAGGAATAATATTCATTAATACAAAGCTAAGCCCCCTTCCTCAACTCATTCACCAACGTAAACGAACGCTTACGCAGTTCGCTATCATAAATATCGCAGACAAAAATCAGTTCATTGGCTTGGGTAGCTTCCAGAAATGCTTCCAGTTTAGTGCGCACGGTTTGCGGTGAACCAATAATCGCAGCAGCTAAAAATGCATCGACGGCTTGTTTTTCTTGCGGCGAATGCCAGACCTGCGCCATATTTTCTACGGGCGGTTTTAAGCGCACACTTTGACCATTAAATAGCGCTTGAATGCGTTGTTGGCTAGTGGTGGCTAAATAGCGTGCTTCCTCATCGGTGGGGGCGACAATCAGCGGCACACCTAAGGAGAAATAAGGCTCGGCTAAACTAGTGCTGGGCTTAAAATGACTGCGATAGGTATGAATCGCTTCAAACAATAAGCGCGGCGCGAAATGGGAGGCAAACGAATAGCGCAAACCGAGCTGCCCTGCCAATTGAGCGCTAAACAAGCTAGAGCCTAGTAACCAGATCGGTATAGGGCTGACCATACCGGAGTTGGCAATTACTTGTTGATGAGAGCTAGGGTTTAGATAATGTTGTAATTCTTGCAACTGTTGGGGAAAGTTTTCAGCACCATCCAAACCGCGTCTCAAGGCGCGCATCGTGGCTTGATCCGTCCCCGGCGCACGCCCAATGCCTAAGTCAATTCGATTAGGATACAGTGCTTCCAAGGTGCCAAAGTTTTCCGCCACGATTAAAGGGGCATGATTAGGCAGCATAATGCCGCCTGAGCCTACACGAATTTTGCTCGTTTTACCGGCGATATGCCCAATCAAAACCGAAGTAGCCGCACTGGCAATCCCATCAATATTGTGGTGTTCTGCCAGCCAATAGCGCGTAAAGTCTAATGCATCTAAATGTTGAGCTAAATCCACGGCATTATTAAAGGCTTGAGCCAAAGTGCCTTGGTCATGCACAGGCACTAAATCGAGCATGGAAAAAGCGGTTGTAGCAAGTCTACTCATGTTTCATCTGCTTATTAGGTTGAAGCGTATCACTCCATTAAACGCTGCTGAGGCCAGAAAAGTACAGTACACCTATTCTCTAAACGTATTCAGCAAGCGCTGACTCAAACTAGTAAAGCGTAAGCTCAGTTGTTTAAGCCAAGTTAACTAAACAACAGGTAAACTCAAAGCTAAGCTCATCACTTTAATAACACCATCTATGTCCATCAGCTCGCAAACTGTTATTTTCGGTATCACTATCTACCAACGTTTTATATCACCACACAAAGGCTACCACTGTGCTCATGCAGCTTTGCACCAAGGCAAGTCCTGTTCACAAGCGGTCAAGTTCATTATTGCTGAACAAGGTGTATTGAATAGCTGGACAGCTATCAGACAACGTTTTGCGGAATGCCGTGCTGCTTCTTTAGTATTAAGGCAAGGTTGTAAATCTGCTGAGCACCCATGCAATGACGCCCAAAAACGCAAGGATAAACGTTGTAGAGATACTTGTTTGGATAACTGTAATTTATCTTGCGACTGTTTTGACTTTAAACGCTCTAAGAGTGACTGCGATCTACCTTGCGATTGTTTTGACTTTGATTGCAATCCATTTAACTAAGCCACAATAAAAAATTACTTTTCTTTAAACTTTGATTGAGGGACTGGTCTAAATTAAGTCTCGTAAAAAATACAGGTCTGAAATGCAAATTAAACCTCCAATTCCCATGTTAAGCCTCCTCTTGTTAACTAGCACCTGTACTGCCAATGAGCTGATTGGTCAAACCACTCCTCCTTATCCCAATCATTGGCAAGAAGAAGGCGGTTCTTGTCTGTTGGATTGTAATTACAGTCTTGGTGTGCTCATCAAGGGGCAACAGCGTTTATTGTATTTAGGCAAAAAATCACCGCAATCAACTGCCAATAAACCACGCTGGCAGATACTAGATACTATGCCTTACCCTGAACCACCTGAGGGCTATGAGCTAACTTATTCGACTTGTGAAAACCAAGGTACTCCTGATCCTAGCTTGATTGCTCTCGTGAAAACTGCGGATACGGAATGGCTAGATCAAGTACGCTTTGTGTATAAAGCGAATATCGCTAAAGGTAGTTTTGAAACTATTTCTACTGAAGGGATTCGTTGCGAGAATATAGCCGCAGGTTTATAAGCGCGTCCTGCGCTTTGATGGCTTTACACAGGTTGATTCTCGGCTATTGCTGCTGAAAAGCAGCAACTCCAAGCGCGACTCAAGCCTACTGCGGCTTAGCAGGTGTTATATCGGTGTGTTTCAAAAACTTATACAGATCGCTATTGGTTGATAGCAGCAAAGTCGAATCCGCAGTCACTACCGAGCGATAGGTGTCTAAAGTACGAGTAAATTGATAGAAGCTCGATGCGTCAGGGCTTTGATTGAAGGCATTCGCGTAAATTTCCGCTGCTTTCGCATCGCCTTCCCCGCGTGTTTGCTCAACCTGTTTATACGCTTCGGATTGAATACGGTCTTGATCACGCATTAAATTACCGCGAATCCGTGCTGCTTCGCCATTGCCTTCCGAGCGGAAACGCTCAGCAATTTGGCGCCGCTCACTAATCATGCGCTCGAAGATTTTTGGCTGAACCGTTTCAGTGTAGTTAATGCGCTTGAAACGAATATCCAATAACTCAATGCCGAACACTTTGACCTTTTCCGCGGCCGCTTTATAAATCGCCATTTCTACCGATTCGCGCCCATTTTTAATCGGTAGCAAATTACCAATCCCCGATTCGTTTTGATTATCAGTAAGTATCGCATCCTGTGATGGCTTGCGATCTTTAGTGGTACGGACAATTTCAATCAGCTCATTACGCGCCACCATATTACGAGTTTCACTACCCAAAATATCGTCCAAGCGGGATTGAGCACTACGCTCATCACGTAAACGTAGGAAATAAGCCATGGGGTCGGTAATGCGCCAGCGTGCGAACAAATCCACCGAAATATACAGTTTATCTTTGGTTGGCATATCGCTCGGACTGCCATCCCATTCCAGAATGCGCTTATCGATGCGATTCACGGTTTGAATAAATGGAATTTTGAATTTTAAACCAGCGCTAGTAATGGGTTCGCCAATCGGTTTACCAAATTGGGTAATAATCACTTGCTGCGCTTCACCCACGGTATAAAGGCTATTGAATAAGACAAAGCCACCGACCAAGGCTAACGGAATAAGCCATTTTTTCATTGCGCTGCTCCTTGGTTCGGCATCGGTGGGGCGCTTGGCTCTACTCGATTCACGGGCGTTTTCGTTAAATTCAGCAAAGGTAATAAACCTTGCATCTCGCTATCCACAATGATTTTGTTCTGCACACCGGGTAGCACAGCTTGCATAGTCTCCAAATACAGGCGTTGCTTGGTTACAGCAGGTGCTTTTTGATATTGCGCGAACACCGCATTAAAGCGCGCCACATCGCCTTCCGCCTCATTGACACGCTTTAATTTATAACCCTCCGCCTCCCGAATGCGTTGATCTTTTTGACCTTCGACGAGGGGAATTACTTTGTTGTAATCGCGCCGCGCTTCATTGATTAAACGTTCTTTTTCCTGTTGGGCTTGGTTCACTTCATTGAAGGATTCGCGCACCGGTGCGGGCGGATTGACATTTTTCAATTGCACTTGATCAATGCCAACCCCGAGATCATAACGTTTAGCCAAGGCTTGCATCCGGCGTAATGCTTCCACCTCAATCTCTTGGCGACCAATCGTAATCACTTCATCCACAGTCCGATCCCCGACCACTTCGCGCATTACTGACTCCGACACATCGCGTAAGGTTGAACCTGGCTCACGAATCTGGAATAAATACTGCTGCGGTTCGGTAATACGATATTGCACTACCCACTCCACCGACGCCGCATTCAAATCCCCCGTGACCATTGCTGATTCATTTTGCGGTTCATCAGAATATTGATCGGCATTCGTCGCACCGCCTGTACCGAAACCAAACTCCTGTTTGAGCTGGCGCTTCACCGGCAGAATCGTCACCACATCGACACCAAACGGAATTTTGAAATGCAAACCGGAAGGCACTTCTGAGATATATTTGCCGAACCGCTGCACCATACCCACGGAATCACTAGGGATGGTGTACCAGCTCATCCACAAGCCTATACCTATGATTACTACGATAAAAAGACTCCCACTCGCTAAAGAGCGTATCTGCTGACTCAAACGGTCAACTAGATTGGGTGCTTTATTAGTCGTTGTGTTTAGTGGAGGATCAAATAGACTCATAAGCTTGCCTATCATTATTTTTATGAAAAATTCAATCTAAACTACCTAAAAATCAATGCAACCCTTTAATCTCAAAATCAACCAGAGCATGTTTTCAGTTTAGTGCAACTAGCTTAGAACACTTAGATCTAGTTGTATTAGATTTCAGCCAATCGGCTTTCCCTAGTTTCTAAATTTCTGGCGTTGTACGATTAGACTATATGCCCAAAGCAGAGCGAAATGATGAAAATTATAGGAATTGATTTAGGCACCACCAATAGTGCGGCAGCCATTTGGCAAAATGGTCAAGTGGAACTGATTCCCAATCGGTTAAAAGAATACTTGACACCCTCTGTGGTACACATTGGTCAAGATGGTACTGTATTAGTCGGCAAGGCTGCACAAGAGCGTTTATTGACTCACCCCAATGCGACTGCCTCGGTGTTTAAACGGTACATGGGCACAGATCGCAAACTAACCCTCGCGAAAAAATCCTACTCTGCCCCTGAGCTATCTGCCTTCGTTTTAAAGAGCCTGAAAGAAGATGCTGAAAATTATTTAGGCGAAGCAGTCACTGAAGCGGTTATTAGTGTCCCTGCTTATTTTAATAATACTCAACGCAAAGCAACCATTCTGGCAGGTGAGTTAGCAGGTTTAAAAGTAGAACGCTTAGTGAATGAGCCAACTGCAGCAGCCATTGCTTATGGCTTGCATGAAAAACCTGAGCATACCCAATTTATTGTGGTGGATTTAGGCGGTGGTACCTTTGACGTATCGATTATGGAGTATTTTGAAGGGGTACTCGAAGTACATGCTTCTGCGGGTGATAACTTCCTAGGTGGCGAAGATTTCACTGAGATTTTGGTGAATAAATTTCTCAGTAGTTTAAATCTCAATAAAACCAGCCTTAATCCCAACGAGCTGCAATTAGTGCAAGCACAAATGGAACTAGCCAAGCGCCAACTCAATCAAGCTGATTTGATTCATGTTGAGCCATTTATTAAAGCGCAGAAACAACCGATTAGCTTATATAAAGAAGATTTCCTGAAACTAAGCGAACCACTATGGCAACGTTTACAACGTCCAATTGAAACCGCTTTGCGCGATGCGAAATTGAAGCCCTCTGATTTGGATGAGGTCATTTTGGTCGGTGGTGCAACCCGTATGCAATATTTCCGCTCGCTGATTGCAAAAATGTTTCGACGCATGCCATCCGCCAATCTTGACCCCGATTTAGTGGTAGCAATGGGTGCTTCGATTCAAGCAGGTCTAAAAGCCCGCGATGCAGCGCTGGAAGATTTAGTTTTGACCGATGTATGCCCTTATTCACTTGGTATAGGTATTCACAATGAGAACGATCATCTAGGCACGCAAGGGAATTTATTTAGCCCGATTATTGAACGCAATACGGTCATTCCTTGTAGCCGAATCAGTGCTTATAACACAATAACCGATTATCAAACCGCAATGACTTTGGAGTTCTTTCAAGGTGAGCATCGCTTAGTAAAAAATAATATTAGTCTTGGAAAACTCGAAGTACGCTTACCCAAAGCGCGCAAAGGTGAAGAAAGCGTCACTGTGCGCTTAAGCTATGATATTAATGGCGTATTAGAGGTCGATGTGGAAGTGGTTTCTACCGGCGAAAAGCATTACAAAATGATTTTGAATACGCCCAGCCAAATCACCGATAAAGAAATTGCTGCCAGTAAAGAAAAACTTAGTGCTTTAAAATTTCATCCACGTGAGCAGGAAGTTAATATCACACTGCTGGCGCGTGCTGAACGCTTATATGAAGGTCGCTTAGGTCAAGAGCGTGAGGAAATTTTAAATGCACTACGTTGGTTCGAATCGGTTCTAGAAAAGCAAAATAACAGCGAAATTGCCGAGGCACAGACACGTTTTGGCGAATTTCTTGATCAAGTTGAGCAGGATCGGTTGTTTTAAGCATGTGGTGGGAAATTTTAGAACTGACTGCAGAAGCCGATCAAAAAGCGATTAAACTTGCCTATGCCAAAAAACTAAAAAAAACACGTCCGGATGATGATCCAGAGGGTTTTAAGGCTTTACATGAAGCTTATCAACAGGCCTTAGCTTGGCATGCGAATAAGGACTTATACGCTGCTGAAGACGAAGTATGGGAAGAAGATAATGAAGCTACACTGGAAACAAGTTCTCCAGTAGATCATTCTGCCCCTGAATCTGCCGTACCTTTTTCTGAACTGTTTCTATCGTTTAGCGCTAAACAGACTGGCGAACAAACAGCCCCCCCGTTGCAAGTTGCATATTTAGCTGAATCACAAACTTTGATTGAGCAGGAACCTCTTCAGTTACACAGTACTACCCTGAAAGCACCTGAACTCAATCTTGAACTGAATCATCAAACACTCAAAGCGGCAACACTTACTAGTAGTGACTTACTAAAACCCGCTACCCCTGTTTTTGAAGAAGACCAGTCGACAACAGATGAGGAACAATTCGCCGCGGATTGGCGCAGTTTTCAACAACAGTTCTCAATTAATATCCACAACGAAACCTATCGAAAAGATCCAACTGCTTGGCATTTCCTAGAAAAACTGCCCTCTTTTATAGATTTGGAGTTTCGCGATCGCTTAAGCCACGAGATGTTTGGTTTTATTTCTGAAGCCAATCTCAAAGCTGCTGAGCATAAGTCATTATTTATCAAACCAGCCGTTTTACAGTATCTCAATCAGCTCTTTGCTTGGGATCAACAATGGCGCTACCTGACTGAGCAGTTTGGTGAGCAGCAAACTGATGCCATTTTGACACATCTTGAATTAGCCACCCCTAATAAGCATATTGCTCTGCGTGTTCAGCCTGAAGCCTTGTACTACTACCCTCGCTTGCTGGCTTTTGTCATTGATCTAGCTTTTTTATTTATTGTTGTGTTTGGCTTAAGTCTTATCCTAGAAAAGCCCCAAGATCTCACTAACTTTGAGTCAAAAGTTTTCTTAGGCGCATTAATTTGGTTTACTATTTACCCACTAGTAGAAGCGAGTGCTTTGCAGGCTAGCCTTGGTAAAAAGCTCATGAAACTTAAAGTGGTTAATAAGCACGGCCAACATCTCAGCATAGCTCACAGTTATATCCGCCATCTTGTCACTAATGCTTGTATTATTGGCTTTAAAATCGTCATTTGGATCAATATGTTGCTAGCCTATAAGCGCAGCATGCTTTTACAAGATTGGCTCACCCAATCGTATGTGATCAAAAGAGATTAAAATGCACTTTTTAAAGCACTTACTTATTATTATGCTAGTGACTAGACCTTGACTCCCTTATAATGCGCGCGTTTTTAGCAAACCTATTGTTCTGACATGCAAATTGCTCAGTCTTCTGCTACAGCGACTACCAACCAATTAGAGCTTGTTGGCCAAGACCTTCATCTTATTAACACAAAGAAGACTACCACCGATGGATTGCCGCTTAAGTCAACATACCGCCCTTACTCAACCATTCGACAGATAGAATTAATGCATTACCCAGCAATTCAACTACAATTTCACTCTAGTTTGGTCAATTAATGAAAAAATCTATGAGCATACAACGTAAGGGCATTATTTTAGCGGGCGGCAGTGGCACGCGCTTGTATCCATTGACCCAAGCGGTCAGCAAGCAATTAATGCCTATTTATGATAAGCCAATGATTTATTATCCACTGACTGTCTTGATGCTGTCAGGGATTCGCGACATTTTAATTATTACCACACCTCAGGACTCTAGCCAGTTTCAAGCCCTACTAGGGGATGGTTCTCAATGGGGGGTGAATTTGCACTATGCGATTCAACCTAAACCCGAGGGCTTAGCTCAAGCCTTTTTGATTGGTGCAGAATTCCTAGGTAACTCCCCGTGCACGCTGATCTTAGGCGATAATATTTACTATGGTGAAGGCCTCTCCCAACGCTTACAAGCTGCTTACAATCAGACCCAAGGCGCTACTGTTTTTGCCTATTATGTGCGTGATCCTGAGCGCTATGGGGTAGTGGATTTTGATGAGCACGGTCGAGCCTTAAGTATTGAAGAAAAACCACTTAAACCGCGCTCTAACTATGCGGTCACTGGTTTGTACTTCTATGACAATCAAGTTGTGGATGTCGCTAAAGCGGTTAAGCCTTCTGAGCGTGGTGAACTTGAAATTACCACTGTGAATCAAATCTATTTGGAAAAAGAGCAACTGCAAGTGGAGATTCTCAAGCGTGGTACGGCTTGGCTTGATACGGGTACGCATGCTTCCTTGCTTGATGCATCGAACTATATACGTGTCATCGAAGAACGCCAAGGCTTGAAGATTGCTTGCCCTGAAGAGGTCGCGTGGCGGATGCGCTATATCGATACTGAACAATTACTACGCTTAGCAGAGCCTTTGAAGAAAAGTGGCTATGGTCATTATCTGATTGGGGTAGCGAAATGAAGATTATTCCAACCGCTATTCCTGATGTACTGATCATTGAACCCAACGTCTTTGGGGATGAACGTGGTTTCTTCATGGAAACGTGGAATCAACACACTTTTGCTGAAGCAGGTTTAGACCTTAAGTTTGTCCAAGATAATCACAGTCGTTCGCGCCAAGGTATCTTACGCGGATTACATTATCAGATTAAAAACCCTCAAGGTAAGCTAGTTCGTGTGACCCAAGGCTGCGTCTATGATGTAGCGGTTGATCTACGTCGTTCTTCACCCACGTTCGGGCAATGGACGGCGGTTGAACTTTCAGCCGAAAATCATCGATTGTTTTGGGTGCCACCTGGCTTTGCACATGGCTTCTATGTGATGAGCGAATCGGCAGACTTCCAATACAAATGCACCAATTTATACTCACCTGAGCATGAGCGCTGTGTACGTTGGAATGATCCTAACTTGAATATTCCTTGGCCACTGGTGCAAGGGGAAGCGCCACAACTATCTGCGAAAGATGCCATAGGTAATTTATTGCCAGAGGCCGAGGTATTCGTATGAAACTGCACAAAGTCTTGGTAACGGGTGCGAATGGTCAACTAGGTTACGAGCTACAACGTACCGTAGTACCAGGTGTTGAACTCATTGCCACGGATTACCAAACCCTTGATATTACTAGTTCTGCGCAAATCACGGCGGCTTTAGAACAGTATCAGCCTGAGCTAGTGATTAATGCAGCCGCTTATACGGCGGTGGATAAAGCAGAAAGCGATCAAGTCAATGCTCAACGCTTAAATGGAGATGCTGCAGGGCTTATTGCACAAGCGGTTGCAAGAGCCAATCAGTATAAACCAACTCAGCTAGTCCATATTTCCACGGACTTTGTATTTGATGGGGCACAATCCCTACCGTATTTACCTGCAGCAGCACCTAAGCCTTTGGGTGTGTATGGGGCTACTAAGCTCAGTGGTGAACAGCAAGTTCAAGCCTATTTACCTACTGCTTTAATTATTCGTACATCTTGGCTCTATTCCACACATGGAAATAACTTTGTAAAAAGCATGTTGCGCTTTATGCAAGAGCGTGAGCAATTAGGCGTGGTGTATGATCAAGTAGGCTCGCCCACATGGGCACGCACCCTAGCCAATAGTATTTGGGCTTTAGTAGAAAACAATGCACAAGGTATTCTGCATTGCTCAGATAATGGCGTAGCCAGTTGGTACGACTTTGCTGTGACTATCCAAGAAGAAGCGTATCGCTTAGGATTACTCAAGCAGCGTATTCCTATTCATCCGATTCGTAGTAGCGCTTACCCTACCCCAGCTGAACGGCCTGCTTTTAGCGTCATGGATAAAAGCCGCACTGAAGAATATCTCGGTTATCGTCTGCCCTATTGGCGTACTAGTTTGCAAGCCATGCTCACCGAATTAACTGAATCGAATCACCAAGCCTAATTATGACCTATCAACCTAAAAATCTACTGGTAACGGGTGGCGCTGGCTTTATCGGCACCAATTTTGTTCATTATTGGTTAGCTAGCTATCCAGATACACATATCACCGTATTAGATGCACTGACTTATGCGGGTCGCTATAGCAATTTAGAAAGTTTAGAAGGACAGCCGAATTTTCGCTTTGTAAAAGGTGATATTCTTGATCAGTCTTTAGTCGAGCATTTGTTACGCGAAGGTAACATTGAGACCCTCGTGCATTTTGCGGCGGAATCACATGTAGATCGTTCGATTTATGGCCCCGATGCCTTCTTACGAACTAATATTGATGGCACCCACAGTTTATTAAAAGCAGCCAAAAAAGTTTGGCTTGATGAGAATAAAGGCGGTGAACATCGTTTCCATCATGTCTCTACGGATGAAGTCTATGGTACTTTGTCAGCGACTGATCCTGCTTTTACTGAAACGACGCCTTATGCACCCAACTCGCCTTATGCCGCAAGTAAAGCCGCTTCGGATCATATTGTCCGTGCGTATCAACATACTTATGGTTTAAATACCACTACCAGTAATTGCTCCAACAATTATGGTCCTTACCAATATCCTGAAAAGCTAATTCCACTAGCGATTTCCAGTTTATTACGCGGTAAGGCTGTGCCAATCTATGGCGATGGTCAGCAAATTCGTGATTGGTTGTATGTGGATGATCATAATCGGGGGATTGATTTGATAATCCGCACGGGTCGGGTGGGTGAAACGTATAATATTGGTGGGAATAATGAACAGACCAACTTAAACCTGATTCACACCCTCTGTGCCTTATTAGATGAGCGTTTCCCTACTTCGCCGCATGTTCCACATCAACACTTGATTACTTATGTGACAGACCGTCCTGGACATGATCGACGTTACGCGATTGATAATCGCAAGATTTGTCAGGAGCTGGGCTATAATCCAGCCGAAACTTTCCAATCAGGTTTAGCTAAGACCTTAGACTGGTATTTAATTCATACCCATTTCTGGCAAGCGGATGAGATTCAATTATTTGGTAGTCATGCAGCGGTTAAGGAGCCAGCTTAATGCAATGTCGGATTTGCGGTAGCACGGGTGAACATACAGTCTACACCGCTAAAGAAATGATGCTTGGTCTACGGGATGAACATCGTTATTTCCAATGCGTTGATTGCGGCTGCTTACAGATTGAAGCCATTCCAGACAATCTGGCGGCTTATTATCCTAGCAACTATTACTCCTACTCTGTTCCCAATGCTGCTAGCAAGCTTAAGAAACAGCTGTTACGTCAGCGTGACTATTATGCAGTCACCGGCAAATCCTTACTTGGACATGTTTTAAGTTTAGCTTCACCGAATAGCAAACTCAGCACGCTGCGTCCTATCCAATTGAAGCAAGATTCACGGATTTTAGATGTGGGTTGTGGGGCTGGCTTATTGTTGAATTCTTTGCGGGAAGCGGGTTTCACCCAACTGTTAGGCATTGATCCCTTTAATGCTGATACCATCCATTACCCTAACGGGCTAGTCATTGAAAAGCGCGATATTTTTAGTGAAACGGGTGAATGGGATTTAATTATGTTCCACCACTCTTTTGAGCATTTGGTGGAACAACAGAAAACCTTAGTGCAAGCTCAGAAGTTGCTGGCTAAACATGGCACTGTGTTATTACGTGTCCCAACGGTTTCCTCTTATGCTTGGCAGCATTATGGAGTGAATTGGTCACAACTAGATGCGCCGCGCCATTTGTTCTTGCATTCAGTCGATAGCATTAAAAAATTAGCCGAGCAAACTGGCTTTACGGTTAGCCAAGTTCAATATGACTCTAATGCTTTCCAATTTTGGGGTAGCGAGCAATATGAACAAGATATTGCCTTACGTTCAGAGCGCTCTTGGGCAGAAAACCCAGCCAACTCGCCGTTTACTGATGAGCAAATTAAACAATTTGAACATCGGGCACGCGAATTAAATGCTCTGAATAAAGGCGATCAAGCTGCTTTCTATTTGCGTAAAGCCTCATGACTGCTAAACGTAAAGTCTTCGCCATCTCATCACCGGGTGGTCATTGGATTCAGCTGACGCGCTTATGTGCAGGCTTAGAGGCAGAGCATGAAATTGTCTATGCCTTACCCGATAAGCTATTTAAGCCTAAACGTGATCAGAAAATTTATTCTGTAATAGATGTGAGCGCGGATGATAAGTGGAAGTTAATTCCTTGTGCGTTTCAGGTTGGCTATATTCTATTAAAAGAACGTCCACAGGTAATTTTATCGACTGGAGCAGCTCCTGGTGTAGTGGCTATCTTACTTGGCAAACTACTTAGGATTCGTACTATTTGGATTGATAGCATTGCTAATGTACAAAAAATTTCCCGGTCTGGTGAGTTAGTAAAAAATCGAGCTGATGTATTCCTGACCCAGTGGGAACATTTAAGCGATCAGCAACACGTCTTATTTAAAGGCTCAGTGTTATGATTTTTGTGGCAGTAGGCACTCAATTTCCTTTTGATCGTTTGATTCGCTGCGTGGACGAATGGGCACTGGCACAGGGTGTTGAAGTCGTAGCTCAGATTGCTACAGGCGAATATCTACCTACTCATGCACGTTATGAACGCTTTATGACAACTGAAGTGTTCAATCAGACCTTGTATACTGCTAGTTTGATTATTTCACATGCGGGGATGGGCAATATCATTACTGCAATTGAAAGCAGTAAACCTATTATTGTCATGAACCGTCAATATGAACTGGGTGAACACCGAAATAACCATCAAGCAGATGGTTTGGAATGGATGGCAAAATTGCCAGGCGTCTATACCGCCAAAACCTGTGAAGATTTAACCGCTTTGCTTGATCAGCATGAAACTTTACAAGCTGGTGGGCAAGTAGGTATTGAGCGCCGACAGAATCTGATTAACTTCATTGACCAAGCCATTCGAGCTTAAAACATGAAGTTAAATAACCGCTCTTTACTCTGGCAAACGGCATTCTCGATTATCGCGCGCTTTGCAGGAGTGGGCTTAAACTTTGCGGTCGCAATTATTATTACCCGCACTTTACCGATGAATGAAGCGGGCATGTTATTTATGCTGATGACTTTAGTAACCGGTATTTCACTGTTTAGTCGTGTGGGTGTAGAACAATGGTTAGTCCGTGAAGTGGCAGGGCTACCCGAGCAAGGTTTGGCTGAAGCGCAGTTACGTCACTTATATAGTGCGTTTAGATTATTACTCATCACCAGCTTCATTTTTATGTTGCTTTGGCTGGCGATTAGTCCTGTCGTTAAACGGGATTTATTTGATGGGGATATTCACCTAGGTTTGTTATGGATCGCTGGTTTAGGTATTTTCTTTTTTAACCTAGTCATGACCAACTCTGCTTTTATGAAAGCAGCACATCACATTTCTGAGTCCTTATTGATTCAAAATGCGCTTCCTGCTGTGTGTATGATGTTGGTTATTTTACTACTCTGGCCCTTCTTCCCAGTTAATCAAAACTACTTGTGGATTTATACACTATCTGTCGTATTAGCGGGGTTAGTCTCGTTTTATTGGCTACGTGCTTGGTTGCCTTCATTAAAATCGCGTGGTGAGCCAATCACTCGTCAATCTGTCTTTCAAAGCTCTATACCACTAGCCCCAGTCTCCTATTTTGCCTTCATGATGCTATGGGCAGATACCTTAATGACTGGTTGGTTATTAAATAATGAAGATGTTGCTTTATTTACAGTAGCTGCACGTTTGTCATTTGTAAGTGGATTCTTTTTAGGCGCTTTGGATGCCACCATTTATCCACGTCTCTTACGCATGCATAAGCAAAACCCAGACAGACTGCGTAAATTTTTCTGGCAAGCCACACTGTTAGTTGCAGCGGTTTTAAGTGTAGTCACTTTAATCATTGCTATGGTAGGCAAACCCGTTTTAGCCGTCTTTAATGAAGGCTACGTACAAGCTGCAACCACTTTAGTTATCCTCTTGTTAGGACAGTTAGTCCGCGGTTTAGGGATTACTTTCTCGTTTATGTTCATCATTCGCGAGCAAGTGCGCTATCTTAATAGCTTATTATTGGTTGCCTTGCTCGCCAATCTGTTAGCGAATTGGTTGTTGATTCCCCAATACGGGATTGAAGGCGCTGCAATGGCAACTTTAGCTGCGAACTTACTTTTAACGGGTGGAGTTATCGTGTTTTTCTTCAAAAACCGCTTGTTAAGTGGCTATGCTTAGACAATTATGCTAAGAATTCTTGCCGTTTTGTTTGTTATTTCGATTTTTATTCCAGTTGAATTCTTTGTAATGGCTGGAACCGTGCGCATCGAAACCTATCGCGTCATTCTAGCGCTGACTTTAATTTATGCTTTCTTTAATTTCCGCACCGTATTAAAACGCGCAGACCTAACCGATGTGCTTTTACTAGGCTTAATTGTATTGGCTTTTGCTAGTTTCTGGGTCAACCATAGTTTACAAAAAGCTATCGAATCCACTGGCCTCTACTCCTTGGAAACCTTAGGGGCTTTCTATCTAGCTAAACTATTTATTACTACCCCTGAACGTTTCTATCGAATCAACCTAGCCTTTATTTGGGCTTTAGTAGCGCTAACCTTACCCGCCATTTATGAAGCCTTTTCGCATCATCGGATTTTGCATGAATGGGCTGAACGTCTTACAGGACACTTATCAATTGATTACCGCTTATATACCGAATACTACATACGCGGCAGCATCATGCGTACAACCAGTGTATTTGCTCATCCAATTTTGTATGGAACTTTAGCTGCCCTATTCTTCCCCTTTGCTATTTTACTGTTCTGGCGTCAACAAAAAATTAGGCAGTTTGCCATGATTCTGGGGTTGAGCGTTTCTATGCTCACAACTTTATCATCAGCTCCGTTACTGTCTTTAATTTTCCAAGGTTTTACTGTCCTATTGGTCAAATTCTGGCATACAGCACGGCGTTTTTGGGTTGCACTTTTCTTTAGTGGTTTAGCCGCTGCTATGTTAATTCAAGCTTTATCCAATCGTGGATTCTTTGGAATTTTAATTTCTTATCTAACCTTTAATCCAAATACGGGTTATTTCCGCATGTTGCAGTGGGAATACAGTATGGACGATATTTTAGATCATCCTATTTTGGGGATTGCGCATAATGACTGGACGCGTCCTTATTGGAAGGATTGGATGGGTGATAGTATTGACAGTTTCTGGTTACTTGTTACCCTACAGCACGGTATTTTTGCCTTTGTGCTCTTAATAACGGCCTGTTTCTATGCAGTTTTTAGCGTTTTAAACCAAGTACATCGGCAACACGAAAACGTAAAGTGGATGGTTACAGCATGGATTTTGTCCTTTATGTCACTGATTTTAATCGGCTTTACGGTTGACTACTTCGACAAATTGCAACCGATGTTCTTCTTCACTTTAGGCGCTATGTCTTGGGCAAAATATTATCTAATGCCAGAAACACCCAGCCTGTCTAGTGAGGCACTATCAACTAGGGAGCAGGGGAAAACAGTAAAATGAAGCCACGCTTCGTTAGTCAAAAAGTATTCATGTGGATACTGCATTTTCGGCACAGCCTACTCTATGCCTATAACTGGTATTTGCGCTCTTTCTATGGCATGAAGTTACATCCTAGCGTGCGTATCTCTTTAAAAGCCCGGGTCGATAAGACCAATCCGACTGGTTTAGCGATTGGCGAAGAAACAATGGTGACTTTTGATAGCATCATTCTTTCCCATGACTATGCGACCGAACGCCATGCGGGTGCTTATCAACAAATGACTAAAATTGGTAAACGTTGCTTCATTGGTTGTGGCTCTATCGTAATGCCAGGCATCAGTATTGGTGATGAATGTATTATTGCTGCAGGTAGTGTAGTGACCAAAGATGTTCCGGCTGGCTCAATCGTGGCTGGGAATCCTGCCAATGTAATCCGTAGCGGCATCCACACTAAAGCTTATGGGCGTTTGATTAATAACGAGACTCCAGTTAAACCTCAAATACCAACTCACTCAACTCTGTCTAGCGCTGCCTTAAATGAAACCGCTAGTTAGTATCATTTTAGTCTCTTACAACACCGCTGAACACACGCTCAAAGCCTTACAGTCGGTGCAAGCGCAGACTAAACAGCCCTATGAAATTATTGTCGTAGATAATAAGTCTAATGATCATTCAGTTGCGCTCATTCGTGAGGCTTTTCCAAGTATCCACTTGATTGAAAGCGCTGAAAACTTAGGCTTTGCAGGTGGCGTGCGTAAAGGTGTTGAATTAGCACAAGGTAGTTACCTACTTTTGTTGAATCCAGATACCTTGGTTCTGGAGGGTGCAATTGATAAGCTGTTAAACTTTGCTGAGCAGCATCCGAAGAATGGTATTTGGGGTGGTGTTACCTTAAATAATGATCTTAGCTTAAATACTCAACATGCTTGGTCCAAACCAGACTTTGCCTCGCTTTTGTTCAGTGCCTTAGGCTTGAGTAAGCTTTTCAGTTCTAGTTGTTTGTTTAATCATGCCAACTACGGCTGCTGGCAGCGAAATACAGTTAAGGAAGTTGATATTCTTTCCGGCTGTTTTTTTCTAATCAAACGGCAGGTTTGGGATGAATTGGGTGGTTTAGATCCTACCTTTTTTATGTATGCCGAAGAAGCTGACTTGTGCTTACGCGCGAAAACCCAAGGTTATCAACCTATTGTTACCCCTGATGCACGCATCATCCATCATGGGGGTGTGAGTCATGCGCGCTTTTCTGGAAAACTAATCAAACTACTCAAAGGCAAAGTAGAGCTGATTAATCGACATATTAGTGAATGGAAACGCCCAATTTTCAAAGCGTTGCTCTGGTTATATGTCTTCAACAAATATGCTATGCATCGCTTGCTAAAACCACGCTCGGAACAAGCTCAAGAGTGGCAAACCGTTTATCAAGCCCGTGATAATTGGCTCAAAGGATATTCAGCATAAATGCCTAGTGTTATCGTTCCTGCACATAATGAGGCTACTGTCATTCGTGCTTGCTTAGACAGCCTTTTAAACCAGACTGGAGTGAATCGGATTATTGTGGCTTGTAATGGTTGCACCGATACAACAGCAGCGATTGTGCAACAAGAATATCCTCAAGTGATTTGCCTTGATATTGCTAAACCCTCCAAAGTGAACGCACTCAACGAAGCTGAAAAACATGTCCTTTCCTGGCCAGTTTTTTACATTGATGCAGATACAAAACTCTCAACTGGAGCGATTGAGAAAATTACTGAAGTCATGGCGCAAGGTAAGCTGCTCTTGGCTGCGCCTGAGCCAGTCATTGATACTTCACACTCCTCTTGGCTAGTTAAGCAATACTACAAAGTTTGGTTATCCTTACCTTACATTCGCGAAGGGGTAGTAGCGACTTGTAGCTTTGTAATTTCTGCTGAAGGCCGAAAGCGCTTTATTAATTTTCCTAATGTAATCAATGATGATGGCTTTGTTCGCTGCCAATTTTCGCCTGATGAGCGTGGTAACGTGCCAGGTACTCAAGTTTTTATTACTGCCCCAAAAAACATCAAATCCCTGATTAAAATTAAGACCCGTGCACGCTTAGGCAATATGCAATTAGCCGCCGCGAACTTATGTACTAAAGCGCAAGAAAAACCTTACTCACAAATCATGCGTGCTAAATTACTTAGCAAAGATTTTTTCTCAGTGAGTCTGTATATAGGGATCGCTACAGTCATCCGTCTACGGGCTAAGCAACAATTAAAACATTTAGCTAGCTATCGTTGGGAGACTGATCATAGCTCCCGTCAAACACAATCCCACTAAAACCTAACGATTGTCCTGAAAAATCTTACATTTGTATTTTTTTTACGACACAAGTTACTGAATTAAGCTATATTTAGTGGCAGAATAGCGGCCGATTTGAGTGTCTAGATGCCGCGAAAATCGAGTTTTGCTTACAGAACAGCTGTTTAAGAGAAACAGGCTAAAAATTCACATTTAGTTACAATGTGGGATTAGTGTTGTTTTTTTGTCAGAATAGCTAAAATATAAGCAATGTGACAATAAAGCCCTGCGCCCTACGGTATCAGGACAAGACTATGTGGATGGAATATATCGATGGTCGGTAAAAAAATCAGTTCTGAACTCGTCTACCGCAGTACAGATACCCTGGTTATTTTAAGCATTGTACTCATAGCCTCTGTTTATGATCCTAATTACGATTTCCTTAATGGCTATTTAGCAGCGGGCTTAGGCGCCTCTCTTATCTTTGGCTTAGTAGGGCGCTTTACCGATATTTATACCTCTTGGAGTGGCCGCCCTTTCTTCCGCGATGAGGCCATGCGTACTGTTGTTACCTGGCTCACCACCTTTTTCCTACTGGTTTTTATTATTTTCATTGCCAAAAGCTCTGAACAGTTTTCACGAGTGGTCTTAGTGGGTTGGTTAGTCACCACACCCTTTCTCCTAGTACTCACCCGCTATATCTTACGGGTTTTACTGTCGCATCTTAAGCGTATTGGGATTCGTAATCGGAACATTGCAATTGTAGGGATTACTGAAACCGGTTTACGCTTTGCAGACTCGATTAATACCCAGCCTGAGTCAGGTTTGCAAGTTGCTGGTTTTTATAGTGTTGACCTCGATACTGCAAACTTACCCAGTAATTATGCCAAGATTGGTAATACTGAAGATTTACTAGAGGCAGCACGTAATGGTACTTGGGATCAAATTTACCTTGCATTACCAACTCAAAATCAAAATCTCTCTAGCCAACTTATTAGTCAATTAGCTGACACTATTACTCCTGTACGCTTAATCCCTGATAACTTTACGCACGCACTTCTACATAATAAATACTTGGAAATTGCTGATACGCCAGTACTTTGTATCTATGATGCGCCACTGTCGGTACAACATGCGTTAGTTAAACGAGCTGAAGATTTAATTATTGGTAGCCTCATTCTCTTCTTAATTTTACCTATCATGGCGGTAATTGCTTTAGCCATTAAAATCAGCTCACCTGGCCCAGTGCTCTTTAAGCAAGCCCGTCACGGACTCAGGGGAGAGGAATTCCAAGTGTGGAAATTCCGTACTATGACGGTTTGTGAAAACGGGGATGTGATTAAGCAAGCAACGCGTAATGATGTACGTGTCACTAAAGTTGGTGCTTTTCTGCGTAAAACATCATTAGATGAATTACCACAGTTTTTTAATGTCATCCAAGGCCATATGTCAATTGTAGGTCCCCGCCCTCATGCTGTTGCCCACAATGAGGCTTATAAAGTGCTAATTCCAGGTTATATGCAACGCCATATGATGAAACCGGGTATCACAGGTTGGGCACAAGTTAATGGCTGGCGTGGTGAAACAGACACTTTATACAAAATGCAAAAGCGTGTTGAGTGCGATATGGAATATATTCGCTCATGGAGCTTATGGTTAGATTTACGGATTATAGTGGCAACTGCTTTTAAAACTTTATCAGACAAAAATGCTTACTAAATTAAACTTAGTTTTAGACAACCTTGAAACTTGATCAGCTAACCTTTACTCGCTACATTGCTGCCTTAACGGTTGTTTTTTTTCACTTCGGCCAACAGGCATTTCCTGCAACCAACATGTGGTGGCATCCAGTTGTCACTGCAGGCCCTATAGCGGTTAGCTTTTTCTTTGTACTTTCTGGTTTTATTATGGCGGTTGCCTATTATCAACCTGAACGCCCTAATCTTAATAAAGGAAAATACTGGCTAGCCCGCTTTGCACGTATTTATCCGGTTTATTTATTAGCCTTAGTACTAATGATTCTGGCTAATCTTAAAACCGATGGGCGCGATCCTACTGCTGTTGGACTAAGTTTAACAATGCTACAGGCTTGGCTACCAGGCTACGCCATGGTGCTCAACTCCCCTGGTTGGTCATTGTCAGTTGAGGCACTATTTTACCTGAGCTTTCCGTTTTTGCTATCTTTTGTCCATACCAAAAGCTTAAGAAAACTGGCACTCATTACTTTAGTCCTGTGGTTTAGTACACAGTTTTTCCAAATTATCTTACACAATTCTGCAAGTTATGAGGCAAAAGGCCTATTGCACCAGTTCATTTACTACCATCCTCTAATGCATATGAGTACCTTCATGTTAGGCTTGGTGGTAGGGATAGCTTTCTGCAAAGGCCAGTTTAATCAGTTTAATCAGCCTTGGAATGGCTTAGCTATTCTTGGTCTTACAGTCTTAGTAATTTTATTATTAGCTTATGAAGCAAGTTTTGAGAAAACGTTAGGGTTTTTAATTGACTATAATAATGGCTTAATAGCCCCTGTTTTTTTGGCCATTTTAGTGCTGTTAGCCGTCAATAACAGTTGGACTAAGCACTTCATGTCTTTACCTTTTTTAGTATTACTAGGCGAAGCGAGCTATTCATTGTATATTCTGCAGCGGCCAACTTATGGGATTTATGATCGAGTATTAGGCCATTGGTTACCTTTAGATGCCAATCTGCACTATTATCTATTTGCGATCTTGCTAACCGTAGCCTCTATTTTATCTTTTAAATACATGGAAACACCGTTACGGCGTTTGATCAACTCATTTTACGGTTCATCTGGGAAAGCTAGCTCAAGCCTTTAAGCCTATGCACACTCGCCTTCCACAAGATAAAATCTTGCGTCTCAGCCTAGACTGGTTAGCGCTATAATGCCGGAAATACTTTTAACCCCAAGAATTTACATATACCGACTATGAATCAGAACACTGCAAGTCAAGTAAATGGAACCAGTTATGTTCCAGCTTACGCCAAGGCTCAGGATACCCTCGATCTGCGTGAATTTTGGAAGACTCTGGTGCGTCAGAAGAAATTAGTGTTGGGTATTGTTGGGGCAACTCTATTGCTCGCCCTACTTTTAACTTTTTTAAGTAGCCCTGTGTATCGAGCTACCGCTACTTTACAAGTTGAGCGTGAGGCAACTAAGGTGGTTAATGTAGACTTTTTAAACAATGGCGACATCCGTGATACACGCGACTTTTATCAAACTCAATTTGAGTTAATTAGAAGTTATTCAGTGATTGAAAAAGTCATAGACAAATTACAATTGACTGAAGATGTTATTCGCCGTTCTTTATTTGGTAAACTTAAAAATCTATTTTCGCCAGACACTGCCGCCAATAGCAAAACGGCTTTAGCTAATGCCATTATGGAAAATTTGGATATTGAGCCAATTAAAAATTCGCGCTTAGTGGCTATCCATTTTGATGCATCCAGCCCAGAAAAAGCCGCAGAAGTTGCCAACGCTATTGTCGAAGAGTTTGTCAATAGCAATCGAACTCGCCGGTTAGAATTGACGGGTGGCGCACAAACTTTCTTACAGCAACAAATTCAAGAAGCCAAGGGCAAATTACAGGAAAGCGAAAAAGCCTTAAACGCTTACGCTAAAGAAAACACTATCATCAACTTAGATGATAAAGAATCCACCACTAGCTCACATAAAATTATGCGCCTCTCTGAAGAGCTAGTGAAGGCTGAAAGTGAAGCCATCATTGTAGAAACCGACCCAGCACGCCAAGGTGAGCTAGCATCAGCTAGAAAACGGGCTGAATTATTACGTGATGCTTTAAGTGAAGAAGAAAAGAAAGCTTTGATCTTCCAAGATAGCCGCGTAGCTTACAATACCTTAGAGCGTGAAGTTGAAACTAATCAAGCGCTTTACCAAGGTTTATTACAGCGCTTAAAAGAAATTAATGTTGCTGGCGAAGCGGGTAATAACAACTTAAGCATTATTGACAAAGCGCTAGCACCTTTACAAAAATTCAAACCTAATTTATCAACCAATCTGATTTTTGCAGGCTTATTAGGTTTATTTCTAGGGATTGCTGCTGCTTTCTTACGTGAATTTATGGATGATAGCGTTAAAGATATTAATGAATTAGAACGCCAAACTCGTTTACCCGTCCTAGGTTTAGTGCCAGCTGTCAACGAAAATGATCCAAAGAAAATTTCACAACTTGTTTTAAACTCGCCTAAATCACCCTTAGCAGAATCCTTCCGTTCTTTACGCACTACGATTCGCTTCAAACTACGTGAGCAAAATGAAAAGCCTGTGTTATTCATTACCAGTGCGCGTGCCAATGAAGGTAAAACTACCGTAGCTATGAACCTAGCCAGCGCGTTTGCCCATACGGGTAACAGAGTCTTATTAATTGATGCTGATTTACGCAATCCGTCTTTACACAAATTAATTGGTACGCGTAACCAGCAAAATCTGGTTGGTTATTTGTCTGGTGAATACCCCTTAGACCAACTATCTCAAGCCTCGAATGTACCCAATCTAGATATTATTGTGGCTGGTACACCACCAACTGATCCATCTGAACTCTTAGCCAATACTAAGATGGAAGCTCTACTCAAAACTGCAGGTCAGCATTATGATGTAGTGATTATGGATGGGCCGCCGATTTTAGGTTTAGCGGATGCCATGATTCTCAGCTCTTTAGCAAATATTACCTTGCTAACCGTGCATGCCAATGACACGAGCACCAGTACTATCAATAATGCATTGAAGCGCTTACAAGAAACCGGTGCACAAATCTCAGGTATTATTTTGAATCAGGTTAAAGATGCTGAGCGTTTAGGCTATGGTGATGATTATTATCACTATCCGAACAAAATTTAAGTAGTTATTAGCTAAAAGGAAGTCAGCATGTCAATTGCTTTAGCACTGCATGTCTTAGCGATTACAGTATGGGTTGGCGGAATGTTTTTCGCTTATATGGTGTTGCGGCCTATTGCTGCCAGCCAATTGCAGCCACCACAACGCTTACCCTTATGGCAAGGAGTGTTTAGTCGCTTCTTTCCTTGGGTATGGGCAGCAATTGCTTTAATTTTGGCTTCAGGCTATTGGATGCTGTTTGGCCCTTATGGTGGAATGAAAAATGCGCCGGTATTTATCCACATCATGCATACTCTTGGCTTGGTGATGATGGCAATTTTTCTGCATGTCTTCTTTGCACCTTATAAGCGCTTAACTCACTATGTACAACAATCCAATTGGCAGGAAGCAGGTAAAGCTTTAAACCAAATTCGATTTTTGGTGGGCCTCAATCTCGTGATTGGCTTGATTAATATTGTAATCGGTGCGGCTGGTAAGTATTGGGTGTGAGTGCTACAGAACAGGTGATGGCTGTTGCTGAATTGCCCCTCCAAGCTTTACAGCAACTGTTAGAGCGCTATGGTCTAACTTTAGCTCTAGTAGAATCTCAAGCCTCTATCCCAGGCAGTTATTGGGGTGAATCCGAAGCTGGAATGATCGGGTGCACTATCTATATCCGCCCTGATACCCCTATGCATTCATTTCTACATGAAACCTGCCATGTTATCTGTATGGATGAAGAGCGCCGCCAGCACTTACATACTGACGCAGGCGGAGAAACCGCTGAAGAAGATGCCGTATGTTATCTGCAGATTCTACTGGCTGAGCAGCTTCCAAGTTTTGGGAAAGCACGCGCCTTACTTGATATGGATCGTTGGGGTTACACGTTTCGCTTAGGATCTGCACAGCGCTGGTTTGAAGAAGATGCAGAAGATGCGCGTCTTTGGCTGATTCAGCATGGATTGCTGAATACGCAAAATCAGCTGATTTTTAAGCTACGTACTTAGCCAATAAAAAAGGGACAGTTTGCACTATCCCTTTGTGTCTTACCGATTTAGCCTTTAGATAGGTTTTACACAGTTAAAGCACTAGAGCCTCGTGCGATCCCCATACTACCGGAACGCACTACTTCCATAATCCGAGCTTCGCTTAGCGCCTGTAAGAAAGCATCTAGCTTAGTACGATTACCAGTGACCTCAATCGTATAAGTTTTGTCACTCACATCAATAATCCGTGCACGGAAAATATCAGTTAAACGCTTCACTTGATCACAAGAACCATGCTTTTGCACATCGACCTTAACCAACATCATTTCACGTTCAATATGTGGGTAATCGTTCAAATCCATCAGCTTCACTACATCAACGAGCTTATGTAGCTGCTTCATGATTTGCTCGACGATTTCTTCGCTACACAAGGTAACGAGGGTCAAACGTGATAAGGTAGCATCTTCAGTGGGTGCTACCGTAAGCGATTCAATGTTATAGCCGCGTGCTGAGAATAAGCCAGATACCCGCGACAAGGCACCTGCTTCGTTTTCCATTAAAATGGAAATTACATGCCGGGTTTCGTCACTCATCGCTTACACCAAGATCATTTCATTGTGACCAGCATTGGCTGGAACCATCGGATAAACATTGCTTTCACGCTTAGTGATGAAATCCATAAACACTAAACGATTCTTCATTGCCATCGCTTCTTTCAGTGCCCCCTCAACATCCGCAGGGCGCTCAATGCGCATACCTACATGCCCATAAGCCTCAGCCAGCTTGACGAAATCAGGCAGTGCATCCATATAGGACATGGAATACCGCTTCTGATAGAAGAACTCTTGCCACTGCCGCACCATCCCCAAATAGCCATTATTCAAGGTAATAATTTTGATCGGCAATTGATACTGCATACAAGTAGACAGCTCTTGAATATTCATTTGAATACTGCCGTCACCGGTAATACAAGCTACTGTGGCATCAGGATAAGCAATTTGCACACCCATCGCGGCTGGTAAACCGAAGCCCATCGTGCCCAAACCACCCGAATTAATCCAACGATTAGGCTTATCAAACTTGTAGAACTGAGCCGCCCACATTTGATGCTGACCTACATCCGAAGTCACATAAGCATCTCCATCTGTAACTTCCCAGAGCTTTTCCACTACAAACTGCGAGCGAATTGACTCATCGTCTTGCTCGTATTTAAGACAATCCGCTTTGCGCCACTCATTGATTTGTGACCACCACGCACTCGTATCGGCGGTTTGCCAGTCTTTGCGCGACTGTAACTCTTCTAACAGATCGACTAATACATGTTTCACATCACCCACAATCGGAATATCAACCTTCACATTCTTAGAAATGGAGGCTGGATCAATATCGACGTGAATAATTTTCGCATGCGGGCAGAATTTCTCAATATTCCCTGTAACGCGGTCATCAAAACGTGCACCAATGGCTATGACTAAGTCAGATTGGTGCATCGCATGGTTAGCTTCGTAAGTCCCGTGCATACCAAGCATACCGACGAACAAAGGATCAGTTGCAGGATAAGCACCTAACCCCATTAGGGTATTCGTGACCGGAAACTTCAGTTCGCGGGCTAATTGCGTTAATTCGGCCGCACCACCCGATAGAACCACCCCACCACCGGTATATAGAATTGGACGCTTGCTTTCCAACATTAGATCAATCGCACGGCGGATTTGGCGTTTATTGCCTTTAACCGTTGGATTGTAAGAGCGAATACTGATTTCTTTGGGATAATCGAACTCACAACGAGCAGCAGTAATATCCTTCGGAATATCGACTAATACAGGGCCGGGACGACCAGTACTGGCGATATAAAATGCCTTCTTAACAGTCGAAGCTAAATCTTTTACATCAGTCACCAAGAAGTTGTGCTTAACACAAGGGCGAGTAATTCCCACAATATCCACTTCTTGGAAAGCATCATTACCAATCAGATGGCGTGGAACTTGCCCTGTAAATACCACCAGCGGTACTGAATCCATGTACGCATCGGCAATCCCTGTCACGGCATTGGTCGCACCAGGGCCAGAAGTGACTAATACCACACCAGGTCTATTAGTAGCCTTAGCATAGCCTTCAGCTGCATGCACAGCTGCTTGTTCGTGTCGCACCAGAATGTGGTTGACATGCTCAGCTTCTTTGTAAAGCGCGTCGTAAATATGTAACACTGCTCCACCCGGATAGCCGAAGATGGTATCAACCCCTTCTGCCTTCAGACACTCAACGAATATCTCGGCACCGGTCAGTTCCACACTTAACTCCTGATTAAGGATTTATAAAGAAAAGAGCCGAATCATAATATGAATTCAGCGATAATTCACGTGACTCGATGGGTTATATAGATATTTTTTGCTTCAATGCAGCAAGAAGGACAAAACCAATGGCAAACTCACTAAAGCCAATAAAGTTTGCCCGGTAATCATCCCTGCCATCAACTCAGCATTGCCGCCTAGTTGGCGCGCTAAAATATAAGCCGAGGGTGCGGTTGGTAAAGCAGCAAAAATGATTAAAATCGCACTCGACACTGTATCTAAACCTAAAGCAAAGGCCACGCCAACCGCTAAGAGAGGCACTACCAATAATTTTAGAGCAGCACTCCAAAAAAATGGCGCATGCAAGCCCTTTAAAGCCGCTAAATTAAGCCCTGCTCCTACTGCTAACAACCCTGCTGGCAAAGCCATCTGCCCTAGTTGTTTGAATACATCAATAACAATAACTGGCAACTTCCAAGGCAAAATATTTAAGATCATGCCGATCACACAAGCCACTAGCAACGGATTAGTTGCAAGTGACTTAAATAAAACATCCAGCTTCAACTGCTTTTGTACCAACAGCGCAAAGACCAAGACACATAAGATATTCACGACTGGAATCATTACTGCTAAGACCAAAGCACCCAGAGTCGGTGCTGGTGCTGGAAAAACTGTAGACATCGCTAGGCCAATGTAGGTACTAAAACGTACTCCTCCTTGAAAAAAGGAAGTGTAATCCGCAGCATTTAAATTTAACAACGCTTTAAACGGCCAACTTATTAAGCCTGCTAAGATAGGTACTAAGATAATGCCAAGAACCAAAAGACTAGTTTCAGACCAATGAATCTGCGCTTGGCTTAAATTTAGGATCAGGAGTGCAGGTAATAGCACATAATAAGAGGCTTTTTCCACATAAGGCCAAAAATCAGCAGGTAAAAAACCGGTATGCTTAGCTAGATAGCCCAGCATCAACAAAATAAAAATTGGTGAAATAGTAGTAAGAATAAGCGTCATAGTTACGCATAGTAAAAAGCCCTTGTAGAACTAATCTACAAGGGCTTTGAAAATGGTGGCTACGGTGAGACTCGAACTTACGACCCCAGCATTATGAGTGCTGTGCTCTAACCAACTGAGCTACGTAGCCAAGAGGCTGCGAATCTTAGCCTTAAGCATGAATCCTGTCAACCCTGAACTATACATTAAAACGAAAATGAACCACATCGCCTTCTTGTAGGATGTAATCTTTACCTTCTAAGCGCCATTTACCCGCATCTTTCGCACCTTGCTCGCCTTTGTAGGTAATGAAGTCATTATAAGCAATCACTTCAGCACGAATAAAACCACGTTCAAAATCAGTATGAATCTTACCAGCACCGTTGGGGGCACTTGCGCCACGATTCACCGTCCAAGCTCGTACTTCTTTGACGCCTGCGGTAAAGAAAGTTTGTAAGCCTAACAATTCATAACCAGCCCGAATCACTCGATTTAAACCCGGTTCTTCTAGACCCATGCTGGCTAAAAATTCAGCTTGATCTGCTGTATCCAACAAAGATAGTTCAGCCTCCATAGCCGCACACACAGGTACTACTTGAGCCTTTTCATCTTGAGCTATTTTGGTCACTGCATCTAAATAATGATTATTTTCAAAACCATCTTCATTCACATTGGCAATGAATAATAAAGGTTTGATGGTGATTAAATGAAATTCACGAGCAAGCTTTTGTTCTTCAGGTGATAGCTCTAGTAAACGGGCTGCTTTACCTTCAGACAGATGGGCTAATAGGCGATCCGCTAGCTCTTTCTGCGCTAGCATTTCTTTATTACCTGATTTGGAGGCTTTAGCTAAACGCTGAACCGCGCGCTCCATACTTTCCATATCAGCTAGTACGAGCTCGGTGTTGATAATATCAATATCGTGAGCAGGATCTACCTTATTGTTCACATGAATAATGTCGTCATTATCAAAACAGCGAACCACTTGGGCAATCGCGTCAGTTTCACGGATATGTGCGAGGAATTTATTCCCTAAGCCTTCGCCCTTAGAGGCACCAGCAACTAAACCAGCAATATCGACGAACTCCATCGTCGTTGGTAACACCCGCTCAGGCTTTACAATGGCAGATAAGTCATCCAAGCGTAAGTCGGGTACTGGTACGATGCCCACATTTGGCTCAATCGTACAGAATGGGTAATTCTCTGCTTGAATGCCTGCTTTAGTCAGAGCATTGAATAAAGTTGACTTACCTACGTTGGGCAAGCCAACAATCCCGCATTTGAATCCCATAAGAGCTACCTTTTGTCGTACTATTTGCGATGCAATTCATTCATCGCTTTTTGCAAATCACCGGCCAGCACTAAAGCAATTTGATCAGCAGCTTTATCCACTGCAAGTCGAATCGCTATTTCCTCATCCCGCGTCGGTGGGGATAAAACATAGTCGACCACTTTATTTCGATCACCTGGATGCGCAATCCCTAAGCGTAAACGCCAATAGTCAGCACTCAGATGAGCATGTAAATCACGTAAGCCATTATGTCCACCATGTCCACCTGCTTGCTTGAGACGCACATCACCCACGGGTAAATCCAATTCGTCATGTGCGACTAAAACTTGTTGAACAGGGATACGGTAGAAATCAGCTAATTGGCGTGCGGCTAAACCGCTACGGTTCATAAAGGTCATTGGTTTCAATAACCAAACTGACTCAGAACCTACATTAATACGGCAAGCCTCGCCGGAGAAACGTTTTTCAGTTAAGAACTGACCGCTATAACGCTTTGCCAACTCTTCAACAAACCAAAACCCGGCATTGTGCCGGGTTTTGTCATACTGAGACCCCGGATTCCCCAAACCGACAATCAACCGAATAGGTTCAGCCATTGGAGAATCCTCAAGGTTTAGTGAATCGCTACAACCGCCTGATTGTGATCACTACCCAACGCAAGCTCAGGTATAGAAACACCTTCAGGTAATTTCAGATCAGATAAATGCAGAATTTGACCTTTATCTACATTCAACATATCGACTTCGATATACTCTGGAATATTTTTCGGCAAGCAGGCAACTACTACCTCGTTGAGGATTCGACTAACCGCACCACCATTCACTTTCACACCGACTGCATTTTCTTCATTAGTGAAGTGTAATGGGATATGGACTTCAATGACTTCGTCATCTTTAATCCGCTGTAAGTCAGCATGTAAAATGATGGGTTTAGCTGGATGACGTTGCAGAGCACGTAAAATCGCGATTTCTTTACGATCACCGAAATTAACAGAGATCAGCTGTGAGTAGAACGCTTCATCTTGCAGATTGCGAATTAACTCATTGTGCTTTAGAGAAATCGACTGAGCAGGAGTACCCGCACCATAAATAACTGCAGGCACCTTATTCTCACGACGCAGGCGGCGGCTCGCACCCTTTCCCTGCTCTGAGCGGGCTTCTGCCTGCAATGTAAATTCTTTAGACATAATTCATACTCCAAAATTAATAAAAACCACTTCATCCGCGACCAGATCAAGTAGCTAGCTCCTAAAGAGCTTATTCTTCCTCAAACAGAGAACTCACCGAATCATCTCGGTTAATCCGCAAAATAGTCTTAGCTAAAATGCCTGCCACAGAAAGCTGGCGGATTCTAGCACATTTCTTTGCGTTTGCACTCAATGGGATGGTGTCAGTCACCACGACTTCATCCAGTAAGGAAGCTTCAATATTCTCTACTGCCTTCCCAGAAAAGACCGCATGGGTGGCATAAGCACAAACACTTAAAGCACCGCGAGTTTTCAAAGCAGCAGCGGCATTACATAAAGTCCCACCGGTATCGATCAAATCATCAATCAATAAACAATGCCGGCCTTCGACATCACCGATAATGTTCATGATTTCGGCTTTGTTCGGCTCAGGGCGACGCTTATCAATAATCGCTAAATCGACATTCCCTAACGCTTTAGATAGCGCACGCGCACGCACTACACCACCCACATCGGGAGACACAACCATAATATGATCAAGATTCTTCGCAATGATATCTGCCTGCAGCACGCCTAAGGCATAAATATTATCAACTGGAACGTCAAAAAAACCTTGGACTTGATCAGAGTGCAAATCGATGGTCAGAACACGATCCACATGACCCGCAGCAACCATATCTGCCACCAACTTCGCAGAAATAGGTACACGACGCGAGCGCACACGCCGATCTTGTCGTGCATAGCCGTAGTAAGGAATAACCGCAGTGATACGACCAGCAGAAGCACGGTAGAGTGCATCTGTAATAACCAATAACTCCATTAAGTTATCGTTCGTGGGTGAGCAGGTGGGCTGAATTACAAAAACATCGCGACCTCGGACATTTTCTAAAATTTCTACATGCACTTCACCATCACTGAAGCGCTCTGCTTTAATTTTACCGAGGGAAATTCCAAGATGATCAGCGATTTTTAGGGCAAGTTCAGGATTGGCATTACCCGCGAATACCATCATTCTATCGTCAGACATGGGGTGTCTCGCATTGAATATAAGACAGGGGGATGGCTGGGCTGCTAGGATTCGAACCTAGGTATGGCGGAATCAAAATCCGCTGCCTTACCGCTTGGCGACAGCCCATCAAAGAACTTTCTAACTTAAGGTGTTTAGCTTTTCATACAAAGGTGATTTACATCGACCTTGTGCTACAAAACCTGACCATTGTTTTGGTAGATTTTTTGCTATTATTTGAGCTGACTTTTCATCGTCAAACTCTGCAAACAAACAAGCCCCAGAGCCTGTCAGTTTTGCTTTATTTCCTAGCCACTCAAACGCTTCTGCGACTTTAGGATAATTCTTTCTTACCACTGGCTCAAACACATTAGTTGTTTGCCCTGCAAGAAAGGCCGCCATTCTGCTGGGTTTGCAGTTTCTTGTCAAGCTCTCAGTTGCAAAAATTTCAGCAGTCGAAATATGCACATGAGGATGCAGGACAAAATACCATTTCTCAGGGATAGTAACAGGCTCTAGCACTTCCCCTACCCCTTCTGCCCAAGCAGACTCGCCACGTACAAAGACGGGTACATCAGCCCCCAAGCGTAAGCCCAGAGCGGCTAGGGCATCAATGGATAGCCCACAATGCCATAAACAATTAAGCCCCACCAACACGGTTGCAGCATCTGAACTACCCCCACCGAGGCCACCACCCATCGGCAATTTTTTGTTTACTTTTATATCAACACCAAGCTTACAAGCTGTTGTTTGCTGTAATAAACGTGCTGCCTTTACGACCAAGTCGTCATTTTCAGGCACAAGCGGCGAACCTAGCGAGCGGGTAATTTTGCCATCGGTGCGCAACTGCAAACTAATCTCATCGCTGTAATCTAAAAACTGAAACAGAGTCTGAAGCAGATGATAACCATCTGCTCGCCGACCGGTAATATGTAGGAAAAGATTGAGCTTAGCTGGAGCGGGCAAAACCAGCGAGTTGTTTAAAAACGCGTTTTCCATTCTTTCGCGACTAACTTGGCTTTAAGCTGCTCGGATGCTTTTTCTAATTGCACTTTGCTTGGCAAAGCCTGTGCACTACTCCCATCATAACTAGGATAATCAATCACCCAACCTGCTTGTTGTAAGTGTATAGGGCGTCCATAAGCATCTAGTTTTACAGCATCAACAGGCGCGGTAGGCGAAGGAATACCTCGTGCCCAATATTGCAAGTTCTTAAGCGGCAAATTCATTTTCAACTGTTTAGCCAATAAACGCTCTGCATCAGTATCCTGATAAGACTTACCATCAGATGCTTTCAGGGTCACTTGTGAACCAGTTTCCATCACAGTAGCCATTAAACCACCTGTGAGAGGATTCTTAATCTGCATTTCATACTGGCTATTGCCACGTTGCGCCCAGTCTAAGCCAAATGACCAACTTTGCTCACGCAATTGCAAGCCAACTCGTCCTTTCAACTGCCATTGCTGCATTTGCGCAAACACTCGCTGGCGCTCTTGCCAAGCAGCTTCTGCACCACCCGCTTTCGGATTAACGACTGCCTCCGGAGTTGCTGGCTTTGGTTGATTCGCACAACCAGCCAAACTTAGTACACCTGTACAAGCAAGTGCTAAGTAAAGTTGCTTCATAGATTCTTCCTTGAAAATTTAATTGGTTTTATCTGCTAAATCAGCAACACGCTGTTTGACATCTGCTAATTGTTTATCATTTGGATACTTAGCAATCATTTCTTTATATAGCTTACGCGCCTCTTCCAGCTTGCCATTCACAGCTAAGACCTCAACTAAATGTGCCCCAATCTCTGGATCAGGCATTTTAGCATAAGCCTTACGTAACCACTCTTCAGCACCTTTAGCATCACCTTTTTTGAAAGTTACCCAACCTATACTATCCATAACGGCTGGACTATCAGGACGAAGTTCCAAGGCTTGCTTAATGAGATCATAAGCATCTTGATAGCGCGTGGTGCTCACTACTAGCATATAGCCTAACGCATTTAAAGCATCAGCATCTTTGGGGTCAAGGCGAACCACTTCCCTTAAATCCTTTTCAGCCTGCTCAACATTACCCATACGGTCATAACTTAAAGAGCGGGCGTAGAGAATATCGCGTTTTTTGCTACCAAATTCTTCTGCTTTATTAAAGGTATCAATGGCTTTTTGATACTCCGCAGCATCATGAAATAATTGCCCCTTTGCCATTAAGGTTGCGACTTTTTGCTCAGGAATAGTAGCCTTTTCTAATAAGCCATCAAGCCAAGCCTCAGCAGCTGGCAAACCCTTTTCTTTATATAATAAAGCTGACTTTCGACCTATTGCATCCCGTGCAAAATCGCCATTTAAAGCTTCATCATAAGCTTTCAAAGCCTCATCCGTGCGCTTTTGGCCTTCATAGATCTGAGCCATGAAATAATTAGCTTCATATTTACGCTCAGGAATTTCTAGCAGCTTTTTCATGAGCGGCTCAGCAAAAGTAAACTCTTCCTGCTCTAAATATAATAAGCCCAAGGTATAAAGAATATCCGCATTCTCAGGCTGCTCAGCATAGAGTTGCTTATAAATCGGCTGTGCATCTTCACGACGATCCGCCATGATCAGCATGCGACCGTATTCGAGTTTTAACTCTTGATTTTTAGTACTTTTTGCATAGGGTTCTAAAGTATTCAGAGCCTCTGAAACGCGCTCCATACTTAATAAAGCTTTAGCCCGTAAGCGTGCAGCCTCTTCTTTTTGAGCGCCATCACCTGTTTTTTGAACCGCCTCTGTACCCTCTAATACTGCATCAGTTTTATTAGCACTTAAAGCAAACGTCGCCATAACTAACTGAACTTTCGGCGTATTTTCCACTTTAGTCGCATAGCGTTTAATGACTTCATACGCATTTGCGGGGCCTGCATCGAGTGCTAATAAAGAAACAACATACTCAAAACCATGCCCTTCTTTTTTCTCAATATAATCCCGTACCCAGACCGCATCTTCGACTGCAGTGTCATAGTTTCCAAGTTGAGCGTTGAGGAGTACACGATATTGGTGAACTTCAACGGTGTCTGGCTCTAAACTTGCCCACTGATCTAACGCTGCTTTGGCTAAGACTGGTTCTCCAGCTTGAATGGCAATTTCAGTAGCCCGTTTGGCTAAAGCCTTATCCTTGCTTTGCCCAACTGCCAATACGTAATGTTGCGCAGCTTGTTTAATTTTGCCTTGGCGAATCAACATTTCCGCAACAAGCGTATTATAAAGTTGGTAACTAGCCTCTGATTGAAAAGGCTCTTTAGGAAGTAAAGGCCCTGCTAAAGTAGCTAAAGCAGCAGGTGGTTCAGCAAAACTTTGAGTGCCAACTGTACAGCCTGCAATGACTACAGCAAGTGACAACCCTACAAAACGATGGGAAACATAAAAACGAGACATAGGCAGCTCCAGCATCCAAAGATGCCGTTAATAGTCGAATTGGCTTGGTTTTAAAGGTATATTCATCAGACCACCTTGTAATCCTGCATAACGTATCAGAAAATCCGCGGTTCTGAAAATAGAATGTATATGCGGTAATTACGCTCTGGATGTCGATTTTTGTTGTTGGTGTCAATCATAAAACAGCCCCTGTTGCCATTCGTGAACAGGTTGCTTTCTCGCCTGAGCGTTTATTAGAAGCATTACATGCGGCTAAACCGCTTGCTCAAGAACATCTTATTCTCTCTACCTGCAATCGTACCGAATTATATGTCACTTGCCATGAACCTGAACAACTTGAGCAACTGATTAGTTGGCTAGCACGTTTCCATAATCTTCCCCAACATAAATTACAGCCTTACTTATTTGTTTATCAGGAAGAACAAGCCATTCAACATGCTATGCGTGTAGCCTGCGGTTTAGATTCTTTAGTCTTGGGTGAGCCACAAATTTTGGGGCAACTCAAAACAGCGTTACAAACTGCAACTGAAGCGCAAACCACAGGGCATCAACTCACCCATTTAATGCAACATGCATTTAATACCGCTAAAAAAGTCCGTACTCAAACCAGTATTGGTGCTAATCCAGTGTCAGTCGCTTTTGCAGCCGTGAGCTTATCTAGGCAAATTTTTAGCCAATTAGAAAAACAAACCGCTTTATTAGTCGGTGCAGGCGAAACGATTGAATTAGTGGGTCGACATTTAAGTGCCAACAAAATTGGTCATATTATTGTCGCTAACCGAAATGTCGAACGCGCACGTAAAGTGGCTGAACACTATAATGGCTTAGCAATTGGCCTACCGGATATTGCTGATTACCTACCCAAGGCCGATATTGTTATTTCCTCCACAGCGGCTCCCTTACCCATTATTGGCAAAGGAATGGTAGAACGGGCTTTAAAAGCACGTAAACATCGCCCGATGTTTATGGTCGATATTGCTGTACCCCGCGATATTGAACCTGAAGTTGGCCAATTGGATGATGTCTATTTATACACTGTCGATGACTTACAATCAGTGATTGAAGAAAATCTCCAATCGCGCCGAGCCGCGGCTGAACAAGCCGAAAGCATGGTGTTGAATGAAGTGCAAAGCTTTATGGGCTGGCTACGTGCCCAAGAGCATCGCGATACTATTCGCCAATTCCGCCAGCAAAATGAGGCGATTCGCGATGAAGTACTCGCCCGTGCGCAAAAGATGTTGCAACATAAAGATGCTGCTGAAGTCCTTGAATTTCTAGCGAATACCCTCACGAATAAGCTCACACATGCACCGATTCAGAGCATGAATCAAGCGGCACAAAGCGGAAATGATGTATTATTGGCGAATGCCAAAACTCTCTTTAACCTCACTGATGAAGCCTAGACTGTGAAAGAATCCATCCTACAAAAACTAGAAAATCTGAATGAACGCTACGCCGAAATCGCGGCATTACTAGGCGAGAATGAGGTCATTGCTGATCAAGATCAATTCCGCAAATTGTCGATTGAATACAGCCAATTAGAACCCGTTGCCTTAGGCTTTCGTGCTTATCAGCAAATTCTGGACGATCTTGAAACCGCGCAAGAAATGCTGGCTGATCCTGAAATGCGTGATATGGCGGAAGAAGAATTATCAACCGCTAAACTACGGCGTGATGAGCAAGAAATCGAGCTGCAAAAACTCCTACTACCTAAAGATCCACATGATGGCAGTAATATCTTCCTCGAAGTACGCGCAGGTACGGGGGGTGATGAAGCAGCGATTTTTGCCGGTGACCTCTTCCGTATGTATGCCCGTTATGCCGAACAAAGACGTTGGCAAGTGGAAGTCGTGAGCCAAAATGATGGTGAACATGGTGGTTTTAAAGAAATCATCGCCCGCATTATTGGCAGTAATGTGTATTCACGTTTGAAATTCGAATCAGGTGCACATCGCGTACAACGTGTACCAGAAACTGAATCGCAAGGCCGCATTCATACTTCAGCCGCTACGGTCGCAGTCATGCCTGAAGTTGATGAAGTGGAAGCCCAAGCGATTAATCCAGCGGATTTACGCGTCGATACCTTCCGTGCTTCTGGTGCTGGTGGTCAGCATATCAATAAAACTGACTCCGCGATTCGAATCACTCACCTGCCCTCTGGTTTAGTGGTGGAATGCCAAGATGAACGTTCACAACATAAAAACCGCGCCCGTGCGATGTCTTTATTGCAGTCGCGCTTATTAGAAATTGAGCGCACTAAGCAGCAATCGGAGCAAGCTGAAACCCGCCGTAACTTAGTTGGTACCGGTGATCGGTCTGAACGGATTCGCACTTATAATTTCCCACAAGGCCGCGTCACAGATCACCGCATCAATCTTACGCTCTATAAGCTAGATGACATTATTGCGGGTAGCCTTGATCAAGTCATTGATCCTTTAGTCCATGAGTATCAAGCCGATCAATTAACAGCCTTAGCAGGCGAGTAGCACGATTGGTGCAGATTCGCTTTGCACTCCAACAAGCCGCTCAGGAGCTAAGCGCTAGCTCCGACACAGCACGTTTAGATGCGGAATTACTCCTGTGTAAAGTGCTAGCTAAAAATCGCAGCTATTTGTTTACTTGGCCGGAAAAAGAACTGCATTCAGAGCAACAAATTCAGCTTCACAATTTAGTGGCGCAACGCTTGCAGGGCATTCCCGTCGCTTATTTGCTAGGGTATCGAGAATTTTGGGGGATGGAGCTAGAGGTATCAGCAGCGACTTTAATTCCACGCCCTGACACTGAGCTACTTGTGCAATTAGCCTTAGATCATTTAACAAGCTATACAGCACCTAAAATTCTTGACTTAGGTACAGGTACTGGAGCGATTGCCTTAGCACTTGCTAAAGAACGGTCTGATGCTCAGATTATGGCAGTGGATAAATCAGCGGAAGCACTAGTAGTTGCCGAGCGTAATCAGCTCAAACTGGGGCTTAGTAATGTAAGCTTAATGCGCTCCGACTGGTTTAGTGCCTTAGATAAAACCACTTACTTCGATCTTATTGTTTCGAACCCACCCTATATAGCAGCATCAGATCCCCATTTAGCGCAAGGGGATCTTCGCTTTGAACCTCTATCAGCTTTAAGCTCGGGAAGAGATGGTTTAAGAGATATTACTTACTTGATTCAGGCTGCACCTAAATATTTGAAAGATCAGGGTTGGTTACTTTTAGAGCATGGTTATGATCAAGGTCTAGCGGTCACCCAGCTTTTAAAAAACACAGGCTACACTCAGGTAGCCTGTTATCAAGATTTAAGTGGGAATGACAGAGTCAGCGTCGGTCGTTCTCTTTAAGCAGTTTAGTCTGCATTATTGACATCACGATCTAACCAGAAAATCCGTGGCAGGATATTACCAATATCAATCCGCTCAGCTGCATTACTGCTATTATTATTCATATTGCTATCATCTAATAAAGCATGTTGCATTTTACCAATTCGCACTTCTAAACCCTGCACACAATCGCTTTCAGTACAAGCGCCACCACCTGCCGCCATGGGTTGCTTAAAGACTAGTTGTGGCGTATCTGGAATTTCATCTAAAGCAATAATTGTAGAACGCTCCTTTACACCTGGTTTCTCTGGATCCAAAGCGGCAACAGCAGCTCCACTAAATAAATCCATTACATAAGCACGCCCAACACTAGTAGACACATCACAAGTAGCGGTTGTGGTTTGCTCTTCAGCAACTGCAAAACTAGTAAAGACAATCTTATTCATAAAGGTAAGCGGACTAGCCAAAACTTTTTCAGCACGATTGGGTAAATCGTAATACCAGCCATTTAAACTAGGCTCAGTCAACAGATTCGTTGTGCTATCCAAAGTACTCACTTCAGCTAAGCTACCATCCTCTTTTAGAGGGAAGAGGGCAGTATCTGGCTCAGCAAAGGGATGACGATCCACTAGGACGTAGAAACGATCATCGATGCTATCAGACAACGGATGAGAGCGATAACCACTGCCAACAGCTAAAGTCAGTAAATCTTGGCCTTTAATGCGGGTTACTGCTACATCAGGCTCGTAATAGAACATACGCTTATCAATACCAGTCCCACCTAATTCAGCGAACTTACTCAAACGGGCTTTTGAATAATCGTACAAGGTACTCGCATCAGTATCTGTGACATCTACATCCATGTCGACTCGCCAAATGTTGCCGCCCGTATCACCAAAATAAAAGCGATCTAGCACCCCATTCCGGTCCATATCCATGACGCGAATATCCCCCGGAACACTATGCTTCAGATCTAATGAAGCAGAGGAGACGTTATTACGTAAAGACCAAATCAGCTCACCTGTATGAGCATCAACCATATATACATCATTACCTATTGAGTGAGTGAGACGTGTATTAGCATCTTGATTTTCTAGAATAGGATCAAAACCGCCACCAATCACTAAGACATCCTTCACTACGCTACCAGAACTAGCATTACTATCAGCAACTCTTAATTTTGCCATCACTGGTTTAGACCAAGACTCACCTAAATTATTAAAGCCTGCTGTCGTATGACTGAACTGCCATGCTAATTTAGGATAAGCAGTATCATTCATGTCAGTAATATCTAGAGCGTAGTAGGCACGCCCCCCACGACGTAAACCGAAATAGACGTAAATACCCTCACCTTCGTCTTTTTTAATCTGACCGTCATTATTTTTATCGTCATACCAAATAGTTAAGGGGCCATCTACGCCATATAAATGTTGTTGAGTAATACCATTATCCTTTAAAGCTTTCAGATTCTTTAATAAGACATTAGGCATAAAAGCCCACTTTTCTAAACCAGAATCTGCATCAAAGGCATGTAAATAACCATCATTACTCCCTGCTAACACATAAGATTTATTATTCACATCATGCATAATGACTGGCTTACTATTCATAATATCGCCTAAATAGTTCAAGGCTGAACCATCATCGTCATAGCCTTTAGCAAACTGAATCACCGCATCATGCTCTGCATCACTCATAGCTGCATCACCTAACTCTGCTTTGGTAATGGTGTTATCTAAAGGAATTAAGGAGCTAGTATTATTTGTTAAGGCAACACGATTAGCAGGTTCCAATAAACTGGCAGCTCCGCCTTCGGCGACATTAGAACCACTTGCAGTACTGCCCCAAAAATCCCAAGCGCTATCTAAAAACTGCCCTTTAGCATCCACCGCCGTTTGCGTAGGATTAGTATCACTCTTCCCTACAATCACACCATTTTCTAACTTAAATTTCTTTAGATTACCTTGCCAACGCGCATTAGGTGTACGCATAAATACAGGAAGAAAGATTTCATCAGAGTGTGCTAGATAACTACTAGGATCAACTTTATAGGTAGGCGAGGTAAAAGACGATGCTGAAGACTGCACCCGACCAATAATTGAAGTAAACGCTTCCGTTAAATCTTTCACATTATTTGCATGGAAGAAATTATTATTCGCAGCTGCCAAACTGGGAGTACTACCTGTAAACAGAGAAGGCTCAAATAAGTTCAACATTGCTTTGGCTAAATCAGGATTATTTAAGAAGCTTTTCCATAAAGCCCAAGTACTGACCAAAGGATTGGTCTCATCATTAGCCGCTTGCGCCACTAAAGTGGCTGTGCTTACTGGACGAGCCGCTGCATAAATTGGTTCAGCAGTCATAGGTTTATTAACACTAGTTGCTTGAGCTATGACTTGCTGCAATGCATTACGCAATTGATCCGCATTATCAGCAACTTTTAAATGCCCTGCCTCCGCTAAGCTTTTTAAATATTTCGTGCCATCTGGATCATTTAAGGCAAATGCAATAGTGAAGGTTTCGATAGTTTGTTTGCCGTCAATAGTTGGCATTTGATCCTCATTCGCTAAATATTCAGCAAGCTCTGGACCACAAGTGCCTGAAGGATAACCGGATGGGGAGTCAGCACAGGTTTTGCCGAGTTTACTCTCGATTATGCTGCGAGACATGGGATAATCATAAATCCTATTCCAACCTTCTGGACGTCCATCTGACATGAAGACTAAATAATTAGCTTGGCATTCTGAGGTAATCGGTGAAATATAACTTTTGCTTTTTACCTCACCAACACAAGCATGCTGCTTACAAACTTCAACTTCAATTTGACCATTAGGGCTTAGGCAATGGTTGTAATCAACTTCGGATTTTGAGCAAGTATAGTTATTATTTTCACAAACCCAGTCAGTGCCTTGGCCAAATTCATTGGTAGCGCTTGGTACCCAATTACAACATTGGTTAGTTTTGGTGATAGTGGCATATTCACTGCATTGATCCACCCATTGCTTAGCACAGCTTCCCGTCACGAGTTGTCCTGTACATTCGCTCGCACTGTTGTTGCAGTCGGTTGCTTGGGGCGCGTAACTCGCACAGTTGTCGTAACTAATGCTTCCTGAGTAAGTGGAAGGATGTGCAGCTCGAATTTGCTCAGGACTTAAGGCCGCAAACCAACTGACCTCCTCCCCCCGAAAATAGCGTGCAGCCTCGGTCATCGAATCAACAATCGGTGTTGACCCTTTTGCCTGCCAACCACTAACAATCTGGGGTAAAAACTCACGGACAGTTTGCCCAGCAACAGGATCAGGTAAATTATCTTTATCTAAAGCAATACTGCCTGTAATAACTGGTAAGACCTCTGCATCGATTGGTTTGATGGGAAAACTTACCCCACTAGCGTAGGCAGTTTCTTCACCACCATAACGCATGAGGCCAATATTGAGGTTAGGTGGAGCATTGGTAATGACATCGGTGAATACCTCTTGCAGGACTTGCATACGGGTGGGGGCATTACCAGCATTATCGTTGACTTTGTTTTGTTCCATACTGCCTGAATTATCGAGTAGGAACAGAATATTAGGATTAGCCGCAGGTTGGGCAGCAGAATAAATTTCTGCATCATCGGCCACTGCACTGAACTGCCAGCTCACAATGACTAGACCCAACAAGTAACTTAAATAACTTGAGCGTTGTTTATTGTTATTCATACTTCAGCTTCCAGTTTCAGTTAATAATTATTCAGCCGGAACAAACTTCAAAATACCCGCCATGTGCTGGCTTTCTGCAGAAGTACCTGGCACTTTACTATCTGCATTCACCGTAAATAAACGGCAGGAGACATTGCCACTTTTAGGGCTAGCAGAAGTGCTCATAGCGACTCCTTGGAGTACCGGTGGGCAAGTAATTTTAGTGCCCATTGAAATCGTTCCCGCTGAGCTAATTTCCTCACCACCATTGATAGCATCAAGATATGGCCCTACTTCTTTAGCAGTCTGGTTTGCTATCTCCTGCTTAGCCGTTTGCTCAACCAAATAAAGATTGGTAGAGCGACGTAAACTAGCTTCTGCACCTTGGTAAGAAAAATCATCAAACATGGCATTACCCACAATTTTCGTATCCATCGTTGCGATCCGCCCTGCAGCGATCCCTAAACCAGCCAGGACTAATAAACCGACTAAACCCCAAAGCAAGACGGCGCCTTGCTGATGCTTGAGTGTCACAGGGTGCTGATAAGTTGTTATGTGCATGGTCTAAGCGCCTCCCTCATGAACCGCCAAATTGCGTAGATAAATAACTGCGGTATGCACAGTACGTTGATAACGATCGTTACGGCTATAGGTAGTATCTAGTAAGGTGTAATCACGTGCCTCAGCAGAATTGAACACAGGCTCTCGTGAACGGACTAAAACTGAGGCCTTAATTGTGCGTACTTGATACCAAGCGTTTGCCGCTTTTACTGCAGTTGCATCCAGATAAGTGTCCACTGTCCCATCATCATTTTGATCTAGGCCGTAAGCAAACTGCATAGCCTCAACCCCCTCAGCAACCGGAATAGCAGCATTGCCTCTAGAGCCTGCACAGAATAAATTCGGCATGTCACCAACCGTTCCCACATAAAAACTGTTATAGATTCGGGAGTATTCGGGGTTAGGTGCTACATCAGCCTGACAACTCGGCGGGATAGCTTCATTGCCACAATCTATTCCTAAAGTAGAATCTGCATAGAACAACACACCAATAGTATCACCAGTTCCACTAGCCTCATTATGATCCGTCGTTTGCACTAAACTGGCAGGATTAATCACAATGCTGTTCGCTCCACCACCACAACTTTTAGCCGCTGGTACTGCATCACCATCTACATAAAATGCTTTAGTTAAAGGAAAGTGAGCAGCAGTCGTATAGCCTGCATGTTCTAAATGCTTAGTGAGTGCATTCAAAGCACTGCGTGCATTCTCTTGCATGGTAGAAAGTTCATCACGGGCGTTATACGTTTGACGACTTCCCATGTAAACTGTTGCAACCCCTGCTACTAACACTAAACTTAAGGCGCTTGCAGTAACTAGCTCTATTAAAGAGAAACCCTGTTGGGATTTGAAACACTGTTTAGTTTGCATCGACTTCACCTTTATAAAACAGTGTTGAGGACTAAGTTGAAAGGCTCTACATCAGCTTCGTTTTTAGAACCATTACGCTCATTCCATTGCAAACTTAACCGCACTCCCTTAGCACATTCAGCTGATGGATCAGGGCAATCTACTATCAACTGACCATTCAGTAATGCACCATTAATCCCTGTGCCTGCACCATACCCGCACATCACTCGATGCATATCATCAAGAGCCATTTGAGTAGAATTACAGGTATTGGTTTGGCAGCTGACTGCTAACGGATCAGCACAATAAGTGGCTGCAACCGCATTGACCTTATAGCTACCTGCTAGTACCGCCGTGCGATTCGAACGCATTCGCTCTAATAACTCATGGGCTAATTGAGTAGCTTGCTGCATTTGATAGGAGTTATGCGTGGCTCGAAAGCTTTTCACTTGTAAACCCGCCATGCCTAATAAACCTAAAGAGATTAAAAAGGCGGCTACTAAAACCTCAAGGAGATTAAGACCACGTTGTTTTTTCATTATTCGCTCTCGTCTTCTGTAGTGGAATCTAACCAATACATGCGTGGTAACAAACGCGTAATATCAATCATTTGGCCATAACCAGTGGATACCTGATGCTGCGTATTAGCCAAATCCAACAAGGGCAACTTTAACTTGCCAATCCTTACCATAATATTTTGCTGGCAATCGCCAAGTTGGCAACTTGAGTTACCATCTTTGCCTGTCAAACGTCCGAAAATGAGTTGTGGGGTATCTAAAAGCTCATTCGAACCTGCCACCACAAATTTGTCTGCGGAAGCGTCGACTGAGCGATCTAAATTCAATACCGCTTTACCCTGTAAAACATCTAAGACATAAGCACGTGAGGTGTTGGTCGCAGGTTGGCAAGCTTGCGCTATACTAGGATTACCCTCGGCATCAGATTGCGAGAAAGTCGTAAACATGACCTTATCGAGCAAGGTTAAAACCGGAGATAGCGCTTTCTCACCATGATGCTCAAACTCGTAATACCAACCTTTCATTTCGGGGTAATCGAGAATAGTTTTCCCTGCTTCAATGCTTTGCACATCCATAAGATTATTATCAGTAATTAAAGTGGGTGCCTCTGACATCTTATACACATCAGGGTCAATCAGCACATAAAGCCGATCAAGGGCGGTCGTGGTATTCAAAGGATGAGTACGGTAACCACTTCCTAAAGCAATCGTTAGAATCGGTTTGCCATTTTGCATACGGATAGCCGTATCAGGCTCATAAAAGAATTTACGATGATCTAGACTCTCTGTTCCCCCACCCAAGCTAGCTAATTGGGTAAGTTTAGCCTTGCTATAGTCATAGTAGGTACTAGCATCCTCATCACGGACATCAGCATCCATATCGACCCGCCAGACATTGCCACCCGTATCAGAAAAATACAGGCGATCTAAAGCACCATTACCATCCATATCTAGAATACGGATATCGCCGGGAATACTATGTCTTAGACTACTAGCACCAGCTACTGCTGTTTGCGCTCCCGCTGAGCCAAAACCACCTTTACGTAATGACCACAAGAGACCACCGGAATTTGCATCAACGATGAACACATCCCGTCCCCATTGATCAGGTAAGCGCTCAGTAATATCCTCTGCATCTTTACGCGGATCGTAACCACCACCAAAGACTAAGACTTGAACTAATTTAGACTGTTGTGGAGCACTCGCATCAGCTAAACGCAATCGAGATAAAGTCGGTTTAGACCAAGTCTCGCCTAATTCATCAAAGCCATCGGTAGCTCCATTCGTAGCAGTTTGTGGTGAAATTTTCCACATCACGCTTGGCGTGTCTGCCACACTAATATCCAAGCCATAATACATGCGCCCACCACGCCGTAGGCCAAAATATAGCTTTACACTATCAGCATCCTCGACATTGATTTGCCCATCATGGTTGTAATCTTGGCTAGGGGTAAGTTCGATAATCCCATTTAGATTATGATCAACCCGAGCCAGCATGGGCGTTCCATCAATCCCATAGATATGTTTATTATTATCCGGATTGTCTAAGAATGAATTAGCGTTCTTTAGTAAAAAAGCAGGCATAAAAGCCCATTTTTCTACACCACTATTAGCATCGAAGGAATGCAAAAAGCCTTCATTAGTGGCTAATAAAACCCGCACGACCCCATTACCATAATCGACCACTACTGCTTTGCTATTTAAACTATCCCCTAAATGATTACGCGCGCCCGCATTAGGATCACCGTCTTTATAGCCACGAATAAAATTTAGTAGTTGTGCGCGCTTTTCCTCTGAAATAGCTGGCGTAGGACAAGTTGTGACTTCAGCAATATTTACACAATTTCTACCGGTATTGGGATTGCCATTGACCGTATGTTGTACACCATTACAGTCTTTATAAGTGCCCCAGCAACTAGTACCAGCTGGCAAATTGGGATAGTTAGTACTAGTTGGCAGTAAATTATGCGCTGAACTAAGGGTATCGCTAGGTGACAATAAACTAGCTGTAATGCTCGTGGTAGCTGGGCTAATGTGGACAAGATTAGTACCGACTGCATCGGTATACAAAATGCGGTTAGCAGGTAGTGGTAATTTATTAGCAGCTCCACCAATGGTGACATCCGCACCATGTGAAGTAGTTGACCAAAGATCTTGGGCATCAATTTTTAAAGTTCCATCGGTATTTAAAACCGACGAACCATTTGCACCCAACATATCACCTGCATCATTTACGGTGAATTTGCGTAAATTGCCTGACCAAATAGCGGTTTGGCTCGGATCAAAGACCGGCATATAGACTTTGTTTTCATGCGAGAGCAGATTAGACTGATCCACTACAAAGCTTGGAGAACTAAAAGAAAGTGAGTTTTTCTGCACATCTGCCAAGATTTCACTAAATGCTGCCGCTAACTCTTGCGGATTATCTGCTGTATACGCACCATGCTCAGCGGTAGCGAGTTGAGCTAAATAATTAGTACCGACTGGTTCATCGTTCATGCCAAAAGCAACGGTAAAAGTATTCACTACTTGCTTACCAGCTACTGCAGTTGATTGATCTTGAGTCGCTAAAAAGCGAGTTAACTCTGGGCCACACTTGCCACTTTTATAACCTAAAGGTGCATCCACACAGTTAGCTGAAGCTAAATTAGGTACAGTGACCGGAAAATTAGCATTATTCATATCTGGTAACATTGGCGGAATGACATTCACATTATAAGTTTGGGAAGGTGCCACCGACTCTGGATAACGCGCGGTACCATCAGCGGTGACACCTTCCCAGAAAGGATATTCAGGCTTACCATCTGACATCAGCACTAAATAATTGGCTTGGCAACTGTGTTCAATCGGCGATTTATACACAGGATTGCCGCTGTAAGAGTCACAAATGGTGTGCTGACAAAATTTCACACTCACTTTGCAACTGTAGTTATTATTTTTGCAATACTGCTTGCCATTCGATGCTGTTTCCCATTTACAGCACTCACTATATTTGCGTGTGGTACAAGCACTTGAGCTTAAATTGGCAGTGGAATTACAAGTTCCCCAATCAGGGCTACACTCTTCTTGATGTTGACTAGTACAGGTTAAATTACCGGTATAGCTGGAGGGATGTGCTGCCCAACTATAAGCTGCTTTATGTTTGCCCCAAACTGGACTTTCACCACGAAAATAGCGGGCAGCTTCATATAACGAATCAACAATAGGCGTATAACCTGCTGGTTGCCAACCATCCACAATATCAGCTAGAAAGGATCTAACTGGCATACCGGCAGGTGGGTCAATTAAGTTATCGCTACTCGCTGCTGAGCCAATAATGCTAGAGGCTTGCTGATCAATAGGTGACACTGGAAAGTTGACACCTTTAATCGCACTCCAACTATAAGAGGGTAATAAATTAGCATTCGCATAATGCATCAAACCAATATTCACATTAGCAGGCGCATTATCGAGTACCTCGCGGAAGGTATCCTTTAAAACCTGCATCCGTGAGCGCCCACCACTATTGGATAGTGTTTGATTCATACTGCCAGAAGCATCAAGCAAGAACAGAATATTCGCATTGACCTTGGTAGCTTCATTTTGTGCAAAGATTTCCGTTTCATCTGCAAAACTCAGTGTCGAGCTAAGGCTAACAATGAGGCTGAACAGCAGCAGCTGCAAGAAACTGAGTACGCTGCTTAACTTGGGCATGTTTGCAGAACTTTTCATTATATTGATAATTAGCTTAACGCCAGCAAGTATCGGTTGTTACTGTACCTGAACTATCCTTAGCCATCTTACGCCCCATATGATCAAGGGTGAAAAGAGCGCATTTGGTATCTTTGGCTTGGGCTGAACTACTCGCTGGAGTTGCTTGAATAGTATAGCTAGTCGCTGTTGCAGCACTGATGGTGATACTGTAATCGTTTTCCTGACTAGGAATTGTATCCGCAGCAAAGCCTAACGTGGTTAATTTATCTGCATAAGTATAATTTTTAACAAAATGAGTTTCTTGACGTTGAGCGATTTGTTGTAAGGCTATTTTTGCATCAGAGCGTTTACTTTTTCTAATTTGCTCCACATAACTGGGATAAGCAAAGGCAGCAATAATGCCGACAATAGCAACCACAATCATGATTTCAGTTAAAGTAAAACCGCGTTGTAAGCGAATAGTAGACATAGCTCTAACCTAAGTTTTAATTATTATTCGTAGCGCCTTTAATACTACCTGATATGGAGTATTAATTAAATTAATTTATAGGTGAGGGCGCAGGCATAAAATGCACAATACCCATTTCATGAGAACTATACGAACCTGTACCTTGTAGACGACTACTAGCATCTACGATAAACATAGAACAACTATATTTATCACCATTCATTTCTAAACTCATTGAGGTCTCTAAAGGCGGACATTGATCAAGAAAGCCTGCATGTTGCACTCTTACACTGGCATTCACCTTATCACTTTGAAAAAGGGCACTTTTATTATCTGGTGGTACTACAAATTGCTTAGAAGATTGCTCCATTGTCGCTTTAATAAAAGCCAGCGAATTCGAAGGAGCCAACATCTCTAAAGGAGGCCGCACTAAATTGAGCTGTGATTCGGCAGCTTGATAAGTCAGCATACTCGACATTTCATTACCTACAATCCGAGTATCCGTGATCCCAATCCGAGCTGCAGTCACTCCAATTACAGACATCACCAGCAGAATAGCCATCCCCCACATCAACGTGGAGCCGCGTTGTTGATGCTTATTAGTGAGCAATAAATACGGATACTTGTTCATAGTCAGCGAGCAATATTTCTTAAATAAATAGTAGTGGTATACACAGCACGCTTATAACGATCATTAGTGGCGATGGATTGATCGAATAATTGATAGCTTTTAGCCTCAGCTTGCTTAAAGGCTGGCTCCATCGTCCGCACTAATAAAGCTACTTGAACTAAGGCTACTTTGTCCCAAGCCTTATTGGCAGTCACTTGCGTAGCATTCCAATATTGATCGACCTGCCATTGTTTTTTCTGACCATTAGGAATAGGGTCAGGCCAATTATCGATCCCATAGCGTAATTGCATGTTTTCGATACCTTGTGCCCAAGGCTGTGAATAGGTATTGAGTGAGCCACCACACACGAGTTCAGGAATACCCTCACCGGCTTTATTTTGCCGAGAAGCATTTTTCTGCACTCTAAACGAGCTGTATACATGCCGCACTAGCGGTGAGCTTAACTCCTGATTGGTGGAACTGTGCAAACTTAGAGCTGGATTGATCATACAACGATTTTTCCAAGAAGCTCCCGTACAGTCCTCCACTAGCTTGTCATCGGCTAAAAACGAAACACCAATACTATCCGCTCGTGCCATAATCTGATTAGTCGTTAAAGCATTTACACTAATCATTGCCCCATCAGCTGAGCTAGCAATGCGATTGACATTGATAATATTGGCCTGACCTGTCGGGCAAACTACTGGACTTGGTACAAAACCACTCGGTAATAAATAGTTTTCTAATTGAGTGTTAGCATCGGATGAATAGCCAGCTCTTTCGATATGGGTGCGTAAAGCCTTCATAGCAACCCGCGCACTTTCATCCATTTCGGAGATTTGATCACGCAAGTCATAGGTTTCCTTGCTACTCACATACACAGTAGCAATCCCAGCCATAATAAATAAGCCTAAGCCCATCGCGATCATGATTTCGACTAACGAGAAACCAACTTGTGAAAACTGCAACTTAATTTGCATAATAATTAGAGGATTGCATCCATTTCTAGGCTAATTGTTTCTTTTTCTTGCTCAACACTAGATTTGTTATTATCTGAGGCCTGTTGAATACCGCGTTGCGCTAAACGCTCATCCCAAGTCAATCGAAAATGCAAACCCAAGCCGCAATTACCACTATTAGGACAATGGATAGTCAATTGTGCGGCTGGTAATCGATTAGTTCCACTACGACATACCACTTGATATAACTCATAACTAGCTAGCTGCGCCGCTGAGCAATTGGCTGTCGTACAAACTTGTGGTGGCGCGCTAGTACAATGAGTCGTTTTACTATAACTACCTGCCAAAACTGCTTGCCGATTACTGCGCATTCGCTCCAAGAGATCATATAAAATGAAGGTAGCTTCTTGTTTTAGCGAAGCATTTTGCGTTGTTTTTAGGCTACTGACTTGTAAACCCGCCAAACCTAAAAGGCCTACCGATAAAACTAAAGTCGCAATTAAAACCTCAAGTAAGTTGAGGCCAGCTTGCAAGCGTCGGGCATTACGCTTCATTTATTATTTTTATAACCTTAAAAGAGAGCTTGCCTAAATTATGTGGTTAGGAGGCTTACGCTAAGATTAAACTACTTATAATACTTAAACCATTGTGATTGAGTTGAATTATAAAAATCAATGAATGCTTTTAGGGCAAGGCAAATCAGTGCTAGCTGCAACGCCACTATAGCGTAACAATAACTCTAAATGTCGCCCAGGCTCACCTAACTCAACACGATAAAGAATTAAACCATCCAGCAAGCGTTTAGCAGTCTCCAAATAAGAAGGCTGCTGTGTATTGCTTTGGTTGTCTAGATAAATTTCCATATTGAAGCCCACCCTTTTCACCCTTAATTTTTATTGTAGACCATATATTTACAAACAAACTTGCGAGTCAACAAAAATGAATGATAGATTGCAGTTAACTACATTAATGGTTGCTAATAAATGCGTATGGAAGCTTTGAAGTTAAACCCTTCTGCAGCGTCTGTCCTTGGCTCTCTTTCTGCAGACGAGTTAAAATTGCAACAAGAGCAAGCGGCTAGCTCTTACAGCCTAACACCTTTTTTTCAAGATAAACTTAAAAGTGGTTTAGCCGGGCCACAATTAGCAGTGATTCCTGCAGGAGAGTTTGAAATGGGGTCGCCCAATAATGAATTTGGGCACCGACGCGAAGAATACCCTCAACATACAGTCCGTTTAGACTACGATTTTGCGATGGGTGTATTCCCACTAATGGCTGAAGAGTTTGAACTCTTTCGCACTGCCACTGAATGGTATAAACGTCCTGAGTTAATCTGGCATAGTGGACGCTTTCCAGTCATCAATGTGCGCATGAGCGATATTAAACTCTATCTAGCTTGGCTCAGCGAACAAACGGGATATAACTATCGCCTACCGACTGAACCCGAGTGGGAATATGCTGCCCGTGCGGGTAGTACCGCCCCTTTTTGCTATGGCAGTAATGTGAGCTGTAAAGAAGTCAACTTTAACCCGATTTTTCCTTATCAAGAAGCGGCTGAGAAAAAACGCTGGTATTTGCCTCGCTGTATTCCTTCGGTGAGTGCAAGTGAAGTTGGCTTGCGTGCACCTAATCACTGGGGTTTATACGATGTACACGGCAATGTTTGGGAATTTACCAGCACCCATTGGACGACCTCACATTTAGGCGCTCATCGTGATGGCAGCCCTTCTCATACAGCTAATCCCTACTGGTATGTGACTAAAGGAGGGTCTTGGTTTGATCCAGCCGTATTAGCACGTAGTGCTGCGCGGAAAAAACGCTATTTAGATGAATTAGATACGAATTTAGGTTTTCGTGTAGTCCGTGAACTTTAAGTTCAGCGCATAAACTGAAGCGCTTGCCCGACAGGTGAGCGCTCTAAGCAGTGGCCTTGATGCCAAACTAGTTCACCATTAACAATCGTACTTAGGATTTTTGAACGGAATTTATAGCCATCATAAGGCGTCCAAGCACATTTAGCTAAAGCTAAAGCATCCGTTGCGCTCTGCTCCTGCTGCAAATCCACCAGTACTAAATCGGCCCAATAACCTTCGCGAATAAAACCACGCTCTTGAATACTAAATAATTGTGCGACTGCATGACTGGTTTTTTCTGCAATAAATTCTAGGCTAAAAATTCCATCATGATAGTTTTCTAATAGCGATAGCAAAGCATCCTGTACCATCGGCATGCCTGCAGGGGTGTTAAAATAAGTTTGCCCTTGCTTCTCTGCCAATAAATGTGGTGCATGGGCACTACCAATCACATCTAAGTGTCCATCCAACAAACCTTGAATTAAAGCAGCACGATCTTCAACCGATCTAATAGCCGGATTACATTTGAGCAATCCTTGCTTACTAGCATAATCCTCATCAGAAAAATGCAAATAGTGTGGACACACTTCAGCAGTAATCAATTTTTCTGCCAGACCTCCAGCAGCAAATAGCTCTAACTCTTTTGCTGAAGAAATATGCAAAATATGTACGCGAGCTTTACAGTCCTTAGCAACCTCAATTAAACGCTCAGCCGCAATATAACAGGCTTCATCACTACGAATAGCACCATGTAAATCAAAGGGTACTGCATCTCCATAGATGCTTCGATAGCTTTCCTCATTCTCCGCAATCAGGGGCATGTCTTCACAATGTGCGGTGACTAGAACTGGTGAGCTAGTTAGAATCTCGCGCAAAACCTCTGGGTCATCTACTAACTTGCTAGCACAGGATGAACCAACAAAAACATTCACCCCACATGCTAGTTGCTCATCGACTGACTTAATTAACTCTAAATTTTCACTGGAAGCACCGAGATAAAAACCATAATTCGCAAACGTTCGTCCTGCCGCTAACTGGTGTTTTTCAACTAATAGCTCATTTGAAAGTGTAGCGGGAATGGTATTGGGCATATCCATGAAACTGGTAATACCACCCGCAACGGCGGCACGCGTTTCAGTCCATAAATCGCCTTTGTTGGTCAAACCTGGCTCACGAAAATGCACCTGATCATCAATCATCCCTGGTAATACATAACGTCCCCGAGCATCTATTACCTGATCTACATTACGCCCTGCCAACTGACCAATAGCCTCAATCCGCCCCTGATTAATATAAATATCATTTTCAACAATTTTTCCCTCATTTACCAACTGAGCATTAACAATCAATAAGCTACTCATAAGCGCTCGTAGATAGTGAAGGAATAGTTATACGGATTTTTATGATCAGCTACAAAATGCTGTTCTTGTAGCAAATGCCAATCTTTGACATCGAAGTTTGGAAAGAAGGTATCAGCTACTAATTGGGCATCAATAAAGGTTAAATACATTCGTTGAATTTTTGGCAGGAAATACTGATACAGTTGCGCACCACCAATAACCATGATTTCTGGGCTATTGGCTACTAGATTTAGAGCTATTTCAGGAGTCGGTACAAAATCTACATTCGGTACTGAATTAATATAGTTACTAGATACCACAATATTGTGGCGATTGGGTAAAGCTCGGCCTAGTGATTGCCAAGTCTTACGCCCCATGATAATAGGCTTGCCTAATGTATTTTGTTTAAACCAAGCAAGATCAGCAGGTAAATACCAAGGCATAGAACCCTGGTAACCGATGGCATGATCAGCACGAGTCATAGCGGCGATCAAAGAGATCATGGAATTACCGCTAATTATTTAACAACACGCAAGAAAGGACGAGTTTTGGCGTCAGGCTTATTGGTTTTAGGCGGTGGAGAAGGCTCATCCGGAGGGGTATCTTCACTAGCCTCTAAAACGGCTTCCTCATTCTCATCTAGAGTCGATACTGCAATAAGATTGGGTGCTTTGACTACAGGTTTTAATTGAGCATATTCATCTGGTGGGAAAGAGGCTCCCTCTTGAGTCTCACGGGAATAAATAGCTAAGACTGAATAAATAGGGCAATACACATAAAACGCTGCCCCACTAAAACGTGCACTGAAACTAACTGCATCATTGTCCATGACGAAGTCGCGCACAGCGGTTGGACTAATGTTCAAGACAATCCGACCATCCTTCACATGCTGACGCGGCACAGACACTTCCTCTGCTGTCGCATCCACTGTGATATAGGGCGTCATATTGTTATCAACGATCCATTCGTAAAAAGCACGTAATAAGTAGGGGCGTTTTGGAGTCATGGTCTAATTGCCTTCTCAACCTTGCTCAGTGATTGTTGGAAACCATCACGTGAAAATACGCGCTCCATATATTTTAGTATAGGTTTACCCTGCTTAGCGGGCACATCAATACCATATTTGGGCAAGCGCCATAACACTGGAGCGATGGTGCAATCAACGAGCGTATATTCATCACTTAAGAAATACGGTTTGATTGCAAACACTTCAGCCGCTGATAGTACACTCTCGCGTAAAATTCGGCGGGCTTCAGTAGCAGACTTTTCATCACCACGTTCAATGTCATCCACCAAAGAGAACCAATCTTTCTCAATCCGGAACAAAGCCAAACGTGAATGTGCACGGGTCACAGGATCAACAGGCATTAAGGGTGGATGAGGAAAACGCTCATCTAAATACTCCATGATAATGCGTGCATCGTAGAGCACTAAATCACGATCAATGAGCGTTGGGGTGGTGTTATAAGGATTGAGTTCGGCCAGCTCCTCAGGCTTATCATCGGGGTTAATATTTAGCACATCGACGGTGATATCTTTTTCTGCTAAGACAATGCGTACACGATGGCTGTCAGCACAATCAGCAGCAGAAAATAAAGTCATAACAGAACGGCGGCTAGAAATCGATGCCATAGCTTGAAAAGCTCCTGTAGTCCAAATGAAAAGGCTACTCTAGTTATAAGCTAGAGTAGCCAATTTATGTTATACCAGTTGGTAATTAATGAACATCCTTCCAGTATTCTTTCTTCAGGAAGTATGCTACTACAATAAACACCAATAGGAACAATACCACCCAAATACCAACTGCTTGGCGATGCAGCTTGCCAGGCTCACTGACATAAACCAAGAAATTAGTAATATCTAATACCATACGGTCATATTCTGTCGGTGACAGTTTGCCCGGTTGGCTTAAGACTAATTTAGGTTCTGCATGAGCATTCGCTGCTGCATGCGCGCCTTCTGCAGGAGCTGCTTCATGTTGTAGCTCTTGCATACCTTGCAATTCCCACAAAATGTGCGGCATACCCACATTTGCAAAAACAGTATTATTGACACCTAACGGACGAGTTGGATCTTTATAAAAAGATTTTAAGAAAGTATAGATCCAATCAGCTCCCCGTAAGCGACCTTCCAAAGATAAATCTGGAGGTGCATTACCAAAAGCTTCAGCCCCATATTTGGTAGTCATCCCGTTCTTCATCAGCTCACCAACTTTAGCTGATTCACCATCAGTCCGGGTAAAAATCAAGTTCTTTTGGACTTGCTCTGGAGTCAAACCTAAGTCAGTCGCCACTCGATTATAACGACTCATACTTAAGGAGTGACAGCCCATACAATAGTTTACAAAGTACTTTGCACCCCGTTGTAAGCTTTGCTTATTGTGTAAGTCAATATTGGCTTTTTCAACCTTAATGACCTCTGAAGCTGAGCTAACTGTAGGGACAGCAATTGTTAACGCAAGCAATATACTGGTAATAAACTTTTTCATGTCTTTACTCCTTACCCAGTCACACGCTCAGGAACTGGCTTTTCCTGATTGAAGCTAGGCACCAAGGCTGGCAACAATAAAGTTGCAGCTAAGTAGATTACCGGCCAAATAAATTGTAGAACCATCTGCGTTGTAGCTGCACCATCGCCAAGATTGAGGCGGAAGATCAGGTCATACACCACAACAATGCCTAACAAAATACCAAACCATTTTTTGTAGTTCACTTTTGCGGGATAACTATGTAACCACAGAACCACAAAGAACAAGAAATAGATTTGTGTCATCCGTGTACCCAGTTCTTTATAAACTGTAGTCACTGCTTCAACACCCATCCAACCTAAGACCAAGAAAACTACTGCAAACAATAATAAGTTGATTTTGTGCGCTTGATTGCGATAACGCCAAGATTTGAGTGGATTTTTGTCTAACCAAGGCAACAGGAACAGCACAATAATAGCTGCAAACATCGCCAAAGTACCATACCAAGGATCAGGTACTGCACGTAATACGGTATAGAAAGGAGTGAAATACCATACTGGAGCAATATGCAAAGGTGTTTTTAATGAGTTTGCTGGTTCAAAGTTAGGTTGTTCAATGAAATAGCCACCCATCTCTGGCATGAAGAACAGAATTGCAAAGAAAATCAGCAAGAAAACTGCCACACCCAAAATATCTTTTACAGTGTAATAAGGATGGAAAGGAATACCATCTGTTGGTGCGTCAGGAGCCCAGCGATTGCCTTTTGGACCTTGCTTAATTTCTACACCATCTGGATTATTTGAGCCTACTGCATGCAAGGCAACAATATGCACGAACACTAAAGCTGGTAAGACGATGACAGGAACAAAGAAGTGTAAGGCAAAGAAGCGATTCAGAGCCGCATCACCTAAAACATAATCACCCCGCAACCATACAGATAAATCATGACCAATATAGGGAACTGTATTGAATAAGTTGATAATAACTTGTGCACCCCAGTAGGACATTTGCCCCCAAGGTAACAGATAACCCATAAAAGCAGTCGCCATCAAAGCAACATAGATCAACATACCGATCAGCCACAACAATTCACGCTTACCTTTGTAAGAGCCGTAAATCATGCCACGGAACATATGCAGGTAAACAACAATAAAGAAAGCTGAAGCACCTGTTGAGTGCATATAACGGATGAACCAACCACCAGGCACATCACGCATGATGTATTCAACAGAAGCGAAAGCTAAATCGGCGTCAGGTTTGTAGTGGAAAGCAAGGAATAAACCAGAGAAGATTTGGATAGCCAGTACTAACATGGCTAAGGAGCCAAAGTAGTACCAGAAGTTAAAGTTTTTCGGCGCATAATATTGCGCTAAGTGCTTATTCCAAGTTTCCATTAAGGGGAAACGATCTTCCACCCAACCTAGGAAACCTGTGTATTCATGAGCAGGACGTTCAGCCATTATGCAGCACCCCCATCTTCACCTACTAAAATCGTTGCTTCGCTCTTGAAATAGTAAGGAGGTACTTCAAGATTGCTACCAGCTGGAACGTTTTTAAACACACGACCTGCCAAATCAAAACGGGAACCATGACAAGGGCAATACCAGCCACCTTTCCAATCAGCGCCTAAATCAGCAGGACCCACTTCAGGGCGGAAAGTAGGAGAGCACCCCAAATGTGTACAAATACCAACTAATACTAAATACTTAGCTTCGCGTGAGCGATAACCATTTTTAGCATATTCAGGTTGTTGACTAATTACATCAGAGTTTGGATCTTTCAAACCAGAGTCTAAGCCGGGTAACGCAGCTAGCATCTCTTCAGTACGATTCACCACCCAAACAGGCTTACCACGCCATACCACCCGTAATAACTGACCGGGTTCAATTTTGCTTACATTCACTTCCACCGGCGCACCCGCAGCCAAAGCACGTGCACTGGGAGACATCGACCCTAGGAAAGGATATGCAAGCGCTGCCGTCCCTGCTGCCCCTACCACTGAAGTAGCTGCAATCAGGAAACGACGGCGATTCTTATCGACTCCAGAATTTGCCATCGTTAGCTCACTCCCAAATTATCAAAACCTGAACACCTCTTGCAGCCTTGCCTGCTCTACAAGAAGCAAAATACTCAATCGCTACTGGACTAATGCACTGCAATATTAGCAGCTGCTGAAAAACGCCATAGGATGTCTGACTTCACTAGTGAAATCAAGCGATTCCCCTTGCAAACATTAGGGAATTAACATCAAGCACCTTAAGGGCGACAAATCCGGTGGCGATGATAGCACAAAAAATAGCGAAATAACCTGACATTAAGCAGGATTATCAATCTCGACAAACTTACACTCAACTCCAAATTGCAACGCTAAATGTTCGCCTAAGGCCTGTATGCCATAACGCTCAGTGGCATGATGCCCTGCAGCAATATAATGCAGCTGATTTTCCCGAGCGCTATGTGTCGTGTGCTCAGAAATCTCCCCACTTAAATAGGCATCGACCCCAAAACCGCTAGCTTCTTGAATATAAGTTTGCGCACCACCAGTACACCAAGCGATTCGCCGAACCAGATGATCACCACCAGCAACTAATAAAGGTTTACGCTGTAATGCCTGCTCTACCTGAAGACCAAAAGCCTCTAAACTAATGGGTTCTGCCAATACCCCGACATTGCCAACCCCTTGTTCATTCAAGGCCGCTTCACTGGTTAAACCCAAACGCTTAGCCAATTGTGCGTTATTCCCTAACTCGGGGTGAGCATCTAAAGGCAGATGATAGGCAAACAGACTCAGCTCATGTTTCAACAAAGTTGCCAAACGGCGTTGATGCATCCCACGAACTACAGGATTATCCCCGCGCCAAAAATAGCCATGATGCACTAATATTGCATCTGCTCCCTGTTCGACAGCAGCATCTAAAAGCGCTTGGCAAGCAGTAACCCCAGCCACGATTTTGTGAATGAACTTACGCCCCTCAACTTGCAGGCCATTCGGGGCATAATCTTTAAACTTACTGATATTTAGTAAACTATTTAAATAGCGTTCTAACTCATCACGTTCAATCATAAATTATTAAGCTACCAAAGTTTTTAACTTAGTTAACAGAATTTGCATTTCTTCATCGGTACCAATCGTGATGCGCAAATACTCTTGAATGCGTGGCTTTTTGAAGTGTCGAACTAAAACACCCTGCTCTTTAAGCGCCAAATACAAAGCCTCTGCATTCCCAGTCGGTGGACGAGTAAACACAAAATTCGCTGCTGAGGGTAAAACTTGGAAACCTAATGCCTGCAAACTCGCAATCGTAGTCGTGCGTGTTTTAATAATTTTTTGGCATAGTTCCGTAAAGTAGGCTTGATCGTGCATAGCTGCTGCTGCACCTACAATAGCCAAGCGATCCAGTGGATAAGAATTGAAAGAGTTTTTTACTCGCTCTAAAGCCTCAATTAAATCGGGATGTCCCACCGCAAAACCTGCACGTAAACCGGCCAAGGAGCGTGACTTAGATAAGGTTTGTACAACCAATAAATGCGGATAACACTTAATTAAGGGAATAGCAGTTTCTGCACCGAAATCGATATAAGCTTCATCAATGACCACGACTGATTGTTGATTTGCCTGTAGAAGTGTTTCAATCTCAGCTAAACCGATAGCCGAACCTGTCGGTGCATTGGGATTCGGGAAAATAATTCCCCCATTGGGTTGGACATAAGCAGCTAAATCTACACTAAAATCATCCGCTAAAGGAATTTGCTGTAACGATAACTGGTAAAGATTAGCGTAAACAGGATAAAAGCTATAAGAAATATCCGGGAACAGTAACGGCTGATTCGGCTTAAATAAAGCGTGAAAAATATGCGCTAGAACTTCATCAGAGCCATTGCCAACAAAAACCTGCGGGCGCTCTAGATCATAGTATTGTGCAATGGCATCTTTAAATAAATCAGCATTAGGATCGGGATAGAGTCTTAAGGTGCTCGTCAACTCAGCTTGAATCGCCGCTAAAACTGTTGGTGAAGGTGGATAAGGGCACTCATTGGTATTAAGTTTAACATAGCGCTGATCCTTGGGTTGCTCACCTGGCACATAAGGCTCTAGCTGCTGCACTAAAGGATTCCAATACTGGCTCATGAAGCATTCCCGCGAAACCGCATAAAGTCCTGCATGATATAAGTAGGCTCACGCTTTTACTAGCCTTTTACTCGCTGACCTTTTGTCATCTAATCTCCTTGGCCTATCAAGCCTAGACCAGCAAAAACAAGAGCAATCAAGAATACTGGCAGGACATTTACTGCTTGCTTGTTGTTATGGCCTACTCAAACCTCCAAAGCTTCCACCGAGGCTTGAAGTTGCAAAATGCAACTGCTTTGCCTACTGATTATTATGTTGCTTTAAATAATGCAACTAGTGTGCACTCAATTTCGCGCTATGTGATGCCCGCAATTGCTTCAATTCACCCAAGCGTTCCAACCGTCACGGATAAAGTAGATTCCCAAGCGAGCACCTTAGGTTTGCAACAACTGCCAGAAAAACAAATTTCCCTACCAGTGGCTCCTGAACGTATTCCTACCGTATCTGAGCGCCTCCACCCCAGTGTTACGATTGAGACTGTTCCAGTGTTAGAGCAAGGTGGAAAACTTATTTGGAAACCTGGACATGGTCTAGTCGAAAAGGTCGACAAACTAACTGGAGAAATCGTACATTTAGCCGAAAAATAGGCAAATGTAATAAATGTAATTAAATCACTAAAGTTTCTCGACTCTAGCCTGCATTTACCGCAAGCTTTGCGGCTTCTAGCTAACCCTATATTTTATAAACCACACTGTTGATATGCTTCAAAAAAATGCAGAATACGATCACACTTATTTTAGGAATACTCACTAGCTCATTTTTAGTAGGCTGCCTTAACCAAGGTAATTCTTTCAAGCCTACCCACACTGTAGTGAGCGTATCTCAGTCAAGTCCATTCGACCCTACCAAAGCTATCCTTACACAATGTTCGGCTGAGCTATTCCGTCCGGCTGTATTTCGTGAAGAACCATTCAAGGTCTTGATTTATGATGGTTCTGCCAGTTACTCAAATATTCCCGCAGAAATGGCTCAAAGTGAAACGAAGATTCAAGTAGAGCCTTCACGCCATGCAGAAGAAACCGAGCCAGCCCAATATGCAGAAGTCGAAGAAACCATTGAAGTAGAACGTGCTCGCTCGGAGTTATATGCAACACCTGCTCAATATCAAAAAGTTATCCGTGAAATTCTTATAAAACCTGAGCATAAGCAGTGGAAATCAGCTTGCTTGGCCAGCAGTAACTCATCCAGTTGCCTAGAAACTATCCATGCTGAAAGAGTCAAAATTCCCACTCAGGTGATTATAGAGCCAGCACAAATCCATCAGCGTAGCCTGCCCGCAAAAACTATTAAAATTAAGCGTAAAAAGCTTATCAAAGCTGGCAAAGGTAGCGGCTCAACTCTTCCCGCCCGTTATACAACGGTAAAATTAATGCGGGTCATTAAACCTTGGAAAATTATTTCGAGTTTAGTCCCTACCCAATATGAAACGATCTCTATCCAACGTAAATTACGTGATGAGCAAGTATCAATGATGCCGATCGCTTGCACTGATACCTTAAAACCTGAACAGATCCGACTCATTCAACAAGCTTTGCTGCAAGCGGGTCAAAGTCTGAGTCTATCTGGGGTGTTGGATACTTCAACTATTGCGGCTTTACATACGTTTCAAGCGGCTAATCAGCTAGCGATTGGCGGCTTGAGCCTCGAAACTTTACGAAAGTTAGGTCTAACGTAGCGGTTACTGGGCATTTTAGTTAGACTGCTACCCACTAAGCCAAACATCAAAAATACAATAGGAGCAGTCATGAGTGAACAAGCTGGCATTCTCATTGGCAAAGGTGGCAATCAACAGGTGAGTCTGAATCTGCGCTTTGCTAATCGACATGGGCTAATTGCAGGTGCAACTGGAACAGGTAAAACGGTTTCTTTACAAGCTATTGCTGAAGGCTTTTCTCGTGCTGGTGTACCAGTCTTCATGGCAGATATTAAAGGCGACCTAACAGGTATCAGTCAAGCCGGAACCCCCAATCCTAAAATAGCAGAACGTATTCAGGCGATTGGCATTGATAACTTCAAGTTTGAAGGCTATCCAAGCATTCTCTGGGATTTAGCAGGTCAACAAGGCCATCCAATTCGCGCTACCGTGTCTGATATTGGCCCCCTTTTGTTGGCACGCCTTTTAGAACTGAATGACACGCAAGAAGGCTTATTAAACATTGCTTTTAAGTTTGCTGATGATGAAGGCATGCTACTGCTGGACTTCAAAGATCTACGCTCAATCCTGCAACATATGGGTGAAAATGCTCAAGACTTCCAAAATGCTTATGGCAATGTCAGCTCCTCTTCAATTGGAGCCATCCAGCGCCGCTTATTAGTGCTTGAACAGCAAGGCGCAGAAAGCTTCTTTGGCGAACCCGCTTTGGATTTATGGGACTTTATCCGCACCGCTCCGAATGGCTACGGCAATATCAATATTCTGATGGCCGATAAGCTGATGATGACACCACGCCTGTATGCTACTTTCTTGCTATGGCTCTTATCCGAACTGTTTGAAAATTTGCCTGAAGTAGGCGATTTAGATAAACCTCGCTTAGTCTTTTTCTTCGATGAGGCGCATTTACTTTTCAATGATGCCCCGAAAGCTTTAGTGGATAAAGTCGAACAAGTGGTACGTTTAATTCGCTCTAAAGGCGTGGGTGTTTATTTCATAACTCAAAATCCGCTCGATATTCCTGACAGTATTCTCGGTCAACTAGGCAATCGTATTCAGCATGCTTTGCGTGCCTTTACTCCACGTGATCAAAAGGCGGTGAAAGCCGCAGCTGATACCTTCCGTGCTAATCCTGAGTTAGATACGGCAGCAGTCATTATGGAACTTGGGGTGGGCGAAGCCTTAGTTTCTGTTTTAGAAGAAAAAGGTATCCCTAGTGTGGTACAACGCACAATGATTCGCCCTCCCCAATCGCGCATTGGGCCTGCTACTCCAGAAGAGCGGGCTAACTTAATTCGGCAAAGCCCCTTCGCTGGTCGCTATGACAAAATGATTGATCGCGAATCGGCGCATGAAATTTTGCAAGCGCGCGCAGAAAAAGCGGCAGCAGAAACGGCGGCTGCCAATCAGGCCAAAGAATTCGAAAAAGCAGCACGTCGTTTTGAGGCCTCTAATACCCCACGTCCAAGTAATCGACAAACTTTAGGGGAGGCAATTGTGAAAAGTGCAGCTCGCTCAATCACTTCTAATCTAGGTAAGCAAATTGTCCGTGGTATCTTAGGTTCAATTTTTAAAGGCCGCTAATCCGGCCTTTTCTTAGAGCATTCTTGCTGCAACTAAAGGATAAACGGTGTAAACTCGCGCCCATTCTGTTGGGATATGCCGAGAAAAAGGGCAGATTTGCAGACTTAAGCAATCTTTGAGGCATGACTGTTTAGAACATCAAATGCCTCTTCATCCTGATCGTTTTAAACACATCGGCACTCTAACAACATCAAGCCATATAAGACTTATAGGAATAGCTACATGATGGATGTTCGCAAAATCAAAAAACTGATCGATCTGTTAGAAGACAGCGATGTGGCCGAAATTGAAATCAAAGAAGGTGAAGATTCGGTACGAATTAGCCGTATCTCTACCACCGCAGCCCCTGCTATGCCGATGCAGCAATACTATGCGCCACAAGCTATGATGGCTCCTGCGGTTGCAACTCCTCAAGCAACTGCCCCTGCTGCCGCTAGCGAGAAACCTGCAGCACCGACTGGGCATGTTTTAGAGTCACCAATGGTGGGGACTTTTTATCGTTCGTCTTCACCTGGGGCGAAATCTTTTGTTGAAATTGGTCAATCCGTCAAAGTTGGCGATACGCTTTGCATTATCGAAGCGATGAAGATGCTTAACCAAATTCAAGCGGATAAAAGTGGTGTGATTAAGGCTATTTTGGTTGAAAACGAGCAACCTGTTGAGTTTGGTCAGCCTTTAATGATTATCGACTGATACGGAGGCTTATATGTTAAAAAAAGTCCTCATTGCTAATCGTGGTGAAATTGCCTTACGTATTTTGCGTGCTTGCCGTGAGCTAGGCATTAAAACCGTGGCAGTGCATTCGACTGCTGACCGTGATCTTAAGCATGTCCGTCTTGCGGATGAATCGGTCTGTATTGGCCCACCCCGCTCAATTGATAGTTACTTAAATATCCCCGCAATTATTAGCGCTGCTGAAGTCACTGGTGCCGATGCGATTCACCCCGGTTATGGCTTCTTATCTGAAAATGCCGACTTTGCTGAACGTGTTGAATCGAGCGGCTTTATATTCATTGGCCCACGAGCGGAGACCATTCGTCTAATGGGCGATAAGATTTCCGCTAAAGACGCCATGCAAAAAGCCAAAGTACCCTGTGTACCTGGTTCGGATGGCCCTGTGCCCGAAGATAAAAGCGAATGCTTAGCCATGGCTAAACGTATTGGTTATCCTATCATTATCAAAGCTACTGGTGGCGGTGGTGGTCGTGGGATGCGGGTGGTGCATCAAGCTGAAGACCTATTCCGCTCCATAGAAATGACTCGCTCCGAAGCTAAAGCAGCTTTCGGTAATGATGTTGTTTATATGGAAAAGTATTTGATCCATCCTCGGCATATTGAATTTCAAGTATTAGCTGATCAGCATGGCAATGCGATTCATTTATGTGAACGTGACTGCTCCATGCAGCGCCGCCATCAAAAAGTCGTTGAAGAAGCACCCGCACCCGGTATTACTGAAGAGCAGCGTGCACGCATTGGTAAGGTTGTTGCTGATGCTTGCCGTAAGATTAGCTATCGTGGTGCTGGTACCTTTGAATTCTTGTATGAAAACGGTGAGTTTTATTTCATTGAAATGAATACCCGTTTACAAGTTGAACATCCGGTGACTGAATTAATCACGGGTGTGGACTTAGTGAAGCAGCAACTGCTAGTAGCGGCTGGCGAAAAGCTGCAAATTAAGCAAGAAGATATTCGTCCACATGGACATGCGATTGAATGCCGGATCAATGCGGAAGATCCTGATACCTTTGCGCCCTCCCCTGGCAAAATTACTCGCTATCATGCACCTGGTGGCTTAGGGGTACGAGTGGACTCACACATTTATGCTGACTACACAGTACCACCTTATTATGACTCCATGATCGGTAAACTAATCGTACATGGTGAAGATCGCTTAACTGCCTTGAATCGTATGAATGGTGCTTTGACCGAAATGATTGTCGAAGGCATTAAAACCAATGTGCCATTGCAACGTCGGATCATGACTGATCCTGCATTCCGTCAAGGTGGGACTGATATTCACTATTTAGAGAAAAAGTTGGGTTTACAATGACTTGGCAACAGCTGATTTGTCATACCACGGTTGAGCATCAAGAAGCCATCAGCACAGTTCTAGAAGAAGCGGGTGCTGCTTCAGTCACCTTTGAAGATGCAGTAGACCAACCTATTCTTGAGCCTTTACCGGGTGAGACTCCTCTATGGGATCAGCTTGTGATTACGGGGCTTTATCCGGCAGACGATGACCTTACTGCTTTGCTCTTGGATTTAGAGTTGCATCGTAGTGAATGGGGCATTACTGAGCTTAAACTGGAGCAATTAGAAGATCGCCCTTGGGTGCGCGAATGGATGGACAACTTCCATCCCATGCAATTTGGTAAGCGTCTGTGGGTGTATCCTAGTTGGCGTGAGGTCCCCGAAGAAGCTACGGATGCAGTGAAGATTTTATTGGATCCGGGTTTAGCCTTCGGTACAGGCAACCATCCGACTACCGCTTTGTGCTTGGAATGGTTAGATGGTGAAGACTTAACCGGAAAAACGGTGTTGGACTATGGTTGTGGCAGTGGAATTCTAGCGATTGCCGCGGCTAAATTAGGTGCAAACACTATTGTTGCTACTGATATTGATCCTCAAGCTTTAGAAGCAACTCAAGAAAATGCGCGGCGAAATGCTTTAGCAGATACCAGAATTATGACCTGCCTGCCTGATGCAGTGCCTGAACAGCCATTCGATGTAGTCATTGCTAATATTCTTTCTGGCCCGTTAGTTAGTCTGGCTCCAACTATTTTACGCTATTTAAAGCCACAAGGGCGCATCGCACTCTCAGGCATTTTGGCTGATCAAGGTCAGGCAGTTGCTGCTGCCTACCAAAATAGACTTGAGCAGGTACAAATCACCGCTAAAGAAGATTGGCTACGTTTAGAAGGTACGGCGCACGCTAACCCCTAAACCGTTCCTACTAGATTTAACCCCGCTCATCAGCTCAATAATGTTAAAAGCGGGGTTCTCCCTTAGGATTAACGCTACTATTTTGTGCATCAAATCATGCAGCTGCCTGAAAAAAATAGGGCTACAATAAGAATGCTATGTCTAACCTAATTGCCTGAGCTAAATGTATACCCAGTGTAGTCATTGCCGCGCTGTTTTCCGCGTCACTATGAAAGAGCTAACTGCTGCTCAGGGCTTACTGCGCTGTGGTGAGTGCGATACTATCTTCGACGCGATGAAAGCACTCAGTACCACCTTGCCTGATGAGCGCTTAGGTGGTATGGGCAATGGGCGTGATTTACCCGGTGAGGCACGTATTCATGCGCTCCCTTTAAACGTTTTAGCAGAAAATGACCCGAGTAACTCAGCTAAACCCAGTAAAACCAATAGCTCCAATCGCCGCTCTACAAAATCCCGTAATTTTTTGTACTTAAGCCTGCTCGCGCTGTGTTTATTATTACTAATCCAACTATTCTACAGTTACCGTACTAAACTACTGGAGCATCCTAGTACTCGAGAGTGGACACAGACAGTTTGCACATGGATTACGTGTGGTTTGGATACCGTAAAGCATTTAGATCAAATTAAATTACTCAGTCACACAGTCTATACCCATCCGAATACACCTAATGTATTGATTATTAACACATCTATTCAGAATAATGCCAGTAATCCACAACCCTACCCTAGGTTAGAAGTAAGCTTCTTAAACCAAAAATCTGAACTAGTGGCTTTACGTAGTTTTACCCCTGAAGAATATCTCAGCAAGGAACAGCAAGGCCACTTGATGCCGCCTAAGATTCCTCAGGAAGTCTCGTTAACTATTGAAGATCCCGGCAAGGATGCAGTGCGCTTTCAATTACGTTTTTTATGAAACTACCGTTTGAACGAGGAGTCTTAGTAATAAAATTTATGCAAATTTACCTTTATCTATCAATAAAAAATGCGAAAAAAATTTTCATGGGCTATAATCGCGCGCCCATAAGTTATGCCGAAGAAACAAGGTAGGTAACTTTACTTACCACTCGATTTAACCTTTTGATTTTAATAAAAAATCAAAGCTGTTGGAGAAAAAGAATGGCAACTGAAAATGTAACCTATTTAGCAAGGAAAGCTGCGTTACCAGTTGATGGCATTAATCCGTATATCCCCGAAGCTGGCGAAGAATATATGAACGAAAAGCAATTACAGCATTTTCGGCATATTCTAACTGCTTGGAAAAAAGAGTTAATGGAAGAAGTTGATCGGACGGTCGATCATATGAAAGAAGAAGCTAGCAACTTCTCTGATCCTGCTGATCGTGCCACACAAGAAGAAGAATTTGCTTTAGAGTTACGTGCACGTGACCGTGAGCGTAAACTAATTCGCAAAATCGAGAAAACTATTGCCCGTGTCGATGAAGAGGATTATGGCTATTGTGATGCTTGTGGCGTAGAAATCGGTCTGCAACGCTTAGAAGTACGTCCTACTGCTGAGCTGTGCATCGATTGCAAAACCACACAAGAAATTAAAGAAAAACAACTCGCTTCTTAAGGTGTGACCTACATCGGGCGCTTTGCGCCCTCTCCCACAGGCCTATTGCATTTCGGCTCATTATTGGCTGCGACTGCGAGTTATTTACAAGCTCGCAGCCAACAAGGGCAATGGCTACTGCGTATTGAAGACTTAGATAAACCTCGTGAACCAGTTGGCGCTGCTGATGCTATCATCCAAACTTTAGGCTTATACGGTTTTGAATGGGATCAAACCATTGTTTATCAAAGCCAACGCATTGCTGCTTATACTGAAAGTTTAAATAGCTTAAAACCCTTTATTTATGGCTGTAATTGTTCACGCAAGCAGTTGCAAACTAGGGCTAATCAGGGAGATTTTGGTCTTATTTATCCCCGAATCTGCCGCGATAAATACTTAGCTTTAACTCCTTTAACAGCAATTCGAATTAAAACCCTCGATCAGTCTATTTGCTTTCATGATCAAATTCAGGGCTTTTATTGCCAAAACCTTGAGCGGGAATTAGGGGATTTTGTAATTCGGCGTGCAGATCAAATCTTTGCTTATCAATTAGCTGTGGTAGTGGATGATGCTTGGCAAGGCATTACAGAGATAGTGCGCGGATCAGATTTACTGGATAACACGCCCCGCCAAATCTATTTACAACAGCTTTTAGGCTATTCAACGCCCAGTTACGCCCATATCCCTATTGCAATCAATGCACTAGGCCAAAAGCTTAGTAAGCAAACCCTAGCCCCAGCTTTAACCACACAAGCTAATAAACCCTTAAAGCATTTAGTTAAAGCTTTGGAATTCTTAGGACAAAATCCAGCCAATGCTAATTCTTTTAGCAATCTTAAAGAATTTTGGGATTGGGCAATAGCAAACTGGGACTTAAATAAAATTCCTAAGCAATTAGCGTATGATCCGCTAATTACTACCTAAAATCAGGCTGTCGATAAAACTCCTCGAATCACTCTTTTAAGCTAAGCGTATTAGGGTCGGCAATTAAAATCCATGAAATTGATTAGGAGTTTTATATGAATAATATTGGATCTGCCGCTACACAAACCACAGCGGCCAAAAATAATACTAATTCGGCTCAAAGTTTGGCTAATTTAAGCAGCTTAGCCAGCAGCTTTACTAATTCAACAAGCTCAGCGGGTGGCCTGAACTTTAATAACTTAATCATGAACTTATTAATGCAAGTTATTCAAACTTTGTTGAAAAATATGCAAAATAAGTCTTGCTGCGATCAGTCTACCAAGCCCCAAACTTTAAGCCTAAGTGATGCTGAGAAAACTAAGCTCGCCGACGCCTTATCAACAGATGGCAAAGCAGTGACTATCGTATCTGCTGAGGATAGTGATAAAAGTGGAAAGCTTTCAGTGGGCGATAAAATTAATATACGACGCCCAACAGGACAACTAAATACTCAGGGCGAACCGATCCTTGAATCAGCTTCAGTTAAATTAACAGAAAAGCAGTTAGATGATTATCAATTACCTAACTTGGCAACAATAAACCTCTCTATCAGCGAACAAAATAAACTACTAAACGCTATTAGCCTAGGGCGTAATTTTATTAATACACCTAGCATAGTTAATGTGATTGACAGCGATAATAATGGTTCTTTATCAGTAGGGGATCAAATTAACTTAAAAGCCTTTAGTGGCCGCCATGATGAAATCACTGGAGAACCTGTTTTTAATTATAGTACTGAAACACTAACTGCTGAACAACTTAGCAGCTATCAAAACACCAGCAAAGATTTATCCCTGTCCACTGCCGAGAAAAATAAACTAATTGATATTTTAGCTATAGGAAGCACGGCAACTATTGGAAGTCCAACTGTTACAGGAGTCACCGATACGGATAATAATGGAGTTTTATCAGTGGGTGATGTCATCAATATTGCAAACGCTACAGGTGGTTACTATGAGGACACCAATGAACCAGTAATTACTTATAGCAAGACACCACTAACAGCTGAGCAATTTAGCAACTATCAAAATCTTACCAAGGAAGGAGAATTGTTAGATGTAAGTCAGCGAGAGCAAAACTGGTTACAGACCGCTTATAACAGCGCATTTTATGGAGCGTCTGGGGCGCCTACTGTAGTAGGAGTTGTTTACGATAATGATAATAGCGGAGATATATCAGTAGGTGACTCAATTGGCTTACGTCAATATGTGGGCGAAGGAGCACCTAAACCTGAAGGACCTTATCAAGTCAGTTTAGGAACGCTAGGTGAGCAGAGATTCGATGAATATCTAAAAGCTAAGGCAGCTGATCCAGGCCCCAAAGGATCATAGGAACGTGTATTAAACTGTTGTTAGCAACACCACCGCATGCGCCGCAATACCTTCCTTGCGACCTTCAAAGCCTAGCTTTTCGGTGGTAGTTGCTTTTACGCTAATGTGACTGATTTCACACTCTAAATCGGCGGCTAAATTAGCGCGCATGGCCTCAATATGCGGTGCCATTTTTGGTGCTTGAGCCACGATAATACTGTCAAGATTAACTAGCTGATAACCCTGATCTTTAATCAGCGCATAAACCCTTCTGAGCAAAATACGTGAATCAATTTTGGCGTAAGTGCTAGAAGTATCTGGAAAATGCTTGCCAATATCGCCCAGTGCCACCGCACCTAATAAAGCATCACAGATCGCGTGAATCAAGACATCCCCATCTGAATGGGCTGCAAAGGCCTGCGTATAGGGAATGTTAACTCCACCTAATACCAGATGATCACCCTCAGTAAAGGCATGTACATCATAGCCTTGTCCAATGCGCATTAAACATGCTCCTGCAAAAAGAACTCTGCCAAGGCTAAATCAGCTGGACGAGTGATTTTAATATTACTTGCATCCCCCTCAACCAATAAAGGTTGTAGCCCTAAATACTCTAAGGCAGAAGCTTCATCCGTAAGCGTCGCACCAGACTTTAAAGCTTGTTCTAAGGCTTGGATTAATAAACCTAAGCTTGCTAATTGTGGAGTCAAAGCATGCCATAAATCCGCCCGTTCTTCGGTATGGCTAATCAAACGTTGGCCTTTAAAAGCTCGCTTCATGGTATCGCGTACCGGAGTCGCTAGCAGAGCGCCTTGATCACTGTTGCTCGCCAATAGGCTACTTAAATCCTGTTGGGACAAACAAGGTCTTGCTGCATCATGTACTAAGACTTTAGCAGTTGATGCGATGTTTAAGTGTTGCTGCAAATATTTTAAACCACTCAACACTGAATCTGCCCGCTCTTGACCACCTACCGCACGATACACTGGCAAACCTTGATACTTAGACGCTATGTCGAGCCAGTAATCATCATGGGCACCGAGCACTACCACCACACCTTTAATTTTAGGGTGTTGTAAAAAGCAGCTTAGGCTGTGTTCTAAAACGGTTTTGCCATGTAAGCGCAAATATTGCTTAGGAATCGCCGAAAGCATACGTTTGCCCACCCCCGCAGCAGGAATCACGCACCAAACTTCATTCGACATGCGGCTGGGTACTCGGTTGTTGGGTAGGATTAGTGGGTACAGGAGGGGCTGGTGCTTGCGTCGGATCGCTATTCAAAATCACCTGATAGAAAGTTTCGCCTTGTTTAATCATGCCTAACTCGCCACGGGCACGATCTTCAATCGCGGCATCATCACGGCTAATGTCTAAAACCTCTGACTGTAAAGCTTCGTTACGCTTGGTTTGCTCTTCATTCAAACGCTTTTGCTCGGCAATTTGCCCTTGCAGATCCCAAATTTCCGGATAGCTCCCTGTACCTAGCCATAAACGCAGGAATAAGATTAGAGATAAGACACTGAAGGCTATTAATAAAATTTGCGTTAGAGTTAGTTTCATGCCTGAGGTTTTAGATCGCTCAAATTAAAGTGGCGGAGTTAAATCGCGCTACCAAGCATAGCAGATACTCACTTAGACTGCCTTAGGCATTTGTAAGTACCTAAGTTTAGACTCGCTCACATCGTGAACGTGAAGATATAAATCTGCCCAGTTTGCTGATTGATACCAATCCAACCATTGGGATTACCAGCTAACGGAGCTGGCTCAAAAAACTTCAAACCAGAAAACTCCGTTTGCTTCACCCACCACGCTTTTGCTGCTTGTGGCTCCAGATAACTCACAGGCTCTGTAAGTGGTACGAGCCGCTGCTTCCATTTTGGTATATCAGCTGGACTAATCGCTAGAAAATAAAACGAGCGAAAATCTGAAGGTCCAAAATTACTATCCCCTAGTTGCTCTTGGACGAATTGAGCATCAAGAATTGAGCTAGGTAAACTTGCTTGTTTGGTTAACAACGAGCTAATCGTATTAATGCGCTCCTCTGTACTACCCACAACCTCATATATCTTGGACTCTACGGGCAGGCTTTGCTTACTTTTATCATTGCAAGCTACACAAATCATTAGGCAACCGAATAAGACAGCCAATTTGCATAGAACACTAAGAGGTTTAACAAATACTAGTTTCACTTTTTAATAGGTACTTAAATTTTTATAAACAACTTTACGGTTATATATCAAATTTTGAGCTAAACCATAAAAACCTGCTAACTGTTCACTACCCTCTCTTGAAAGTATAGCACGTAACTATACACTTCCCGATTTCAACCACAGTTTGCTTTATTAAATGGTAATCATCGATAGACATTAACAGGTATTACATCCCTTCAAAGCTTAACATTTAAGCTCAAAGTTACAAAAACCTACTGAGATATTAGTTAGTTATATTCCCTAGCTAAACTCATCTTGATACTTATCTAAAACCCAAAAAGCAAAAAACTCACCAAGCACGAAGGGGGTGAAAATACCCAACATCATGAGCCAATCAGGTGATTGCCCATCAGGAGCAGCTGCATAATCCAAAGCGAAAAAAGGGTTAAAAGCTCCTCCTAACTCAAGTATCAATCCTGATGCAATGATAATTTTTGTGGTTTTTCTAGCAAATGAGTTTAAACACCATAGAAAAATGAGTTAGTAACTAAAAATAAAGCAATGACGCTACTAACTAAATTATTATTTCTAAACCCTGAAATACATAGCAGCAATACTAGAATTAAAGACAGCGCATTCAATGCAATAACAGTGAATTTTAGTAGTTTTTTATCAGTTTCTGGCATATCAATTATTATTTTTATTTACTAAGGCACCTACAATAGTAGGCGTCTTAGTACTTATTTTAAGACTAACTAATTACTTAACACTGCTTAAACGCCGATTTCCCTGCATAAATCCCACGGCTACCTAACTCACCTGAGATACGCAGTAATTGGTTGTATTTCGCAATACGGTCTGAACGTGATAATGAACCCGTTTTAATCTGGCCTGCACCTGTCGCTACTGCAATATCCGCAATCGTTGAGTCTTCGGTTTCACCAGAGCGGTGAGAAACCACTGCGGTATAACCTGCATCATGTGCCATTTGAATCGCTGCTAAAGTTTCGGTCAAAGTACCAATTTGATTGACTTTAATCAGAATCGAATTGGCAATACCTTTTTCAATCCCTTCTTTTAGGATTTTGGTATTGGTAACGAATAAATCATCGCCGACGATTTGGACTTTACCACCGAGTACTTCGGTCATATGTTTCCAACCCGCCCAATCGCCTTCTGCCATACCATCTTCAATACTTAAAATCGGATATTGGCGTACCCAATTATGTAAGTACTCGGTAAAATCTTCCGCGCTGAAGCTACGGTTTTCAGATTCTAAAACATATTTACCGTCTTTATAAAACTCAGAGCTGGCAACGTCTAAACCTAACCAAATATCTTGACCGACTTTAAAGCCAGCTTTATTGATGGCTTCTAAAATAACTTCAATCGCTTGCTCATTTGAGGATAAATCAGGTGCAAAACCACCTTCATCACCGACGGCGGTATTTAAACCACGCTTTTTCAATACTGACTTCAAATTATGGAAGACTTCCGCACCATAACGAATCGCCTCTTCCATAGAAGGAGCGGTCACTGGCAGAATCATAAACTCTTGTAAATCCACACTATTATCCGCATGTGCACCACCATTGATGATATTCATCATTGGTACTGGCAATTTATAAGTGTCGGATTTCTTTAGGTATTGATAAAGCGGTAAGCCTTGTTCTTTTGCGCCTGCATGAGCGGCTGCCATCGATACGGCTAATAAAGCATTTGCACCTAAACGCGCTTTATTTTCAGTGCCATCTAGCTCTAACATGATTTGATCAATGCCAGCTTGATCAGTGACTTCATGTCCCTTTAAAGCAGTGGCAATTTCACCATTCACATTAGCAACGGCTTTTTGCACGCCTTTACCTAAATAGCGCGCACCACCATCGCGTAATTCAATTGCCTCGCGTGAACCCGTTGAAGCACCCGACGGCACAGCAGCCCGCCCGATTGCACCACTGGCTAATTTAACATCGGCTTCGACAGTCGGATTGCCACGAGAATCAATCACCTCGCGAGCGAGTATAGATACAATTTCAGACATAGGTTTAATCTCTAAAATAATTTATAAAGTTTGCTCAATCAGTGGGCTAGCCTTGACCACACGATCTAAAGCCACTAGCGACTCCAGCAATGCCTCCATTTTATCCAGAGGCCAAGAGTTCGGGCCATCGCTCCAAGCCTTCGCTGGGTCTGGATGCGACTCCATAAATAAACCAGCAATCCCTACCGCAACTGCAGCCCGTGCTAACACCGGCACATGTTGACGCTCACCACCGGAAACGCTTCCCTGCCCACCTGGTAACTGCACCGAATGCGTGGCATCAAAAACCACAGGGCAATTCGTATCGCGCATAATAGAGAGGCTACGCATATCCGAGACTAAATTATTGTAGCCAAAGGTGTAACCGCGTTCACAAACCATAATCTGCTGATTACCGACTGCGTGCGCTTTCTCAACTACATTGCCCATATCCCAAGGTGCTAAAAACTGCCCCTTTTTAATATTCACAGGCTTACCCGCGCGTGCCACGTTTTGAATAAAATTAGTTTGGCGACAGAGAAATGCCGGCGTTTGTAAAACATCGACGACACTAGCTACTTCATCCATCGGTGTATCTTCATGTACATCGGTTAGTACTGGCACGCCAATTTCACGTTTGACTCGCTCCAAAATCCGCAAGCCCTCTTCAATCCCTACGCCGCGCCGACTGGTATGCGAAGAACGGTTCGCTTTATCAAACGACGATTTATAGATAAAGGGGATATGTAACCGTGCAGTGATTTCTTTGAGTTTCTGCGCGGTTTCTAACGCTAGGCCATCGCCTTCAATCGAACAAGGGCCAGAGATTAGAAAGAAAGGTTGATCTAAACCGACTTCAAATCCACAGAGTTGCATAGTTAAGCTCCTTTAGCTTCGTGCTGAGCACGGGCTGCGCGAATAAAGCTACTAAACAGCGGATGACCTTGACGTGGACGGGAAGTAAACTCGGGATGGAATTGGCAAGCCAAAAACCAAGGATGATCCTTAAGTTCAATCATTTCCACTAAGCTACTATCCGCCGACATAGCTGAGAAAGTCAAACCATGCTCTTCGAGAACCTTACGATAATTATTATTAAACTCATAGCGATGGCGATGACGCTCAACAATATCCTTTGAACCATACGCTCTTTGCGCTAATGAACCATCAGCTAAATGGCACACTTGACCACCCAGGCGCATCGTTCCACCCATATCAGAGCTTTCAGTGCGTGTCTCAACTGAGCCGTCTTGATTTTGCCATTCAGTAATTAAGCCAATCACCGGATGTGCGGTATCTTTCACAAATTCGGTACTATGCGCGCCCGCTAGATTCGCACAATGACGTGCATATTCAATGACCGCGACCTGCATGCCTAAGCAAATACCTAAATAAGGTACTTTATGCTCACGGGCATATTGAACCGCACGAATCTTGCCTTCCACGCCACGCTTGCCAAAACCACCAGGGACTAAAATTGCATCGGCGGCACGGACAATATCCATTTCTGGAGAATCTTCATCCGATTCGAGCTTTTCTGAATCGATGTAATTAATTTTAACTTTCGTATGGGTTTGAATGCCTGCATGTCGCAAAGCTTCATTCAAAGACTTGTAGGATTCGGTGAGATCGACATATTTACCCACCATTGCGATGCTTACTTCAGCTTCTGGAAACTCCATCGCATTCACGACATTTTTCCAATCAGTCAAATCGGCATCGGGCAGATTAGTTAAGCCAAAACGTTCGACGACAATCCGATCCAGCTTTTGCGCATGTAACCACAAAGGCATTTTGTAGATATTATCCACATCAATCGCCGAAATAACCGCGCGCTCTTCCACATTGGTGAATAAAGCAATTTTGCGGCGCTCATTTTCGGGCAAGGCTTTTTCACTACGACACAGTAAAATGTCAGGCTGAATTCCAATCGAACGTAGTTCTTTTACCGAGTGCTGAGTGGGCTTAGTTTTAAGCTCACCTGCTGCTGCAACATAGGGTAACAGTGTTAAATGGATGTATAAGGCATTGTTACGCCCTTCTTCCACCCCCATTTGCCGAATCGCTTCCATAAAGGGTAAGGATTCAATATCGCCCACCGTACCACCGATCTCGACCATCGCAATATCGGCATCGCCGGCACCTGCACGCACGCTGCTTTTAATCTCATCAGTAATATGCGGGATGACTTGTACGGTCGCGCCTAAGTATTCACCTTGACGCTCTTTACGAATTACACTTTCGTAAATACGTCCCGTCGTGAAATTGTTATAGCGGGTCGCGGTAAAACCCACAAACCGCTCATAATGCCCTAAGTCTAGATCGGTTTCAGCGCCATCATTGGTGACGAACACCTCGCCATGTTGGAAGGGACTCATCGTACCAGGGTCGACGTTAATATAGGGGTCTAGTTTCATCATGGTGACCTTAAGGCCACGTGCTTCAAGGATTGCACCAAGAGAGGCGGCTGCGATGCCTTTGCCAAGGGAAGAAACGACACCGCCAGTAATGAATATGTATCGTGCCATAGTAGGAGGCTGAACCTGTTGTGAACTGCAATGCGCGCGCATACTAGCACAGCTAGACTCTTTGCTAAAGAAGTCCACACTTTGAAAAGCTATCTCTATTACTCTGTCGAAATGATGCCTAACAACAGGCCATCAATCGGAAAAATCATAAGTAGGTTCAGAGCTTTGTTAGGCTAAATCAAGATGATTCGTCAACCCAAACCCTAATGAAAACAACCACTGAACAGCGTCTCTACTTTGAAAGCTTAGTCGCACAAGCTGAGCAAGAACTAAACCAGCAACCGGAAACTTATAAACGCCGCTTGCAACGCTTAGTCTATTTAGGCTATGCGGTCATTTTCGCTATTTTTATTAGTTTAGTGTTATTAGCTGGTGGTGCTACTTGGCTCGCGCTCACTAGTTCTGCTCTGTTAATCCTTTTGTTGAAAACTAAGCTGATTTTTGTAGTATTCGCTTTAATTTGGGTTTTATTGAGATCAATCTGCATAAAAATTCCTAGCCCCAAAGGTTATGTATTAGAGCGCAAGCACTATCCTAAGTTGTGGGACGAAGTAGATAAAATCAGTAACACGTTAAGCACCCCCACTATTCATCAAATTATTCTTGATACCAACCTGAATGTAGCACTGGTACAAACTCCACGGTTTGGTTTAATTGGCCCCACCCGAAATACCTTAGTCATTGGTTTAGAATTATTACTTGCCCTTTCTGTGCAACAAACACGCTCAGTCTTGGCTCACGAACTTGCGCACTTATCTGGAAATCACAGCAAATTCGCTGGAAAAATTTATCAGCTCCGTCAGAGCTGGTCGCAAATCAACCAGTCTTTTATTCAAGCCAAGGCTCTAGGTACGGGCTTGATCAGTAAATTTTTTAACTGGTATGCGCCTTATTTTGCTGGCTACTCCTATGTGTTAGCGCGTGATAATGAATATGAGGCTGACTATATCGCCAGCCAATTAACTTCACGCGAAGCAGCTGCTTCGGCTTTAGTATCCTTAACTGTTTTAAATGAGTTTACCCAACAACATTTTTGGAAACCTTTATTTGAGCGTCCCTACACTCAAGCCCAGGCCGAGAGCCAGATTTACACCTTGTTAAGGCAGTTTTACCAACAAGCTAATCTAAAAAATGAAGATTTTAAACGCTACTTACGAGCTGCGCTGAATCGTAAAACCGATCCAAGTGATACACATCCAGCGCTGATGGAGCGTTTGAAGGCCTTAAAGCTGGTAAATTTACAAGCAAACTATGCCCATGAAGCTAAAGCAATTACTTGGTTAGAACCTGAACTTGAGCCTGTTTTTAAACATTTCAATCGAAAATGGCTAGAATCTTATGGTGCACAATGGGATGACTTACATGCCCGCTCTAAAATTGCGCGGGAAAAGGTTAATCAACTCAAAATGCGATTGTATGAGGACTTAACCCCTAAAGAACGCTGGAATTTGGCTCAACTTACTGCGGAATATTTACCTGAGAAAGATGCTCTCCCACTGTATCAAAAATATGCTGAATATCATCCGGAAGATACGGAGGCTGATTTAGCCATTGGCCGTTTACTCCTTGAGCGAGATAATCCTAATGGCATTAATTACTTGGAAGAAGCGATGCTGCAGCCAAATTTACAATTGGCAGCAGCAGAGGCTGCATGGCGTTTTTATACTAAACAAAATGATACCGAGCAAAGCAAGCGCTGGTTAATCCATCTAGAAGCGGCTACCGATATGATGGCTGCTGCCCAGCAAGAACGTGCTGACTTACAAGCTAAAGATGTGTTGATTGACCCAAGCATGAATGCCATTACCAGCTTAAAGCCAATCCTCCTTGAAAGCTTGGCCAAGCAGAAAAAGGTGAAGGCTATCTGGTTAGCTCAAAAAGATGTCCAACACTTTCCAAATTATCCCGTGTATGTGATCGCGGTTAAAATACGCGGTTTTGTGGTCAATCAGGAAAAACTACAAGAACGGCTCTTAACTAGTTTAGAACTGCCCAATGATGCTTTCCTGATCAACAGTGTGTCGCATAAAAAACTGTTTAAACAGGCTAGTACCGTAGGACAACGTATTTATTAAGGATTAATTACTTCGGTGCGAAAACGCCCTGAGTAACGATAAATCTGTCCAAACAGAGGATGCTTTAAGCGAAAATCCATCGTGAAATGCTGTTCATCAACACCTATTTCTTCGATGGTGGTATGCCCTAGGACTAAAGATTCAGGAATGGGAATCAGTAAGCTGCCTAATTTCAAAATATAGCTACGGCCTTCATAATAGAGCTTCCCCTCCTGTACTTTGACAGCCATTTTTAAACCCAGAAAAGGCTTCACATACTCAATCAACTCATTGCCACCGCAATACTGCCAGACACTATCAAAAGACATGACTTGCTTAGGTAATTCGACCCGACGCTGCCAGACTTGCTGTTCGCCACTCATGCGCTTACTAACTTGCGTTGGTGTATTCTGTGCCTGCTGATTAATCAAGGTTCCAAATAAGCGTAAAAAATTAAGCGGCCATTGCATAAACTTAGGGTATTCCACACTCAAGACACCCACATCGCGATTACCAGCAGACATATAATGTGCTTTTAAAGCAGGAGCCAACTCATCCCATTGCGCGCCTAAAGCCTGTTGCATAATAGAAACTACGGCCATTGTTACACTCCACCTGTAAACTTAAACACCATCAATAACACAATCAGGATCATGGCAATGAAAGCTGGCACACCAAGCCAAAACCAATAACGTGCATAACGCCAATACAAAGTAGGCAGCTCCGTTTGTGTTGCTAAGGCATGCTCCGATAAACGGCGCATTTGAATTTGTAACCAAACTACAGGCAACCAACAAGCACCCGCTAGCGCATACAAAACTAAACTCAGCATAATCCACGGCGTGGTGAGTGGATAATGTAAGAGATACACCATCCACAAACCGCTGATTGGCTGAAAAATAACAGTCGGGGTAGTAAATAACCAATCGGCTAGCACTACATGCCGATTCATCACAGCGATATGCGCAAGATTTCCGCTACGATCTGCCATCCACTTATAAAAAGCGCTGCCTAAACCCGTCCCAAATAGCAGTACCATGCTTAAAATATGCAGGTACTTAAGACTGAGGTAGCTCATGCTCGCTCCCCTAACCCCAAGGGCATCCGCCCCAGAAACTGCTTAAAGCCCGTTACATCCGCTGTATTACCTTTCTCCAACATACGCATATTATCGGGATGTAGCACTGGAATCAGCTTATGTCCCACCTTAGCACTGAGCATAATTAACGACCAAGGAATCGAGATAGTCAGCGCTGGCTTTTTCCCTTGCTGCGCCCGCAAAGCTTGGAGCCAAGTTTCTAGCGTATATTCTTTAGGCCCCACGACATTAATCACTTGCTTAGTGGGTTCCGCAGTTAAGCAATGCAAAACCGTAGCCACCACATCGGTAACATTCACCGGCTGAATCCGCTGCTGTCCACCGCCGGGGAGACTAATAATCGGTAAAGCGGCTAAGCGCCGGAACATAGCATCGCTGGCCCCACCTAGCCCATACACGAGGGATGGACGGAGAATAAACCAATCTAAATTTAAAGCTTTTAACCCATCATCCGCAGCCTTTTTGCTGAGTTGATAAGGTACAAAACCTGCCTCAACCCCAAGCGCAGAGATTTGAATAATGCGTTTAACTCCTTGCTGCTCACTGGCTTTAAATAGTGCCAAAGGGGCACGTGTATGCAGATTTTCAAAGGACTGCCCACGGGTTTCAGCAATAATCCCCACCGCATTAATCACTACATCCACACCCGCTAAATAGGGAACCCACTGTTCAGGCTGCAACATTTCATTGAAATTGATACCATAGCGGCGCGCAATCGGTACGATGCTATGCCCAGCTTGCTCTAAGGCTGTTTTAATCGATCCACCAATAAAACCGCTGGCACCCGTGATTAATACTTTCATAGCTGCTCCTTTTTAGATGAATTTAGAGCTAAACTAAGGCAAACACACTAGATTAGGCTTCCGTTTTGATCATTTCGGAATGGATTTTTGGTTTAATTTACGAAATTGCCCAGGGGTCATACCGACAATCTCACGGAAAGCCTCATAAAAATTCGACTGTGAACTGAACCCTACATCCAGACCAATGCCCAGCACCGTAGCTTTAGGTTCGTTGATTAATTGAGCTTTAGCTGCTTCCACACGCTGCTCGCGTAAATAGCGCGAGAAACTTTTGCCCAAACGTGTATTGATCAACTCAGATAACTGGTAATGGCTTAGACCCAAAGCCGCTGACAAACTGGGCAAATCTAACTCCGTATTCTGATACAGCTGTTGAGTTTGCATGAATTGCTGCAGTGTTTGTAAAGCAGCCTCACAATCGACTTTGCCTAACGTGGAAACTGCATAAGTTTCTCTTGCTGCCTCTGCGACTTCGGTGGGTAATTGTGGGGCGAAGCTTAAAACTATACTGACGAGCACAAACCCACAGCCAATCGCTGTCGCATACAAGCTAAAAAACACTCGATCCGGTACGAAAGAATTACTCACCCCAAGTAAAATAACCAAGATCGCCAGAGCAAATATGAGGGCTAAGCCTAAAAGCTCCAAGCGGAAACGATTACGTTGTGCTCGTAAAGCATAAATATTGAAGCCTAGACGGATTAAATACCCAGAACCGACCACAAAAGCTAAAGGCAATCCCCAATTAGACGGCAAAACTAGTGCTAACAGAACCGGTAAGAAATGCCTCCAGCGTTGAGTGAATGCTTGGATTTGTGCCTCTAACAAAGGCGCACTGAGTAGATAAAAAGTGGGAGCCACCATAAATAATAAAATATTGTAAAAACGGCTGTGCACCCAATCAGTACCAAACTCTAGATAGCTAAAATTTAAAACTTGAATACCCGCTAAAATAACGAGCAACACAGCACTCAACTGAGCGACCACTTGAGTGGACTGGCGCACGGCATAGAGTCCTAATAAGCCTGCATTGATCACCGAAAAGCCAATCAACAAGAGGGCCAAACCTGTCAATAAATTCATCATGCCCTTAAGGCGAACGGCTGAATAAAATTACGCAATAGCTGTAAACAAGCTGCTGGCTCTTCCACCGGCAACATATGTCCTGAAGCTAATTCCGTATGACTTTGTAAATTGGGTAAAACGCCTGCTAACGCTCGTCCGGCTTTAATCGGGGTCATACGATCATATTCGCCGAAAATTAATTGGGTAGGCGCAATGATTTTTTGCGCGGCTAGCTCGCCATTTTGATAAGCCTGACAAACTGCTAAATCCGTAGCTAAGGGATTCTGCTGCATAATTTGCCCTGCTATTGCTAAGGGGGCTAAGCCTGGAACCTGTGAGTTGCCAAATTGATAAGCTTCTCCAAAGCCCCAACTCAACATAGCAGCAACCGCTGCTGGCTTATTCTTCTGTGCCAACTGTAGGAGCTGATCATTTACCGGAATAGCGGCTCCAGTTGCAAGCAAGCTCAACGAACGGATTCGAGCTGGTTGCATAGCAGCCGCCTCTAAAGCGACTAAAGCCCCTTGAGAATGACCGACTAAACTCACCGTTTGAATTTTTAGTTGATCAATTAAATCCCAGACCCAAATGGCAGCAGCTTCAATTGAAGCTAAAGCTTGGCCGGTGGAGAGGCTATGCGCAGGAAAATCAGGTGCTAGTACAGAAAAGCCATGAAAAGCAAACCAGCGGGTTTGGAGCTGCCAAGCACGATGATCCATCCCACTGCCGTGTAAGAAGATGACCGTAGGTAAATTCGCATCGAAAACTTTGCCACCTGTACCAAGATAAATTTGGGCTTGTTGGAAGTTTAGATACATGAGCTACTCCTTGACTAACTTCGCAGCAGCTTTCAAACCCCGACTAAAATCAGCTTGAATATCCTGTAAGGCTTCTAACCCTACCGAAACACGTAACAGATCCGCACTAATCCCTGCTGCCTGTTGGGCTTGTGAGTCTAACCGTGAATGCGTCGTTGAAGCAGGATGTAAGACTAAAGTACGTGAGTCACCCACATTCGCAAGATTAGTACCAAGCTGCAACGCATCCATAAAAGCTAAACCTGCAGCTAAACCGCCGTGAATGCCAAAGCTTAAAATAGAGCCTGCCCCTTGCGGCATCAACTCTTGAGCCAAAACATACTGTGGATGCGTACTTAAACCCGGATAATTCACCCAAGCCACCCCGCCTTGCTGAGTCAGCCACTCGGCCAAAGCCTGTGCATTGTCTACATGCTTAGCCATACGTAAATTTAAAGTTTCTAAACCCTGTAGCAGTAAAAAAGCATTCTGTGGACTTAAAGCTGCCCCGAAATCACGCATAGCCTCAGCACGAACCCGCATAGTGAAAGCGGCGGGGCCAAACTCTTCCCAAAAATTTAAACCTTGGAAGGGTGCATAATCTTCAGTAAGGGTTGGAAAAGCACGTTGCTCTGTACCCCAATTAAAATTCCCACCGTCAATAATCGCGCCACCTACAGCATTTCCACTACCACCAATCCATTTAGTTAAAGAATGCACAACAATATTCGCTCCCAAGTCGATAGTTTTAGCCAAAGCGGGGGTTGCAAAAGTGGCATCCACGACTAAAGGCACAGCCTGCGCTTGGGTGATGGCTGCTAATTTAGGTAGATCGGCAATATCTAAAGCGGGGTTACCAATGGATTCGCAAAAAACCAATTTAGTATTGGCTTGAATAGCCGTAGCCACTGCTGTGTGATCATTAATATTCACAAAGCTCGTGGTGATACCAAAGCGCTTTAAGGTATAGCGTAATAAAGTTGCGGTTGAACCATAAATCTGCGCGGCAGCAACAATATGGTCGCCCACCGAACATAAACTTAAAAAAGTGGTGAATAGAGCACTCATGCCCGAAGCCGTACAGACACAACCTACGCCCCCTTCTAAAGCCGCTAAGCGTTGCTCTAACACAGCTACCGTAGGGTTGCTCATCCGACTATAAATATGCCCACCCTGCTCAACATTAAATAAGGCAGCACCTACTGAAGCCTCTCCAAAAGCATAACTAGTGGTTTGATAAATCGGTACTGCGCGACTGCCATATGGTGGTTCAGGTTGGTAGCCTGTATGCAATGCTATGGTAGCGGGGGCAAAGAAGGACGCAGTGGGCATAACTGGCTCCTATAAAAACAAATCATTGGGCAGAACAAGGTATTTTTTTGTAAAAAACTACTCATTGGAATGAGCCTTAGGCCAGCTAAACTGAACAACTAGGCTCCTCCCATTGACTAAGTATCCTGATAGTACTGCATTTAATCCAGCTTAGATGCTATGTACCAGCGGAATGCTCTATACTTGCCTGCTATTCTTAATCTATCGCGACTTGATGGGCAGTTGAAACCATGTCGACCTCAGTAAAAGCAACAGCGCCAAAAGCGGACACACCTTTAATTGATAACCGCTTTAGTGTGCGTCGTAAAATGTCCTCCACCGCTTTAGCCGATGTATATTGGGCTGATGACTTATATACCCCCACTCAAGGTGAGCAAGATCATTTCGTCTTATTGGTCTTAGCGGCTCCTGCCATTAGCACACTGCCAGGCTTTGCTAAAGCTTGGTCTGCGGTTATGTCACGCCCTGCCCCGCCTGCAGCTTCTTATCCAACTATTCTCGATTGGGGGAGTGAAGGTGATAACTACTGGTTTAGCTGCGCTAACACTCAGGGCAGCCTACTGAGCGAATATTTTAATGAAATTGATAAGCGCGGTTTGACCCCTGATCAAGCTTTTAATCTAACTGAAGCTATTAGTCATGCTTTAAGTAATGTGCAAGCAGGGGCTTTTGGTTATTTTGAACCGGGTAGCACTTTACGTACTGATCATGGCTATGTATTGCTGAATGCCCCTCTAGTTAAAGTGATGCATTCACTTCTTTTGCAGCAAACGGGCGTGCGCTCACCTTTGGCATTACATTCACCGTGGCTAAGCCCTTCAGTCGCGGTTGGCGATATACCCGTCACTGAAGATGATAGCTTTTCGATGGCCAGCTTGTATCAGATGCTCTTAGGTCTACAGCCCCCTTATGGTCAACAAAGCACTCTAACAGCCTTAGCACGTGGGACGCCATTAACTGCTAATCCAAAACTCAAAGCTGAAGCTCAACAAGTTTTAACTCAGGCACTCTCACTACAGCGTAACCAACGCCCAGAAAATCCAGAAGCCTTATTAAAAGCCTTAGGGCGAAAAAACTATCGTAAAGTCTTATTGCCACTGGCAGCTTTAGCAGCCTTAGGTGTGGTGGTTTATGCCAGTTATCATTTAGTCTCAAAATTTGATGATTTACTGAATAAACCTACACAAATTACTCAAACCCAGACACCTGCTAAACCAGCAACCACCACTTCCAGTACGGAAGCCATTGTTGGCAAAACTGATACAACTAACCCACCCACCACTGAAGCAGTAAGCCTAGTCAATGAGTCGGCTGTTAAACCTGTTGAAACAGCTGCTTCTACAAATACACCAACTGTGCCAGCAACTCCTGCAGAGCCTATTAATCCTGCCGGTACGACTACGGTAGCAGCACCCACACCGCTAGCAACTACTGAAGCGACTACAACTGCTACCACTACTACAAACACAATAGCTCCACCAACAACAGCAACTTTACCTACTGAAACGACTTCTACTCAAACCATACCCAGCACGACTACTACAGAAGTTATTGCAACCGAACCTTCAACCACAAGCAGTCAAGTTGCTAGTTCAGAAGTAACCACTCAGGCCAATCCTGAGCAGCAAGCTCAATTGACACAATTGATTTTAAAAGCGACTGAAGCGTTTAATGCGGGCAATACTAATGGGTCTGATGGGGCTTTAGCCACTCTACGTCAAGTATGGGCAGTTGCTCGACAAGAGCCTAATGCACGCGCCTTGCTGAATAAAATCATTGCACAACAACAGCAGCAAACTGAAAGCCATATCAATCTCAATAAACCCGAAGCAGCCAAAGCCTCATTAACCCAAACCGATGATTTAATTCGTGAATTTACTTTAACGGATCGGATTGAAGAGCAAGTCCGTTTAGAAAGCATCTTAGAAATTCGCGAGCGTGAGCAACGTGAGGCGGGTGATTTATTACAACAAGCAAAAACGGCTATCCAACGCGGCAATCTAGGCAAAGAAGCTGGTGAGAGTAATGCCCTTGCGTATCTGAATAAGCTTATGTTTATCCTACCTAACAACACTGAAGGGCAGGCACTTTTAGAAAATGTGGTGCAAGCACGCCAAGCCCAAATCAAAACTAGTCTGGAGCGCAATAAACTCAGCAAAGCAGGCGATTATTTGGATGAAACGAGTCGTTTAATTCGTAAGTATAATCTGACTGGACTCACCAAAACTCAAGCTTCTTTAGAACGAGATTATCGGCAAGCTGTCGAGGCAAGACAGGCACAAACTGTTAATAGTCAAGCACCTAACTTAGCGGTGACCGAACAAGAGGCAGTCGATCAATCTGCTAGTATTGTGCCCCCCCCTGCTGAAGGTGAACGTTATGTAACCCCGAATGATGACTTAACGGTATTAAATCAAGCTATTCCATCCACTAACGAATCAGCAAGTCAACAGCCCGTAGTCGGTGAATTACAAAATCCCGAGTCTGCTACTGTACAAACCATGACTAGACCTAGACGCCCACAGCCTGCACCTGTACAAGCCTCCTCAGAAGAAATCCAAGGTGGCCCAGCTCAGGTAGAAATTCTCGAGCAACCGCTTCCCCAAGAAATTACTCAGCCTGCCGTAGAACCAGCACCCACAGTTGCGACTCAACCGGAAGAACTGCCCGTAGAAGTCGTACTCCCTGAACCACAAGCGACTCCTGTGGCTGCTGGTACGATTAATAATCAAGGCGTTTTAAATGTACGTGGTTTAGCAACACCAACTGCAGAAGAGATTCCTGATAGTGAACGTAAATAAGTTAGCTTACTAAAGAAAAAAGGCTCCAGTTGGAGCCTTTTTCTTATCAAGACTTAGTCAGTCTTAACTTACATCATGCCGCCCATGCCGCCCATATCTGGCATTGCTGGAGCTGCATCTTTCTTTGGTAACTCAGCCACCATCGCTTCAGTAGTGATGATTAAGCCTGCTACAGAAGCTGCATTTTGCAGCGCTGTACGCGTTACTTTAGTCGGATCTAAGATACCCATTGCGATCATGTCGCCGTACTCAGAAGTACGTGCGTTATAGCCTTGGTTACCTTCGCTCGCTTTCACTGCATTCAGAATAACTGAAGGCTCATCACCTGCGTTTGCGCAGATTTGACGTAAAGGCTCTTCCATAGCGCGCATCGCAATTTGGATACCAACGTCTTGCTCGTGGTTTTCGCCTTTTAAGCTACCAATGGCTTGTAAAGCACGTACCAGTGCAACACCACCGCCAGGAACCACACCTTCTTCAACCGCAGCGCGCGTTGCATGCAGAGCATCTTCTACGCGAGCTTTTTTCTCTTTCATTTCGACTTCAGTCGCAGCACCAACTTTAATTACCGCTACACCGCCAGCCAATTTAGCCATACGCTCTTGGAGCTTTTCACGGTCGTAATCAGAAGTAGTGACTTCCATTTGCGCACGAATTTGCTCAACACGAGCTTTGATGTCATCAGCAGAACCAACACCGTCGATTACAGTGGTGTCTTCTTTAGTGATTACAACGCGCTTTGCTTGACCTAAGTCTTCTAAAGTCACATTGTCTAAGCTCATGCCCACTTCTTCAGAAATGACCGTAGCGCCAGTCAGAATCGCTAAATCTTGTAACATCGCTTTACGACGATCACCAAAGCCTGGAGCTTTAACTGCCGCGACTTTCACGATACCGCGCATATTGTTCACTACTAAAGTGGCTAAGGCTTCGCCTTCGATATCTTCAGCAATGATCAATAAAGGCTTGCCTGATTTTGCAGCGCCTTCTAAAGCGGGCAACAATTCGCGGATATTAGAGATTTTTTTGTCGTGCAACAGAATGTAAGGGCTATCCAACTCAGCCGTCATGCTTTGTTGATTGTTGACGAAGTAAGGAGACAGGTAGCCACGATCAAATTGCATCCCTTCAACCACAGCTAATTCATTCTCTAAAGAGTTACCTTCTTCAACCGTGATAACGCCTTCTTTACCGACCTTATCCATCGCATTCGCAATGATAGTACCGATAGATTCATCAGAGTTAGCAGAGATTGTGCCTACTTGAGCGATTGCATTATTATCTTCGCAAGGCTTAGACATAGCGTGTAATTTTTCAACTGCAGCAGTCACTGCTTTGTCAATACCGCGTTTCAGATCCATTGGATTCATGCCCGCAGTCACTGACTTCATGCCTTCACGCACGATAGCTTGCGCTAATACGGTTGCAGTTGTGGTACCGTCACCTGCTGCATCAGAAGTTTTAGAGGCAACTTCTTTCACTAATTGCGCGCCCATGTTCTCGAATTTGTCTTCAAGTTCGATTTCTTTCGCAACTGATACACCGTCTTTCGTCACAGTTGGCGCACCGAAAGATTTTTCTAAAACCACGTTACGGCCTTTAGGGCCTAAAGTTACTTTAACTGCATTCGCTAATACATTAACGCCTTTCACCATCCGTGAACGCGCATCATCACCAAAACGTACGTCTTTAGCACTCATTCTTTTTAATCCTCTTTAAATCAGTTAGCTGGGTGAATTAAGCAATAACTGCCAAAATATCTTCTTCACGCATGATCAATACTTCTTGACCATCGACTTTCACTGCAGTACCAGCATATTTACCGAACAGTACTTTGTCGCCAACTTTAACTTGTGGAGCGATACGCTCACCGTTATCACTTGCTTTACCTGGGCCAACTGCTAAAACTTCGCCACGATCTGGTTTCTCAGTTGCATTATCAGGGATGATGATACCGCTGGCGGTTTTACGCTCTTCTTCCATGCGACGCACAACAACGCGATCATGCAAAGGACGAATACTCATTGTGGATACTCCTCGGATTTATTGAATCAGGATTTATTTGGGGGCTAGCAGGGAATTTTCAACCTGTTAGCACTCAGTGTTAACGAGTGCTAATAATAAGGACGGCTTGAGCAAAGTCAAGGGTGAGAAAATGAAAAAAATTTAAGGCTCATCCTTACGGATGTACTCACCCTCTAATGCAGTAGGTGTAGGTCGCGGGGCATTCGGCTCATTAACACGGCTATTACTATGAATATAAACATCGTTGTAGACCACTCCCGACTGTCGTTGCAGGCGCTTGGCAAACAGCTTCATTAACAGCTTGCGGGTAGGTGGCAACAGGCAGAATAACCCCAGAAAATCGGTAAAGAAACCGGGCGTCATCAGCAAAATACCGCCCAAAACGATGAAAATACCCTCTTTCAATTCGTCAGCAGGAAGCTGTCCTTGACGCAAATTATTTTGAAATCGAGCCAATGCCGCCAGACCTTGTTGCTTTAATAAATAAGCACCCAACACAGAGGTAGCAATGACTAATAAGATGGTGGGTAAAGCGCCAATCACATGCCCTACTTGGATAAGCAAATAGATTTCAATCAAGGGTACGGCAAAAAATAACAGCGCTAAAATGGGTAAAGTACGCAAAACCAAAGTCCTTTTGTAGCAAGATAGCACTTAGTATTGAGGTTTTACGCTAGTTTTCAAGCAAAAATGATGAATATAAGGACTTAGGCCATTTTGCTGACTGACTGTGGCAATTCATTGGCAGGGGTACATAAATGTTTAAAAGGAAACGGCTTCACCCTGAGCAAAATCAACACCAATCCCGCGCAAACGCTCTAAAGTTTCTGCGTCTTCAACCAACTCAGCAATTGTGTGCAAATTCATCACCTGTCCGACCTCATGCACTGCTTTAATCATGGCGGCATCCACCGGGTTAGAGACTAAATTATGTACAAAGTTACCATCAATTTTTAGATAGCTTAGTGGTAGGTCACGTACATAATTCAAGGAGGAAAAGCCACTTCCAAAATCATCCAAAACCAAATGACAACCTAGAGTATGAAGTGATTTCATCAAACGCTTAGTCTGTACAAAATTAGCAATCGCCACTGACTCGGCAATCTCAAAACAGAGTAAGGAAGGATTAACATTGTGCTTATTGATTTCAGCGTGAATGAAGGCAAATAAGTCAGGATCTTGTACCGCCTGTGAGGACAGATTAATCATCAGCCTTGGCTCTATCCCTTCTTTGCTACGCAAGTTATTCGTAGTGATCATCTCCAAAACTTGGCGAATAATCCATCGGTCAATTCTCGTCATCATATCGAGACGATCAGCAGCTGGCAGAAAGCTACCGGGACTTAGCAGATGCTTTCTGAATGGTAGGCGTAAAAGCACTTCATATTGATGATAAGGAAACTGCATAGTCCCCTGCAGAGGCATGATCGGTTGGACAAACAGAATGAAACGATCATTTTCTAGTGCTTTTTCTAAGACTTTACTCCAATCAGTATGCCTTTGCTCTGACTGATAAACTTCCTCTGAATTTAGATGTGCAAACGTTTGATTACGTCCTAAGGCTTTAGCGGTATAACAAGCTTTGTCTGCATCCGCAAAGAGAGTCTTTAAGGTGAGCTCAGGGGCAGGAATGAACTCGACTAAGCCAATACTTCCAGTGACAGTGAAGATTTTACCTTCCCAACTAAAACGAAAATTACGTAGTTCTATTAAAATAGAATCCATAATTGCACGCGCTTTTTCTAGAGCGCAATTTTCTAGAAAAATCGCGAACTCATCCCCCCCCATCCTTGCTACTTTGTCAGTCTGTCGTACAAAGCGCTGGAAAATATGTGCAACTTGCTTCAGTAGCTCATCACCTGCTTGATGGCCACAAGTGTCGTTTACAATTTTGAAGTTATCTAGATCAATACTTACTAGAACATGCGTCTTAAGAATGCCCGATTCATCATGCGCAACCTGTTCTAAATACTCCTCAAAACTACGCCGATTCATTAAACCGGTTAGCGCATCATGTGAAGCTTGCTGATAAAGTCTATTTATAACTTTACGATCAGCAGTTACATCACGAAAGATAAAAACGAGAGTGTTTGCAGGGTCATGTAGGTGTGTTGTATGCAACTCAACATAGCGTGCTTCCCCCACTTTAGGAGTTAATTTTACTTGCCCAAATTGCAATAAGTGTTGGGGGTGAGCCTTATGTACCTCCATGACACGTGGCACTATCGCTTTACTTTGGGCATCTTCAATATGCACAATATCATAGATGTTTTTACCAACAACTTCTTCGTGAGTATAACCGATTAGCACTTCAGCACTTTTATTCAAATAGATGATGGCACCATCACCACTTACGGTGATAACACCTCCAGCCAGCTCTTCAAGGATCCATTCAGTTGGACTGTTTTCATCTGTGGTTAGATAGCCATCGGCATAAGCATTCACACTGTTAGGATTAGAGTTAGTTAAAGTTTTACTCCAGTTAAAATCACCACGAAAAAATAATACAACTGTTTGTGTTGCTAAGAGCCCCAATAACAGCCACAGAATAACCGGAGAGGTACTCGTACTACCCTGAATAGACTGCCAAGCGCCTACCCCTAGACCAACCACTAGTAGTGTCAATGAGAAGAAGGTTTTGAAGAAACGCATTGCGCCCCCGCAGTCATTATTAAATTATTTTTATATTAATTACACTTATGACTATACATGGATATGCTCAAGGATGCTACACCGCCCATCGCATCCCCATCAACCTGCTTAATGACCTTAAAAAAAGCAATTTTAAAACTTACATTATCTATTTTTGGCTTTTCTAAAGGCAAGCTATTTACTAAAAGCAATCTTTGAAAAACCTAATAAATTTCAATCCCGTTACAGTTGACATTATTTAATGGAAAAGTATATTTTAACGGTTTCTGAACAACTGTAGAGAGACAGTAATAACATGGCAAACATAAATTTAGATTCTTTAAGTGTTGCTGAATTAGACAAGTTAAAATATAACATTGAGCATGCCATCAGTAATCGCAAGCAAAGTGAATTATTAGATGTGCGTAGAAAGTTAGATGAGTTAGTTGATAACTCAGGGTTTAGCCTACAGGAAATATTAGAAGCTAAATCGGTACGCAAACCAGTTCAACCGAAATATCGTAACCCAGAAAATGCAGAGAACACTTGGACAGGCCGTGGTCGTCGCCCAGTCTGGGTCGAGCAAGCCCTAAGCGCTGGTAAAACTTTAGATGATTTGCTGATTTAATCTGCTGAATCAGACTAAAGCAGTCAGCGATAAAAGTCTGCTCGTCAGGCTTTTATCAGCAGTTATTGTGTGTCAACCCTCTCTTGCAAGTAATTCCTACTACTTACGCCTCAACAAGCCTTTGTACTTCCTATGAAGAGCTTTGCGGTTAGTAAATATTTAATCTACTATAAGCAGCTTCCCAGATCTAAATGGAGATTAGCCTAGGTTGAACTGTAGACAAGGGATCTTTAACAGCTTAGCCGATGCTCATCAAGGGCTAAGCTCCTACACTTTAATGTTGTCGCTTTTGATAGGATACAAAAGAGCTTCCTTGGCATGAAAAACCTGATTCTAATCTGCTGGCTATTCATAATCAGTTTGAATGCAGCAGCCTTCCCAGAGCCATTGCCGGTTGACCAAGCCTTCCAAGTCTCTGTTGAACCACTTGACAAAGAACAAGTACGTGTTAATTGGAAAATTGCGGATGGCTACTATCTCTACCGCAAAAAAATTGACCTGAGTTCTAAGCATCCAGAGATTCAACTCCCCTCTTTAGATAAGCTTAGTTTCCCAACAGGCGATTTCAAGACCGATGCGAATTTTGGGCAGATGGAGGTTTATCATCAAAGTTTTACACTTGATATACCCGTTACACGCAGCCCTAGCACCCAACAAGCGCTCGAACTAGAGATTGAAGCTAAGTACCAAGGTTGTGCTGATGCTGGACTCTGCTACCCACCACAAAAGAAAACTTTTAAACTACAACTAGCCTCCTTAGGAAATACACCAGCTACTCCTAGCCCAAATAAGAATCCTGTTGAAACTACTTCAGTCGATACGACTACTAACAAGCTTGACGATGCAAAACCGAAACTAATCAAACCACTGGCAGCGAATGCCGATCCTGCTGTTGAGCCTTTACCACTTGATCAGGCCTTTAAATACAACTTAGTTGCTGTTGACCAGAAAACGCTAGTAGCCCATTGGGATATTCAGCCTGATCATCAGTTGTACCGCAGTCGAATTAGCTTTTCCATACAAGCTAATGAAGACTTTCATTTAGACCCACCTCTCTTCCCAGCGGGCGAACTCGTCAAAGATGATTACTATGGTAGCCTAGAGGTCTATACTAAGTCGCTCGATGTTAGTATTCCTATTCGTCAGACAGGTACTACCATTACCCTACCTAAAAAGCTTACGGTCATTACTGAATATCAAGGTTGTTCTGACAGTACTGGAATCTGTTATCCGCCAGTTAAAACTTTAGTTGATATTGATTTAAGTGCGGCTCCTCCCAAACTAGAAAGCCTGCCAGACACTAAAAATACCTCCGCTATTCAAGATGATGCCTATACTTCAGCCTTAGCAGGGGCAAGTTTATTAGGCACTATTCTTATTTTCTTTGGGGGTGGCTTACTCTTAGCCTTCACACCTTGCGTGTTTCCTATGTTCCCGATTTTATCGGGAGTGATTGCAGGTCAATCCGATTTATCAGCACGTAAAGCTTTCTTTTTGTCTCTAGCTTATGTGACCGCTAGCTCCATCGCTTATGCACTCATTGGTATTTTCTTTGGCTTATTTGGGGCTAATTTACAAACTACACTTCAACATCCGGTAGCTATTGGCACCTTCGCCACCTTATTTGTGATTTTGGCCTTTTCAATGTTTGGCTTCTTTGATCTGCAAATGCCAACTAGCTTGCAATCACGTTTGAATGAATTCAGCAATAAGCAACAAGGCGGTAGTTTATTGGGTGCAGCCATCATGGGCTTTATCTCTACCCTAATTGTTGGACCGTGTGTGGCACCACCTTTAGCGGGCGCACTAACCTATATTGCTCAAACCAAAGATGCATTTTTAGGGGGTATTGCTCTATTTACCATGGGCTTTGCTATGGGAATCCCTTTACTCATTGTAGGTACATCAGCGGGGCATTTGCTACCACGTGCTGGTACTTGGATGGATACTACCAAAGCAATCTTTGGCATGCTTATGCTCGGTTTGGCTATTTCCATGCTTAAACGCATTGTACCGATTGAAGTGACAATGGCTCTGACTGGAACCTTGCTAGTTTCTTCAGGGATTTACATGGGTGCATTAGATAAAATCTCTGAAGAGTCGACAGGTTGGAAACGTTTTTGGAAAAGTATTGGTCTAATTATGGTATTTTATGGAGCAATACAGCTATTAGGTGTTGCTGTTGGTAGTACCAATCTATTTCAGCCTTTAAAGGGTGTTTTAACCGTTTCTGCTAATACTGTACAAGCTAATCACTTAAACTTTCAAACCATAAAAAGCGTTGCTGATTTAGAAGCTAAATTAGCACTAGCTAAACAGAATCAACAAGCCACTATGCTCGACTTTACAGCAACTTGGTGTCCTGATTGCGAAACCTTGGAAAAAGTCACTTTCGTCGATTCTAATGTCATGAAGAGCTTGCAAGGTGTACAAATACTCAGAGCTGATGTATCCGCACAGGATGAATTAGATCGTGCTTTAGCTGCAAAATTTACTGTCCCTGGACCTCCTGCTATCTTGTTTTTTGATTTAAACGGCAATGAAATCAGAAAGATACGCGTACAAGGTTATAAGAATCCCGAGCAATTTGTTAAAATAACTGATCAGTTACCTAGGCGTTAATGCTGGATAAATATTTTACTCAGCAAAAATTCATCTAGCCAAGCTATACTCAACACATAATATAAAAAAAAGACCAAGGAGTGCTGAGCATGCGCGATCAGGAAAATGACTATGAACTTGAAGAAGTCTCAACTCAACTAATTACAGAAAATAACAAAAAAACCAAACCCCATGTAGTTAGACGCAATATTGAAGACTATTTAGAAAAACAAGCCTTACAAAGACGTTTAAAAGATGTTTTTGATGAAGATTTCTTATTGGACTGAATCAGTTAACGTATTATCAGGGAAGATTTCTTGAATTAAGTTACGAGTAATCTTCCGTCCTTTATGTAGACTGGCTTTATCAAGCTGGTCTAAAACCCGCATTAAAGACTGAATATCTTTAGGGAAATTTTTATTGATATATTTAATAAGGTGTTCAGGTATTTGCAAGCCACGCTTATAGGCTCGCCATTTAAATGCTTCTAAAGCGCTTATTTCGTCCAGGTTATAAATTTTATAAGCTGGCCCCCAAATTAAACGCGAACCTAAGTCAGGTAATAAGCAGTTTATTTGGTGGGGGTTGGTATGAGCTGCAAACAATAAAGGTTGTCCATTTTGTCGACAGCGATTAATTAAATGAAAAACTGCTGTTTCCCACTCTAAATTTCCAATGACATAATCTAAATCATCAATTGCTAACAAAGTACAACGATCTAGACCTTCTAAAACACGTACCCCATAAGGAGCGAGTTGTTTCAGTGAAAAATAGGAAGCTGAATTACTAGCCTCTTGAGCTTTATAGCAACAAGCTTGCAGTAAATGGGACTTGCCACTACCTGCCTCGCCATATAAAAAAACTTGCTGAAAAGACTGCCAAAATGCCGAGTGCAAGAGTGCCAACGCATCTCGATTCTGCTGCATAGGATAAAAAGAATCGAAATCAAAGCCATCTAGTAGAGCAATCTTTAAAGTAAGTTGGTTCATGGCGGTGATGCATCAGTGTAAACATTACTTTGCTTATAAGTTTCGTGTAGATGCCGCATAATTACCACTAAAATAGCAGCTACTGGCAAAGCCAATAAAACACCAACAAAGCCAAATAATTGCCCGCCTGCTAATACTGCAAAAATGACTGCTACTGGATGCAAGCCGATCCGTTCCCCGACTAACCAAGGTGTCAGTACCGAGCCTTCAATGACTTGAACAACTACAAACACACCTAAAATCCAGAGCAAATTTAAAGGATCTTGAGTTTGAAACAGTATGGCAATCCCAGCAATGGTAATCCCTACAATCAGCCCCAAATACGGAACAAAGCTCACTAAACCTGCAATAAACCCAATTAAGAGCGCAAAATCTAGACCGATCAAGCTCAGCCCCAACCAGTATAAAATGCTCAGTGCAATCATCACCATGAACTGACCACGTAAGAAAGCACCCAACATCTCATCTGACTCTTTCGCTAATCGAGACACAGTAGGCTCTACAGAACGCGGCAACAAATCATGAATGTAAGCAACGAGATTATCCCAATCGCGCAGTAAATAAAACAAAAGCACTGGGATTAAGGCCAAAGTCCCAAGCCAGCCTACCACCATGAAGCCTGATTTAGAAAGCGTTTGTAGCACATTTTTGATCAATCCACCGGTTTGCTGCCAGTTGGATGCAACCAGTTCTTTGAGTTTTTCACCCTGCAAAATAGCCGGATCAACCCCTAACTGTGCTTGTAAATAGGTACCAAACATACTCAATGACCAATCTAAATAGCCTGGTAATTTCTCACCTAGATGTTTAATTTGCATCTCAAGCAAAGGTACTAAAAATAGAAAAAAAATCAAGATAATCAATGAGATCACTACAAAAACCACAGTAACCGATAGGGTACGTGAGAGCTTCATATTTTCTAAGCGATCTACTAATGGATCCCCCAAGTAAGCTAATAAAGCCGCCACAAAGAAAGGTGTCAACATCGGTGAAAGCAAATAGAACAAAGTCGTAGCAATGGTTAGAACAACTAGCCAAAACCAAATTTTTGAATCCATCAGTTAGACACGCTCTTTATTCGCAAAGGCATAATAGCTCCAGAAAAAGACATAAGCAGCTCCACTCACGATAGTGCTTGCAGCTACTAATAACTCTAAATTATCCATCACGCGTTGTGGCAAAGTATAGAAGCCAACATGCAATAAAGTGGCAGCTAACAAAATTAGCTGTAAAGCTGTGTTCACCTTGCTAATAAATAAAGGTTTCATTTCTAAAGCGCCTGTTACCCAGCGATACACCATCGCCCCCACAATAATCAGCACATCCCGCCCAAAAATGAGCCACACTATCCACCAAGGTAAAAAACCTTTAAAGCCAAACACTAGCATAATGGTGACGATAAAAAGCTTATCTGCGAGTGGGTCAAGCAAAGCACCCAAAGGAGTAAACCATTGATAACGCCGAGCTAAGTAGCCATCTAAGCCATCACTTAAGCCTGCTAATACCAATAATACCAAAGCAGCCTGATACGAACCTATCCATAATAACCAAGCAACGGGTACTACCGACAGAATTCGCGTGATGGTGATCAGATTAGGAATGTACTTAAGTGCAGACATAGTGACCTAACATTAAAAGATTAATTGTACTGCATCTTGCCCTAGCTTCTGGCGTAAACTCCGTAAGTTATTGTCATGCAATGGGATATAAAACTTATCATCTAGTCGCAACTCCGCTCGTGCACGTTGGTTACAGTAATCCAATAAAACTGTGTAGCGTGGTTCAGGCGCTTCAACCAACCAAGTTTGTAATTCATTCATAAACCCTGCTACCACGTGCTGAGCATCAACGCGTAATTTCAAACGTCGTAGAAAACTTTCGCGTAAAGTTTGCATATCATAAATGGATTCTATTCTTAAGCGGGATGAACCCGTACGTTGATCCACACTAACGGTACCTTCTATGGCGACAATCGCTTCTTTTTCTAAAAGATGACCAAATTGAGTAAACGTATCGGCGAATAATAAAATTTCGTACTCCGAAACAGTACGATCCTCAAGTTTAACGAAATAACGCTTACCCCGATCCGAAGTTTGTATCCGAATATTCGCAATTAACGCACCGAACAAAACGGACTCTTTGGCATAACGTTGTGAGCCACTACCATCGTATTCCATAATATCGCGTAGGCTCATTTTGCTAACCGCTTTCAGCTCTTGCTCGTACTCATCCAATGGATGACCGGTCAGATATAAACCTAAGGTTTCCTTTTCTAAGCGCAAACGCTCTTTTTCAGGCCACTCGGGTAACTCTTGCATCGCCGTTTCAGCTTTATGGCTGACCATTGCACCGCCAAACAAGTCAACTTGCCCTACGCCTTGATCACGATGATATTGCTCAGCTCGCTTCAGAGCTTCAGGGAGAAACTCGATTTTGGCACGCCGTGAACCCGGTAAAGAATCTAAAACCCCAGCCTTGATTAAAGTTTCAAGTACACGCCGTGTCACCTTATGCGAGTAAATTCTTTGGCAAAAATCAAGCAGTGACTTATAAGCTCCTTTGGCTGTCCGCTCCTCCATAATCACTGAAATTGCCGACTCACCCGCTCCTTTCACTGCACCTAAGCCATAAATAATATGGTTCTTTTCATCGACGGTGAAATGATATTCGGAAGCATTCAAATCAGGGGGCAGAATTTTTACGCCTAACTGCCGACAGTCATCCAACAACATAACGACCTTATCGGTGTTATCCATATCTGCGGATAAAACCGCAGCCATAAAAGCCGCTGGATAATGTGCTTTCAGCCAAGCGGTTTGGAAAGCAACTAAGGCATAAGCGGCAGAATGGGATTTATTGAAACCATACTCGGCAAACTTTTCCATCAAATCGAAGATAAAACCAGCTTGGTTTTCATCAATTTGATTACCCCGCGCACCCTCCATAAAAATGGAACGCTGCTTAGCCATTTCCTCAGGCTTTTTCTTACCCATCGCACGTCGCAACATATCCGCACCGCCCAGCGTATAATTCGCTAGCACCTGCGCAATCTGCATAACCTGCTCTTGGTAGACGATAACCCCATAGGTCGGCTTGAGAATTTGCTCTAAGCTCGGATGTGGGTATTCAACTTTGGCAATACCTTTTTTCCGATTGATAAAGTCATCCACCATCCCTGATTGCAAAGGCCCCGGACGGAACAGCGCGACCAGCGCAATTACATCCTCAAACACATCTGGCTGCAGACGGCGAATCAAGTCTTTCATGCCGCGCGATTCCAACTGGAATACTGCAGTAGTTTTCTGTGCTTTTAATAAATCAAAAGAAGCCTGATCATCGAGCGGGATACGATTAATATCGACTAAAGGTAAGTTTTTCACTGTGCGTTGGCGATTAATAGTCTCCAGCGCCCACTGAATAATGGTGAGATTACGTAAGCCTAAAAAATCAAACTTAACTAAACCAACTGCTTCAACATCATCTTTATCATATTGCGACACAACGCCCTTACCGGTCTCATCACAGAGAATCGGCGTAAAATCAGTTAGGTCAGAGGGCGAAATCAGCACACCACCTGCATGCTTCCCCGTATTACGGGTTAAACCTTCAAGCGACAGCGCCATATCCATCAGCGCTTTCACTTCTTCATCTTTTTCGTACAGTTCAATGAGTTCGGGAGAAACTCGCTCTGCATCATCCTTGGATTTAGCTGAACGCCCAAGCGCATCCTCTAAACTAATTCCTAACACGAAAGGAATTAATTTAGCCACTCGATCCACGAAGCCATAAGGGTGACCAAGCACCCGCCCCACATCACGCACCACCGCTTTTGCGGCCATCGAACCGAAGGTCACAATTTGTGAGACTTGATTACGCCCATAAGCCTGCGCCACATAATCGATCACCTTATCGCGATTATCCATACAGAAGTCGATATCAAAGTCTGGCATCGATACCCGTTCTGGATTTAAAAAGCGCTCGAATAATAAGTCATAAGCCAACGGGTCAAGATCAGTAATCTTTAAAGCATAAGCGACTAAAGAACCTGCTCCCGAACCCCGCCCGGGGCCTACGGGAATATCATTATCTTTCGCCCATTGAATGAAATCGGCAACAATCAGAAAGTAGCCAGGAAAACCCATTTTGTTGATAACATCTAATTCAATCCTCAGACGCTCATCATAAGGCTTGCGCTTTTCCGCAAACGCTGGCGTACCACGCGGAAACTGCTCTCCAAACAGAAAATCTAAACGCTCTTCTAAGCCCTCTTCACCAACTTTGCAAAAATACGCTTCAGTAGTCATCCCTGCCGGAATGGGGAACTGTGGGAGATAATTTTTCCCTAAAGTCAGGGACACATTGCAGCGCTTGGCAATCTCCACCGTATTTTCAATTGCAGATGGAATATCAGCAAATAGCGCCTGCATTTCTGTAGGGGAGCGTAGATATTGTTGCTGGCTATAAGGTTTAGGACGTTTGGGGTCAGCCAACACATGACCGCTATTGATACAAACCCGCGCTTCATGAGCATCAAAGTCACTACTGGCTACAAAGCGTACATCATTGGTAGCCACTACAGGCACTTGATATTTAACAGCCAAGTCAATAGCGGCGTGAATATAATCCTCTTCACCTTCGCGACCGGTGCGCTGTAACTCTAAATAGTAGCGGTTAGGGAAAGCTGCTTGCCATTCTTGCAAGCGCTTTTCGGCTAAGTCCTTATTTCCCATCAACAAGGCCTGCCCCACATCGCCATCGCGCCCACCCGACAACATAATCACACCTTCGCTAAACTCCTTCACCCAAGCACGCTGTACACGTGGTACACCCAAGACTTGACCTTGTTGCCAAGCCTTAGAAATTAAACGGGTTAAATTCCGATACCCTGTATTATTTTGGCAAAGCAGAATAATATGAAACAGTTGCTCAGATTGATCATTCGCCAGCAGCAAGTCTACCCCGAAGATCGGTTTAATCCCTGCTCCCATCGCAGTTTTATAAAACTTCACTAAACCAAAGAAATTATTCTGATCTGTGATTGCCACCGCAGCCATGCCGGACTTTTCAACTGCTTTCATCAAAGGTTTGATGCGAATCGTGCTATCAACCAATGAGTATTCAGTATGTAAACGCAGGTGGACAAATTGAGTCATATTTGATGCTTGCTGTGGTTATAAAAAGGGTTTAAGAGGCTTGATAAGGACTTAACTTTGCCAAGCTAAGCGTGAATGATACCCTATCTCGATGCTGATCAGAATGAGTCTATCCCCATGCTAAAGTTTCTTCCCGGCTTGTTGTTACTTGAAATAATGACCGTAAGCTTGATGCTGCTTGCACCAGAGCAACTGTCTGGCTGGGGTTGGCTACGCGTCGCCACTCCTTTAGCCATTATAGCTAGTTTAATGGCTTTATGGTTTAGCGCATTATCAAATCAACAACGCAAAGATGAAATTATGCGCCTGCAAGAAAACCATGCGCGTGAGCGCGAAAAAATTAAAGTCAATGCAGAGCGTGCTAAGCATCAAGTAACGAAAGAAGCACAAAAACAAGTGCAACAAGAGATTAAACGCACGACAGCCCAAGCCAACTTTAAAGTGGGTTTAGCAGTAGCTGGAGCGGCAAGCCTAGGTGGTTTTTTACTCTTAACTCAATTTGTGACTATTGGCATTTTACTGCTAGGGACAGCGGGTGGTACCTTAGGAGGCTATCTGTTGCGTCTTAAACAGGAGCGCTCCAACCAAGTTGCACGCCTTGCTAAAAAACCTGACCCCACCCCTCGCCTGATTAACTCAGAAAATAAAACCAACTAATTCATCACTGGTAACTAACTATCAGTCAGCTCAAGCAGCTTATCGTTGACTGCTTTACCCTTGTTTATAGCAAGGATAATAATTTAAAAACTTATTATTCTACTTACAAAAATGACAGGTTGAGCACTATGCATGAAACATTATTAGAAGATATTAAATTTCATCTTGATCATTTAGATACCTATGACCGTACTTACTTTTTAGCAGGTTGGGTTTTCAGTACAGGTCGAACGATCGAGTCAATTCGAGTGGACACTTCCGAAAACTACAGTAGTGAACTGTTCAATCTCGATGTACGCCATGATGTAAACAATTTCTACAAATTACCTGAAAGCACCCAAACCGGTTTTAAGTTTATTCTGACGCCAGATGAAGCCTTTAATACCATTACCTTTAGTGTCAAATTCCAAGGCGAGTCCGCATACAAGGTGTTTGTGGAGATTAAGCAAAATAGCCAAGCAGCCATCGCTAACCAGATTCCACAGCCTGCCAAACCTACACACCCATCGATTAGCATTAATCAGCATCCACCTGCAGTCGTGGTAGTTGACAATTTCTACAGCGACCCCGATGCAGTACGCGAATATGCAATGGGTTTGGACTTTAATCCTAATGTCAAATACCACAAAGGCTCACGGACTGAGGTCAAGACTATTTTTGAAGGCACTAAAGCATCCTTCGAGAAGCTCCTAGGTAAAAAAATCAGCGTGTGGGAAGATCATATTTATAATGGCGTTTTCCAATATTGCACCGCTGAAGAACCTTTGGTGTACCACACCGATAACCAAAGCTATGCTGCCGTAGTTTTTCTGACTCCTGATGCACCACCTGAATGTGGGACTAGTTTTTATAAAAGTAAATTCAATGGCTTGATGGCTTATCCGAAGCCAGCTGACTGCAAAAAACATGCTAAATCTGCGGATGAACTGTTTGAGGAAATGTTTGCAGGTAATTTCTATGACAAGACTCGTTGGGATTTAGTCGATACGGTTGGCAATGTTTACAATCGCTTAGTCATTTTCGATGCTAAACGTGTACATGCTGCTTCGGCATATTTTGGCGACAACATGAAAAACAGCCGCCTGTTCCATATGTTCTTCTTTGATGTAGCCTAATTAACTTTAAGAAAATAAAGAAGCTAAATAAAAAAGGCACGAATTTCGTGCCTTTTATTTTGCCTTGTTGCCTAGTTAAATTTTAACTAAGCCAGGTTGACGTTGACCTTTTAAAGCCACTAAATCTGCATAGACATACAGAATATTATTTTCTTTGTGCCAATCAGTAGGAAAGCCTTGCCACAACCGTGTATCTTGGAAACGGCAAGTAATCCCTCGTACATAAGTAGCTTGTTCACGATTGGTGTAATACCAGAATGAATTCTGATTCCAGAATGAAATATGCGTTGGATCTTGGAAGGCACCACGCCCATCCGTCGAAGGTGTACGTGAGACGAACCACCCCCCTGGTACTAATACGCGATAGATCTCATTCATTAAGCCCACAGTACACAAAGGACCACCAGAAGCACCATGATCACAACTTGAGTCAGGGCAATGTGGAATATGCTCTAAAAAGTCATAAGCACGAATACAGCCAATAGAATTATCTGGGAACGGCAAACCTTTACGAATATCACAATTCACATCCGCATCGACCAAATCTACGCTAGTAAAACCAGGAGGTGAATTGTGTGCTCCCCCTAAATCTAGCAATTGCAGATTAGTGCGCCGACACCATTCAGCAATCATGCGATAAACATACTTATTAGACACTTCCTGCTGCATACGTTGGATATCAGCATTAAAGCGTAAATAAGTATTATCTTCATTTTCTAATAAGCGATATAAATACAAGCACTTAGGAATATACTCAAAATGAGCACCTATCAAATAAGTGCGGCAAATTAAATCATGGTCATCAACTACATGTAGTTCAGGATCATGTCCACCCGCTTTTTCATAAGCTTCACGTGACCAGACACGCACATGGTTAGGTGCATAGAAGATTTGATGCAAAGTACTAGCATCTGTTTCAAACGCACGCATTGCTGTGTAGCGCTTGTCTTTCCAATTGAACGGATAGCTTTCCCAACCATGGCTCGCATAGAAAACTTGGCAGGAATGGTCAGCGCGGAAATTGGTAAAATCTGAATAAAGAAAACCTGCATTGGTTGCATGCGCGCGGGCATCAATCACTTGCAGAGCATCGGGTGTGAGTAGATCATCATGATCAAGCTCAACGAAGTATTCACCATGGCAATTACCACAAGCAAACCGTTTTAAAGCACCAACACCTTTAACAGCCACCTCATCAGGTGCACGTACAACCCGCACTTGTGGGTGACTAGCAATATGGTCAGGAATGACGGCTGTCCCATTAGGCACAATCACCCATTCCCAATCCTTAAAAGTTTGAGCTAATAAACTTTCGAAAGCTTCATCTAGAAAAGTTGGTTTGTGAGTAGGTGTAAAAATACTAAAGCGCATAACTACTGTCTCTTCTTTTTTATAATCAAACAATTAGTCAGTTATTTTGAAAATTAAAACTTCATAAAAAGAATATCAAAATCTATATTAATAGCCTATGGCAGTTATCTTGATTATTAAAACGATCGTCTTAATATAGCATTCTTTATTGCATACTATCACCATACCCCTGCCATTTGAGCAGAGGCAATTGATTATTACGCATGATCTCGTCGATTTCACCAAGATGATGCTGAACATGGCGAATCTGTATAAGATATTGATCTAAATAAGTAATTTCCTCTCCATCTAACTCACGCTTCTCCAACAACTTATCTGTACTCATCGGCATTTTCTCAAGTTTATACTCCACCTTTCCTAAGTAAGATAATAAAAACCGTCTTGAAATAGATTCTGGTGCAGCTTTATTCATCTTTGCAGCTTCTATATCTAGAATTTGCTGAAGTGGATAATGATTAGGTTCATGGCTAAACCAAATATCCATGCCTACTAAGGAGTGATAGAGTTGCTCACGCACTAATAACTTATCACCAGAAAATACATGATCTGGACAAGATAAAATGGTTTGGCGCAGCATGGTTAAAATCGGCTTTAAATGCCGAAGGAGCACGACAGATAAGTCCTGTTGCATAAATAGCACCTTCGCGACCAGTAATAACTTATTTTTCTTGTTAGTTAGCCTGAGCTGCTAATGGATTGCCAGTTTTCAAGATAAACGCAACCCAAAAAGAAACCCCGCAATTTTCACTGCGGGGCTTCTTTAGATCAGATTAACTGATAGCTAGTAACTAGCATCCCATCCAACCCCAACAGCCGCCGCCACCGGTTCCACCTGTACCACCAGTTGAACCTTGAGCGCCTTGAGCGCCTTGAGCACCTTGAGCACCTGTACCACCAGTTGCTCCTTGCGCACCAGTCGCACCGGTACAACCTGTAGCACCCTTAGAGCCTTGGGCACCAGTAGAGCCTTGGGCACCAGTAGAGCCTTGAGCACCAGTAGAGCCTTGGGCACCCTTAGAGCCTTGAGCACCAGTAGAGCCTTGAGCACCAGTAGAGCCTTGAGCACCAGTAGAGCCTTGAGCACCAGT